>Ga0302326_10000011_pt1 | contig 499134 bp, 457 predicted proteins | sample Palsa_T0_3_FD_202264 | JGI IMG/M metagenome (GOLD analysis project Ga0302326, IMG submission 202264) | Peat permafrost microbial communities from Stordalen Mire near Abisko, Sweden - Palsa_T0_3 | ecosystem: Environmental > Terrestrial > Soil > Palsa > Peat permafrost | place: Sweden: Abisko... | reverse complement strand
GCGGGGTTCCACCCGTTCCCATCCCGAACACGGCAGTTAAGACCGCCAGCGCCGATGGTAGTCGGACCGCAGGGTCCCTCGAGAGTAGGACAGTGCCAGATTATACGAACGAGCCCGTTGCAGAAATGCGACGGGCTTTTCGTGTAGGGCGCGCGTGCTCGACGGAGCGCCAAGGCGATCGCGATGCGGCGTCGCTGCTTCGGCTACCGCCGGCTTACCCTATGCTAAGGCGAGAGGGCATCTACGCGAGCGCGTATAGAGTGTTAAACTGATACACAAGCCAAGATATGTTGCAAATGCAACATATCTCTAGAGGCGTTCGGTCACATGGAGTTAGTGACACACCGTGAAGCATTACCAAAGTTGTTCGTTGGTTTCCAAAGTACCGCGGCGGGCGACGAAGACTTTTCTGCTGATCTGTATCATGTCGACCGTGCTGACAGCGTGTGGCGCCGGAACCACGAGCGGATCACTCGCGCCGGGTGGCTCCAGTTCAAGTACTGGATCATCGATTCCGGTTCCGGGATCGACGCCGGCGCCGGGATCGACGCCCGCGTCCGGATCCGGCGGCGGCGCCACGTCGAGTGTTTCATCCAGTCCGACGTCCTCGTCACAGCAGGGTTCGGCCGCCTCCCCGACGGCGTCGGACCTTCCGGAGACCGGGCTCTCGGGCGAGGTTCCGCTCGTTGATCAGCTAGATGGGCGTGCTAAGCTCGGCTACCACCGCGGGCTGAAATTGATTGGTCAAACGTCGATAGGCAATCGCGGTTCGAATTTTGCCATGGCCTGGGTGGGTACGTGCGCATACGTCGGTACGACTTCGGCCGGACAGTTGTACGGCGCAAATCAAAATCCATACGTCACGCCTTCCCAGAACGCGTTAAACGGCGTAGCCGTTATCGACGTCTCGAACCCAGGGTCGCCTCAGGTCGTCGGCCTTTTGCGAACTCTTGCCATGCTCGACCCCCACGAGTCGCTGCAAGGAAACGACGCTCGCAAGATACTGGTGGCGACCTCCTCTGCTGGAAACGCGTTCGACGTTTACGATGCTTCTGATTGCCTCCATCCTGTGCTGAAATCAGAAACGCTCATCGGACCTGGAATCAACGATGTGGTGACGCAAGGTATCGAATTCAAGGGTCACGCGATGTGTCTTTCTCCGGACGGCACGATGGCCTATGCCACCGGTACGCCGTACAACAACGCCGCCGTCGATCTCACGGACCTTGCGCATCCCGTCGTCAAGCAACTGTACGTTCAAGCCGCGCACGATTGCGACGTCAGTCCCGACGGAACACGAGTTTATGAGGCGGTGTTTGGAGGTGCCGTTTATGGATCCGGAGGTTTGCTGCTTTCCTCGAGCGGCCAGGTGCTCAATTCGGCCGACGACGATTTGCCGCCGTATGGCACGTCCGATTTCAACGGCCTCCTCATCTTAGACTCGTCCCAATTTCAAGCCCATCTCGCCTCCCCTCAATTCTCCGTCGTCGGCACCCTGCAGTGGACACCAGAAGGAGAGATGGAAAATCCCAGCGCGGGTTCTCACGATGCGCGCTATTTCACGCAGAATGGCCAACCGTATCTGTACTCTTCCGACGAGTGGCCTATCATCCCGGCTTGCCCATGGGCGCACGGGCGAATCATCGACATCGGAAATGAAACCGCGCCGAGCAAGATCGTCGACATCACGCTCGGCGTGCAACTTCAAGCGAATTGCGCAACGACGCAAAGCGACTTGGCAAACTACTCGGCTCACTATGCCGGATTCGACAACAAGACGAACCCAACGCTTCTTTTTACGACCGAATATGCCGGCGGCTTGCGCGTCTACGATATCAGCAATCCCTACGCTCCGGTCGAGATCGCATATTATCATCCGATCCCAATTCCAAACGAACCGCTCAGCGCCGGATCGCAATTATCGTTTGGAACGGACATGGTCTACGACCCGGTGCCGCCGTACATTCACTACGACCAGGCCACTGGTAACATCTGGTCCGTTGGGATTTCTTCCGGTTTTTCCGTTTATCACTTGACGACGACGGCAGGTCCGGTGTCTTCCGTTAAACGCAAGCCAGGCTTCATCGACGTGCCTCGCACCGGAATGCCCCGCACATATCGCTAAGAAATCGCCGGCCGTGCGTCACGTTAGAACCACGCGCGTGATCGTTCGACGTCCAACGGCATCAGATGGGCAGTTCCTATCCGCCGTGGGCATAGGAGATTTGACGAGCGTCGACCGCTAGTACGAGAGGACCGGGTCGAACGAAACCGCTGGTGAACCGGTTGTCCGCCAGGGGCATAGCCGGGTAGCTACGTTCGGACCAGATAAACGCTGAGCGTGAAACCCTTCCGAGTATGCCGACGCCGATTACGACGACCTGAAAGGCAGCAAGAATTTCAATGCGGCGACAAACGCTGATGCGTTCGCCCGCATGCCGCGTGCGCTCACAAGCTATTTCGGCTCGTAGTCGCGCTGACTAGCTACGGCCACACGTACTTACGTTCGGTCGACTTCTTGCGAAGGGTCTTCGAGATCGCCTGGAAGTTCGGATCGATCGTTAGTGCATAGAAATCGCTGTTGTTGTCGAAGACGTAAACCCAATCGCCGTCGACAACCGGTCCCATGCGTATTTGCGATGCGGTCGTGATGATAGGGTTGCCGCCGTTCAGCAGCGCTCCCGAACTTGCGTCCAGCGCCCATAACGCGCCCCCATATTTTCCCGACGTTCCCGTGCAACCGCCGTTGTTATCGAGTTCGCACGGCGTCCCGACGAAAACGACGCCGCCCGCCGTTACCGTCGGCATCGAGCGCGGTGCGCTCGCGACGGATGAATCGGGTCCGAACGACGTGTGCCACACGACGCTCGCTGACGAATTGCAAGCGCTGATCGCTAGCAGACCGGGCGCAGGTTCTACGCCGCCGGATACTCCCGTCGATTGGGAGGCGTAGATCAGTCCCGTCAGCGGCGAGTAGCCAGGATTGCCAAGGTTCGGATCGCCGTACGAGCTTGAGGTGAACTTGAAGCTCGAAATCGGGCCTTGGACGATATTGGTCGTGTCGTACACATACAGATAGCCCGATTTCCCTTGCACGGCGCTCATTGGATCGCAGCCGACCGGCTGCGCGATGATCGGCGTCCCGCTGATGTCGAGATCTACGGAACTGCCTCCATACGTAAAGCCGGGATAGTTTCGTTGTTCGACGGTCGAGAGGTTCGAAGATAATTCAAGCACGTGCTCGGCTAGGGCGTCGTGTTCGGTCGTATCTTGAACGAAGGGAGATTGCGGACCGGTGGAACCTTGAGTCACATCGAGATTTCCTACCGCAGTCCAAACGTTGCCGTTCGGATCGATCGAGACGCCACCCCATCCCCACACGCCACCGCCGCTGTACGGCGCCGCGGGCGAGGAGCCCTGAGTCTGATTGTAGGAAGTGAAGAACGTCGCAGCGAGCGTCATGCTGCTCGCATTGACCGCTGCGACGCGTCCACGCCACGACGAGATATCGCAGGTGGAACCCGTACCTGCGTACACGACGCCGTTTGCGAGCGTCAGAGACGTGTGTCCGAAATCGACCTCGCCGGGAAGCTGACTAGGTGTAATGTTCACGCGCGAAACGAGCGAACCGTCCGCGATGTTGAGCCGGTTGATGTAGGCTTGAGTTGAAGCGTTGGCGGTACCGTCGTTGTTGTTGGACACCACGTATACGGTCTGCGAACTCGGGTCGTATACCGCAGTGCCGCCGATGCCGAAACCGATCGAACCGCTGTCGCCGCACGAGAAGCTCAGCGTCCCGAACGATTGAGACCAGACCTCGCTGCCGGTTAGCGCGTCGTACGCGTACTCCACGCCCTTCGCTCCGCCGACGAGCAGCAGTCCCGCATGCGAACCGACATTGTTTGCGAGTACGGGCTGCGTTTGCGTATTGAAATCGCCGTTCGGAAGCGAGGTCGTCCAGGCGAGATGCAATTTTGCGACGGCGCCCGGCGTGATGGCGCTCGTGTTCGGATTAAACCCGTCACGAGCGTTATCGTAACCGTACGTCGGCCAGGCGTTGAAGGCCGGCGTCCCATTCGAAGACGGCGTCGCGGAAGCCGTGGCAGCCGGCGATGCGGTCGGCGTGCGTGTTGGCGCAGTTGTCGGCGCAGTTGTCGGCGCAGTTGTCGGCGGAGTTGTGGGCGGAGTTGTGGGCGGAGTCGTCGGCGGCGGCGTCGCGGGCGTGGTTGCTTTCGGCGTGGCGCTCTGGCTTGGTCCGGGCGTTGGCACCGTCGGCGTCGGGACGGTCGGGACTGCCGACGGCTGAATCGACGCGGAACCGGTTCCGGTAGCCGATGGGATCGGCGTTGCGCCGGCTGCTGCGGAGGCGGTAGCGCTCGGGGCTGCGGAAGCCGGCGGGGCGGTGGCGCCGCCGTGAGCCGGGCTCTGCACTGCTCCGGGAGTGGTCCCCGGGGTTGCCGAGGACACCGCCCCTCCGGGCGCACTTGCTAGCGGAGCCGGTGGCGGCGAACTACCCCCTCCCGAACACGCCGGCAAAACGCCTGCTAGTGCGACGCAAATACAAAAACTCAGACGCGTTAAACGCAAGCTGGATCCCCGGGCATGAGAAGGGCTGGCCACCATCTTACGCTAGCGAGTGCTCCAGGTCAGCGGCCAATAGCCCGCCCGATTCGGGGACTTTCGGCCGATAGCAAAAGACCGCCAGGTTCACCCCAGGTCGCATCTCCAAGTCACCCCGTTTTGCGCGACCTTAAAGAATATGATCGCGCCCGTCATACGGCGGCATCTGCAGTGGAGTAAGGACGGTGTTTCCTTTCGTCCGTTGACAGGACATGAAGCCCTTGCTACGCTAGCAAGGTGGCGGAATTTCGGGCGAAACTCACGAGCAAAAACCAATTGACGCTGCCGCGGGGAGTCAGTGCGCTGCTTGGTGTTAAGCCTGGCGACGCCGTCCGCTTCACGGTTGAAGACGACGGCAGCGTCGCGGTGCGCGCATTGAAGCCTAGCGAGCGTCTGGCGCCCTGGATTGGCTACTTCAAGCGCAAGGGCGCTGCAATGAGCGACGAAGAGCGCAACGCGTTCGTTCGGGAATTGCGCGGACCGCGCGATGACACATGACGGCGCTCGATACGAACGTCGTTCTCGATCTGCTCGATGGCGACGAGCGGTTCGCCGGGTCGGTCTTGCGCGTTCTCGATGCTCTCGGTGAGGCGCTGAGCATCGCTCCAATCGTGTACGCCGAATTGTGCGCTCGCCCGGCCTGGGAAGCAAAAGACGTCCGGCCGTTTCTCGATGGTGCCGCGATAACTGTCGACTGGGTGCTCGGCGAAGCGGTCTGGGAAAGCGCAGGCGTTGCATTCGCAGCCTATGCGCGGCGCCGCGCGAAACACGGCGACGAACCGCGCCGGCTGATCGCCGACTTCGCGATCGGGGCGCACGCAGAGCGCGCGGGGTCGCTCGTGACCCGAGATGCGGCGTTCTACCGCCGTGCGTTTCCAAAACTCAAAGTCGTCGAGCCCTAGGTGTCTCGCAGCGCAAGGTGGCGTTCGTTGCCCCGCGCGACGACGCACACTTCACGTACATCGCAGCGTCGCAGACCGCGACGTGTTGCAGCAATCCCAGCTCGGCCACGGTCCTCACGTTCCAGTCGCCTTTGCCGCCCGCAGCGACTGCCCCGGCCATTCAAGGCGGTATCACGTACCAAGGGACGCTGAAGTAGGGCGCTCGACCGCGGCCCGCTGTACGAGACCGAATGCGTGTCCCTCATTTCTTCGCCGCAGATTCGCTTTTATTTCATGCGCTCTTCACACGATCTTCGCATGTACCGAGGCGTTTTTTAACTACTAAAATAGATCGTAGGCTGGAGAAGGCTGCGGAAAGCGCGGGTCGACCGGTGCGTTGTATCACTGTTCATATCGGTGTCATCGCGTGCAAGCTCTTTTGAGCGTGCAATCGTGGGGTGCGCAGCAGCGTACCAGTTCGCGATACCACGAAATCCTCAGGTCGTATGGGGCGCGGCCCGAGTATTCAAGCATGGAACTGAAAGCTCTTCCGGCTCGAGAGTAGTTCCTAGCGTTACAACCCGCTGACAAATCTTACCAAGCCCACAACGCATCGGTGCGCTATTTGTAAACGATAAAAACCATGTGGCATGACGCCAAACTGACGGATATGTAAGAAATAAAGGAATAATCAAATTGTTGCTTTCCTCGGCGAGACCGGCGAGTCCAGCTTGGTGGAAGCATAAGATGTTGCGGACGTTGAGCAGCGAGACCGGACCGCGACCATCAGGATCCGTCATGCGTTCCGCGCGGCGCGCCTTCTTGTCCGTCGCAGCCGTAATTCTTGTGGTCTGGGTAATCCTCGTTCCTATGGCGATCGCTCGCATCGCCGACGCCCAGAGCGTAAACGATGCTGCGGAATCGCGGATGTATGCCGAACGGATCGCGCGGATCGCCGCCACGGACCTCTCTGGGCAATCACCGCGCAGAGACATCGAGCTCGAAAATGCACGTGCGGAGCTGAGCCTGCGCTCCAGCATGCTCGGCCTCTCATCAAGCCGCCTCCTCGACCGCTATCTGAATGCGGCAGGGGCGCTGGCGCGGGACGGCGGAGCCAATCCTAGCGCCGCTCGGACAGTCCTGCAAAGCCGGGGCCGGGTCATCGGATTGCTCGTGGGCACTCTGACGCCTCGCACGAGGCAGCTCGCGGACGCGATGAAAACGCTCGCGCTCGGGTTCGTTCTATCAACGCTGCTTCTCATCGTGGGCGCGTACGGTATTTTGCGTCAAATTCTCGTCCCACTCGGCCGCCGGCTCGATGCTTCGGAAACCGAACGCAAAGAGGCAGACAAGGTTCGTCTCGCTACCGAGGAGCGCTTTCGCCTCATGGTAGAGAGCGTCCAGGACTATGCGATCCTCATGCTCGATGCGCAGGGAAACGTGGCGACCTGGAACGCCGGCGCGCAGCGCTTCAAGGGTTACCGTGCCGAGGAGATCATGGGGAGGCATTTTTCGACGTTCTATCCGCCGGAGGATGTCGCCGCCGGCAAGCCTGAACGTGAGCTTGAAATCGCCGCGGCCGAGGGACGCCTCGAGGACGAGGGTTGGCGCGTGCGTAAGGACGGAACCAGGTTCTGGGCCAACGTCGTGATCACGGCGCTCCGCGATCAGGACGGTGCGCTATGCGGGTACGGCAAGATCACGCGCGACCTCACGGAACCCCGCGCCGCCGAATTGGCGTTGCGCGGGAGTGAACAACGTTTCAGCCGGTTCTTCGACGAGGCGCCGATCGGGATGACGATCGTCGATCTCGAGGGTCGCTTCGAGCGCGTGAACGATGCCTTCTGTTCGATCGTCGGCTACGGTCGCGAACGGTTGACGGCGGGAACGTGGCAGACCATCAGCCACCCGGACGACGTTGCTGTCGACAACGCCAGGGTGCGTGCCATGCTGGACGGCGACACGACGTCCGCCGTGTGGGAAAAACGATACATGCACCCTTCGGGCGGTACGGTGTGGGCGTCGACTAGCGTCGCGCTCGTGCGTGAACTCGACGGGAGACCGATGCATTTCATTGCGCAAATGGAGAACATCACGGAGCGCCACGACCGTGCCGAACGTGACGTCGCCGAGCGCAAGAGAGCTGAAGAACTCAGACTCCTCAATGCCGAGTTCGGCCAACGCGCCCTCGGGACGGTCGACTTCGCCGACCTCATGCAGCAGGCGGTCGAACTCGTGGCGAGCACGGTCGGAGCGCCGTACGTGCGGCTGGGCGAACTCGATGCGGCCGGTACCTCGGTCGTTTTCAATGCAGGCGTCGGTTGGCCGGCGCACCTGATCGACCACCATCCGGTGGCAGTCGCGGCGAGTCCGCAATGCGCGGAGAGCATTCGCTCGGGCCAGCCTGTTTTTCTCGAGCGCGCCGACGATTCGAATCCGCTGCGGCCATCGCATGAATCCGCCGCTCTGGGAATCGTCGGATCGGCGACTATCCCGATTCGCGGGCAGCACGCCGTCCTCGGTATTCTTCATGTCGGGTTGCCGCGACCGCATGCGTTCACGCAAGACGACGTGACGTTTCTTATGGGTATCGGGACGATCGTCAGCCTGATCATCGATCGCGAGCGTCGCGAGGAGCGAATCGAGCAGTTGAACGTCGATTTACTGCACCGCTACGCCGAGCTCGAGACATTCAGTTACTCGGTGGCACATGACTTGCGCGCGCCACTACGCGCCGTCGCCGGCTTTGCGGGCGCTCTCGACGAAGACTTCGGCTCGGTTCTCGACGACGAGGCAAAACGTTATGTCGGCCTGATTGTGAAAGGAGCGGATCAGATGGGCAAGCTCATCGATGCGCTCTTAAGCCTTGCGCGCGTGTCGCGGCAAGAGATCACGCGGACTGCGATAGATCTGAGCAGCATCGCCGCTTCGATCGTGACGGATTTGCAACTCGCCAATCCCGAACGCAACGTGATCGCAACCGTCGCCCCCGGGCTTATGGCTTCCGGCGACCCGGAGTTGCTCCGAAACGTCATCGCAAATCTGCTGAGCAACGCCTGGAAATTCACGCGCGGACGTGATCCCGCTCGCATCCGTTTCGACGCGCAGTTCGTCGACGGCGAGACTGCATATTCGGTCGGCGATAACGGCGTCGGGTTTTTCACCGAACATCCACGAGACCTCTTCGCGCCGTTCAGACGTCTTCACGGCAAGAGCTTCGAAGGGACCGGCATCGGCCTCGCAACCGTGGCGCGCATCGTGCAACGCCACGGCGGCCGCGTCTGGGCGGAGTCGAAGCAAAACGCCGGGGCAACGTTTTACTTCACACTTGGCTGATGACTCTTAAATCATTCCTATGCCGTAGGAACGGGTGGCACTGCGATCGATGTCTCGAAACGGTTGAAAGAGATGCGATAATTTCGTTTCGCCGCCGGCGTTGACGCGTGCCCTTCGTCTGAGTCCGTTGCGCGGCGCCTTAAATAAAGGTCATCGTGAAGACAACTGGGTCGGAATATGTGCCGGCTGCGATATCCTGATTTCCATCGACTTGGATGCTTGCGGTACCGCTCGTTGCGGTCGCACCGCCTGCAACCGAAAAAGGTCCCCACACCTTGCTCAATCCGCTGCCGTCACCCCAAACGTTGGCCGAGCTGTGAGGAGTGACCGTGTAACCGGGAGGATAGAGCCAATAATTCAAAAGATCGGCGCCGCCGGCGGCCATGTTGCGCGTAGCGAACGTGCCGGCGGCGTGCGTTCCGAGGCCGGCGGTGATCGTCAGATTCGTCGCGAATGTGCCGGCGTCGCAGGCGTACATGACGGTGAACGTCACGATCGAAGACCAGCCGATTCGCGTCGGATCGTAACTTCCCACGCTGAGGGTGGAGGGAAGCGTTAGAGAGCAGCCCGCTGCGCCGGCCGTTGCCGTGCAAGCAACGTACGCCACGAAGAGCGCGACTGCCGTTACGAGCCTTCGCATGTGAACGACCCTATGTTCTCTTCGATCGTCGTTACGCGCGGAACGCCGAGGGTGAAACGGCATTCGCCGCCGGCGTACTGAATCGTCGCCGCATACGTTCCCGGCAAAATGCCTTCAAGGTAAAAACGCCCTTCGGCGTCGAGTTCAGATGTGACATTGCCTTTCGGCGACTTCAATGATAGCTGACCAAAGGCCGGTATCGTTCGTCGTCCTTGCTGCGAAACGACGAGTTTTCCGATCACGGCCGTCACGACCGACGCATTGAACTCAACGACCACTCCTCGGCGCGCAGCGACGACCATGTTCCGGTCGTTGCTGGAGATGTCGAGGTTGACCGGTCCAGCATCGCTTTCGACGCCGATGTGTTCGGCGAAGTAACTCTGCAGATTCGGCAGAACCAAGAAGCCCTTCGCGTCGGTCGTGCCGTAGTCTTGATGATCGATCAGCACGTCGACGGGCTCGCCGCCATCCACTTTAACGAGCGCGAACCCGTCGGCGATCGGCTGCGAGAGATGTGCGTAGCCGCCGGCAAACGCTATTGCTCCGCTCACGGCGGCGTCGCCGCTTAGCGATCCGTCGCGCGCGAGCCCGTAGTCCACATCGAGATTACCGTCGGGCGAACGCAGCGAATATCGTCCGCTCGAGGCCAGGCTTCCTGAAGGGTAAAACGTCGCGTCGTAGCCGGAGCCGCCTGCAATCGGCGTTGCGTGCTGCATTTCGAGTGCCGGTTGGAGGGCCTCCCCATTTCCCTGCAGCGAGAGAGTCGTCGTGTCACGGGCGTTTCGGCCTCCCGAGCGGATGAGAAAGACCGACAGTGCGGGATGCGAACGGCCCGATGATTCGGACAAGCCCGTGCTCATGAGCAGGGAGGCGCCGCGCCCGACCGGCAGCGAGTGCTGCCACGAAAGCTGCCGTGTGAAACCGGCCGGCGCCGAACGCGAGTCGCTGTACGCAATACTGCTGGTGTAGCTGCCTGTAAACGGACGCAGTCCGACGTCGATCAACTTCTCGATCGGCGTTGCGTCCAAAAGGCTGCGCTGTGCGAGGGTCTCATAGTTTCCCGTAGTGGCTTGGACTGAGGCAGTAGCCCAAATGCGGGCGGTGCTGAACGTGTATCCGGCCGTCCCCGCAAGTCCCGAAAGAGTCCGGTCGCGGCTTTCCGCGATGGCCACGTTCACGATCCCGAGGCTGCCCGCGTGGGCGACGCTCGCTCCGGCATTTTCAAAGCCGCTGCTGAGTTCTGCGTGGCCGCCCATCGTCGTCGCGCGCGTTAGTCCGACCGCATAGCGTCCGAGGGCAGCGATCCCTGTGTAGGACGGCCCAAACATACCGGTGCTATTGGCTTCGCCGATCGAATACGAATAGTCGGTATCGCCTGCGCGCAAAATCGCGTTTCCGCCGTAATAGCGAGACGACAAGATTTGCGTATGTCCGAAAGCATCGTGCAGAACGATTTGAGCGTCGTTCGCCCCGCCCGCTGCCGGCAAGTTGCTAAAGTTGAAGGCCCCGGGCGGCACGTTCACGCTGCGTATCAACTGACCGTTGACGTACACATCCGCGACCGACGGCGTCAGTGCCGTTCCGGAGAGCGTCGGCGAGGTTATCGTCTGCGCGTAGGGCGTCGACCCGTACGAGCGGGCGATGCTTACGCCTTCGATGGTCTGCGAGGAACCGAGATTGCCCGAGTCACCAATTACGTCGCCCACAGTGACAATGTGGCGCCGAACATCGTCGTCCCAGGTCACGTTGCTGAGGCCGCCCTGGAAACCGCTGCTGCCCAGACTGCCTGCAAGGTTGAGGGTCTTACTCGAATCCGACAACGTCAATTGCTCGGCAGTCGACCACGTCGCCCCGGTACCGAGGCTCGCACTGTAATTGAGATAGCCGGATTTGTCGCGGAGCGCGTCGCCCGTCCAGTCTTGGCCGGGCAAAACGCTGATATTCGAATCGCGCGTGAGTGAGCCCGAACTCTGCGCATCCAGGCGGACGGTCGGGCCCTGCGGATCGAACACGGCGCGGATCTCCGGAGCTAGTTCGTCCAAGCGCACGTACGCGCGTACGGCTTCGCGTTTCGAACGCTCCGGAACCACGAGGCCGGCCGCGACGAGGTCTTCGATCGCAGCGTACACGCCATCAGCCTTCAGCAGGACGATGTGCTCGCCGCGAACCTCGGAGTTGACGACGAAGGTCGCGAATGTCCGCGTATCGGGTTTTGGGCTGGCGGCAGCGGCGGGCGATTCATCTGCCAAGGCTGGCGATGAGGTGGCCACGATCAGCAAGCCCACGATGAGGCACGTTAGCCGCAGGAACGTATTGGGTTAACCAATCGATCGAAGCGCAAGCTGCCTGCCTCGACCTGGATCGAGACGCTGTCGATCGCAGAACACGTCCCGCGCGGTATCCGTAACGTGAACGTGCGTTGTTTTTGCGCGAGCACGAACCACGACGAGCTTTGATCGGACATGACGGTTCCGGCGTCGCCGCGCGCCAGCACCTTCATCGATGTAGCCACAAAATGTACGTTGCCGGTATTGTGAACCACGAATCGGAGGTTGCTCCGATCGACGCTCACGCTGTCGATGCCGGCCGCCGAGACCGGAACGAGGGGCACGACGTAGATCGGTACGCTGAAGCTCGTCGTGAAGGCGAGGCCGGTCGTTTGCGACCCGAGCACGCTTTTGAGCGGCGGCAATTCGCTCACGACGATACGATACGTCTTTTCAACCGAACTTGGGGCGTTGACGGTGCCGACGCGGATTCGCTGCGATTGAAATCCATCGATCGTAAATGAGCCCGGGAAGAAAACAACGTCGCTCGTGTCGGTGAGCGCAATGGGATTCGTGTCGGCCTGATCCCACTCATAGGCTGCCACGCTATAGCGCTGCGGCGTCGCATCCGTGTTGGTGATCAGCAGGTAGCTGCTGACTTGACTCGCTGCGAAGGTGAGCCGGGTGGGCGAGACCGAGGTCCCGGCGGCGCGGGCGCCGCTCGTCCCCAGGGCTGCGGCAAATAGCATTACGCAGAAGGCCAGAATTCGGTGCGTGCTGCCGGCGGCACCCGCCGGCAGCACCACGCCACCACACGCGAACCGGGAGAAGATTGGTTTAGACGTACGTCACGGTGATGTTGACCGTGTCGAGATAGGTACCCGTGGGGACGTTCGCGCCGCCTGGTGCTTTCGCATACACGGTGTAGATGGCCGGGGTAGCAATTGCAGCGTAGGCGGCCGGCATGGCCGCATTCGTCCAGGCCGTCACGAATGCAGGGTCCTGATACAACGCGTATGGGATGAGCGATGCGTACCCTGGGGCTTTGAGCTGCGCTACGGTGCCGATCGCATTCGCTCCGGAACTGAGACCGATCGAAGCAACGGCAGTGGCGATCGTGCAGGTCACCGTAAAGGTCGCATTTCCGGTGCTCGACGCTGCTGCCGATAAATAGCTGGTCATGGTAAGCGGATTGGCGTTGACCGCACAGCTATCGACCACGGTGACGGCGATGCCCATCGTACCCGTCGCCGTATTGGCTTGCGCCATACTTGGGCCCCCGAGGAGCGGCATTGCGAGCATCAGCGCGACCGCGCTGCGCCCGGCGTCGAGGCAAAGTCTTTTTCCCATTCGGAGCTCTTTTCTTAGAGCAAGATATCGAGAGTGCGCCGAAGGCGCCACCGAAATGCCTCGCACCTAATTAGTTCGGCTATCGAAATGGGACCGCGAGGGGGAGAGCTAGGAGCAAACCATTAGTACGTCGGCACACTTCACCGGTTCTTCACGTGAAATTCACAGTAAGCGTCACCGTGTCGTTGTAGGAGCCGGCCGGCGCATTACTTCCCGCTTCGATCGTACCGCACGCGGAACCGCCGAGCGCCGTGTGGACGCTCACTGAGGTCACGCCCGCAAATGCACTTGGCGTCGCAGCGCCGATCCATTGGATCGCTTGCGATGCACAATTGGTCGTGTAAATCGTGTACGGCAGCAAATGGGAGGCCCCGTCGTACATATTCCGGGTCGCCGCCGAGTAGTGTAAACCGTTATCGAGCGTCACGCTGCTGACGACCGTGCCTTTTGTGCAATACAGGACCGTCGCGAACGTAACGGCGGCAGACGATCCTAACTGATAGGTGCCGAAGTTTAGCGTCCAGTCTGCTGGCCCGACCGCGCCTGCCACGCTACAGTCATCGAGCACCGTGGCGGCGATCGTCGCCGTAGCAGGCTGCGGGCTGGTCCCCGCACTTGCGGTCGCCGTTATCATTTGCGACACGAACAGTGCGCACAAGGCCACTCCACGCGCGAACGATCCGGCTTTCGAAACTGTCGAGCCCACATCGCCCCTATCGGCGCGCAGAAAGGCAAGCTTAGGGCCGGATTAGGGGCCCGGCTGTTCCGAATCGAGGAACGCTAGGATTTTCCCTAAGCGCTCGGAGATCTGGGGGTCTTGGCTTTCGCGTTGAGCCTGAAGCGATGCCATCGCCTCCGCTCGAACGGTGTCGCTGCACAGAAACCGCGCGATGCCGATTTGAGACTCGTAGGCGGTGCCGCGGCGCTCGGCGGGTAGTGTCCGCAGACGTGCGTGAAGAGCGGTGCCGAGAACGCACGATCGAATCGGTTTCGCCATCGCACCGATGAGCCGCTCCGCGATAGCCGTGTCGCCGAGAAGGTATCCGCCGAGCAGCGACCATGCACGCAGTAACCGAAGGTCATGCGGCGCAAATTCAGCTTCGGGAGAGAATGGTTCGAAGTCGCCGATTGAATCGTGCGCCCAAGCCGATGCGCCGTCACTGCTCCGAAGCGCTTGCCACCATTGTTCCATGAGCGCTCGCGGCAGCTCCGGGCCCAGAGCCGGCCGGTACAATATGATTTGCCCTTCGCCCCAGAAGCTCCATTCGATCGTGAGGTTCGGGGCGTCGAGCAGCAGCCGTACCCATTGCTGATCGGGATGCACGCGGTCGACGAGGATCATGCGCGGAAGAAGACCAGGTTCCGGAAGGGCGTTCGCTGCCGCGAGGACCGCGGCCGGATCGATGAGGCCGGAGGACTCCACGGGGAGCGCGAGTTCCGTACCGGCGTGCCCCGGCACTTCAACGATGTGAAACGATAGGGTTCCGATGGCGTGCGCTCCGTAAACGTACTCGTCGTACGAAGCGTAGCTGGTCTCTGCGTCATCGGCGCCGGGCTCGTCACCGACGACAAGCGGGATTTTTTCGATACGATCGTCCGGCACGACGTATCAGACCGACGCCGTGCTGGTGCGCAATCGTGAACGAACGCGTCTACCCATCATTCTCCCTTCGACATGACACTCGCCGCTTCGGCGCTGGGCTCCCGTCGGTTCGCGCCCCGGAGTCCGGCCGTCCGGCGATTCGTAGGGAAATCCCCTGTAGTCGTTTGCGATCATTCAACAGTAAGATGATCTTCGAGCGCACGTTGCGGCGCCGCAGTCGAGCGCTTTTCGCACCAGGTTTCTAGGGAGAGTTCTCATGAGTAAGCCTTTCCGAGTGGCCGCACTTGTCGCCACGGCGGTGCTCCTTGCAGCTAGTTCGGTCGCGCGAGCAGATTCTCCGACCGGTCAGGAATTTCCACCGCCGCAGGGCAAGGGCCGTGTCGTCGTCGTGTCTTCGGGTATGTCGGGTCCCGCTCACTACACGCAGGTCGCGCAAGAGATCGCGAAGCTAGGGTACGATGTCGTGCTCTTCGATGGGAATGCGGAAGAAGGCACGCAGGGTGACGGCCTCAAGTCGGCGATCGCGACGGCGTTAACGATGCCGAACGCATTGCCCGGGAAGGTCGCGCTCGTCGGATTCTCGCTTGGCGGGGGGGAGTCGCTGTATTACGGTTCGCAGTGGGCGGATCAAGTCGCCGGCATCGTCGTGTGGTACCCCGCCAATGCGTTTATCAAGAACGTCACGGGGTTTGCCGGCCGTCTAGCTGTGCCCGTCGTGGCGTTCGCCGGCGGCAAGGATCATTTTCGCAACGGATGCTGCACTGCGGTGAACGACCAAACGCTTCAGTCCGCGGCCGTAGGGGGCGGAAAATCGTTCGATCTGACCGTGTATCCCGAGGCGGATCACGACTTCGTCAAGGGCGGCAAGAATTTCGACGCGGCAGCCTACGACGACGCATTTGCGCGAATGTCCCGCGCGCTCAAGACATACTTTGCGACGTAGTACGGAGGTTGTGTTCCGAGCAATCACGGCCCTAGTATAGGAAGGTTTGCGGGCCTTTGCATCGGGGATTTTCAGAGGGTCGTCCAAACTAGCTTCCCAAGCGTTGGGAGGCGCGGTGAGACCGTTTTGGTCTTAGACTGAGGATACGCAGCTTCTCGCCTGGTAGGAAGAGCTGCTATTATTATTGGCCTCCGCGAAGGTGCGTCGTGGCGTGCGACGCCTTCCGTGCATTTTTGCATATGGAAGCGTATACTGGCTGATACGGCCGGACAACGGAAGGTCCGTCATGACCTCAGATTTTACGAGGGACGAAAGCCGGTGCGCGACGTGCGGCGCGCCTCACGCGCGCGCGCCGGATAGCGAGCATCTCGCGCTCATTGTAGAAGCCGCGCCGATAGCAATCGTCATCACCGATGCTGTTGGGGTCTTACGCTTGGTCAACGGCCGGGCACAAGCGCTCTTCGGCTACGAGAGCGGCGAACTGCTCGGGCAAACTCTGGAAATGTTGCTTCCGGAGCGCTTTCGTGGGGCACATCCGGCCCTGCGTGCGGGGTATACCGCGGCGGCTTCTTCGCGTCCCATGGGTGCCGGCCGCGATCTCTTCGGATTGCACAAAAACGGCCGCGAAATGCCGATCGAAATCGGCCTCAGTCCGTTTCAGACGCCGGAAGGGCTCTTGGTTCTGGCGGCACTCATCGACATCTCGGAACGCAAGCAGTCCGAAGAGCACTTGCGACTCATTATCGACGCGGCACCCAATGCGAAGATTATGGTCGACTCATCGGGACAAATCACCCTGGTCAACACGGAGGCGGAGCGGCTTTTCGGATACACGCGGTTTGAGTTGCTGCACCGCCCCGTCGAAGTGCTCTTGCCGGAGCGTTTTCGACGCGGCCATGCCCGATTGCGAGCCAGTTATCTCAATGCGCCCTCGGCGCGAAGAATGGGAGCGGGCCGCGAGCTCTACGGGCTGCACCGAGACGGGAGTGAATTCCCAATCGAGATAGGGCTTGGTCCCATCAAGACGCCTAAGGGCCAGTTCGTACTGGCATCGATTATCGATATTGCGGAACGCAAACATGCGGAATCGCTGCGGCTTGCCAACGCCGGCATGCTCGCGCAGAACGCCGAACTCGAAGCCCTCAACGACGAGCTCGAAAGCTTCAGCTACTCGGTTTCACACGATTTGCGCGCCCCGGCGCGAGCGATCCATGGTTACGCGCGCATGCTCGAAAAACGCTACGCCGAGAGTTTCGACGCGGAAGGCAAGCGTCTGTTGAACGTCGTGCTCGGCGAAGCCTCGCGAATGGGCGTCCTCATCGATGAGATCCTCGAGCTCTCGCGTCTGGGGCGCCGGGAAATGCGAATCACCTCGCTCGACATGGACGTTCTCGTCCGCGGAATCGTCTACGATATGGTGAGGAGAAGCGACGCGAACGGTGTCGTGTTTCAAATTGAGGCACTGCCCAGGGCCTTCGGCGATCTCCTCCAGCTGCAGCGCGTCTGGGAAAATTTGCTGTCGAACGCGGTAAAATACTCTCGCGAGAGTTCGCCGCCGACCGTACGCGTTTGGGGGGAAAGCGACGGCGAAAAAGTGGTCTACCACGTCGAAGATAACGGCGTCGGCTTCGACATGAAATATGCGCACAAGCTCTTCGCCGTCTTTGCGCGCCTACACGCATCCGACAAGTTCGCAGGCACGGGCGTTGGTCTCGCGATCGTTCATCGCGTGATCATGCGGCATCACGGCAAGATTTGGGCGGATGCCAAAGTCGGTCGAGGCGCGCGCTTCTCCTTTTCGCTGCTTTCGGCTCCATCGCATGGATGATCCGTCGCGCACGATCCTCCTCGTCGAGGACAACCCTCAGGATACCGAACTCATGATGTATGCTCTGCGTGAGAATCGTTTCGACGGCCACGTCAGATTGGTGCGCGACGGCGTCGAGGCGATTGCCTTCGCAAAAAGCAATCCGAACCTGTGCCTGATGCTGCTCGATCTAAAGATGCCGAGGGTCGATGGAATCGACGTCCTTCAAAAGATGAGAGCGAACGAACGGACGCGCTGCATCCCTATCGTCATCCTGACGTCGTCGAGTCAAGAGAGCGACGTTCTCGAAGCCTATCGTTCCGGGGCTAACGGATATGTCGTGAAGCCGTTCGATATCGATAAGTTGAGTGAAGTCGTCGGCGCTATGGGCGCCTACTGGCTGAACGTCAACCGCGTTCCGAGACCATAGATTTGTGCGGGATTTCGCCGACGGCACGACCGCCCCACCAGTAAAGGTCCTCGCGATCGCGGTACTGCGACCAAATCCAGGGCTATCTCAGCAGCAAGCCGGTGCCGGCGGACGAAGCCGTCCTCGGCCCGGACGAGAGCTCGACACCGACGCAGGAGACGTCAAAAACCGCGTTTCGCGCCTATGAAAGCCACGGGCGCGTATGGCAGGGGGACGATTACGCCGATAAAGGTTCTGCTCGTCGAGGATAACCCGTTCGACGCCGAGCTCGAGCTTGACGTATTGCGCAGCGCGGCACTCCTCGTCGAGGAACGAGTCGTTTGGACCGAGCCCGACTATCGCGCGGCGCTGGCCGAGTTCGACCCTCATGTGATCTTGTGTGATTTCACGTTTCCGAATTTCGACGGCGAGACGGCACTGCGGATAAAAAATTCCGAGTATCCGATCATCCCGCTCATTTTCGTGAGCGGGACGCTGACGGAGGAGCATCTGGCCATCGCCGTACAAAACGGGGCCGTTGACTACGTCCAAAAATCTAACACGGTTCGCTTACCGGGTGCCGTACTCCGCGCGCTCGAACGAGCGGAACAAACGCGACTGCTGCTGCAGGCCGAGATGCGGGTGGCGCGACTAGGCGCCATCCGCGATATCATGTCCGCCATCGACCATGCGATTGTGCGGCACCGCAATCGTCGCGCGCTCTTCAATGATGCATGCCGTATCGCGACGGAGATCGGGAATTTTCCGCTCGCCGCAATCGTCACGCGAAGGAACGCGACTTCGGAATTCAAGACTGAGGCCTGGGCTGGTCTACCAATTACCCCGGCGGCCGGCGGCTGGGGCGAGAGCATCGGTGCCGACCACGATCCCGACACGGGCCCGCTCGCGGAGACCGCGCGCACCGGGGCGCCGGCGGTGGTCAACGACCTCACGGAGAATTCCGCGTCCGGTTTGACCCGGGCATTGTGGAACGGCGGCGTTCGATCGATGGGAAGTTTTCCGTTGTCCGTCTCCGGCGAAGTGATCGGCGCGATGTTCATCGCAGCCTCCGTCGCGGGATTTTTCAACGTCGAGGAGATCGCTCTGATGACGGGCGTCGCGAGCAATCTCTCGTTCGCCCTAGATTCTATTGAGGGACAGTCTCGCGTCGTTAGGCTGGGGCGTATCCGGGACATCCTTTCCGCCGTGAACGAAGCGATCGTGCGCGCGACGGACAGCGAGGGGCTCTATCGCGAGGCGTGCCGTATCGCGTTCGAGATCGGCGGTTACGGCAACGCCTTCGTGGTTCTCGTCGATCAAGATCGGCAGCGGTTGCGCATCGTCGACGCACTCGAAAGGTCGTCCGCCGATTTGTCCGAGCTGGCGGAGGTGCTCAAAGAAAACTTGGCACACGAGCGAGGCCTCGTGTGGCAAGCGATGAACGATTTGGAGCCGGCCGTCGTCAATGACTTGCGAGGAAGCAGCCTGTTGGCGCTCTTTCATCCCAAGTTCGTTGCCGCTGGGGCCGGTTCGGCCGGCGCGTTTCCGTTGATCGTGGGCAGGCTATGCGTCGGCGCACTGGTCCTCAGCACCGTCGAGATCGGTCATTTCGACGACGAGGAAACCGCGCTCCTTAGCGACCTCACGAACAATTTGTCGTTCGCTCAAGATAATCTCGCGCGGCAGCAGCGCGTCGTGAGGCTGAGCCGCATCCGCGACGTCCTCTCCTCCGTAAACGAGGCGATCGCGCGCGAGACGGATACCGAACGGCTCTATCACAGAGTTTCCCGCATCGCGCTCGAGATCGCCGGCTACCTCAATGTTTTCGTGGTTCTCGTCGAAAGCGAGGGGCAAGAGGTGCGCGTCATCCACGCACGCGCGAACTCGACCATCGAGGTCCCTGAAGCGGACTTGTCGATTAGAGAAAATTTGGGGAGCGGGAGGGGCCTCGTGGCACAAGCACTCAAAGACTTGAAGCCTGCCATCCTCAACGACGTGCTCGCCGCCGGCCCGTCGCAGTACGTCCATCCGAGGTTGCTTCGCGACGGCGTCCGTGCAATCGGCGTGTTTCCGCTGGTACGTGATGGGCGGGGCGTGGGCGCGATGACTTTTGACACGGACGAAGCCGGCTACTTCGACGATGAGGAAATTGCCCTTCTGAGCAACCTGACGAATAATCTGTCGTTCGCTCTCGAAAATCTCGCGCGGCAGCAGCGCGTCGTGAGGCTCAGCCGCATCCGCGACGTGCTCTCCGCCGTAAACGAAGCGATCGTGCGCGAGACGGACGGCGAGCAGCTCTGTCGCGAGGTGTGCCGCATCACCTTCGAGATCGCCGGCTACGTCAACGTTTTCGTCGTTTTCGTCGTCGGTGACGATCGGCAAACGCCGCGCGTGGTTACCGCGGCCGGGACCTGGTCCGCGGACGTTCCCGAGTTGGAGCGGACGGTGGAAGAGCATTTGAAGAACGGGCGAGGCCCTATACTGCAGGCGCTGAAGGACTCAAGGCCCGTCATTATCAACGATTTTCGGGCGACCGATCTGTTGCCGTCCACACGTTCCAGGCTAGTTGACGACGCCGTCCGTGCAATCGGCGTCTTTCCCTTGATCGTCGGGGGGCGCAGCGTAGGAGCGATCGTTTTCGAGATTGCCGAAGCCGGTTATTTCGACGACGAAGAGATCGGCCTTGTGGTCGACATCGCCAACAATTTATCTTTTGCGCTCGAGAGTCTCGAGCGGCAGGAGCGGGTCGCGAGGCTCAGTCGCATTCGTGCCGTCCTCTCCGCGGTGAATGAAGCGATCGTACGCGAGAGGGACGTCGAGCGGCTCTATTACGAAGTATGCCGGATCGCGCTCGAGATCGCCGGCTACGTCAATGTTTTCGGTGTCGCCTTCGATGACGATACGCACACCTTGCGCGTCGTCACGGCGGTCGGAAAATGGTCCGCCCGCGTGTCCGAATTGGATCGGATGCTAGACGACAATTTGAAGAGTGGGCGAGGTCTCCTGTCGCAGGCTTTGAACGACGCAAAGCCTGCAGTCGGCAACGATCTGCGCGGAAGCGGTCCGCTGCGGGAGGTCCAACTCGAGCTGCTCGATGAGGAGGTTCGCGCGATCGGGGTGTTTCCGCTGTTAGTTGAGGGACGCTGCGTCGGCGCGGTGGCCTTCGATAGTGCCGAAGCCGGTTATTTCGACGACGAGGAAATAGGTCTCCTGACCGACCTCACGAACAATTTCTCGTTCGCCCTCAGCCATCTCGGGCGGCAGCAGCGTCTGGATCGGCTCGGCCGGATGCGGGATGTGCTTTCGGCCGTGAACGCGGCGATCGTGCGGATCCGGGATCGGTCGGAGCTGTTTCGCGAGGCCTGCCGCATAGCGGTCGAAGTCGGCGGATTTGCAAACGCGATGGTGGCCGAAGTCGATTCCGAATGGCGCCTCAGCGCGATACCATTTTTTCAGGGGCGGTCCGACCGCTCGGTTCGCGAAGAAGCGCTCCGGCGGAGAGTGTCCGACAGAGATCGCGAACCCGAGAGCATCGAGTCGTCGATCAGCGCGTTGCGGTGCATCGTAAAGAATGACGTTCAGAGCTCGGACGACTGGGCCTTTCACGAATGGTTCGTGAGCGACGGAATCCAGGCGGCCGGTACCTTCCCGATCGTCGTCGACGGGCGGGCTGCCGGCGCGATGGTTTTTGAAACAGAGGTCCGCGATTATTTCGATGCCGAGGAGATCGAGCTTCTCACAAACCTAACGAACAATCTTGCTTTTGGCGTGAACCTTCTTGAGAAACAAAAGCGCGTCGAATACTTATCATACTACGACGCGTTGACGGGGCTGCCGAACCGGACACTGTTCCACGAGCGGCTGGGTCGGGATATTGCCGCCTGCACGAAGGCCCGTAAATGGCTGGCGCTCGCGATCATCGATATTTCGCGCTTCTCCGTCTTAAACAACACCTTAGGCGAGCACGTAGGCGACGAAGTTCTCCGAAGGATCGCCGCTCGTCTGCGCGAGTTGGTAGGAGAAGACCGGATCGCACGCATCGGCGGAGACGAGTTCGCGGTGTCGTTTCCGATGCTCGATGGCTTGAGTCAGGTCGCCGCGCTGATGACGGGCGACGGCATAACGATCTTTGAAACACCGTTCACAATTCAACATCGCGAGCTGCAGATCACGGCTCACGCCGGCTGCGCCGTCTTTCCAGGCGACGGAGAGGGACCGGAGGAGCTCTTCCAAAACGCCGAGGCCGCGCTGCTGAGCGCGAAGACGTCCGGGGCGACGCATCGCTTTTATTCCCCCGAGCTCAACGTGCGGCTGGCCAAAGAGCTCGATTTGGAAGCTCGCCTTCAGCGAGCAATCGAAGACCGCGAATTCGTTCTCTATTATCAGGCGAAGGTCGAAACGGCCGGCCGGAAAATCGTCGGGTTCGAGGCCCTGCTGCGCTGGAACGATCCGGAGCACGGCCTCGTGCCTCCGGGCACGTTCATCCCGATCCTGGAGCGCACCGGAATGATCATCCCGGTGGGCCGCTGGGCGCTCATTGAAGCGGCGCGCCAATACGAACGGTGGCGCCGGGCCGGTTTGAACCCACCGCGCATCGCGATAAATCTTTCGGCCGTGCAATTGCGCCAAGATCGTCTGCTCGAGGACGTCCGCTCTGCGCTCGCGCGTTTCGAGGAGGGCTGTGGACTCGATTTGGAAGTCACGGAAAGCATGTTGGTGGACAACATGGAGTCTGCGATCGAGAAGCTGACGGCGATCAGAGCTCTTGGTCCGCACCTTTCACTCGACGATTTTGGGACCGGCTACTCGTCTCTAGCCTACCTCCATCAGTTGCCGCTCAATGCGCTGAAGATCGATCGTAGCTTCATCACTGGAATGTTCGACGACGTCAACAAGAGAGGTATCGTTTCCACGATCGTCGCGCTCGGCCGTGCGCTGAGCTTGACCACGATCGCGGAAGGCGTCGAAACGGAGCAGGACGCGCGGTTGCTGGAGCTGCTCGGTTGCGACCAAATCCAGGGCTACATCGTCGGCAGGCCGCTGCCGGCAGATGAAGCAGCGCTCATCCTAACGAGCCATGGCAAGGAAACCGAGTCTCGTTCCGACGACGATGAGTCTAGACTCCTTCCTTGAAAGCCATGGGCGAAAGCCATGGGCGAAAGCCATGGGCGAAAGCCATGGGCGAAAGCCATGGGCGAAAGCCATGGGCGAAAGCCACCGGCGCCAAAGCATCGAACAGTTGAGCAACGCAGGTGCTCACCCGCGAAAACAGCGCCTTGCGATTCGGCACGAAACGAATGAGATGCAATGGACCGAATCTTTCGTTCGCGATTCGGTTTCCGGGTCCAATTGGAAATCGCGGGATAACTCGGATCGAGCGTGAGCCCGTAGAAATCGCCACCGTTTTTCGAGCAGGAAGCCCCATGCGCCATCCGCGACGGCACCCATTCGGATCGTTGTCTTGCCCGGAGACCCCGCCGGGGGCGCCGGATGTTCCCGTGCAACCGCCGTTCGCGTCGCGCAGACATGGCGGCATCGAGCGCGGCACGCCCGCGACTGAAGAATCCGGCCCGCGCCGCAGGCACCAGCAATGCGGAGGTAGTTAAGGGCTCGTAAGCGTACAGCCAACCGTCGACGGCCGCTTTATCGCCGCGGCGCTTTCCGGTTTTGGAGTCTTCCGATGCCCATTCATGCAAAAAAACGCCGGCGCGACGGCAGTAGCGACGATACCTATGCGACGCGCGCGATGGAGATGTCGATACCTAAGGACCGCATCCCGCAGGGAAGCGTTCGGCCGGACGTAGCCTACCACATCGTCCAAGACCAACTGATGCTCGATGGGAACGCCCGTCAGAATCTGGCGACGTTCTGTCAAACCTGGTTCGACGAAGAGATCCATAAACTGATGGATCAGAGCATCGACAAGAACATGATCGATAAGGACGAGTATCCGGCGACAGCCGATATCGAGAACTCGTGCGTGCACATGTTGGCCGACCTCTGGAATTCGCCGGCCGCCGTGACGACCATCGGTTGCTCGACGACGGGATCGAGCGAAGCCGCGATGCTCGGCGGTTTAGCGTTGAAATGGAAGTGGCGCGAGCGGCAGCGGGCAGCGGGCCGGCCCACGGACCGTCCCAATCTCGTGACGGGGCCGGTTCAGGTGTGCTGGCATAAGTTCGCGCGCTACTTCGACGTCGAACTGCGCGAGATTCCGCTCGAACGCGACCGCCTCGGGCTAACGCCCAGCGAAGTTTTGAAATACGTGGACGAAAATACGATCGGCGTCGTGCCGACCCTCGGCGTCACGTTCACCTGCCAGTACGAGCCCGTTGCCGAAATCGCCGCGGCGCTCGATCGTCTGCAGGCGGAAACCGGGCTCGATGTACCGATTCACGTCGATGCCGCCTCCGGCGGGTTCATCGCACCGTTCGTCGAGCCGGATCTCAGTTGGGATTTTCGCATCCCACGGGTCAAATCGATCAACTCATCGGGGCATAAATACGGCCTCGCGCCGCTTGGCGTCGGTTGGATCTTATGGCGCGAAGCCGCAGATCTGCCCGAAGAGTTGATCTTTCGCGTGAACTACCTCGGCGGCGACATGCCGACGTTCGCGCTCAATTTTTCGCGACCCGGCGGACAGATCGTCTGCCAGTACTATCTGCTGCTGCGCCTCGGCCGCGAAGGGTACCGGCTCGTACACCAAGCCTGCTACGATACGGCGAGGTACATCGCCGAAAAGATCGCTCCGCTCGGACCCTTCGACTTGTATTTCAACGGCGATAGCCGCACGGGGATACCGGCGGTTTCGTGGACCTTGCATGCCGGAGCCGATGTCGGCTATTCGCTCTTCGATCTCTCGGATCGCCTTCGAGCGCGCGGCTGGCAGGTCGCCGCCTACACGATGGTTCCGAACATAACGGATGTGGTCGTGATGCGCATCCTCGTGCGCCACGGTTTCAGCCGGCACATGGCCGATCTCTTGCTCGAAGATTTGCAACGATCGCTCGACTATTTCGCGACGCATCCGGTTACCCATAAGATGACGGCCGAGGACGGTGCCTCCGGCAACCACGATGCGGTTCGTTCCCTAGCGACTGCCGTCACATAAACCCTGCGACCGGCCGCCGGCGCACCTAACATCTGAGGCGTGAGAGTCATCGAAGGCGATGTTAGCGTTGTCACGTTACAGCCGCCCCGTTATAGCGCGCCTCTTCGTGGCGCCGATGCTCGAATTATATGGCGCAACAAGTTCCGAACGTGTCTCTCGGCAAGGGAGATACAAAAGTCTCATTCGCGTTCGAAGATCTCTGCCGTCATACGATCGTCTTCGGATCCTCCGGATCGGGAAAGACGACGCGGGCCTTCAATCCGCTGCTCAAGGAGATGCTCGGGTCGCTGCAATCGGGCGGCCTGATCATCTGCGCCAAGGGCGAAGCCGTCGACGAGGCGTGCGAGATCGCGCGGCTCGCGGGCCGCGAAGCGATCGTAGTACAGCCCGGCAGTGAGCGTGGGTTCGATCTCCTCAGCGGAAATCCCGACCTCGACTCGATGTACTTTCGGGATACCTACGGCAAAGTCGAGGGCGAGGCAAAACAGTGGGTCGAAGCGGCCGTGGCCCGCATGAAGAACGCGCTGCGCATGCTCGCCGGCGCGGGCGAACAATACTATACCTTCGGCCACCTTACGTCATACTGTTTCGATGAGGATTTTCAAGCGCGCGCCCGGATCTTCGCTATGGACCGCATGCGCAACATGGGTTCGAATGACGCCGAGGCTGCCTGGACGATTCAAGAAGCGATCGATTACGAAGAGCACCGCTGGAACAAGTACACCCCTGAGGCGCGGCGCGCCGTGCAGTTCGCCGTCTCCCAGCTGCTCGAGCCCCTGCGCGACTACCGCATCCAAAAGACGTTTGCCGGGAATAAGTTCAATCTCATTCCGATCGAAAGCGTCTTCGAGGGTGCGATCATCATTCTCCACGTGCCCCGCTCGCGCTATCAACGCGCGGCCAACGCCGTCTACACAATGGCGAAACGCCGGTTCTTTACGGCCGTCGAAAACCGCCGCTCGAACAAACACCTCAACCAGACGCGGCCCGTGGTGTTCGGCGTCGACGAGTACCAGCTCTGCATCTCCGAGTCCGATGTCGATTCGCTCGGCGTCATCCGTTCGGCAGGTTGCATGGTGCTCGCGACCACGCAGGGTGTCGCATCGCTCTATACCGCGCTCTACCGCGACGTCGTGGATGCCGCGCTGCAGAACTTCACGCAGAAGTTCTTCTTTAAAACCGACGATCACGAGACGCTCGCTACCCTTATCCGCGCCACACAACATACCAAGAGCGGATTCAAAACGAGCGAACTTTTCGGCATGACCCGCGATCAAGGAGTGGCGCACCTCACGGTCGGCGATCGGTCGATCGACGGAGTGATGGATCTCGAGCCGCTCTTCGTCTCGGTCAATCACATCGGTGCTTCGCAAGAGAAGCCGGCAGAGGTTACGCGTCTCGTCGCTTAAAACGCGAGGTTTCCTGCGCCCCGCGATCTCCAGTCGGCGGGACATGGGACTATCGACTGCTCTGCGAGGCGATTCGCACCGAGACGGCGGATACGTCAGCGAAGCTTTCGATGTGCCGAAGCGCGACCGCCTCCCCTGACGTGCGGCTCGGCGGTGCAGCGAACGGAATACGATCGCGTAGAGTGATGGAGACCGATGGAAGATCGCAGCAGAAGGATGACGTTTGCGACGCGTGTATCGCGAGCGTTCGTGGCCGTCGTCGTGATCGCGGGCGTCGCGTTGCTCGTGCAGCGCGCGGCGGCAGCCCACGGCGCGGGAACCGACGGTCTTCCGGAGGTTCAGGCCGCGATCGATCGCGCCAATGAAGCCTACCTCGATGCGCTCAAACGCAGCGACGCGCGCGGCTATGCGGCGCTCTTTGCCGCCGACGCCGTCTCGATGCCGGCTCGCGGGACGATGGTTCGCGGCCGCGATGCGATCCAAACCTCGATCGGCGAAGCCTTCAAACACATCATCTTTCTCGACGGTGTGATCCGAACGACCGAAACCCACGTGGACGGTTCGACGGCCTATGAGATTGGGCGGTATTCCTTCGACATCAGTTCGGGCGGGGTCGCGACGACGCTCGCCGGCCGATACGTCGTCGTCTGGCGTAAGATCGGCAACGAGTGGAAGATCGCCGTCGACGCGTCGCAGCCAAACGCGCCCGTATAGCAGCGCGTTTTACGCGAACGAGAAGCCGTTCTTCCCGGCAGCCTTCGTTGCGTACAGAGCCCGGTCGGCCGCCACGAGCAGGCCTGCGGGTTCGTTTGCATCGGCCGGAAAACGGGCGGCGCCGATCGAGCAGCGCAAGCCCGCGGCCCGCAAGTCGGCCGAGATGCGCGAAACGAGCGCCCGGCCGTGTTCGGGCTCGTCGTGAGCGAGCAGCACGACGAATTCGTCCCCCGCGTAGCGGCCCACGAGATCGCAGGAACGCGAGCTGCGCGAAAGCGTGGCCGCGACGCTTTGCAGCACGGTGTCGCCATGGCCGTGGCCATAGGTGTCGTTAATCGCCTTGAAATCGTCGACGTCGATCATCACGTAGGTGACGGTCTGGCCCGTCGTACGGCAACCAGCGAGCGCTTCGCCGAGTTTCTGCGCGAAGGCCCGCCGGTTGAGCAATCCCGTCAGCGGATCGCGCGTCGCAAGCTCGTGGGTTTTCTCGAAGAGAATGCTGTTGGACATGGAGACGGCTGCGAGCGTCGCGAGCGCGCGAACGAGCCCGATTTCCCAATCGCGGGGCACGCGGCTGCGGTGGCCGTCGAGATAAAGAATGCCGAGGGTTCCCTCGGCATGCGCGAGTGCGTTGACTACGTACCAGCCGCGCGTGTCGACGAGCGGTGTCGAAATTTCGCTTGCGAGCCCAACCGTTTGCGCGGCTTCGCCGCGCAGGGCGCGCAGGATGGCGCTGCCGGCGGAGAGATCGGGCACCTCGCGGCTGGGTTCGATCGTGTCGCTTCCATCGAATTGCCAGCGTGCGTCGATGCCTTCCTCGCGCCCCGTACTGAAGAAGATGCCGCGCGAGAATCCGAGCGGATCGTAAGCTGCCCGTAGCATCTGGGCGATGACTTGATCGGGAGCGCGCGTTACCGCGATGCGCGCGAAGGCGTCCTGCAGCGTCAGTAAGAGCCGAGCCTGGTCGCGCGCTTCCGCGCGTTCGCGCTCGAGCTCCACGAGTCTGACGCCGAGCGATCGCAACTCGCTCGTTTCGAGACTGCTATTCATTTGTGGCGGAATTGCGCCGTCGCCATCTCGCGGATCTCTTCCGGGTAGAGAGAGGCGGCACGCGCTGCGGCGATATCGATATCGCCGCTCGCCGCGAGTTCGCAGAGGTGCGCCTCGAGCGTCTGCATGCCGTCTTTTCGCGAGGAGGCAATGGTCGTGCGAATTTGATGTGTCGCGCCGTCGCGAATTAAGCGGCGCACCGCTTCGTTTGCGATCATGATCTCGGCCGCGGCCCGCAAGCCGCTTCCGTCGCGGAGCGGTACGAGACGTAAGCCAACCACGGCGCGTAGCGTATCTGCGAGTCGCACGCGCGCGGTCTCCTGCTCGTCACTCGGAAAGAGCCCAACGATCCGGTTGACGGCATGCGGCGTCTCCGAGGGCGTGTGGAGTGCGGCAAAAACGAGGTGCCCGGTTTCGGCGGCTTGCAACGCGGCGGTCACCGTATCGATGCCGCGCAGTTCCCCGATAAAAAGCACGTCGGGATCCGCGCGCAGCGAGCCCCGGATCCCTTCGGCAAAGCCGGCAACGTCGCGCCCGACCTCATATTGGGTCACGACGGAGCGGCCCCAGCGATGCTGATATTCGATCGGGTCTTCGAAGGTGACGATGTGTTTTGCCGACGTCGCGTTGATCCGGTCCAAGAGCGATGCAATCGTCGTCGATTTTCCCGAGCCCGTCGGACCCGCGATAAGGACAAGCCCGGAGCGAAGCGTCGTGAAACTATCGATGATTTCCGGGAGACGAAGCTCTTCAAGCTCGGGGATGGAGCGCGCCAGCAGGCGGATCGCGAGGCGCGGACCGTGGCGTCCCCGCGACGCGTGAATGCGGATCGAGCCGACGCGATCGTCCGCGTAGACGGCGTCGGCGATGCCGATCTTATCCAACCGGGTGCGCGAGACGCGGTCGACGGTTGCTTCCAGGAACGCTTCGATCTCGGCAACCTCCGGCCGCACGTCACCGATACGTTCTACGTACGTGAATACGCGAAAGGCTGCACCCTGTCCCGATTCCACGTGCAGATCGGAAGCGCGCCGTTCCCGGCCCCTTTCGATCAGCGCATAGAGCCGTTCCGCCGCGCTCATTCGACGATGCCGGCAAGCAGGGCGAGAATCGTTTCGATGCGCGCCCGATCGATAAACGGCTCGAGTACGGTCACGTAGTCGGCCCGGTGGTGGGACCCGACATAGCCGAGCGCCGCTTGCGCGGCGATCGCGTCGAGGCGATCGTTGAAAGCGGGCGTAACGGCATCGAGCTGCTGCATCGCGAGCAACGCATCGACGGCGACCGAGCGTTCCTCATCCGTACCGACGTGCAGTGCGTCGGCGAACGCGTCGATCGCTCCGCTGCAGTTCGCGCCGCGCAGTGCCCGCAACGCGAGGAGCCGGCCCGGTGCGTCCTCTTCGCGGTACGCTGCAAGCAGTGCCGGTTCGAGGTCTGCGTCGCGCGAGCGGATTGCGTTTGCGAGAAAGGCTTGCCGCTCAGCCGCCGTTTCGAGCACGTACGTGCCCGCTACGAGCCGCGGCCAGGACAACTCGCGCGCTTGCGGTCGAAGCGGCATCCGCGTGAGCGGAACGATCCGATCCGGGAACGTCTGCGGGGTCACGGTGAGGGGCACGGTCTCCGGCGCTGTCGCGAGAAGCGGTTCGGCAACGCTCGAGGGCGGGAGCAGCGCGTCGAGGGTTTCCGCGAAGGAACGTTCCGTAACGACCTCGTGCTCCGGTTCCGGGCCGGTTGCGACCGGCTGCGCCGTGAGCGGCTGCGCCGGCGTTTCGAAGAATTTGATCACGCGCGCGCCGAGGGCCGTGACCGCGGCACCGAGTTCCGAAAGCGCGCGCTTTGCAGCATGCTGCTCTTGCGTGGGTTCCGGATCCATTGCAGCGCTGACGTGCGCCTCGTGCACGGGCTCGCCGGCCGGCGCCGAATCGACGGGGCTCGGCTCCGTCGCATGCTGCTCCGCCGCGATCGGAAACGTCCAGCGCAACAGGGTGCCGTGACCCCCCACCGTTGCGCGCTTGCCGAGCCGGTCGTCACGCAGCGGCACGAGCAGTGCCGTTCCGAGTGCGAACGTGGCGATGGTCGGGAGAATCAGCTGTTCCGGCTGCATCAAACATTCCTCGCTATACGGCGGCGGCGAGGCCGCCGAAACGCTCGCCGACGGCGCCGACCAATTGCCAGAGACGATCGTCGAGCGTGTGGTTCGGCTGTGCCATCCTGCCGAGCCGCACGGTCTCGGCGGATTGCGCCGTGCCGCCAAAGAGCTCGCTCAGCGCTTGCCGGTAACTCGTCAATCGTTCGGTGACGTCGTCGTAGGCAGAAACGTTTGCGATGAGGAGCGGGAGCAGCGCTTCAACGCTCGTCGGAGAGGCCGCGAGCAATTCGCTTTCGCGCACCGCGCCGTAGGTGAACGCGGCATCAACTTCCGGCGCCGGGTGCGGATCGTCCGAGACGTGCGGCGCGATTGCTCTGCGCAATCCGGAGAGCGCTCGGGCGGCTTCGGCGCTGTCGATCGTGTCGAGCCACTCCGGCGTCACGGCGAAGGTCGGCATGAATGCGGCGATCAGGGGCCGTCCGAGGGTCTCGAGCGCCGCCGAGCGCAGGGCGCGCAAGTGCAGCGATGCTTCCGCATCGGCGTCGCAAGCGCCGCAATCGATCTGGTCGGGGACGAGCAGCCGCACCGCAAAGACGTGCCGGTACCAGCCCAAACGATCGACCGTGAAGAGCTTGTCGGTCACTTGCACGAAACGCCGTACGCGCTCGGGACTCCAGGAGAGCGATAGACGAACGCCATGCGTGGATCGTTCGTCTCTGCAAACGTTTGTCGAGGGTAGTGCTCGGGCTTCGATTGCGCCGCTCCTTTCGAGCGGCGGTGACGCGCGCAATTCGCTCGCAGGCGGCGGCGTGGGGATAAGCAAGGGCTTGGGTGCCGGCGAGAGCGCTGCGTCCGTTGCGCAACTGCCGCTCGAGGCAGGATGGATACGCGCGACTTCCGGATCGACAAACGACAGCGTCAGCACGTCGCCCGATGCGTAAGGTCCAGCCCCGCGGATCACGACCGCGGAAATCGTCTCGGGCAGGAGCCCCCGAGCATCGAGCGGCGCATCGTGGCTCGAGACCCGCGCGTCATGGGCGACGAGCCGGCCGATTTTCGGAGTCGTAAACGCGACCGATATCGTATCGCCGTCGGCGTACGGACCGCCGCTCGTGAGCGCGCGGACGAGAGCGAGGTCGGGAAGATCGATTGGAGGATGCATTCGAACTCCTATGGATGCGGTTCGCCGTCGGCGACGAGGTGCGGCGTGATGAGAAACACGACCTCATCTTTGGAATGATTCCGTTGGCGATTCTTAAAGATCTCGCCGATGAACGGGATGTCGGCGAGATACGGCACCTTGGTCAGCGTCTTGGAATCGACGTCGGAGAACAGGCCTGCAATCACGATCGTCTCGCCGTCGTGCACGCGCAGCGTCGATTGCGCCTTGCGCGTCGAGACGATCGGGAAGTTCGCGATCGTCCCCGTTACCTGGCTGTAGTCGGTTTCGAGATCGGTCGTAATCATGCCGTCGATGCCGATCGTCGGCGTGACGTTGAGATTGACGCCGACGTTGACGAACTGCACCTGCTGCGTCCCGGTCCTGGCATCGAAGTACACGATCGGATACTGCTGACCTACCAGTAAGGATGCGGGCACGTTGTTGAGCGATGAGATGCTCGGCCGCGCGAGGATCTGCGCATCGCCCTCGGCGACCATCGCGTTGATCGTCGCGTTGATCGCGAGCGAATTGCGAATGAAGGTCGTGACGGTGGAGCCGCTGCCGGGATGTTCCGCACCCGTTTCGTCGACGCCGCCGAAGAGAAATCCAACGTTGCTGGATTCGCTCGGCGAAAGGTCGGTAACGCGCACTTCGTACCGCACCTGCTGGCCGGGCCGGTCGACTTCCGAAATCACGGCATTTGCGCGAGCCCGAAAATCTGCGGACCCGCTCAAGATGATCTCGTTTTGCTGGTCACTTGCGAAGGCGGTATTCGGCGGCGCCACGACGAGCGTCGATTCGAGCGCTTTGAGCGCGTCGCTCGCTTTGACGTAGCGCATCGGGACCGCTGCATCGGTACCGTTCGAAGGTGCGTCGAGCGCGGCGACGACGCCGCGCGCGCGTTCGATCACCGTGGGGGAGCCACTCACGATGATGCTCGAGGTCCGAGCATCGGGCTCGATCACGGTTCCCTTCGGAAGCGAATCGGCTAGGCTCTTCGCGACATCGTTCGGTACGGCGTTCCTCAGTGAGAAAACGACCGTGTCGGTTCCCGAGCGCGCGCTGCCGGGATAGCGCCGATTCATCACGTCGCTCGTACCGAGGTATACGACGTTTGCCATCTTCACGATTTCGAGGTCGTTGGCTTGCGCGAGCGATGAGAGGGCTTGTTCGAAGCTCACGTTTTGCAGCCGTATCGTTACGGGACGGTGCGCGACGGAGGCGTCCAGGACGACGTTGACCGCGGCCTGCGTGGAGAGAAGGCGGATAGCATCGTAGATGTCGAGGTCTCGAACGTCGAGCGATATGGTACCGCCGGCGTCCGAAGGACCGCTCGCGAGGGCGCACAGCACCACCGCGAGCAGCGCAGAGATAGCGGAACGGTACATTACAAAGACATCCTTTTAACGGTGCGCCGGAGGAGCGTACGGGTACGGATCGGGATACGGGGTCGGCGCGTTCGGGTCGGACGTGGGGTTGACGCCGACCGGAATGCCGCGCGCATCTACCGTGGCCAGCGGCGCCGGACTCGGATACCCTGCCGTGCTACTGGGAGCCGGAGCTGCCGGCGGAAGCGCGGGCGCGGCATTCTGCGTGATGCGCTCGTCGAGGTGCGTCAAGAGTTTTCGAATCTGATCGAGACGCTGCGCGATCGATGCGGGCTGTGGCGCATGTGCCGGCGCTACGCCCGCGACACCGGGAAGTTCGAGCCGGCTGCCGTCTGCAAACGTGAGGCCACTCAGATCGATCTTCACGACCCGCTGCTCGCCGAGCGTATCGCCCACACGCACGATGTCCATCGCGGTTCCGTTCTCGACGTAGGCGACGGGATTGCTTCCCACGATCGTCGCCCGCACCACCAGCGGCAGCGGGACGTTGGCGCTCGAAACGTCGCCAATATTGGGAACGATCACGCTCGGTGCGGATCCTGCGATGCGCTGCGGCGCCGTCGCATCCGCAACGATCGATGAGGTGACGTCGACCGGTTTCGATCCGGCATCATGCGAGGGAGCACCGGCGAAGGGATCGCGTGCGATCACGGCTGCAATCGGTGGTGCGGCATCGAAATGCGGCGTCGATACGCTTGCCGGATACGCGGCTTCGATGTCTGCAGCATCCGTGCGTTCTCCGAGGCCGGAGAACCACGCAGTATAACTTGCTGCCGAAAGAAAGAGCAGCCATCCGCGCGCGCGGTGCGTCAACGTGGTCTTCAAGGGAGCGCTCCCGCAGAGCGTCCTTCGCCGTCACGGGCGTCCGAAGGTTCGTAAATCGTGACGGGGACCGAAGCGATGAGTGCGTTTCCGTCACGCCGGATCGTGGGCGCCTCAACGCCGACGATCGCGCTCCCGAGGGAGAGATCGCGCACGGTCGCCAGCAGATGGCCGTACGTTCCCCGCAGTTCCAGGAGCACTTGCGTCTGCTTGAAGAGCGCGGGATGCGCGGAGACGGTGGTCGCGGCGGCGTCTCCCGATACGGTCGTCGAGACGAGGCTTACGTCGTGCCGCGCGACCGTGGATGCGAGTTCGCGCAAGAACACGGCTTCGGGATTCTTGGCGAAAGGCGTATCGTAGCGCCGCGCGAGCAAGATGCGCTCGGCGCGCAGGCGGGGCATCTCGGAAAGTGCGACATCCTGCGAGCGAAGGTCGGATTCGGCATCGTCGAGCCGGATTTGCTCCGCATCGATCTGCGGCTGATAGGAGAAGTAGACGAGACTCCCAGCGAGAATTGCGAAAAGCAGGGTCGCGATGCGTACGAGCCGTGGAACGTCGATCGGCGTTGCGCTCACTGCGCGGCCCCGGCCGGAGCGGCATTGGCGATGCGCGCGGTAAAGTGCACGCCGTCTCCCGAACCGCTGCGATTATCGATGTTGACGAGTGCGGCTTTGCGTCCCGGCAGTGCCGCGCCGAGATCGAGCATCGCTCCGCCGAGCGCATCGACGGAGCGAGAACCGCCGATCAACTCGAATCCGCCGGTGTCGTGGGTGAGCGAGTCGAGCCAAACGCGAGCGGGCACGGCGTTACCGATCCGCGCGATGGAAACGGCGGCAACTGCGCCGCTGCGGCGAACGCTATCTTCTTCGCGCGCGATTTCCTGGTAGCGTGCTACGTCGAGTGCGAGTTTCTTGGAATCGTTGCGCTCCGATGCGCGCGCGGCGAGCACCGCTTCTTGATCGAGTGCGGCGCCTTCGATGCGATGCAGTCGCAGCGTCTCCATTCCGATGCCCAGAACGGCAATGGCAAACACGATCGCGAGACCGAGCAGGCCTTGGCGGAGATATTCGGAGTCGAGCTCGATCCCGAACAGCGAAACCATTTCTTTGGGGCGGGGGAGAAGATTCGCGCGCATCATGATCCCAGGAGCCCTCGCGGAGCGATCGACCAAGAGGCGAGGCCGAAGGCAAAGGTCCAGGGCGGTGCTTCGAGTCCACCCAAACGGACCGGCCCGATCGCGTAGCCGTCGTCGCGCAATAACGCTTCCATCGATTCGTAGCGGAAGCGCGATCCGAGAATGGCCAGGCGCTGCACGTCGGCGAGTCCGTCGCGGCGCGCGTCGACGAAGGCGCTGCGGATCTGGCTCGCGAGACGATCGTCAATGAGGCGCGGTGGAAAATGGTGCGAGGCCCCAATCGGCGATCCGAAGATCACGAGTTCGGCGCGGTCGCGCGTGCAATCGAGCACGGCGTCGGCGTCGGGGACTGCGCGCCGCCAGGCACAGGCCGGCACGTCGACCGCGATCGGCCGCAAACCGCCCGCGCGGGCTATCGCCACGAGGCGCTCGACGGTACTCGTTCGCGCGATCGAAAGCAACATGTCCTCCGAGCTGCCCGGAATCGGGTCCAGCGCCACCAACCGCTCCGATGCCGGCCAATCCACAATCGTGTCGGCTTCCAGCGCCGCTGCGCGTTCGGCCTCACCGCGCCGCATGCCGGGCGGCACGCGGAAGGTGCGCGTCACCACCTCGGAGGGTGGAGCGGCGATAACGCAGCGGCGTTCCGCCGTGTCGAACCCGGTCACGATCGAACGAATCGTCTCGGCGATCTTGCGATCGAGCAGCGACGCGTCGGCCGCAGGGACTTCGAGCGTACGCGTCTCACCCACGCTGAATCCGTCACCCGACGCTTCGGAAGCGACGACGGAAACGAACTCGCTCCCGATATCCAGGCCGAGCGGCAGCGTGCTGGTTCGCATGAAAAATCGCATGTTAGAGACCCATCAAACGATGTACGATCGAATCGCCCGCGACGAGGGCAAAGAGGCTACCCGCGGCGAGATGCGGTCCGAAGTGCAGCCGCGCGCCGCTGCGCAGGCTGCCCGAAAGAGATAGAGCGGCGATGCCGCTGATGCACGCAGCGAAGATCGCTACGAGCGATTCGAGCGGTCCGAATGCTGCGCCGAGTACGTACATCGCCTTCACGTCGCCGAGCCCCATGAGCCGGCCCCTAGAAAGAACGACGAGGGCGCCGAAAGAGCCGGCCAGCAGCAGCACCCCGCATGCGGCGTCGAACGTCGTTCCCGAAACGATCGCTGCAAGCGTCGTAAGGATGGCAGCCGGGAACGTCACGGCATCGAAGAGGTAGCCCGTGCGGGCATCGGAATCCGCTGCCGCAACCAGTGCGATGCAGGCGAGTCCGCAGGTCACGGCAGCACTCGGCGTCGCGCGGCATGCGAGCGCACACCATGTCGCGAGCGCCAGTGCCGCGGGCGTGCGCCACGGAAGCGGCGGAGTTTTCCCCGCAGCGCGTGATTCAGCGGTGCGCGCGAGCGCGAGGCTTGCGGTCGACCACACTGCGAGCGCAGCAGCGGCGAGCATCCAACGATCCGGCATATACGCTTACGGCTGCCCGTAGATCCCGTCCCCAGGATCGTAAAGGATCTTCGTGCATCCGTTGGCGCAGAGCGCCCCCGATCCCGGGCCACTAGGCAGGCCCGAGGTCGTCGTCGGGTCGTAGGGGCCGGCGTCTTCGAGCGTGTAGCTGTCCGGCTTTCCGCCGGCGGCGGGCACGTTCGTGAACGTGTACAGTCCGCGGCCGAGTGCGTTGGTCGGCGTGGCGCTCATATACGGGTTCGTCGCACCGCCGAAGAGCGCGGGGTTTACCGTGCCGTCGCCCGGCGGGTACGACTGCTTATCGGCGTAATACAACTCGAGCGACGTTGCGATCTGTTTGATGTTCGCTTCGGTTTCCGAGACGGCGGCTTGCGCGCGCGCGTGCACGTAGTTCGGAATGATGATCGCAGCCAAGAGCGCGATGATCGCGACGACGACCATCAGTTCGACGAGCGTAAAGCCGCGTTCGGCCTTCGATCCGTCGATGATGGTAGTTGCGCTCGAGTCTAAGGCGTTATCCATGAATCTCCTAAATCAACGGATCGAGGTGCTCAGCGTCGATAGGGGCACGTACACGATGTAAACGATCGCGGCGACGACGACGCCGAGGCCGAGCGTAACGAGGGTTTGGATGATCGTCGGAAGCGCGGAAAGGATCGACTCGACGTCTTCCTCGTAGTACTCGGCGACTTTAACCAGCATTTGCGGAATATTGCCCGCGGTGCCGCCGACGCGGATGAATCCGAGCACGAGTGGCGGAAACTGCCCGCTCGCTGCCAGCGCCTCGTCGAGCGATGCGCAGCTGCCGCCGGCAAGCCGTTCGCGCGATACCTCGATCGCACGCGCGAAGATCGGGCTTTCGGCAACGGGAACGGCAACCTCGAGTGCGCGCACGAGATTGACGCCCGAATGCAGCAGCGTGGCGATCACGCGGCAGAGCCGTGCGAGTGTCGTTTTGCGCAAAGCATCGCCAAGTAACGGAAGACGCATACGAAATGCGTCGAAAGCCAGGGCCCCTTCGAGCGTCGCAAGAGCCCGCGTCCCGGCGAGGAACCCTCCGAACGTACCGAGCGCGAGCAGCGCGACCACGAACGGATTGAGCAGAAAGGCCGTGACGGCCAGAACGGCACCCATCACGGGCGATTGCGCGACGCCGAAACTCGTGAAGAGCGCTGCGAACTGTGGGATCACGACGACGAAGAGATAGATCGAGATGAGGAACGCGGCGACGAGCACGATCGCCGGGTAGAATAATGCCGCTGCGAGCTTCTTGCGGATTCGGCCGTCGCGCTCGAGAAACGTCGCCAGCCGGTCGAAGACTTCTTCACGGTTTCCGGCTTCCTCACCGGCGGCCACCATCGCGACTTCAAGGTCGGTAAACTCGTCGGGACGGTACGACATCGCGGCCCACAGCTTCTCACCGCCGCGTTCGACGTCGGCCCGGATGCTCTGGAGCGCGTCGCGCATTCTAGCCGTGCGGGTTTGCTCGATCAATAATCCAAACGCAGTCGAGAAATCGACGCCGGACTGTTCGAGTGCGGCGTAGGCGCGAAAGAAGGCGAGGCGTTCGTTCGGTTTCGGGCGCGCGAACATCCGCGCGAAGGAGAAGGCGCGCGAAGTCGACTCGAGCTTTGAGGGGATCAGCATCCGCTCGCGCAGCGTGGCGAGCGCGGTCGTGCGATCCAGCGCGCGCATCGTACCCTCGACGCGTTCGCCGCCGGGCGTCCGGGCGCGGTAGGCAAAGGTAACGCTCATCGTCCGCCGATTCCGGCTGCAATACGGATCTGCTCGGGATAATCTGAAGCCGCAACCGCGGCTTCGTAGGTGATCAGACGTTCGTTGACCATGCGGCTCAGGTCCATCTCGAGGGTCTGCATCCCGTCCTTGCGAGATGTCTCGATCGTGTTGCGAATTTGAATCGTCTTCTCGGGCGACATCAATTGCGAGCGAATGGCGGATGAGTTGAGCACGATCTCACAGGCCGGGCGCCGCCCGCGGCCGCTTGCGTCCGGAATCAAACGCGTGGAGACGATGGCTTGCAGCGATTGCGAAAGCTGCATGCGCGCTTGTTCTTGGCGAGCGCCGTCGAAGCTCCCGACGATGCGCTGCACCGTCTCCGCGGCTTCCGACGTATGGAGCGTAGAAAAGACGAGATGCCCCGTTTCGCTAGCCGCTAAGCACGCCGCCATCACGTCGGGATCGCGGAGTTCGCCGATGAGTATCACATCAGGGTCGGCGCGCAACACGCCGCGCAGCGATTCGCCGTACGAACTAACGTCGCGTCCGACTTCGCGTTGGCGGATCAACGACCGTTTGCTGCGGTGGCGGTATTCGATCGGGTCTTCGACGGTCACGATATGGCGCTCGTACTTCTTGTTTATTTCGTTGACCAGGCCGGCAAGCGCGGTCGATTTTCCCGAGCCCGTCGGCCCCGTAAATAGTACGAGCCCCGTCGGAAAGTCTGCGAAGGTCGAAACGATGGGCGGCAGTCCCAGCGTCGAGAGTTCGGGAACGCCGTCGCGCAGCAGTCGCAGCGAGAGCGCGAGGCCATTTTCGCCGCGGAACGCGTGAATGCGAATGGCGCCGAAGTTCGGATGCCCGATCGCGCCGTCGGCGGAGCCGGCGGGACCGGTGAGCCGTTCGTATTCTTTCTTGCTCAGATACGTTTCGCAGAACGCCCGGACGGACTCAGGTTCCGTAACGGGCAACTCCATGCGGCACATGGCGCCGTCGACTCGATGCCAGGGAGGCTCGTTGCCTTCCAGATGAAGATCGGAGGTGCTCGCAGCATGCGCGCTCTCGCGTGAGACGCGGATGGCCTCTTCGATATCGGCTAGCACGCTATCGCCCCGCGCTCATTCGGCATCGTCGTACGAGAGGTGGCGCAGGATCTCGCCTTCGGAGGTAGCGCCCGAGGCAACGTGGCGCAGCGCATCGACCACCATCGGTTTGTAGCCCACCCCGAAGGCGAGCTTGCCGAGCTGGGTCGGCGTTTCGCCGCGTTCGATCGCGGCGGCGAGCTCCGGTTTCACTTCGAGGACTTCGAACGCGCCGATGCGACCCTGGAAGCCGCTGAAGCCGCATGCTTCGCAGCCCGCCGCGTCCCACGCTTCGATTCCGAGGGCGCAGCCGTAGCGCCGCGCCACGGCAAGCGCTTGCGAGGAGAGCGAGGTCTTGATCTTGCAGCGCCGGCACAACATGCGAACGAGCCGCTGCGAGACCGCGAGCGTGAGCGAAGATCCGAGCGTCGCCCGGTTGGCCCCGAGTTCGACGAGCCGCGCCGTGACCCGCAGCGCGTCGCGCGCATGCAGCGTCGTGACGAGCGAAATGCCGGTGAGGCTCGCCTGCAGCGCGATCGAGACGGTTTCCGGATCGCGTAACTCACCGATGAAGAGCTGGTGCGGATTTTGCCGCAGCAGCGCGCGCAGAGCGACCGGAAACGTCATGCCGGCCTTTTCGTTGACCGCGATTTGCGCGACGCCGGGAATGCGGCACTCGATCGGGTCTTCCACGCTGCAGACGTTGGTTTGGCCGAGGCTGATCGTCTGCAGCGATGCGTAGGATGTTGTCGATTTTCCCGAACCAGTCGGACCCGCGATGACGCAGAAAGAACCGGGGCGTTTGAGTGCTTTCTGATAGCGGGCGAGCAATTCGCTGCCCATCCCGAGCTGCTCGAGATCCGGCACGAGATCGAAGCGTTGCAGAAACCGCAGCACGATCTTTTCCATACCGCCTACTGGAATCGTCGAGGTGCGCACGTCAAAGGTCCGGCCGTCGAAGGTAACCGTCAACCGTCCGTCCTGCGGCAGGCGGGATTCGCCCGTGTTCATGTTCGAACGCACTTTTACGAGCGACACCACGCGTTCGAAGAGACCGGATTCCAGGTTTCGATCGTGCTGCAGCATGCCGTCGACGTCGAGGCGCACGCGGCCGCAACGTCCGTCGACCGGTTCGATGTGAACGTCGGAGGCGTAATTTCCGATCGCGGAGGCGAAAATCTCGTCGAGGGTTTGCGCCGCTTGCGAATCCGTATCGCGCGCGAGCGCGGCCGGATAGAGCGCCTTGAGGTTCTCTCGTATCTCACGGATCGGCAGCAGCACCGTGCGCACTTCTTTGCGCGTGAGGTGCCGGATACGATCGACCAATTCGACGTTCTCGCTCGAAACGGCGACCGTAATCGAGACACCGTCGTAGGAAATCGGGAGCACGTCGGCATCGTAGGCAAACGAGCGCGACAGGAGCGCGGCTGCTGTTCGCTGCGTCGGCGAGCCGAGAAAACTGACCGCCTCCGTCATCGCCGCGAGCCTTCGTATTTCAACTGCGATGCGGTAACGTAGACGCTGCGAGCGTAAGAGAGTCCCCTCCAATAACCGCCCGTGTTGTACGCCGAGAGGGCGTGGACGAGCGCGACTTGACCCGGCCCGTAGGTCCGTTCGGCAGCTGCATAGTCTCGCGTCAAGATGCGCGCGCCGGCGGCGACGTTCGTGCACGGATCGAACGCGCTTGCGACGCTCAGACCGTACGCACGAAAATTGTCGGAATTCACTTGAGCGTATCCCGCATCGATGTTGTGACCCATCTGCAAGAGCCGGCCGGCTAGCCGGATCGCTTCCGAGCGGCTAGCCGGTTCGTATGAACGCCGTTCGGTGTTGTCGCCGATGGCATTGGGGCGTGCGCCGCTTTCATAGGCGACCACGGCGCTCATCGTTACGGGGCCGACGGTCGGTGCGCAGCGCGCGATGAGCTGCGAGAGCACGAGGGGTACGATCATCTATGATGCCCATGCGCGCTGCATCGCGCGCAATGCGTTCGAACGAATGCGCGAGACGCGCCGGGCGGAGAGGCCGAGCCTGCGGCCGAGTTCGAGTTGGGTCAAGCCAAGAACGTAGACACCGACGATGACGCGGCGCTCGATCGCGCTCAAGCGCGCGAATGCCTCGGACACCAGGAGCCGGTCTTCCGGGCCGAGTTCCGAATCGCACGAGAGGGCTCGAGCACCGGGATCTTCGAGCGAGAGCATCGCGGCGGAAGCGGAAGCCGAGCGCATTTCCGCGACCGTTCCCTCGAGAACCCCCATTTCCGCGGCGAGTTCGCAATCGCGCGGCTCGCGGCCGAACCGCGCGATGCACGTGTCCCGAGCGCGCGCATACTTCGGTTCGAGCGACCACAGCCGTCGCGGAATGCGCACGATCCGTTCGTAATCGCGCACGTAGTGCATCAACTCGCCCACGATCGTGAGCCACGCATACGCTTCAAACGGCGTGCCGGCCGCATGGTCGAAGCGACGCGATGCCTTGATGAGTCCGATCGCGGCGACTTGCTCGAGGTCGCAGCGTTCGAGTCCCGCGCGCCAAAATTTGCGGGCGCCGCGGCGGCACAGGTAACGGTACGCGGCGACGAGGCTGTCGGCACGCAGATCTCCGCGTTCGGGGAGAGCAACAGAAAACAGAGAAGGAGTAGACTCCTCCGTAAAAACCGGGTAGACCACGTCCGGAATGCTCCCTTGTAACATGTTGTAGAAAACGGCCGATAAGGGGGGCGGCCGGTAAGGTTCGTAAAGTATCCACAACAGTTGTGAACGAATTGCTACGGGGAGATTAAATCGTAGGATGGCGAGAACACGCATGAAAGTGACGCGTCCCGAAATCGAACCGCTGGGCACTGAGCCGTCCATGGGTACCATTCGAGTTCTCATCGCCGAGGACGATCGTGCGATTCGCGAGCTGCTCGTCCATCATCTGGAACGCGACGGTTTCACCCCGGTCGAAGCGGCGGATGGCCAATCCACGCTACGTGCGGCGCGTGAGGGTGTCGACCTGTTGCTGCTGGATGTGGGGTTGCCCGGTGTCGACGGGTTCGAGATCGCGCGCACGTTGCGCCGCGAGGGGCGCAACGTGCCGATCGTGATGCTGACGGCGCGCACCGACGAGGTCGATCGTGTCGTGGGGTTCGAACTCGGCGCGGACGATTACGTCGTCAAACCTTTCTCTCCGCGCGAAGTAGTGGCACGCGTGCGAGCCATTCTGCGCCGCAGCGGCATGAAGCACGATCCGGGGCCGCAGACGCTGCGTTTCGGGCGCTTGGAGATCGACGAGGGTGCGCGCGAGGCGCGCGTCGATGGAAAAGACGTCGGACTCAAGCCGCGCGAATACTCGTTGCTCCTGACGCTCGCTTCCAATCCCGGCGTCGCACTCTCTCGCGACGTTTTGCTCGAACGGGTCTGGGGCTACGATTTCGACGGTGACGAGCGAACGGTCGACGTGCACGTTCGCCGCCTGCGCATGCGTCTGGAAGAAGAGCACAACTTGGCGGCGTGCCTGCACACCGTACATGGTTTTGGCTACAAGTTCTCGCAAGCGTAAGTATGCCGGGCCGCTCGCGCTCGGCAACACGGCGGCACTCCTACGCACGCTCGTGGCGAGCGACCCCGGAACGGCCGTTCCGCTCCTGGTCGTACGGTTGCGCGATCTCGAGCGTATTGCGTGGCGCGAAGGTCGCCCTGCAGCGAGGCTGCTCGAACGGCGTAGCCTCAACTCGTTCGTCGCAACGGCGTCGCGCACGCTGCGCGGAAGCGACGTGCTCGCGCACGACGATGAGAGTGAGGATTTTCTCGCCGCCCTGGTTTCGCCCACGCGCGCGACGGGAGCCGTCGCGACGCCGACCGATTGTCGTGCGACGCTCGCGCGCTTGGCCTCGGCAATGGAACTTGGCGGCGGAATGCGCGTCGAGACCGGTTGGACGATTCTGTACGGCATCTCGGGCCCGCAGGCGCTTGCGACCGCGGTCGAAGCTGCGCTCGAACGGGGCGCGCGCGAACGCGAGCGCTACGCGTTTTTCTCAACGATCGGCCACGAACTGCGGACGCCGCTTACGTCGATTCGCGGCTACCTAGAGACGCTGATCGAACAGGATCTCGATCCCGAAACTTCGCGGCGATTTCTCGAAGTGGCGCGCAGCGAAGCCGTGCGACTCGGCCGTTTGGTCGACGGTATGTTCGAGATCTCGATGATGGATTTGCGCGCCGGCTCGCAACAATCCGATTCGAGCAAGCTCGCCCAGGCACTGGGCACGGCACTCGGGGCGGTAGCGCCGTTCGCCGCCGCACGCCGCACCTCGATGATGGAAGAACCGTACGAAGATCGCGATGTCGCAATCGAGAGCGACCGACTCGTTCAGATCGTCGTCAACGTGCTGGAGAATGCGATCAAGCACGGCCGCGAGGGCGGACGCGTCGCCGTCTCAGTCGCTTCGCTCGACACGCGGTACGTGGAAATTCGCGTCGACGACGACGGCCCGGGCGTGCCGGCGCACGAGCGCGATTGGATTTTCAGCTTAGCGAGCCGCGGAACCAATGCCGCCGCGAAAGGCTGGGGCATCGGTCTTGCCGTGGTGAGGTTGATGCTCGAGCGGATCGGCGGCGAGGTCGATGTCGGTCTCTCGGCGCTCGGCGGCGCCCAATTTCGCATACGCATTCCGTTGCTGCACCGGCTCGAGCCCGGGAGCGCCGGCGACGTGTCCGAATCGGTCGGTTAGTCGGCAAAATCCTCGACGACGATCGTGCCGACCGCGGCTTCAACCGAGCCGATGCCGACGCGGACGTAGTGCTCGCCCAGCATATTCGAACGGTGCTCGCGTGAGTTCCAAAAGTCGTTAAACACATTTTCGGCGTTCTCGTCGACCGCGAGGTTTTCGCCCGCGTACCCGAACCGGATGTGTGAAGCGGCCATCCGCGCGAAGGGATCGACGCCTTCCGGGGTCACGTGCGCATAGTAGCGGCGACGCGCCATGTCGACGGCGTGCGCGTACGCGATGCGGCTCAGCGAGCGGTCGAGCCGAAGCGGCGGCAGATTCTCCGCCATCCGGGCCTCGTTCATGGAGCTCAGCAGAATCTCGACATCGCCCGGGCGGTTAGCCCCGGCCGGAGATGCAACGCTGGCGGTGAGCGCCAAAGCCAGAGAAAAAATCCGTGACAGCAGTAACTGCATCCGTGCGCTTTTCACAATCGTTACAATCGCGGGCTCGGCGGCCGAATCCTTGCTGACAAATGTCTAAGTGATTGTCGTCACAACCAGCGAGCGCTGGGGCGAAGTCCACGCCGCCCTGTTCTCTCAAACTGGGGCGGCGTGGAAAGCTTGGGGCAAATTTAGTCGGAGAAATCCTCGACGAATATCTCGCCTTCGGTCCCGGAGACTGCCGCAATGCCGACCTTGGCATAGTGGGCGCCGAGAATGTTTTCGCGATGGTCGCGCGACTGCCAGAGCGCCAGCTCGGCCGATTTGCTGTTTTGGTCGAGGGCCAGATTCTCGCCGGCATAGCCGAACGCGTAGTGCGCTTTTTCCATGCGGGCGAACGGCGAAAGACCTTCGGGGCTGTAATGATCGAAGTACGACCGGTCCACCATGTCGGCCGCATGATCGTAGGCGATGCTGCTCAGCGCGGGGTCCAGGACCAGCGGGGCGAGGCCTTTGGAGGCGCGGCGGCCGTTGAGCGCTTCGAGCATCGCGTTCACGTCCTGCGTGCGGTTCGCGACCTGCATCGTGGCCACGGGGCGAGCCGACGGCTGATGCTGCGACACCGAGGAGGCGCTCGTAAGAGGGAGCACCTGCGGGTTGGCGAGGCTGGCTGCGAAGGCGATGCCGAGTAAAGAAGTCGTCACATACCAGGTATCGCCATCCCCTGTTTAGGGCATTAGCTCGTGGCCCGTCTGTGCGAGTCGAGTCACACCCCCGTGTTTATGTAAAGAATCGGGGCGAAGCTACATGCCCGCGGGCGTCACACTTCTCGTGTCCAGGGTCCGGGAGACTTCATTTTGGAGCGCCTCCAGATGGGCCCGCGTCTCGAGATCGAGCCTCGAGGAATGCAGCCCGCGCCCTATAGCGCCTGCCAGGGCCACCAATTCGTGCCGTGCGAGCGCCGAAGCATCGTACGGGGTCCCGGGAGGCGGTGCGACCGCCAAATGCTCGAGAAGCCGTGCATAATTCCGCTGCAGGTTGTGGCGCAAGACCGAGCGGCCCGGGTCGCCGCGCGCGATATCCCCGAAGATGCTGGTCTGGGTCCAGGTGAACAGGTCGGCGATCGTCATCGGGTCGTAGCCCGGGCTCGTCTTGCTCGGCATGTCGATCAGGCGCTGGAGCATGAGCGTGGAGAACATGGAGCGCAGCGCGGCATTCTGTTGCGAGGCGACCAGGCCCGCGAGCGACACGTCGTGCCGCGGAGTCGGATTGTAGCCGAGATTGGTCTGGGGTTCGTATTCGCTGTAGGTCAGACGGCGCAAGGTGACGGGCGATATTTGCCAGGCCGAGTCGCTAAAGAGGTAAACATCGAGGTTTGCGAAGGCCCGGGCCTCTTCGGAGCGCGAGATGGGAGTGAGCGGCTGCGGAGCCCCCGGGTCGCCGCGGCGAGCCCGGGAGAGATGCTCGCCGCCGATGTAATGCGTCATCGCGGTCGCGCAGCGCCCGTACGAACGCACGAGCATCCCGAACGCGTAGCGCTCCTGGTCCCAAGGCATCTGCGGCCGCGGAAAGCGTGAGTCGAGCGTATGCATGAGGTTCCAGTCGATGCCGAGCTGGGTCCGGCACCACGAAATGCTGTCGCCCGTGAGCATGTATTGCGCGATGCGTGGATCGACCGCGTGCCCGTCGTACTCGACGTCCTCGTCGGATGCGAAGGCGAGCTTGGGATCCGATGAGGCGGCTTGCGCCCAGCGATTGAGCATCGCCGTTTCGTCTCCCGGACTATGCGCGCCGGAAATCGGGGCGTAACCCCAGTGGATCGCATGATAGTCGTAGGGCCCGATCGTCGCCTGAAAATAGTCGCCGTGCTGCGAATCGCGCGGCCAGAGATTGAGTGGCGAGTATTCCATAACGGACGATGCGATGCCGTTGGCGCGGGTGAAGCTTCGGTTCTTCAGTTCGTCCGCCGTATATGCGTCGTGGCCGATGAAGTTGTGGGCCAGGCCAAAATCGTGCCCGACTTCGTGCATGACGATCGCCTTGAGAAAATCATGGGCGTATGTGGCCGGTACTTCCTCACCGTACACTTGGAAGGCAAGCTCGCCGAATTGCGCCTGCTCTTTCTCGCCCGAATCGCGGTGCAGGAACGTCTGACGCGGGTGCCTCGCAACGTTTTCTTTTGCCGGGTCCCAAAAGTCGGCGATCTGATCGCCGACGTCGTTACCCCCGGCGATCTGATCGCCGACGTCGTTACCCCCGGCGATCTGATCGGCGTCACGGGCGTTTGAGGGTGTCCCGCTTTCGGGTCCTGCGATGTTGCTGTAGATGAACTTGCCGTAGCGCATGATATCGGCATCGATCAAGACGCCGGAGCGGAAGATCTCGCCCGTGCGCGGATCCCACTCGATTTGGGCTTCCGCGAAACCGCCGCCGTTGGCTTCGGTCAGCCAGCGGATCGTATTGTAGCGAATGTCGTCGGGATCGAAGGCTGGATCGCTCGGCTGGTCTTGCACTTGGATCGCATCGAGGATGCCGGCGCGAGCGAAGGCTTTGTTCCACTCGAGGATGCCGTCTCGAATCGCTGCGCGGTACTCGCTTGGAATCGTGTCCGTCAGCGTATAGACCAGCGGCCGAACCGCGGGTGAGGGCTTCGTTGGGTCCGACGCGCGAATGTCCCAGCGCGTGACGAACCGGGAGATGTTGTCGTAGGAATCGTCGCGATCGAAATTGACGTGCGGATCTTCCCAGAAGCCGACGCGGTCGTCGGCGAGCCGCGGCATGTAATCCGGCGTCGCCAGGATCTCTGCGAAATTATACTTGACGCGCATCTGCACCGTATGCGGATCTTCGACGGTGTTGATCGTGCCGTCGGGCTTCGCCGAAGCGAAGGTTTCGTCGGCTTCGATGATCACGTTCTTCGGAAACGCTTTCGAGGGCCCGAAGTACGTGCGCGCCGGATCGAGAGCGTAGCCGTTCCCGGGGTTGTCGGGGTCCTTCACGATGTCGCTGAGCTGGTTGCCGAGATCGAGGGTATCGGAGAGCAGGAAGGACGTATCGACGACGACTTTTCCCGATGCTTTATCTTCCGCTACGATGGGCACGACGGCGATGACGGATTGGGGCGTGGACGCAGCGATCGCGACGGCGATCGGCGTTCCGGGCATCCCGAGAAAACGCTGCTGCGGCACGACGATCGAGACGCGGTCGTCCCCGACGTGGCCGAAGACGATGATGCGCGCGGGCTGCTCGAAATCGTCACCGGAAAGAACGCCGAAACCGCCGAGGCCGTTGGCCGTTGTGGCGTGCTCGTAGAATTCGGTATCGAACTGATCTTTGGCGAGCGTCATATAGACTTTGCCGCTTTTACGAACGAGCGGAAAGATGCCGTCGGCCACGTCCGCCCCGGCGACGAACTTCGCGTAGGGTGCAGGCGCACCGGCCGCGGGTGCATCGGGCTTCGCTCCGCCCGAAGAGTCGGCCGGCGCAGAAGAGTGAGCGACGGCCGCAGCCGGGGCGTTTACGCCGAACGATAACAGCGTCGCTGCCAAAGCAGCGATGATGGAGGCGGGGTGCCGGAGCATTGTTACAGATTCCCTCTCTTGGCTTGTTCCTCTTCGATCGAGACGAAGAGCGCTTTGAAATTGCCTTTGCCGAACGATAAGCTGCCGCGGCGTTGAATGATTTCGAAAAAGAGCGTCGGACGGTCTTGCAGCGGTTTGGTAAAGATCTGAAGCATATAGCCGAGGTCGTCGCGGTCGACGAGGATGCTCAGATCGCGCAGGGTGTCGATCGATTCATCGATCTCGCCGACGCGCGTCCGCAGCGCGTCGTAATACGAACTCGGCGTATCGAGAAAATCGACACCGTTTTCACGCAGGGCCCGGACGGTTGCAACGATATCGTCCGTGGCGATGGCCACGTGCTGGATTCCCGCGCCGCCGTAGAAATCGAGAAATTCCTCGATCTGCGATTTCTTGAGGCCTTCGGCCGGCTCGTTGATGGGAAACTTCACGCGGTGGCGCGCATCCGACATTACTTTCGAACGCAGCGCCGTATATTCGGTCGAAATGTCCTTATCGTCGAACGAGACGAGTTGAGAAAAACCGAACGCATTCGCATAGTACGAGGTCCAGCGGTCCATCTCGTTCCAGCCCACGTTGCCGACGCAATGATCGACCGCGCGCAAATTCGGCGCCGAGGGAGCTTTGGGCGAGCGCGCGACGGGCACGAAGCCGGGCAAAAACGCCCCCGAGTACCCGTCGCGCTCCACGAACGTGTGCACGGTATCGCCGTAGGTCGCGATGGTTGCGAGTACGACGCGGCCGCTGGGATCGGAGCGTTCGTGCGGTTCGCGAACCACGCTCGCGCCGCGTCCGGTCGCAAACGCAAACGCGGCCCGCGCGTCGGGTACGCGCAGTGCGATATCGGCGATGCCGTCGCCATGCTTGTGCACGTGCGCTGCGATCGGGCCGTCCGGCCCGAGGGCGCTGGTCAGGATGAAGCGCAACTGATTCTGCGCGAGCACGTATGAGGCTTGGCCGGGGACACCGGTCTCGGGTCCCGCATACGCGACTATCCTGAAGCCGAACGCCGTGGCATAATAGTGCGCCGACTGCTTGGCATTTCCGACATAGAAATGAAGATGATCCCAATCGAGCCGGTCGAGCGCCGCCGAACGTCCCGCAATCTCTGTTGCCACTCACTGCCTCCCAGCACGAATGCGTGGAACGTTTGCGGCAACCGGCGGCAAACCTACCGCGCGGCGTTAGCCGGAACGGGCTCGATCCACGAGCGATAATAGCGTTCGTCTTCCAGGGCCAGGGCAGATTCTGCAATCCCGAGGGGGGCGAAGGTATCGACCATTACCGCCAATTCGTCGGTCGCGCTCTTGCCAAGGCTGTTTTCGACGGCGCCCGGCTGCGGGCCGTGCGTGGCGCCCGCGGCGTGCAAGGTGACCGAACCCTCTTCGATACCGCGGCGGCTCATGAAGTTTCCGCTCACATAGTACAGCACTTCGTCGCAATCGACGCTCGAGTGATTGTAGGGCACCGGTATCGCGAGCGGATGGTAATCGAAGAGACGCGGTACGAAGACGCAAAAGGCCGCGCCCGGCGCTTCGAAGGTGGCGTGCGCGGGCGGCGGTTGGTGCAGTTTGCCCGTGATCGGTGCGTATTCGTCGGCATTGAACGCGTAAGGATAGCAGTATCCATCCCAGCCGACGATATCGAAAGGGTGGTTCTGCACGATGTAGGTCGCGTGCCGGTCGCCGCTGGTCACCCGCACTTCGTATTCGCCCCGCGCGTCGACCGGCTCGCGCAGCTCGGGCGAGCGAAAATCGCGTTCGTAGTAGGGCGCGTGCTCCTCAAGTTGGCCGTATTCGTTGCGGTATTTGCGTGGGATGGATACGTGACCGCGCGATTCGTAGACGAGCAGGCGCGTCGGCGTGCCGGGTTGGAGCCGGTACGTCGTGCCGCAGGGCACGAGCAGATAGTCGTGCGGGCGGTACGCAATGTCGCCGAAGGCCGTTTCGAGCGTTCCGGAACCGCCGTGCACGAAGAGCAGTTCGTCGCCGCCGGCGTTGCGGTAGAAGTACGTCATCGGCGCGTCGACGTCGGCGACCGCGATTGCGATGTCGTCATTTCCCAGGATCGGGACGCGCGCGGCCACGGCGTCACCCGGCGCACGCGAGTTGCCCGTGAGAAAGTGCCGGTTGCGCAACGGATCGTTGCGCGTGAAGCGGCGGGCGGAGCGGTCCCACGGCCGTACGTCGAGCGTGGCGGTCGGCGGGCGCAGGTGATAGCACAAGGAGTAGATGTTCTCGAAGCCTTTGGTCGAGAACAGTTCTTCGGCGTAAAGGCCGCCGTCGGGCCGGCGGAATTGAATGTGGCGCTTCGGCGGCACGGCGCCTGCACGAACGTAAAACGGCATGGTGAGGCCTTCGTGGCCGCGGGCAGCCACTCCGCGCAGAAAGGCGGCCGCGTTAGGCCGTAGGCGCGACCTCGCGGCGGTCGACGAGTTCCACGATGCGCCCTAGATCGAGATTGGCGCGCATCATGTTAATGAGGATGCAGCCTTGTTCGATCGCGTCGTCGAGCGCGACGTGGGTGTGCGGAAGATCCTGATCGATCCATTCCGGCGGATACTGGCGTTTGCCGACGTGCCGGTACTGGCGCTTCAGGACGGCCGCGGCGTAGCTGCGCAGATCCAGGCTCGCGAAGCCGATCGGACTTTCTCCGAGGAAGCGCTGGAAGTAATAATACATGAACGTGAAATCGAAGCCGCTGGGCGCGCCGCAGACGATCGGTTTGCCGAAGCGGCGCATCTCGTCGAGCCAGGATTTGCAATCGACCATCGCCCCACGCGCCGAGACCAGATTCTCGCGCGACCGCTCGTACGCGCGGGCCTGCTCGGGCTGCGCCCACCAGGTCATCGTGCGTTCGTCGGTTTCGGCGCCGTCGAGCAGCTCGAGGTTGCGCTCGAACGTCGCGACGAGTTCTTTCTCAATGGTAAAGGCAGCAAGGCCGAAGCTCAACATCGAAAAGAGGCCCGGGCACGGTCCGTCGGCCTCGATGTCACAGGAAATGTAGAGTTCGGGCGCCGGTTGCTGCTGATCGCGTATGATACCGCGTCTTTAGAGGCGAGAAGGAGCGGTCCTTCGCAAATGTTGCTCGATGCCGAACGCTCGAGCGACGAACGATTCCACGACCGATCCCGAGCTGCGCTCGTGGGTAACGGTTCCCGCCCGGAGCGATTTTCCTATCCAGAACCTACCGTTTGGGGCCTTTCGCGAGGGTGCGGAAAGCGCGCATCTTTGCATCGCGATCGGCGACTCCGTGCTCGACCTCTGGGCTCTCGCACGTGCGGGCGTGCTCGACGGCGTCGCACCAGATGCCCTCGCCCTGTTTTGCGCTCCGGGCCTAGGCCCGTTGCTCGCGGCCGGGCGGCCGGTGTGGCGAGCGGCTCGCGAACGCCTCTCGGGGGTCCTACGCGCCGGCGATACGACGATCGCCGATGCCGGCCTCGAGCGGACGTTGCTCGATCGCAGCAACGTTCGGCTCGTGCTGCCGTTCGACGTGAACGATTACGTCGATTTCTACTCGTCGCTCGATCACGCGACCAACGTGGGCAAAATCTTCCGGCCGAATGCGCCCGCGCTCTCGCCGAATTGGCGCTACCTTCCGGTCGGCTACCACGGACGGGCGGGCACGGTCGTCGCGAGCGGCGCGCCGATCGTGCGTCCCCGTGGACAGATCAAGAGCGACGATGGCCCGCCCGTTTACGCTGCGACAAACAAGCTCGATTTCGAACTGGAGATGGGCTTCGTAACCGGAAATGGACCGGCGCCTCCAGCCGGCGTCTCAGTCAGCGGCGCGCGCGACGTGATTTTCGGCGCGATGCTGCTCAACGATTGGAGTGCGCGGGACGTGCAGGCGTGGGAAAACCAGCCGCTCGGGCCGTTTCTTTCCAAGTCGTTTGCGACGACAGTCTCCCCGTGGATCGTCAGCCTCGATGCGCTCGAACCGTTTCGCGTCGCGGGCCCCAGGCAGGATCCGCCGCCGCTTCCGCATCTCGCCCCGGCCGGCGACGAAAGCTACGATGTAGCGCTCGAGGTGCTGATGACGTCCGCTGCGATGCGCGAGCGCGGGCTCCAGCCGCAGCGTTTGTCACGCTCGAACTTTCGCACGATGTACTGGAGCATGGCGCAGCAGCTCGCGCATGCATCGAGTAACGGCGCGAGCGTGCGCGCGGGCGATCTCTTCGGTTCCGGCACGATCTCCGGCAGCGTGCGCGAAGCCTATGGCTGCCTGCTCGAGCTCACGTGGGGCGGCACCCAGCCGTTCGAACTCGCCGACGGCACGATGCGAACGTACCTCGAAAACGGAGACGAGATCGTCATGCGAGGCTGGTGCGAAGAAACGCCCGATCGCGTTCACATCGGCTTCGGCGCGCTCAGCGGCGGCATCGTCTCGTGTTTACATTAGCGCTGGGCCTTAACCGATACGGCCGGGGTCGGTGAAGCCGGTCGTTTTATGAGAGCCGTCGCAGAACGGCTTGGTGGCCGAGGCCCCGCAGCGGCAGAGCGCGATCGTATCCTCGCGGCGTTCCGGATCCGCGGCATTTCCCTCGGAATCGCGGAGCACGAAGGGGCCGCGAAGTACGTAGGGGCCGTTCGCGCGGACTTTGATCTCGACATCAGCCATAGGATGCGGCGTTGTGACTACGGGAGGCGCCGCACCTGCGCCGCCTCCCGTGGCGCAGTGTTACTCGACGCCCGAGAACGCGAACGATTGCGTCGAGCCGATGCCGGTCGTCTTCGATATCCTGGTCGGAAAGTTCGGGGATTAAGTATATGTAGAGATGCGTACCCGGCGCGTTACCGACGATCGTTTCCACGTCGAGCGTCGCTTCGACCGAAGCGTTGCTCGTGGAGAAGGGGTGCACGATAATTTGTCGCGCGACGCTTCGGTTACTGCAGAAGGAGAGAGAGCGAAATTTCGCCGCACCGAGATCACAAACGCTTGCTTTGCAGCGATGTGTTTCGGGCGGGCAGATGGGCGCGAGCGATGAGACGCCCGAGTGTGCGGAGAAAGATCGGGGAATGCGTCAAAATTCGCTTGGAATCGGCGGCCTAGCCTTTGTCGTCGCGGCAGTGGCGCTGGCCGCGTGCCAGGGCAACATCGGCGGCGGCTCGGGTCTTTCCATCCCGCAGGCCCCCGGATACCAACAGCCCGGCGGTCCCGCCGGGCAAACGACGCAAAGCCGCGAGCGAGTTCTCGAAGGCGCGGTCTATCTCTCTTCAAAGTTAACGTCGGTGCCGCTGCCGCAACTTGGCGGCTTCGGCATTACGATTGCGCTCGGCACCCCCGGCCCGGTCGTCGGGGAGACCGCGACGACCGCGGCTGCTCCGCTCGCCAAGAATGCTGCCGGGGCACGCCCGCGTCTCTTGAAGACGGCGCTGGTTGCCTCGCCGAGCCCATCCGCCGCTTCGACCACTGCAGCCGATGGATCGGCGTCGCCCGGGGCTGCTGCGAGCGGCCCTTCACCTATCTCTTCGGCCTCCGCGATGGCGGAGGGTTCGGCCGTACCGGCGGCTAGCGGCGCGTCGGCGTCTCCCGCCGCATCGGCGAAACCAGGCCACGCTGCCAGCCCTTCCCCTTCGGGATCGCCGTCGCTGCCGCGGATCGATACGAAATTGACCGTGTACCCCGACGATGCCCCACCGCCGCCGACACCGATGCCGACGGGTGAAGTGCAGACGTTCATCAAGCGCGGGGCCGTAGCGCGCGGCTTCGTGCAAATGGGAACGGACGTCTCGCTCTACGGACTCGGTGCGGTTCGCTTCACGCTCCCGTCGGCCGAACTGACGTCGAAACGCGGGTTCACGATCGCGATCTACGCGAGCGGCAAACACAATCACAATAAGTTGTTGAACTACGATACCGATCCGACGATCAGCGGCCAGATCGTGTATTCGTCGCAAACCGAACCATCGATCGTGCTCAAGAAGGGCAGCGGTTATCTGTTGATGATTTACGGCGACGAAGAACCGGCGGCGCCTTCAACGGTCGCGCCCGGCTATCCGTCGCCGGGCAACAATCCGTTCCCGCAGCCCTCGGGCTACGCGCAACCGGGATACACGCAGATTCCCGGCTATCCGCAAGGCGCGCCGCAAACACCATATCCGGGCTCGCCGCAGACGCCGTATCCGGGCTATCCGACAACGCCGTACCCCGGCTATCCGGCAACGCCGTACCCCGGATATCCGACGCCGTACCACACCTAGTTACGATGTGCCGATCCAGTTTGACGCGCGCATGGAACGCGTGCTACTCTAAGCAAACACTTTTGGAGAGGGGGAACGCGTTGCAAATGTCACTCATGCTCAATCGACGTCACATGTCCGGCGCGTTTCCGATCGGCGCCGGTTCGACGCCCACTTTCCCGCGGAGCATCGTTTGGTGCCGAAGCCGGCGTTAGATCGCCGGGTCGGCATTCTCGAATAGCCTCCGCATCGTGCGGAGGTTTTTTTATTGAACACTGCGCCGAGCGCAGCTTATTTCAACGCGCGCCGGCGCGCTCACATCTGGAGATCCCATGAACATCGAATTGATCAGTTCGCTTGCTCGAATACGAAGCGACGAACTCTTACGCGCTGCGGCGATCCGCAGCATCCTCGTGCGGGCCATGCCCGAACGGGCGCCCCGCAAGCGTTTGGCGCAAGCCGTGCGCACGATGGGCTACTTCGCGCTGCGGCTCGGCGATGCACTCGCCGAGTCGCGCTAGAGAGGCTTCGCGCTTGGCGGAAGCCAACTCGCGGCGGATATGGAGATCGCCGTTGCCGAACAGGGCGCGTTTTGCGTTCCGCCGGCGTTATCGATCGATGAGGCGCGCGGGCACGCGTCGCACTATCGAACCTCGGCCTTCGGCGGCATCACGCAACTCTTCTCGCGCCCAAAACCCGACGATATCGCTGTCGTCTCGAGCGGCCTGCGCTACGTGCCGTATTGGCACGTGTCGACGCACTTGAAAGTCGTCTACGATCGGCGCGAGACCTATCGCTTCCCAATTGCGCTTCCGGAGAACGTCGTTTCCGTGCAGATCGGCGAAACGGCGTTCGATATCGACGGCGAGCGCAAAGAACGCGGGATTACGATAAGCGCTCTCGCGCATTGCGTTCGCGAGGTTCGCAAGGAGCTATGGATCGATGCGACATCCGGTGAGGCGAGCGCGCCCCGCGCGATCGCGACCGCGCAAGCGATCGAGCTCGGGAGCTTCGCTCCGGCAGATGCGGAAATCATCGACCCGAGCATTCGCGCTTCCGCCGTGATCCGCCAGATCCTCGGCGACGACGTCAAGCCGCCCGAGGCCGACGCCTACCATGAAGAGCGCGCCGATATCGAGGATCTCGATCTCTACTTCATGCCGTTCTACGCCTACGATTTAGTTTGGACTGCGAAGAACAAGACGGCCTGTATTACCGTCGACGGCTGTTCCGGGGAGATCGTACAAAGTAAATCGGCCATGCACCCGGCCATCGCGAAGCTGCTCAATAAGGAAACGCTCTTCGACATCGGGTCCGAAACGTTGAACTTGGTCGTACCGGGAGGAGCCATCCCTCTTAAAATCGTCAAGGCGTTGCGGCGCAGACGGGAAGAACGGGCCTAGCTCCCTCGGTCCCTTGCCGGGACGGGGTTCGCCTGTGCTATAATCGCGTTCGCCCTGCCGGGAGCTGGGCTTCGCGCAACGTCAACCTGTAAACCCCGCCAGGACCGGAAGGTAGCAACGGTACGCGGGCCCTGGCGTGTGCCGCGGACCACCTGGTTCTCGGCCGGGCTCGCGGGCCTCCCCGGGGCCTCGGTCGACAGGACTTTAGGGCCCTGGTACACCCATATAGAATTCCCGATGCCCATTAGTGCTTTTGCCGGTCTCGTGTTCGGGGTCGCCGTACTAACAATCGGTCTCTACCACGTCACCTTCGTGGCGCCGCGGTTTCGTTCTATCACCGCGACGCTGCAGGGCGGGGGCGATGAAGGGGAGAGCCCGTCGGCAGCGCTGGTTCGCGCGGCGCTGGCGGCGTTCGAGAACAAGACGGAAGGCCGGCTCACCGGCCTCGAGACCGTGGTGAAACGCGATCTCCACCGCATCGGATTCGTCCGTTACAACTCCTTTGAAGATGTCGGCTCCGACCTCTCGTTTACGCTGGCCCTTCTTAACGACGAAGGCGACGGCGTCGTGGTCACGAGCATCTACTCTCGGGAAGAGACCCGCACGTACGGGAAGGCCGTCAAGAAGTACGTGCCGCAGCAGGGTGCTTCGAAAGAAGAACAGAGCGCAATTGCGATCGCCCGCAACGGCGGCTCGGCGTGAGAAGCCAGTATCTCATCAAGATCGTTCCGCCGGTCGGATACCGCGTCTTTCGGCTGGAATTCTCGCGCCGGCACATCTGGAGCTTGCTCGCCATCGTCCTCATCGCACTGGGCCTCGCGGGCGGCTACTACGTATGGACGCTGCAGCACGCCGAGCAGCGGGTCAGCGAACTGCGTGGCCTTACCGACGATCAGCGGGATCGACTGCAGAAGATCAATAGCCAAGCGTCTGAACTCGAGAACGAGCTTCGCGCCTACGAGCAGCAAAGCGAGCAGATTCGCAAGATGATCGGCGATCGCAGCAAGGCCGGCAGCGCCCCGGCTGCCGCACCGGTTTCGTCTGCGGGAGCGGACGATCGTCAATCGATGCGCGACGATAGCGACGCCTTTAGCCGCGTTGCCGAACGGGTGGAACGGCTGCGCAGCGAGTCGTCGCGCGCGCGGGGCGAGAGCGATCGCTTGCGTACCGTCGCTTTGCGCGTCCTCAACATGCGGCGTTTGGAAGATCTCGAGCGTGCCCGCGTGCTCGCCGCAATCCCCTCGGTAAACCCGGCCGGCCCCGGCGTCGGCATCCGATCGGCGTTCGGCTGGCGCATCGATCCGTGGCCCGAGTTTCACAAGGGGGTCGATCTCGACGTGGATTACGGCGATCCGGTGCGCGCCGGGGCGGCCGGCACGGTCGTGGCCGCCGGATACGACGGCGGCTACGGCAACAAGATCGATATCGATCACGGCAACGGGTACCACACCTGGTACTGCCACCTTTCTCGCATCGACGTCCATGCCGGCGAATACGTGATGAAGGCGGAGCACATCGCGGAAGTGGGATCCACAGGCATGTCGACGGGGCCGCACCTGCATTACCAAATCATGCTCGACGGCAACGCCGTCGATCCCGCGCCCTACCTTAACGGCGTCCCGGACCACGTGCTCGCCAGCCTGAGGTAATCGTTAAGATCGGGGCGGCGTGCCCCCGATACCCCCCCTCGTCGCACTCGCGGCTCGTTTTTGTTGAAATCGGGGCGGCGGGGCCCCAGGAGCCTCCTCGCGGCTCTCCACAAAACATGAGCGAATGCATACGTTGGCGCTGCGCAGAAGACGGGTACAGTGAATTCGCTTTCGTGTGCCGCGTGGGAAATCGTGTATTGGGCGCTGCGGCTGTTCTGGTTCCTCATGCTGGTCTACGCCCTCGTCTCGTGGGTTCCGAGCCTGCAGGGGCGCTGGAGCATGTACGTCGCGCGGATCGTGGAGCCCGTGATCTTGCCCGTCCGGCGGATCATTCCACCGATCGGCGGCTTGGATCTTTCGTTTCTCGTCGTCATCCTGCTGGTCGGCTACGTGATGCGGTATATCCCGGTGTTCGCGTATAACTCGTCTCTTTGCTGGGTGCAGTGAGATGGCGCTAGCCCCGGGGAGACGTGCCGGCGCGCGCGTCGCTTCGAACGTGCGCAATTTCTGCATCATCGCGCACATCGATCACGGCAAGACGACGCTTTCGGACCGTCTGATGGAGATGACGCGCAAAGTCGGGCACCGCCAGATGGAAGAGCAGGCGCTCGATGCGATGGATCTCGAGCGCGAGCGCGGCATCACGATCAAGATGCACCCGGTCACGCTCGACTACGTCGCGCTCGATGGGCAACGGTACGAACTGAATTTCATCGACACGCCGGGCCACGTCGATTTCTCATCCGAAGTGTCGCGCTCGCTCGCGGCCTGCGAAGGGGCGCTGCTCGTGATCGATGCGGCGCAAGGCATCGAGGCGCAGACGCTCGCGAACTATCACCTCGCGCTCGAGCAAAATCTCACGATCATTCCCGTTATCAACAAGATCGATCTGCCGGCGGCAGATCCCGAGCGCGTGAAAAAAGAGATCGAAGAACTGCTCGTGATCGAAGGCAGCGACGCAATCCTCGCCAGCGCCAAAGAAGGCATCGGCATTCGCGAGATTCTCGAGGCCATCGTCACGCGCGTCCCGCCTCCCTCGGGCGACGACGACTACGTACGCGGCCTCGTGTTCGACGCCCAGTTCGATCCGTATCGCGGGGTCGTTTCGTACGTGCGCGTGGTCGATGGAACGTTGCGCGCCGGCACGCGCTTCATGTCGATGAATCAAAAGAAGGTCTACGAGGCAACCGAAGTCGGCGTGTTCAACCCCGCCATGGAGAAGACGGCGCAGCTCGACGTGGGCGGCGTGGGATACATTATCGCCAACATCAAGTCGCTCGGCGATATCGACGTCGGCGATACGCTCACGGAGGCTGCAAACCCCGCGCCGGAGCCGCTGCCGGGCTACAAGCCGATCGTCCCGATGGTGTACTGCGGCCTCTATCCCAACGAAGGCGTCGAGGTCTCGGAATTGCGAGAAGCGCTCGAGAAGCTCTCGCTCAACGACTCGGCGCTGCATTACGAGCCGGAAAGCTCGATCGCGCTCGGCTTTGGGTTCCGCTGCGGCTTCCTCGGGCTCTTGCACATGGAGATCGTCCAGGAGCGGCTCGAACGAAATTACGATCTGGATCTCATCGCGACCTCGCCGTCGGTCGTGTTTCGGGTGACGATGAGCGACGGCAGCGTTGAGAAGATCGACAATCCGGCGAAGCTTCCGGCGCGCGACCGGATCGCGCTGATGGAAGAGCCATACGTGAAGGCGACGGTCATCACGCCGCCCGAATACGTCGGCGCGATCATGGAGCTCACCCAAAACCGGCGGGGCACGCTTGCGAATATGGAATATCTCGCCGACGGCCGCGTGATCCTTACGTACGAGATGCCCCTGATCGAAGTGATCATCGATTATTTCGATCGCCTCAAATCGAGCACCAAGGGCTATGCCTCGCTCGACTACGAAGTGATCGGTTATCGCGAAGGCGACCTCGTGAAGCTCGAGATCCTGCTCAACGCAGAACCGGTCGATGCGCTCTCGTCGATCGTAGCGCGCGACAAAGCGCCGGCGCGCGGCCGCGCGCTGACGGAGAAGCTCAAAGAGCTGATCCCGCGCCAAATGTTCGACGTGCCGATTCAAGCTGCGATCGGCGGGAAGATCGTGGCGCGCGAAACGGTCGGCGCGATGCGCAAGAACGTCCTCGCCAAGTGCTACGGCGGCGATATCACGCGCAAGCGCAAACTGCTCGAGAAGCAGAAGGTCGGTAAGGAGCGTATGAAGCGCGTGGGCCGCGTCGACCTTCCGCAAGAGGCCTTCATGGCGGTGCTTCGGCTCGACGAGAACTAGCACGGGAGGACCCCCCCTGGCCCACCTGCCTGCCCGCCTTCATAGGTATCGCGATTGAGCCCGAAGTGCGACATTTCTAGCACCGCAGCATACTTTTGTGGGCCGATAAGAAACGGATACCACGGCGCTGAAGAGCGCTCGAGTGGAAACGACAGAAACCCCGGATATCGTCCTAGCCGGCGCCGGCATCATGAGCGCGACGTTCGCTACGATCCTTAAGGAACTAGATCCGAGCCTGACCATCGCGATGTACGAAGCGCTCGAGGGGTCGGCCGAGGAGAGTTCCAATGCGTGGAACAACGCGGGCACCGGGCACGCGGCATTATGCGAATTGAATTATACGAGCGAGAACGGCGAAGGCAAAGTCGACATCTCGCGCGCGCTCAAAGTCAACACCGAATTCGATCTCTCGCGCCAATTCTGGGCGTATCTCGTGCGCAGCGGCGCGATCGCGTCGCCCGATTCGTTCATCCATCCGGTCGCGCACGTGAGCTTCGTGCGCGGTGAATCGAACGTCGCGTTCTTGCGGCGGCGCTTCGAGGCGATGAGCGCCCACCATTGCTTCCGCGAAATGGAGTACGCCGAGGACCCGCAGACGCTCGACCAGTGGATGCCGCTCGTGATGGAAGGGCGCGATCCGAGCGAGAAGGTTTCCGCAACGCGAGACGTCACGGGAACCGACGTTGATTTCGGCGCGTTGACGCGCGCATTACTCGGCAACCTTCAGCGTAAGCCGGGGTTCAGCGTGAAGTATCGGCACCGCGTCAGCGATTTGCAGCGTTCGCCCGAGGGCCGCTGGGAGGTCATCGTTCGTGACGATGCGAGCGGCGCGAAAGCGACCGTTTCAACGAAATTCGTCTTCTTAGGTGCCGGCGGCGGGGCATTGCCCTTACTGCAGAAGTCCGGAATCCCCGAAGGCAAGGGCTTCGCCGGTTTTCCGGTCAGCGGACTTTGGCTGCGCTGCGACGATCCGGCCTTGGCCGCTCGGCATGAAGCGAAAGTGTACGGAAAAGCCTCGGTCGGCGCTCCGCCGATGTCGGTACCGCATCTCGACGCGCGGATCGTCGATGGCAAGAAATCGCTACTATTTGGACCCTACGCCGGGTTTTCGACGAAATTTCTCAAACACGGATCGCTCGTAGATCTTTTCTTTTCGATTCGGCCCGACAATCTGGGGCCGCTGCTGGCGGTCGGGCGCGATAACTTCGACCTGACAAAATATCTCGTCGGACAGGTACTCGAATCCGTCGACAACCGCTTCGCATCGCTGCGCGAATTTTTCCCCAATGCGAAGCCCGCAGATTGGCGGCTCGAGGTCGCGGGTCAACGCGTTCAGGTGATCATGCCCGACAAGCAGCATACCGGGAAGCTGCAGTTCGGCACGGAGGTCGTCACCGCCGCGGACGGTTCGCTCGCTGCGATCCTCGGCGCTTCGCCCGGCGCCTCGACCTCGGTAAGCATCATGCTCGGCGTCATCGAGAAGACGTTCCGCAGAGAACTGCCCGGCTGGACCGCGAAGATCTCGGAGATGATTCCCTCCTACGGGCGTTCCATCGCCGAGGATGCGGAACTGTGCCGCAGCGTACGCAGCGAGACGGCCGCCGCGTTACACATCGCCGGCCCCGCCTAGCGCTTGCGCCGGGCAGCCGCTGCACGGCCGGCGCGTGTGACATGGACACGCCCTAGTTGAGGAGGGACCTAGAAGCCAGGCTGTAACTTGCGCTGGTAGCGACAGTAATGGAGCGAACCATGAATATTTTTGGCGGCGGCTTAAAGCGGCAGTTCATCGCACGTCCCGATGCCTCGAAAAATCAGATCGTCTTCAAGTGGCCCGATATGTCGATTCCGATGGCGGCCCAACTGACGGTGCAGCCGGACGAAGTCGCGCTGTTCGTGCGCGAAGGCAAGGTCGTCGGCGTTCAGCAGCCGGGGCTCGTGACGCTCGAAGGCAAGAACATTCCCTTTTTGGACGTGCTCATCGATGCCGGCACCGGCGGCAACTTCTTCCGCGCCGAGATCTACTTCGTCTCGACCCGCGAATTTGCGAATCTTCCCTTCGGCGGCGTGGTCGATAACGTCGTCGATCCGGAAACGCAACTCGCGATCGGCCTGCGCGTCTTCGGAGATTATTCGCTCAAGATCGTCGATCCCACGGCGTTGATCCTCAACCTGGTCGGTTCGCGCGACGCCGCGGATAACGCGCTCGTGACCGACTGGATGCGTGACATGGTGCTCAAGACGATTCGGACCGACGTCGTCACGCACATCGTCCAGAACAACTGGCCCATTCTTGGTATTGCGGCCCACACGGACGATCTCGAAGCCGAGACGCTCGCGAAAGTGGAGACGCACGTCGTCTCTTATGGCGTGCACATCGTGCGCATGGGTAACTTCACGATCTCGATCAACGATACCGATGAGGAGACCCTCAAGAAGTACCGGCGCGACGTCACCTACTCGAAACTCGCCGGCGGCTTCCAACAGTACGGCGCGGGCGAAGCGATGATCGGTCTCGGCGAGGGTGCAGCAAAAGGCGGCGGCGGTGCCGCGGGCAGCGCGTTTCTTGGGATGGGTGTCGGCCTCGGAAACCTGGTTGGCGCGATGAATCAGCCGCAACAGCAGCAAGCGCCGCAGGCGCCCCCTCAAGCAGCCTCGGCCCCTGCCGCCGCTCATTGCACCGAGTGCGGCGGGGCATACGCGCCGGGCGCAAAGTTCTGTCCGAATTGCGGCGGCGCGGTCGCCGCGGCACCCTCCGCTTGTCCCTCATGCGGCGTGCATGCCGAGCCGGGTGCGAAGTTCTGCGCCGGCTGCGGCGGAAAGCTGACGCCCTGATCGTCCTGCGGGCCGTCGCAACGGCGCACGATCGCGTGCTCCGGCAGCTCACCCGAGGCGGCGGCGGCGGCCACGGCGGGGGCGGCGGGGGCGGCGGCGGGGGGCACGGCGGCGGCTCCTTCGGCGGCGGCGGCGGGCACTTTTACGGTGGCGGCGGCGGCGACGGCGGTGGCGGCGGCTTGTTCGGGCTGATCATGCTGCTCGTCATCTTCGCGATCATCTGGTTCTTTGTGATTCGCCCGCTGATGCGCCGGGCCCGGGCTACGGTGCTCGCCGGCGCCGGTGTTGCCGAGGAGGCCTTCCGGGCGGCGAATCAAGGTGCCTCACTGCCGTCCTACGCAGCCGCCCAGCCGGCAGCCGACAACCGCATTGGCGCCCCGCTAGCCGAGGTGCGCGCCGCCGATGCGGCGTTCGAGCCGGAAACGTTCTTGCAGCGCGCCGAGATGACGTACTTTCTCGTCAATCGCGCCTTCCAGCATCGCGATGCACCGGGCATGCAGCCCTTTCTGTTGCCTGCATTATACGAACAACGGGCCGCCGCAGTGAAAGCGCTTGAGGACGCGCACCACAAGCCGGCGCAACTCGATCTCAACATTCGCGGCATCCACGTTACAGGCGTGCGGCACGATGAAAACGGCGATGCGATTCTCGTGAATTTCGATATCGTTTCGCGCGATCGCGTGCTCGACGATCGCGACGAGAAAGTCGTCTTCGATCCGGGCGACGATGTCGAGTCCGGCGCGAGTTGGCTCTTCGCGCGCAAGGCCGGCGCGACTACGGTAACCTCGGGCGGCGTCGTCGCTTCCAAGTGTCCGGTGTGCGGCGCTCCGCTGCAGCTCGACAGCACCGGGCATTGCGCGCATTGCAACTCGAGCGTCCTTACGGGCGAACACGATTGGATCGTGGCCTCGATGGAGCCTTCGCAATTTCTCGGCGCGCAACCCGACTATTTCCTGGGTGGGAAAAAGCTCGCCCCGCAAATGGGATTCGGCGCGATCGCTGCTTCCGATCCGTCCTTCGCGCCCGATGAGTTCATGAAACGGTGCGGCTCCGCTTTCGAAGCACTCGAAGCGGCTTGGCAGGCGCGCGATCTTACCGATGCGCGCGGCTTCATGAGCCCCGGGCTGTATTTTGCCTGGCAAGCGCAGGTCGAGCAACTCCAGGAACGTCACCGCAAGAACGTACTCGAGCACCTGCACCTCGACGGCGTCACGCCGATGTCGGTGACCCACGGTAACGCCTTCGATAATGTGATGGTCCGGATCGACGCGACCTGCGCCGATTACGAAATCGACGAAACGACCGGTCACGTCGCGTTCGGAAGCAAGCATCCCGAGCCGTTCACGGAATACTGGACGTTCCAGCGCGGCGTCGGCGTTCAGACCAGCGGCAAACCCGGCACGCTCGAGAAGCATTGTCCGAACTGCGGCGCCCCACTCGCGGTCAACGCGATCGGCGAATGCACGTATTGCAAGGCGGCCATCACGAGCGGCAAATTCGATTGGGTCTTATCGCGCATCGAGCAAGCCGAGGACGTTTCGCTCTAAGCTCGGCTTGCCCGTGCGCGCTTCGGCGACTAGAGGTGCTGCTTCGAGTTGTCGCCCTTCGAATAGACCTCGCACCAGCCCTTAGGGCTGATCGGCCCCGCCACTTGCGTGCACGCGCCGGTTGAGGTCTTCGTTTTGCCGTTGATGAAGAATTTGCACGTACTGCACTGCGCGCCGCCTTTGGGCGTAGTCTGATATTGCACGGCTTTCTGCGCTAACGTACCGCCCTTGGTCGCGGCGGCTGCGGCCTCGGCCTGCATCGCAGCGAACGCGCCGATGGCGATGGGAGCCGCAGCGAGCGTGCGCAGCATGTTTGCGCGCGAGACGGACTGATTATCGGAATCCATGAGCGTGGTCTCCTTTGAAAGATTGCACTAACTCTAGCACTTCAATTGCATCGTGCTGAAGTCGTTCCGTACAACATACTTAGGATTGCCTAACTCGATCCTTGCCCTCGCTCGACCGTACTACAGCCACGCGGCGTCGCTTTCCGCATAGACATTCCCATAGAGATCGGCAGCAGCCGGAAGCGGTTCGCCCTCGATGCGATCGGTCGCGTCGTTCACGGTTTGCGTGACTTCAGCGCGCAACGCCGCTAGGTCCGCTGCAGCGATGATGCCGGCTGCGAGCAAACGCCGTTCGAAGCGGGGAACCGGATCGAGCGCCCGCTGCTCCTCGACTTCTTCGCGCGTACGATAGGTGCGATCGTCGTCGTCGGTCGTATGTGAGAGGAATCGATAGCATTTGGCTTCGATCAGCGTCGGCCCACCGCCCTCGGCAGCCCGGTCGCGAGCGGCGCGAACGGTTTCGTAGACGGCGAGCGGGTCGAACCCATCGACGATGGCGCTACGCATGCGATAGCCGGCAGCACGCGCCGCTACGTCCTCGTTTGCCATCTGTTTGCTCTGCGGCGTCGAAATCGCCCATCGATTGTTCTCGCAAACGAACACGACCGGCAGCGATTTTACCGCGGCGAAGTTCATCGCTTCATGCCACTCGCCTTCGCTCGTCGCGCCTTCGCCGAATTGACAGAAAACCGCTCGTCCCGTCTCGCGGCGCAGGTTGATCGCGTACGCGGCTCCTACGGCGTGCGTGCACTGGGCCGCGATAATCGAGCTGATCGAGGCGATCCCGAGTTCCCGGGCAGTGATGTGGTTGATGATTTGACGACCCTTGGTACGATCGGTCGCGCGCGAAAACTGGGAACGAAACAAATCCTCGAGCGGGAAGCCGCAGGCTAGGATGATGCCCGTGTTCCGATAGTAAGGAAATAAAATGTCTTTGCCGCGCTCGAAGGCCAGGCCCGTACCGGCTTGGACCGCTTCATGACCTTCAGATCCCATAGCGATCGCGATCTTGCCTTGGCGGTTGAGCTGAAATCCGCGCGTATCCACGGCTCGCTGGAGGAGCATGTTCCGCAGCAGCACGAGGCTGCGCGCGGGATCGAGGGAGGCGGGATCGTCCGAAGCCATTTTCGCCATGTGAATGATGTACTGCCTCAGCGCACGAGGTCCCGTCGGCCCCTGGCTCGGATCCTATTCCGGTGCCTTTACAAGGCCCTGTACCGGCAGTATACTGCTCCTACGTTCTCGAGACGTAGATTACTGAAGTCGCCGAAGGAGGGCGAGTGACCTCGCAAGATCCACCGGGGCACCACAGCGGAGTTTGCAAGCGCGCCTGATCGTATCCGAACTAGCGCGCACCGGCGGCCGAAACGCTCGAGAATAATGAGCGACGGACGCAAGCAACGGCTCCGACAACAAAGAAATCAAGCGCCGCGGTTTTCCGTGGCGTTTGCTTTTGCGCCAAACCATCGCGCAATGGTTGCACAATCTCGAGGGTGCAGTGTTCGACGCATGGATAATGCGCTCGTAGGGTCGTGCGGTTACTCTGACGGTATCAATTCATCCGCAAGGGGAGATTTTTTTGTTTTTCGCCGACGCCGGCCCGTTCGTTGAAGCGCCGAAATTTGTAAACGCAGGCGACACGGCTTGGCAGTTGACTGCGGCCACGCTCGTCGGGCTCATGAGTCTTCCCGGGCTCGCCATCCTCTACGGTGGTTTAGTAAAGAAGAAGTGGGCACTCAACTCGGCCGTGATGTGCTTCTATGCCTTCTCGATCGTGCTGGTCGTGTGGTCGCTCTGGGGCTATAACATGGCCTTCGGCACCTCGGCCGGCGGCATTCTGACGAACTACGTCGGTATCCCCGGTCCCGCGCTCAGCGCCGCTGCCGAGACGGGCCAGGCTAACATTCCGCTCTTGGCTTCCGGAATGCCGCCGCTGCATTTCGCGGGCGCTGCGATGGTGTATTTCCAATTCGTCTTCGCCGCGATCACGCCGCTGTTAATCGCCGGTTCCGTCCTCGGACGTATGAATTTCAAAGCGTGGATGATTTTTGTTCCCGTATGGAGTTCGATCGTGTACTCGATCGGAGCGTTCTGGATTTGGGGCGGCGGTTGGCTCGCGCAAATCGGAGCGGTCGATTACTCCGGCGGGTACGTCATCCACTTGGCTGCCGGCGTCTCCGGATTCGTCGCGGCTGCCGTCGTCGGGCCGAGGCTCTTGGCGGATCGAGAAGATTTCGAACCGAACAATCTCATCATGGCGTTTGCCGGCGCCGGCATCTTGTGGCTCGGCTGGAACGGCTTCAACGGCGGCGACCCATTCTACGCGAATTCGGACGCCGCGGCCGCCGTCCTCAATACGAACATCGCGACTGCAGTGGCGTTGCTAGCGTGGCTGGTGCTCGACATGTTCGCAATCGGTAAACCCAACGCCGTGTCGATGATCAACGGCATGATTACCGGTCTCGTCGGCATCACGCCCGCCGCCGGTTACGTCGACGGGTACGGAGCGATGGCGATCGGCGTCGTCTGCGCGGTGATTCCGTGGTTCACGCTCAACAAACTCGGCCAGATGGGCATCATGAAGAAAGTCGACGATACGTTCGGCGTATTGCATACCCACGGCGTGGCCGGGCTCTGCGGCGGCTTGATGGTCGGTCTGGTCGCGAATCCCGCGATGATCGAGTACTTTTCGACCGCGACGACGGGAAAGAACCCGACTCCCGACGTGAGCGTCAGCGGACTGTTCTACGGCGGGGGGTTCGCTCAACTGAGCCATCAAGGGCTCGCGGCCTTCGTGATCATCGTGTTCGACGCCATCATGACTTTCGTAATCCTCAAGCTCATCTCGTTCGTCGTTCCGCTGCGTGCCAGTGAGCCGGAGATGGAAGCCGGCGACCTCGCCATTCATGGCGTAGATCCGATGCCGATCTACAGCTCCCCGACACCGATCGCGGGGGGTGCTCCGGGAAGTTAAGCGGTCGCAGGGGCGCGCCACGGGGCGCGCTCCTTCGCGCAAGAATCGAGCCGTTGCAAGCCAAAGTCCGCGAGTATGAGCGAAGCGGACGCGGTTGCCGGACGGATAGTGTCACACATGTTTGCGAACGACCGGGCGGCGCACAGCCTGGGAATTGAAGTGGTAGAGGTGCGCGCAGGGTACGCGAGCGTAGCCTTTTCCGTGAGCGAGGATATGCTCAATGCGTACGGGTCGGCGCATGGCGGCTATCTCTTTGCGCTTGCGGATACGGCGTTCGCGTACGCCTGCAATTCCGGCGGGGAAACGTGCGTCGCGCTTGCGTGTTCGATATCGTTTGCTTCACCCGGCCGCGCCGGTTCGCGCCTTACGGCAAGCGCCCGCGAGCGCAACCTGGGCGGCCGTACCGGAATCTACGATGTCGAGATCGTCGACGAGTTTGGAACGGCCATCGCATTTTTTCGCGGTACGAGCTACCGCATCACCCGCGTTGGCTGATACCGGGCTCATCTTCGTCGCCACGAAGAATGCCGGAAAGATGCGAGAACTGCGCGCGCTCTTCGCGCATTCGCCGTTTCGCCTCGAGACGTACGACGGCTATGCCGACGTCGTTGAGGGTGACGAGTCGTATGTCGCAAATGCCGCCCTCAAAGCTTGGGCGTTGCATCGCACGCTTCAATCCGACGGGCGTTCCGCGCACGTGCTCGGCGACGATTCGGGGCTCGAAGTCGCGGCGCTGGGTGGCCGCCCCGGCGTGCTCTCTGCACGCTACGGCGGCAGCGATGCGACGTGGGCACGGCGTCGCGCCCTCCTGCGCGCGGAACTCGCAGCCAGCGGATCGGCCGATCGCGCGGCCCGGTTCGTTTGCGCGTTGTACTTTATCCCGCTGCAGGGTACGCCGTGCGCGGTCGAGCGCAATGTCGCAGGCATGATTTCGGAAAGCGATCGCGGCCTCGCCGGCTTCTCCTATGACGCCGCGTTCTGGTATCCGCCGGCGGGTAAGACCTTCGCCGAACTCACGCAGGAGGAGAAGAACCGGGTGAGCCATCGCGGCCTGGCCGTGGGGGCCCTGCTTACCGCGATACGAGCCGATGCGGAAAACGAGCGCCGGGCCGGGAACTAGCCTGGCGCCGGGATGCAGCTCAGCTTGGTAGAGCGCTTGCTTTGGGAGCAGTCCAGAGATGATTTACTAAAGTCCTTAAAAATCAGAATACCAGGAGAGAAACCTCGCTATGGCCGGGTTTCTTTAGTACAAAGCCTTATTCGAAAGCACAGCGTGAGAATCGCCAGACATCGCTGCAAAGGGCCGAAAATCACCCCCAGTTGTGTATTCTGTTGTGTATCGCTTGGGCTCCGGGATGCAACTTGAGATGCAACTTAATCGCGAACGCCAAGGTAGGAACTTGCATGCGCCACGATCGAGACGACTTGCTGCTAATCGCGATGCTGAACGAGGGCAGATCAACCCGCCGCCGTCGTCCGGCACCTACTGCCAACGATCAGGCTGGCGCGGTGCTTCTCATGATGCTAACCCTTGTCGGCATTTTCGTATTCGCTGCGATCTTTAGGTAGCTTGCTCTAGTAAACTTGACACCAAGCGCTAGTTCGTGATACGCTTAAATTAGAGAGAGTCTGATTTGTCGTGCGTTTCTGTCTACGGGAGGCCGATAATATCTGGCCATCCTAATGCAGGGGATGCCATCGCCGAATCGTCCTAAGATTGTAGGGTCAAGGACGGCAGGACGGCCCGCGTCCCCATACACTGCACCAAACTGGGCGAGAAGACACCGCTCAAAACCGCACCCAGTTATCGCACGACGTTTCTCGTTCCGTCAGAGGTCAAGCTGTTGAGGGAACTGCGCGCATCAGCGACGTCTGAACTAGTATTCTCCGTGGAGTCAGGCGGGCCGGTATCGCAGTCGAACTTGCGAAGGTCGTGGACTCAGATTCTTAGGACCGCTAAGCTCGAACACACCGATCTCACGCCGGGCAAGCTGCGATCAATCGCAACCTCACGAGCGATATCGGCTGGGGTAGATCAAGTTACCGTAGCCCGAGTCTTTGGCTGGTCAGACATCGCGAACATGCGGACGGCATTGACGTACTATCTCAAGACAACAGACGACATGCAGGAGGAGATGCTTCAAGCGATGACCGCAGCGACCGAGCGGCGACCAGCGGGCGCGAAGAAGGGGCCTCGAAGTCGCAGACGGCGTATCGCTAACGCATAGCACCAACCCAAGACCGACACCGACGAATTGTGTATTAGGTTGTGTATCGAGAAGCGGGGACCCCGCAAACCCTTATCCGGGATGTAGCTCAGCTTGGTAGAGCGCTTGCTTTGGGAGCAAGAAGTCGCAGGTTCAAATCCTGTCATCCCGATTAGCTCAGGCCCAATGAATGCGATTCATTGGGCCGCCATTTTGGATATTGGGCCAACACGAAGAGAGTAAACAGCCTATCATCAGCGCACTGCGGCGCGAGCGCCGTTAATGGTCGCGTCAGCTTTCGTCTGCGATGCATTTCCTGATGTTGTCGAAAACGGGTCAGAAATGCGCCCGATGTCACCGGCTTCGCGCTCGGTGAACCAGAGTGCCCCGTCCGGTCCGCTAACGATACCTACCGGTTGGGCGTCGACGCTCGAAACGCGATACTCGGTAACGCTTCCCGTGAGCGTGATGCGACCGATCTTGCCGCTATCGCTTTCCGTGAACCATAACGCGCCGTCCGGACCGCCCGTGATCGCAATCGGATAGCAACCCAGCGTCGGGACCGCGTAAACGGCGCTGGTCATTCCGGCCGTGGTGATACGGCCGATGGCGTCCTGCTCCGGCTCAGCGTTGACAGCGGCGGAGCCGTATGCCAGGGGATACCAGAGTGCGCCATCGGCGCCGGCGGCGATACCGTTCGTCGAGGCGAACTCGCCGTTCGGCGGTTGGGGAAGCGGATACTGCGTGACGGTGCCGTTGGTCGTGATCCGTCCGATCCCGCCCCCACTTTGCTCGGTAAACCACAAAGCGCCGTCGGGTCCGGTGACGATGTCGACGGAGTAGACCTCCGCCGGTAATGCATATTCGGTAATGGTACCGGCGGTCGAGATGCGGCCGATCTCTGCATATCCGGCTTCCGTAAACCAGAGGGCGCCGTCCGGCCCTACGGTCATCGCGGACGGATAGCTGTACGTCTTCGACAATGGAAATCTCGTGATGCTGCCGCCCGTCGTGATGCGGCCGATGTCGTTCGAGCCGTAGTCGGCAAACCATAGTGCGCCGTCGGGGCCGGTGGTTATCCCATACGGTGCTGGGCTTGCGCCCGCGATCGGAAACTCGCTGATACTGCCGCCCGTCGTTATACGGCCGATCTTTCCGCCTTCGAACTCGGTAAACCACAGTGCCCCGTCGGCACCAGCCGCGACCCCCTCCGGTTCGCTGTCTTTCGTGGGAATCTGATAGCGGCTGACCGACGGTGCCAGCGTCGGCGGTGCGATGGTTTGCACCGGTCCCGGAGAGTTGCCGTTGCCGCCGCACCCCGCGACGCCGCCAGCAATGATCGCGGCAATCAGTAAACGATGAATAGCGTCCGGTCGTAGCATCGGAACCTCACTGGAACGGTTAGCGCCCGCAATGTTCGTTCCAGCGAACTGCGGTACAGCCTTGCTTCAAGACAATCGGCGACGCGTTCTGCGCGGCGTTCACGCGACCCGAGGATGCGGTCGCCGCCATGTTCGATGCGCAGCGCGCGCTCGGTGCGGAAGATTTCACCGCCGTCGACGGCCTGCGGGTGCGCGCCGCCATACATACCGGCACCACTGATGAACGCGACCGCGATTACTTCGGTCCCACGGTCAATCGCGTTGCGCGCCTCCTCGGCATCGCACATGGAGCGCAAGTGCTGATCTCCGGCGTCACGAGCGATCTGGTGCAGGGGTCGTTGCCGCCGCAAGCGAGTCTACGCGACCTCGGCGAGCATCGGCTCAAGGATCTCTCGCGTCCGGAATACGTCTACCAACTTCTAGGCCCGAACCTCGTCGCCGACTTTCCGCCGTTGCGCTCGCTCGCGGCGATGCCGAATAATCTTCCGCGCGTCGCGACCTCGTTCATCGGGCGCGAGGACGAAGTTGCGGAAATAACAGCGTTGCTTGCCAAGCACCGGCTGGTCACGCTCGTCGGATCCGGCGGCATCGGCAAGACGCGCACCTCGCTGCAGGTCGCGGCGAATCTGCTGGACGGCTCCGGCGACGGGGTCTGGTTCATCGAGCTCGCTCCGCTCTCGAGCGGCGACCTCATCCCGAGCACGGTCGCGAATGCTATGGGCCTTACGTTGCCGGCCGAGGGCGATCAGATCGAGCACCTGGTTCGCGCGCTCCAACGGAAAACGCGCGCTCTTGGTATTTGACAACTGCGAACATCTCATCGAGGCAGCCGCGCGTGTGATTGCGGCGATCGTGCGCGGTTGCGCCGAAGTGGCTGTCCTTGCGTCGAGCCGGCAAGGGCTGGGCATCGCCGGCGAGGCGACATATCGTATGCCGCCGCTGACGACTCCGCGTGACGCCGACGGGGCGTCGCTGACCGCGGACGATGCGCCGCGCTATGCGGCGATTGCGCTGTTCGCGGAGCGCGCACGCGCCGCGGACAATCGCTTCGCGCTCACCGACGAGAACGCGCCGATCGTCGCGGACATCTGCCGGAGGCTCGCCGGTATTGCGCTTGCGATCGAACTCGCGGCGGCACGAACGGTTCCGTGTGCTCACGGGCGGCAGTCGCGACCATTTACCTCGCCAGCAGACGCTGCGCGCGCTCATCGATTGGAGCCACGATCTGCTCGACGAGCGCGAACGCGCCCTCTTTCGGCGGCTCGGGATTTTCGTGGATGGGTTTACGCTGGAAGGGGGCGTCGGCCGTCGCGAGCGGTGAAGGTCTCGATGAGTTCGATGTGTTCGATCTCGTCGCGTCGCTGGTTGAGAAGTCGCTCGTGCTCGCGGAGCCGAGCGGCGATGCGTTGCGGTATCGGTTACTCGAATCGACCCGCGCCTACGCGTCGGAGGAGTTGCGCGAGGCGGGGGAGCGCGATCTGCTCGCGGGGCGGCATCTGCGGTACCTGCGCGACTGGTTTGCCGAGATTCACGATCGACAAGAGGCGACGGTGCGAAGCGCGGAAAAAGCCGCGGCCTTTGTAACGGAGCTGGAGGGTGTGCGATTCGCGCTCGACGACGCGCTGGCGCACTGCGAAAGCGTCGCGGGAGCGGAGTTGCTCGCGGCAATCGAGCGTTCGTGGACGCAAGGATTCGGGCGCGAAGGGATCGCCCGAAACGAGGCGTTCATCAGCGCGTTGCCGGGCGACGAAGTGCTGCTGCTGGCGAAGCTCTGCGCCACGCTTGCGGGGCTTCTCTGCGACGAGAACATGAGCGCCCCTGCTCTTGAGGTCGCGACGAGGGCGCGCGCCTACGCGCGGACTAGCGCGGACGGGCCAACCCTCGCCTTCGCCTTGCGATGGTATGCGACTGCAAAGACCTTGCTCGGCAATTTCGCCGACGCCGATGCCGCGCTGAATGAAGCGGCCGCGATTTCATTGGCCTCGGCGCGCCTACGCCTTGCCATTACGGAGGTGCGCGTGTTCCTTAGCAAGGAATGCGGAGACCTCGATGCGGCGGCCCGCGGCTACGAGCAGGGGATCGTGGAGCATCGCGCGCTCGGCAACCTTCGTAATGCCCACGGTTACGTGCTTAATCTGTCGGAGGTCGAATATGCGCGGGGCCGAACGGCGCACGCAATCGCACTCGTTCGAGACGTGCTTCCCGCGCTGAGAACCGGGGCCGATCGAAGAGTATGCGCGATTGCCCTCGAGGGCTTGGCCGGCTATCTCGCTGCCGGCGACGATCTCCCCGGTGCGATTGAAGCTGCGCATGAGGCGATCGCAACGCTCGCACACGACCCCGATAACAACACCATTATTTTTGCGCTGGAACTGCTCGCCCTCGTCGATGCGTTGCAAGACCGCTTCCCTCGAGCGGCACGTCTGATAGCGTACGTCGATTCCGCGTTCGCAAAATTAGGGACGAAGCGCAGACGCGTCTCCCAAATGACCTACGATCGCCTCACCGCGCTGCTAAACGCAAAGCTGACGCCCGAAGACCGCGCCCACCTCGCGGCCGAAGGCGCCGCACTTACCCCCGAAGCCGCCGTCGCCCTCGCGCTCGAACGGGGCACGCCGAGTTGATCGCCGCCGGGAACGTAGAGAGCATCCCTCCTCGGCGCTCGAGCACGGGGCCATCAGCCCCCTTTTTCGGAACTGTCTCCCTGTGACTCGCGGCCAGGACGCCCCGCCCTCGAGCGTCGGCGCTACGCGGCGCCATCCGTCCGGATTGCGGGCCACGCTGCGACACTTTCGCGCCGGGCGGCTTCAAGCGCGTCCTCTATAATCGAGTTACGCGAGCGCTGACAGCTGCACTTTGCGGCTTCGCATTTGCCGTTTTGGTGAAAGTACGCCCCGTGCAAGCAGGCTTCACAGACGATAAGCGCGTGCATTTACGGACCCCCGCGTCGCTTTACGCCTCGACAACGCCCCAATAAATCTGGGGCTTCGAGTTCTGGAATGTATTGCTTCGAGGATACGAAAAGCGCTCTTGTCGCGTCCGTCCGGTAGCGAACATTTTTTGAGGGTCCGGACCGACGAGGAAGATTCGCCTCGTGCGGCCGAACAGTGGTGGGTCGTGCCTGGCGCCCGTGGTCTAATGGATAAGGCACGAGTCTTCTAAACTCGAAGATGGGGGTTCGATTCCCTCCGGGCGCGGACGTTAGCCCATGGTGACGGTAGCTCAGTTGGTTAGAGCGCTGGACTGTGACTCCGGAGGTCGCGGGTTCGAGCCCCGTTCGTCACCCCAAAAAAACCTAGATTTCACGCGGTTCTATCTCGCTCCGAAGCGGCATCGGTTTCCTTACGGTTTCCCTCAGACGTTTTGCGCAACAGTTTCGGGCGCAGTTTCCGATCGAGCGTCGCGACCGCGGCCGCCGTCGCGCCCTCGAAAGGCCGCGGCCGTCTTCGGCGTCGCGCATCCCCGACGGGCGCTTGAGAATCGCCACGCGCTAGGCCGGCGTTTTGCGCGGCCTGCCACCCTTCGCGCCGTTTGCCCGCGATGATGCCGCTTTCGCGACCGTCTTCACGCTGCCCGCACGCTTCTGTTGAATCTCGCCGAACCCGAAGACATCGCGAATGATTCCATGCACGGACATGTCGATGTCGAGTCCGCGATGCTCGATCGCGCTCCCGGCGGCAACGAGCTTCACTTCCTGCAGTTGCCCTTGAGTCGCATTATCGAATTCACGAAGTGCGGCGACGGGAATGGTGACGGCCGCACCGCTACGCATTGCGAAATGGAATGCGCGCGCGCGTCGATCGTAGCGGAGTTCCTTCGCGTCTTGGCGCTCGGCGAGCCCATCACGCTCTGCCTGCCGACGCTTTAACTCAACGTTATCGGGGATGATGACTTTCGGGGCTGCGGACTTTCTCATCTGTGTAATTCCTTCCACTTCGCGATGCATTCAGTGAGATGTGCTGCGACGGCCGCGACCGCTTGGCGGACATCTCGGGATTTTGGGTTGCCCTTTGTCGAGTCGAGCAACGCCGCTTCCGTGCTGACGAACACGCGTACTTCGCAATCGTCGAAGCGCACGTGGACATGGGCCGGAGCGTGATCGTTCGTGTAGATCACGATGATGAATTTTCCGACCCGAACCACTTGCGGCAAGCATACATTATAACCTAATGCGTTAGGCTGTGTCAAGCTATCGCGTTAGGTTTATTGGAACGCGGCCCGCACGACGGGCCGAGCGCTCGAAAGTCCCAACCAATGCGGCGCAGTCATTCCACATCGCCGAAGCGCGAAAGTCCGAGCCCCGTTCGTCACCCCACACTCTAAGCCCGTAACCGCGGGCTTCCTCGTATGGCGTGTAGCATCACGGCAGGCTCGGCCGATCCTCCACAACCTCTCCGGAAAGAACGCGATGCCCGCGCGTTCATTTCAGAAGCCCTTCATCGACGTAGCGAACGGCGGCCGGCGGGAGTCGCCGACGCACTTCGATGCATCCAAATGTTTTGCATCGCGCGTGTGAACGAACGTGACGATGAGCGCGTCCATACAGTCGGACTCCACGTCGTGGCCGGCATGCGGGACCACGATCTGGCGACCGTTGGGTAGGTATCGCAATGCGTCGCGGCCGTAGCTCGGCGGCGTAGCGGGATCTGCGGCCCCCGAGATCATCAAGAGCGGAGCGCTGCTGCGCACCGGCTGCACGAACGACGCCGGAACGCGCGGTACGTTCCACAGTGCGCAGGCGTGCTGTTGCGCGCGCACGCGGCTGTCGCCCTGGAAGGACCCCACGCTCGACTGCGCGACCTGAGCCTCGGCGATGAATGGAAGGTCTTCGGCGCACGTCACGGAGAGATTCAGCCCCGAGGCGAGCCCGAGATCCATGGATCTCGTCGCCACGGTAATCATTTCGGCTAGCGGCGCGTCGTTGCCCAGGTGTGCCTGCTCGACGATATAGGGCACGTAGGCTGCGCTCTCGTCGGCGTAGAGCAGATGGCGCAGTTGATCTGCAAAGACTTCTCTCGAGAGCGAAACGATCTCGTCGCGCTTCGTTACGACGTTTCGAATGTGAAGACGGATCGGGCCGTGATCGAAACGATGCACGAGTGCCGCGAAGTGCTCCGCAAAATCCGGAAAGCCCCGATGGCACGCTGCGTCGAACGAACAATCAGCAATAAGATCGTTCATCGCCGTACGGACGCCTTGCGCGTCCGCAAGCGGGATCAAGAACAAGCCGGGCGGGGCCACGCCTTGCAGCACGAGGCTTTCGACGTGCTCCGGGTGGCGGCGGGTGTAATCTAAGTAGAACCTCGTTCCGTAGGAACCGCCATCGAGCACGAGTCTCGGATAGTGCAGGGCGGCGCGGACGTCGTCGAGATCGTCGGCCGAGATGTCCGTCGTATACATGCTCAGATCGGTGTCTATCGAGCGAGCGGCCCGACATGCTCGCAGCGGGCCATCGGGAAACAGCTGCGCGAAGTAATACTCGGGGTGTCGCGCGGAAAAGAGTCGGCATCCAAGCGGATGTGAGGAACCGGTTCCGCGGTTGTCCACGAAGACGAGATCGTACCTGTCGTGGAGCTTCATCAACTCCTTCTCAAAGAAGCCATCGAGGATGAAAGGTACGACGCTCGAATCGTCGGCGCCCGGACCGCCCGGGTTCCAAACGATCGCTCGATTCGTGCGATGCACCGCGTCGACTTCGAGGACCCGAAGAGCAATCGTGCGCCCCATGCGCGCCGACCGATTTTCGTACACGTCAACCGTTCCACAATGGGCGGCGAGCTTGGCTTTCCCAAGCCGGCAAGGTTCGAAATGCGAGGAAAGGGTCGACGTCCGCGCGACGGTTGGAAGCATCACGAAGGCGACGACTGCAGCGAATGATCCAAGCATCGGGAAAAAACGCACGCGAGAGTCATGTGGCATAACCGGCCGTTTCGCGGGCGTCAGCTTCGACCCCGCGCGCGACGCGGCATCGGCCGCGGGCGGCACGCCGCGACATTTACTATCGGCCGGACAAATCGGCCCGATGATGTCGTGTCTTCCGTCCCCGATTCGCGCAGACAAATGTTATTCGGCGATGCAATGACGTCGTGAGTCGCACGCTGCCCAGCGCTCGCTGCCAACCCGGCTGCGGCACGGCAATGATTGGTTGTGTCAGTATCCGACAAGGACGGTGTTCGCTTTCACGAAATACTGCGGCAAGCATGGGGTTCGGCTCAGAGTTTCGCGATCTTCAAAGCATTCGACTTGCGGATGCACTCGATGGCGGCCACGTCATTCGGTCCACGACCGATCTCCTGACGCGGACCTACGGCTTCCACATGAGCTGGGTTGCGGAATCGGTCGACGGCGGTGTCGTCGTCGGGCATATGCAGGGCAATCGTACGAAGTCGTTTCAGGGCGTGTTGCTGCGAGACGGTCAGGGGCTCGGGGGGAAAGTCCACGCGAGCGGCCGCTTGCGTTTCGTCGACAGTTATTTCGATTGCGCGGACATCAGCCACGAGTACGATCGACACGTCGCTGACGAAGAGCTTCGCCGCGCGGTCGCCGCGCCGATGATCGCAGGCGACCGGGACTACGGCGTGTTGCTCGCCGGAAGTCGGGATGCCGGGGAGTTCGGAGCGCAAGCCGCAGAGGCCATCGAGAGCATGGCCCAACGTTGCGCGGAGTCGCTCTATCTCGCCGAGCGCGTGCGGGCCGGCCTTGCCGCGGCCATCGAGGAAGACCGGCGCCGAACGCTCGAAGTGCTGCGGGATCTGGTCGAAACGACGCAGACCTCAATCGCCGCGAAGCTGCGCGAGACGCGTCCGTTGCCGCGCAACCTCGAAGGCAGGCGGCGGCGTCTGCGTGCCATCGAGGACGAGGCACAGGATGCGACCGCCCGATTGAGGTGCTCCGAATTCGGGCTGCCCGCGCCCTGGCCCACGGCCGGCTACGCCCTGCACGTCCGCGAATCGCAGATCCTCCGCCTGATCGGGCACGGGCTGCGCACGCGTGAGATCGCGGCCGACCTCGGCATCTCGGCCGAAACCGTGAAGTGGTACCTCAAGGGCCTCTTCACGAAGCTCGAGGTGCGCACGCGCGCGCAGGCCGTCGTCTCCGCGCGACGCTTAGGTATCCTTCCCTAGGCTCACGCCGGCCTAGTCGGCTACGACGGCCGTGATTAGCCCCCCGCCTGAGGGGTGCGGCGTTTCGCGCCCGGGCGTACGCTTGGGCCTGGAGCGCGAAAAGCGTTCAGAGGTTGTTCTCGTGAGACGTTTCTTTGCAGCAATTGCGCTTGGCGCCGTTTCCCTCACGGCGTGTTCGGGCGGTACATCGATTGGAACGGCTTCGTCCGGCGAATCCGGCGGCGTACCCGCGCCGCGGCCGAGTGCGTCGTCGGGGTCCGGCGGCGCGACATCCGCACCGAGCACGGCTCCCTCGACGCCGGAATCTCCCGGCGGTAGCGTAGCCTTGCCCTCACCCTCGCCGAGTACGGGTGCGGTACAAAGCTCGGCACTTGCGGTTCCGTTCGCCCCGACGCCGGACAGCGATCCGTTCTACGCGCAGCCGGCCTCGTTCGCGAATGCAACGCCGGGGACGATTCTCGCATCGCGTTCGATCACGTACGAGCCCGACATGGTTCCGCAGCAGAATCCGGCCTGGCAGCTCAAGTTCGTCTCGCGCGACAATCATGGAAACCCGATCGCCGCGATCACGACGGTCGTGAAGCCCACGACCCAGTTCACAGGCGGTCAGACACCGCTCCTCTCAGTTCAGTACTATACGAATTCGCTCGGGCTATCGTGCGCGCCGTCGCATGCGGTTACGGGCGGCACTACGAACAGCGAAGCCGAAGGCTCCTTTCCGCTCATAGGGCTCGAGCAAGGCTACGCCCTCGTCATTCCCGATCACCTCGGGCCTAGCTCCGAATACGCTGCGGGCCTGACCGGCGGCCAAATCACGCTGGACAGTATTCGCGCAGCGCTCGCCTTCGCGCCGCTCGGACTAAACGCTCGGACGCCCGTCGGGATGGAAGGCTATTCGGGTGGTTCGATCTCCACCATTTGGGCCGCCTCGATCGCAAACGCGTACGCTCCGCAAATCAATCTCGTCGCGGCCGCATCCGGCGGCACCGTTGCCATCACCAAGGATGTGATCGGCAATCTCGGATCGTTTCCGGCGAGTGAAGAACTCCCGCTCGGCATCAGCGCTTTGCTCGGAATCAACCGCGCGTTCCCACAGCTGGTTACGCCGATTTTGAACGCGGCGGGCGTAAAGGTTGCGAACGCTACGAAAGACGGTTGCGGAGGTGCGACCACCGACGGTTCTGCAGCCCCGACTGGTGCGTACGGCGACTACACGACGATTCCGAACCCGCTGGATAACCCGGCGGTCGACGCGATACTCGCTGCCGACGACATGCCGGTAGCGGGACATATGCCGACGATTCCACTCTATATCTATCAATCGGAAGTCGACGAGTTCGTGCCCGTTGCGGACACGACGGCGCTCGTGAACAGCTTCTGCGCGACGGGCGAGCACGTTGCGTATTACATCGGGGCAACCGGCGAGCACATCGCGTTCTCGATAACGATGGCGCCGACGGTTTTCACGTACTTTACGTCGCGGTTCTCAAATCTGCCCGAAATCGTTCCGCCCGGTTCTACCACCTGCAATTAGTCGACAGGAGAAAGTTCAAGCTGCATGCAGATCGATGAACGTCGCGCCCCCAACGCCGTGATTGAGGCATTACGAACCACGCCGTTCGACACGGCTCCGCCGTCCATCGTCGAAGCGCTCGCACGCGCCGTGCGGGATCACGGCACGGAGCCGGCCCTCCGAGTGGGCGACGACATCTGCTCCTGGGCGACGCTCGATGCCCGCTCGGACACGCTCGCGCGCGGCCTGAAGGCGCATGGAGTCGACGCCGGGGCCTACGTGACAATCTCGCTGCACAACGGCATCGATTTCGTTGAAACCGTCTACGCGATCTGGAAAATCGGTGCGATTCCGCAACCCGTCTCGTGGCGTCTGCCGATCGACGAGTTGCGCGCGATCGTCGAACTCGCGGACTCAGCGCTCGTCGTGGCGTGCGAGCCGCTCGAGGTGGGACGTCGCGTCGTGTCGCCCGCCCGCCTGCGCGAGGCCGCAGGCGGCGTCGTCGATTTGACGTACGAACGCTCGCCGTCGTGGAAGGCGCCGACCTCAGGAGGTTCGACGGGCAGACCGAAGCTGATCGTCTCGGGCAGCCCGGCCGTGCTTCAGGAACGGATGATCGCGATGTGGCGCTTGCGCCCGAGCGATGTCGTGCTGATGCCCGGCCCGCTCTATCACAACGCACCGTTTTCGATAACGTTCCCAGCGTTGATGAACGGAACGCAGGTCATCGTGATGGGCCGCTTCGACGCCGAAGAGACGTTGCGCATCATCGCGGAGCAGCGAGTGACCTTTCTCTACCTCGTGCCGACGATGATGACGCGCATCATGAAGCTGCCCGCAGAAATACGCGGTCGCTACGACGTCTCGTCGCTGCGGATGATCTGGCACATGGCCGCGCCGTGTCCCGCGTGGCTCAAGCGTGCGTGGATCGACTGGGTGGGCCCCGAGGTATTATGGGAGTTGTACGGCGGCACGGAAGGCGTTGCGTTCACCGTGCTCGACGGCAACGAGTGGCTGGCGCATCCCGGTTCGGTCGGCACCGTTGCGTCGGGACTCGGTATCGAAGCGTTCGCACCGGGCGGCGACATGCTTCCGCGCGGGCACGTCGGCGAGCTTTACATGAAGCACGACGCGGCGCAGCCGCTTCCGTACCGGTACGTCGGCGCGGACGACCGGACGCTCGAAGGCGACTGGTATTCGATCGGCGACTTCGGCTGGCTCGACGACGGCGGCTACCTCTTCCTTGCGGACCGGCGTTCCGATCTGATCCTCGTCGGCGGCGCTAACGTGTATCCCGCGGAGGTCGAAGCGATCGTCGACCAACATCCTGCCGTGCAGTCGAGCTGCGTGATCGGGCTTCCCGACGAAGACCTCGGCGCACGCGTGCATGCCATCGTTCACGCCGGCGATGATCTGGACGAAGCGGCGCTTCGCTCGTTTCTCAGCGGCCGTCTGTCCAAGCCGAAGATGCCGAAGAGCTTCGAGTTCGTGCGGGAGCCGCTGCGGGACGAAGCCGGCAAGATCCGGCGCTCGGCATTGCGCGAAGCGCGCCTCGCGACGGGCGCGGTCGGCCCCCTATAGCATTCCTTCGGAGTTGGAGTGCCAAGAGGGTGCGGTCGAGCGAGCCTACTGCAGCCTTTCCATTAAGCCAAGTTGAGGACTTGAAGGCAAACTCGCTCCTTTTACGCCCTCGGGGTCGACTCGAATGAGGTTTCCCGAGGAAAAATTCATAGCAGAGAGCGAGGACAGGCGGCGAACGCCACGAACGGAGGCTCGTCGTAGCCGCGCGCGCCTTTAGCTCAATGGTAGAGCATCGGACTTTTAATCCGCTGGTTCCGGGTTCGAGTCCCGGAGGGCGCACTTCTCGGATCGCTGTCCCCCCGTCGCGCACGTATCGCGCCCGCTGCGCGCCGCGCAACGTCAGGGAGGGCGATGCAAACGACGATTGGCGCGTTTGTCGCGAGCATTCGCAAGAACGACAACACGCGCGAGCCGTGTTCGATGCGGCCGTGCGCCGAAGAGCAAAGCATCCGGTGGCGTTATACGGTCGGGACGTTGACCTTAACGCGCGCGTCTAGGCCGCTTCCGTAGGCGGCCCCTTCGACAATATCGCGCGAACATTGAGCCCGATTCGCGAAGTGTGCGTGCACGCACTCGAATCCTAAGTTCACGGGTTCTTCATACGCTTGCGACGAGCACCCGGTATTCATTCGGGCGTGTCGCATCCCCTCTGCACCGTTCTTGCGTTCGTCTTCACGATGTCGTCCCTCGCAGCACCCGTTGGCGCGAACGCGACCGATCGCACGAGCGACGGTGCCGTAGTGGTTACCGCGCGCGTGAGCGGCGAGATTGTCTACGGCGCCGGCACCATCGTCGCCGAGAACGGTACGACGATCCGCGTCATTACTGCGAATCACGTCATCGCCATTGGGACTCTCGACGTTCGCTTCGACGACGGGACCACCGTGCCCGCGCGTATCTTGGTGCAGTTCCCCACGCGCGATCTGGCGATTCTCGAGGCGCAGGTCTCGCGCGATCGGGCCGACAGCCTTCATCCAGCGACGCTGGCCGACGCGCGCAGCAACGAAGCCGTCCACATCTGGGGAAGCGGCCATAACGGTCAAGCCCTCGAGAGCGCCGCGGTCGGCCAAGTCGGCGACGATCTCCCCGACGGCCCCGCCGATCATCGCTATGCGCTCGCCTGCGACACGTGTCACCGCGGAGATTCCGGGGGCGGCGTCTTCGATGCGAGCGGCGCGCTTGTCGGCGTGTACATCGGGTACTTTGAAATCGATTCGACGCGGATTTCCGTCGCCGCAACGCTTCCATTCGAAGCCCTGAAAATCGCGCGCTCGAACGCGTCGTCTACCTCTGCGGCTTTGATGAGCGCGGTAGCGGCGGACTCCGAATCTCGCAGTGTCCCGTAACAAGGCCCGCGCTAACTGCAATTAGGCTTCGGCGGGGCTCCGGCGGCTACTCCATCGACCCAGGCTTCCGTTTGCGGCAACGAACCGGCCATGATCGTGTCGTGCGCCATTCCTTCGAGTAGATCGTACGTGACGTTTGCGCCGTGCGCGCACAACTCCGCATCGACGGCATTCGTTGCGGAGCTCGAAACGATCGTGTCCGCCGTGCCTTGCAGCAGCAGCAGCCGCACGCGCGGGAGCACGTGGTTCGCCTCATTGAGCGCGAAGTCGCGCGCCAGCGCCTTCAAATCCGCGTGCGGTTGAAAAACTTGCGCCGGCGGCATCGAGACCCAGCCATCGTCGTTCATCAGATCCCCGGCACACCGTTCTTGTAGGGAGGGCAATTTCGCGAGAGCCTCGGGCGTCAAAATCTCACGTAGATCGATCGCCGGATCCACCGATGCGATGCCCTCGATCATTTCAAGCATGAACACGATCGCCCGAGTCGGCCGCGTGATGTTCGGCATCGCGTTCAGCATCGATCCGATATGCGAGCCGGGTGCAAACGAGACCGCACCTTCGAGCGTCAGTTCGGGAGCCCAGCCCGGCCCGATTGCAGCGGTGAAAATACTGGCCGATCCACCCTCGGAGTGGCCGAAGGCGAACCAGCGTTTGCCGATCTGCGGATAGAGGGCACGCGCGGCGCGCACCATGTCCGTGACGTCGTGTGCCGCCGCCGCTCCGACGAAATACGGATGCAGGCCGGGCGTACCTTGCCCTTCGTAATCCGTCTGCACCACGGCGTAGCCGCGCGCTACCCATGCGTCGAGGTACGACTGTTCTTCGTTGGGTCCGTCCTCCTCACGCGTCGGGGCACATAGCGGAGCGTTTCCCGTCGTACCGTGGGCCCAGCTGATCACGGGCCAACCATCCCCCGGCGGCGTGCCTTTCGGCAGCGCAACCGCCCCGGATACCGCGACGTCGCTGCCGTTGATCGCCGTTTCGCGGTAGAGCACGAGCATATTTTCAGCGGCGTGCGCGAGCACGCCGGCGCCCGTTAACGGCCGGGCCCAGATCACGTCGCCGTGCGTCCCAGCGGGTAGGGGCGAGGGCGGACTATAGAACGCGGCACCCGGCGGTCCGTTTCGGTCGCTCGGTGCCGATCCGCACGTGAGGAGCGAGCTCCCTAGGAGCGCGACCGCCCAGGGAAATGAGCGCGAGGGAAACGGCACGAAGCGGCTTTCGGGAACGCGGAGTCGCGACCCGCCGTTTCAAAAGGGTCTCCACTGGAAACCCGGAAATCATGAGCGCCCTCGTGCACCGCTAGCTCAATGGTAGAGCAGTTGACTCTTAATCAATTGGTTGAAGGTTCGAGTCCTTCGCGGTGCAGATGTCACGAAAGGAGCCTCCGAATACGAGGCTCCTTTCGTTCCCCCGCTCGCCGCCCGCCATCACGGCTAAAGACGCCGCATAAACCCAACCCATGGGCCCGCGAGTGCAGCCCACCGCCCCGATTTCAAGCAAAAACCTTCGCACCCCACCAACCCATGGGCCCGCGAGTGCGGTCCCGGGGGCCATCGGGGGGCACGCCGCCCCGATCTTAAAGAAAAGAGTCCGCTTTGAAGACGCTGCTGCAAATCTTGGTCGCGATCATCTTGCATCCGATCGCTCTGATCCTCATGATTTTCAATATCATCGGCCGGGACGATCTCGACGGCGGGAAAAAAGTCCTTTGGGCGGTCATAGGATTGCTGTGGGGCCTGGGACCGATCTTGTACATCACGGTCGGCGACGGGAGCCTGTGGTAACGACGATAGGAGTCGAGCATGAATTCGAAGACCGATAACGAGCACGAACACGAACACGTTCACGCCGATGGGACGGCGCACGCTCACGGACACGGTCATCGCGATCACGACCACGATCACGAACACCACGAGCACGATGGAAAGGTGCACAGCCACGACGACGACGAGACCGAAGCCGAGCACAAGCATTAACATCGGGGCGGTGTACCCCCCGATGGCCCCTAAGGTGAGGTTCGCTTAGATGTCGAGACAAAAAGGGTCGGGCTCCATGGGTCCGACCCGCTCCATGCGCCTTCCGCGCGCTCTCGATACTTGGTTTGAAGAGCGGCTCGCCCGCCACCTAGAGCGGTCTCCGAGCGAAGTGCTCGTCGCACTGGTTCATGGCGGCCTGCGTTTGCGCGAGGGGTATATGGCGATTCATCGGCGCGTCCTCGAACACTACGTGCTCTCGCATCAGGACGACGTGTATGCGGCATACGTGCGCTGCCTCACCGATACGTTCGGGCTCGAATACGTGGAGCATCTCGAACGCTGGCTCCAGGCCGACGGCGTGACGCGTCCCGCTACGAAGGTTGAATCAGCTTCGTAGGGCTGTTGCGGATCGAGATATCGGGGACGAAGAAATCGGCGAAGTACGGGCCGTCGGTCTTCCCCGCGGCATACTTCGAGAAATCCGTCACGCCTTCGGCCCGTAACACCTCTTCGTCGATGAAGAAGTTGCCGGTGCACTCGCGCGCGGGCCGGTTCAAAATCGCATAGGCGGCGTCGGCCATGATCTCGGGCGTGCGGCTAGAATTGGCCATGCCTTCGCCGCCCAGCAGGTTACGCACGGCAGCCGTATCGATCGTCGTAAGCGGCCACAGCGAATTGACGCCGATCCCATCTTTACGAAACTCTCCCGCCATTCCGAGCGTGCACATCGACATCCCGAACTTCGCGATGGCATAGGCTACGTACGGCGCGAACCATTTGGTCTGCATGTCCAGCGGCGGCGAGAGCGTGATGATGTGGGGGTTGGCCGCATTCTTGAGAAACGGATACGCCGCTTGCGAGCAGACGAACGTGCCGCGCGTATTGATCGACTGCATGAGATCGTAACGCTTCATATCTGTTTTCGGCGTCGGCGTCAGCGAGATCGCACTTGCGTTGTTGATAACGATATCGATGCCGCCGAAGTGACCCGCGGTAGCCGCAGCGGCTTCTGCGACTTTGCTTTCGTCACGAATATCGCAAGCGATCGGCAAGGCCTTGCCGCCCGCTTTCTCAATTTCTTCCGCCGCGGTGTAGATCGTGCCCGGAAGCTTCGGGTGCGCTTCGGTCGTCTTTGCGACGATTGCGACGTTCGCGCCGTCGCGTGCGGCTCGCAGTGCGATCGCGAGGCCGATGCCGCGGCTCGCGCCGCTCACGAATAACGTCTTGCCTTGTAGACTCATACAGAGATGTGCGCGTCCGCCATCGGGCAGCCCTTTGCGGGTTCGTGCCCGCGCGGGAAACCCTCGCAAGTGCGCATAAGGTCCGGCGTTGATGAACGAGATGGCGCTTGCGGGCATCGAGGTCGTGACCCTGGCACCCAACGTCCCGGGGCCTGCCGCGGCAGCCCGCTTACGCGATCTCGGCGCGCGGGTCACGAAGATCGAACCACCCTCGGGCGATTATCTCGCAAGCGGCGCGCCGCGATGGTACGAAGATCTCCATCGCGACATGCGTATCGAGAAGTTCGATTTAAAGACGCCCGAAGGCAAACGCGCGCTCGAAGCGGAGCTCGCAGGGGCAGACGTGCTCTTGACCTCGAGCCGCCTCTCCGCGCTCGACCGCCTCGGACTTGGATGGAGCGACCTTCACGCGCGTTTTCCGAGGCTCGTGCACGTAGCGATCGTCGGCCATGCGCCGCCCGACGACGAAAGCGCCGGCCACGATCTCAACTACGTCTCGGATATCGGCCTCGTCGACCCGCCCGCGATGCCACGCACGCTGCTGGCCGATCTCGCGGGTTCCGAGCGTGCCGTCAGCGCGACCCTTGCTGCCCTCCTGCGCCGCGAACGTAGGGGTGCGGCCGAGCGGGAGATCGTCTCGCTGCGCGACGCGGCGGCGGTCTTCGGCGCGCCGCTCGCCCATGGGCTCACCGCTCCGGGCGGGTCGCTCGGCGGCGGCCTCGGCGTGTACGGACTCTACCGCGCCAAGGATGGATGGCTCGCCGTCGCCGCACTCGAACCGCATTTCGCTCTGAAGGTCCGCGATCTGATCGGAGGCGGGAAATCCGATCCTGCGACCCTCGCGTGGGCGTTTGCAGAACGAGAGGTCGCAGCGTGGGTTGCGTGGGCGCAAGAAAACGATCTCCCGATTTCGGCCGTTCGTTAGCGCCAATCGTCGAGCAGTTGTGCGCGCGCCTTGGTCCCGCGGCTAAGTCCTTTCCGCCGGTACCGTCGAACCCTAGTGCCGTGGATCCCAACATCGAAGAACTCAAGGCGCTGATCTCGCGCAAGGCAAACGAAGGTCTGTGTGCGGAGAGCCGCGCGCTCGAACTTGCCGTTGCAGCAATCGAAGTGCTTCGCGACCGCGGCACGATCACGGGCGCCGATCTCTTGCGATTAGCGGAATTCCTCGGTTATGAAACGGACGCCGTCGCAAACGCGTGGCAAACGCGGGGCTCGTTCGACATCGAGAAAACGCGCTACGCGCTCGACGAGCCGATCGCAAAGGTGAGCCGCATCGATTGAAGGCGAGCGCGGTGCACCGAAGACGCCGAGCGCGTCGTAACGACCCCGCAAATGCCGGCCGCGCACGCTGCTTACGCGCGCACGTGCACGACGGCTTTTCCCACGATGCCGCGGCCTTCGAGATCGACGATCGCTTGCGCCGCATCGGCGAACGCATAGGTGCTGCCGATTTTCGGATTGATTTTTCCGTCCGCATACAGCTTGAAAAGTTCTTCGAAGTTGCGAGCGTTGGCGGCCGGGTCGCGCGCGGCGAAGGCGCCCCAATACACGCCGACCGCGGAACAGCCCTTGAGCAGCAGCCGATTGGCCGGAATCTCCGGAATGCGGCCCGATGCGAATCCGATGATGAGCAGCCGCCCTTCCCACGCGATGCAGCGCAGGCACGCATCGAACGTGTCGCCGCCGACGGCATCGTAGACGACGTTCGCGCCCGCCTGGTTCGTCATCGCTTTCACGCGCTCGGCAAGATTTTCGCTCGTGTAATCGATACAATGATCCGCGCCGGCTTCGCTCGCCGCCGCAAGTTTCTCTGCGGATCCGGCCGCCGCAATCACGGTCGCGCCCAGTGATTTGCCGAGTTGCACGGCCGCAATCCCGACGCCGCCCCCGGCCCCGGTTACGAGCAGTGTCTCGCCGGCGCGCAGTTTCGCCCGATCGACGAGTGCGTGATAGGTGGTGCCGTAGGTGAGCGGCAGCGCTGCCGCCGTATCGAACGACATGCCCTCCGCCATTTTGAAGGCGGACCCGTAATGCACGACGGCTTCCTCGGCGAAACCGCCCGTGGTGCAGAGCGCCATTACCCGGTCGCCCGGCGCAAAACCCTTCGCGCGCTCGCCGACTTCGGTCACGATACCGGCCACCTCCGCCCCCGGGCTGAACGGCACGTCGGGCTTCACCTGATACTTGCCCTGCACGATGAGCACGTCCGGGAAATTGAGCCCGGCGCTGTGCACCGCAACGCGCAAACCGGTCGCCCCGAGCGCGGGTGCGGGCACTTCTTCGAATTTAAGGTCGCCCGGCGGCCCGAACGCACGGCATACTATCGCTTTCATTACGGCAGATTTGCTGCCTTCCGGTGTCCGAACCCTCGGCGGACGGCCGATACACCCGAAAGAGGGAATGTTGGGAACCAGGGCCATCGGAGCGTACTCCGACAACTTCGCATACGAGCCGACGACCACGCACGAGCGGACGGCTGCTTCGGCCGTTGCGATTTCGCTCTCGCTCGCGCTCGCGCTCTTGGCGACCGTCGCGCACGTGATGGGCCCGGCGCTGCTCGGATTCGTTCCGGTAATCGAAGCCGTCATCGTTACGTGCGCGCTGTTTACCGCCTGGATGCTTTTTTCGCAGTATCGCATTCGGCAGTACGCGCCACTCGCGATCCTCGCCTGCGCGTACGCGCTCTTCGGCCTGTTGCATGCCGGCTATCTGCTCACGTACCCCGGAGTATTCGTGGCCTCGGGCGCCTTCGGAACCGGTGTACAGACGGCGCCCTGGATCTTCGAAGCCGCGCGCATCGGCTTTGCCGGTACGGTGCTCGCCTTCGTCTACGTCGAGCGTTCGCGGCGCCGCCGGCCCCGCTGGCACGCAGGCATCGTGGCGCGCACGGCTGCGGCGACGCTCGGATACCTGTGCGCGGCGATCATCCTCGTAACCGCCGGCCATCCGTGGCTTCCAGCGCTGATGCTTCCCGACGGCACCCTCGCGCCGTTCTTCGGAGATGTGGTCGCGCCGGCTACCGCCGCGTTGCTGCTCGGCTCGGCCGGGGCCGTCGTCCTCTCTTGCGGCCTCGAGCGGCGCGTTCATCTTTGGCTCGCGGTCGTGCTCCTGGCGATGGCACTCGAAGTTCTGGCCGGCGTCATCTTCGGCGGAAAGCGCTTTTCGATCGGGTGGTACGCCGGGCACGTCGACGCGGCGCTCAGTGCGACGTTGTTCTTTCTTGCGATGCAGGCGCAGCTCTCTTCGATCCTGCGGCGCGCGGCCCGCGATGGCGAGCGCGCGCTCGCACTGCACCACATCGTTTCCCTCGGCAACGAGTCCAGTCCCGATCGCAACGCTGCAATGCTCGAGGTCGCGGCGCTCGATTTGGAGTTCGACTGGGCCTGCATAGCCCGGCTCGAACGCGGCTGGATCACGCTCGAAACCAGCGTCGGCGATTCGCCCTATCCCAGTGATTTTCGCGTCCCCGTCGATACGGCGTGGCAACGCGCCGCGAGCAAGCGGCGCGATCTTACGATCCATGAAGACGGCGACATGCCGTGGGTGGACCGCAGCTCCACGGCTTTCGGCGAAGGGTCCACGTTCGTAGCCGTGCCGGTCTTCGTCGATGACGAACTCTACGGTTTGGCTGGATTTGCCAATGGATCGCGGCGAAGCGCCCCAATCAACGAGCCGGATCGTGCGTTCCTGCGCTTACTTGGATCGCTTGCCGGCGTCGCAGTCGAGCGGCTCCGGCAGCGCCGCCAGCTCAATGCGCTCGCGTACCACGATGCCCTCACAGGGCTGCCCAACCGCGCTTCACTCTTTGAGCGTCTGCAACAGGAAGTTGCCCTTTCGCAGCGCTACGACCGCCAATTCGCGGTGCACTTTCTGGATCTGGACGGCTTCAAAGCCGTCAACGACTCCTTCGGTCACGCCGTCGGGGACGACGTCTTGCGGGAAGTGGCCCGCCGGCTCTCCGATGCGGTGCGCGAGAGCGATACGGTAGCCCGCTTGGGCGGCGACGAATTCGTCGTGCTCCAGCCCGAGGTCGAGGACCCAAAAGCCCCCGAACGCCTCGCGGCTCGCCTGCGCGATGCGTTGAAGACGCCGTTTCCCCACGGCGGCGAGATGTTCTCGATCGGAACCAGCATCGGAACGAGCCGTTTCCCGAGCGACGGGTCGGAGATTCACGCGCTCATCGACCGGGCGGACGAGGCCCTGTACCGGCAAAAGGCGCGCCGGCGCAAAAAGTCCGCCGGGCGGCCCCTCGCGATAGCCAAGCGTCCGCCGAACTAACGCCCGCGTCAGTATGTCAAATATGCAACACATTTCTGCGCCGAGAACGGTACCGCGGCTGCGAGCGCCGTATCTACTAGCCAATGGCTGAATCCTATTCTGAGCCGACCTTGCCGAATCAAATCAAGCCTGCCGTCAAGCGACGGCGTCTCGACGCTGCGGATGCGCGCGAATCGATCCTAGCTGCCGCCGAAGGGCTGCTCGTGGAGGGCGGTCCCGATGCCTTGCGCCTCACCGAGGTAGCAACCCGCGCCGGCGTCAGCCACCCCAACGTCCTGTATCATTTCGGCAGCGTCGGCGAACTGCAAGCGCAGCTCGCGCAACGCGTCGCCGTCCGTTTAGCCAGCGAAATGGCCGACGTCTTCGCGCAGGGCATGAGCGGAAAAATGCCGCTGGAAGAGGCGATCGATGCCGTCTTCCGCGTGTTCGATGAAGGCGGCTTCGGCCGCCTCCTCGCGTGGCTCGAACTCTCCAAGAACGAGCCGACCTTCGAAGCGCTGGCAACGAAGCTGGAGCTGTTGCGCAAAGTAATCTCGTCGCATCCGCTGTTGCATGGTGAAGAGAACGATCGGCGCCGGCGGCGCGTCGTCCCGATCATCGAGCTCGTTATCGTCTCGGCCATCGGCTACGGCCTCGTCGGGAAAACGGTCGATACGTTCTTCGTTCCGGAAGACCATCGGCCGACCGTCGCGCGCATTCTGGTCGAACTCATTTCCGCGGGCGCGGGGTATTCGGCCTCTAGTTCTTCGGCAAAGCCAAAGGCCTAAACGCGCCGCCTTCTTGATCCATGGGGCGCGGCTGGTCGGGCCGGTAGACTCCGTTGAGCCGGCCCTTACACAGCGTCGTCAATACGCCGAGATACTCCTTCGTGTTGTACGACGCGTAGCTCATCGAGCGTGCCGTGCCTTTCATGCAGACGCCGAACAGCTTGCGCGCGTCGTCGCTATCGTTCGCAGCTTGCGCGGCGCGGCCGGCTTCCTCGATGGCGACGAGAGCGATGTATTCGATGTACGCTTTTTTGGCGGGGGTGGTCGCGAGGTGCGCGCATCCGGTGTACTGGGCTGACTCGCCCACGAGCGTTTTCTCGAGATCGCGATAGCGGCGATCGTGTGCGAAGGCACGTGCGGGGCCCGACGAGAGATAGGCACGCTCCGTGCATTCTCCCGAGACCGTCGCTGCGAGGTCGGCTTTCGTGCGCAGGCGCTCCGCGATAAGGGCCGGATCGCCGGGCTTTGCCTCACGCTGTGCGATGTTGAGTACGTTGAGCTCTTCGTGGAGCAGGCTCTCGGCGGTTTTATATTGGCCCGCGAAGAGTGCGATATCGGCTTGCTCCGAAACCGCGCGGTACAGCGCGCTCAGCGCGATTACGTGGACCTGTTTCACAGGCGACGCGAGGCAATTTCCCGCCTGGTCTTGGGCCCGGTCGCAGGTCGCGAAGGCGTACGCGACATTTTTCGGCGAGCCGTCCTTCTTGATGCTGGAATGCGCAAAATCGCACTGTTCCGAGTAAGGCCCGATAAAAGCGGGCCGGCATGGCGCGGCATCTTCCGCACGTGCGGCGGAGCCGCCGAGCACGATTCCGGCGAGGATGAGTGCGAAGGTAAGGGAGCGACGCATTGGGGCTCCGGTACGCGGACGGGCTCTCGAAGCCTGTCTGAGCGCGCTCGAGCAAGCGTCGCCACTTGACGGTAGGGAACCGCAAGGGCTACACTTCGCCAGTTACTCTCGGGCGAATGGCGGAATTGGTAGACGCGCTGGATTTAGGTTCCAGTGGGGCAACCCATCAGAGTTCGAGTCTCTGCTCGCCCAAGTGAGAGACAAAGCGCCGTACGATGGCGCTTTCTCCGTTTCTAGGCGATCTGCACCCGTTTCCATCTCGGTCCGCTCGCTTGCGGACTTTTCGGGTCCGTCTTAGCGGCGTTCCGCCGTTTTGCGACGACTATCGATCGAAGCACGATCGAACGATCGCATGGCGGTAAGGATCGCGAACATCAACGAATATGCGAGTTGCTCTGCAACCACTGGATACGCTCCACGCACGATTGTGCCGAACATCAAGACGATCATATACGCCGAGGCGATCGGCAGCGTGTAGCGCAACCCAACGCCGAATAAGATCGCTAGTCCCAAGATGACCTCGATGAATGGAATTGCGTAGGCAAAGCCCACGACTGCGATCGACGGAAGCCACGTATGGGAGAAATCGTGAAGGGTCGCATTTACGAACGCATCCATGTGCGGCAATCGTGTGGCCCCATGAAAGAAGAGGTTACTGCCCATCGTGATTCTCAGGAGCGCGTATGCGACGCCGAGATCTTCGCCAAGGCTCGTCGAGCCGCGTATTCGTTCGCGCATGTCGCCGTTATACCCGAACCGCGAGAAACGTGGTTGCTCCGGCGAGTAAGCGCTCCGGGCGGTGGTGCGCTCTTCAAGCGTGCCGGCGGCGGGTGGACGCTCCTATTGGCGCAAATCCGGTGCGGTTGCTCTGCGTGGAATCGTCGGTCCACATGGGTGAGTATCATTCCAGTGTAGCGAAAGGTCCCCGACACCATGGGCTTCGCGCAGTTCCGCGTCAGTGGCGGGAAAGTTATGATCGATATGCCTACGACAATCTTCAAGGCTCCTGGCGAAAACTGATGCGACCGCACTACCCCATGGAGCCATTGCGGACGAACGCGCCGGCGGTATGAGTGTGGTCGGCACCCTCGCGTGGGCGAGCGAAACCGGTGGCCGCCTGAATTTTCAAGATCGCGTCGCGCTCGCCCGTCTCGCCGGCGTCACCCTCATCTCGGCATTGCCGGACCTCGTGAAGTATCGCCTCGGCCTCAAACGCCGCTTTCCGGCGGCGGTGGATCTCGAAGGTCTGAGCGTCCCCGATACGGTTGCAGCACGCGAAGCGGAAGCGATCCTGACCGAGCTCACGCCGCCGTTCATGGTGAATCATTCGCTGCGCACGTATTGGTTCAGCCGATTGATCGGTCTCGGCGCGGGACTCCCATTCGATGACGAAGTGTTATACGTTGCGAGCCTCACGCACGATCTCGGCTTTTACGGAGCGTATTCCGAACCGGCTCCGGCGAGCGAGTGTTTTACGATTCGCAGTGCGCGCGCGGCGACCGACGTCGTCGATCGCGCCGGTTGGGATGCTTCGCGTCGCGCGCGCGTCGCGGAAGCGGTCGTTCTCAACGCGAACGGCGAGGTTCCGATCGCGCTCGGTGCCGAAGCGCATCTGATGATGCGGGGCGTTCTCGTCGATGCGACGGGTGTGCACGCCTGGCGTATCCATCCCGAAAACGTGAGCGCGGTCTTCGAACGGCTGCCGTTGCTCGATCAGAAAGACCATCTTTTTCCAACCTTCAGCAGCGAGGCAGATCGTCATCCGCAATGCCGAGGTTATTTCGCAAAGAACGTCCTGCAGTTCGGCTTGATGGTGAAGCTCGCGCCCTGGAATGCGCCCTAGCCGTCAACCTTCCGAAGGTCCTAGCCTTGACAACCTAGCGGAGCATCTGCTTCGCTTGCAGCATGATTTGCTCTCTTCACAACCTGCGTTACCATGTCGGCGTCATTGCAGCGGCGGCAATCCTCTGTGTGCCGGCTCTCGTGCCGTCATCCGCGCATGCGGCCACAGCTCCGAGCCCTGCCGCAGCACCTGCCGCCGCCGGGGGACCGATCTCCATCGCCGACGGGTGTTCGTACAAGACGATGTACTCCGGAATGGGCTTTGGCAACGTAACGGTCAACGGTAAGGGCTATAATTTCTTTACCGTGACCTTTACCAATAGTGCGAAGGTCGCGGCCGATCAGATCGTGTTTCAGATCGACTTCGGTAAAGCGTCACGCATCGTGATTCCCGACGTCGGAACCTTCGCACCCGGCGCGACGGTGAAAAACACGTTTCGCGACAAGGGCAAGGAGATGGTCTTTTCGGCGCGCCCGGTTCCCAACGACGGTTCGGTGATCTGCACCGTTCTGTCCGCGCACTTCGCAGATGGAACGACGTACACGTCGCCGTCGGCGCCCGCTCCATCGTCGAGTCCGTGACGGTCAATACGGCAAATGCTGAAGGGAAACCGAAAGCCCGAGTTTCGGCAGCCATACGCGCCACAGCGCCCAAAGTTTTTTCATATCGAGGAGTAATTTGGTCCGGCCGGGCGAAATGTCGCGAGTCGCCCCAGACGGCGTAGCCCTGCGGAAGTAGCTCAGTGGTAGAGCATCGCCTTGCCAAGGCGAGGGTCGCGAGTTCGAATCTCGTCTTCCGCTCCAGTTTTTTGGAGCGGCACCGTCTCCGACATTACAGAAAGGCCCCGTTTTGAGCGCCGCCACCGTTAAGCGCCTGGACCCGACGCAGGTCGAGTTGGAGATTGCCATCGAGCAGAGTGAGCTCGACGCTGCGCGGGATCGGGCGTTTCGGCAGCTCGTGAAGAACGTGCGGATTCCGGGGTTTCGCCCCGGGAAGGCGCCGCGTAAGATTTTCGAGGCGCAGTACGGGACGGCCGGCATCGAGGAGCGCGCGATGGACGCTGTGGTTCCCGATGCGTATTCGAAGGCGCTGCAAGAGAACGACCTCGAGCCGGTCGACCGGCCGCAGATGGAGTTGCTGCCGGAAGAAGAGGGCCAGCCTCTGCGGGTTCGGGCGACCGTTTCCGTGCGCCCGCAGATCAAGCTCGCAGAGTATAAAGGAATAGCGCTCGAAGGCGGCTCCACGGCGGTGACTGATGCCGAAGTCGAAGCGGCGCTAGCCGGTCTGCGCAAAGATGCGGGCACGCTCGTGCCGGCGGACCGCCCGGTCGCACTCGGCGATACGCCGACGATCGACTACACCGGCAAGATCGACGGAGTCGCCTTCGAGGGCGGCACCGCCGAAAACCAACCGACTGAAATCGATGCCGAGCGCTTCATCCCGGGATTTGCCGACGGCATCGTCGGGATGACCGCGGACGAAACCCGCGAGGTCGAGGCGCACTTCCCACCCGATTACCAGAACGCCGAGCTTGCCGGGAAGACGGCGATCTTCACCGTTAAGGTACATGAAAACAAGATTGCCGAGCTGCCGGAGATCGACGATGCCTTCGCGCAGCGAATCGGTACCGAAGAATCGACGGTGGGTACGCTGCGCGACGACCTACGCGGCCGTATCGAAGCCCACAAGCGCATGAACCAGCGTCGCGAGCTGACCGGCGTGCTGATGGACAAGCTGCTCGCCGCGAACGAAGTCGCGCTGCCGGCGGTCCTGGTCGACCGCGAGACCGAGAGCTTGGCGAAGGAAGCGAAGGGCTATGTCGAGCAGGCCGGCGTCGAGTGGTCCACCTACCTCGAGAATCAAGGCAAGACGGAAGAGACGCTCCTGGCAGAATACCGCACCGAAGCCGAGAAGCGCGTCAAGACGTCCTTGCTGATCGAAGCAATTGCCAAAGCGGAGAACATCGTCGCAACCGAAGGCGACGTCGAGGCGGAGATCGCGCAACTGAGCCGCCAATACCGCCAGCCGCGCGAGGCGATCCTCGAACTGCTGCGCCCGAACTTCAACGCCCTCATCGACGGCGTCGTCCGCACTAAAACGGTCGAGTACCTCCTGGACCACGCCACCATCACCGAAGCCGCGCCTGAAGCAACTTCCCCTTCCCAAGCGTAGTCCTAAGTACGAGCCATTCCGAATCCCCGCGCGGCTGCGAACCTTTTCGCAGCCCTTGGTCCCGCGAGTGCGGGCCCGGCGGGATCGGGGGGCCGTGCCGCCCGATTTCAGAAAAGAGTTCATATGGGTCACCTGGTCCCGATGGTCGTCGAACAGAGCGCACGCGGCGAACGCGCATTCGACATCTATTCGCGTTTGCTCAAAGAGCGCATCGTGTTCGTCGGCGGCGGCATCGACGACGGCCTGGCGAACCTCGTAATCGCCCAGTTGCTCTTTTTGGAACGTGAAGATCCCGATAAAGACATAGATATGTACATCAATAGCCCGGGCGGGAGCGTGACGGCCGGTTTAGCGATCTACGACACAATGCAGCTAGTCCGGCCGGACGTGGCCACGATTTGCGCGGGTATGGCCGCCTCCATGGGGTCGATCCTGCTCACCGGTGGGGCCCCAGGGAAGCGCTACGCCCTGCAGCATTCCAAGATCCTGATCCACCAGCCCTGGGTCCAGCAAATCGGCGGCCAAGCGACCGACGTCGAGATTGCCGCACGAGATTTGATCGCCACGCGCCGCATGCTTGCGGGCATCTACGAGACGACGACGAAGCATCCCATCGAGCAAATCCTGCGGGATATCGACCGCGATTACTACATGACGGCGGACGACGCCAAAAACTACGGCCTCATCGATGAAATCTTCAGCAAAGATTCGCGCACTGCCGCGAACGCCCCGGCATAAGAATATAAGGATCGTGCGTGTTCCGATTCGGTGATGAAAAAGGTCAACTGAAGTGCAGCTTCTGCGGAAAATCGCAGGAGCAAGTGCGGAAATTGATCGCGGGCCCAGGCGTCTATATCTGCGACGAATGCATCGAGCTTTGTAACGAGATCATCGAGGAAGAGCTCTACAAAAACGTCGATGAAAACGTCCGGCTCCGCAACATCCCGAAGCCCAAAGAAATCAATCACATTCTCAACCAATATGTGATCGGTCAAGAGCGGGCCAAGAAAGCCCTCGCCGTGGCGGTCTACAACCACTACAAGCGCGTCAACGCCGGCGGCTCCTCCGACGATGTCGAACTCCAGAAGTCGAACATTTTGCTGGTCGGCCCGACCGGCTCCGGCAAAACATATCTTGCCCAGACGCTCGCAAAGATTCTCGACGTGCCGCTGGCCATGGCCGACGCCACCTCGCTCACGGAAGCCGGCTACGTCGGCGAAGACGTCGAGAATATTCTGCTCAAACTGATTCAGGCGGCCGACTACGACGTCAAGCGCGCCGAAAAGGGCATCGTCTACATCGACGAGATCGACAAGATCGCTCGGAAGAGTGAAAATCCGTCGATCACCCGCGACGTGAGCGGTGAGGGCGTGCAGCAGGCGCTGCTCAAGATCCTCGAAGGCACCACGGCGAACGTCCCTCCGCAGGGCGGCCGCAAGCATCCGCATCAAGAATTCATCCAGATCGACACGACCAACGTGCTGTTCATTTGCGGCGGTGCCTTCGACGGGCTGGAAAAGATCATCGAATCGCGCGTAGCTTCGAACTCGCTCGGCTTCCGGTCTACGCCGGAATCGAAGAAGGACGGCCGCGCCGGCAAGATGCTGCAGCAGCTGATGCCCGAAGATCTCTTGAAGTTCGGCTTGATTCCGGAGTTCATCGGGCGCTTACCGATCGTCGTCACGCTCGATGCGCTCGACGAACTCGCATTGCGCCGCATCCTCGTCGAGCCGCGCAACGCGCTCGTGCGTCAGTTCCAAAAAATTCTCGGCATGGACGGCGTCGACCTCACGTTCACGAAGGAAGCGCTCGTCGCGATCGCTACCAAGGCGCAGGGCCGCAAGACCGGCGCGCGCGGACTCCGTTCGATTCTCGAAGAGGTCATGCTCGACGTGATGTACGATCTGCCGAGCCTTGTTGGTGTCAAGAAGTGCGTCATCAATAAAGAAGTCATCGAGAAGAAGGAGCAGCCGACGCTGATCTACGCGGACCGTCCGAAGGATTTGCCCGCATAGCAGAACTTCCCGGTAAACGAACGTTCACTGAGGTGTGAGAAGCTGCGATGAATGATATGGCCGTTCCTTACGCGCAGCACCGCAGTACCGTTGACGAATATCACCGCATGGACGAAGCCGGAGTGTTTCCGCACGACGTTCGCGTTCCCCGGTGTTCTCATGCGGGTCGCCGATATCTTTGACTGACGCTCCCGCGTCGACCGCGCGCGCCCAGGTCCCCGGTCTGAGCGTTCGCGGGCTCGTAACGAATCTCACGTTTAACATCGTGCTGCCGTTAATTACCGTCAACGCCCTGCAGCACCAGCTCGGCGTCGTGCGAGCGTTGGCCATCGCCGCCGTATTTCCGGCGCTGGAAGTGGGCGTCACGGCACTGCGCCGGCGCCGTGTGGACGCGCTCGGCATAATCGTGCTCGCACTCATCGTCGTTGGTGTGGTCGCGTCGCTCGTAACGGGCGACGTGCATTTCGCGCTGGCAAAGGAGTCGCTCGGGACGGGAGTTTTCGGATTGCTTTGCTTAGGGTCGTTTCTGATGCCGCGGCCGCTGATGTATTTCATCGGCCGAACGTTTTCCACGGGAAACGATCCCAAGCTCGTCGCTGCGTGGAACGATCGCTGGCAGTATATTGAATTTCGCCGCGTCATCCGAATGCTAACGGCAGTCTGGGGCATTGCCTATCTCCTCGAAGCTGCGGCGCGCGTCGCGATCGCCTACGCCTTGCCCGTCAACGTGGTCATCGCTGCCTCGCCCACGCTGGCGCTCGTGGTAACGGCCGGGCTCATGATCTGGACGGTTCGCTACTCGCGCGCTGCGGAACGTCGCGCCGCAGCACTGTTCGGTTCCGTCCCCGGCGCCGGGAGCGCGCCATGAACTCGACCGAAGCCGGCGCGCGATTCGATCGGTGGGCAGATGCGTTCGCGGCAGATTGGGTTCGCGAGGATCCGCAGCTCGCGACCCTCACGCAATATTTCGAAGGCGCGGACCAAGACGACCTGGATTCGAAGCTCGTGCTTGCCGGCTCCAGCGGCCAAGCCATCGGTGCCATGGCCATTCGTGCGCGCGGCGCCCGCGCGCGTCGCGGACTCGAAGGGTTGCAGGCGTTCGATCTCCAGGAACTCGATGCGACCAGGCGCATATCGGTGTGTTTCCTCGAGCGTCGTTTGCGCGATGCGGCCGCGACGGCCGAATTCGCCCCCAACCACTTCGTCTTCGATCAATTCAGGGGCTTACACGTCACGCTCGTGACCTTTCTGACCACGCTGCATCCACTGCGCGCTCGCAAGGATGCGGAGCACTATCTCGCGCGCTTGCACCTCGTCGCCGGCTGCCTCGATGCCGGAATCGCCGAAGCGAAGGAAGCAGCGGCCGCGGGCGTTTTGCCGCCGCGCTTCATCCTCGAACGCGCGCTCGCGCAACTGGTGGATCTGACGCGCGGACCGGCCCGGGAGCATATCCTCGTGACCGCGTTCGAGCGGCGCATCGGCGCGCTCGGCGATGTAAACCCGGAAAGCCGTGAAGCGATGATCGCATGCGCGTGCGGTCTCGTAGCCGACGGCATCGTCCCTGCGCTCGAGCGCGTACGCGCGCTTCTCGAAGAGCAATTGCCGAAAGCGAACGACGACGCAGGCGCGTCGCGTCTGCCCGACGGAGCCGCTTTCTACGCGCAGCAGCTTTCGCTCTACACGGGTTCGTCGAAAACGCCGGAAGAAGTGCACGCGATCGGTTTGCGCGAGGTCGCGCGGATCGAGCGCGAGATGCACGAACTGCTCGACCGCCTGGGACAACCGCAGGGTTCGGTCCGAGAGCGGGTCGACCGCCTCAACGCGACCTTGCAGCCGCACTTCGACGGCGACCCGCGCGAAGCGATCGTTGCGATGTTGCGCGGCATTGTCGACGACGCCGTGAACCGCTCGAGCGCCGTCTTCTCCCTGCGTCCGGCGGCGCCGGTCACCGTGGAGCGCGAACCCGCGTTCACGGAGGCGACGGCTGCCGCGCACTACACGCTGCCGGCACCCGACGGCTCGAAGCCCGGCATCTATTGGGTCCCCCTTGCAGATCCCAAAAAGGGCGTGCCGTGGCTCGGCATCGGCATGAAGTCGACCGCCTATCACGAGGCCGTCCCGGGTCACCATTTCCAATTGGCGATCGAGCAAGAGGCGCAGGAGTTACCCCGGTATCGCAAACGCATGGCGTTCGGATTCGACTCATCCTTCGGCGAAGGCTGGGCCCTTTACGCGGAGCACCTCGCTGCGGAATTCGATTGGTATGGCGACGATCTCGCCGGCCGCCTCGGATTTCTGGAGATGCAACTCTTTCGCGCACGGCGCCTTGTTGCCGATACAGGCCTCCACGCCTTCGGCTGGACGCGCGAACGCGCGATCGACTATGGCTTGCCGGCAACCGAAGTCGAGCGCTACATCGTATGGCCGGGCCAGGCCTGCGCCTACATGCTCGGCCAACTGCGCCTTCTCGAGATCCGCGAACGCGCGCGCACGACGCTTGCCGATCGTTTCTCGCTCAACGCATTTCACGACGTGGTGCTGGGCAACGGGACGCTGCCGCTCGATGTCGTCGCGGACGTCGTTGCGGAGTGGGCGGCGACGTTCGGCGCAGGCTGAAAAGCAGTGCCTTCACGACGCGAGCTCCCGGACAACGCTGCGCGACCCGTTCGGTAGCGGAAAGCGACGATCGTACGCCGTCGAGACGATCGGCGATCGCTTCGAGCGGATTTCAGTTTCGTCGTAGGAATGGCGTTTCGCGCCAGTCAAGTAAGCCGTTCCGGCGAGGACTGACGAGGGAGTTTCGTATGGACCGCAGAGCCAAAGGCAAGGATTCCGAGAACGACGAGTACGTCCTTAACGAGTCCGACGCGCGCATCTGGCGAGCATTTAGAGAACCGCTGCCGGCGAAGACCGATTTGGCGTCGCCGATGCAGCGGGGCATGGTCCTCGACCGGGACGGTAAGGAAATCAATCCGCAAGTGTTGCCACACGTACCCGGCGCCGATAGCCTCGTCGCGGGCGGACTGAACGACGGCATCGACGCGTCGAGAGTCGCGGACTTCATTCACCGGGACACGACCGGCAAGAAATTGCCGGATGATTGGCAGAGAATCGATCACTCCGATAATCCGGACCTGCACGCTGATATGGAAAAGGCCGGTGCCTACCATCTCGTCTCGCCGTCCGGTATGCAGTATATCGCATTTGGATCGTCCGAAAAGAAATCGTCGCCACTCGAGTCCCTGAAACAGGCCTTCGGCCTCTCCTCGAAGGCAAGCGCCGCCGCCCGCATCGGGCGCGCCTTCGACACCGACTATCAAGTCACGTATGCGGGCATCGGCCGCGGCGGCGCCCTTGCAAAGATCGGCTCGGAAGCGGCATCGACGTGGGTCGCCAACGCAGGCGACACGGTTCGGCCCAAGACGTGTATCGCAATCGATGCGACGTCGGTACCGCCGCTGACGTACCGTGCGCTCGGCCTCGCCGAAAAAGGCCATGCGCGAACGACCGTCGCGATTTCGCGCACGACCGACGCGCAGGGAAAATACAGAAGAGAATTCGCCAAGAGCAACGATGTCCGCGTGCAGGAACGAGCGGAAGACCGCACGGTCGTCGGAGGTCCGCGCGGCGGACAGAGGCGCGACGTGGAGGCCAGCACGCGCTTCGACGTGACGGAGCATACCGCGCACACCGACCTGAAGATTAAGCTCGCCGGGGCCATCAAGATCGGCGAGCAGGCCGAATTTACGTCCTCTGGGCGCGGAGAAGGATCGAAACCGGTGCCGCACCCAGCCGCAAACATTCAAGGCTACGTGCGCGACGATATGCTACGCAAGCATCTGCTCGCCGCATCCCGCGGTGAGAACACCAAGGGCGCGCGTTACGTGGGGCGAGAGCGATGAGCGCCGAAGCCGCCGAGCTGCCGTTGCTGCGTTTTCGAGCCGGCAACGACGACGATTTTTTCACGATGCCGGTGACGATCATCGGCCGGGTCGAGAACGTGGGATACGACGTCGTGACCATCTTCCAGGGTCCCAACCTCGTGCACGAGCTGTACCTCGAGGATCTCTCGCCGCTCTTCGACGACGATGAGGACATGACGGTCGCGGTTTTCGCGGATGCCTCCGAACATCAAGATACCGTGACGATCGCGCTCACCCCGGAGCGGGTGACGTACGACAACCCGAAACAACTGGCGCGCCTGGCCTGAGGAACCGACTCTCGCGGATGCGAACGAGGATGCATCATGGCCATTTCCTCGCCCGCGGTTTCAGCGCCCGAGCTTACGCGCATCGGCATACCGGGCACCGGTCCCGAGGATGTCGTTATCGATCGCCAAGGCCGGCTCATTGCGGGCCTAGAGGATGGTCGCGTCGTTCGCGTCGATCCGAGCGGCGGTCAGGTAGAAACGCTGGCGCAAACCGGGGGTCGACCGCTCGGCCTCGAGGTATGCTCCGACGGTTGCATTCTGATCTGCGACAGCCCCAAAGGCTTGCTGCGTTTCGATCCCGCTACCGGTACGCTCGAGACGCTTGTCGAGAGCTTCGAGGGCCGTCGCCTCATCTTTTGCAGCAACGTCGTTGAGGCGCGGGACGGTACCATCTATTTCACTATCTCGAGTTCGCGCTATCCCCTCAAGTACTACGCGCGCGACATGGCCGAAAACGTTCCGACCGGGCGACTCTTTCGCCGCCACACCGATGGCCGCGTCGACCTAATGCTCGACGGCCTCTTCTTTGCAAACGGCATCGCACTCGGACCAGATGAATCGTGGATCATCGTTGCGGAGACGAACGCCCAACATCTGCGCCGGCTATGGCTGAGCGGCTCCAAGGCCGGGCAGAACGAAATCTTCGCACGAATGGCCGGGTACCCGGACAATATCTCGGCAGCCTCGGATGGGCTCATTTGGGTCGCAATCGCGTCGCCCGCGGTACCGGCGCTCGCGAAGGTTCATGCGGCTCCGATGTTCGTGCGCAAAATCATCGCGCGGCTGCCGGCGGCGCTGCAGCCCGCACCGGTCCGTGTCGGCTGGCTCATTGCCTTCGATAGCGACGGCAACGTCGTCCACGACTACCGCTGGGCCGACGGAACGTACGGGCGTCGTCGTACGCGACGGGATCGCATACGTAGGAAGTCTTGGAGAAAACGGGATCTTACGATTGCAGATCGCAGCTTCGCCGAGCGCGTAAACCTACATCTTCATCGGCTCGGGAGCGCTCGGTGCGTCCATATCCTGAATGTGTGCGATCAGTTGCGCCCACGGCGTCGATGGTATCCCGAGATCGCTGCGAAACGGTGCCTGCAGTTCGAAGAGCAGCACGAGTACCGAGGCAATCATCGTGGTGACGGCTCCCAACATCGCCAGCTGCAGGCGCCGGTGTGGAATACCGAAGAGACAGCAGAATCCAACGACGACAAACGATCCCATAAGAAGAATGACCCACTGAAACGGCGAGATCGAGATATTTCCGGAGAGACGCAGCTGTCGCTCGTCGTGTAAGTCGTTGAGGAGATGCGCGGTCGCCTGTTGCGCGTTCGATTGGGAATCGTTGGTGGGCACCGTGAGATTGACCGCGCTCGTCGCATCCATGATCAGTGAGTCGCCGCGAGCACTGAACTCACCATGGCGCATGGCCGGCCAATCCGCGTCAAGCATGGTATGCGCGTACTCGAGCATATCGCGGCGCACGGCCGAACGCACCTGCGGCGCAAGTCCGACCGAACTATGCCATGCGTCGCCGACGCTTGCGGCTTCGAGCCCGACGTGCGCGCGCGTGGCATCGTATTGCTGCCAGGCGGCACCGACGATGAATCCGAGGATGACTGAGTAGAGCGTTCCGACGATCCCGGTCATGACGCCGGCTGAGGTCCGGTCGACGGTTATGCCGCGCAGGACGACGCGTTGGAAGAAGTACTCGGCGCCGCATGCAGCGCACACCGCGAAGAGGATGGCCAAAAACAGCAATGCGAACGCCGGCATCGCATAAAGGGCTTGCATGGGAGATACCGCCTGTGTGGCAAAGTGCGAAGCGTCCGTCATGGACGTCGCTTGGGCTTTTCGTCGCCTCCCCGCAGACTTCCGACCGTGTCAGGTCGTCCCGGCGCATTCAGCGAATAGGTACGCGATGCCAAAATCCAGCGCCGTTCCGGCGCCCGCGCAGATCGATCGGGATGCGTCCGGAGTCCAGCGCCGCGCGGAACGCCGCGAACGCCTGATCGCCGCTGCCGTAGACGTCTACGGCGAGGTCGGCTATCGAAACGCGACAGTTCGTGCCATATGCCAGCGGGCGCGGCTCACCGAACGGTACTTCTACGAAGCCTTCGGTTCCAACGAGAAGCTGCTGGTAGAAGCCGCAGCGATGCTCGCCGGTCAAACGCTGGCGCGCATGATCGCCTTAAAGGATGCCACGGCGGGCGACGCCGACGCCGTCACCCTGCGCGTCCTAACCGATTACTATCGCATCCAATTGCGCGAGGCGTCGAAAGCCCGGGTCTTCACCCTCGAATTTCGGGGCATCTGCGCCACGGCCGACGCCGAGTTCGAGCGGATCCTCGACGCCTTCTCCACGCTGCTGGTCTCCATCCGCGATCCCCGCGGCATCGGCCCGGCCGCAAACGACCGGCTCCTGCGGCGCGGCATCATCGGCGGCATCCTCCAGATCACGCTTGCCTGGATCGAGAGCGGCTACCGGGAACCCCCCGAGACGGTCGCTCGCGCGGCCGCACGAATTTGCTCCCTGGCGGACCCAACGTCTGCAAACGTGCCGCCTCTCGCAGAACAGTAGTTGACAACGCTCGTTGTCAGGTGCCACAATTCAACCCGGCGCGCTCTTTCGGCGTGCCCACAACGAGGAGCGTAACGTGATCACCACGCGGGAAGTTGTCGAGCAATCCGAGCGCGAGGGAGCGGGCCAGGCGCCGCTTCACTTTGATGTCGTCATCATCGGCGCCGGCATCTCCGGCATCGATGCGGCGTATCGCATCCAGCGCGGCAACAAGAAGCTCTCCTACGTGATTCTCGAAGGCCGTAAAACGATCGGCGGAACGTGGGATCTCTTTCGCTATCCCGGCATCCGTTCCGATTCCGATATGGCGACCCTCGGGTTTCCGTTCCATCCCTGGCGCGAGGAGAACATGATCGCGGGCGGCACCGACATTCGGAACTACGTCGAGCGGACCGCGCGTACGTACGGCATCGATCGTCACATCCGTTACGATCACAAAGTCGTCTCCGCGCAATGGTCCACCGAAGACGTGCAGTGGACCGTCGTATGCGACGTAGCCGGCACCAGAACCGCGTTCACGTGCGGCTTTCTCTACAGCTGCACCGGCTACTACGACTACAAGAACGGATACGCGCCGCAATGGCAGGGCATGGCGAACTTCGCCGGGACGATCGTGTATCCGCAGTTTTGGCCTTCCGATCTCGATTACGGCGGCAAGCGCGTCGTCGTCGTCGGAAGCGGCGCGACGGCCGTCACGATCGTCCCCGCCATGGCTGCAACGGCCGCGCACGTTACGATGCTGCAGCGCTCGCCCTCGTATATCATCTCGCTGCCGTCACGCGACAAGCTCACGAACGCGCTGCGCAAGCGGCTGCCCCAGCCCATCGCCGATACCGTCATTCGCTGGAAGAACATCGCGCTAAGTTCGTTCATTTACGTCCTCTCGCGCAAACGTCCCGAGCGCGTCCGCAAGCTGATCCGCCAGGGTGTGATCGCTTCCATCGGACCGGCCTACGATGCCGAGAAACACGACGTCGACACGCACTTCAACCCGAAATACAATCCGTGGGATCAGCGCCTCTGCCTCGTGCCGGACGGCGATCTCTTCAAGTCGCTCGCATCCGGTAAGGCATCGGTCGAAACGGGAACGATCGCCGAGTTCACCGCAAACGGCGTACGGCTCGAATCCGGCAAGGAATTACCCGCAGATATCGTCGTCAGCGCCACGGGCCTCATGCTGCAACTCTTCGGAGGCGTCGAACTCACCGTCGACGGCCGGCTCGTCGATGCCTCACGCCGGCTCGTCTACAAGGGGTCGCTCGTCGAAGGGGTCCCGAACTTTGCGTTCTCCTTCGGCTACACGAACGCGTCGTGGACGCTGAAGGTCGATCTGAACGCGCGCTTCGTCAGCAAGCTGCTGCGCTACATGCGGAAAAATCGTAAAGCGATCGTCGTGCCGAAGACTTCGAGCGCCGATATCCCGCGCGAACCGCTGCTGAATTTGAGCTCGGGCTACGTTCGGCGAGCCGCCCACATCATGCCGCAGCAAGGGCCCGTGCCGTGGCGCGTCGTTCAAAACTATTTCCTCGATTTCGCCGCTCATCTCACCGGCCGTTTCAACGATGGAACGCTCCATTTCTATAAGGCGCCCAAGAAAGCCAAACGGCGCGGGCGCGCGGCGTGAGCAAAATGAAAGACGTGCGGGGCAAGCTCGTGCTGGTCACGGGCGGCGCCGCCGGCATCGGCAAATGCATCGCGGAATCATTTGCCAAGCGTGGCGCGAACATCGTGCTGACCGATATCAACGCGGAAGCGCTCGCGCAAACGCAGCGCGAGATCGAAGGCCTCAACGTACGTTGCTGGACGTTCGTCGTCGATGTCTCAAACGAAGACGCGATGCGGCAGCTCGCCGAAGACGTCGCGGCGCAAGCCGGCGTTCCCGATGTGCTCGTCAACAACGCCGGCATCGGTTTTCTCGGGCCATTTTTCAAGAGCAAGCTCGACCATTGGACGCGCATCTTTGGAGTGAACGTGCTCGGCGTCGTGCACGGCTGTTACTACTTCTTGCCGAAGATGATCGCGGCCGGCGGCGCTCGCCAAGTCGTCATCATCGCTTCGGGCGCCGCGCACTTTCCGCCGCCGAACGCGGGCGCTTACGGTGCGTCCAAGGCCGCAGTATTCAGTTTCGCGGAATCGCTGAAGATGGACCTGACCGGCACGTCGATCGGCGTGACGACCGTCTGCCCCGGCATCACGAACACCGGTATCGTCAACAAGCCGAGGGAAGAGTCGTCGCCGCAGGTGTCCGATTCGCAACGCGCTCGCATGCGCGAGTACTACGCAAAAAAGGGAGCGAAGCCGGACGACGTAGCGGAGGCGATCTTCCGCGGAGTAGAGCGTGGCTCCGATCTCGTGCTCGTCGGCCCCGCGTCGCGCTTGATGTTCAACTTGCGCCGCATTTCGATCCCGCTCGCGCGAAAGATCACCTATGGTGCCGCCGGGTCGGCGGGCTTCCGCTAGAGCGCAGCTCGCCAACCGGGGTCCGCGCTGAAGGGACCGCGCCGATGGACGACGCCGACAGATGGACGACGCCGACTTGACGCATCGACACGGGCCTGCTAGCCTCAGGAAACCAGGTTAAAAGTCCGTCTGGTGCTGCGCGTCTTGTGCTACACCGCGCGACTTCGTTTGCCCACGCGAGTCTTGCCAGTTAACCACCCTCGCATCGCGGCCGAACCCGCTGGTTCTCCCCCCTCGAGCGCCCCTCTTTGCCACTGGCGCCGTTCGATCGTCGATGCCGGTCTCGAGATGAACTCCTTTCATGGGGCGCGTTCAGGAGATATATGCGACTTCCATCACGCGCGATAGCATCGGCGCTAGGTTTGACGCTATCGCTCACCGCGTGCGGCGGCCACCCATCCTCGCTACTACCGTCGGGGCCAACCGGCAACGATAGTGCGGACGCCGTTGCCCGATCCGCTCCGCAGCCGGCGACGGCGGCCCAACAGGCCACGATGACGACGGCGGCGGCGTCCCTGATTTCCGTTCCTCATACGTACGGAGCCCTTGCGTTTCGGGACATGGGCCGCCGCTCCGCGAACGAGCCGGTAGCGGTCAGTCTCACGCTGCGCTATAACAACCAAGCCGAACTCGACAAGTTTGTCGACGACGTGAGCAATCCGCACTCCGGAATGTATCGTCATTTCCTGACGTCCCAAGAATTTAACGCGAAGTATGCGCCGACGCCTCAGCAGGAAGAGACCGTCGTGCAAACCCTGGAGCGCGAAGGCTTCCGAGTCACCCAGCGGTTTGCGAACCGCACGATTGTGGATGCCACTGCGCCAAGCTCGACCGTCGAGCGCTTTTTCGCAACCGAGATGCACACGGTGCAGCAGGGCAAGTATGGCGCGCGCTTTACGAACGTTCGCACCGCGACCGTGCCCGGCAGCATCGCCGCGCTCGTGCGCACGGCATCTCTCTCGAATCTCGTCGTGGTCCGAACGGTCGTCGATCAGACGGGCGGCCAGGTCCAGACGAAACATATCAACGTGGTAGCGAAACTACCCCGCCACGCCGCCGCAGGTAAAGAGGCGCCCGCATCGCGCCGGAAGCTCCTTAAGACCGACGCGGCTTGCTCGGGACAATTACTGCTCAACCCCGGATTCGAATCGGGTAACGTCGATTGGGCCACGACGGAAGACGTCATAACCGACGATGCCGACGATGCGTATCAAGGCAGTTGGTTCGCGTGGCTCGACGGCTACGATTATGCGGAGACGGACACGCTGCAGCAGACCGCGACGATCCCGGCCGGCTGCACCGCAACGCTCACGTATTTCCTCTTCGTCGGTACGAACGAACGGAAAAGTGCCGGCGCCATCGACACGCTGGCCCTGACCGTGAACGGCACGACGGAACAAACGTTCTCGAATAAGACGACCACGGGCGGCGAATACGTCGAAGAAACCGTCAACCTCTCGGGCTTCGCGGGCACGAACGCGACGATTCTCTGGACCTCGAACCAGACGGGTAGCCGCGTCACGAACTTCTTCATCGACTCGACGGCCCTAACGCTCAGCGGAAGCACCGCATCGCCGACGCCTTCGCCGGTTCCGACCGCCGCGCCGACGGCCACTCCGAAGCCGACGGCCACTCCGACCGCCGCACCAACGGCGACGGCGAAGCCAACGGCGACCGCAACGGCCGTACCAACGGCCGGACCGACGGCAACGCCGACGGCCAAGCCGACGGCAACCGCGGCACCGACCGCGACGCCGACTGCGAAGCCCACGGCGACCGCAGCTCCTACCGCGACAGCGGCTCCGACGGCAACGCCCGTCAGCTCCAGCTGTAACGGCGCTGCTGCCGACAACGGCCCGCTCAGCAACTCCGATGGAACGCTTGCAACGGGCGTTGCGAAGCCGTTCAACTACCCCGTGCAGCACGGCTGTAATGGCGCCGGCTACACGGCCGCCATTATCATCGACGACCCGGTGGATACGAGCTACGTGGCTTCGTACTTGTCGGCGTCCGAAGTGACCCAGACCGGGACGATCACGAACGAAGCCGTCGATGGCGGCGGTTCCGGTGACGATCCGGAAACCGATCTCGACACGCAGACGATCTCGGGCCTCGCACCGGGTGCGAACATCATCGTCTACGACATCGGATCGCTCACCGACCAAGCCATCGAAGACGGCTACAATCAGGTCCTCACCGATGGTAAAGCGGCCGCCGTGAACTCGTCCTTCGGCGGATGCGAATCGAGCGATACGTCGTTCGAATCCTCGACGAACTCGATCGCAGAACAAGGCGCATCCGAAGGTGTCGAATTCTCGGCATCCGCGGGCGACACGGGCAGCGACGAGTGCGGTTCCGACGATAATGCCAAGGGCGTCTCGGCTCCGGCGGGCGACCCGTACTTCACCTCCATCGGCGGCGTGAACTTCACGTACTCGACGGGGGGCGTCCTCGAGACGATCACCGCGGGTGACTCCTCGTGCGGCGATGCGAGCGGCACGTGCTACGGTGGCGGCGGCGTCTCCACCGTCGTGGCGGAACCCACCTGGCAGCAGGGCATCGCGGGCATGATTACCTCGGGTCGTAACCAGCCCGATATCTCACTCCCGTTCGATCCGGTGGCCGTCTATACGGGCGGATCCTTCGGCGAATATCTAGGAACGTCGTGGTCCTCGCCTGCATCGGTGGCACTGTTCATCGAAGCCGACGAAATGCACGGCTCTAAGCTCGGGTGGCTAAATCCGACGTTGTACAGCCTGTTCTCCTCGACGGGATACAGCGACTACTACACGCCTTGCACGTCCGGCAATAACATCGCCTACACGTGCAGCGCAACCGAGTACAATCAAGCCGCCGGTATCGGCGCACCGCAGGGCGAGGCTTTGGCTCAGGCCCTCTAACGAGACCAGAAACGATAGAAGCGGGGTGGTGCTACGGCGCCGCCCCGCTTCTTTCGCGACCTAGGCCACGCGTCTGAACGCAGTTCAAGAAACTCCCACCTGCACATGTGAGGTCGAAAGGGTACCAACCCGACTTGACGCATTGACGCGGTCCTGCTAGCCTCAGCAGATCAGGTTAAGTCCGGTCAATAGGATATTATCCATTGATCCGGTTCTTCGTTTGTCATAACGGTCCGATGCCTATTTTTTTTGCGGCACCGATCGTCTATGTTTGCCCACGCGAGTCTTGCCGGTTTCCATCCTCGCATCACGGACGAACCCGCTGTTCTTCCCCCTCGAGCGCCCCACTTTGCCACTGGCGCCGTTCGCCGTAGATGCCGTTCTTGAGATGAACTCTTCTATGGGGGCGCGTTCAGGAGGCACATTGCGAATACCATCACGCGCGATAGCATCGGCGCTAGGTTTGACGTTAACGCTCACCGCCTGCGGCGGCCACTCATCTTCGATTCTACCGTCGGCGACTACCGGCGGCGGCGATACGACGGATGCCGCGGCTCGGGTAGTGCCGCCGACGGCGGCCCAACAGGGCACTATGTCGACTGCGGTCACGCCGCTGATTTCCATTCCTCATACGTATGGCGCTCTCGCGTTTACGGATGCCGGCCGCCGGTCGCCGAACGAGCCCGTTTCGGTCAGCCTCACGCTGCGCTACAACAATCAGGCCGAGCTCGATAAGTTCGTCGATGACGTGAGCAATCCGCATGCGGGAACGTATCGTCATTTCCTGACGCCCCAAGAATTCAACGCGAAGTACGCCCCGACGCAGCAGCAGGAAGAAGCCGTCGTAAAAACCCTCGAGCAACAGGGCTTCACGGTCACGCACCGGTTTGCCAATCGGACGATCGTCGATGCCTCGGCACCGAGTTCGACCGTCGAGCGGTTCTTCTCGACCGAGATGCACACGGTCAACCAGGGCAAATACGGGGCGCGTTTCACCAACGTAAGGGCTGCGAGCGTACCTAACAGTATCGCATCGTACGTGCGCACGGCGTCGCTCACCAACCTCGTCATGGTCCGGACCGTCGTCGACCAAACCGGCGGACCGGTCAAGAAGCTGGCTGTGACGAAGAAAACGCACAGCGGCGGCATCGCCGGCAAAGAAGCACCGAGATCGCGCCGGCTCGTCAGGACCGACGCGGCTTGCTCGGGCCAGTTGTTGCTTAATCCCGGATTCGAATCCGGCAACGTCGACTGGGCCACGACACCCGACGTGATAACCGAAGATGCCGACGATGCGTATCAAGGCAGTTGGTTCTCGTTCCTCGACGGCTACGATTATGCGGAGACGGATACGCTTGCGCAAACCGTAACGATCCCGTCCGGTTGTACGGCGACCCTCACGTATTATCTCTACGTCGGCACGGACGAACGCGGCAGCGCGGGCGCCATCGACACATTGGCTCTCACCGTGAACGGAACGACGGAACAAACGTTCTCGAACAAGACGAACACGGGCGGCGAATACGTCGAAGAAACCGTCAACCTCTCGGCGTTCGCAGGTACGAGCGCAAAGGTTCTTTGGACGTCGAACCAAACCGGCAGCCGTGCTACCGCGTTTTTCATCGATTCGACGGCTTTGACACTTAGCGGCACGACCGCCTCGCCGACTCCGTCACCGGTTCCGACCGCGGCGCCGACGGCCACTCCGACCGCCGCGCCAACGGCGACGGCGAAGCCAACGGCGACCGCAACCGCCGTACCAACGGCCGGACCGACGGCAACGCCGACGGCCAAGCCGACGGCAACCGCGGCACCGACCGCGACGCCGACTGCGAAGCCCACGGCGACCGCAGCTCCTACCGCGACAGCTGCTCCGACGGCAACACCCGTCAGCTCCAGCTGTAACGGCGCTGCTGCCGACAACGGCCCGCTCAGCAACTCCGATGGAACGCTTGCAACGGGCGTTGCGAAGCCGTTCAACTACCCGGTCCAAAACGGTTGTAACGGCGCCGGCTACACCGCCGCCATTATCATCGACGATCCGGTGAATACGAGCTACGTGGCTTCGTACTTGTCGGCATCCGGGGTGACCCAGACCGGGACGATCACGAACGAAGCAGTCGATGGCGGCGGTTCCGGAGACGATCCGGAAACCGATCTCGACGCGCAGACGATCTCGGGCCTCGCACCGGGTGCGAACATCATCGTCTACGACATCGGATCGCTCACCGATCAAGCTATCGAAGACGGCTACAATCAGGTCCTCACCGATGGTAAGGCGGCCGCCGTGAACTCGTCCTTCGGCGGATGCGAATCGAGCGATACGTCGTTCGAATCCTCGACGAACTCGATCGCAGAACAAGGCGCATCCGAAGGTGTCGAATTCTCGGCATCTGCGGGCGACACGGGCAGCGACGAGTGCGGTTCCGACGATAATGCCAAGGGCGTCTCTGCTCCGGCAGGCGACCCGTACTTCACCTCGGTCGGCGGCGTGAACTTCACGTACTCGACCGCAGGCGTCCTCGAGACGATCACCGCGGGTGACGCCTCGTGCGGCGATGCGAGCGGCACGTGCTACGGCGGTGGCGGCGTTTCGACCGTGGTTGCCGAACCGAGTTGGCAGCAAGGCATCGCGGGCATGATCACCTCGGGTCGCAACCAGCCCGATATCTCACTCCCGTTCGATCCGGTGGCCGTCTACACGGGCGGAGCGTTTGCATCGTACCTCGGAACGTCGTGGTCCTCGCCTGCATCGGTGGCACTGTTCATCGAAGCCGACGAAATGCACGGCTCTAAGCTCGGGTGGCTGAATCCGACGTTGTACAGCCTGTTCTCGTCGACGGGTTACAGCGACTACTACACGCCTTGCACGTCCGGCAATAACATCGCCTACACGTGCAGCGCAACCGAGTACAATCAAGCCGCCGGTATCGGCGCACCGAAGGGCGAGGCTTTGGCTCAAGCCCTCTAACGAGACCAGAAACGATAAAAGCGGGGTGGCGCTGCGGCGCTGCCCCGCTTCTTCATGTGCGCGAACAACTCGACGCGCCGAAGCGCTATGATTTCGGAAGGCGAATCCAACCTCGATAGCCTTCGATCTCCCATCCTTGCGCGTCGCCCTTGCGGCTTCGATACGTCCCGTCGCCTCCGGCGCAGCCGCCGCCCGCACCGAGGGCCTGCGCGCAGAAGCTGACGACGATATATCTGCCGTCGTATTTCATAGTTTGCGAGCTGCATACCGTCGCCCACTTCGGATAACTCGACTGGCCCCAATCCGAAGCGAGCACCACATTCCAACCCAAGATGTCGTCGTGCGCCGTCTGTGCTTTGTACGCGATACAATCGTTGAGGCCAAAGATCATCGGATCGTGTCCGCGCACGGGGACGCGCAGCACGCGATCCTCGAACCGGGCTTGGTCGTCTTTCGAAAGCGCGTACGGTACGTGGGGTCCGCAGCCCGCGAGCAGCGCCGCCATGGCAAGATGCGTCAAACGAAGAGATCGGCGCCGTCGCGTCGGTCCGCGATTACCCTCATCATTCGTCCCGGCTCCCATGCACGAAAACTTACTAGCCCAATACGTGCTCACCTTCGCCCGAACTGCGTCATCGATGGCGAATCTAGTGCGCCGTCTCGCGCCCGAAGGCATAGTCAGTAAACGAGCGGACCAGCGGAGCGATTTGCGCGATGGTGTACATCGTAACGTTGATTGCGTTGGCAATATGGACTTGCAATGAAGGCGGAAGGTACGCGTCTTGATCGATTTGGGTCGCAAGTGCGATGTCTCCCTCGATTTGGGTAAGCGTGACGGCGAACTGATCCGGGGGTGCGGCACCGAAGTCGTATGCGAAGGCCCGCGGATACGATCCGGCGGTGATCGTTACGGGCAACGGTCGCAGAAATGTCAACACGACCGGCCCGGTAAAGGTATTCGAGCACACCGTGCGTTGCGCGTGGTACGAAACGTCGTCGCAGTAATCGGCGAGCATATCCCTGGCCTTCACGAAATCGTACCGGCCGAGAATCGCGTTGACCGTCTCGTCTCCTTGAGCCATCGCGATCGGCTGCGTGTTCGCAATAACGGGAATGAAGAAGACGTTCCACCGGTGGGTATCTTCCGAGGGCGAATTCGGAACTGGGGCACCGAGCGGGACGGTCTGGCTCGGGTTCTCCACCACTGCGCCCAAAAGGCTGCGGACGAACGAGCGCGCCCGGTCGTCGCCCTTGGCGAGAAGCACGTACGAGTACCGTCCGTAGCGCCGCGGGTCGTTCGGCGATATGACGCTGTGGTTTTTCTCGCTATCGTTGAAGAATCCGAGGCGCGATGAGGTGACCGGCGGGGGCGGCGCTACAGAGGTCACGAGTGGCACCGAAGGGTGGACGCTAGGCGGCGGCGCGGTAGGCGTCGCGGTCTGAATAGTTGCGGCGTAGATGGGCTTATGGACGTATCTAAAGCCGATTACGACGAGACGCCTCCGGGGGACCCACTCGATGTATGCGTGCAATGCTTCAGCGACCGCGCGAACCGGGACGACGATCGAACCCCGGTAAATCTCCGGCGCGACATCGATTGGATCGCGCTGACCGTTGATAACGAGGTATCTCTCGCCGACCCTCACTTTCATATCGAAGGGAGGAACGGCTGCGCCGCCGCCTGGTTTTGAGATTTCGACGGTTCTCGACGCCGCATCGTATGAGACTCGCGGTTTTTCGCCTAGCCGGCCTTGAAAGTGGATCAGGGCGCGGAACGGCATCAACACCGTATTGCCGCGGATCAGCGGTGCCAGGACGCGCGCCGATACGATGCGGTCGGACTTGGCGTACACGTATTTTCCCGCGATCGCGATCGCGATGGCGCCGGAGGGCGGAGACCCGCCGGCGGGAGCGGCCATTGCGGCCGATGCACGTGCGCACAGGAGCATGAAGACAACGAGCGCCCGCGTCACTGTTTCTTCTCCGGCGGCGGTGCAGTGGTGCCGGGAACCTTTTCCGCCTTGTTCGAAGGGCGCTTGCGGAGTGCGAGTTCCGCGAGCGCTGCGACGATCACGCCCACGCCCGCTGCGAAGCCATAGTAAACAGGCGGATTTGCAGACATGTCCACGCCGATCTTACCGATGAGCAGGGCTAGGACGAACGCTGCGCCCACCGCGATGACGAAAAACCGCGCGCTTTGGGGCACCATCCCCTCTCGCCTCCTGTATTCTCGCGCCGTCAAGGTTCGCAACTCGCGTTTTGGATCCCCCGCGGTTATCGTGCTTGAGCGTCGTCGAATCTCACAAAAGAAAACGGCGGCGAGCCGAGAAGCACGCCAGACTTTTCGGAGGGCACGGATGTGGTAACTCGCGGATTTATTGGACGGCAGCAAGCGGAGGGTACGAGCGGCAGAATTCCCCCAGGCCAGCACCTGGTCGACGACTTTCCGGTCCTATCTGCCGGTCCGACGCCCCGAATTTCGCACGACAAGTGGAGCTTCACGCTGAAAGTCGGGCCGCGACCGATCAAGAAGTGGGATTGGACCGCGTTCAACGCCCTGCCGCAAAGCGAAATAACGCGCGACATTCATTGTGTTACGACGTGGACGAAGCTCGGGACGATGTGGCGGGGTGTGCTCGTCGACGACATCTTGGCTGATGCCGATATCGAGCCGCCGACGGCATTCACGCTCGCGTACACCTTCGACGGTTATTCAACCAACGTGCCCGTGCCGGATCTCGTCGGCGGCAAGGCGATGGTTGCGCTGAGCTATAACGGCCAGCCGCTGACGGCCGACCACGGCGGCCCGGCGCGGCTCCTCGTACCGCATCTGTATTTTTGGAAGTCCGCGAAATGGGTGAGCGGCATTCAGTTTACGACCCGCGATGAAGCGGGCTTTTGGGAACTCCGCGGTTATCACATGTATGGCGATCCGTGGCTCGAACAGCGCTTTGCGGGTGATTGAAAAACCGCCGGGCCTGACGCCGGCCGTGCGTTGGCAGAGCGCCACCGTCACGAGCATCGTCATGCGAACGCCGCGAATCACGAGCTTCGTTTTCGAGCTGTCGCGTCCGTTTAGCTTTGAAGCCGGTCAGCACGTCGATATCCGGTTGACTGCGCCCAACGGTTATCGGGCTATGCGCAGCTACTCGATCGCCTCCGAACCGGGCGAATCGAGTTCCATCGAGCTTGCGATCGAACGTCTCGAGAATGGTGAGGTATCGCAGTTTTTTCACGAGGTCGTCGTCGTAGGCGATACGATCGAGCTGCGAGGTCCGCTCGGCGGATACTTCGTTTGGTCGGAAAAGGACGGCGGCCCGCTGCTCTTAGCCGGCGGAGGTTCCGGCGTCGTCCCTCTCGTCTCGATGATTAGGCGATGCCAGCGCGTTGCAGCGGACCTGCCGGTGCTGTTGCTCTTTTCTGCGCGGAGTTGGGACGAAGTGCTATTTCGCGACGAGCTCTTTGGATTCGAGCAGAAGCGCAATGGATTCTCGCTCGTTCTCGCGTTAACGCGCGAACCTCAGCGCAGGCCCACTGATTTCGCCCGGCGCGTCGACGCCGGCATCATGGCCGACGTCCTGCGCCGGTTACCGGCAGCGCCGAAATACGTGTACGTTTGCGGCTCAAATGCGTTCGTCAATTCCGCCGCCGACGGTGCGGTTGCGGCGGGCGTCCAAGCGCCCCGCATTCGCACCGAGCGCTACGGAGTATAGCATTTCCGTGACGGCGCCGAGAGGATGCTCGACGTGAGGTTACGCCGGTTTGCCGCCGCCGGCAGTATGCAACGAACGGCTCGTAGAAGGCCGAGCGTGAAAAGCGCTGATTCATGAGAAAGGGCGTAGCAATGAGTTCCGAAGCCGATCCGGCGTCCGCTATGGAACGCCTATCAGGGCAGGTCAGTACCGTTCTCTCGAATGCCATTACGACGCTTGAAGCTGCTCCCAAAGAGCGATTCTTCCCGAGCGGCATCAATGAAATCTACGTGAGCGCTACGTTCGCCGGCGTAACGGCGACCGTGAGGGTCTCAGGCGTCACGACAAGTTCGCCGTTAACGGCCGGCGACGGCGGCGTCGTCTCCATTACTTCTGCAGTCTATCCGATGGACGTGTACGCTCCGCCTGGTGGGAGCGTAAAGTCCTTAAACGTTTCCGTAGGTTCTGAAAACCGCAGAAAACAATCGGTAGATCTGAGACCATGCGAGTGGGACGAATTCGAGCTTCTTGATGGAAGTCATGGAGCACTGGCGTTGCCGAAGCCAAAAAAGATTCCCACTAGCATGCAGGTATACGTAAAGGTCGGACCCAGGCACGGCTCAGCTGCCGGCCTCGCGTCAGTTAGCGGTGTAACTGCGACCAGTACAATCCCCCTCACGCAGCAGCTCACGGAAGGCATCTACTACCTGCTTGACTTTTCGAAGCCGGACAAACTGAAGCAGCAGGATCCCTGGAGCTAGACCAGCTTCGCCTCAACGAGAGCTCGCGATTCGCTCCACGAACCACCCTCGGCTCGCAGCTTCTGATACGTCTCCGGCGCTAGGGATGCGCCCAGTGCGCCCAGGATGCGCTCGTATTCGTATTGCTCGGTAAATTCGCGATGCACTTCCAGCGCGGCAAGGCGGCCGTCGACGAACCCGATCAGTCTAGCTGCCCGGCATCGATCCTCGTGCGCTCCTAGCACATTCGTAGAGGGCCGCAAAGCGCAAACGGCGGCCAGATGTTGCAGCGCGAGTGCCGTATCGGTATCCGTACGCGCCGGCGAAGCACGCAAGATGCATTGGCGGGCTCGCTCGCGGGCTTTTTCCCAGCGTTCGCCCGCGACTAAATAGGCGGCCATGTTTACGAGGTATACGGAGCTTACGTCGTCATCGCCGATGGAAAACGCAGATTCCGCATTAGCGATGGCAGCCTCGACATTCCCGCCACGGAATTCGATTTCAGCGAGGTTGATCATAACGCTTCGGCTGCCTCGCTCGTTTTGCAGTTCCTTGAATATGAGCAGCGCTTCACTGAAGTGCTCGCGAGCCGCTTGAAGATTCTCCTGATTCTGCAAAAAGAGCGCCATCCCAACGAGGCCACTGGCGATCAGTTGTTGTGCCCCGAGGAGCCGATAAGCCGTAAGCGCTTGGGCGATGAGTGGTTCCGCCTCCAAGGGACGTCCGAGCATCGCTAAGGCGTATCCCGCAAACTCGCACGCCTGCCAGTAGCTGACCGGATCCTCGCGCTGATCGAAGCGAGATCTGGCAAGTTCCGCTGATTCGAGCGCACGCTTGTATTCTTGAAGCGCCACGTGGATATGAGCGTCGGTAAGATACAGCGAAGCGACGAGTTCACGAGGCGTCGCGGGCTCGACCGCCTGCAGGGCAAGTTGTGTCCAGCGCTTTCCTTCCACGGGCGCAAGCCTTCCCCACAGGCGTCGCGCACCTGCCGTGATGCGAAGGCCGAGAGCGGGCTCTGCGCGTTGTTCGAGCGCCCATGTGAGGCCTTCGCGCAGATTATCGAACTCGGGCTCGACGATGGAGAGCCAGTCTCTCGAGGGCGCCGTTTCCCACAGTTGGTGGGCGCGCTCCACGAAGGTGAGGCACCACGCTGCAAAGCGCCGCGAAGCCGCTTCATGCTCCGAGCTTGCGTGCAACTTTTCCAGTGCATACTCGCGCGTCGATTCGAGGAGTCGATAGCGTACGTCGTCGCCGGCGGGCTCGGTCAGTACGAGAGATCGTGCTACAAGCGAAGCGAGGTCCTCGAAGATATCGAAATCGTGCGAGTCATCTCCGCCGACCGCACTCGCTGCGGCGAAGCTAAAACCGTTGACGAACACGCTCAAACTGCGGAACAGACAACGCTGCCCTTCTTCGAGCAGGTCGTAGCTCCAATCGATGGTTGCGCGCATCGTCTGCTGCCGCGGGAGCGCCGTCCGGCGCCCCTGCGTCAGAATCCGAAAGCGCTCGTTGAGCCGATCGCGGATTTCGGCCACTCGAAAAACGGTAGCGCGAGCAGCTGCAAGTTCTATCGCGAGGGGAATACCGTCGAGCCGCCTGCAGATCTCGCTAACAATAGGAGCGGTCGCATCGCTCAGGACAAAGTCCGGGTACGCGGCTGCAGCGCGCTCGGCGAATAAAGCGACCGATCCGAACTGCAATGCATTTTCTGCAGTAACGTCGACGCCCGCAGCCGCAACGGAGAGAGGCGGCAAACGATAGACCCGCTCGCCGGCAATGTTGAGGACTTCCCGGCTCGTGGTCAGCAGTACGATTCCGGCGCAGCTGTTCGCCAGCAGTTGGAGCACCCTTGCAGCCTCTTCGACGAGATGTTCGCAGTTATCGACCACGAGGAGCGCTTTGCGATCGCGCAGATGCTCGACGACGGCTTCCAGCGGGACGTCTTCGGCTGCCCGTTGGATTGCGAGTGTCCCGGCAATTTCTTGTGCGACCAAGCCGGCGGTACGAATTGCGGCAAGATCTACGAACCACACCCCGTCCGCGAAGGTTCCGCGCAACGCGTTTGCGACCGCAAGCGCGATTCTGGTCTTTCCGATCCCTCCGGTTCCGGTTACTGTGACGATGGCGCAATCCGCCAAATATGATTGTATCGTCGCGAGTTCGAACGAACGGCCAATAAGAAGCGGGAGTCGCTTCGGTACATTGCCGCTGGATCGGATCGAACCGTCGATCGAGCGAACGAGGCGGCGAACGTGGGCTTCAAAATCGATTCCGGCGTCGACCTCGGCGGCGTTGAGTAGGGCGACGTCGGCGAGCGAGGCCGGTAGCGCGCTGCGAGCCGGCATTTTAGCGCCGTCGACGAGCAACGGGATGATTCGCACGCCCCGCCGTAACGCGGTTTCGAGTTCGATGCGGACTGGATCTGCGGGATCGTCGATTCGCGCCGAGCCGTCCAGCAACGGTCCGAGCCATTGAGGCCCGATGATGGCGAGCACGCAGGTCGCGTTCTCGATGGCGTTCTCGATGTATTTCATAAAATCGATGCCGAGCGGGATTGCGCCGTAATCGATGAACACGGCGTCGGCTCCAAAATGCGCCGCAAGCCGATCGAAAATCCGACCGGCAATGCCGGCCGATTGCGATCGACGATACGATATCAGAATGCGCGACATCGTTGATACTCAACATTACGATGCATCCACCTAGCTCGACTTCTGAATCTCTGCTCGATACACGGGGTACGATGGCTTCGGAGCATACGTATCGTAGAGCAGACCGTCCTGATCGAACGTGCCGGTACCGCTCGAGTCGTTGTCGCGAAAGTTGAACCAGCGATAATCCGTCACGCCGTACGTGCCGCTGAGCGCTCGTACGGTATCGATCGTCCCGGTCAGCGACGTGACTTGCGACGCGGTGCTCGATGCGGACGTATAGCCGTTCTCGGTGATCCAGAGCGGTACGCTACTCGTGATGCCGGCGAGCGGAAGATAACAGTCGCGCATCGTGGCGATCGCTTCGCTCACTTCCTTCGCGGCCGTATCGCCCGGGGGATAGGCCGGTGGGTAGATCGTGCCCGGATAGTCGTCGATGCCGACGAATCCAAGGGCGCTGCGGAACGCGTTTCCGCCGGTGCTGCCGATGTAATCGAAGAGTTCGGCGTCCGTCGCAGGATCGAACCGGTAGGCGAACGTGAAACCCATTTTCATGCGGCTCCCGAAGCCATCCTTTTGCGCCTCGTCGGCGGCCGCTTCGATCCCCTGGATCAGCGCATCTTGCGCGCCGGGATAGATGCCGTCCGACGTATTGGGCGACACGTTGAAATTGACTTCGTTCGTAATCGTCAGCGCCACGAGCTGTTGGTTCGGCCCGAGGACGTCGACGACGTGGCGCACGTAGGCGACCCAAGCTGAGATGTCATCGACGTCACCGGCCGGCGGCATATACCGGACCTGCACTTCAACGTCGTAGCCCGACTGCGCGTACATTTGGGCTTCTTGTGCGAACTGTTGGAGCAGCGGCTCGCCGCCGGACCAGAACAGGCGGTTGAGCCGAACCACGAGCGTCCCGCTCGGCGGCCGTAAATCGGCAAGCGCCGTCGCTTCTTTGCTCGGATCGATCGGCACCGGCGTCGTCGTGCTGACGGGCGTGAGATTTCCCGCCAACCCGACATCGACGCCGAAGCGCAGCGGCTGCGCGGGCGCGAGCGACGAACTGGGCGCGATCGGCAGGCAGAGCGGACCACCGCTCGTGATCCCGGGACTCGCGGATGCAGCGGCGCTTACGGACGGCGACGGATTCGCGCTCGCGCCGCCTTCCGGAGCGCCTGTCGGATTCGACGACGATCCAGCGGACGGCCCCGGCGACGCAGTTCCTCCGTTCGAGCCACCCGATGACGCTGCCGGTGCGGTGCCCGTTACCGTTTCGCCCGCGCCGCAACCGGCGGTCGCACACGCAAATGCACCAATAGCAAAGCGCCTCAGCCACATATGCGCCACGTATTCTGCGAGCCTGCGGGAGATACTTTGCTCCCGTATCAGGCCCGCGCTTCTGCGAATCGTCATTGCGCTTGCCGCCGCGTTCCTCGTCTTTCGCTTGGCCACGCGCGACGAGATCGCCGGTGCGTTCGGCGGCTGCTCGATGAGCGTCCCGGAACGCCCTTCTGCAAGGCTTCTCGGCGGAAGCGATGCAAGAGACCGGTTCAATGAGCAAGAGAAGCAAGAACTATTCCGACCTCGATGCGGGCAAAGTCGCCGTGATCACCGGAGCGGGTTCGGGGATCGGCCGGGCGCTCGCACTCGGGCTCGGCCAACGCGGCATGAAGCTCGCCCTCGCCGACCGGGACGAGACGGGCCTGAACGAAACCGTCGCGCTGCTCGGACCAAACGTCGAGGTGATGACGGCGTGCTTCGACGTTTCGCATGAGGCCTCGAATTACGATTTCGCAGCGCGCGTGCGCGAGCGCTTCGGCCGGGTCGATCTCGTCGTCAACAACGCCGGCGTTGCGATCGGTGGTTCCGTTCTGGAATTGACGTCGGAAGAGATCGGCTGGATCATGAACGTCAATTTTTGGGGTGTGGTGCACGGTACGAAGGCATTTCTGCCCGGTATCGTCGCACAGAAGAGCGGTACGATCGTCAATGTTTCGAGCCTCTTCGGAATCTGGGCGCCGCCGCATAATTCGGCGTATGCTGCAAGCAAATTCGCGGTGCGCGGGTTTACCGAGGCACTGCGCGGCGAGATGCAGACTATCGAAGGGAGCGACGTTCGCATCGTGACGGTCCACCCGGGCGGCATCGCAACCAACATCGCGAAGCGCGCCCGTTTCGCCGCCGCGGCGGATCACGAAATCGGCCGCAAGCGCCAGGAGTTCTTCGATAGGGAAGCGCTTACGGTCAGCCCCGACGAAGCGGCGCGCGTCATCATTGCGGGGTTGCTCGCGGGGAAAGACCGGATCTTGATCGCGCGCGAGAGCTTCGTGATCGATTTCATGGTTCGGCTGCTGGGCAACGCGGGAGTAAGACGCATCAACGAATCCGCGCGCAAACGGATGCCCCCGGAACTGCGCCTCTAGGCGTTGCTGGAGAGAATCTTTGATCGCTTTACGTCGTAAAATCGCTTCGCAGCAAAGCCGCCAGTCTTCATGGCGGCCTTCTCTCGCGCACGCGACGACGTAAACCGTTCGACGGTTTAGCCAGACGACGAGCAGACTCGAAGCCCGCCACTACCGGCGGGTTTTTTCTTCGTATGGCTCGCCGGGTACTTTCATAGGAGACCGTATGGGCAAGTATCCTCATTTCAGCTGCGACGACGAGATCGTATCGATCGGTCGCGGCCTCTTGGATCGAACGCTTCCGAAACCGATGTGGACGCATGCGGCACATTTGGCTGCCGCAGTGTGGATCATCACGAGCCGCCCCGATCTCGACGCAGGTGCGGCGTTACCGGCGGCGATCCGTGCGTACAACGAATCAACGGGCGTCGCGAATACAGATTCCGGCGGGTATCACGAAACGATTACGCAGGCATCGCTCCATGCAGTGCGCGCCTTCGCCGAACGTCATTCGGGGGCGCGCCTGCACGAGGTCTGCAATGCGTTGCTGGATTCTCCACTCGGGTCGCCGGATTGGCTCCTCGATTACTGGTCGCGAAGCGTCTTGTTTTCGGTGGCTGCGCGCAAAGCGTGGGTCGATCCCGATCTGCGGGAGCTACCAGGCGGCGACGATCGCTTGCGTCCGCGATAATGCGGCGCTATCGTCGAGATCGTTGGGATGAAAGTTCGGCCTGAAATATTGCGCCCAGGGGCCGGCGATCCGGCGCATCACGCCGGGATTCCCGAACACGTACCACAGCACTTTTGCCCACGATGCAGGCTTCCAGAAGAGACCCTGCGCACGCATGAGTGCGAAGATGTGTTTCCCGATAAAGCGGAAGAAGGTGATCGTCGTCATGGCCATCACGGCCATGCGGCGCAATTCCAGAAACGGTCCCTTCATCGTTGCGCGCATCACGTCGAAGGCGACCGCCTTGTGCTCGCATTCTTCCAATGCGTGCCAGACCCACATGCGCTCGTAGGCGGGGTCTGCTCCGGCGAGTTCCGATGGATCATCTAAGAGCGCGTGAGCGAGGATCGCGGTGAAGTGCTCGAGCGCGCAGGTGACCAGCAGCGGGCCGCCTTTCGGGAGCGTCTTCTTAACCCACGCAAGATACTCGGTTAGTTCGACATCGAGCTTGCGTGCATCGACAAACGATTGCAGTGCAGCGTTGTAATCGATGTGTTCGCGGGTATGGAACGCCTCTTGCTGGCAAAACGCTTTGATCTCGCTCTTGAGGACCGGATCCGTGATCGTCCCGCGGTTCGCCAACACCGCAGCGATGAAGAAGCGTTCGCCCGGCGGGAACAGGATCGAAAGCGCGTTGAGAAAGAGCGTTTTCTCTTGCGAATAATCTAACCAATCTTTGGCGCGGTTCGGGTCGAGTTCGAAATCGACGTCGCGCGGCGTGATCGATTCTACGACGGTTGAGGGTGCCTTGGCTACGATCATGTCGGTTATGCGATCCTTTGTGAGGATGTCGCCGGCCGCAACGCAATGGCGAAGAGAACGACGAAGAAGTCGTGGTCGGCTATGAGGTTCGGGGCCCGCTGCGATGCAATCGCTACGGGCCGCCGGCGCTATCTGCTGCGCGCTCGAACGTTTCGCGGCACGGCGCCGCGTATTCCGGAAGGGGAGCTTAGCGGGCGAAGATTGCCGCGAGAAGGGCCGTGATGGCGATGCCGCCGGCTACTGCGCTCGTCGAGCGGAGAATGAAGCCGTTCGGGCTGTCCTGCACGATGCTGCCGGTGAATTGATCGGCGAACGGGCGGGAGGCGTATTGCGTGTTCATGAGTTTCCTTTCGCACTTGTCCTGGTGCCGGGAGACCGGTCACTGGGTATACAAGTGTCTACAACCATAGTATACGACTGTCTACTGACTGTCAAGCCAGGAAGCCGTTTATTTTAGAAGGGCCGCCAGCACCGTGGCGATCGCGATGCCGCCGCCGAAGGCGCTCGTCGTGCGGAGGAACAGGTCACAGTTCGTGACGCCGGCGAGTTGTGCGCCGGCTTGGTCGGCAAAGGGGCGGGCGCTATATTGGGTGATCATAGGAAGCCTTTCGCACTGATCCGGCGCCGGGAAAGTCCGGGCAGTCGGTGTACAGTTGTCTACTAGAATGGTATACGACTGTCTACGTGAAAGTCAAGCCCCATGTCCGAACGTGACGTTGCCAACACCCGCCTCGAAGAGCGCAAGGCCGAGATCCACGAAAAGCTGGAAGCCGCCAAGGCCCTCCGGCTGGAGCATGAGGCGAAGGCCCAAGCGCGCCGGGAAGCCAAAGACGCCGCCCGCGCCCAAGAGAAGTTGGAGGCGCAAGAGCGAGCGCGGCTACGCGAAGAAGCGCATGAAGCAGCCAAGGCCGCCGAGCGCGCCAAGGCGCAAGAGCGCGCCGAAGCCCGAGCGGCGGCACAAGAGGCGGCGCGGGCAGAGGCGGAAGCCAAGGCACAGGCCCGCACCGCTGTGCAACCGGTCGTAGCGGTCACCGCGGCCGACCTTACCGGGAGGCAGCGCTTAATCGACGCCTCGGTGCGATTGCATAGCGATAAGCGCAGCTTTTCGTCGCTGGGCATCCGCGAGATCGCGCGCGAAGCCAATCTCAATCCCAATACGTTCTACCGGCATTTTGAATCGATCGACGATCTCGCGGTCGCAGCCGTCAGCCAGTTCGGCGAGCGCTTGCGGCCGATGCTGCATCAGATTCGCCGGCTTGCGTCCCGGGTCGATCCGATGGCGGTTGCCGCGCTCGAAGTCTCCGCTTTATACGCCTTCGCTTTGGCGAATTCGGACGCGTTCGTTGTGGGCGTTACCGAGTATCACAGCGGCTCGCCGCGCGTGCGGGAATCGATCGCCGGCGTCTTACGCGATGTTGCCGGCGAAATGCGCGACGATATCACGGAGCTCGGCATCTTTCCGACGATCTCGCGCGAGCATCTCGAAATCGCGTGCACGCAGATCGTCGTCAATCTCTTTCATCTATCGCAAGACTACATCGAGAAGCCGGAGCAGCGTCAATCGATTATCGAGGCTTCGGAATGCCTGATCGTTTGGGTATTCACGGGCGCGGCGCACGGCGCGTCTTCGAATTTGGCGCTGAAGACGCCGAGCCCGTAACGGTCCTACTTCTTACAGGCGAAGTCCGAGTTCGATCCGAGGCTGCATACGGGCGTGCTCGTAGACGGTGCGCCGTGCACGGTACCGGCGAGCAGTCCACCGAGGGCGGCCGGTAAGAGGAACGCGAATGGCGATGCGCCTTTGCTCTCTTCGGCCGAGGGAATCGCCTGGGCAACCGTGGCGGGCGCTGCGGGAGCGTCCGGCGTCATCACGACGGGCGTCTCGGGCTCGATGGTGTCGGCTTTCACGTAGCGCGCCGGCTTGTGTTTATTGAGGGTAACTTGGTGGCCGGGGCGGCTAGGGCTCGAGGCAAGGCGCAGGGGAGCTTGCGCGATTGCGGCGTGACGCAGCAGCGAGATGTTCCCGCAGATCTGCGGAACGTAGACGACGTTGCCGTCGGCAAGGGCGACGCGCCAACCCATGATCGGCTTCGTCATAACGGCGTTCTTGACGGCGTACACGGAGCCGCCGCGAGCGCCCGACATCGCGTCGACCCGGCGCGGAAGCGTAAGATAGATCGCTTTTCCAGCTAAGAGGTTGTTCCGGAACTCTTTGTACTCGCTCGGCGTGAGCCCGATGCGTTGTGCGGCATCAGAAAAGAGCTTCGAATGAACGCGAGTAGCGTTCCACACTTCTTCGGCAGAGGCAGGCGACGGCGACATCAAGTGGTCGACGTACATGTTGACGATCATGAGAAAAAGAACACCAATCTAAGCGGGCGAGAAGTTGTCTCACCAGTTGTACACCTTTAACGTGATTGAGAACATAGTAAGTAGCGTGGTGTGACCGGTGTCGCGTTTAACTGTGTGAAGGACGCGAACCGACGTGATCCGCAACACGGAAGCGACCGGTGTTCTCGCGAAAGCAGCGTGACGTGAGCGGTACGACGTTGCCCCCCATCGCCATCGTTGGCGGAGGCCTGGGCGGCCTCGTCCTCGCGCGGATTTTGCAGATCAAGAACATCGACGTGGCGCTCTACGAACGGGACCAGACGCGCGATGCCCGCGATCAAGGCGGCTCGCTCGACATTCACGCCGATTCCGGCCAGGTGGCGCTTCGCGAAGCCGGGCTGGAAGCTCAGTTTCGTTCCGTCGTTCGTCCCGGCGGCCAGGATCTGCGGGTCCTCGATAAGACGGGCGTCGTGTATCTGGATGAAGTAGAAGGAGAGGGCGAGATGGGGCGGCCCGAGCTCTTGCAACTCGTCGGACGCGGCAGCATGTTTGCGCTCGCCGACAACAAGGGCTTCCTCACGCACGTCACGGCCGACGGCCGCATTCACGTCTACGTTGCCTTCCGGGTTGCCGAAGACTGGCTGAGCACTTCCGGTATCCCTTTCGAGAAACCCGCGGAAGCTCGTGCCGAGATCCTCGCGCACTTTACCGATTGGTCGCCCGGGCTTACTGCGCTCGTCCGCGAGTGCGGCGACCCGATTTTCCCCCGCCGTCTGTATCTGTTGCCGATCGAACATCGCTGGCAGCCGCGCAGCGGCATCACGCTGCTCGGCGATGCGGCCCATCTAATGTCGCCCTTTGCGGGTGAAGGTGCGAACCTCGCCATGCTCGATGCCGCCGAACTTGCACTCGCGCTCGCCGAAACCGGCGATGTCGACGAGGCCATTCGCAGGTACGAAGCTCCGATGTTCGAACGCGCGCACGCAATGGCGCGCGAATCCAAGGCCAACATGGAGCTTTGCATCTCAGTAGATGGAGCTCGCCGCTTGGCGGATCTCATGGCGTCGTTTCGTCAACAGAATGGTACGCCATGATCGCACGTGATTTCGAAACCCTGCTCTACGCCGTCGATGACGGCATCGCAACGATTACGCTGAACCGCCCGGAGAAACTCAATTCGTTTACGAGCCGCATGATGCTCGATCTCATCTCGGCCTTCGATGCGACCGACGCCGACGATGCCGTGCGCGCCGTGATCGTAACGGGATCCGGACGAGCCTTCTGCGCCGGAGCCGATCTCGGCACCGCGGGCGGCGGCACATTCGATTATGCCAAGCGCGCAGATGAGGCGCGAGAAGAAGCCCGCGTGGGAGACGTGTACCGCGATGGCGGCGGCCGCGTGACGCTGCGCATCTTCGAGAGCCTCAAACCCGTCATTGCCGCGATCAACGGTCCGGCAGTCGGCATCGGTGCGACGATGCTGCTGCCGATGGACATCCGCCTGGCTTCTACGACCGCGCGTATCGGCTTCGTGTTCTCCCGACGCGGAATCACGCCGGAGGCAGCCTCGGCGTGGTTCTTGCCGAGACTCGTGGGCATCTCCACGGCACTCGAGTGGTGCTATTCGGGACGCATCTTCGAAGCGGCCGAGGCGAAGGAACGCGGCCTCGTGCGATCGCTCCACGAACCGGACGACCTCCTAGCTGCAGCCCGCGCACTTGCCGTGGAACTCACGGCAAATTCCGCACCCGTATCGATCGCGCTGACGCGTCAGATGATGTGGAAATTACAGGGCACGGACCACCCGATGGAAGCCCACAAGATCGACAGCCGCGCGATTCAAACCCGCGGTGCCTCGGCCGACAGCCGCGAAGGCGTCGGCGCATTTCTCGAAAAGCGGCCGGCGGTGTTCCCAAATAAGGTCTCCTCGGATTTACCGGATTTCTACCCCTGGTGGTCGGAGCGCCGCTTCGAGTAGCTCTCGCAGCATCGCCGGGGGACTCGACATACCCGCATGTTCTTTTCTGCCGACGATGCTATTATGGATGCACGAGCTCGCCGCGAGGAGGTCAGCAACGTACATGAGCCAAAACGACGGCGCGACCCTGGGTCGCTGGCCGGAGATCGACGTCTCGGGCTGGGCGGCGACGAAGAGAAGCCTCCATCTCTACACGCAAATGCTCGGCAAGATTCGCGTGGCGCTCTCTCCCTCTGAGCCGAATTGGATGTTTACGCGGCTGCTTTTCACGGCGCACGGGCTGACGACCGGGGCGATCCCCTGCGAAGGCATTGCGGTCGAAGCATTGCTCGACGTATTCACATCCGAGATTATCGTGCGAACGAGCACGGGGAACCAGCGGCGCATCGCCCTCGTCCCGGCCCGCAGTGTCGCCGAAGTATACCACGCCTTACACGGAGCGCTCGAAGAACTTCACGTGCCGTGCGTCATTTCGCGGATACCGCAGGAGGTACCCGATACGACTCCGCTTCCGGATGACGTGCGACCCTGCAGCTACGAACCGCACGAGGTCGCGCGCTGGTTCTCTGCCGCTACGTCGGCGGCGTGCCTCTTCGAAGTGTGGCGATCGCAGTTTTTTGGACGATCGGGGGTCCAGCTGTGGTGGGGAGCGTTCGACGTTTCCCTCATGCTGTTCAGCGGGAACCACGTCGTACCGCCCACCGACCGCGGTTACCTCATGAGATACGATCTCGACGCCGAGCTGCTGAACGTCGGGCTGTATTTCGGTGATGAAAAGACGAAGCCGTTCTTCTACGGCTACATCTACCCGCAACCGCCAACTGCAGCGGCGGCGATCGCTCCGGCGGAAGCCTCGTGGTCTGCGACTCTCAATGAGTGGGTGCTTCCATACGACGCCGTTCGAGGCGCACGCGATCCGGATGCAATGGTTCGCTCGTTCCTGGACGCTATCTATGAGGTATGCTTCACACAAGCCGGCTGGAACCGGCGCGATTTCCAGTACGATGCGCCAAAAAGAATCCACGCGGCGACGGACCTGCGGTAAGAGGCGATCTACGCCCGCGGGGTACGATCGGTCGGCAACCGGTTGGAGGGACGTCTACGCAACCGGTCAGAACCTAGCCAGATGGCTTCGATCACAAAGGAGATCGTGATTTCGGTACCGGCCGAAATCGCGTGGGAGATGATTCGCGATTTTGGCGGCGTCCAGCGCATCGTGCCGGGATTTCTTCTCGACTGCAGGCTCGACGGTGACGCTCGCATCGTGACCTTCGCCAACGGCAGAGTGGCGCGCGAACTGCTCGTCGATATCGACGACACGTCGCGACGCTTGGTCTACGCTGAGCCGACGGCGCCGTTCATAACGCGCAACGCGTCGCTTCAGGTGTTTGCGGAAGGTGAGGATCGCTGTCGCGTGATCTGGATCATCGATGTGTTACCGAGCACGTTCGCCGATTTGATGCGCGAGAGCATGGATAAGGCGCTAGCGATCATGAGGCAGACGATGGAGAGTTTTGGGATGCGGCCATTGTGACGTGTTGGCGGTAACAACTGATTCTAACCTGAACCGGTCGCGAGCGGTTCGATCACCTCGGTCGCAAAGCGCATCGGCCGCTTCCTCGTGAGAAACTTATCGACGACGTGCGCGTCGAGCAATTCGTAGCCGAGGCTTGCTGCCTCACTGAGGCCACCCGGCAACCCGAGATGTTCTTCGACGAACTTCGCTCCGATGCGAATCGCGTTCGTAGCGACGATGCGCGCATTTTTGACAAATGCGGAGTCCTTCGGGTCGGCCTTGTTTCGCGTGATGCGTCGAATATAGTCGGCCGATGCCGCGTCCGCATCGCGTGGATCGGGAAGGCTCCAAAGCCAATTGCGGAATTCGACCGTCTCGGGACGCGTGCGTAACTCGACGACCATTTTCGGCGTGAGCGCGCCGCTGCGGATAAGTCCGGCGATCGAGGGCAGGCGATGATAGTCGAGAACGTGCTCGACCGTTTTAAACACCTCACCGCCTGAGCGAAGCTCTGCGGTTAGTTCTCGCAATGCCTGCCAGCTTTGCGGCAATTCGTGCACGTCCAGCTCCCGGTCGATGATCGTTTCACTCTCCAGGACCTCGTTCACAAGTTGCAGCAGCCGGCGGTTGGGCACGGAGCCGCTCTCGCGTGCGGCCTCCGGATCTAAGCCGAACGCTGCAAGCGCGCCCTTCTCATAGGCGGCGACCGTATCGTCGATCACTTCCCCGACACGTTTCCGGGGCAACATAACGGTCGACTTGGCGATGCGCCCGGAAAGGGATCGATAGGCGCGCCGATCGAGTTTCCTCGCACCGATGTGTTCGCCGCCGGCCCTCAAGGCCTGCTCGGGATCGATCATCGGAACCGTCGTCTCGGCGATGGCGGGCGCTCCCGGAAGGTGCGGAAATGGAGCCATCTCCGGGTCGGCTGCGATGGTACCGGCAAAAAGAAACTCGATCGCGCGCTGCTCGAGCAGAGCCTCGAGACCCTTGGCGCCGAAAACCTCGGCCAGGACCGGCAGCATCAGATAGCTCAGCCCGTGGATACGCAGCGAAACACCGTCGGCGAGCATGAGCGCCTCGCACAATTGGAAGATCGCGGCATCGTGCTCGGCGCGCAGATCGCCGCTTACACCGCGCGCGAATCCGTTCGAGCGTTCGATGAACTGTGGAAGCGAGAGCGCGTATAGCCGCCGCGGCAGCTCGACGTAGTGCGACATGTTTCAAATTTAGCGGACGCGTCGTTTGTGACTTCCGGTTGCCTTCCACGGAGCTACTGCGTTTCTCTCCCAGGCGGCGAAGCGGCCGCGATTGGATGAAAGAACCCATCGAAGATCACTTTCGAGGTCTTGCCGCGGTCGTCGGAAATCGTCCAGTATTCTTCGACGGCCCCGCGCGGTAGCACCCGAAAGATCACGTGATTCTGCTCGACGTGGCCCGGCTTGGGATAGCTGGGCCCTCCGATGGTGAAGGACGTTCCGGTGCGTCCCCCCTCGAAGACGAGCACCGTGCCGTGATTATCCATGAACGTTTGAACCCAGAGCCTACGCGCGGGCACATAGCCGGAATATCCAGCTCCGCGCGAGCCGTGGCCGCCAAACCACTGCTCCCAGACGACGCATCCGCCGTATTCCTTACTCACGCGATCCGTCGCAAATTGCTTACCGTTCTTGTCAGTTACGGCCCAAGTACCAACGAAAAAATCGAGTTGGTGATAAGCACTGCCGCTACAACCAACAGCTGCACCGCTCGGCGTCGTCAGCGCCGAAAAGGTGACGATTCCCGCGAGAGCTGAGCGCAAAAAACCCATAGCACGATGCACGATTGCCGTGCCGCAAGGTTCCCGATTATATAAGGCCATCGACGAGTTCTCAGGCACCTCTCACAGTGGTTGTGGTTCCGGCACTCGGCGCTAGAACGGCAGTGAGACGCACCGTAGCACGAACCGACTTGCCGCGTCGCCTAGATTCCGACGGTTTCGAGTAGAATCCGACTCAGCCACCCTCCGAGGAATGTGGCTGCGATCGGCAAACGCATGTCCCGTGCAGAGGCCGAGAAATCCGCGCGTTCTCATCTGGCGGTGGTTGGCCGTCAAGCTCGTGCTGTTCGCTCTCGTTGCTTTCGTGGTCGCGTGGGCCCTTTTAATGTTTCTTCGCATCGGCTCGGCTTTGGGTCAGTAGCGAGACGCCCGGCTTCGCAACGTCATGAAGCATGCAAGCTACAGCGCACTGTGCTCTCTGTCGGAACTTCTCGATCAGATCAGAGCGAAGGATGGGATAAGAGAGAAAACATTCGGCGTCTTCTATCGAAAGTCGAAGTCGTTTCTGCACTTCCATGAAGACGCTGCCGGGATGTTCGCCGATCTCAGCCTGGGAGCCGGTTTCGATCGATATCCAGCGAATACTATCGAGGAGTGGACCGCATTGCTGACGGCAATCGATCGAGCCCTGAGCGCTGCTAAGTGAGTTCGGCCGCCTGAATTGTCGCCGTGCGCGCCGGGCCAGGAGCGATCGCGACGAAGCAACTCTGATGGCGATTATGCGGGAGACAACCAAGGCTCATGCAACCCACGATGCGCGCTCAGGTTCTCGAAAGATTCGGTGAACCACTGGTTCTGCGGGAAGTTCCTAGGCCACAGGCCGGACCCGGACAGGTCCTCGTTCGCGTGTGCGCGAGCGGCGTTAATCCGCTCGACGTAAAAATTCACGACGGCAGCGCGCCACATGCACGCGTAGACGTGCCGGCCATTCTAGGCATCGACATCGCTGGGACGATCGAAGAAGTCGGCCCCGAAGTCAGCGGATTCGTTCCCGGCGACGACGTATTCGGCGCTACCGGCGGGGTTGGCGCACTTCAAGGCTCGCTCGCCGAATATGCGGCCGTCGACGCCGCCCTTCTCGCGCATAAGCCGGCCTCGTTAAGCATGAGGGAGGCGGCGGCGCTGGCACTTACGTTCATCACCGCGTGGGAGGGTCTCGTCGATCGCGCCGGACTTCGCGCCGGCCAAACGGTTCTGATCCACGGCGGGGCAGGCGGCGTCGGCAATGTATGCGTTCAGCTGGCGCGCGCGCTCGGAGCAACGACCTTCGCAACCGGGAGTGCCGAGGATACGGACGTTATCTTCTCTTACGGAGCGACGCCGATCGATTATAGAGCGACCTCGCCCGACCAGTACGTAACGGCCCACACTGGGGGAGAGGGCTTTGACGTCATCTACGACACCGTCGGCGGCCCCGTCTTAGATGCATCGTTCGCGACTGCACGTCTCTATAGCGGCCACGTCGTAAGCGCTCTGGGTTGGGGCAGCCACAGTCTCGCCCCGCTTTCATTCAGAGGCGCAACGTACTCCGGCGTGTTTACACTGATCCCGATGCTTACCGGGAAGGGCCGCGCGCACCATGGCGAGATTCTCGAGCAAGCAACGATACTCGCGGAGCGCGGACTCCTCCGGCCGCGCCTCGATCCAACGATATTCCACCTCGAAACCGCGAACGAAGCTCATGCGTTGCTGCGGTCGGGCGCTACGAACGGGAAACTCGTCGTCTCCATCACGCACTGACCGTTGCTGCGACGGGTTTTAGACGCGCGGCGAGCAGGCCCGTAGCCTCTGAGATCTCGATGTCGACGACGAGCAGGCCTTCTTTACCGTAGGGCTGATACGCGAGCAGCGTCCCGTCGGGCCGAACGACCGCCGAAGTCGTCGTCGATCCGTCGCTCGCACAATTGACGGTCGCGAAAAAACATGTGTTTTCAGCGGCGCGACAGAGAACTGCTTTTTCATGGAATGAGTTGGCAGGGTCGGCATAAGCCGAGGGTCTGAACCCGCCTGGCTCGGCTTCGCCGAAATGCGGATGGAACACGATATGCGCTCCGTGCCGGGCGGCCCATCGCACGGTTTCGGGGTACCGCCACCCTTCATGGCAGATGACGATACCGAATGTGACCGCGCCGGCTTGGAAAACGCGTCTCTCGAACCCCGCCGCGTACGTACCCTCTTCGCTCGGGTCGAGCTGAACTTTGTCTTGAAATCCTGCGATCGTTCCGTCGCGGTCGACCACCAAGGCCGAGATCGTCGGCAAGTTGTCGACGATGCGTTCGGTGCCCAGGACGACCGCGATATTTCCCTTCCCCGCCGCTGCCGCGACCACGGACCACGCATGCTCGAGGAAGCGCGCATCGACGGGCTGCACCATCTTGCCGATCCGGTAACCCGGAACAAAACACTCCGGAAAGCAGACGAGGTCGGCGCGCTCTTGCGATGCTTGAGCGATGGCGTCCTCGGCGAGCCCAATAGACTCCTCGGGAGTCGCCGGGAAACGAATATTCGCGAGCGCGATCCGAAATGTGCTCATAGCGATGCGGACGCGCCTGGCTTAGGGATTCGCGGTCTTCCAGAGCCCGAGCGGCGCTCCGGTCGGATCGAGGATGATGGTGAATTCGCCCATATTCGGCACCTCAGTGAGATCGCGAACGACCTGCGCGCCGAGCGACGTAGCCTTTTCGGTGGCTGCGACGACATCGTCGACGACGACGTAGGGGATCCACACGGAGGGAGCCCCGGGCATCGGATGCTTGAGCATGCCACCGCCCGTTCCCTCGCCAACGTCGATCGTAACGTACTGGCCGGTGGGTCCCGGCATTTCGCCTAGTTTCCAATCGAACAGGCCGCTATAGAAGCTCTTCGCCTTGTCGAGGTCGCTGGTGTTGAGCTCGATATGAACAAACGGGTTTGCCATGTGCTCTCTTCCGATCTTCCTAAACAGCTTATGTGATGCAAATAGCGAAAACTCTCGCGGGACGGGCGTTCATGGGACCAAGATGTCGAGTTCAGCGCAAGTGTAGGGCATACGATGCTCGAATTCTACATTAGTGTCGAGGCTGTCTCCTTGGTGTTGAGGCAATGCCCGGACGAATTTGCACCGTGATTGGAGGTCGACTACCGTGACATCGCTTCCCGCGTCTTCGATTGGCGATATGGTTGCGTCGGTTTACCGGCGTGCGCGCTCGAAGAGCGTCGTTACATCGAGTGTGAAGCCCGGTAGTGCGGAATGCACGAGTGTGTCGCCGCTTCGTAACGTGGCCGTGCCCGTACGCTCGTGAATCGTGATCTCGGCCTCATCAGGATCGACGACGACCACGGCGGCGCTTCCCGCCGCGAGATACGTATCGATCTTGTCCGCGACGTCGCGGGACCGATCGTCGGGCGACAGGATCTCGACGGCGACCGTCGGCGATGCGAGCGGGACCTGGAACAGTTCCGCCGGCGCATCGGCCGGCAGTGACGCATACGAAAGGTAAGCGACGTCGGGGACGAGCGGCCGAGTCAGTTCGCCCGGCGGCGTGACACGAAAGCGCCATTCGGTGCCAACGCGGCCAAAGCCGCCGGCTTCGGCCCACTCGTACAACGCAGCCGCGATGAGCGTCTGCAGCACGGCGTGCCAGTACGTCGGGCTCACCTTTTGTAACGCGCGCCCACGCACCCATTCGGTTTCCGGCTTTGTCTCGGGAAGGACGATCTCGTGCAGCGACATTCCATGGTAGTCTATCACGCGCCCACGCTAAACGGCTAGACTGAAAGCGCGTTAGCATGAGGCGTGAACCATTGCCGCTGATCGACATCCGCCGCAGGACCGAGGTATCCAACCTTCCGAGCAAATCCGCGACTCGCGATTCGAACTGCGGCTCGCCCGCATCGGCTCGGCATTGGGCCGCTGATTCCAAACCGGACCGCGATTCAGCCGCGCATCAAATCGTGCCAGTCCGTTTCACTGACGTGAACGCCGAAGTACTCCGCCGCCGCGCGGATGTTCTCGAACGCGCGCGCGTTGCGCACGTGCGCCGAACGCACCATTTGCGGGTCGTCGAACGGTTTCCAAGTCGGCCGCAGCGTCGCCATACCTAGCTCACCTACGCGTCTTTGGACTTCGTCCTGATATCGACGCCGAAGAAGCCGCCGGTTTCGGTGACCTCTTGCGCGGTTCCGATGCCTTCGATCGTCCCCGCCAACGTGTCGGTACGCACGCCGGCGGCCTGGCCGCACACGGTGCCGACATCGACTTTGCCTCGCACGATAGGCGTGCCGGTTGCCGCGCGCGATTCGCCGGCGAAGGTGAGGTGCTGACCCAAGATTTGTTCGAGCAAGCCGCGCAGTTCGTCCGTGTTCGCGAGCAGCTTGCGATCGGAGGGATCGATCGGCTTCGTTCCGGTCGCGTACAAACTCAACGCACCGGTCAGAGCCTCGAAACGGTCTTCATTTTGTGCGACGACGGCGAGGTTGGCGCTGGGGTCGTGCAGCTGGCCCCCAAACGCCGGCGGAAGTTGCACGTCGATCTGCACGGGCGTGGGCGGCGGGGCCGAATCGCCTGCGGACTTCTTGGCATCCATCCAGCGTTTGATCAAATCTTGCGCTTCCGAGTACAAGAACTTGACGCCTTCCGTTAGCGCGACGCCGCCGATCCCAACTAAGGTCAAACTGACAGGTTCCATAGGCTCATGCCCTCCATCGGTCGAGGTGCCTGGCTTCGTCGCGCGGCTACGTTTTCCGGTTGGCGGGTACGCTTCGTAGCTTCCGAGAAACGCGCTTGAGAAACCGTGACGGCAGATAGCGCGGGCCCTAATGCTGCGAACGATCTCGATCGCTTTACGACCGATCTCGTCGGTCGCGCCTGGCTTTTCGAGGACGTTGCTCGTTGGCTCGACGATGCGAGCGCGCGACGACTCATCATCAACGGTTCACCGGGATGCGGAAAGAGCGCATTCGCCGCGTCGCTCGTTCGGCGGCGGGACGACATCAAAGCGTATCATTTTTGCGATGCGCGGCGCGGCGGGTCGCTCAATCCGTCGACGGTTGCGAGATCGCTGAGCGCGCAACTGTGCCGCTCGCTTCCCGGCTTCCAGGACGCGCTGTTGGCGACGGCGGCACCGAACTATACCATCACGGGCACGGCGAAGGTCGAAGGATCGGTAAGCGGGACCGTAGGTGGCGTCCTCTTGAACCTCAATCCGGGGCTCAGTGGCGACGATGAGTTCGAGTCCCTCTTGCGCGTGCCGCTCGCGCGCCTAGCCGCGCCACAGCGGCCCATCGTGCTGTTGATAAACGCGCTCGATAGTTCGCTTGCCTATAGCGGGAAGCCGCATCTGGTGAAGTTGATCGCCCGCGCCAATGATTTTCCCGAGTGGGTGCGCTGGATTTGCACGACCCGTCCGAACGATGACGTGATGCAATGGCTGCGCGATCCTCAGACCACGGTTGTCACGGTAGACTCGGAAGCGAACCGGGCGGATCTCGCTGCCTACGTGCAACGCCGGCTCGCCGCGCCGCAACTCGAGGCCCAAGTGGTCGCCGCGGCCGGCCAGTCGTTTCTGTACGCGAAGCTGTTGCTCGACAGCGCAGCCACGCCCGACGCGCTCAGAGAGCGCTTGAAGAAACCACCGCAAGGAATCTACGACAGCTTCGCGCTGCTGCTGGGCGAACAGCTCGACGATCCGCACGATGAGACGGCGCAGGCGCTCCTCTCGGCGCTTGCCGTCGCGCAAGCGCCGCTTGACGAAGCCCAGTTGGCCGGCGTTGCCGGCGTGAAGCAAACGGCCGTGCGCGGCACGCTTGCGAACCTGCGGCTGCTGCTCGAGCTTGCGCCCGATGCGGGCGGGGGCGGCGAGGGGTATGTCCTTTTCCATCAGGCGTTTCGCGAGTTTCTTCTTGACGCCGCGAGCGGAACGTATCGCGTCGTGCCGCAGGAAGCGCATGCAGCGCTCGCCGACTACTTTCTCCGCGCCCGTGATGGATATGCATGGCAATGGCTCGGCTACCATCTGGCGATGGCGGGACGGAACGACGCTCTACGCACGCTCTTGTGGGACGCCTCGTACGTGCGCGGCAAATTGCAGGCTACCGAACCGCGCGCGCTGCTCGCCGATTACGATTTCGTGCCCGAGGATGCTGCCTTGCAGCTGGTTGCGGGGGCAGTGCGGCTTTCGGCGGCGCCAATCGCACGCGACCCCGCACAACTCGTGTCGCAGTTGAGCGGGCGGCTCATGCCCTATGGCTCCGATGCTCCGACCGGCGGTTTTCTCGACGCACTTCGTAAGGATGCGGCTGCGCCGTGGCTGCGAGCGTTATCGCCCACGCTCGCAGCACCCGGCGGAGCAATGCTTTTTCCGCTGCGCGGGCATACCGAAGACGTCACGTCGGTTGCGGTGACGCCGGACGGAGCGCTCGCGGTATCGACGTCGTACGACGGGTCGCTCTGCGTGTGGGATCTGGCACGTGGCGTGCGAGATGCGGTATTGCGGACCGCGCCGTGGTCGTCCGGCCGCGCGGTCGCGGTGACGGACGACGGTTCGCTCGCCGCCGCAGGCTTCGACGACACGACGATTCTGTTGTGGAATATTGGTGCGGGGACGCTTAGCCGGACGCTACGCGGACACACCGATTCGGTGCGAGCGATCGCGTTCGCTGACGGCGGCGCGACCCTGCTCTCGGGCTCCGATGACGGAACGATCAAAGTGTGGGAGACCGCAAGCGGCCGCGAGCTGCAAACGCTGCGCGGTCACTCCGGCGCCGTGACGGCGCTCGCAGTGACGGCCGATCGGCGCTACCTTGTTTCGGCGGGCGCGGACAAGATGCTTGCGGTGTGGGACCGCGCGACCGGGACGGCGATTCGCAAACTGATCGGCCATGCGTGGGGCGTGCGCGCCGTCGCCGTGACCCCCGACGGGCTTGGCTGCGTTTCGGGCTCGGAAGACGGCACGCTACGCCTCTGGGATCTGCAGAGCGGCGCGGCCCTGCGCGTCATGCACGGGCACACAGACTGGGTGCTCGGCGTCGCGGTAACCCCCGACGGCGCCCGGGCCGTTTCGAGCGGTGACGACACAACGGTACGGGTGTGGGATCTCGCGACGGGCACGAACCTCGAAACGCTCTCGGAGCACGCCGGCCCGGTCACGGGAATCGCGTTGACCGGCGACGGGCGGCGGGCGGTCACGTCCTCGAACGACGACACGCTGATCGTGTGGTCGCTCGCCGGCGGAGCCGTGAGCCGGAACGTGGAGCGTCACCAAGGGAAGGTGCGTGCCGTGACCGCCGCACGCGATGCATCGTGCGTGGTCACGGCCTCAAGCGATGCGACGCTGCGCGCGTGGCCGCCGCACGGCAGCGGCCCGTCCCGCGTGTTGACCGGGCACACGGGGGCCGTGACGGACGTCGCCGTGACGCCGGACGGCAAGCGTGCGATTTCGGCATCGTGGGATCAGACACTGATCGTTTGGGATCTCGCAAACGCGTGTGCCGTCTTCACGCTACACGGACATACCGCCGCGATCAACCGCGTGGCCTTGACGGCGGACGGAGCGCGCGGCCTTTCTTGTTCGGATGACCGTACGCTACGGTTGTGGGACGTGCACGGCGGGGCGTCCTTACAAACCTTTCAAGGTCACAGCGGGTTCGTAACGGCTGTGGCGCTTTTCGCCGACGGGAAGCGCGCCATCTCGGGATCGAGCGATCGAACGCTCATCGTGTGGGATCTCGAGAACGGAAGCGCACTCGCCACGCTCGCCGGGCATCAAGGGGCGATCGGGTCGGTCGCGATCACCCCCGATGGAACGCGCGCGATCTCCGCGTCGGAAGATGGAACGGTGCGCATTTGGGACCTCGAAAGCGCCGGACCCGGGGCGGTGCTCTACGGACACACGAACATCGTCAACGCCGTGCGCTTGACACGCGACGGCCGGTTCGCCGCAACGGCTTCCGAAGATGCGACGGTGCGCCTGTGGGACGTGCGCGCGGTCGTTCCGGCGGCCACGCTCGCCGGACATACGCAAGGCGTCGTGGCGCTGGACATCGCTGTCGATGGGCAGCGGCTGCTTTCGGCCTCGAGAGACGCCTCGGTTCGGCTGTGGAATCTCAAAGATGCGACGGCGATCGCGGCCTTCACGGGAGATTTCGGGCTGACGAGTTGCTGTTTCGTCGATGCGACCACGTTCGTTGCAGGAGACGATCGCGGGTTCGTGCACATCTTATCGTTCGAACCGGGAAATTCGCCGCGCGCAGACAGGTGAAATATGAGCGAGGTTTCGTCTCCGTCAGACGTCCAGACCGTCGAACAACAGTGGCTCGATGCCGTACAACGCGAATGTAACGCCGTGCCGATACTGCCGGGCGATCGGCCTGCGTCGCAGCAAGAGCTGCAACTGTTTTGGGCAGGTTTGGATGCCCTCGAACAATATTGTGTCGCGGCACAACCGACAGCCCAGCAATTCATCGCGCTCGACAGACACGCGCTCGATCAGAAATTGACAACTGTGCTCGCCGACATTAAGGGGGCGCGCGCTGCCTTTAACGCGCCCCCACGAGTCGACCCGGGGCCGCTGGTGACGAAGATGCAGCAGCTGTTCGCCGAACAGCGCGCCGTCGGCGAACTCGAGATGCGCGCGATGCAGATCGTCGTTACCAACCCGGCTGCCGCAGAGCCGATGCTCATCGAAGCGCAGCAGCGCGCAGAACGCAACTACATCGATCAAGAGGAGACGTTGCAACTACTGCCGGATGGACCGGCGCAGATTCCGGAACTGCGCGCCCGGCGGCTCGAGCGAAAGGTTTCCAACCTCTTCGCCCTCGGCATGACGGCCGCATTAACGGGCCGCCCGGCCGATGCGCGCAGGCTCTACGATCAAGGCGTGGCCGAGAGCGCGAATCTCGATACGGAGGCGCACGCTCGGGCTGAGGTGCCGCGAAGCACGCTCGCAATGCTCGTCGGGGGGTGATTGGGCGGGGACGTGGTTCAGTTCGGTAGCCGCAGTCTGCTGTGGCTGATAGAACTGATCGTTTCCATCATGAGCTGACTGGCACTAACTCCAGCGCTTCGTCGGAGGCAGACGGATCGTCAGCTTCGAGCGCTCCGCTCAGACCCGCGGTACGGTCTAAGACGGTGTGAGAAAAGCTCGGACGTGGGCGGCGATTTCGTCGGTGCTCGTTTCAGTGCAATGCCGGCATCGAGCATGTGGAGTTCCTGGTGAAGCGCTCGCAAAGGCTGAGAAAGCCCAAACTGGAGCGCGGAAAGCGGTGGTAAACGTTACGCTGGGTCTCCGTCAACTGAGGCGCCTCCTTTGCTCGACTTGACGCAGGCCGCTGGCGCGATTCGCGGGTGCTGATCAAGAAGAGTCTTATCATCAAGCTGATCGCCGCCGGCAAGTCGGGACCGGAGATCGCAAAAGAGCTCAATCGCAGCCTCTACACCGTGCGCGCTCACACGCGCTCGATCATTGAAAAGTTTGACGTGCACGGCCGCGTCGCAGCCGTAGCCCATGCGCGTAACCTTGGAATCGTAAAGTAACGCGTGATAAAGGCGATTGTCTCGCTTACGCGCTGGTGAAGGTCATCGGCGACCTGTCTCGATCGTAGACCTTACGACCGACGATCGGTGACTTGGGGTCCACGCGCAAAGGACTCCCATTGCAGAGCTAACACTGTCTGCCATGCCGACTCTTAGTAGCCGAGTTGTTATTTCGTGCCTCCCTACGCGCTTGAAGCGCTCAGCAAAGGCTCAGAACGCTCAAACCGCCGCGGCGTGGGGCGACCCCATCGAGTCTACGATGCAGCCTGAGCGCGAACGCCTCCTCTCCATTGAGCTCGGCACGAAGCACCTCGACGACGAACGACGCCTCGTTTACGATGCCGCGCACGGGCACGACCTTCCGAGCAGCCTCTCCGGCGCGATGGGCATTCGCCTGCGCGGATGCGAGCGCCCAGTTACGTCGAAAGTGATTCTTTGCTTTAACACTGCTCGTCGCTGAATTCCGGTCGCTCCTGGGGCAAAAAATTATCTCGCACTGGTCTAGGCAAGTCCTGTTTCAAGACGATCTCTTACGCGCCGTCTGCTAAGGCTCTGCCACGGCCGCTACGGCTTCACAAACACCGTATTCGGCGGCATGAACGCGACAACTTCGGCCGTCGAGTTGACCTCCATTGTATCGGCAAGCCCAGTTTGCGCGCACGCGATATAATCTTGGGTTCCGCCACGAACGGGAAGGCGGATTTCTCCGGCCTTCCCGGCTGCGACTCTTGCCGTGATAATCCCGACCTTGCCGAGCAGAACATCGTCGGCCGCGGTCTGCGTGGTCGCATCGATCTGCCCGCCGAGCTTCGTACCGCTTCGGATGAGGCTTTTGACGGCGTCCCAGAAGCCTCTCCAATCGAGTCCGGTCGGTGCCGGCGGCGAGGTCGGCTGACGAACTGCCGGCAGCGCTGGTTTGCCCTCTGGTCCCTCGTCCAGCATTTACTCTTGTCCTTTACCGATCGACTTCATGCCTTCGCGAATCGCCGGGAGAAATTTCCATGTTCCGGCGATTATGGCTCCGAGCATATCGCTCATGCCCGCCCCTCCGTTAACGACGACGAGGTCCTTGATTGCTGCGAATGGAGCCGCCGCGGCCGCCACGATCTCCGGCATACGTTCGGCGATGTTCTGGCTGATGACGGCTTCTTGATTCGTACCGAGCGCCTCCGCCATCGCCTTCTTGCCGGCAGCCTCCGCTAGCGCCTTCGCTTGAACCACGGCTGCTTCGGCGTTACCGCGCGCGGCGATCGCGGAGCCTTCGGCGGTTCCGACAACCGTCTTGGCCTCGGCGTCCGCGGCGGCCGCGACTTTGATCCTGGTGGCATCGGCGTTTGCCTTTGCAATCGTGGCCGCGGCCTCGCCCTGGGCGACGGTTTGCGTTTGATAGGCCGTCGCATCCGCCACCTTGCGTACGTCGACGTCGAGTTGACGCTCTTTTTGCGCTGCTCGCAGTTCGACGAGCTTGGTTTCCTCCACGACGACATTTTGCTGGGCCTGGGCGTCGGCAAGGGGGCCGGACTGGTTTGCTGTTGCCTGCGCCTTGGCGGTATCCGCTGCGTACTGCGCTTGCTTAACGGCCGATTCCGAAGCTGCTTGTGCTTTGGCGGCGTTCGCCTGTTGTTCGGCAATCGTGGCAGCTTGATCCGCAGCCGCCTGCGCTATGCGCGCGGCCTTCTGAACGTCCGCGATGTGCGGCTTCGCGAGATTCTGTATGTAATTGGTCGGGTCGGTTATCTCTTTGATCTGCAGCGATTCGCACTGTAGACCGAGCGCGGCCATGTCGACCTTCATCGCTTCGCGGGTCTGGTCGGTTAGGGCAGCTCGATCCGAGATGAGCTGTTCGACGGTGAGCTTGCCGACGATGCTCCGAAGATGTCCGTCACCAAAGGTCTGAATGTTGCTTTCCATCGTGTCTTCTTGGCCGAGAAATCGCTGGGCGGCATTCGTTATCGATTCAGGGTCGGACGCCACCTTGTAGATGCAGACGCCTTGAACGGTTACCGGAATGCCTTGGACGGTCACGCAATCGACGCGCAGTTGGGCTTCGTGGAGCACGAGCGCTAGACGCTTCGCCGTTTGGAAACCTGGAATGACGAGGCTTCCCTGGCCGACGGCTATCTTAAAGCTCCGGCCACCCTTGCCGCCGCCCATACCGGAGATGATGAGGGCTTCGTTCGGCGACGCGACTTGCCAGGCGCCGCGAATGGCAAGAAAGATGAGGATGAAGACGACGATGACAACCGCGGTCCAGACGAACAGCGGCGTTGCCAGCGAGATTTGTTCCATAGCGAATTCCCTTCGGCGTGTATTTTATCGGGTATTTTACTCCGTGCTACGGTCGTTGTTTCTCTCTCGTTCGAAGCGTGGCGCGCAGACGATCGCGAAACGCCTTGACCTTTGCGCTCGGACTCAATTTTCAGATCCTGAGTGTATGCATCAACGGCGTCGGATAATTGAGCGCTTCCGTTTGATCGTTGATCTGAAAAGCCATTTCCGCATTACTAACCGCTAGCAATACAGCTGTCTCATCCGATATCGCCTCATCGAAAATCACTGAGGCTACAATGCGCAATCCCACGAAGCATTCGATGGAGAAGTCGTCTGAGGGGGCGCCTGCATCTCGGATTGCTGGTCCTGCGGATAGGGGGCTTCTTGTGCGCTCGCTGCCATCGAAAGATTGGATATGAGAAGACAACCTAGAAGCGTCCGGAAGCAGTGGTGGGTGGCTGCCCTCACGTCTCTGATGCCTCCAGGGCGAAAATGCAAATAGGCGGGAACACTTTATAGCCCTGTTCACGGGTTCCACGAATGGCCGTGAGTTTCAGCTTCGCGCGGGTGCCTAAATCTGCGAGGCGTGCCATGCGTATACGGCCGGCGAAGTAAGCCGTCCGAATCGCCTCCGTCCCGGTCGCGCCTAGACGTCGTAGGATCTCAGGGCACCTTGCCCTCTCGAGCAGGCGCGGGGCGCCGCACCGGTTGCGCCTACGGGCTCAACTATAGGTAATGTTAGCAGCGTCCACGCATGTGCTCGAGTTCCGGCTTCGCTCGGCTCGTAAAACTTGACCTGCGCTACACATACAAGAACGGAACCACCACAGGTTCGAGGAACGCCCTCGCTATCGCCCGTAAAAAAGTTCGGAGGACGTCGTCATGCCCGTTGTATCGACCGGCTCTAATTCTCGCTTGCGCGTGACACGTATAGTCCAGAGGCTTGCGTTTGTTGCCACCGCTACCATGGTCGCCGCCTGTAGTGGGGGCAACGTGACCCTTCCGCGCGCAAACCCCGGCGCTCCGACTACGACGGCTCCGTCGAAAGCTCCAACAAAGGCGCCGACCGCAAGCCCCGTCCCGACCGTTTCACCCACCGTCGCTCCCAACTCGCTCAGCGCCGCCCAGGTGAACGTGGCGCTGCAAAGCACGCAGACCTACTTCGCGACGCTCCCGCATACGAGCGTCGTCTCCGATTTGCAGGCCGTCGCAAAGCAGATGGTCTCGTCCGGAAATTACAAATCCGCCGTCATCTCTCCGGGGGGCATCACGGGGACGCTGCAAGATGGAACGTTAGCGCTCGTTTTTGCCGATGTCCCCGAAGATGTCGACCCAGCCGCGGCCGCCGCTGCGCGCCGTGCGCGGGCGAATGCGCCCGTCGCCCGACGCAAGCCGTTCGCTATCAGTGCGCCGAACTCGCACGAGTACGCGTTTCTCTACAACGATTCGGACCCGGATTTCAGAGAGGCCTTCGATAACAAATGGGCCACCGCGTTTGTGAACGTTCCGTTCACCGGGCCTGCGCCGCTCGGCGCGAACGCGCAGTACGGCGTGTCGACGGGCTCCTTGTCGCTGGGCGATATTGTCGGTCTCGGCAGTGGCGGCCATCCGATCGACTTTTTAAACCTGACGACCCACGGCATGGTCGCAACGGCGTCGCTCGCTCCGGGCGCGACGTCCCAATATTATTTGCTTTCGACAACGAAAATTAATGCCTTGAACTCGACGACGTACAACGCCGACCTCCTCGCAAAGAACGTCGTGTACGGAATGTTCCTCTCGACGCAGTCGACGGGGATCCCCACGAATAATCTCGGCCTCTTCGCCTTCACGCCCGGCTTCCTTACCAGTCACTTGCAATTCAATCCCGGCGCCGTCGTAAATCTCGCCGCCTGTTTCGGCCAGAGTCCGACGATCCAACCGGCCGTCGCGGCGGTCTTCCAAAATGCGCACATCGGCCGGTATTATGGTTGGACCAAGGCCGTCGGCATCAACGACGATTACCAGTCGATGTCGTTTATGTTCGATCGACTCATCGGCGAACAAAGCCCGAGCACGAACGATCCGCTCGCAACGGTCGCAGACCAGCGCACGCCGCCTCAGCGCCCTTTCGGGCTCGACAACGTCTACGGCATAATGCAAAGTGAAATGCGCTCGAGCGTCACGCAGCCGGCGCAGCCCGAACCCTACACCGTCTCCAATGTCAACTTCGCGCCAAACGCCTCGCAGCCGCCGCTTCCCGACGGCACTACGGCGAAATACGAGGTGACCGATTTCGGCTCCGAAGGCGCCGCGGGCGCTCCAATCGTTTACGCCTTCCCCTCGATCTCGAATCTTTCGATCGTCGAGAGTTCCACGCAAGGCACGATGACGATTGCCGGACAGTTCCCGCCCGATACCGGTACCGCGCAGATCGTCGATGCATCGGGCATCACGCCGTTAACTGTGACGAACTGGTCGCAGACCGCCGTGACGGCAACACTTGCAGCCGGAGGGAACGGGTCGTCCGGACTCGTGACCGTGTTGAGTGCGACCGGCGTCCCGAGCAACGCCGTCCCGCTTACGAAGTGGCTGGGCGAACTCACCTATACTGAGAACGACACCAACATCCCCGATCTCGATGGGACGTCGGGCTCGGGAAGCGGCAGTCTCTCGGCGCAGTTCAACATCGATTTCCGAGCCGACGTGCACCCCGTCGTTCCGTCGATCGACTCGAGCCCTCTCCCGCAGACGTTCGCCTTCGATTACACCGAGGGCGACTCGACGGCCCAACTCACCAGCTACACCGGATCGTACACATCGAGTGAAAGCTCGCCCCATACGGCGACGTTTTCTCTGGCGTCACCCGTGCCGATCCTCAACGCTGCTACCCCGCCGCTGAAGGACAACACCTTCGAGGTGCGGACCTGGGCGAATCAGCCGGCGCCCTGCAACGCGGGCATGAATACCCCCGGCACGGTGAGCACCAATACGGAGATCTTCTGTCCGCTCATGGGCTTTGTCGCGGATCCTTCCCAGATTATCTGCACCGACGACGACGCGGGCGCCCTGTGTACGGACAACGGTTACGCCGGGCTTGTCTCCTACGGTGGTCCTTACGACGCGATGGGCCTACTCTCGCTCGTGCTCGATCCCTCCACCTACAACGTCGCGGTCGCGGGCACGATGTCGGAATTCACGAGCGCGCAATTCTACGATATCGACCGGCCGGCCACAGCCTCGATGAGCGGTACGATCAACGCGCCGTCCTACGCACCGACCGCAACGACGCCGGCATCAAAGTCTCCGCATGCGCGACCGGCCGTCGCGCATCGCCGCAATCTCGGGCAGATCGGTCCGGATGAAGCAGCAGCTGCGGCAGCCCTCCGGTCGCGCTCGAGGCAGAGCAGATCGCGGCTAGCACCCCGATAGCGAGCACACCGCAAACCACGACCAAAAGCCTTTCGCTCCGGGCGGCCCGTTCGGATTCGTTGGAACCGCCGCGAGGTTCAACGAGTAGCCCCAATTTTGTGTGCCGCCGTTTGGGTACGGTTGGAGATTGTACTTCGAGACCACTTGCGGCCAGTAGTCGGTGATTGCATGCGCGCTGCCGTAGCTCTCGGGATCGAGTGGTTCGAAATACGCTGAGGGCCCACCGTACGAATCGGTGTAATAGATACCCCAGCCGGCGAGCGCGTCGAGGATCATCTGTCCGGGCACCGTTAGGCCAAGGTTTCCCCACGAGGCGATGGTGGCAGCCGACTGGGCGGACGTGCAATGCGGATATGTCGAGCAGGCCGCAATGAAGAGCTTCTGTCCTTCGGCGATAGCGCTTCCGGTGGAGGAGCACGGATTATCGAAGCCTTGGGCGGGAGGCGTCATGTGCCCGCTGCTGCATCCGAACGTGCCCGATAACGCATGATAGATGCCGCCGTTAAGAATTTCGCGTGCCGAGATGATACCTTGTGTAACGTCGCGATGCGATGCGGTGATCGAATCGCCGACACAGCCGGCAGGGTATTCGTACGGGTTCCCACAGGCCCAGCCGTTGTCCAACGCAATGTTCGCATAGAAGGCGCCGTTGACGTGAATGAGCCCCGGGAGGCCGCCGGCGCCCGGCGTGATGCATTCGACATTGGAGAATTCATAAATCGTTTTGTTGTCCGGTTGCATCACGGCCATGTGGCCTTCACCGGGCATTCCGATCGGGCAGTTGAGGCCGCCTTCAGGCTGTGCGCCCGCGGGCATTTGAAGGACTTGTCCCGTCAAGCTCGCGCTGCTGGTATCGTCGTCTTGAATCGTATATTGGGCGTCGCTCGGGATGGCGATGAAATACGCATCGCGGTGAGCGTAGGCCGAGCTCGGACTGGTTTGCCCAAGCTGATACATCCAGCCGCCGCCCGAGCCGCCGCCGCCTTCCGTGATCTGCGTTAGGTAGTTGTTCGCATACCAGCTGATGATCGCGGACGAGTTGGAAGCGACGTTCGCCTGTGCTGGAATGGCCTGGCAGAACGTGCTATTGGGCATCGTGGGCATGTCGGGATCGCCGTTACACGGCTTCGCCGCGGGTGCTGCGGTCGGGACCTGGGTGGGCGATTGCGTTGGTGCGAGAGTCGGTGTCGGCGTCGGTCCTAAGGATCGGCCGCCCGATGGTGTCGGACTGGGTGCGGCGATCGGAGAGCTTCCTGGAACAGGCGATGATGAGGCCGTTGGGCTCGAGCTTGCCGACGGGGATCCGGCGCCGGGCGTGGCAGAGCTCTGCACGCTCGTCGTGTGTGGGCTCACGCCTGTGAGCAGATTGTCGACTGGAGCGAGTGTGCCGACCGGTGTGGCTCCGCCGCCGGAGCATGCGCTGACAACGAGCGACAGTGCGGCGGGAAGCAACGATTTGATAACGCGTATGCGGATGAGCTGAAGCGAGACGAGCACTAAACGATCCTTGAGAATAGGGCGTGCTCATGCGATCGGATCCGGAAGTGTGTCATACGGATGTTTTGTAAGGAATTGCGAACAGCATCACACAAAAATGTGACGCTGCTTACTGCAGTGTCCGCACTAGACAACAGTTTGCCATGGACAGCGGAGTCAACAGACCTAAACGGTCTCGCGCCGGAACAGGTTCTTACTCGACTCCGCGAGGCTGAGGCTTAGGTGGCCCGATCAGCCCGCGAGTCGCTTCCCTTCCGGAACGAATGCCCTGTGTAGCGTTTCCGCAAGCTCGTGCGCTTGTTCTAAGATCTCTGGTATAGCCGTCGTCTCGATGAGCGTTCCGAAACGGGCCGGCCCGATTGCGAACAGCCGGTTCGAAGCGGTCCCATCGGCACTCACGAGCGCGCCGTTCTCTGCGACTCGCACGCCGATGCCGAGCGGGTTTGGAACCATCAAGCCTTGCGCGAGCAAACGCTCGATCAACGGATTCGAAAGCTCGCGGAAGTCGTGCTGCGGTCCGCTGCAATTGATCACGCGGCCGGCATCGACGGTCACTACATCGGCGCTGCCGCGCAGCTTGATCGGAACGCGTAGGATACCGCCCTCCGCCGTGATGTCGCCGCTGCGTCCGGCGAGCATGCGCAACGCCCCGGAGGCGAGTAATTCAGCGATCTCCTTCGCGGATTCGGGGGCGATGCGGTGGCGGTGAGCGTTCCAGTACGGCAGTGCGTGCCGAAAGAAACGCCGCTGCTCTTCGAGCGAGAGTGCTTTCCAGAGCGCGTTCGTGTGCGGGCGCACGTCGTCGATCACGCGGCGCCAGTTCCCGCCGGGCACCTGCATGTCGCGCACGAGCGCGCGCACCGTCTCGAGCAGTTCGGATACCGTGTGGGCTTCGGGAAACGTGGAGGGTGGTGCGTCGAAGACGCGGTGTTCGTGCGGCAAGAGACCGCGCCGCGACACCATGTAGATCGTTCCGCGATGACCGTTAAAGCGCAAACCGAAAACGGCATCCACGGCGGTGAGGCCCATCCCGAGCAGCAGCACGGTTTCGTCCGGCGAGTCCGGTACGATCGCGCCTCGTTCCCATGCCGAGTTGAAAAACCGTCGTGAATGCAGTGCTTCAGGTGTTACGTTGGGCCACGCTGCGGGCGACGCATTGCCGGTCGCGACGACGAGCGCTTCGGCTTGGATCTCCGCGCCGTTCGAACACGCAACTCGCACGCCGTCGTGCTCCCGCCGCACCTCGAGCGCAAACGCTTTTACGTGATGCCAACGATCCGACGCAGCCGCCTGCCCCTCCGTTGCGATGCCGTTGAGGTAATCACCGTAAAGCGAACGCGGCACGAACGACCTGCGCCCGTACGGTGCTGCGACGTTTGCTGCGAGCCAACGAACGAAATGGTCGGGCTCACCGGGCACGGCGGACATGTTGCCGGCGGGAACGTTGAGGACGTGGCGCGGACAGTCCGTCGCGTAAGCGACGCCGCGCCCCAGTTGCTCGCAGGGATCGATGATGACGACGTTCGCCCCTTGGGAACGTCGAGCGAGCAATGAGGCTGCAAGCGTTCCGCTCGCGCCGCCGCCGGCAATCGCAACGGTGAAGCTAGGCATCGTACTGCAGCTGGATGTTTTGAGGCCGCCACCAGCCGTCGAATTCCGGAGCGAACACATTGCACTGAGCCATGGCACCGCCATAGACGTGAAGCGTGTGAGCCGGCGTGGTGCCGGCGTTGCCGAACATGTGATAATCGTGCGGCGGGCAGATCACGCTGGTCGAGCCCTTCGTCGCGATGCGAACGTTCTCTCGAACGAAGCGGTGCCGGTCGCCCTCATCACGGTCGACGAGCCGGTATGCCGTCTCACGCATCGTGCCGGCGACGACGATCTCGGCGCCCCAGAGACCGTCGTGATCGTGCAGCCGCGTCATCTGGCCCGGGGCCCACGTCATCGCTACCAAGACGAAGCGACCTCCCGGATCGCGCCAGACCAAACGACGGGCATAGTGTTCGGAGAGAGCGCTCGGGTATAGGGCTCGATCTTCCAAAATCCCGTACTCATGGAGTCGCGCGATCGTATTCGCGACGCTCGTGACGCGGTCGTCCTTGACCGCGCGCCGGATCGACTCAACGAGCCCTACAGACATCGACACCCGAACCCGGTAGCAACCGCACGCGTAATGCTCGTCTTCGCGATCTGCCAAACCTCTCGCATTAACAGCCCTTTAAACGAGCTGTGCCGAAATTCCCCATCTAGCGGCGCTTTTCGGGCCGGAACCGATGATTCCGGCAATCAGCGTGCTAGGCCGCGGCGCATCCTAGCACCCTGACGACGAGCAAGCAGCCATCCACGACCACAAGCCGGCTGCGCTGCGTGGGCCGTTCGGATTGGTGGGAATGTATCTGAAACCGAAGTCGTAGCCGTAGTTCGCCGTTCCGCCGTTCGGATACGGGGCGAGGCTATACGTCGATGCTAGCATCGGCCAGTAGTTCGTGATCGGATGCGAGCCGGAATAACTCTCCGGGTCTATCGGCTCGATGTCCCATGTTGGCCCACCATACGAGTCCGTATAGTACACGCCGTACGCCGCCAGCGCTTCGGCGACGATCTCACCAGGAACTGTGAGCCCATCGCTCACCCAAGCGGCGATCGTTGCATCGCTTTGCGATGCGGTGCAATGCGGATAGGTCGAGCATGCGGCTAAGAAAAGCTTCTGGCCTTCGGCGATTGCGTTGGTGTTGCTGCCGCCGGAATATTGCTTCGAACATGGATCGTCGTAACCTTGGGCCGGGGCATCGTAGCTATCGTTCGAGCAAGGGAAGGTTCCCGCAAGCGCGTGATAGATGCCGCCGTTGAGTATCTCTTTTGCTGAGACGAGCCCTTGCGTAAGGTCGCGATGCGATGCCGTTACGGAGCCGCCTTGGCAGCCGGTTGGATATTCATATGGATTGCCGCACGCCCATCCGTTCCCATCAGTCAGCGTTATTTCGAAACCACTCTCAACGTATATCTTGCCGGGGTTTCCGGGAACGATGCACGAGACACCGATGAATTCGTATACGACGGCACCTCCCGGTTGAACGGCGACGAGGTGCGCTTCGCCCCCGCCGCTGCCGGCGCAGGCGCTCCCCGTGTCGCCGTTCGTTCCGCTTTCCGGCTGTGCACCGCTTGGGAGGTAGATCGTTTGCCCGTTGATATTGCCCGCCGTCGTATCGGATTCGGCGATCACGTACTGAGGGTCGGTGCTCACCGCATCGAAGATCGCAGAGCGATGCGCGACCGCCGCCGACGGATTCGTTTGCCCGAATTGGTAGATCATGCCGGGGCCGGTCCCGCCCGCTTCATATTCTTGACCCATTACCGAGCCCGTATAGTACGAGATGATACTTGAAGAATTGCTCGCGACATTCGGCGACGGCGGGATCGCTTGGCAGAACGTGCTATTGGGCTCACTCGGTATGCCCGGGTCCTGGTTGCATACGGTCGAGGCCGGCGGGCTTGGTGGAGGCGTCGGAGCCGGAAACGCGACTTGGTTGAAGCCGGTCGCGTTCGGGGCGGCGGCGTTGCTTTTATAGATATTGCCGTTGGTGTTTACGGTCCAGGCGTAGCCGCTCGGGTCGACCGCGATCCCCGATGCGCCGCCGGAAACTTGCGTGAAGGTCTGCGTCGACGAATTGTATTCGGAGGGCGTGTAGTTTCCGCCGCCGAGGTTCGTAGTTCCCAGCACCCAAAGCGCGTCGTTCGCACCAAACGCGATCGCGCTCGCCGAATCTCCAAGGTACTCGAAGATAAATGCGATGGCATCGGGGGCGGCGGCGTCGCTCTTAAAGATGTTGCCGTTGCCGTTGACGATCCATGCGTCGCCGCTCGGGTCGACCGCGATCGCCGACGCAGCGGCGAGCAATGGCGTGAGTGCCTGCGTCGACGGATTGCGTTGGTATGGCGCGTAGGTTCCTCCGCCCAGTGAGGTGGTTCCCAGCACCCAAAGCGCATCGTTCGCTCCAACCGCGATCGCACTCGCCGAATATCCACTGAGCTCGGATGTAAATCCGGTTGCGTTGGGGGCGGCTCCGTTGCTCTTAGAGATGTTGCCGCTGGTGTTTACAACCCATGCATAGCCGCTCGGGTCGACCGCGATCCCGGACGCGCTGCCGGGAACTTGCGTGAACGTGCGCGTCGACGGATTGTATTGATAGGGCGTGAAGTCTGCGCCGCCTGAGTTGTCACTTGCGAGGACCCAAACTGCTCCGTTGGCTCCGATGGCGATCCGCGCAACACCTAAATCCGAAGACGTCGAGGCTTCCGCCGCTCGTCGCCTCCGGGGTTCGTTCTTCTCATCGAAACTACCGGACTGCTGGGCACTCGTTTGCCCCTGGAATCCATCTCGTGCCGGAGTCAGCGAAACTTCTTGCGGCGAACAAGATGCAAGGGCAGCAGCGACAAGTATAAAGAAAAGCGCCCTCTTCAAAGAGTCCTCCGAAATGAGTACCAGCAGCGAGCTAATTCTCTGTATTGCCGCACGAAATAGAAACAGGCGAAAACCTGCTTGGACTGGAGGCAACCAGCGTTACTGACAAAAATGCGGTAAGTGATCGGCCGACGCCTTCCGCGTTTCCATCGAGAAAATGAGTGTGATGTCGCTCACACGGTGCTGATGAGGATCGAGGGGGCAGGCGTTGGAAGCGGAAAGACCGATCGCCCTTGCCGTGGCTTTGGGGAGAACGTCATGTCCGTCGCACGTACCGGCTTTGATCTTCGCGCGCGAGCGCGCGTCCTAGGGTTAGTCGTAGCCTTCATGCTGTCGACGATCGCTGCCGCAAGTTCCGTTACGGAGTCCGGCAAAGGAACGCTTTTGATCCCCGGGCACAAGGCGATCGAGATCGTTTCCGTTCAGCACGAGATCCTGGTGCCTGTCGACAACTCGAGTGGTCGCTCTGCGCGAAGGCGCCGGCACCATCCGGTCGTCATCACGCGCGAGGTCGACAGTTCGAGTCCCCAAATTTTCGAAGCGTTACAGGAGGGCCAGGTATACCCAATCATGCGCCTCGATTTCTCCGGGTCCAAGCATTATAGCGTAACGCTAACGAACGCCGTCGTCACACGCAGTCGCCTAGCCGGTCGTCCCTCGAGTGGTGCGGGCGAACGGCGTGAATCCTATTCGATCAGCTATCAAAAAATCGAATGGAGTTGGATCGACGGCGGGATCACGCAACAAGATAGTTGGAGCATGAGAAACTAGAGCCCTCGCCCACGCATACGCTCTCAACGATCGCCTTTCACTCAAAAAAAGGAACCCCCGGTCATGAGTTTATCGCAAGCGCCGGAGCGTGCACGGGTGCTCGTCGTGGGCGCCGGCGCCACGGGCGGATATTTCGGCGGACGCTTGGCTCAGGCGGGCAGAGACGTCACTTTTCTCGTGCGTTCGGCGCGCGCCGAGCAGCTCCGCAGCGGCGGCTTGCACCTCGTCAGTCCGCACGGCGACGTAGTGCTGAACCCGCAGCTCGTCCAGCCGGGAGCCATCGCCTCGTCCTACGACGTCGTGATCCTCGCCGTGAAGGCGTACAGCCTCGAAGCGGCCATCGCGGATTTCGCGCCCGCGATCGGTCCGGATACGGTGATCGTCCCATTCCTTAACGGGATGCACCACCTCGACGCGTTGACGAAGCACTTCGGCGAAACGCCTGTTCTGGGCGGCGTCTGCATCGTGTCGACGACCGTCGACGAGCAAGGCCGCATCGTCCAATTGGCGGGGCTGCAACGTCTCGTTTACGGCGAGCGCGACGGCACGGCATCCGCGCGCGTCGCGGAGCTCGATCGCGTGATGCAGGGCGCCGGGTTCGAGGCTGCCTCCTCGCGCGCGATCTTGCGAGACATGTGGCAGAAGTGGGTCATGCTCGCGAGCTTGGGCGCTGCGAACTGTCTCCTGCGCGGAACGATCGGAGAAATCGAAGCCGCAGGAGGAGCGGCAATCGTTCTGGCGCTGCTCGATGAATGTTACTCCGTCGCGGACGCTTCCGGCTATCCGCTCGGCAACGAATTTCTCTCGACGACCACGGCCCTGTTGACGGCGAAAGGTTCCCCCACCGCGTCCTCGATGTACCGTGACTTGCAGGCCAATAAGCCAGTCGAGGTCGATCAGATTCTGGGCGATATGCTGGCGCGAGCGCGGCATGTTGCGCTCGACGTGCCGCTGCTCGCCGCGGCAACGACGCAGCTCTCGATCTACCAAGGGCGACTGTCCGGGGAAAACTAGCTCGTCGGCGCGGGTTTGAGCGGGAACGCGCCCCGGGCGACGTTTTCGCTGCTGCTCGCGTTTCGGTACAGACATGAACAAAATCGGCAACCTGCGCCGCCTGCTTTCCATGCTCGCCTTCGCGGGCGTCGTCTCGCAAATCGCTGCGAGCGCAGCGGGCGCGAGGCCGCAAGTGAGCTCGTACCCGCGACTGGCCGGCTCCTACGTTTCGCTCGAGGAACGCCCGCGCGTGTTCACAACGCGCGCCGACCTGAAGGATCTCGTTGCGCGAATACACGAGCCCGGCTCGTTTTCCGCCGAAAACTTCGCGAAGCTCGCGGCTAGAGTGCGAAGGGATCTGGCCGCAGCGAACGACTGGGACGTTGCCTATTCCGGCTGCAAGATCGAGGACTACCTTTACGGATTCTCCGTCGAAGATGCACATGCCGCGCAGGTCGACATGCTACGCACCGATTTGCATCTCGCTGCCGCGACGCTGCCGCCGATCGGCGCGGCGATCGTCGCCTCCCGCGCAGCTCTCTACGCGACGCTCGTGCGCGACGGCGCGGTGGCGCCTGCGGGTGCTCCAAGGCCGGAAGAGGCGATCGCCCTCGCAAAGCGGATCCTGCTCGAGTGGGCCCGCCACGGATTCCGCGCCTCGGACGGCCGTTACCTCGCTTTCAAAACCCAGTTCTGCGACGACAACGGCGCGTACGACGCGGTCGCTCAGGCGGCCGTCGGGCTGCAGGTCTCGCGCGGCATCTTGTACTCCGTGCACGCGCAGGATCTCTTAGAGTCGCTGCGCGCTCTCGGGCCGCACGAGCGCCAAGAACTCGACCGCTTCCATCGCGCGATCTACGATCTGTTGCGCAACGTGGTCGACGCCAACGTGCGCGGCTTGCCGTGCAACGAGTTCGGCAACCACACGGCAAACGACCTCGCCGGAATGCTTTCGATCGCGCGACTGCTCGACGATCGTCGCGCATTCGAAGCGGTGCTGTACGGCGACGATCGGCGGCTTCCGGTGTTGCGGCCGTGGGTCGCCTACTTCGATCGCGCAGTCTACGGAACGCACGATTCACCCAACGGCTGTTATCGTAACACCGGCCCGAACGGGCTGACGAGCCGTCCCTTCTTTCAGACGGCCGTCGTTGCGCCGGGCGAAATCGACGACCGCTTCCGCAACAAGGACGCGGCGCAAGGTATCGGTTACCCGATGTTCAGCCTCGAACGCATCTTCAACGCAGCCGAAATCCTGCGCATCGCCGGATTCGACCCCTACGGATATCGGGGGCGCAACGGACAATCGATCGAGGCCGCCGTTCGCTACTATGCGTGCTACGCGAAGCACGCGGGCTTCGAAGCGACGGTGTCGGCCGAAAGCGGACGGCTGTGCCCCGACTACGACCAGTACGTCGGAAAAACCGTCGCCGAAGAGCAGGACATGCTCTTCGGCGCCTATCGATTCCGCGACGACGCGGAGATCACGTCGGTCGAGCGGGCTGCGCGGGCATCACCGGAGGCGATCGACCTCGACACGCTGCGCTTCGGACGTTGGAACGATTGAGCACCTAAATCCGCAACCGCCCGTGCTTTTGCCGGGTACGCAGACGCATGAGCATGTTACTGGCGGACCAGGTCGTAATCTGCGCAGGAGCGAGCGGACGCGTCGGTGGCGCGACGCTCACCGCGCTCATCGAGCAGGGCGCGAAGGCCGTCATCGTGCCGTCCCGCACGATCGCAAGCGCGCGTCATTCGATCGATGAGCATCTCGATGCCGCACACCGTACGTCGGCCGTTCCCTTCGAAACGGATCTCACGATCGACGGTTCCGGCGAGGCGCTTGCGGCGTTCGTCACCGAGCGCTTCGCGCGCATCGATGCGGTGATCTCCCTTGCCGGCGGAGGTACGGCCTTCGAGCCCATCGTGGAATCGACGCAAGCCGATCTCGAGCAGAGCTTTCGCAACAATCTCGTGGTCGCATATCAATGCTTCGTGCCGGCGCTGCGACGCATGCTCGCCCAATCGTATCGCGACGGTGCGCGCTCGCGGGGGCGTCTCGTTGCCGTTACGGCCGGCAGTTCGCTCACGCCGCAGCCGCGATTCGGTATCATGGGCGCAGGGAAAGCCGGCGTTAATCTCTTGATGCGGGCGATCGCCCGCGAGCACAAGAGCGACGGCATCGTCTCGAACGCCGTCGTCCTCGGTACGGTCGCAATCGATGCGGCGCGCACCTATCTCGACGACTCGGAGTTCTCCGCCGCCGCCACACCCAAAGAGGTCGCCGATGTGCTGATCTTTCACGCAAGCGATGCCTCATCGGGCGTCAACGGCGAACTCGTCCATCTCAATGCCCGCGAAGTCGACTGACGGCCGCTGGGTCGCACTAGCGGTCCTGTGCGCCGGCATGTTGATGATCGTCCTCGATGCCACAGTGGTAAACGTGGCGCTGCCCTCGATCCAGAGCGACCTCGGATTCTCGCAGTCGGATCTCGCCTGGGTCGTGAACGCGTACATGATCACGTTCGGCGGGCTCTTGCTGCTCGCCGGTAGGCTCGGCGATCTGATCGGCAGCAAGCGCGTGTTCGTGGCGGGGATCGCCGTCTTTACCCTCGCCTCACTGCTGTGCGGCGCCTCGATATCGCGCGAAATGCTGGTCGCCGCACGCTTCCTGCAAGGCGTAGGCGGCGCGATGGCCTCGGCCGTGATCCTTTCGGTGATCGTCATCATGTTCGAAGATTCGCACGACCGGGCCAAGGCCATGAACATGTTCAGCTTCACGGCCTCCGCGGGCGGCTCGATCGGGCTGCTCGTCGGCGGTGCGCTCACGCAGGCAGCGAATTGGCATTGGGTGTTCCTCGTCAACATCCCAATCGGAATCGTCGTACTCGTTCTAGCGAATCGCGTCCTTGCACCTGGAACGGCACTTGGGCTGCGCGCCGGGGCCGACGCGCTCGGCGCGTTTCTGATTACGGCGTCGCTCATGCTGGCCGTCTATGCGGTCGTCGAGATACCCGTCGCGCGCGCGACCTCGCCGCAGACGCTGCTGACCGGGACGCTCGCCCTCGCTCTCTTCGCCGCCTTCATCGCGCGACAGGCAATGGCCGCAAAACCGCTGCTGCCGCTCGGCGTCTTTCGAAACCGTAATCTTTCCGGAAGCAACGTCTTGCAAGTGTTGCTCGTCGCCGGACTGTACGGTTTCTTTTTTCTCGATTCGCTCTACCTTCGGCAACAGCTGCACTACAGTGCCTTCACTACGGGTCTTGCCTTCCTGCCGATTACGATCGCGATTGGAGCACTGTCGCTCGGCTGGTCGACGCATCTCGTCACGCACTTCGGAGCGCGCAACGTGATCGTAGCGGGCGTGAGCGCCGCTGCGGCCGGCCTCGCGATGTCCGCACTCGCGCCGCTGAGCGCCAACTATGCGACGATCTTTCCCGTGATGGTGCTGCTCGGCGTCGGACTCGGCGTCTCGTTTCCGTCGCTCATGATGTTCGCGATGTCGAGCGCGACACCGAGCGATTCCGGCCTCATTTCGGGTCTCACGAATACCACGGCGGAGGTCGGCGGCGCCCTCGGCCTCGCTATTCTCGCGACCGTCGCGAGCAGCGCCGGGTACCACGTCGCCTTCGGCGTCGCCGCAGCTTTCCTCGTGGCGGCGAGCCTCATCGCCGCGACCGTTCTCGAACCCGAGGCGCTCGAGGAGCCGCAAGCCGAGCCGATAACCGCGGCCTAATCCTTCGCCCGAACGAGGTGCCGTCGCGCGCGTTGCCGGAAGTCCGGCTGCGGGTACGACCGTGGCGCATCGCCGCAAATCGCATTGTTCGGAAGAAGGAGACTTTGTCGTGCAACTCGGGATGATCGGCCTCGGCCGTATGGGCGCCAATATGGTGCGCCGACTCATAAAAAACGGCCACGAGTGCGTCGTCTACGATCGCAGCGCTGCTGCAGTGAGCGGTCTCGCGAGCGAGGGCGCTGCCGGTGCCGATTCGCTCAAGGGGTTCGTCGCGAAGCTTTCCAAGCCGCGCGCGATTTGGCTGATGGTGCCGGCCAGTGTCGTCGATGCCAGTATCGCGGATCTATTGCCGCTGCTCGAGCCCGGCGACATCCTCATCGACGGCGGAAACTCGTACTACGTCGACGATATCAAGCGCGCTGCGGAATTGCGCAAGAGCCGGATCGAGTACGTCGATGTCGGAACGAGCGGCGGCGTTTGGGGCCTCGAACGCGGCTATTGCATGATGATCGGCGGGTCCGATGCGACGGTCGGCCATCTCGACCCGATCTTCAAGACGCTCGCCCCAGGCCCGGGCGACATCCCGCGCACACCGGGCCGCCCGGATAATCAAGGAACGGCCGAACTCGGATATCTGCACTGCGGTGCCAACGGCGCCGGCCACTTCGTAAAGATGGTCCATAACGGCATCGAGTACGGCATCATGGCCGCCTATGGTGAAGGCATGGCCATTTTGCGCTCGGCCAATGTCGGGAAGGAGAAGGCGGCGGAAGGCGATGCGGAAACCACACCGCTGCGCGACCCCGAACTCTACCAATACGATATCGACCTCGGCGACGTCGCCGAAGTGTGGCGCCGCGGCAGCGTCATCTCGTCGTGGCTGCTGGATCTCACGGCTGCGGCGCTCGTGAAAGATCCGCAACTCGATAAGTTTGCCGGGCGCGTTTCGGATTCGGGCGAGGGCCGCTGGACGATCAAAGCCGCGATCGACGAGGCCGTTCCCGCGCCGGTCCTCACGTCGGCGCTCTACGCTCGCTTCAGCTCTCGTGGTCTCGCGGATTTCCAGGACAAGTTGCTCTCGGCGCTGCGCTACGAGTTCGGCGGCCACCTCGAGATCCCGAAGGCATAACGTGGCGAACGTAACACCTCCCTGCACGATCGCCATCTTCGGAGCGGTCGGAGATCTCACGAAAAAACTGCTGATGCCCGCGGTCTACGATCTGGCTGCATCCGGATTGCTCGACGCACAAACGCACCTGCTCGGTCTCGATCACAACGATTGCGGCCAGGACGGCTGGGGCAACGAGATGAGCGACGCGCTGCATGCCTTTGCGACGAAGCAATTCGACCCGTCCAAAGTTCGGAGCGGCGACGATGAGGCGTATTCGTTCGTGATGAGCCGGCTCGAGTACGTGCACTTCGATTTCGAAAGCGACGAGGATTTTCAAGCCCTCTCAAAGCGTCTCGAGAGCACCGGCAACGTGCTCTTTTATCTCGCCGTGGCGCCGCGCTTCTTCGAGACGATCGTAGAGAAGCTGAGTCACGCCGGCGCGCTCGTGGAGAACGACCAGAGGTTCCGCCGGGTCATCATCGAGAAACCGTTCGGAACCAGCATCGATTCCGCGCGCAAGCTTAACGAACAGCTCAGGTCCGTTGCGGCGGAATCGCAGCTCTATCGTATCGACCATTTCCTGGGCAAGGAAGCCGTGCAGGGTATTCCCGCACTGCGTTTCGGAAACGGTTTGTTCGAACCGTTCTTCAATCGCGACGCGGTCTCGAGCGTGCAGATCACGGCAGCTGAAACGGTCGGCGTCGCCGAACGCGGCTCGTTCTACGAAGGCACGGGCGCGCTGCGCGATATGATCCCGAACCATCTGTTCAGCTTATTGACGCAGGTTGCGATGGAGCGGCCCCGCTCGTTCGAAGGTGACGTGGTGCGCGACGCAAAGGCGACGCTCTTAAGCGCCATTCCGCCGATCTTACCGGCAGACGCGGCGCGCGGACAGTATGCCGCCGGAACGGTGGAAGGCCAACCGGTTCCCGCGTATCGCGACGAACATAACGTCGCGCGCGACAGTCGCACCGAGACGTATGCGGCGCTAACCGTCCGCATCGATAATTCTCGTTGGCGCGACGTACCGTTCTATCTGCGAACCGGGAAGCGGATGGGCGCGCACGTCACGACGATAGCGTTGACCCTGCGAAACCCGCCGGACCCGTTCGAAGCGGATCCCGTAGCGCCGAACCTGCTGCTGCTCGGCATCGATCCGCAGCGCGGCATGGTGCAGCGCTTTTCCGCCAAGCGTCCCGGGGTGGATCTCGCGCTCGGCCCGGCGGAGATGGGTTTTCGGTATGAAACGACCTTCGACGAGCCGCCCAACGTCGGCTACGAAACGCTGCTCTATCACGCGCTGGTCGGTGAAGGGCTGCTCTTTCAGCGCAGCGACATGATCGAGTTCGAATGGGCCGCCGTCCAGCCTGTGCTCGATGCCTGGGAAAAGAGCCCCGAGACGCCCGAACTCTACGCTGCGGGCAGCGAGGGCCCGCCAACCGGCGACGAGTTGCTCTCGCGAAACGGGGACAAATGGTTGCCGGTCGCGCCCCTCGACACACTCGGCACGTAACGCCGGGCTCAAGAGAAGAAGACCAGCATAAGCAAAGGTAAACTTTGCAGTTTGCCTTGTTACCTGCTATACTTCAAGGCGTGAGCCTCGTTAAAGATCCCGTCGACGCTCGGGCAGCGGCCTTAGCTGCCGACCTCCGCGTGCTGATCGGCGGCCTGCGGCGACGGCTGCGCGAGCGGTCGCACTTTGGAGACCTGACCTCTTCGCAAATGTCGGTGCTGCGCCGCCTGAGCCACGAAGGCCCCGCAACGGTTACCTCGCTGGCCCGGGCGGAGGGGATGCGTCCGCAGTCGATGGGCGCGAACGTCGCCGCACTCGAAGCGGCCGGCCTCCTCCATGGTTCCCCGCATCCAAGCGACGGCCGGCAGACGATCTTGTCCCTTACGCCTTCGTGTCTGGAATGGATCGAAGCGGGCCGCGCTGCGCGCGAGGATTGGCTCTTCCACGCGATCCAGTCGCATCTCTCAGCCCAAGAACAAGACGAGGTCGCGCACGCCGTCGGGCTGCTCGCGCGCCTCGTAACGTCCCCTACGTAGAAAGAACCTCATGCCCGTAGCCCAACTTGACGCAGCGATCGTCGCGCTGCTGGACGCCACGCGCGCGTGACGGGATCCGGTACTTTTCGTTCGCTCAACGTCTTCAACTACCGCGTTTGGGCCGCCGGAGCACTCGTTTCGAATATCGGCACGTGGATGCAGCGCACGGCTCAAGCGTGGCTGGTGCTCGCGGAATTGACGCACAAAAATGCGAGCGCCGTCGGCATCGTCACGGCCCTGCAGTTCGCGCCGCTCGTTCTTTTGCTGCCGGTAACCGGCTTTGCCGCCGATCATTTCGACCGGCGCAAACTCCTGATCGTCACGCAGGCGACGATGGGAGCCTTGGCACTCGGGCTCGGCATCCTCACCGTTACGGGCCTCGTGCAACTATGGCACGTCTACGTCTTCGCATTCTTGTTCGGATGCGTCACCGCATTCGACTCGCCGGCTCGACAAACGTTCGTTTCGGAGCTCGTCGGAGAGAAGGAGCTCTCGAACGCGGTCGCCTTAAATTCTACGTCGTTCAACGCAGCCCGCATGATCGGTCCGGCGGTCGCCGGTATTCTCATCGCGACGGTCGGTACCGGATGGGCCTTTCTCATCAACGCCGCCTCGTTCGGAGCGACGGTCGGTGCGCTCTGTCTTCTTCGCCTCGGCGAACTCCACCGAAGCAGCAGAGCAGGTCGTACCCGCGGGAGCCTTGCTGAGGGTTTTCGCTATGTGTGGCAGCGCCCGGATCTGCGGGCGGTCCTGCTTATGCTATTCTTCGTCGGCACGTTCGGCCTGAATTTCCCGATCTTCATTTCAACCATGGCGGTCAGCGTCTTTCATGCCGGAGCCGGCCAATATGGTTTGCTCTCGTCCATCATGGCGATCGGAACGGTCGCCGGTGCACTGCTCGCCGCGCGACGTGCCGGGCCGCGTATCGGATTTCTCTTCGGAGGTGCGCTGCTCTTCGGGTGCGGCTGCGCACTCGCCGCTATCATGCCGAGCTACTGGCTTTTCGGGCTCGCGCTCGTCGTCGTCGGCATATCGGCACAGACGTTCACCACGACCTCGAATAGCCTGGTGCAGCTTTCGACGGACCGCATCATGCGCGGCCGCGTGATGGCGCTCTACATCACGATCGCTTTGGGCGGCACGCCGATCGGCGCGCCGATCGTGGGCTGGGTCGCCGATGCTTTCGGCCCGCGTTGGGCGCTCGGCGTCGGCGCCGCGGGCGGTTTCGCCGCGGCGATCGTCGCGATCCACTATGTTATGACGTACCGGCATTTGCGGATTCGGCTCGAGGCGCGAGGTTTACGCATCAGCATCGATCCCGGCGTTTCGGCCGCTGCACCGCACTCCGATGCCGGCGACGGCGGCGACGCCGGCGTATCTGAGGCCGGCGAGACGGGCTTGGTTGCCGTCCCGTCGATCGCGGACATCCGACGATAGCGTGCAAGCAAAGGAGCGCGCGATCCAAAGGGAATCGCCGAACTCGTTCGTAAGGCCGAAGGCCCCCGGCGATTGGAACGCGGTAACGGATACGTACATGGACTCGCTTGAACAAACGGTAATGCCCGATGCCACCGAACTCGCCGCAATGATTCGGCGCAAGGAGATAACGGCGCTCGAAGCGGTCGACGATGCCATCGCTCGTGCTCAAGCGATGCAGCCGAAACTCAATTTCTTGGTCACGCCGATGTTCGAACGCGCCCGCGCACGAGCGAAATCCGGGACGTTGAGCGGGCCCTTCGCCGGCGTACCGTATCTCGTCAAGGACATGTTCGATATTCGCGGCGTTCCGACGCGTTGGGGCGCGCGCTTTACCGAACGCGCGCCGCTCCCGATCGTGAGCTGCTCGCAAGTGCGAGCATTCGAAGCGGCGGGACTCGTGATCATCGGTAAATCGGCGCTTGGAGAATTCGGCTGGCTGCCGACGACCGAACCGTTAGCCTTCGGTCCGACCCGCAATCCGTGGGATCTCGAACGCACCCCGGGTGGATCCTCGGGTGGTTCGGCTGCTGCCGTAGCGGCGGGCGTCCTACCGATGGCCGATGCTGCCGATGGCGGCGGGTCGATCCGCATCCCGGCTTCGGCCTGCGGCTTGTTCGGGCTCAAACCTTCGCGCGGCCGTCTCGTCGGCGATCAGCATGCGGCGGGCGGCATCGAACTCACTGCCGAGCACTGTGTGTCGCGGAGCGTGCGCGATTCAGCGGCCCTGTTTGCAGCGATGGAGCGTGCGGGAGCAAAGGCCGTCTTTCCGCCGATTGGCAACGTCGTCGGCCCGTCACAACGCCGCTTACGCGTCGGGTACGTGTGCGAGAGCATCGGCAAACAGCAGCCGGACGCCGATGTGCGTACCGGCGCGGAAAGCACCGCAAAACTCCTTGAAGAGTTGGGACATAGCGTCGAACCAACGGTCTGGCCGATCGATGGCGGTGCGCTCGTCGAGGATTTCCGCAAGCTCTATTGTGCGGCTGCGCTCGACGTCATGGGTTTGGCTCGCCTCGCCGTCAATCCACGAGCGATCGCATTCGCGTCGTTGGCGCTCAAATCGGTCGGCTTGCTGCCCCGCGGCATCGGACGCGAGCCGAATACATCGGAGCTCGAACCATTGACGTTCGCGATGGCAGAAGAGGCCGCAAAATTGCCGGCGGGCGAACTCGCGAAGGCCGTGGCCAGGCTCAAAGAATATGAAGCGTCCTATGCGAGCTGGTTCGCGCTCTACGACGTCATCTTGTCTCCGGTCTTGCTTGCGCCGCCCGTCCCGCTCGGGTATATCGCGGGCAATGTCGAGGTCGAAACGCTGTTGGCGCGCACGTTCGGGTTTGCGGATTATACGCTGATCCATAATATCGTGGGCGCGCCTGCGATGAGCGTTCCGTTGCACTGGACCAACGGCGGATTGCCCGTCGGCATGCAGTTCGCAGCGCAGGCCGGCGCCGAGCAGATGCTCTTCGAACTCGCGTACGAGCTCGAAGCCGCTCGCCCTTGGGCGCAGCGCCGTCCGCCGGTGTTCGCTGACGGGAAAGCTCCCCGAATGCATACGTGACAGTAATTGTCATATATCCCACGCTATGATGGTGATATGACAAACGTAACGACCGCTACGACCGCCGCCACGGGCATCGATTTCATCATGTATCTCGTCAAAGATATGCCGCGGGCGCAGGCATTTTACGAGAACGTGTTCGCCCTCAAGCGAGGCGAATTCGATAGCGACTCCTTCGTCGAGTACGATCTGCCCGACGGCAACACGTTCGCCCTAGCCGTCGCACCCGAGGGCGCCGACGTGCGCTGCGGCGGCCTGATGTTTGCGGTCGCCGACGTCGAGGCAGCGATCGCACGCGTGAAGGATGCGGGCGGAACGTTTGTTGCGAACTACGGTGGCGAGGTGTGCACGTCCGGCTGGTGCGTGGATCCCGACGGCAATCCCTTCGGCGTTCACCGCCGCTTCGAACGCAAAACCGGCGCGTAAAGGGGACGGACTTCGCAGGCGCATGCGAGTAGTTCTGTTGATAGGCGGGCCTATTCGTAAAGGAGTCCTATGCGCCAATTCGGAGATTTTCAGAACGAGATTTACCTCGGAGGATTAGCCGGCAACCGGCCGAGCCTGCCCATTCGTTTCGAAGAACTGGAAGCAAAGGCGCATGCGACGCTTTCCGAAGGACTCGTAGCGTACGTCGCGGGCGGCTGCGGCAACGAACGCACGCAGGATGCCAACGTGGCTGCCTTCGAACGCTGGGGTCTGATACCGCGCATGTTCGTCGGTGCCGCGCAGCGGGATCTCTCGATCGAGCTGTTCGGCCTGAAGCTGCCGACGCCGATCTTCATGAGCCCGGTCGGCGTGATCGGTTTGTGTGCGCAAGACGGCCACGGCGACCTGGCGACGGCGCGCGCCTCCGCCGGCACGGGGGTCCCGATGGTCGCATCGACGTTGACCGTCGACCCGATGGAAGACGTCGCGAAAGAGTTCGGTTCGACGCCGGGTTTTTTCCAGCTCTACACGCCGAAGGATCGCGATCTCGCGCAGAGCCTCGTCACGCGTGCCGAAAAGGCGGGCTTCAAAGGGATCGTGGTCACGCTCGACACGTGGGTCACCGGTTGGCGGCCGCGCGATCTGCGGCTTGCGAATTTTCCGCAGCTTCGCGGTCACTGTCTCGCAAACTATTTCTCCGACGAGCGCTTTCGCGCGATGCTCGGCAAAGATCCGCAGACGAACGTCACGGCCGCGACGATGCTATGGAGCCAAACCTTCGGCAATCCGCTGACGTGGGACGACTTGCCCTGGCTGCGTTCGCTGACGAAGCTTCCCCTGATCGTGAAGGGCATCTGCCATCCCGAGGATGCACGGCGCGCCATCGACGGCGGCGTCGATGCGATCTATTGTTCCAATCACGGCGGCCGGCAAGCCAATGGCGGCGTCGGCGCATTGGAATGGTTGCCCGATGTCGTCGCCGCCGCGGGAAAGACGCCCGTGCTCTTCGATTCCGGCGTTCGAACTGGCGTCGACGTGATAAAAGCGCTCGCCATCGGCGCAACGGCGGTCGGCATCGGCCGTCCGTATGCCTACGGCCTCGCGCTCGGCGGCGTCGCAGGCATCGTTCACGTTCTGCGCTGCCTGCTGGCGGAAGCGGATTTGTACACGGCTGTCGACGGCTATCCGACGCGACGCGATCTCAACCCCGAAATGCTGCGGCGCATCGCACGTTAGGGTCCGCCGCAGCGTTATCCCCAGCTTCCGCACAAGAAAGTTGCGCTCTTCACCTCATATGCGCAAGTCTTTTCACACGGGCTACGCCGAAAGGTACGGCATGGGTCAGACCTTTACGCTTATCCTTACAAAAGGCATGCATATCGTTTCGGCGGAGGCTGCTGCAGGCATCAAGGAAGCGCTAACGGCGAAGGTGGCGATGGTCGACGTCATGCTCGATCCATTCGGAGGCGTGAGCGACTCTCGGATTACGACGATATCGGTAGCGCACGTCGTCGCTCTTACGGCGAATCCGCCGCTCGAGGCAGTGTCCGGCAATGTCAGTCGAATCGGAAGACGCGCGCGTTCCTGCGAGTCCTAGGCGATGAGGCGAGCCGTCGCCTCGACCATCGGCCAGACCGGTTGTGTTCGCGCGACCGCGATGCTGCCGCCTGCCCATTGGTTCACGTAGCTCTGCAGTAAGAGTTCGCTGCCGGCGCTTTGTGTTGCCGCGCGGTCGGCGCAAACGTCGCAGATCGCGACGAGAAACGTGTCGGCAAAGAATTCCTGAAGATCCGGCTCCATGCGCGACATCGCGGTCGCGAGCGCCGCGGCTGAAATCGCATAACCCGGTGAAATCTTCGAGTCGAACGCATAAGTCTTCCGCGTATCGTACCAGCGCACGGGCTCGATCTCTCCGGCATCCTGCTCGGTCGACCGGCGCAGCTCGTCTGCGGCTGAGGGATCCCGATCCTCGAGCCACGCAATGGTTTCGCCGTAACTGGCGGAGAGCGGGAGCGGTTCCAATCCGCACAGCGCACAATTCGAACTCTGGCGGACTTCTTCGAGAATTTCGCTCTTCGGTACCAGATCGTAATCGAGAAGTTCTTCGACGGCGGCAAGCATGGAAACGTAGCGTATCGGCATCCGTGCGATGCCGCAATCCAAACAGCCGTTCGTGGTGAGCGTGCGCTCTGAGGAACCACTACAGGTTGGGTCAGCGCGTCGTCGGCTCAGCTCGACCCGTGATTTCAGGGGATATCGTGCTGCAAGTAATCCCGCGGGCACGAGTGCCGCATCACTGAATTATGCATCGTATCCGTCCAGCCAAACGAGCGCGCTCAACGACATAACGGTCGGAAACGACGGCGGTTGCGCCACAACGATCGGCATGTCATTGCGGTGCCGCCCGGTACGCTGCTTCGCCGCGTCTGCGCTACACCGAAGCCGGGGCACTTCGGGTGCTACGCAGTGTTGGTGTTGATCGCTATTGCGGCAGATATGCGAGCGTCGCCGGGCTGTTCGTGATATCCGCCTTGTTGTCGCTGACGACGAAGGTCAACACGTAGGTTGCCGGCGTCTGTTCGGCGACGAAGGCGTGTTTCAAGAATCCGAAATCTTCGCCCGGCGCGATCTCGGCCTTCGTTGCGCGGCCGGGAATCTCGATGCGCGGACCGGGTTTACCGAGCTCGTCGGTGGCGAAGAAGACCTCGTCCGTGCCGTCGGCGGACGGCGCCGAGACGCGGAAGAAGCTCGCGAAGAGCAGCGCGTCGCGCGCGGTATCGATCTGAACGCGAACGTGCAGCAGCCGCGTGTAGGAAACGCCGCTCGTCTGCCACGTGTTGACGATCGTGAACGGCTTCGCTCCGAGCGCGGCGCCGGCATAGGTAAGGCCGTCGACGATGGCCGGGTCGCCGTCGTTCGCGACTGACGGCACGAGCTTCGCGAGCATTGCCGCCTTCGAAGTTGCCGCTTGGCGGTCGCTTCCCGGCATGCCGGAAGATGACGCGATGAGTCTGTACGTCACCCATGCATCTCCATAGAAACCGTTCGCGGCATCGCGTTCCGTTTGTCCCGCCGCACCGGCACCCATCGCAGAAAAAGCATCGCCGACGTTCAAGAGCGTCGAGCCGATCGGTTTCTGTTCGAGCGATGCGCACGTCTCGGCGAGATCCAGCGCACGCGCGCCGTGCACGCGTTCGTTCTCGAAATCGCGGCGTCGCGCCGAGACGGCGACGGCCCTAAGTTCGGTGCCGATCGATTGGGGTTCGCTGGACGGCGTCGCTGCGTAGAGCGTGTTCGCGGGCTCGGGCGTAACGTTGAGCGTCAGCGAGCGCCCGTCTCGCCGGATCTCGATGGGTACCGCAGCATCGGTGCCCAGCGCCGACGTCGCCGCTCGAAAGCCGGCGTGATCCGTGACGGCCACACCGCGGACGTTCACGACAACGTCGCCGGGCACGATGCGCGCGGCTTCGGCCGGTGAGTTCGGGACGATACGCTTCACATACGCGCCGGCCGTTTGATACCGGTGCGGATAGGTGGGCGGAACATCGGTGACCTCAATGCCGAGGACGGCGGCCGGCGCAGCGATTGCGGCCGGCGGCTGCGCTACCGCAAACATCACCACCCGGGACGTGAGAAGAAGGACGGACACTAATGCCGACACGATCATGTGATCTCCTACGGCGTAACGACGTTGGAGTCTTAGCGCCCTAGGTCACGGTTAACGCGCGCCGGCTAGAGGCGGCGAATTTTCCCCGTACCATTCATTTGCGTTACGAGGTGCGCTGGGTTTCCCGTGTAGATGTAGCGGATGTCGCCGGCGCCGTCGATATCCATCCGCAGGTTGCCGCTCGCGCGCACGTACACGGTGCCCGAGCCGTAGTTCCGCGCGGCTGCCTCGCGCGCGTCGACTCCGGTCGTGTCGATCTTCCCCGTTCCCTCGAGTTGGACGTCCTCGGTAGCGGCGATGCCCGATGCGACGATCGAGGAATCGGCTGTTTGGAACTCTATATCGCGCCCGGTCAAGCCCGCGATCTTCACCGAACTCGCCGGGCCCTCATCCGCGTAGCCGTGTAGTTCCGGAAGTTCGATCTCGACCTTCGGCCGCGGCTCGGAGGTTCCGAGCTTGCCTTTCATCTTCACGATGAGCGTGCCGCCGCTTACCTCCGTCGTGACGCGGGAGACGAGGCTCGGGCTTCCGGAGACGACGACGCGCGTGCTCTGCCTGCCGGCGGTAATCGTGGCCCTAAAGGCGCCCCGCAAGATGACGAGGTAGAAGCAGCAGACGTTTCGCGTTTGCGAGATATCGCCCGCCGCGGAACTCGTGGCGGAGACCGGACCGGCGATCAGCGCCGCGACGAGGATCGCGATTGCCGCCAACCTCATAGTACGCCGTTGGGTGGTGCCGTAACACGTATCCGGATCTCGAAGAACTTCGAATCACCCGGCGCGAGGTGCATGAGTCCCGGTTTGGTTGCGAAGTCGCCGTCGAAACCGGAAGGACTCGCATATCCATACCACGGCTCGATGCACAGAAAATCGCCGCCTCGCTTCGACCATAATCCAAGTTCCGAGAAGCCGGTCCACGCTACCTCGAGCGCGCTAGCTCCCGGAGCCCAATAACGAACCGATGCGCTGCGCGGCCGGTCCATCACGATCGCGTCGGCATCGAACAGCGACGGATCGAGCGCCAGTGCCCGGCCGTTGATTGGTGTGGGGAACGCTTGCGGATCGAGTAAGCCGTCCTCGAGCCGGCGGATCGGTTCGGGTTCGTCCTGCGCGAACGTGAGCACGTGCGCGTTCTTCAAAATTCCGTCCTGCAGAGGCCAGCGGAAGGCCGGATGAGCGCCGAGCGATACGGGTAGCGTTTCACTGCCCGGGTTGCGCACGACGTAGGTGACCACGAGCGTCTCGCTCTCGATCGCGTAGCGGATCTCGAGCCGGAAGCTAAAGGGATAGACCGCACGCGTTCGTTCGTCGTCCTCGAGCGCCAGCGCGCAGGCGTCCGGCGCCGTTTCCGCCCATGCAAAGTCTAGGTCGCGGGCGAATCCATGCCGGCCAAGCTTGTACGTCCGTCCAGCGTAACGGTATTCATCGTTTGCGAGCGTGCCCACGATTGGAAACAAGATGGGCGAATGTCTCGGCCAAGCAGCCCCTGCTTGCCACAACACTTCACCCGCGACGGCGTGCGAAATCGACGTCAACTCGGCCCCGCGCGCGCGGATCGTGACGGCGAGGGGGCCCGCGGCGATGCGATGCTGCTGCATGAGGTCCGCATTCGGCGGCGGATGCCGGAGGCATCCAAGCGGATCGCGCGTAGATCTAGCATCGTTATGGCCCGCGTATTCATTACAGGCTCCGCCGACGGACTCGGCCGGATGGCGGCGCAGCTGCTCGTAGAGCAATCCCACGCCGTCGTCCTTCACGCACGAAGCGAGGATCGCGCTAAGGCCGCACGTACGGGCGTCCCGGAAGCAGAAGGGGTCGTCATCGGCGATCTCTCGAGCATCGCGCAAACGAGAGACGTCGCGGCCCAAGTGAACGCGCTCGGCTCGTTCGACGCGGTGATTCACAACGCCGGCGTCGGCTATCGCGAACCGCGCCGCGTCGCAACCGAAGACGGGCTCCCCGAAGTATTCGCCGTGAATACGCTCGCGCCGTACATCCTTACCGCACTGATCACGCGACCGAAGCGCCTGGTCTATCTGAGTTCGGGCCTCCATCGAGGCGGTGATCCGACGCTCGGAGACCTCGCATGGGAACGCCGTCCGTGGCAAGGACAACAGGCGTATTCGGATACGAAGCTGCAGGACGTTATCTTGGCGTTCGCCGTCGCCCGGCTCTGGCCGGACGTTTTCTCAAACGCGCTCGAACCCGGCTGGGTCGCAACGAAGATGGGCGGCCCCGGAGCGCCGGACGATCTCGACGCCGGCCGCCGCACGCAGGTGTGGCTTGCCGTCAGCAACGATCCGGCGGCCCTCGTTAGCGGGCAGTATTTCTACCACCTGCGTCCACGCGCGCCGCACCATGCGAGTCGCGATGTTCGGGTTCAAACAAAGCTGCTCGATGCTTGCCGGCGGTTCTCCGGCGTCGCGTTAAACACCTAAGCGCCGCTGCACCGTCATGGTGCCGCTCGAGCGTTGCCGAGAATCGGAACCCAGACATCGCCCGTGACGGTGACCGGCACGACGGCGGGCTTAGCGATGTTGACGCTCCCCGTAAGGTCGTATTGATCTTCTTCGCCGAAGATCAGGAGCGCCAACTGATCCCCCGCAGAATAGCGCGCAGCGATACCCGTCATGTCGACGGCGTGCGAACCCGCCCCGCGAATCGGCGTGAGCTGATTGTCGAGCAATTCGTACCCGGTCGGCTGGCTCGCGTGCAGCAGACCGATTCCGAAAAACAGGATCGGCTCACCCGTCGCGGCCGCGGGGGCGATGTCGATCTCGAGCCGCGGCAAGCCGCCGATCACCCCGGCCGAGGTGAAGGCCGGGCCCAAGTTGTACGGGATCGGCGTGTCGAGCCCGGCGCCCGCTACCGCCACCGTGCCCGAAGCTAAGCTGAAGTGTGTCCCGGCGTGGCCCGTCGTAACGCTCGGAACGAGCACGGCGTCACCCGCCTTGATAGAAAGGCACGGCATCGTCGGGATCGCGTTCGCTGCGCCGGCCATGCCCTTGAGATATTGATTGAAGAAGGCGGTCGTCGCCGCATCGACATTCGTCGAGCCGCAGTTGTTATCGAGATCGTCGGTTGGAGAGTAGTACAGGTAAAGATACGGGTCGGGAACGACTTGTAACGTGTTGTGGCCCACCTGAAAACTCAGAAGGCGAACGTCGCCGCCGCCTTTCTGCCAGCATTGGTAGTCGCCATACGCATTGTTGAACGGGAAGAGCGTGTCTCGCATGCCTTGAAAGAGCAGCGCATTAATTTTCGGCGGCGGATTCGGCGGAAACAACGGAACATAGCCCGGGCCATCGGTCGCGATCGACGTACCGTTGCAGAAATAACTGCTGCTATGGTAGCCGAAGAAGTCGTGCGCGCCCTGACTCTCATCGTTGGTCTCGAGGCTCGTCTCAACGGATTGCGTCAAGAATGGATCCTCGTGGATATAGCTCAAACCACTGCCGCCAGTTTCGCCGGTGCCGTAAAGGCCGATGAGCCATGCCGATTTGATGACGCCGTTTGGGAACAGTGAGTAATTAAGATCGTTCGGGGAATATTGCGGAACGATCGCTCGTAGCCGATGCCGCTTGTCGATATTCAGCAGCATCTTTTGATACATGCCGCCATACGAGCCGCCGACGGAGCCCATGATCGGTTCGTGCGGATCGTTGCCCTCGAGGGTCGGTCCATAGGCAAGCCAGGGCAAATTGGCCTGGGCCCAGTCCATCACGGATAGATCCATCAGGCCTTCGAAATTCGGGTCCATGACGCGGTCGGTCCCGGTGTCGTTGCCGAAGCCGCGCTCGTCGATGCTCGCGACGCCGTAGTTTGCCGCAACGAGGTCACCGATGTTGCCGGCACTGACGAGGGTTCCCGTTCCGGGCGGAGGCTGGAGGGTCTGTTGCCGGCTGCCGTCATAGCCGGGGCCCCACATGACGAGGGGGTACGTCTTTCCGCCGCAGAGCGTCTGCGGTTCGAAGACGGTGAACGCTTCGGTGTCACCGCTCGGGGTGAGAACATAAATGCTGTAGATCTGACCCGCTCGGCAGGTGCCGTTTGCCGGGGTTGCCGGAACGACGTTCGTGTATCCCGGCGCATTCGGCGGCGACGTCGGCTGGGCAAACGACACCGGCGTCGCGTTCGATATCGGCGGCGCCGTTATTGCGGAACCAGGAGTCTGAGTCGGTACCGGCGCTGCCGACGTGCCGGGACCCGGGGACGGCGAGTCGCTCGTTGTGGCGGGTGAACTGCCCCGCCCTGGAACGATTCCTCCGGTCGTCGTGCCTCCGCCGCAAGCGCTCAATTGAACGGCAGCGAACAACGCAATACCGGCGCGTTTATATAATCGCACGGAACAATTCCTTACTAGCCAATGGCCTTGTACTCGTCGTCGCAGCCCAAATCTGAAAGGGCCCCTACGGAAAGGAGCCTCGCGATGTGGTGCGCGGCAGATCTGCTCGTTCGCCTCTGCAACCTAGATTTCTTTTCACATGGTTAGACCATAGCTGCTTGTTAACATCTAAACGTTACATGCCGCAAGTATCGACCATGACCGTCGACGGCGCGAGCAATCCGACCGGGCGGATCCAACCAAAGTCCGCATTTAGGTCGGATCGGTTGGACCCACCCGCCATTTCGTCACTGGGTTAGCGGCTACGCGGGTCCCGCTTCGGGTGGTGCGGCCGCTGCCGCAAACGCCGCATCGGCAATCGCCGCGGCCATTGCATACGGCGGCGCGAACGCGGGAATCAAGTCGCCCGTTCCGCGCACTACGACGCCGCGCGGATTTGAGAATTCCCGGAAACCCTCGACGCCGTGATGGCGCCCCATGCCGCTCGTTCCACTGCCGCCGAAGCCGAGCGAAGGCAGCGCGCCCTGCATCGCGCACGCATTAACGCAGGCGCCGCCCGACGTCGTCTGCTGCAAGACGCGATCCGTTGCTGCGCTGTCGTAACCGAAGACGTAGAGGCCCAGCGGCCGTTCGCCCGCGTTCACGCGCGCGATGGCTTCATCCACGGAGTCGTATCCAATTACCGGCAGGATCGGCCCGAAGATCTCTTCGCGCATGATGTCCGTCTCGTTGCCGGGATTCACCACGAGCGAGAGCGGCATGCGGCGCGTCTCGCGATCGACGACGCCGTCCTCTTCGAGTGCGACCACCGAATAGCCGGCATCGCGCGCCTGTTGCAGCATGCGTTCTAAGCGATCGAGATGCCGTTCGCTGATGATGCCCGTGCAATCGGAGCCGCGCGAATAGCCGCTCAGCGCAGTCTGCATGTGCTCGCGGCAGGCAGCGACGAACTCTCCGACCTTCGCCTTGGGCACGAGCACGTAGTCGACCGAAATGCACATCTGACCATTTTTGATCATCTTGGTTCCGAGTACGTTCGAAACGGTTTCGGCGTCGACCGCGTCGTCGAGCACGATCGCCGGACACTTGCCGCCGAGCTCGAGCGTTACGGGAACGAGGTTTTGCGCGGCCGCCAGCATCACGTCGCGGCCCACGTGCGGGCTGCCCGTATAGAGCAGATGGTCCCAACGAAGCGTCGGGAAGGTCCGCGCCAGCTCCAGGCCGCCGACGGAGACGGTCACGCGTTCGGGTTCGAAGGCGTTTGCGATCATCTCGCGCAGCAGTTCCGCGCAGGCCGGCGTATAGTCCGAAGGTTTGATGATGACGCGGTTCCCCGCGGCCAGCATCTCGACGAGCGGTCCGACGCTGAGGTCGAATGGAAAATTCCAAGGCACGATATTGCCGACGACGCCCTTGGGCTGCTGGCGCACCGTAGCGCGAGCCGTTCCGAACAGCGCCGGATCGATGTCGCGTTCCTCATCCGCCATCCAGTCTTTGAGGCGACCCATGGCGTACTGCGCGCGGCCGGCGACGCCGAGGACTTCGATCAAATCGCTCGCGGGCGCGGGATGCGACCCAAAATCCGCGGAGAGCGCCTTCGCAATCCGCTCGCGATTGCTCATTATCATGCCCGCAATCGTGCCGAGGTGGCCGAGTCGTACCTCGTACGAGGGATAGGGATCCGCCAGAAAAGCGCGCTTCTGCGCGGCAAATGCGGCACGCAGCGAGGCGATCGCAGCCTCGTCGCCGTGGGCGGTTGTAGCATCGCGGTCAAGAATCGACATCGGCAAGCTCCATGAAGACGGATGGTCGGATCGAGGGCGTTCCACTGTGGTAAGAAAAATCCGTTCCTGGAAAGGACGCGACTGCGGTGACTAGTTTTGTGGGAGTAGGCGCCCGCTAACGATCGCTTCCATACTCGGCGACGAGCGCGCGGAAATACTGGTGCACGAGGAGCTTCACCTCCACGAGCATCTGACCGAGTTCGATGCCTGCGCCCTCGGTTAAAGAAAAGCGCACGGCGCCGAAGACGGCGAGTTGCAAGACGACTGCGACCGTGCGCAGGCGCCTCGACGGCGCGAGCGGGAGCAGTTCTTCGAGCGCGGGCAAGAGGAGTTCCGCGGTTTGACGCGTGTCCTCGATATCGATGAGCTTGAGCTCGCGATCGGCTTGCATCCCCGACCAAACTTCGTCGTAGAGGGGGTTATCGCGCATGAACGCCGCGGACGCATCGATGAGCGCGTCGATGACGTGTTCGGGGTTTTCGGCGAGCGATTCCGTCGCGAGTACTCGCGCCAACTCCGCCTGTTGGGCCTGGAGTTGCCGCACGCTGAGCGCCTGCATCAAGGCGGTGCGGTTGGCGAAGTATTGGTAGATCGAGGCGAGCGGCATGCGCGCGACGCGGGCGACATCGCTCATGGTCACTTGGGCGAATCCTGAGCGCGCTACGAGCTTTTCGGTTGCCCGCAGAATGCGCTCGACGCGCTTGCGGCTGCGAGCTTGCGTCGGCGTTCGTCCGGGTTGCGGGGCGGATCGGGAGCGTTTGGCTACGTTCATAGTGCGCGACGCGGAGATACGTGGCGCCGGGCCTGAACTCCGCCTAGCGTCGCTGCCCGGGAGAATCCGATGAACGGGGACATTATAGTCGACATCTTGACATATTAAATACGATATATTATCGTGTTTTGCAAGCTCTCTTCGTTACGATTTGGGGGTCTCTCTGTCGCAGTATGGCTATCGCCATCCGATCGTGTATTGCCGCGGGACTGCGGGCGCACTCTGCGCGCGCCTGGGCGCGATGCTTTGCGTACGCAACGGAGTACTGGTCGTCGAGATCCCCCCGAAGCGCCCCGTCCGCCGGCGCTTCTCGTGAACTGGAGAAACTGGTCCGGCTCCGTACGGTGCAGGCCGGCGGAGTTCGCGCGGCCGGCGAGCGTTGCCGCCGTTTCCGAGTTGGTACGGCGGGCTGCCCGGAGCGGGCAGACGGTCCGCGTGGCCGGCGCCGGACATTCCTTTACGCCGCTCGTCCAGACGGACGGGATCTTGGTCTCACTCGACGATCTCACAGGGATCGAATCGCTCGATGCAGGGCGCCGCGAAGCGACGGTTTTCGCCGGCACGCGCTTATTCGACCTCGGTCCGGCGCTCGCGGCGCGCGGCTTCGGGATGGAAAATCTCGGGGACATCAACCGCCAATCGCTCGCGGGCGCAATCTCGACGGGCACGCACGGCACGGGCGTAGCGCTCGGCAACATTTCGACGCAAGTGACGGGCTTCGAGCTCGTGCGCGCAGATGGCGAGGCGATGTGGTGCGACGCAACGCAAAATGCAGAGGTCTTTTCCGCCGGACGCGTCTCGCTCGGAGCGCTTGGGATTCTCACGCGCATCAAGCTGCGTTTGGAGCCGCTCACGAATCTGCGCCTAACGCGGACGTGCACGAACGTGGAGGCGTGCTTAGCGAGCGCCGATGGCGCCATACGCGAACACCGCAGTTTCGAGTTCTTCTGGTTTCCGTACAGCGATCTGGTCGCGACGAAAGCGTGGGACGATACCCAGGAGAAGGAGACGGTCAATCCGGTCGTCCGCTATCTCGAAGCGATCGTCGTTGAAAATGCCGCCTTCGCGCTGACCGCGCGCTTCGCGAACTGGTTTCCCGCGATGGTTCCGAGCCTCAGCAGCTTCTCCGCACGCGCGATGGGCGCGGGGTCGCAGGTCGACACGAGCCACGCGGCGCTCTCGACGCCGCGCCTGGTGCGTTTCAACGAAATGGAATACGCCATTCCGGCCACAAACGGCGCCGCCACACTGCGCGACTTGATTCGGATGGTTGAAGGGCGTCGCATGCGCATCTTTTTCCCGGTCGAATACCGCTGGGTCCGCGCCGACGACATTCCCCTGAGCCCCGCCTACGGCCAAGACATCGTGACGATCTCGATCCACCAATCTGCGGGTCTTCCGTACCAAGAGTATTTCGACGCGGCGGAAGCGATCTTTCGGCAACACGGCGGGCGGCCGCATTGGGGAAAAATGCACGGTCTGCGGGCCGAACAATTGCGCGCCCTCTATCCGAAATGGGACGACTTCGCGCGCATCCGCGCCGCACTCGATCCCGAGGGCCGCTTTCTCTCGCCCTACCTGCGCGAGTTGCTCGCGTGAAGCATAGAGCCGTCGCCGTCGGCCTCGTGATGATCGCCAACGCGATCATCCAGTTCGATTGGTTGACGTTTGCGCCGATGACCGATGCGTCGGCGGCGTATTACCACGTCAGCACCGATACGGTCGGCTACTTTGCGCTCTGTTTCGCCGTGCTCTTTTTGCCGTTAGGGATTCCCTCCGGATGGTACATCGACCGGTTCGGTGTCCGCGCGAGTTTGCGCGTCGCGGGGATCCTGTTAGCCGTGGGCGCGGCCGTGCGTGCGGTCGATGGGTTCGGCCCGGCGCTCACCGGCCAGATCTTGCTCGCGGTCGCGCAGCCGATCATCATGAGCGTGATCTCACCGCTCGCCGCGACGCGGCATCCCGAGCGCGAACATTTGACCGTCGCGGCACTCTGCATGATGTCGTCATTTGCGGGACTCGCTCTTGCGTTCCTCATCGTTCCCATCGCATTCGCGTCCGCCGGTATCGCAACGACCCTCGCTGCCGTGGCCATCGTGCACGTCGCGCTTGCGTTCGGAATGATCTTCATGGCCGGCCCCGACCCGGTTCGCTCGGATACGATTCACATCTCGCCGCGCGTCATGGTCGAACTGTTGCGCGACCGCCGGTTTCTCGTACTGCTGGGCGTGATTCTGCTCGGCAACGGCTATTTCAATGGGTTTGCGACGTGGCTCGAGCAGTTGCTGCACGGACAGGGGTTCGATGCCGTGCATGCGGGCTATGCTGGTGTCGCGGTCATCATCGGCGGCGTCGCCGGATCGATCGTCGTTCCGGCGCTAGCCGTGCGGCTCGGCGGCGCGCGGAGGGTGGCTCCGCTGTGCATCGGCGCGACGCTGGTGCTCTCACCGGCGGTTCTGATAACCGCAAACGCCCTGGTGCTCTATGCGGCCTCAGTGCTCTTGGGCTTTTTTCTCATGGGGCTCGTACCGTTGCTGATCGACGGCGTCTCCGCGATTGCCGGAGCATCCCGTGCGGGAATTGCGCTCGCTACGTTCTGGGTCGTTGCCAATGCCGGCGGTGCTGCGGTGATCGCCGTGCTGCCTGCGTTCGCGCGCGGCAACGACTGGCGGCTCGCCGTTTGGGCACTCGAAGCGATTCTGCTGCTCGATGCGTTTTTCGTGCCGTTTCTGCCGCGCTCGGCGACTACAATTGAGGTTTCAAAAGATCTAACCCCGATCTAACCGAGGAGAAATTCGTTGATTACGATCCGTATCGTCGTTGTTCTTAGCTGGATACTCGCGCTGGTCGGCGCGGAAGTAACGCCCGTGCTCGCCGCGGGCGGACAGACCGGAAATCTCCAAGGAACGGTACTCGTCGCGCAGGCGAAGGTGCCGCTCGAAGGCGCAGCCGTGACCGTTGCGGCGCCATCGGGAACCTATACCGCGCGGACGAATACACGCGGCTTCTTTTCAATTCTCGGCCTCAACGTCGATACGTACACGGTGTCGATCGAAGCGCCGGGGTACGAATCGCTCGCTCTTCCCGGAGTAACGATCACGGGCGATCAAACCAATGACTTGGGACCGCTAAGCCTGAGCAAAAAGCTGAAAACGATCGCGAGCACGACGACGCGCTCGCAAACCGGTGCATTTCAACCGGGACAGACGACCGACTCGTACACGGTTTCGGGATCCCGTGTTACGCAATCGACCGGCAAGACCGACACGACGAACGAAAACAACATCGTTCTCTCCGTTCCCGGCGTCACGCTCACCGACGGAGGGGCGCCGACGATCCGCGGCGGTGCACCGACCGAGGTCGGCTATCAGCTCGACGGCATCAATTTCGCGGAGCCCTTCGACGGAGGTAACGGCTCGTACAACCGCGTCAACGGGTTAGGTTCTATTCAGGTCGTCGAGGGTGCCGGAGACGCGACGCAAGGTAATGTTGGTTCGGGCGTGATCAACGTGATTCCGCGCCGTGGAACCTCTCCGGGCTTCGCCGATTTCGATACGGAGATGGGCGGCCCGAATTTCTCGCACCAACTGGCCTTCGATTACGGCACGGCGAGCAGCAATGGCAGCGTGTCGAATTATTTCTCATATGTCGGCGACCGCTTCGTGCCGTACTACGGCTATCACACGCAGGACCTTCAGGAATATGGGAACACTTTCGGGATCGGTTATCAGGTCGAAAATCAACTCCTCGATAACTTCGTCGTCAAATTCGGAAGCGGCCGTCGACAATCGCTGCAGGTTCTGTATTCGAACCAGGATATCCAGGCGTTCGGCGATGCCGGCGGCGTGGTGACCAACCCTAACGTTCCGGGTTATCTCTCCTATTACCCAACCAACCCGTTCGACGGCAACGAAGAAATCGTACCGATCCTTGCGGAGTTCTACGGCCCGGCGGCGGCCGCGGCGTACCCCTCCCTCGTCGCGCTCAATCCGAACACGCCTGCGAACCCGAATTCGCCGGTAACACAGTCGGAGGAGCATACGGCGGGAAACACGCGGTTTCTGAAACTGGAATACGACAACGCGATCGATTCGAACACCTATCTCGCGCTCAAGTACTTTAATTGGGCGCAGGTGTCGGATCTTTCTGAGAACTACAGCGTATTGCCGGGCAATCTCGCTAGTTACGCGGTAGAAGGCGGGTCGCGCTCGGGCGTCATCCTCGACCTCAGTCGCCAGATCGGCTCGCACCTCACGCTGCAACTCGACGGTTCGTACCAGGATATCGATCCGGTTTTCGACTCGTTCGTTCCGGCTGTAACCTTTTTCGGCCCCGGCTTCATCGGCCCGGTCACGGCGCAGCCGAACTACGCCGATTTTCTCCCGGGCGGTTATCTCTCAACCTATTTTCCCGGCGGTGCCCCGCGCATTCCCAACTGGGGCGACGACAATCATGGTTCGTTCTTCCAAGAGTACGGCGCCGGATTGCGCCTTCAATATTCTGCAACCGATCGCTTGAAGTTCGACGTCGGGTTTCGCGACGAACAGGAATATAAACACTGGATCAATCCGTATGCAGCGTCGGCTAGTAACCCGTTCGATCTGAATCCCTCGGCGTTCACGCCGGCAACCAACGACCCGCACGTCTCGCAGCCGCGCGGTTCGGTTTCCTACACGATCGACAATAACGACTCGGTCCGCTTCGGGTACGGCCGCTCCGCGATCTTTCCGGACGGGTTTACTTCGGGGACGCCCTTTACCACGGCCGGGCTGCAGCCGTTTGTCAACATCCCTGCTAAACCGGGCGCCGCGTGCGGGCTGGCAAACTTCGGCGGCACGTTTCCATGCAAGACGTACGCGCAAGAACTGTATTGGGAAGGCGACATCCTCAATGCGCCGGACCTCGGCGAACCGTATCCGGCCATCTACAGCAACTACGATCTGACCTTTCAGCATCGCTTCGCGAACGGATTCGGCATGCACGTCACGCCGTTCTACAAGCTCGGTACGAGCTTGCCGGACGCGAGTCTCATCAACGTCCTTCCCGGCGGCATCGACCTATTTCAAACGACCTCTCAGAGCTTTAACCGCACGACGGGCGTCGAGTTCGAACTGACGACGCCCGAGCACCCCTTCGGCTTCGCGGGTTTTGCCTCCGCGACGTATCAAAACGTCTTGCAGTCTGCGCCGCCGCTGACTGCTGACGAAGACACCATACCGCAACTTCCGCCGGCGACACTTGCCCTCGGCGACGTCTATCGCGCGGGCTACGTGTCGCCGGTCAACTTGCGCATAGGCGGCACGTATAATTTTCATAACGGCCTGAGCATCACGCCGGTGCTGCAGTACGACATCGGATTTCCGTACAACATCGGCGACGTCATTGCGGCTGAAATTGCACCGGGTGTGTACGCGAACGTGCCGCAAGTGAACTTCGGTCCCGGCCTTTCGACGATTGCCGGTTACCAGAATCAGACCGGCTCGAACGTCTCCACCAACTATTACGACCCCGCGTTTCCGGGCACGACCTCCCATCCGCTCATTGCGGCGACGCGCGGGACGCCGGCCTCCGCCAGCAACGGCGGCGTGCTGTGGAACCCCAATCTCGAAGCGAATCTCACGGTCCAGTACAAGCGAAATCGCAGCGTCGTTGGTCTCGCGATCACCAATCTTTTTGGTAACGCCTACAACGGCTCGATTCCGTTGATCAATCCGTACTACCAGCCCGTCGCCAACGGGTTATCGGGCCCGCTCACAAACGCCAACCCGTTGCAGAGCACGTACGGCTCCTATCGGGGCGCCGGGAACATTCCGCACGATACGTGCGCCTTCACGAACTGTGCGTACCTCCTAACCAGCGGCGCGCCCGCGAGCAGCGAGCAAGGCGTGTACCCGACGCTTTCGCCGCTCCAACCGACGACGTTCACCCTCTACTATCAATACAAACTATAAAGAGATGAAGAAGCAGATGGATTTTTCACGCAGCGCACAGATTGCCGGCCTGGCAGCGACGCTGGCGCTCGGTGCGTGCAGCGGCTCCGGGACCAGTCCCAGCACGCCGGCGCAACAGAGTAACGTCCCGAGCGACGTCCTCGAGCTCAGCGTCGGCACGGCAAACATCTTCGGCGATCTGACCGCGAGTGGAGCCAACAGCAGCGGGCTCAACGTCGTCGCCGCGTACCGTCAGCCGAGCGGCACGCAAGACCCCGGCGGCAGTGCGGTGCTGGTCTCGACGCCGGCCTTGTCGGGACCGTTCACGCTGCCGGCAACGGCAGGTTCGAGTTCGCCGGACTTTACGGCGGGCGATACGGCGACCGCGCCCTACGGTCCGGGTCCGCAGGAAGTCAGCGGTAACACGATGACCGCCACGCCGCAGGGCGGCAGTACTCCGACGACGTTCGGAACCAGCGGTGGCGTCTTCGGTGTGGGCATCGAACCGTTCAACTATCTCGATGGTGCGCCGGCAACGAACGTGCCCTATGCGGTTCCGCTCTACGATCCGCTCGCATCGACGACTGCGGGCGATCCCAATGCCTTTATTGCGTGGGGCGGGCCGCCGGCGTTCGATCTTGCGGGCAACGGAGAATCGGTCGTCGGCAGTTCTACGGAACCCGCGGGCCAAGCCGGCGTCAGCGAAGGGCTCGATGTCTTCGAAGGCGTGACGGTGCGAACCGGCGCGTACAAATTAGCCGTCCAAGTTCCGGCCAACACGGGCACGACCAACGCTTCGGCTTCTGCAACGCTCAGATCGACGGCGCTCTTGCCCGCAATTACCCCCGCGACCCCAACGCTCAACGGCAGCGGCGGCGGGACGTTTGCTGCATCGCTGCCCGCCGGCGTAACCGAAGCATATATCCAAGTCACCGATATCGGTCCGCCGCAAGCATCGACGACCGCGGCGGTCGTGGGCTGCAACGGCTCGGTTGCAAATCCCGCAGCGGGTGCGGTAACGCTGATCTATTACACGATCGAAGTTACTCCCGGCGCTCCAAGCGGAACGTTGCCGAACAACGCAGGACCGAGCGGGGCTCCCTCGCTGTGTAACGCGGCACAGAACACCGCGGCGAACGGCGGGACATCAACGGGCGCCGACCAGTTCACCGTGCAGACGATCGGCTTCGATTATCCGCTCTACGAGAGTTCGTACCGCAACGCTGCGGAGGTGTTTTCGCCGGCGCCGAAACTTGCGGGACCAAACGGTCAGAGCGACGTCACGATCTCTTCAGCCGCCGCATTCGCCCCAACGACGGCGGCGGGTGTAACGCGCCTCATCCGGTTGCAGAGCGTTCGCTCTCGGTTGCTCAAGAAGACGTATTCTCCGAGAGCGCGGATAAACGCGCCTTTATCCCTAATCGTCACTAGCCAGCTCATTTAGGTGTGAAATGATGATGATCCGGTTTTCCAGAACGGCCTTTACGTTCGCGTTTGCGGCGCTTACCCTCGCTGCGTGCAGCGGCGGCGCCTCAACCTCAACCGGGATTCCCGCTGCACCGGGCGGCTCCGGCGGCAGCGGTAGTGGAGCGGGTCCGACCGCAACCCCGACCGCTCGAGCGGGCGGAGGCGGCGCAACCGCCGCGCCGACCGCGACGCCTGCCGGTGGGGCGACTGCCTCGCCGACACAAGGGCCGAGCGGCACCGCGATCGTGACGGCGCCGGCGGGCACCGCGGCCTGCCTCACAATACCGGCCGGCACCGAGTACGGCGTCACGACCGCGGCGATGAAGAGCTGCCGCGGCATCCCCTATGCGCTTCCGCCCGTCGGATCGCTGCGCTGGCAGCCTCCGCAGCCCAAACCTCGCTGGGCGGGCGTGTTGCAGGCTACCCAGTACGCGAACCACTGCCCCCAAAACGCGACGTATGCCGGCATCGAGAGCACGACCGAGGATTGTCTCTACCTGAACGTCTTCACACCGGCCGGTGTTGCGCCGAACGCCAAGCTTCCCGTGATGTTTTGGATTCACGGCGGCGGACTTACCGTCGGCGAAAGTGATGACTATGATCCGGACATGTTGACTTCGAAGAACCGGGTCGTCGTCACCATCAACTACCGCCTCGGTTATCTCGGTTTTTTAGCGACGACCGGGCTCGATGCGGAAAACCACCTCCTCGTAAATTACGGCATTATGGACCAGCAGCTCGCGCTCAAATGGGTTCAGAACAATATCTCCGCCTTTGGCGGCGATCCCGGCAACGTCACGCTCTTCGGACAATCCGCCGGCGGCGCAAGCACGATGACGCATCTGCTCTGGCCGGCATCGGCGGGACTTTTTTCGCACGCGATCATCGAGAGCGGCGCGTACGCACTCATCACGACGATACCGCTAGCTACGGCGGTAACGGACGGAAACACCTTCGCTACGAACGTCGGATGCGCAGCAGGCGACACCGGCTGCCTGCGCGCGGTCCCCGTTTCGAAGATCCTGGCGGCCCCGGGGCTGCCTGGTCTGGGAGCGATCGCGGGCGGATTGACCGTCGACGGCACGATCATACCGCAAACGTTTTATGAAGCGTATGCCGCGCAGAAGTACACCCATGTGCCGATCATTCAGAACACCCAGCACGACGAATTCCGTTTGTTCACCGCCGAGATCTTCGATCTCGCAGGCGGCCCGCTGACGGCGGCCGAGTACCCGGTCTTTATACAAGAGGTGCTCACCGCCGCCGGGGTCGGCGATTTCACCACCGCCGTGCTCGACGAGTATCCGCTCTCGAACTACGCGAGCCCGGATCTTGCAGTTTCGGCGTTGCTTACGGACGCAGCGTTCGCCACGCCCGCCGTGTTGATGGACACCTTCTTCTCAGCGGGGGGACCGACAACGATCTACACCTCGGAGTTTGCCGACGAAAGCGAGGCGAGCTGGGAGCTGCCGCCGGTGTCGTACCCCCTCGCTTCCTGTCATCAAGCCGAGCTGGCATTCTTTTGGCAGACCGCCAATCCGAACTTCGTTGGATTCGAAACCCAACTTACTCCCGCAGAGCACCAGCTTTCTGCCACCGCGGTGGACTATTGGACGCAGTTCGCGCAGAACGGATCGCCGAACTCAAGCGCCGCGCCGAGCTGGACGCCGTATGTCGCGGGAGCTTCCAACATGAATGAGTTCGTTCCGCCGGGCGCGTCCACATCGACGAGTTTCGCGACCTTCCACAACACGACGTTCTGGACGACGGTCTTCCTCAGCCTCGCGGCCGGGCTCCCGACGCTTCCTCTTAGCGAATCGAATCCGCCGAACGGCCACCTCCCGGACATCCTCGATGCGGCGCTCTCCGTCGCGCACGAACGGCAAGTTCGTCTGCACGCGCGGCCGGCTATGGAATGGTTCCCTTAAGTATCGTCTCCCCATCGCCAAACCCGCGAGGGCGCCTTCCTTCGGTCTTTCCAGGTCCCGGAGCCCGGCTGCGTAATCAGCGCGTTGGAGGTGCGTATGCTCAACCTCAAGGGTGCCCGCATCGTATGCTCGACACTCATGCTGATTCTCACGCAGCTTCCAAGTGCCGCATTGGCACAACCCCCGCAGGCGCCGGCATCGACTGATGACGTTGCACCGGGCGGGCTCGTTGCAATCATAAAGGACGTGCCACAGAACGCTCCCTTAGATCTACGGGCACTAAGCAATCCCGTCATTAGCGGCGTAGGATTGCAGATCCGTTGGAGCGACATCGAGCCCGTTGAAGGAAAGCCGAATTGGTCTAAGCTGGATGCACTGTTCGCTGCTGCCGAATCGTCGAATAAATGGGTCCAACTTTTCATCTTTCCCGGGTTTTTTACGCCTGCATGGGCTCTGGAAAACGTGCAAACCGACTCATTCCCGATTCAATATGGGCCCGGCAAAGGCACGCTGCTGAGGCTTCCGATGCCATGGGATAGTACATACCTTAACCGCTGGTTCGCATTCCTGAAACTCTTGAGCGACAGGTATGGAACGTCGGCTGCTTTTAAGGAGTTCTCAGCAGCCGGACCGACATCGGTTTCTGAAGAGATGACGTTGCCCCAGTCGCCGCAGGATATGAAAAAGTGGAAAAGCGACGGTTATACGCCATCGAAATATATAGGAGCATGGGCGAGGGTCTTCCCCGTCTACGCCGCCGACTTTCCAAATCAGTACGTTTCTCTGGTAGTAGGGAAGCCTCTGAATATTAATGACCGGGGCAAATTCAAATCCGGTGAGGGCGAGCGCACCAGGCAAACAATTCTCGACCAAGCAATGGCTCTTCTGGGACGACGGTTTTGCCTAGAGAACCACGATCTCCATGGAGACCCGAAGACGCAGCACGCAGACACGACGTTTGTGATGAGTTATAGCGGACGTGTTACTACCGGCCTAGAAATGCGTTGCGCCGCCGTACTCGGTACCTGCAGTGCCGCGATGGGCGCTCAGGGCGATCCCCCGCTCGCCTTGAGAACATCAATCGCGAAGGGGATGGAGCGAAACGCTGCCGGTCAACATGTGAATTATCTGGAAATTTACGAACCTGACGTCCTTTCAGCGGAAACGCAACCGGTGTTGCGTTATGGGGCATCGCTATTCGAGGGCAACAAACCTCAACCGAAAGCCCCTTGAACGAATCCGAGGCGCAGGTTTTCACATCGCTTACGCTGGAGCGAGCACGGGCCAACGGTCGACGATGGCGCCTCCAGAATACACGACGATCGGGCCGAACTGCTGGAGCATGAATTCGCTCTGCGTCGGGCGCAGGAACGCGTAGTCGTCGGGCTTCGCTTGCGTATCGTCGGGGAGCGCCATGAATTGTTGATTCGTGGAGAAGCCTATCGTCTTATCCGGTTTCATGCCGGGCGGATAGAGCGGCTTTGCCATCCATTTACCGCCGTACAAGAAGCAGCCACGCCGCGTAAAGAGCCCGAGCTTCTGGAGGACCCACGAGCGCCCGTCGAGTCCCGGCACTTGCGCGTCGACGACTTTGAGAATCGGCGTCGCAATGAGTGCGGCGGGCTCGAGACCCGACAAGCTCGGCACGTCGAAATCGCTCGGCAACACGAACGCCGATCCCATGCAAATTTCGTTTGCCCCGACGCTGCGGTCATAGAGCAAAGCGGTGGAACTCCCGCCCAGATTGAGGATGGCCCTTTGGTTCGGCGCGAGGCAGGCCGCGAACCGCCCGAACAGCCGCTTTGTCCGTTTCAGCGCAGCCTTCGGTCCGCCGAACAGACTGGGTATGTGGCCGATATGGGCTTCGTAGGCCATGATCCCCCGGCACTCCAGCCTCGGGTAGCTCGCGAGTGTTTTGAGGGCCGCTTTGAGCGCAGCCGGATTCGGATAGCCGCCGCGATGCAATCCGACATCCACTTCAAAACAGACGCGCAGATCGACGCCCAGTTCTTCGGCGAGCCGGCCATACGACGCGAGGCGCTCGTCCGTGTCGATGAGCCAGACGATGCGCGAGCGTTGCGCTGGATCGGCAACGCTTCCCGCGGTGAGAGCGTGGCGCACGCCGCCCACGGGCATCGGCTTACCGAGCAGCAGATCCGCGGCGGGGAATCGCTCCAACACCGCGGCACTGATCGGCAGGTGAAACGTCATGAACAAATCGGTGCCGAACGCTTCGCCGAGGTGGGCTAACAAGGGCAGGCACGGTAGGGATTTGTCGACGATGCGCAGCCGCAGTCCGGCACCCAGCTTCGCCTTGACGACGGCAATGTTTGCATCGAGCCGCTCGAGATCGAGAACGAGGCACGGCCGATAGATATTCGCGCTTCTCAATGCCTCCGAGAGCCGCGAAAAATAGGCGTCCGCGCTCACGGTGCGATCCGGATTAGATCGAAGCGCAACATATGATACATCATCACACCTAAGATGATAACATATCAGATCAATGACCGCCGGCCGCGTTTTTCGGCCGGGACAATGCGACCAACGGCGCAACGAACTGCTCGGCTACTGCGAGACTTTGGTCTTCGTTTCGATCGACGATGTGCGACCACTACGCCGGCCAGATAAGCGTTATTGCGACGTACTTTCGGACAGGCACGCGTCGAGGAGTCCTTCGAGGTCACTGCCGGTGACGGTGTCCCAAACGAGCTGCACGTCGAATCGCCCGTATTCGTGGCGCAGAATGTTGCCCATGTCCGCGATCTGCCGCCACGGAATCGACGGGCGGCGCGCGACGATACCTGGATCCATTTCGACCAAGCGCGTGACCGCTTCTGAAATGCAAAGGATGTCGTAGCACGAGGCCTTCTCTAGGAGCCGATCGCTGAGGAAGGCTGAATGACTCGTTCGCTTAAGCGCCTCGCGAACGGCTTCCGCGTGCTCTACGATGTGCGCGATTCGTTGGAGCCGGCGCTTGGGATCCCAAGATGCGGGCGATCGATCGCTCAAAAGGCGTAGCGCGCCTCACGAAAAATCTCCGCATTTCTTACGGGATCGAGGCCACGCGCGCTCACGAGATCGACGTTGTGCTTCAGCAACCTCCGTAAATCGTCGCGCAAGTCGACAAACGCGACTAGCCCGACGCGGACCTTCGGGTCGAAATCCACCAACAGATCGACGTCGGATTCGGGGCGCGCGTCGCCGCGCGCGACCGATCCAAAAACCGCGATACGGCGGACGCCGGCCGCGCGAAGCTTCGCCCGCGCGCCGCGCAAGGCTGCTAGGCACGCGACACGATCCGGTGGGGTCGGCGGGCCGTCGGGGTCGCGTAACCGCTCAAGAGTGTCCAGGTCCCTGATCGGGACGAGGGCCGCAAGGCCGTTCCCATGATAGTCGATGACGATGCGCTCGCCGCCGTAACCGGCGCGCCGGCAAAGTGACCCGAAAGAGCGCCGCGCCTCGCTCGCGTCCACATGCTCCATTTCCCCAATATAGCACCAAGTGTACAATTTGTACAATAATTGTCCTCGCGTCGGTGAACGCGAACGTTACCGTCCCGCCGGCGGGATTCGTCGCCGGCCAACCGTGGATCGTCCCGCTTGCCGCGAGCGTTACGGTTTGTGCCCGCATCCATTTGCCGGTACCGGACGTCCTAACGGGTATACCGCGGATTCAAGGGAGTACAAAAAATCATGGCCGCATCGACCGAACGCGCGATCCTCGCCGGCGGCTGCTTTTGGGGCGTCCAAGACTTACTGCGTCGCTACCCGGGCGTACTTTCCACCCGAGTCGGTTATTCGGGCGGCGACGTGCAGAATGCGAGCTATCGAAACCACGGAACGCACGCCGAAGCGGCCGAGATCAACTTCGATCCATCGAAGATCAGTTACCGCCAGATCCTGGAATTTTTCTTTCAAATACACGACCCGAGCACCTTAAATCGCCAGGGCAACGATCGCGGGCTCAGCTACCGATCGGCCATTTTCTACACGAGCGAAGAGCAGAAGAAGATTGCGCTCGATACGATCGCCGACGTCGAAGCGTCGGGCCTATGGCCTGGAAAAGTGGTAACCGAGGTCGCTCCGGCCGGCGACTTCTGGGAAGCAGAACCCGAACATCAGGATTACCTGGAACGCTATCCCGCCGGCTACACGTGCCACTTCATTCGGCCCGACTGGAAGCTTCCGGTGCGTTCGGAAGCGCGCACCTAGAAGCGCTCGGGCGCTTTCGCGAATTCCTTGACCATTCGCACGACGGCGAGCGAGTTCGTGCCCGGAAGCGGTACGAGGACTTGCTCGACGGCAACGTATCCCCGCTTCTCGTAAAGGCGAACGCCGGTGAGGGTCGCGCCCATCTCAAAGCGGCGAAAGCCGGCGGCGAGTGCAGCACGTTCGCATGCATCGAGCAATTGAGAGCCGAGCCCGTGCCGTGCCCACTGGGGGTGGACGAAGAAGGCGCGAATCTTCGCCGCGTCCACAGCGGGATCGAGAAGTTCGTCGGTGCGATGCGTCCAAACATCGCCTCCGTACAGCGTCCGGCGTTTGCTCCATCCACCGCACGCGGCGATCGTATCGCCGGCTTCAACTGCGAGATACGTCCCGTCATCGATGAGCCTGGTATCGACCCCATAAACCGTCGCGAGCGCGGCGTCGATTTGTTCGGGCGAATAGTCATCGCGCTGGAGTTCGCGCACGGAACGTTCGATCAACGCGGCGAGCACGGGGATGTCGTTTCGCGTCGCTTTTCTGATGGAGGTCGTCATTGGATGCGCGTCCTCGGGCCCGGCAGCGCAACCCTTCGCGGCGGCAGGTTTTTAATCGGGTCGTATGCAGTCGACAGTTCATGCGGCCCCGACCGCACTCTTCCGCCCCTTTCACGTTAAGAACCTGACCTTGCGGAATCGCGTCGTCATGGCCCCCATGACGCGCTCGAAATCGCCGGGCAGCGTGCCGGGTCCCGACGTCGCGGCTTACTACCGCCGGCGCGCGGAAAACGAGTGCGGTCTCATCATCACCGAGGGCACGACCGTCGAGCACGCCGTGTCCTCGATGGACATCGACGTTCCTAACTTCTACGGCGAGGCGTTGGACGGTTGGCGGCGCGTAGTAGACGAAGTTCACGCTGCCGGCGGCAAGATTGCCCCGCAACTCTGGCACGTCGGGAGCGCGCGCAATCCCAAGGGGAACATTGCGAACCCCGAACTGTCGAGCGCGAGCCCTTCGGGCTACGTGCGCCCGGGAAAACGCGTCTTCGAGCCGATGAGCGAATCCGAAGTGCGCGCCGTCGTGCGGGCGTTTGCGGACGGCGCGCGTTCCGCCCGCGAACTCGGCTTCGATGCGGTGGAAATTCATGGCGCTCACGGATATCTGATCGACCAATTCTTCTGGGAGGGTCTCAACGAGCGCGATGATGAGTACGGCGGAAGCCTGGAAGGCAGATCGCGCTTCGGTATTGAGATCGTCGAGGCGATCCGGCGCGAAGTGGGCGAGGAGTTTCCGATTATCTTTCGCTTCTCGCAATGGAAGCAACAGGATTACGAAGCGAAACTCGCGCGCACGCCGGAAGAACTCCGAGCGTTTCTAGAACCGCTCGCTCGCGCCGGAGTCGATCTATTCCATTGTTCTCAACGCCGCTTTTGGGAACCCGAGTTCGAAGGCTCGGACCTCAATCTCGCAGGCTGGACGAAGCGTTTAACAGGCAAACCCACCATCACGGTCGGAAGCGTCGGCCTATCGGGTGAATTCATCGCCGCGTTCGCGGGCGAATCGTCCCAGGCCGTCGGACTCGACGCGTTACTGGCGCGCCTCGAGCGCGATGAATTCGACCTGGTAGCCGTGGGGCGCGCGCTTTTAGTCGATCCGGCCTGGCCGAAAAAAATCCGCACTCGGCGCTACGACGAGCTCGCGCCATTCTCGCGCGAAGCGCTGGCCACACTCTCATAGAGGTTCGTACGCAGCGTTAGAGTTCGAACGTCGAAAACGGCATGCCCGTGTCGAGCTTGATGTTGCGGAAGTGAGAGTCTTCGACGAGCACGTCCCCGTGGTAGCTCTTGAGTTCGACCGGCAGATGCGTCCTCGTCGAAAGATAGAGAAAGCGCTTCGTGTCTCCGCTTGGATCGTCGCTCGTGCGCTGCCAAGCGATGCTCTCGGTCGACGTGCCGTCGATGGCCGGCCCGGCGGACTCTTCGATCTTTCCATGCGCGGCGAATTCGGTGGCAAAATTATCGAGTGTCGTCTGGCCGCATCCGCGCCCGCGCGAATCGACGACGTGCGGGTCGTTCCGGTCGAGCGCGAGTGCGAAGCGCGAGAGCAGCCCCGGCGGTCGTACGAGTACCTTCGGGCCGCCGCGCCACACGGCGACGCCGCCCGCGCCGTTGCCGTCGAGCACTTCGCAACGCGCGAAATGCGGCTTGCGAAACGAAATGCGAAGGACGTTGTCGTGCTGCCCGCTATCGTTGACGATGTGGCTCGCAACCTCAAATCGGGCGTCGGTGAAGTGCGCGGCGATGCCCACGAACGCGGTCCAAGCCGGGCCTACGTCGGTATCTTGCGCGGAGAGTCGCGAGGGCATCAGGGAGGCTGCGAGCACGACGGCGATGAGAATTCGCATCCTCGCATCAATGATGCGGCAGTCTCCGGCACACCTGCGGACTTACCGCGCTTGGTGCACGTCGCGATAAAGCGTTATGGCGAGATGGCCGATCTGCGCTTGGTGCGACATGATAAACGGCACGTCGACGTAGGTGAAGGCGATGAATCCGCCGAGCGCTTCGAGCGCTACGAAAGCGGTCGCACGCTGCAGCATCGTGTGCTGCCGGGCGAAGAGAAGGACGCCGACGGCGACGACGGATACCAGAATGCGAATCGTCGTAGCCGGGTTAGCGGGCGCTTCGAGCAAGCGGACCGCGCAGAACACCGCCGCCATCGTGATACCGATAGCGGCGACAGGGCTCATACTGCGCGGTAGATGAGTAGATTCCGCTCGAGCCATCATTAGACACATGATTCCGCATCTAAGCAGCCCGCGAAACGTGACCTTTGGACTATGCCGCTTAGGCCATTGAGGGTTCGGAGCCATAGAGCGTGGGACAATGGTCACGTCGGGGTGAAACCTACCGTATGGCGACTGCACTCCCCAATAGACCGAGGCGTTGGAACGTCGATGTCGACGGCATCTGCTGGCTTCCGCGCATGGCCGACAAAGCGCGCATGGCGGCGCGCGGCAAACTCGGCGCGTACCTCATGGGGCATTCCCCGGTCGACAAAGCGCTCTTAATCCGGCTCGGCCTCACCACCGAGGAGTTCGTCGAGATCGCAAATCGTGAACCCGACGATGCGGCCCTTCTCGCCGCGCTGCGTCAACGCGGCTTCGATGAGGAACGTGTGCGGCGCTGGTCGAGCGATTTCACGAAGCGCTATGCCGGCCTGATTCAGCTGTGGGATCTCGACGAAGGCTACCGGGCGCCGAGCCCGATGCAGCGTGCCTTCGTGGCTTTCGCGAAAATCGTCGAGCAGCCGCTCATGTCGATCTACCGCAGAATCTCTTCAGCTCCATAACGCAGATGGTCGCCTACGAACTCATCGCCTTCGGCGCACCGCTCGAAGCGGTGACGCGTGAGACGCCCGTGCCGCAAGGCACGGAAGTGCTGCTCCGTATCAGCTCCTGCGGCGTCTGTCATTCCGACGTTCACCTGCGCGACGGTTACTACGATCTCGGTCACGGGAAAAAACTCCCGATGCCGCGCGGCGTCGCGACGTTTCCGCACATTTTAGGACACGAGATCGCGGGCGAAGTCGCCGCACTCGGCCCGGATGCCGAGGGCATTTCGCTTGGGTCACGCTGCATCGCCTACCCGTGGATCGGATGCGGAGCGTGTTCGATGTGCGCGCGTGGCGACGAACAGCTGTGCACGAGGCCGCGTGCACTCGGCATCTCCGCCCTCGGCGGCTACGCCGATTACGTCATCGTTCCACACGCACGTTATCTCGTCGAAATCGGCACGATTCCCGAAGAGTTCGCGTGTACGCTCGCGTGCGCCGGCTTGACTGCATACGCTGCGCTGAAGAAGACGATGCCGCTCGCGCCCGACGATCGGTTGGCGATCTTCGGCGCAGGCGGCGTCGGCCTCGCGGCAATCTCCCTTGCAGAACGCGTCACGGGCGTCGCGCCCTATGTGATCGAGCTGGACGCCGGCCGTCGTGCTGCGGCGCTGGCAGCGGGAGCGAAAGATGCGATCGATCCTTCGTCGCTCGAGGATGGCCGCGCATTTTCCAAGCGCATCGGCGGACGTCTCACCGCCGCGATCGATTTTGTCGGTGCGGGTGCAACGGCGGCACTCGCGTTCGAAAATCTCACGATGGGCGGAAAGATCGTGAGCATCGGGCTGCTCGGCGGGGCCTTCGAACTGCCGTTGCCGATGGTGGCCCTGCGCGCACTGACGATTCAAGGTTCTTACGTGGGCACGCTGGCTGAGCTGCGCGAAGTTACCGAGCTCGCGAAGAGCGGTGCCTTGCGGCCGATTCCCATCGAAAAACGTCCGCTCGAAGACGCAGACGCAGCCCTTACCGACCTCAAGGCCGGTCACGTCACGGGTCGCCTCGTCCTCAAAGCCTGAGCCCGAGGCCTGCAGCGAGCGTTTATCGCGCGGCGGCTACGAAGGCGAGTACGCGTTGACGAAGTGGAACTGCGGCTCGCGGACGCCGGAGAAGAAGGCCATCATGTCGGCGACCATGGCTTGGCTGCCCTCCGGCGTCAACCCGTAGCGGTGCTTGCGTGCTTGGTAAACGGCGGAAGTGGGCCGCGACGTGACGGCGTCGATCACGGGCGCCGCGACGAAGGTGGCGCGCAACTGATCGCCCGGCTGAAACTCTACGATCGCGGCATTGCCTTCAAACGACCACTGAACGCAATTGCGCTCGCGGGCCAAGGTGAGGCGATCTCCGAATTTCTCCCGCAGCGGCGAGATCGATTCGGCCAGCAATCGAACGGAGTCCGGATGTCCCATGAAACGAGGGTACACTGACCCTCGACGGGGCGCATCCGACATGCGTCCAATAGCAAGCGCCCTGAATGCCGCGCCGTGGCGGGTGACGGAACGAGGAGCTAGCGGCCGAGACGCCGAGCGATCGCCGTGCTGACGATATCCGGGGTTGCCTCAGGCGACCGGAACGCAAGCGACATTTTGTCGCCGCCGTCGAAGAAGAGTTTCGCCGTCGTCTCGTCGTCCGCAAGCGCCGCAACGGCGGTTCCGCTGGCGCTGACCCACATCGCCGAGTCCCAAGAGAGTTCTTCCGTGCGAACCTGATTGCCGAGCTTCGCGCGGACCTGCGCGTTGACGGAGTCGATCCATTGATCAAATGTCATATATACGTTCCTAGGCCTTGTCCATGTGGATAACAGATAGATAGTATCCGCTTTCTTTCGGCAATGCAAGGCTTGTGCGCCACATCTCGAACCGCAGTGCATGCTGGAACCGCAAGCAAGTGGGCTGCTCGAGTTGGTAGCCGCGGCCAAAGCGCCGAGCTTCAGAACCGTCGGGCATGCCGCGGCTCGCCGGATGCACGCAGCCATGGTACGGCGCCTGGCGGGGCCTCCAAAGCCGGTTGCGGTGGAACGCGATTTCGCGATTCCGGGGCCGGGCGGTCCGATTCCGGTGCGCTGCTATGCCTCCTCGCCCGACGGCAACCTCCCGGTTCTTGTGTATTTTCACGGCGGCGGGAACGTGGTCGGCGACCTCGAGATGGTGGACGAGGTCTGCCGCCGGATCGCGTCTGACGCGGGCTGCGTCGTCCTCTCGGTCGATTACCGGCTTGCGCCCGAGCACCCCTATCCGGCCGCCCTCGAGGACGCTTACGGCGCGGTTTGCTGGGTCGCTGCCAACGCGGCCGAAATCGGTGGCGATCCGCAGCGTATCGCGGTGGCGGGGGATAGCGCCGGCGGCACGCTGAGCGCGCTGGTGGCGCGCTATGCGCGCGACCACGGCGGCCCGGCGCTCGCGTTCCAGGCGCTGATCTACGCCGCGGGCGACATAAATTTCTCGTATCCCTCGATGCAAACGTATAGCGAAGGGTATCTGCTCACAGCCGACACGATCGGCTGGTTTCGCTCCCAGTACTTTCCGGTCGAGCCCTCCGCTACGGATGTCTATGCATGGCCCCTGCGCGGCGAGTCGCTTGAAGGATTACCGCCGGCCCTCGTGATCACTGCCGGCTTCGATCCTCTGCAAGATTCGGGCATCGCCTACGGCGAGCGTCTCGTGCGCGCCGGAGTTCCGGTGCGCTTCGTGCACTACGCGGGTATGGTCCACGGTTTTTTCACGTACCCGACCTACTTCGAACGCGCCCGCGAAGCGGTAGGCGAGGTCGCTTCGTCGCTGCGTTCCGCTTTTGCGGATTGCGCGGTGCCCGGCCGATTAGGAGTGATATGAGCCAAGCATCGCCCTCTTCCGTTCAAGGTCGCGCGTCCATCGATGGCCGTCTGCACGCCGTCGAAAGCGGCGTCGTAAAGGCGCCGCGCATTGCGTACTTCTCCATGGAAATTGCGCTCGATCCCGCGTTGCCGACGTATAGCGGCGGCCTTGGAATTCTGGCGGGCGATATGCTGCTCTCGGCTGCCGATCTTGCGCTTCCGATGGTCGGCGTGACGCTGCTCTACCACTTCGGTTATTTCGTGCAGCATCTCGACGACGATGGAAATCAAACAGAAACGGGTGAGGTCTGGGATCCGCGCACGCGGATGTCCGGCGTCGATCGCACGGTGACCGTGCAGGTCGAGGGCCGCACGGTCCACGTCGGCGCGTGGCGGTACGATCTCGTCGGTGCGACCGGCAGCGTCGTGCCGGTGTATTTGCTCGACACGGATTTCGAACGCAACGATCCGCGCGACCGCGCGTTGACCGCGTCGCTCTACGGAGGCGACAATCGCTACCGGCTGTGCCAAGAAGCCGTGCTCGGCTACGGCGGCATGGCGATGCTCGAAGCGCTCGGTATAGCCCCGGGTATCGGCACCTTTCATATGAACGAAGGCCACGCCGCGCTGCTCGTGCCGGCGCTGCTCGAGTCGCGCTTGGGCTCGCGCGATCATACCGAGATCACGAGCGACGACATCGCAACGGTGCGCAAGCGGTTCGCTTTTACCACGCACACGCCCGTACCGGCCGGCCACGATCGCTTCGATCCGGCGCTGACGGCAGAGGTACTAGGGTCCGTGCGCGCGCGACTAATCGAGCGCATCGGCGGCCAGCGCGATGGAACCGTCAACATGACGCAGCTGGCCCTGCGCGGTTCGCATTACGTCAACGGCGTCGCCATGCGTCACGGTGAAGTATCGCGCGCTTTGTTCCCGGGCGATGCGATCCACGCGATCACCAACGGCGTCCACGCGGGCCGCTGGACCTCGCCGTCCTTTCGCATTCTGTTCGATCGCTACGTTCCGGATTGGAAACGCGACAACCAATATTTGCGCCACATCGTCGGCGTGCCCGTCGAAGATATCGCCGTCGCACATCGCGCCGCCAAGGACGACTTTTTCGTCGAGGCACGGCGCAGAACAGGGGTTACCCTCGATCGCTCGGCGTTCACGATCGGCTTTGCCCGGCGCGCCGCCGAATACAAGCGTGGCTATCTCGCATTCTGGGATCCCGAGCGCCTCAAAGCGCTCGCCGCCGACGTCGGGCCGCTGCAGTTCGTGTTCGCGGGGAAGGCGCATCCTAACGATGCCGACGGCAAAGCCGTCATCCGCAAGATCTTCGCGGCCGCCGAGAAATTCGGCGATCTTCTAAAGTTCGTCTATATAGAAAATTACGAGATTCTGCTCGCCCAGCGCATGGTTGCCGGGGTCGACCTCTGGCTCAACACGCCGCGTCCGCCGCTCGAAGCATCCGGCACGAGCGGCATGAAAGCCGCGCTCAACGGCGTGCCGAGCCTCAGCACGCTCGACGGCTGGTGGGTCGAAGGATGCGTCGAGGGCCACACCGGCTGGGCCATCGAGGGCGATCCGGCAGAACACGGTGGCGATGCAAACGCAGCGGACGCGGCAGCGCTCTACGACGCCTTAGAACATACGATCATGCCGCTGTTCTACGAAGACCCCACGGGCTACGCGCGCGTGATGCGCGATGCGATCGCCATCAACGGCTCGTACTTCAACACGCAGCGGTCCGTCGAACAGTACGTGCGCAGCGCCTACCTCGGCGGCTTGCTCGACACGATCGCTTAGCGCGGCGCCATACGAATCGCCCCGTCGAGGCGGATCACTTCGCCGTTGAGCATCTCGTTTGCGATGATGTGTTCGACGAGCGAGGCATACTCTTCGGGGCGCCCGAGACGGGAGGGAAACGGGACTTGCTTTCCGAGCGATATCTGCGCTTCTTCGGGCAGCCCCGCCAGCAGCGGCGTCCAAAAGATGCCCGGCGCGATCGTCATTACGCGAATGGCGGAGCCCGCAAGATCGCGAGCGATCGGCAGTGTCATGCCGACGATGCCGCCTTTGGACGCACTGTATGCGGCTTGGCCGATCTGACCGTCGTAGGCAGCGACCGATGCCGTGTTGACGATGACCCCGCGCTCGCCGGAGGGTTGCGGCTCGGTTTGCGCCATCGCCGCGGCCGCGAGCCGGATCATGTTGAAGGTACCGATCAGGTTGATCGTGATCGTTCGCGTGAACGACGCGAGCGCGTGCGGGCCGTTCTTTCCCACGGTCCTTTCGGCGTGGCCGATGCCGGCACAATTCACGAGGCCGCGCAATTCGCCGAACGACTCGCCGGCTGCTGAAATCGCGCCGGCAGCATCGCTTTCGCTCGAAACATCGCAGCGGACGAAGCGTCCGCCGATATCCTTTGCAACAGCCTCCCCGCGCTCCGCGTTGAGATCCACCACAACGACACGGCCGTCGCGTCCGGATAGCATGCGGGCCGTCGCCTCTCCCAGTCCCGAAGCGCCGCCCGTAACGATAAAAGCGTTTCCAGAAATTTCCATGGTTCGGAATATAGAGCCGCCGTCCGCGGAATTCCGCCTAAGAAAAACGACCCCCACCTAGGCGGAGGTCGCATTGCGGGCCGGATCCGAAGTGCAGAACCGGGACCGTCGAGCTAGCGGAAGCTACCGGAACCGGAACCCGAAGCCTAGGCCGACGGCGGGGTAGTACGGGTAGCCGTAGTACGGATACGATCCGTAGTACGGGTAGGGGTAGGGTCCGTATGCGTAGCTGTGGTGGTACGGCGTGTCGACTTCATTGGCGACGAAGTGCGAGCCGTCGGCGTGACCGTAAATGGTAACCGTCATGCCGCTCGCGAGCCGCAAGCCCGTGGGATTGATGACCGTACCATCGTGCAGCTGCACGTTATCGGTGAATCCGCGCTGATCGCGAACCGTGAGATCGTATTTGCCGTCGAACCCGGAGACGGTGCCGTGGACGGATTCTTCGCCTGTCGCGTAGCTCGGCATCGGCGGCGGGGGCTGCTGCGCCTGTACCGCAAACGGGGCGCCGAGGATCCAGGCGAGTGCGGCGCTCGCGAGTCCGAGGCGGATGAAGACGTGTTTCATAGTCATAGTATGCCCAATTTTCGATTACGTAGCGATGAACGTTTCATAAGAATTTGCTTAGAGAGGTCCCAGGGAACATCGCTCACGTCGACGTGCAAGACGATCGGCGGCGGCTGAAAGACGCGAGTACGTGTCCGATGAAAACGGCATCGCGCGGGTCGTCGTAGCGGGCGCTCGTCATTTCCGCGTCTTTGCCGATCCGATCGTCCAGCTAGCGATATTCCAAAGGTCCGACCCCACGGGGGCGGGTTTGGGGCCGTGCAGGTCGTCGTTGAACGCATCGATGGCGGGCAAGAAATCGAGCACGTATTCCGGCACGTCGTCGATGAGAATGCGCGAGATGCGGCTGTAGATTTCGCGGCGCGCTGCCGGATCGTAGGTTGCGAGGCCGGCTTTCTCGAGCCGCGCGACCTCCGGATTGCGATAGAACGACGCGTTGCGACCGTTGGGCGGCATTTCGTCGGGCGAGGCGTATGCGCTGTCGTCGGGATCGGGCCAGCTATCGTCGTAGGTAAAGAGCGCGACATCGGTCTTGCCGCCGTAGAGCATTCCGCCTGCGGCTGCCGGGGCGAAGAAGAGCGGGGCGGGATAGTTCTTGACCAGGACGTCGGCGCCGATCGCGTGCCAGTCGCTGAGCAGCATCACTTCGATCGCTTCGCGCTGCTTCACGCCGGCGACGGTCGATAGCGCAAATTCGAGCCGCTTGCCGTTCTTTGTGCGGATACCGTCGCTGCCAATCTTCCATCCCGCAGCGTCGAGCAGCGCGGCGGCGCGGCGTGGATCGTACGGATAACGTCGAACTGCGGGATCGCCGTAACCGAACTGCGGGTTGAAGTGCGTCGGGACTTCGTGGCCCAGGCCGTGATAGATCTTTTGAAAGATCGCGTCTTCGTCCATGGCCGTACACAACGCGACGCGTACCGCGCGCTCGTCGAGCGGCGGTTGTCTCGTATTGAAATTGAGATGTTCCCAATCGAGCGAGGACGTCGAAGCGATCGTGATGTCGGGGAACGTCGCAATGCGGGCGAACTGCGAGAGCGAGACCAGGTAGTACAGATCGATGTCGTGCGTGCGCAGCGCCGAAGCGAGCGTATTCTGATCCGGAAAAAACTTGACGGCGACGTGCGGGATCTTCGGTGCACCGCGAAAATAGGCGGGATTCGCGTCGAACCGCATGCCCGACCCGTGATCCCAGGCCCGCAAGATGTATGGCCCCGATCCGATTGGATGCTGGTTAAACGCCACCCGGTTCAGATCGGCGTTGCCCCGCAGGACGTGCTCGGGAACGATTGCCCCTTGAATCAGATCGCGGAAGAGGAAGAGCGCCGGCGGATACGTCTGACGCATCACGATGCGAACGGTTTGCGCGTCCGGGGTTTCGATGCGCTCGATCCGGTCGTATCCGTCGCGCGACGGCGTGTTGTTGGCCGGATTCATGATCTGGCGCCAGGTGTACGCGACGTCCGCGGAGGTGAGCGGTACGCCGTCGCTCCAGCGGACGTTCGGCATCAAGTGATAGGTGATGGTGCGGCCGTCGCGTGAGATGCCGCCGTTGGCGAGCGTCGGCAATTCGCGAGCGAGATCGGGAACGGGACGGCCCTTTTCGTCGTACCGGATGAGCCCATCGAAAATCAACTGGAAAATGTCGCTCGCGAAGGCCATCGTGCCGATCACGGGATTGAGGGTATCGGGCTCTTCGTAGAGTCCGATGCGAGCGGTATCGGGTTTAGTCCATGGATGCAGCGTAGGGCCCGCGCCGGTGGTTCCGAGCCGCGTGCAGCCGGCCAGAAAAATGAAGAGGAGCGCGAGCACACGGATCCGCAGCACTGTGTCGGCACCATGCGCGGCGGGAGCGGCTCTCCCTGCCGCCAATGAGGACGTTATGAGCTTCCGACGTTTCGCCACCGTTGCTTTTGTATTGCTCGCGTTGCTCACCGGCGGTTTGCGGCCCGTTTCCGCGGACGGCATCGTCCCGTACGAGACCTTCATAAAGGGTGCAACGCCGCAGCACGGCCTCTTTACCCTCTGGCACAAGGATGGGAAGCTGTATATCGAGCTTTCTTCAGACCAGTTAAATCGGGATTTCGTGCAAACGATCGTTCCATCGTCGGGCGTCGGCGGCCAATTCGTCGTTGCCGGCAACACCGACCATCTCCCATCGGAGCTCGTGCGCTTCGAGCGGGCCGATAATCAAGTCGCGATCGTCTGGCCGAACCCGTATTTCGTGGCGCCGCATTCCGCTGCCGGGCAGCTTGCGATAGCGCGCAATTTCCCGCGCACGATCGTGGGGCTCGCTTCTATCGCGGCCCTGGATGATAAGACGGGCGCCGTCGTGATCGACGCCTCGCCGTTTTTGGAAGATCAGCTCAACCTCAAGGGCGTGCTCGAGCAGAACATCCACGATACGCCCAAAGCCGATCCATACATGCTCGATCGAGACCGCACGTACTTCGGCTCGACCAAATCTTTCCCGAAGAACGTGGTGATCGAGGCGCTTCAGGATTGGACTTCCGATACGCAGCACATCCGCGACGCGATCCCCGATCCGCGCCACCTGCAAATGCACGTGACGTACAATATCGCCGACATCACCCCGTCGCCCGACTATCGCCCGCGTTATGCCGACGATCGGGTCGGCATCTACGACGATATCTATCTTTCGTTCGATAACGATCAGGTGATCTCGCGCGACTTGCGGTATCTGATTCGCTGGAATTTGCAGCCCTCCGATCCGACGAAACCCGTCTCGCCCGCGCTGCATCCGATGATCTTTACGATGAGCGATACGATTCCGGAGCAATACCGCGACCCGATCAAAGCTGCGGTTTTGAAATGGAACGAGGCGTTCCTCAAGCTCGGGATGAGCGATGCGGTCCAAGTGGTGGATCAACCGAACGATCCTACTTTCGATCCCGACGATATCCGCTACAATATGCTGCGTTGGGTAACGGAGGAGAGCGCGAGCTTCGGGGCCGATTCGCAGACGCTCTACGATCCCCGCACGGGCGAAGAATTTCGGACCGGTATCCTCATTTCGGCCGACGTTCCGGTCCACGCGCAGCAGGAGTGGACCTACGTGATCGATCCGGTGCGGTTCGGCCGCTCGACGGATCCCATGCCGCAGAAATTTCTCGACGACGTGTGGCTCTCTGTGATCATGCACGAGACGGGCCATAATCTCGGCATGCAGCACAACTTCGTCGGTTCGCGTGCGTACACGGCAAAAGAGCTCCAAGATACGAGCTTCACGGCAAAATACGGCATTGCCACGACCGTGATGGAATACGCGCCGGCCAACATTTGGCCCAAGCCCTATGCGAACGGCACCTATGCACAAACGGTGCTCGGACCGTACGACTACTACGCGATGAAATATGCCTACGGCCCGATCCCCGGCGCCAAGACACCGGAAGACGAGTTGCCGGCACTCCAAAAGATCGCGAGTTCGTGGAGCAATCCGACGTATCGCTACGAGTCAGATGAAGACGTTTCATGGGCGGACGGCCACGCCGCCGATCCGCGGGCCGAGCAGGGCATTCTCACGGGCGACATGATCGGCTGGTGCGACGTGCAGATGAAGATGGATCACGACCTAATGGCGGGCCGCAACGCCTATTTTCCGCAACAGGGAGAAGCGTTCGAGGCGGAGACCCAGGCCTTCCGGCGCGTCTTCGGCGGCTATACGAAGTGTGCGATGTTGCCGGCGCACTATATCGGCGGTCAGTATCTCTCTCGCGCACACCGCGGCGACCCTGGTGCGCAGCCCCCGATCGTTCCCGTGCCCAAGGCCGACCAGTGGCGCGCCTTCAAAGCGCTCGACGAGCACCTCTTTTCATCCGGCGCCTGGAGCTTGCCGCCGAGCGTTCTCCAGAACCTCGGGTACAGCGAATGGTCCGGCTACGGATACGTAGAGTTCGAGGGGTACGGCAATCTTCCGAAGTGGGCGTACGATCCGCCGGCGCGTCACGACTACCCGTACTACGACCGCATCGCGGGCGTCCAGGCCGATACCCTCAAAGAGATGCTTTCCGCGCCGGTGCTCGCGAGAATCGCTGCGGGACCTACGGAGACCTCGGACCCGCATCCGATGCAGCTCTCCGATCTCTTCGACTGGCTGCACGCAAGCATCTACCGCGAGCTTTCCGGCCACACAGGCTCCATCGACCCGCTTCGCCGGAGGCTGCAGCAGACGTACCTCGAGCGCCTCATCGCGCTCTACTCGGCGCCGGAGGCGGACGCTCCGGCCGACGCCCGGGCGCTCGCGCGCGCCGAACTCGTGCTCCTCGAACGTCAAGCGGGCTCCGCGGCCGCTCACAGTGCGGACCCGGCCAGCCGCGCCCACCTCGACCTCCTGCGAGCCCGCGCGCACCAATCGCTGAGCCCACGTTAAGTTTTCGCGACAATTCCCGGCCGCTCTCGGCAAACTCAAAAAAAGCGGTTTGGCGTCCGATGTGTTTAACGAAGGCGAGCGGCGCCGATGCTCTTGAGGTTTTGGAATGAAACGGGCCCTGTTTGCTATGGTGATGGTCGTGATGACGCTAGGGGCGGCGCCTGCGCCGCTCCCTACTTCCACGCCCTTACCGGCAAATACGTTTGCAGACGGGGCGACGTACGTGATCGAAGTTCCGAGCAATTGGAACGGGACGCTCCTGCTCTACAGTCACGGCTACCGCTTCCGCGGTTCGCGCAATCCGGCCGTCGATGAAGGCAGCGAGATCGCCGACCTGCGGCCGGTGCTGTTGGCACGCGGTTATGCGCTGGCCGGCTCCTCGTATGCGACCACCGGCTACGCCGTCGCCGACGCGTTACGCGATCAAATGTCGACGCTCGATGAATTCGTGCGGCGCTACGGCCGCCCCAAACGCACGATCGCCTGGGGACATTCGCTCGGCGGTCTGATATCGATCGGCCTGGTCGAACGTCATCCCGATCGTTTCGACGGCGCGTTTTCGATGTGCGGGATGCTCGCCGGCTCGGAATCCACCTGGAATCAATTGCTCGATTCGGAATTCATCTTTAAAGTGCTCTCGAACACTGCGGCGAGTAACCTGCTGCAGCCGGCCAATATTACCGATCCCGATGCGAACCTGCGCGCGGCGCAGCGCGTCTTTAACGATGCTCGGATTACGCAGGCCGGTCGCGCGCGGCTCGCCCTGGCTGCTGCGTTCGGCGAAGAGCCGACCTGGGATAGCGCAACGGCCGACCCGCCGCCGCTCCCCGATTTGAACGGCCGCATTGCAGCCATGCTCAAATCGTTCGAGCAAAACGTGCTGCCGGCCGGCTTTGGCGCTCGCCAAGAACTCGAACTGCGCGCCGGCGGCAATCCTTCCACCAACGTCGGAGAGTCGTACCTTTCCGCGTTTCGCACGCTGCCACAGCGCGATCTCATCGTGAATGCGTATAAGGCCGCGGGCCTGGATCTCGAAGCCGACCTCCGCGCGCTCGACGCGACGCCGCGCATCCCGGCAGATCCGCAAGCCGCCGCCTATCTCAAAGAAAACACGAACGTCGGCGACACGCTGCCGGTTCCGGTGCTCACCATGCACACGATTGCGGATCCGTTGATTCCCGTAGAGCACGAGCGGAACTATTCGGAAGCGGTACCGGTCGAGGTGCGCGCCTCGCATTTGCGGCAACTCTTCGTGAAACGGGCCGGCCACTGTGCCTTCACGTCGGCTGAAACGCTCGTCGCACTCGAGAGTCTGTTGGAACGCATGCGCAATGGGTCGTGGTCGAACCTGGATCCCGAAGACCTCAACGAGTCTGCGCGCGAATACGGCGAAGGGCTGAACTCATTCGTCTCCGACGATCGCGAAAGCGCCCCGGTTCCGCCGAGCTTTATCGAGTACGTTCCAAAAGCGTTCTTGCGCTAGGCGGATGGCTGTGCCCGCGAGCGTGCGCCGGATGCGCGGGTGCTTTGCTAGCGGCAGTACGTTCGGGCGCGCTCCTAACGCAGAGAACTGCGCCGGCGGCTATAGCCGAAGTACACGCAGAGCCCGATGACGAGCCAGGTGAAGTAGCTCGCGATCGTCATCAGCGGCAGACCCTTGAAGATGAGCGCGAGCGCTGACACGGCTGAAATGATCGGCACGACGGGGCTGCCCGGAACGCGAAATCCGCGCTTGAGGTTCGGTTCGCGGTGGCGCAAGACCACGATGCCGATCGAAACGAGCGCGAAGGCGACGAGCGTCCCGATGTTCACGAGGTCGGCGACCACGTCGAGTTCGGCCGTTGCAGCGACGAGCGCCACGATCCCGCCGATCAGGAGCGACGAAACGTACGGTGTCTTAAAGGTGGGGTGCACCTTCGAAAAGACCGCCGGCAGCAGCCCGTCGCGCGACATCGCGTAGAACACGCGGCTCTGGCCGTAGAGCATCACGAGTAACACCGTGGTAAGGCCCGCGATCGCTCCGAGCGCGACGATGGCGCCCGCCCAGCCGAGACCGATGTGAATCAACGAATACGAAACCGGCGACGGCACGTTGAGCTGCGTGTACGGAATGATGCCGGTCAGGATCGCGGAGACGATGATGTAGAGTACCGTGCAGATGGCGAGGCTGCCCATGATGCCGCGCGGCAGATCGCGCGCCGGATTGCGCACTTCTTCGGCGGACGTGGAGACCGCATCGAAGCCGATGTAGGCGAAGAAGACGAGCCCCGCGCCGTTGATAATCCCGCCGACGCCGAAGGGAAGGAAGGGATGCCAATTGGCCGGATTTACGTGGCCCGCACCGATGACGATGAAGAACACGACGACGCAGAGTTTGATCGCGACGATCGTTTTGTTGACCGTATCGCTTTCTTGCGTCCCGCGTACGAGGATCGCCGTGATGACGAGGATGATGAGCGCTGCCGGCAGATTGATGATGCCGCCTTCGAACGGATTCACCCGCAACGCCTTCGGCAGCACCAAGCCGAACGTCGTGGCAAGGAAGTCGCCGAAGTACCCGGACCACCCGATCGCAACGGTGGCCGCGCCGAGCGCATATTCCAGGATCAGGCCCCAGCCGACGATCCACGCGACGAACTCACCAAGCGTGGCATACACGTACGTGTAGGCGCTCCCGGACACCGGAACCGACGAGGCCAGCTCCGCGTAACATAGGGCCGCGAGCCCGCTCACGATGCCCGCGATCACGAACGACAGGATAATTCCGGGTCCCGCCGCCAGGGCCGCCGCTTTGCCCGTGAGGACGAAGATGCCGGTCCCGATAATCGCCCCGACCCCGAGAGCCGTTAGGCTCCAAACGTTCATCGTGCGTTTGAGGCCGCCGTGGCCCTCGTCGGGACACTGCGCGAGAATAACCTCGATCGGTTTACGCCGTTCCAGTAGTGAAGCCATGGACGTAAAGTAGCCTTCGGTGCTGCGATTTCCTCGCTGGAAGCAATGGTTTGTGCCGGCGCGCCGAATCCTGGGCAGAGATGGACGCGGTACGCATCAAGGAATCCGAGGTTGCCGCGAGCGAGGCCCTGGCGGGGGATCCGCAGTCTGCGCTCGTGATCGCGATCGGGAAGGCCTATCATCAGGCCGGCGTCGGCTCCGACCAGCTCGAAGATCTCATGGATACGACCGCTCGCGCCGTTGGGCTCGAAATGCAAGTCACGGCGCTGCCGACGAGCATCACGGCGGCGCTGGGCCCCGGGCACGCCCAAAAAGTGGTGCTCTTGCGGCTGCAGCCCGGAGAAATCGATTTACGCCGGCTCGCGCTGCTCGACGGCGTTTTCGAAGGCGTCGTGCATCACGAGATTGCGACGCCGCTCGCGATCGCGGAGATCCAACGCATCGGCGAGCTGCGGCATGCCGCTCGTCCGGTGCTGGCGCTCGTCGCTTATTGCGCGTTGTCGTTCGGGGCATCGATCATTTTGGGCGGCCACGTACACGAACAGATCGCGGCAGCGATCGTCGGGCTTGCCGTTGGCGTCGTCTCGATAATGGCTCGCCAAAGCCCGACGATCGCGCGTCTCTTTGAAGTGTTGGCGGCCTTTGCTGCGACCGGCATCGTCTCGCTCTACGCGACGTTCGTACATCCGCTCAACGTCTACGTGCCGATCGTTGCCGGGGTCGTTCAACTGCTCCCCGGGCTGCAGCTCACGCTCGCTTTGCACGAACTCGCCTATCGCAACCTCGTTGCCGGCACCGCGCGTCTGGGCGGCGTCTTGATGACGCTCCTCTCGCTCGGTTGCGGGTTTGCGCTCGGCATCGCAGTATTGGGCCCGGGCCAATTCCACGTCGACGGCGTGTTCGCAACCGCAATCCCCTGGTATCTGCTCGCGATCGGGGTCGGCTGCATCGCGGGCGCCATTTCCATTCTCGAGAACGCGCGCCCGATCGACGTTCCGCTCGTGCTCGGCTCGTGCGGCATCGCGGAAATCGCGTACCGCCTGTTCGCGATGTTGCCGGGCCATCAGGTCGCAACCTTCGGTGCTGCGCTCGTCGTGGGCGTGGTAACGAGCATCGGCGGCCGGCTCGCGAAGGTGCCGCAAGCGGTGCTGCTGGTGCCTGGGCTGCTGATCTTGGTGCCGGGCTCGCTCAGCTACGAGAGTATCTTGTTCAGCGTGCAAAGCAACACGGCAGACGCGGCAGGCATCGGGATCAATTCAGTATTCGCCGCCGTGGAGATCGTCGCGGGCCTGTTGCTCGCGCAGCTGTTTATCGCGCCGACGCACCGGCACTAGGGCGTTTGGCCGAGAGGCCGGAGTTCGAAGGAGTGGTGATCGCCGGGAACTACCGAATGGCCGTCGAGAACCGCTGCGTCTAAGGTTTGAGAGGAAGTCTGATGAGCGTTCGGATCAACCACGTGGCCGCGTGGGTCGCCGCGATCGTGTATTTCGCAGGCTGCACCTTCGCCCGGCTGGAAAAAGCGCGCGGCATAAACGCTCATTGACACCATCGAGGCGCGCGCCCCGGGGCGCGTAAATCTGATCGGCGAGCACACCGACTACAACGGCGGTTTCGTTCTGCCGTGCGCGATCGGCTACGAAACGCGCGTGACGGCGCAGGCGCGCGCCGGCCGCGAGGTCGTCGTACGTTCGCGCGGAGACGAGGCCATCTTCGATCTCGACGACTCGGCAGCGACGCGGAGGCGCGACTGGCGCGACTACGTTTGCGGCGTCCTCGCTGAGTTGCGAGCTGCCGGCATCGCGCTCGCCGGCGCAGACCTTTCTGTTCGCGGGACCCTGCCCATCGGCGCCGGATTGAGTTCGTCGGCTTCGTTCGAAGCCGCGCTTGCGATGGCGTTACTGGCCGTCGCCGGGACGGCGATGGAGAAGATGGCGCTCGCAAACCTGTTGCAGCGAGCAGAGATCGAATACGCGGGAACGCGCTGCGGCATCATGGATCAATTCGCGGTCTTACAGGCGCGCGCCGGACACGCGATGTTCCTCGACACGCGAAGTATGCATTGCGAGCATATCGCAATTCCGGAATCGCTCGCCATCGTGATCTGCAACACGATGGTCAAGCACGAACTTGCGGGAGCGGGGACGTACAACGAGCGGCGGCGCGAGTGCGAGGAAAGTGTTGGGCTTTTGCGGACGCGCTACCCGAACGTGCGTGAGCTTCGCGATCTGTCGATGGGCGACTTACTGCAGGCGCGCGACGTGCTGCCCGCGCAACTGTTCGAGCGATGTCTGCACGTCGTCGGCGAGAACGCTCGCGTGCTCGAGGCGGTTGAAGCGCTGCGCGAGCAAGATTTCCCGAAGCTTGGCGCGATCATGAAAGCGTCGCACGAAAGCCTGCGCACGAACTACGCCGTGAGTTGCGCCGAACTCGATACGCTCGTTGGCCTTGCGATCGAATTGCCGGGCGTGTATGCGGCTCGCATGACCGGCGCTGGATTCGGCGGCTGCACCGTCAACATCGTCGAGCGAGGGCATACCGGGGAATTTCGTAAGCGAATCGCGGCGGCATATCGACGCGAGACAGGGATCGTCCCGGAAATTTACGACGGCACGCCCGTCACCGGAGCGTCGCTCTAACGGTAAAGTTGTTAGCAGAGCAGAACTAGTAAACCGTCCGGACCGTATGTAGGGTAGTACCATGTCGTGCCGGTCGTGTCAACAAAGCTTTTCGCTGCGTGTGACGACGCGGGATTTGCCGGCTGCACCGTCAACGTCGTCGAGCAAAATTATGCACGGGAACTCCGCGAACGCAGCGCTGCCGCAGATCGGCACGAAACCGGGATCGTCCCGGAGATCTACGCCGGCACGCCGGTCGCGGCGGCGTTGGTGACGCGTGGATGACTGGAGCAAATTGCCCCACCGGCGGCGCAATCCGCTGACCGGGGAATGGGTCCTGGTTTCGCCGCGTCGCCTGGATCGGCCATGGCAGGGTGAGACCTTCGAAGCCCAAACGGCACCGCGTCTTCCGCACGACCCGGAGTGCTTTTTGTGCCCCAACAACCTGCGGGCAAACGGCGAGCGCAATCCGTCCTACGAGGACACCTTCGCGTTTGAGAACGACTACGCTGCGCTGATCGAGGACGTACCGGAAGCCCGTCTCGACGAGCGCGGACTGCTAACGGCGCACAGCGAGCGCGGGCGCTGCCGCGTGCTTTCGTTTTCTCCGCGGCACGATCTCGATATCGCAACGATGGAGCTCGCTTCGATCCGTGCGGTCGTCGACGCGTGGGCCGGCCAATATCTCGAGTTGGCCCTGCTGCCGTATGTGAGCGCCGTGACGATTTTCGAGAATCGTGGAGCGATGATGGGTGCGAGCGAACCGCATCCGCACGGTCAGATTTGGGCCAACGAATCCATGCCGGTCGAGGTGGCCAAGGAAACGTCCGGCTTAAGCGCCTATGCCGCCTCGCACGGGGAGTGTTTGCTGTGCGCCTACGTGTCGTTCGAGCTCGCAAACGAAGAGCGTTTGGTCTATGCGAACGAGCACGTCTGCGCCGTCGTGCCGTTTTGGGCGGTCTGGCCGTTTGAAACACTCGTCCTGCCGCGCCGGCACGTACGAAGTGTCGACGAACTTGCCTCCGAAGAACGCGACGCCTTCGCGCAAGCGATGCACGCGCTGACGTCTCGCTACGACCGGCTGTTCGGCGTTCCGTTCCCGTATTCCATGGGAATTCACCAACGGCCAACCGCCGGCGCGCACGACGAGTGGCATCTCCACACGCACTACTACCCGCCGCTCTTGCGTTCGGCAACGATTCGCAAGTATCAAGTCGGCTACGAAATGCTCGCCCAGCCGCAACGCGACTTCACGCCCGAAGATGCTGCCCGCCGTCTGCGGTGAGCTGCACTACCCGCGCTTTCCGCGCGAGTATTGGCAGCAACGTCTCGCGATGGCACGCGCGATGGGCCTCGAAGCCATCTCGACGTACGTGTTCTGGAATTTCCACGAGCGCGCCGAGGGCGAGTACGATTTCGCGGGCGACCGCGACGTCGCCCACTTCGTGCGGCTCGCGCAGCAAGAAGGCTTGGACGTGGTGCTGCGCCCGGGACCGTACGTGTGCGCGGAATGGGATTTCGGGGGACTGCCGGCCTGGCTGCAGCGAGACGGTGAGATTCCGGTCCGCACCGTCGACGAGCGCTTCATGGGCCCGGCGCAGCGCTGGCTGCATCGCTTAGGAAAAGAACTCGCGCCGCTGCAGCGCTCGGCCGGCGGCCCGATCGTCGCCGTGCAGCTCGAAAACGAGTACGGGGCGTTTGGCGCCGACCGTCCCTATCTTCTCGCGCTGCGCGCTGCGCTCGAATCGGCGGGCTTCGGCACATCGCCGCTGTTTACGATCGACCAGCCGAACGACTTGGCGCGCGGTGCGCTCGAGGACGTTCCGATCGCCGCCACCTTTGCGCCCGGAGACCCGAAGAGCGAATTTGCAGTAGTTGCTGCGCTGCGGCCGGATGCACCGCTGTACTGCGGTGAGTACTGGGCCGGGTGGTTCGATCGTTGGGGCGAGGCGCGCCCGGTGCTCGACGACGAGCAGCAGGTTCGGGATCTGCAATGGATGCTCCGAAGCGGCGTGTGCGTCAACATCTACATGTTTGCAGGCGGGACGAACTTCGGATTCTGGAACGGAGCGACCGGAACTCCGTTGCAACCCTATCAGCCGATCACCACGAGCTACGACTATCAAGCGGCGCTCGACGAGGCGGGCCGGCCGACGGCGAAATACCATCGCTTCCGCGAGGTGATTGCCCGCGAGTGCGGCACCCCGCTGCGCCCGGTTCCGGCGAGCCCGGCCCTCATCGAGATAGCGCCGTTCTCGCTCAATGAAAGCGTGCCGGGCTCGGGCGTCCTCGGCGACCCGGCGGCGTTCGGGCGTCCCCTGCCGATGGAAGCCCTCGGTCAGGGTTACGGCTATATCTTGTATCGCACGCACCTGCGCGGACCGCGCGCAGCTATGCTCCGGATCGAAAACGTGTGCGATTACGCGGTGATTACCCTGGATGAAACATCGATCGTGCACCTCGACCGCCGGCTGAACCAATCGGAAGCGCTCGTGACGGTCGAAAGCGAGCACGCACTGCTCGAGATTTTGGTGGAAAACGGCGGACGCATCAACTATGGCCCCGGCCTCGGGCACGAGCGCAAGGGAATCTCGCGCGCGGTCAAGTGGGGAGATGAAGAACTACTCGATTGGCAGATGTACGCTCTTCCCTTCGACAAGCCGCCCGCCGAGGGTTTCTCGCCCGGCTGCCGTGCGATTCCGGCCTTCTACCGCGGCGGCTTCAGCATCGACGAAATCGGCGACACGTTCCTGGACGTACGCGAGTTGCGCAAGGGCTCGCTGTGGATCAACGGCCGCAACGCCGGGCGCTTTTGGGATATCGGTCCGCAAAAGGCGCTGTACGTTCCGGGCGTTTGGCTCCGGCGCGGATATAACCAGGTGGTCGCGCTCGATCTCTTCGCGCGCGATCGTCCGGCACGTATCCATGGTGCGATTTCGCCGCCATGAATGATGCGGTTCGGCGGCAAAGTGCTGGGCATGGCCGAACAGCCGCCGGACTCGGAATCCTCTTCAGAATCGTCGGGCATTCTGGGCAAGGTACTCAACCGTGCCTCTGCCATCGGCATTTTTCTCACCTTCACCGCCACGATCGTTAACGTGCTGTTGACGAGCCACAACGCGAGCATTCTCGATCGCACGCAACATGCTGAGAAATTTGCTGCCGCCTTCGCAAACAACGCCCCGGCGATTACGGGCTTCATGCGCAGCAATCAACGGGTCGACGAGCAAGTTGCCGACATGTCGTTGTCGGCACTCTACGACAGTGCGGAGTCGACCGACGACCGGATAGCGATGCTCACGATCGCGGCCCGCATGTTAAACGCGACCGATTGCGCCTCGAGCGGAGAGGCAACGGCGCGGTTCCTCAGCGTGATCGTCACCCAGATTAAGGAAAACCGGTATCCCGAACGGGACGTGCTGCTGCGGTTCGTTCGATCGCGGGCGTTTCTCGGTCTTGCTTCGACCGATATCACGACCGTGTACGACAACGACGATGGAAACGATCCGCTGCGTTGCGGTTCGACGACGACGATCGAGCAGCGCACCACTCCGCAAGGATCGCCGTCCCCCAGTACGACACAGGCGCCGATGTTCACGCCGTCGTCGGGAGGCCCGCGCAATCACGCGACGATCTGGGGCGAGCAAGCTTCCTGGAACGATGCGAAAAATGAACTCTTCGCGCTCTTGCGGCCCGACGATTATGACGGCTGGATTCATATCGCCACCTGGGAAGAAGCCGACGACTGCGTCGATGAAAAAGGTCTCCGCCGCACCACCTACGATCCGGTGAAGAAGCAGAGCGTTTCCGTCGCCTGCACGCCGGTACGGGTCCACTACACCTCGACGCCTTTTGTCTTTGCGCGCGACGTCCCCAGCAACGCGCAGGGTCCGTTTTGGCTCGGACGAGCCCGTTTCTTACGCGACGCCGCACCGGTCTATTACCGACACGCCGATGATTCCGACATGCGCGACCGCGGGGTGCTCGGTCGCCTCATCGGGGTCGCCGAAGCGGGCGAATGCGTCCAGCCGCGCGGGAAACCCCGCTACGTCGAGGTGTTCACCAAAGACGATCGCAGACGCTTCGTGCACGTGTGGCTCGAGGTCGGACCGGCCGGAGCGGGCGCGTGCTCTAGCGGACTTTAGCTGCGCAGCGTTTATAACAAGCCGGCGAGCAGTCCGCACTCTTCCTCGAGCCGCAGCTGTTGTGCCGTGCCCGGGGTCATCCACGTGAACCATGTGTCGTCGCCGACGATCCCATCAACGGGAAGGTGGGCCCAAGTCTGCAGCGCCTTTACCGCCGCCTCGGTGCCGGGTCCGAAAATGCCGTCGATCGGGCCCGTGTACGGCGCGAAGTTAATCGGCAGGCCGCCTCCGGCGAGAATCTTCTGGAGCCACCCGACCGCGGGACCCGTCGACCCGATCCGCAGCTCCGGAGAGCCCTCCGTATAGGCGGGCAGCTTCGCCCAGGTCGCGGGTCCGACGATACCATCGACGGTTAACCCCTGGGCCTGCTGAAAGTTCTTAACCGAGCTTTCGAGGCTCGCGTCGAAGACGCCCGAAATCGGTCCGAACGGATTCCACAAGAGCTGCCGCGCGAGTGCGCGCTGCACGCGTTTGACGTCTTCACCCGTCGACCCGAGACTAACGGTAGCAGGCATAATGAACCCCCTTACGGCGAGAATTGGGCTCGCCTCTCCGCGTTCCTTTCTGGACTATTTTTGCCGGTACTTATGGTGCAGGACGTAGATCGCGGCGACCTTGCCGTGGCGCAGGGCGTACGTCGTCACCACGCCGTTATCGCAGTCTTCGTCGGACGCGCAGTGGTCGACGTAGAGCAGATCGCTCTTGAAGCGCAGATGAATCCAGCCGCTCATCATATGGCCTTCGCCCACGAAGAGATTCACCAGGGTGCGAACGTAGGTGGCCTTTCCCCCTTCGATCGCGTAGAGGTACGCGGCCGATTCCGAGCCGACGGGCGGGCTGCACGAGAGTCGCACGACGGCGAACGTTTGGCCCGGTGCGAGCTCTCCGTACACGACCTGCTCGAGGTACAGGGAGAGCGCGGTGCCGTTTACGTCCTGCTCACCTTCGCCCGCGTGCATCTGGATACGCCCCGGGTTGCACGGCGTCACCGCGTAATTGAAGTTTCCGAAATCGACCGTGTTCTGGGCAGCCGAAGCCGGCACGGGCGAAGCGAGCACGGCCGCGAAAGCGAGGGCGAACATTATTTTTGCGCCTCGAGCAATGGGGGCGCGTCTTTTTCCGGCTCGACGATCGCATCGCTCAGGCGTTGCAGCGCGGCATCGATCGCCGGCGAACCCTGCGAAGCGGCTTCGTTGAGATCGAGCAGCGCCGCAAAGAAGTCGTTCATGTTCAGCATGGCGAGCGCCGCGCTGCGATCCTGTGCGGTCGTATAGCCCGATCGTATCCGCGGTGGGAGCACGTTCACGGGGATGGGCGAACTCGGCGCATCCGGGAGGGGCGCATCGGCATCCGGAATCACGGGCTCGCTGCACGGTGGGACTGTGGCGCGAAGTTTCTTGCGTTCGCTTCCGCTCGACGTATCGTTGTAGTACGCAAGCCAAAGCTGCATGTCGCGCCGCGTCGCAGACAGTGCTTCGCGCTGGCGCTTGCCGACGTCGTCGCGCAGAATCGTAACGAGCTTCGCGATAGTCGGGTCGGCCTGGACGAGGATGCGGCTCATCGCGGCCCGGTCCGGCGCAGCCTTGAGCTGCGCCGCGAGCGAGACGAGTTTCGCGGCGCTCTCATCGACGAAGAGGTCGCCTTGCGTGTGTACGTTCGCAACCGCGCCCAGTTCGGATGCAGCACGCGCAAAGACGGCGAGGTTGCCGCCAATCGCAGGAGACTTGGCGTCCCAAGAAATGGAGACGGCGAGCGTTTCGTAAGCGCCAAGCGCCCGAATCGAACGAGCGCGTTGTTCGATCGCTGCTGCGGAGTATGGCGGATTCGCGAGGACGCTCGGGCGTCGGCCGAGCCGGTTATCCGCGCTCATGCAGGTTTGCGTCGCGCCCGGCTTTTCACGGCTGCCGCGCATGGCGTCGAGTACGTACGCTTCACTTGCCGCGTCGTTGAGGGTATGAAAGATCGCGGCGGTGGCCGTCGCTGCAAATTGAGTCGCTACAATGGGAGGCGGCGGTTCGGGCGAGGGCCTCGCGCACGCGCTCCCGCACGCAACGAAAGCGCCGAGCGCAATCGCCGCGGCAAATCGCGCTATGCTAACGGCCAACCCATTTGTCGGCAGATGAAGATGGCCGCGTCGCCCCGAGTCATCGAACCCGCCGGCCATGGCAGATCGCGGTTGAGCCGGCCGCTCAGCGTCTGCTGATCGTCGCTCGAGATCGTACCGCCGGGTACGAACGTGAGCCCGTCCTCGCCCGAGAACACGCCGTTGACACCACAGAAGTGTGCGGCTGCGTACAGGGTCGGATCGTCCTCGAACGTCACGTCGCTCCACCAAAAGATCGGCGTGCCGCGCTGCAGCAGGCGAAACTGATAACTGGCGCGCCGGTCCGCTTGCGCCCAGATGACTTTGGGGGTAACTTGCTGTGTCGTCGCCATCGCGGCCAAAACGCCGGCCGCTTCGCCGATCGCCCACTCCACGGGATGCACGCGATACGCTCCGGAGCTCAAATGGGTGGTGCCGATGTTCTTGCAGGCGGCGACGAAGTTATCCAATTCCTTCGGCAGCAACGCGCCGAGCGGAATCTCGAAATGCAGGGTCGAGAATCCTTTCCATGGCGTTCCGTAGCTCGCGGGATGCACGTCGATGCCATACCAACCGATGCCGCACGAGTCGCCGTAGTTCTTCGCCCGCTGCGCGCCGGAAGGCAGCAGATCCTTATCGATATCTTGCTGGAAGATTCGCACTTCCGCATCGATGCGGCGAGACTCGCGGATATAGGCTTGGGGTGCGCAGCCGTCGGGGGTGCCGAATGCGTCGGTTCGCACCATGATGTTCGGATAGCCTTGGCCGCGTCCGTCGTCGCGCGGACATTGCGTTTGCAGCCAATACGCGAACGCGACCGAGACGGCACGAGCCCCGGCGTAGATCTGGGCATCGCGCGCGGGATCCCCGCTTGGAAGCGTCGCGGCCATATAATCGTTGCTGCCGACGTTCATCGTCGACCGAGCGTTGGCATACGCGCCGCCCGCGAAGTTCCTCGGATCGACATATTGGCGGTAACTGAACAGCGTTTCCGATCCGCCGCGCAGGACTTGGAACACGCCGTTGATGTCGCCTTCGGCGACGTGAAAGTTTTGGCTGCGTGCGATGTCATCGAAGTTCGGGGGAGGAGACTGCGGGACGTGGTTTTCTCCGGCGGGTCGCTGCTCGAGGGCAATCGGGACGGTGATCGGTTGGATCCATTCCGGTTGCGCCTGCGCCGGCGCGTCGGGTTCTTCGGTATCGGCATGCGCCTCCGCGCCGATCGTCCACTTGATGCCCGCGAGCGGCAGCATATCGCCGAGGTCGGTCGCGTCCAAGAAAACTCGTGCCGTATACACGTCGCCGCCGGAGCTCGTAACGCTTTGCACGGAGCCGTTTTGCACGTTTACGGCAACCACTGTCGTACCCAGTTTCAATTGCAGCCGCGGCGCGAGAGCGGTAACCATGCTTCGCAAGTGATCGTGCACGACCGTTGGATCCGTTGCGAACGGATAGTTCGGCGCAGCGAACCCCGGATTGAAATACGTCTGTTTCTGGCCGTACGGAGAGAGGGGCGCGTTCGCTCGAAACCAGGCGCGGATGCCGTTTCGCAAATCGCGATAGGATTTCGTACTGCCGACGGTTTCCATGAGGTCCATCCCGGCTTCGTCCCAGCGCGTTACTCCTTGCGCCGTCGCCTGCCCCCCGATCCACTGCGTCGGTTCGAGGAGCGCTACGCTAACCTTCGGATCGGCGGCCGCCGCGAGCGCCGCAGCGACGCCGCCGAAGCTTGCACCGATAACGACGACATCAAAATTCTCCGGCATGCGTGGCTCCCGGCGGTTGACGAATGTGCGTGACATCGTCTGAAACGCGGAGCCTCCACGGTCCTTCCGAACCGCCGCGGCGCTACCGGTGCCGGAGGGAGAAATACCCGGGACACGGCGCCTCGCCTCACAGCGCCACCATGGAGGCGAAAAGCACGCTTCCGACGTCACCCTTTTTGGTAGGCGATTGTCGCTCGAAGTCGACTGATAAAGGTATATGAGCGTTCGAGTTGCCCTCCACCATGCCACGCGCTACAGCTACGATCGCATGGTCAGGCTCGGGCCGCAGGTGATTCGCCTCCGTCCGGCGGCGCATTGCCGCACCCCGATCCTCTCGTACCGGCTCGACGTCCGGCCGCCCGAACATTTCCTGAACTGGCAATCGGATCCGCAGGCCAATTGGCTCGCGCGGGTTCTGGTCCCCGAGCCGACCGATCATCTGCACGTCACCGTCGATCTCGTGGCCGAACTCGTCGTCATCAACCCGTTCGATTTTTTCCTCGAATCCTACGCCGAACGCTACCCGTTCGCGTACGACCCCGAATTGGCGCTGGAACTCGCCCCGTATCTCGTCGCGGAGTCGCTCGGTGCGCGTTTCGAAGCCTACCTCGCGACGATCGATCGCTCCGAGAAGGGCACCACGCCGTTTGTATCCGGGATCAATTCGAAGCTTTCGCACGACATCGCCTACGTTCTTCGCATGGAAGCCGGCGTCCAATCGCCCGACGAGACGCTCGAGAAAGGTTCCGGGTCCTGCCGCGACTCCGCCTGGCTGCTCGCGAATCTGCTGCGGCGCCTGGGTCTCGCAACGCGCTTCGCCTCGGGATATCTCATCCAGCTCAAGGCCGACGTGCTCTCCCTCGACGGCCCCTCGGGTGCGTCCGAGGACTTCACCGATCTTCACGCTTGGTGCGAAGTATATTTACCGGGAGCAGGGTGGGTCGGGCTCGATCCGACCTCGGGGCTCTTTGCAGGGGAAGGCCACATTCCGCTTGCGTGCGCGGCGAGTCCAACCTCGGCCTCGCCGATCTCGGGGACCGTCGATCCGTGCGGTGTGACGTTCGGCTTCGAAATGTCCGTCACGCGCGTGCACGAGCCGCCGCGCGTCACGAAGCCGTACACGCAAGCGCAGTGGGCGGCGATCGACCTGCTCGGCGATCGCGTCGACGAGGCCTTGCGCGAGGGCGACGTGCGGCTCACGATGGGCGGTGAGCCGACGCTCGTAGCGGTCGACGACATGGATGGTGAAGAGTGGACGACGGCCGCCGTCGGGCCGACGAAGCGCGCGTATGCGGATACGCTCATTCGGCGTCTGCGCGATCGTTTCGCACCGAACGGATTGTTGCATTACGGCCAAGGCAAATGGTATCCGGGCGAGTCGCTGCCGCGTTGGACGTTCGCACTCTACTGGCGCGGCGACGGCATGCCGTTGTGGCACGACGCGCGCCGCATCGCGCGCGAGAATGCAGACGAGCAGCCGGCGCTTGAGGATGCCGCCGCGCTCGTGCGCGGAATCGCGCGCCGGATCGAGATCGCACCGGAATTCGTCGTTCCGGCCTACGAAAGCCCGCAGATCCTGATCGATAAGGAAGAGGCGCTGCCGGAAAACGTCACGACGCTCGATTCCAAACTCGAAGATGCGGAAGAGCGCGCCCGGCTCGCTCGCGTGTTCGCACGCGGGCTCAACACGCCGGCGGCCTTCGTGCTCCCCATCCAGCGCTGGAATGCGGCCGACGTGCGCCGCTGGCGTTCGGAGCGATGGTCGACGCGCGCCGGGCGTGTCGAGCTCGTGTTGGGAGACTCGCCGGCCGGTCTGCGGTTACCGCTCGGATCGCTCCCTTGGCTCGAACCCGAAGATCGGCCGGTTGTGGCAACGCCCGATCCCTTCGCTCCGTTAGCGGATTTGCCGGACCCGTTTGCGCTGCGTCAAGGTTTTCTTGCCCCCGTGCACATCAACGCGGCCACCGGCCGCCAGGTGCAGGTCGAACAAAGGATCGCGATCGACGGTGCGGTGCGCACCGCGTTACTCGTCGAGCCGCGCGACGGCCGCCTGTGTGTCTTTATGCCGCCGACGGAATCTGCGGCCGATTACCTCGAACTGCTCGGCGCCGTCGAAAGCACGGCGGCCGAACTCCGTACGAGCGTGCACATCGAAGGCTACCCGCCGCCGCACGATCCCCGGATCAACGTCATCAAGGTCACACCCGATCCGGGCGTCATCGAAGTGAACATCCATCCCGCGCACGATTGGCGCGAAGCGGTTGCGATCACGACGGCCGTCTACGAGGAAGCGCATCTTTCGCGCCTAGGCACCGAGAAGTTCATGCTCGATGGAAAGCACACGGGCACGGGCGGCGGTAACCACATCGTGGTCGGTGCGGCGCAGCCGGCAGATAGTCCGTTCCTGCGCCGTCCCGATCTGCTCAAGAGCCTGCTGGCATTTTGGCAGAACCACCCGTCGCTGTCGTATCTGTTCTCGGGCCTCTTCATCGGCCCGACGAGCCAAGCGCCGCGCATCGACGAAGCTCGTCTCGATTCGCTCTACGAACTCGAGATCGCCTTCGCCGAGGTGCCGCCGCGCGGCGTTCCGATCTCGCCCGGCCTCGTGGATCGGATCTTCCGCAATCTGCTGATCGACGTTACGGGCAACACCCATCGCACCGAAATCTGCATCGACAAGCTGTACTCGCCCGACGGCCCGGCCGGGCGCCTCGGTTTGGTCGAGTTCCGCGCCTTCGAGATGCCGCCGCACGCGGAGATGAGCCTCGCACAGCAACTGCTGCTGCGCGCGCTGATCGCTCGTTTTTGGAAGACGCCGTATCCGAACGGTCTCGTCCGTTGGGGTACGGCGCTGCATGACAAATTCATGTTACCGCATTTCGTCTGGACCGATCTGCTCGACGTGATTCACGACCTCGATGCCGAAGGCTTCCCGTTCGATGCGGATTGGTTCCGGCCGCATCGGGAGTTCCGCTTCCCCTTGATCGGCGGGGTGCAGTACGAGGGCGTGCAGTTGGAGCTGCGGGGCGCGCTCGAACCCTGGAACGTGATGGGCGAAGAACAGACGGCGGGCGGCACCGTGCGCCACGTCGATGGTTCCGTCGAGCGGCTCGAAGTGAAGATTGCAGGCTACACGCCCGGACGGCATCACGTGCTGGTCAACGGCCGGCGCGTACCGCTCACGCCGATCGCCGTCGACAGCGCGATCGGCGGCGTGCGCTACCGTGCGTGGCGGCCGCCGCACGCGCTGCACCCGACCGTTGCGGTCAACGCACCGCTACTCTGCGAGATTTGGGACGAACGTCTGGGCAGGTCGCTGGGCGGCTGCACGTATCACGTCGCGCATCCCGGCGGCCGCAATTACACGACCTTTCCGGTCAACGCCTACGAAGCCGAAGGCCGTCGCCTGGCGCGGTTCGAGCCGTTCGGATTTACGCCGGGAACGTTCGTGCCGCCGCCGCTTTCGATCGATCCGGATTTCCCGCACACCCTCGATCTCCGGCGCCGCTAAGCCGTAACGATGACGAGCAATGCACCGCTCTTCGGGGAAGAAGCGCTCGGACGCTATGACGAGATGTTCGATCGCGTCACGGGTGAGATCCGGCCGCATTGGAAGGCGCTCGTTGCATCGTTTGAAAATATGCCGCCGCGCGAGTACGGGCGCCGGCTCGAATCTGCGATGCGCATGGTGCGCGAAAACGGCGTCACCTACAACGTCTACGATGGCGCATCCGGTCTCGAACGGCCGTGGCAGCTCGACATCGCGCCCTTCGTCATCAGCACCGCCGATTGGGCGGTCATCGAAGCGGCGGTCGCCCAACGTGCGCGGCTCGCCGATGCGCTGTTGGGGGATATCTACGGCGACCAGCACCTGCTGCGCAGCGGGGTCGTGCCGGCGCATCTCGTGCTCGGCCATCCCCAATACCTGCGCCCGCTGCAGAACGTGCGGCCGCCGGAAGGCGTGCACACCCATCTGTATTCGGCCGACCTCGCTCGGGCACTCGATGGGACGTGGACGGTGCTGGCAAGCCGTGTCGACACGCCGACGGGTCTCGGATATGCGCTCGAAAACCGCATTGTCGTCAGCCAAACCTTTCCGGAACTCTTCGGGGATCTCGGCGTGCAGCGCTTGGCCTCATTCTTTCGGGATTTCCGGGAGTCGGTAATCGATTTGGGACGCGGCGCGCGAGGCCACGCGGTCTTGTTGACGTCCGGGCCGTACAATGAAGCGTACTTCGAACACGCCTATCTCGCGCGCTACCTCGGGCTCGAGCTGGTCGAAGGCGACGATCTCTCGGTACGCGACGGAACCGTCTATTTGCGAACGCTCGGGGGCTTAGCACGTGTCTCCGTCATCTTCCGGCGGCTCGATTCCGATTTCACCGATCCGCTCGAATTTCGCGCGGACTCCGCGCTCGGGGTTCCCGGTCTCGTCGATGTCATTCGCGCCGGGAACGTCGTCATCGCCAATGCGCTGGGCGGCGGCGTCGTCGAATCACCGGCGCTCGATGCGTACTTGCCGAATATCTCACGCGCGCTCTTCGGCGAGGAGTTGCTCGTCGCCAACGTGCCGACCGTATGGTGCGGTACCGAATGGGGCCGGATGGAAGGCTTGGCACGCGTGCGCCGCAGCATCGTTCGCGATGCATTCGACGCACAGCCGCTGTTCTCGCGCAGCTCGTCCGCTCGGCTCGGGAGTGCGATGAGTGACGAGGACGTTGAGAACTTTGCCGACCACATCGAGCGCCGGGGCTCGATGACCGTCGTGCACGACGTCGTCCACCTCGATGTCGCGCCTACCTTCGAACGCGGAGAGTTCGCTTCGCGTCCGATGTCGCTGCGCGTGTTCGCTGCCTGGACGCCGAATGGGTATGTCGTGATGCCGGGCGGCCTCGCTCGCGTCGCCGCCGACGAAACCGTGCGCGCGCTCTCAATGCAATCGGGAGCCGCGAGCAAGGATGTCTGGGCGTTGAGCGGCGGTCCCGTCGACACGTTCAGCTTGCTGCCGCCGGCACGGGCGCTCGTTCGGATTCGCCGGTCCGGTGATGAAGCGCCCAGCCGCGCAATGGATAACCTGTTCTGGCTTGCGCGCTACGCCGAACGTACCGAGAATCTGATCCGCGTGCTGCGAGCCGTCGTGCTGCGATTGGCCGGCGACACGGGACTCAGCGCGACCATGAACGCGGTGGAACTCGCGCGCCGCCTGCTCGTGCCTCTCGAACACGTGACCGACGAAGCGCTCGACGAGGCCGCGTCCGGCAACGAGCTGCGGCTGACGGGCGAAGTCCAAGCCGTGATTTTCGGCAAGGAGAAGACCGGATTGCAGCGGCTCCTGAGCCACGTCGCGCGCACGGCCTGGTCGGCGCGCGATCGCTTGTCGCTCGATACGTGGCGCGCGATTCACGCGCTGACCGCATGGGATTTGCCGAGCGAGCCCGGCGACGGTTTCGACGGACCGGGCGCACGCGCGTATCTCGATATGCTCGTGCGGCAAGCTGCCGCCGTCTCGGGACTCTCGGCCGAAAACATGACCCGGGGCAACAACTGGCTGTTCTTCGATTTGGGGCGTCGCATCGAGCGTGTGTTCTCCGCATGTTCGCTCGTGCGGAGCACGTTCGTCATTGCGGACGAACGGGAAAGTTCGGCGATCCAAGTTGCGCTCGAAATCGCCGACAGCGCGATGACGTATTCGTACCGGTACCGCAATGCCTTCCAGGCCGCGGCGGCGGCGGATCTGCTCTTGCTCGACACGACCAATCCTCGTGCGGTGGCCTTCGGCGTCGAAGCGATCATGCATCATGTGGCCGATCTGCCGCTGATCGCGGATATTCGGCCGCGCGGTCTTGCGGCCGGGCTTTCCGAAACGCTTCGCGACACGATCTCATCTGCCGATCCGTACGCCTTAACGGCTGCGGACGATGCGGGCGTGCGCACCGCGCTGATCGCGTTTCTCGACGACGTGGAAGGCGTGATGAGCGGGATCGCCGAGGCGATCGACCTGCTGCACCTCCCGAGATTCCGCGCATGATGACCTTCGCGGTCCGCCATCGCACGACGTACCGTTATACCCGCGACGTGGCCTATTCCCGGCTCGTCGCACACCTCGCTCCGCGCGCAACGGGACGGCAGCAATCGCATGCCTTCGATCTCAGCATCACTCCCGCACCGGCCAGAAACGTCGAGCGCTGCGATTTCTTCGGCAATCGCACGAATTGGTTCACGGTTGCCCAAAGGCATCTCGAGCTCGAAATCCTGGCGGAGAGCCGGGTCGTCGTCTCACCCTCAGCGGACTATGGCGCCCAGAACGGACCGAGCTGGGAGAGCGTGCGCGGCGCACTCGAGTTGCCTCGCGCTGCCGAAGCGTTGGATGCGGTGCAGTACGCCTTCGATACGCCGTTGACCGCGGTGAACGCGGACGTGGTGGCGTATGCGCGCAAGAGCTTTTCGCGCGCCCGTCCGCTGCTTGCGTGCGTCCTCGAACTCAACACCCGCATTCATGCAGACTTCACCTACGATGGTAAGGCGACCGACACGAGCACGACGGCCCGGCGCGCGTTCGAGTTGCGCGCCGGCGTCTGCCAGGATTTCGCGCATGTCGGCATCGCGGCCGTTCGTGCGATGGGACTCGCGGCACGGTACGTGAGCGGTTATCTCTTGACGCATCCGCCGCCCGGTCAGGAACGCCTCGTCGGGTCGGACGCAAGCCACGCTTGGTTTTCCGTGTGGATCCCTTCGCTTGGCTGGGTCGATTTCGATCCCACCAACGACGTGCTCCCGAGCAGCCAGCACATCACGGTCGCTTGGGGCCGCGATTTCGCCGACGTCACCCCGGTTCACGGCATCATCACCGGCGGCAGCGCCCACGAAGTCGAGGTCGGGGTCGACGTCACTCCCCTGTAGAGAGCGTTCTCTTACGCACTCGGGTGCGTGCCGGGACGATAGCCTGCCGATAGAACAGCGACGGTCGAACGCGGCGTTAACACCTCGACGTCGCATTGTGCCGGCCGCGGCCGGCGGCTCGTGTAGCCGAAATCCGACCAGGCGAGAAGTTCGCGATCCCACACGAGCCACGCCGCACCGCCGAGTGCAATAGACGTTCCGTCCGGCAGCGTCGCAAGTTCCGTGTGATACGTCCGCTTCGTGCGCCGGTCGAGCCGGTCGGCGTGAAGTTTCGCATCGATGGCATCCGCGTTCGTCGCCACGCCGTTCACGTTTTCCCAGAGCGCTCGAAAGCGCTGATAATCGACGTACCGGCACTCCGCGCATGGGCGATGGCCCGCCGCGAACGCGGTTGCTTCATCGAGAAAGAACAACTCGGTATAGGAGTGCGGGCGCATGATCGCTCGATGCCGCCCACGAAACGCTATCCGGCACGTGAGCCAGCGGCGGACCTGCGAATACCGGACGATACGACGCGCATCATCGTGAAGGATGCCCCGGTTGCCCATGACGAGACCCCGGCCCTCGAGCCGGAGTATCTCGCCGAACGGCGTGACTCTGTTTTGCAGCGGCATCACGCTCATTATACGCCGGCTGCGTAGAACGCGAGGTTGGCGGGGAACACGTCTCCTGCATCGGCCTCGGCGGCTTCCATCTCGGCCGGCCGAATGTGCCCGATGGCGACGTTATCAACTTCATCCACGATGCCGTCGATCGCGGCATCACGTTCCTGGACAACTCGTGGGACTGCAACAACGGGATGCGCGAAATTCGCGTCGGCCGCGCGCCGAGCGCAGATGCCGCTCAACGTGATGGACGCTCACTTCGGACCTATGCATACCGTGATAACGATCATCTCGGCTCGTCGATTAGCACGAGGTACGACCGCATTCATCGCTAAACCACCTCACGCCAAACGAGTTCGCCGAGACCCAAAAACAACACACCTCACAATTGCTGGTGGACGTCCGTCGGGTCGAACTTTGAGCGAGGAGGCATGAGCGCGATGCTGAGCTGGCAAGTGGGCCGGGTGAAGATCACCCGCATCGTCGAGATGGATTTGCCGGTGCCGATCGTGTTCATGGCGCAGGCCACGGGCGCGGAGCTGCGCAAGTCGGCGTGGCTCTATCCGCACTTCGTCGGCGAGGACGATACGCTGAAGCTCAGCATCCACGCGCTGCTGGTCGAGGCGCCGGGGCGCAAGCTCGTCGTCGACACCTGCATCGGCAACGACCGGCCGCGCGAGATCACCGGCGGCGAGCCGTTGGCGACACCGTTCCTGGAGCATCTTGGGGAGGCGGGCTGGTCGCGCGACGGAGTCGACGCCGTGGTGTGCACGCACCTGCACGTCGACCACGTCGGCTGGAACACGATGCTCGAGAACGGCAAGTGGGCGCCGACCTTCCCGAAGGCGCGCTACCTCATCGCTCGGCGCGAGTACGACTTCTGGAGCGCCCACGATGACGAGGAGCAGCAGGCGATGCTCGGCGATAGCGTCAAGCCGATCTTCGACGCCGGCCTCGTCCAGCTGGTGGAGCTGGACCACGTGATCTCGCCGGAGATCCGGCTTACGCGTTCCACCGGCCACACGCCGGGCCACGTCTGCGTGATGATCGAGTCCGATGGCGAGCGGGCGGTGATCACCGGCGACATCGGCGACAACGACCCGAAGGACGCCGCGCTTACGCGCTCGCGCCTTTTCGCCGAATGGGCCGACCAGACGATCCTCGTCATCGGCACCCACTTCGCCGCTCCCACCGCCGGCCACGTCGTCCGCGACGGCGCAGCGTTCAGGTTTGCGGTGTGAGGGCGGCGAGCTGTTAAGAACGATGCTTGCGACGAAAAGTCTCGACCTATTTGCGGGAATCCCCGTGACTGAATACGCGACGGCACTACACTGGTACGAACGACTGTTGGGGTCTTCACCCGCATTCTATCCGCACGACACGGAAGCCGTCTGGGAGCTCGCGGAACATCGGTACTTATACGTCGTGCAGGAGCCGGAACACGCCGGCCACGCCATGCACGCGCTCTTCGTTGATGACCTCGACGCACTCGTCGCGCAGATCGCCGATCGGGGCATCGAGCCCGCGAAGCGCGAATCCTATTCGAACGGCGTGCGCAAGATCACCTATCGCGATGCTGACGGAAACGAAGTCGGTTTCGGCGGAGCGCCGCCAGAACCGTGATGCCGATCGTGTGTCGCTGCGTGCGCGATCGCACGGTCAATCGAAGTTACCATTCGGCACGGCGAGAACGGGACCAACTACGGCGCCTGCTGCGGATTGTTGAGGAGCGGCACCCACACGTCGCCCGAAACCGTCACGGGAACGACCCCAGGTTGTAGGACGCTGATGTTTCCGGTGGCGCTGGCGTCGTACTGGTCTTCGGCACCGAAGACCAACAATGCCAGTTGATCGCCCGCGGCATAGCGTGCCGCAATGCCCGTCATATCGACGTCTTGTTCGCCCGTGCCCCGGACCGGCGTCAGTTGGTTGTCGAGAAGGTCGTAGCCGGTCGGCTGGCTCGCGTGCAGCAACCCGATTCCGAAGAACAGTTCCGGCTGGCCGGTTGACGCGACCGCGCTGATGTTGACCTCGAGGCGCGGCAGCCCCCCGAGGACGCCGGCGTTCGTGAACTTCGGACCGAGGGTGACCGGAACCGGCACGTCGAGCCCAGCCCCGGCGACCGCAATCGTCGATGGCACGCTAAAATGCGTTCCGGCATGCCCCGTCGTGATGCTCGGTACCAAGATGGCGTCGCCCTCTTTAATGGAAAGGCACGGTCCCTCGGGAACGGCGTTGGCCGCACCCGCTATGCCTTTGAGATATTGATTGAAGAACGCGAGCGTCGCCGTATCGACGTCGGTCGAGCCGCACTCTTGGTTAAAATCTTCCAGCGGCGGATAGTACAAATACATGTACGGATCGGGCACGACCTGAAGAAAGTTGTGGCCGTACATATAGCTGAAGAGCCGTACGTCGCCGCCGTTTTTGCTCCAGCAAAGATAATCCGCATACGCGTTGTTGAAGGTGAACAGCGTGTCGCGCATGCCGTTCCAGAGCAGCGCGTTGATCTTGGGCGGATAGGTCGGCTGAAAGAGCGGCGTCGTCCCCGGATTGCCGTCGGTCGCGATCGGCGCTCCATCGCAGAAATAGCTGCTGCTGTGATAGCCGAAGAAATCGTGCGTCGGCTGGCTTTCCTGCCCGGTCTCGAGGCCGTCGAGTGTCGCTTGTAATAAAAACGGATCCTCGTTGCCGCGGCTGAGGCCGTTGCCGCCGGTTTCACCCAAGGCGTAGAGGCCGATATCCCACGCATCCTTGACGACGGTGTTGGGATAGAGCGCGTAGTTGAGATCGTTCGGCGAGATTTGCGGAACGATCGCATGCAGGCGGTGGCGCTTGTCGATGTTGAGCAGCATCTTTTGATACATGCCGCCGTACGAGCCGCCGATCGCGCCCATGATCGGTTCGTGCGGATCGTCGCCTTCGAGCGTCGGCCCGTAGGCGAGCCAGGCCAAATTGGCCTGCGCCCAATTCATCACGGAGAGATCCATGAGGCCTTCGTAGTTCGGGTCCATCACACGATCCGTGCCGGTATCCTGGCCGAAGCCGCGCTCGTCGATGCTGACGACGCCGTAGTTCGCGGCGACGAGCGGGCCGATCGCGCCGGGCGATATGCCGAGCGGCGTGCTCGCCGTGGTCGTCTCCCGGCTCGATGAGTAACCGGGTCCCCACATGACGAGCGGATACGTCTTCCCGCCGCAGATCGTGGCGGGTTCGAACACCGTGAACGCTTCCGTGTCGCCGGTCGGCGTGAGCACGTAAATGCTGTAGATGTCGCCCGCCCGGCACGTGCCGGCCGCCGGCGGTGAGGGCACGACGTTCGTAAAACCGGGCGCCTGCGGCGGCGAGGTCGGCGGCGGAATCGCGCTCGTGGAGTTGCCTCCGGGCGGCGTGCTCGAGGTGCCGGTCGGCACGGCGGTTGCCCGCGCCGTTGGTGCCGCGGTCGGATTCGAGCCGCTGCCGCCGTTTCCGCCGCTCCCGGCGCCGCCCGTCGAGCCGCCGGAACCGCTCGAGCCGCCGAGAGGCGTGGGAGAGGTGGACGTCCCGGCGCCGCAACCACTCAAAGCAAACGCTGCAAACGCGAGCGCAAAGGCAGCTCCCGAGACCCGCTTCATGTTCACTCCTAATCCAGGTTAAAACGGTGCTGCTCGCCCGCTAAGGCGCATCGCCGTGCGCCGACGTAGTGCGGCCGCCTACTGACACGCCCGTGCCATTGATACACAATGTACCACGCGCAGGCAGTAAAAGACGAAGAATTTTTCGTTTACACTTTTTGACGGGAGCCGCGCGGCGCCCAATCGACGTGCGGGCAGCATCCATGGCGGCTCGGGTAGAACGCTTTCGAACATGGAAGCGACCGCAAAAGCTCAATTTCCCGATGAAGCCTCGGCCGACGGCGAGTTCGTCCGCCAAGGGGACGCGTTTCGCAACTGGGTGAGAGCCGACGGCAGCACGCCCTTCGCCGTCGAGCCGCACCGCTATCACCTGTACGTGTCGCTCGCATGTCCGTGGGCGCATCGGACGATCATCGTCCGCGCGCTGCTCGGCCTCGAGGATGCGATCGGAATGACGGTGGTCGATCCGCTCCGCGACGAGCGCGGCTGGTCCTTCGCAACCGGGCCGGGACTGGAACCCGACCCAGTCAACGGCTACGCATTCTTGAGCGAAGCGTATCTTGCAACGGACCCGGGTTATCGCGGCCGCGTTACGGTGCCCGTGCTCTGGGATCGCAAAACGAACCAGCTCGTGAGCAACTCCGACGACGACATCATGCGTATGTTCGAAACGGAGTTCCCACCTTTGGGAAACGGTGCGTACGACTTGTATCCCGAGAACCTGCGGGACGAGATCGATGCCCTGAACGAGCGCATCTTCGAGAACGTGAACGACGGCGTGTACCGGGCGGGCTTCGCGACGACGCAGCGCGCCTACGAGCACGCGGTGCGAGCGCTGTTCGAGGTTCTCGACGAACTCGAGGTCCGCTTAGCGACCCGGCGCTATCTCTTCGGCCCGGCGATCGTTGAAACGGACATCCGACTTTTCGTAACGCTCATTCGTTTCGATGCGGTGTATAACGGGCACTTCAAATGTAATCTGCGCCGCATCGTCGACTATCCGAATTTGTGGGGCTATCTCCGCGATGTGTACGCAATCCCCGGCATCGCGCCGACCGTGAACTTCGATCACATCAAACGCCACTACTATATGACGCACGAGGAAATCAACCCCACGCGGATCGTTCCGCTCGGCCCGATCCTCGACTTAAGCGCACCGCACGGTCGCGAAACAGTCGGGGGCTCTGCCGCGTTCTCGTAACATATGACCGATACTTTGAGGTTATCACGCATGATTGTTGCGTTCGCTCGCCGCTACGGCCGCACGCTAACCACCGCCGCTTGCGCCTTCGCGTTCGCGCTCGTCACTGCCGGCCCCGCATCGGCGCAGTACACGCTCTCCCAGGGTACGCAGATCGCGGCCGTTCTATCGAGCGGCGACATCGATACGAAGACCGCGCAAATCGGCGATGCCTTCACGATGACTATCGTCGCGCCGTTCCCGAACGGCGATCCGGATTTCACCGGCGCGAGGTTGCGGGGTCACGTCGCCGACGTCGCCGCGGGTGGGCAAGGCAAACCCGCGCGCCTGAAGCTCGCGTTCGATACGCTCGTGTTTCCGGATGGGACGAGCGTGCCGGTTGCTGCAACGGTCATGAACCAAACGGCAAAACCCGATAACACCACGGCGCGCAAGGGCCTCGCGGCCGCGATCGGCGCCGCGATCGGCAGTCAGACGATCGGCCGCATCATCGGTGGATCGGCCGGCAGCGTGGTCGGCCTTCTGGGCGGCGCAGCCGGCGGGCTTTTCTACGCCGCCAACAACAAGCCGAACCTCGATCTCGCCAACGGTACGGCCGTGAACCTTCAAACGACCACCGACGTAGACGTTCCGCGGCGCCAGGCGGAGCAACCGCCGCCGCCGCAATAGCGTCCCCCGCAAGGGCTAGCGAATTCCGAGATGAGCGGCGAGCCAGGCTCGCCGTTCGTCCGTTGCGGCATCGATGGCGAGCGCGTGATCGGCATCGTACGTGCTGACGGTTCGATCCGTATCGGGGACCGCCGCTGCAAACGCTCGCGCCAGGTCTTTTGGAAACGAGGTGTCGCGCGCACCGAACTGCAGAAAACTGCCGCGCAATGCCGCTCGCGCGAGGGCTGCGAGCATATCGAAGGGCGCAGTGCGGGCCGGCGCTACGAACACGAACGTGGATGGTCGCGAATCGATGCTCGCAAGGAGCGCGCCGTAAGAAGCACCGATGTCGTGTCCCACATAGGCGAGGTGATGTTCATCGACGCCCGGCGTTGCGATCAGCGCATCGAGGCAGCGGCGCAGTTCGATGACGCTTGGGACCGTATCGCCGTCGCTGCCGGCAAGAGGCCACGCTATGTCGGGGACGATCGATACGGCTCCGCGCCGTGCGAGCCATTCCGCGTCGGCGAGAAACTCGTTGCCCTTTCCCGGCGCCGAAGCACTCGGGCCGGCTACGAACAGCACCCCCGGCATACGATCGTGCTGGTCGCGCGGGTGCACGAGCGCCGCGTGCACGATGCGATCGACCGAGCGAAACGAAATCGAATCGATGCGGATCGTGCCCTCGTCGCGCGTTTCGTCAATCGCGAGCTCGAGCGGCGCCGTCCGGTCGTACTCGTAGGAAACCGCTCGCGCTCCGGCCGCACCGAGCGCGAAGAGGATCGCGCAGAGCGTAAGAAGGGAAGCGGTCTTCATTGCGCATCGTTACCCGCGGGAGGCGGACACGCCCTGTGCGCGAAGGCGCGAACGTATGAAACGGTCGTCATTTCTCGCGTTGCTAGCCACGGTGCCATTTCTCGGCGTCACTTTCTCGCACGCTGTGGCGGCAAAAGCGCCGGCAACCGTCACGCTTCCCGATGGACTCAAGTACGTCGATCTCAAAGTCGGGCGCGGAAAACTTCCGCTGCAAGGGCAAACCGTCACCGTTCACTACGTCGGCCGTTTGCTCGACGGAACGAAATTCGATAGCTCGCGCGATCGCGGACAGCCGTTCAGTTTTACGCTCGGCGAAGGTCAGGTGATCGCGGGCTGGGATGAAGGCGTGAAAACGATGCGCGTAGGCGGCATTCGCCGGCTCATCATACCGGCGAAACTGGGATATGGCGACCAAGGCGCAGGTGACAAGATCCCCCCCAATGCCACGCTCGTCTTCGAGATCGAATTGCTCGGAATCGATACGCATGCCCCTGGCAACTGATCTGGATCTCGTAACGGCGCTGGGCGACGGAATCTCACAAATTCGTCTGCCGATGGCCGGAAACCCGATGCGCTACATCAACGGCTATCTGGTGGAGGACGTTGACGGCTACACACTCGTCGACTGCGGTTGGAAAGCGGACGACGTGCTGGCTGCCCTGGAAGCGGGCCTCGCGGCGTGCGGCGCCCGCATCACGGATATCAAGCGGCTCGCAATTACGCACTTCCATTTCGATCACTACGGCCTCGCCGGAACGCTCTTGCGCGCGGGTGTGCCCGATCTCGCAATGCATCCGCTCGATTGGAACTTCGCGCAATTGATCCTTTCCGATCCCGTGCGAATGGATCACGCCGCCGACCAATGGATCGCGCGCAACGGATTGCGCGTCGAGGCTTATCTCGAAGACGAGATCGATCATCACCGCCGCACCGAACTTGCGAAGCCGACGATGGAACTCGAAGACGGAGCGGTCTTCGGCCGGTTGCGTGCCGTCTGGACCCCCGGCCACAGTCCCGGCCATCTGTGTTTCGTCGATTCGCGCAGCGGCCGCATGTTCACGGGCGATCATATCCTCGATCCCGTGACGCCGCACGTCGGAACGTGGCATGAGGGGCGCGGCGACGCACTCGGAGAGTACAACGCCTCGCTGCACAAGGTCGCAGCGATCGGTGCGACCGGCGTCTTACCGGCCCACGGGGAGCCCTTTCCGGATCTCCAGCGCCGCGTCGAGCAATTACTCGAGCATCACGAAGAACGCGAAGCGCGCGTGATCGCGGCCCTACGGACGGGAGCGCGCAGCGCCGCCGACGTGGCGCGCGCCTTGCCCTGGACGCGTCGCGAGAAGCCGTTCGCGGAGCTTGGCGAGCCGCATCAACAATTCGCGGTCGCCGAAACGATCGCGCACCTCGAAAACTTACGCGTGCGCGGCATCGTCTCGCGCGATATCTCCTCGGAGCCGATTACCTACGCGCTCTGCGCTTAGCGAGCCAGTGCGGGCTCGCCCGCAAGGCGCAAGCGGGCAGCATCGTATTCTCGCGTTAGTCGCGCCACCAGTTCCGCAACGGCCGGTATCTCCGTGACCGCCCCGATGCCTTGGCCGCAGCCCCAGATGTCGCGCCATGCTTTCGACTTTGCGCTGCCGCCGCTAGCAAAATTCATCTTCGATGGATCGCTTTGCGGCAAATTGTCGGGGTCGAGCCCGGACTTCACGATCGAAGGCCGCAAGTAGTTGCCGTGAACGCCGGTAAAGAGATTCGTGTACACGATATCGCCGGCGCGCGAGTCGACGATCATCTGCTTGTAGTCTTCGTCGGCGTGCGCTTCGCGCGTCGCGATGAATGCAGAACCGACATATGCGAAGTCCGCTCCCAGGGCGAGCGCCGCGAGAACGGCATCGCCGCGCGCGATCGATCCGGAGAGGGCGAGCGGCCCATCCCACCAGGCGCGTATCTCGGCGATCAACGCAAAAGGCGAGAGCGTTCCCGCGTGGCCGCCTGCGCCTGCGGCGACCGCGATGAGTCCGTCGGCGCCCTTTTCGACGGCTTTGTGCGCGAAGGCATCGGTGATGACGTCGTGCAGCACGATGCCGCCGTAGGAATGAATCGCTTCATTGATCTCGGGCCGCGCGCCGAGCGAGGTGATCACGATCGGTACGCGATGCTTCACGCAGGCCTCGAGATCGTGCGCGAGGCGGTCGTTCGATTTGTGGACGATGAGGTTGACCGCAAACGGTGCGGTCGGGCGCTCGGGATGCAGCTCGTCGTAGGCGGCGAGCTCGCTGCGAATCCGCGTCAACCACACGTCGAGCATCTCGGCCGGGCGCGCGTTGAGCGAGGGGAATGCGCCGATCACGCCCGCGCTACACTGCGCGATCACGAGTTCGGGCTGCGAAATGATGAAGAGCGGTGCACCGATGACGGGCAGTGCGAGCCGCGCGGAGGCGAGAACTGGCGGAAGCATCGCGCCCTTTTAGGCCGGGGTCGAGGCAGCGCCTCTTTGCGCCGGCGCATCGATCTCGAGGTCGGCGTTCCAGCGGCCGCGTTCCAGATGCGCCGTGTCGTTGAGACGCAGCAGCAGCGGCCGTCCTTCGGCGATGCGCACGGAATTGAGCGACGTGTTCCCGATGGGAAAGAAGAAGTCGCGCGATATCCCAAGGATGGAGGCGAGATAGGCGTTGATGGAGCCCGCGTGCGAGACGATCGCGACGTGCTGGTCCGGGTGGGCGGCGACGATCTCGTCCACGGCGGAGAGCATCCGCGCCCGCACCTCCGAACCCGCCTCGACTCCGGGCACGGCGGCCCAGGAACCGTCGCGAATTGCGATGACCGCAAGCGATGCCAGCCGCTCCTTGACGATACGCGCGCGGTCCTGGGCGGCCACGTGCTCCACCGATTCGCTCCCGAGATAGACCTCGCGGACGCGCGGCTCGAGCCGTACCGCGAGTCCGGTTGCCGCTGCGATGGCGTCTGCCGTTTCGCGCGCTCGCAGCGTCGGGCTCGAGTAGATGGCGCCGAGATCGGTCGTGGCCGCCATCCTTGCGGCGAGGGCACGCGCCTGGACCCGACCTTTCGCGCTCAGCCCGAGAACGTCGTAGCCGGTCGCCGCATCGAATGCGGCTCCCAGTTCCGGGATCGCATCCCCGTGGCGAATAAAATGCAGGGTGGTTTTGGCGCTCATGGGGGCCGCTTTCGACGCGGGCAAGTAAGGCGACCCGTTGGCAGGCCCAGCACAGGTCGAGTTTCGAAGCCACCGGTATGAGCCAATCGACGATAACCGCCTTCGAGGACGTTGCCGCGGTCGAAGCCGCCGTCGGCACGGGCCCGTACTTGAGCCAGTGGGTCACGGTGACGCAAGCCATGATCGACGAGTTTGCCAAGGTCACATTGGACCCGCAGTGGATTCACCTCGATGTCGAACGCGCCAAGCGCGAATCGCCCTACGGCACGACGATCGCGCACGGTTTCCTCACGCTGAGTTTACTCTCACACTTCATCGAAACGACGATCTCGTTTCCGAAGGCAAAGATGGGCGTGAACTACGGCTTCGAGAAAGTGCGTTTCGTTTCGGCAGTACCGGCGGGTTCGGAAATTCAGGCAGCCTTTACGCTGCAAGAAGTCAAGCCGGCAAACCCCGGCGTGCAGCTCGCGTGGGCCGTCGAAGTGCGGGTCCGCGGCGCCGAAAAGCCGGCCCTGGCCGCGGTGTGGCTCTCGCGCATCGCGATGTAGCCTTGCGCAGCAAGTCGAGCGCGTCGGGCCCCGGGAAAGCGGAATTGTAAGACGCATTGCAGCATCCGCGGGCCGTTTGGAACGGTATATAGAGTGATGTCTATGCAATTCTCCACCCGCACCATGCTCGCTCTCATCGCAGCCCCGATCCTCGCCCTTTCCGCCGCGTTCGCAGCGCCTGCTGCGGCCGCGCAGCCGGCCGCGGCGACGCAGACCGCCGTGCTCGCCGGCGGCTGCTTCTGGGGCATGGAAGAGGTCTTCGAATCGCTGAGCGGCGTCACGAACGTCGTGGCCGGGTTTGCCGGCGGGTCGAAAGAGACGGCCCATTATGAGGAAGTCAGTTCGGGAACGACCGGGCAGGCCGAGTCGGTCGAGATTACCTACGATCCCTCGCGGATTTCGTATCGCCAATTGCTCGACGTCTACTTTACCGTCGCCCACGATCCAACCGAACTCAACCGGCAGGGCCCCGACGAAGGTACGCAATACCGGTCGGCTATTTTCTATGACAACGCCGAGCAGCAGCGCGAGGCAACGGACTACATCGCGAAGCTCACGCTCGCAAAGAAGTTCGCGGCGCCCATCGTGACCCAAGTCGTGCCGTTGCACGGATTCTATGCGGCCGAAGCTTATCACCAGCACTACGCGCGCCTGCATCCCGACGACCCGTACATCGTCTACAACGACGCTCCGAAGGTCGAAGCGCTCAAGAAGCTCTTCCCGAATCTCATCGCCAAGACGTAAGCCTTACGAACGATTCAGACGTCTTGCTCATCGTGCGTGGTATAGTCGTCGCGATGCGAAATCTTCGTCTGGTCGAACGCGTCTTCGTTTTGATGTCTCTCCTGGCGTGCGTATCGTGCGGCGCCGGAACATCGCTCGGCGGCGGCACGCCGGGCAGCGGATCGGGGACGACGGGCGGACCTACTCCGGTCACCTCGGGCTCCGCAGCGCCAGGCGCCACGCCCTCCTCGCCCGCGACCTTAGCGCCCGTGCCGACGAACCCGCCGGGCACCGTGGTAACGCCGGAACCCTCGGGAACACCGAACGCGGCACTGTTCGGCGGCGGCAAGATCAAACACGTCGTGGTCGTCATCATGGAAAACCGTACGGTCGACGACCTCTTCAACGGCTTCCCGGGCGCGGATACCGTGACGGCGGGGCTCAAGCACGACGGCACGATGCAGGCGCTTCAGCCGCAGTTGCTCGAGGTTCCCTGCGACCCCGACCATAGCCACACCGGTTGGGAAACGGTCTACGACAAGGGCAAAAACGACGGCTGGGATCTCGATCCTCCGATCTGCAGCGAGGTAAGCGGCGTGGTGGGCGGCTTCCCGGGCATCGCTCCGAAATACGCCAACTACGCGTACGTGCCGCAATCGGAAGCGCAGCCGTACTGGGATCTGGCTTCGCAATTCGCCTTTGCGAACCGGATGTTCGCATCGCACAGCGGCCCGAGTTATCCGGGGCATCTCTACATCGTCTCGGGGCAGGCCTCGAATCAAGACGACGATCCTAGCGGCGTCATTTGGGGCTGCGACGCCCTAGCCGGGACGACCGTCAACGTGGTGGGTGCCGGCGGCGCGATCGTCGGCACGACGTTTCCGTGCATGAACAACGTCACGCTCGCAGATCGTTTGGATGAGGCGAACATTCCGTGGATCTACTACAGCAACAACGAAGACGTCGACACGATCGGGAAAAAGACGGATGAAGATACCGTTCCGTACGACGCGATCGAGCATATCCGCTTCGGACCGGATTGGACGAAGAATTTCACACTCGACGATTCCGAATTTCTCATCGACGTGCAAAACGGTACCCTGCCGACGATGTCGTGGCTCAATCCGCCGATCATCGCATCCGATCATCCCGGCGGCATTACCGAGGGCGATACGGGCTTAGGTCCGGATTATAATGCCGAGATCGTCAACACCGTGATGTCCTCGAAGTACGCCCAAGATACGGCGATCATCATCACGTGGGACGATTTCGGCGGCTTCTACGATCACGTCACGCCGACGGAAATCGATAACGACGGCCTCGGCTATCGCGTGCCGCTTATCGTAATCTCGCCCTACGCCAAACACGGCTACATTTCGACCGTCCAACACGAATACGGCAGCATCCTGAAGTTCTCGGAAGAAGTATTCGGCTTGCCCTCGCTCGGATCGACCGACGTACGCTCGGACGATCTCTCGGACATGTTCGATTTCACGCAGACGCCGCCGGCCTACGTGCCCATCAACACCACCTACGCACGCACGCGCAAAGAGCGCGCCGACCGGTTGCGGTTTTGGGAGCGCTATCCCGTAGAGATCGGTCCGCTCGATAGCGAGTAGCGCTTAACTCTCGCCTTCGCTGCCGACGCCGCCGTGGAGCTGTATATCGTTCTGCTCTTTGCAATACGAGTGGCCGCACTCGCAGATGATTTTTTGTGCGTCTTTACCATCGAGCGAAGCGCAATAGGGCGAGCACGAGCTTTCCGTGATCGGGATATCGCACAGACACGCGAGATTCTCGCAGCGAGTGGTCGCTTCGTTCGTCATGAGGGAGGGTTTCCCGAACGGGCTGCCGCCCAAACGAGCGCGAAGATCAGCGCCGTATGACGCTTTCCGAATATCCCGGCTTCGCATCCTTCGCGCCGGATTTCCAAGCCATGTTGACGCGTATCGAAGCAGGTGACGATGCGGAGCGACAGGCCCTTCTGGAACGCGTCGCGGAAGCGCTCAGCGTCTTCATCGGCCTCGACCTCCTGCAGTTCGTCTTCGTTACTAACAGCGAGCCCGAGCCCACCGGTACGAACGGCGAGCCCGAGCCCATCGATCTGATCGCTCCCTCGGAGGAGCCCGCTGAAGCGATTGCGTGGTTCAGCGTGGATGAGGCCGGCTACGACGAATTCCGCGATGCGGTGACCCTCTTCGGCGATCTTACCGACCTCCTGAACCCTCCGATCGTGCTCGACATGGACGAGGAGGAGCCCGGTGCGGTATACTAGGGCCATATGACAGAACGAAAAGCGGTGCGCTCATAGCAGCCCGCGGCAGTTACAACCGCCCCCGCCCGGTCGAGGAGCCTTCGAAGGAAGCGCCGCTCGAACTCTTTGGGACGATCAAGCAAGTTTTTCCGAGCACGACCTTCGCGGTCGAGCTGGAAAATGGCCAGACGATCCTGGCGCACATCGCCGGCCGTCTACGGCGCCACCGCATCAAAATTCTCCCCGGCGACCGCGTCGATCTCGAAATGTCGCCCTACGACCTCACGAAAGGCCGTATCGTCTACCGCTACCGAGCCGGCGAGGCCCGGAGAAGCTAAGCCGACATTCCGGAAACAAAAAGCCGAGTCGCAAATGCGCTCGGCTGTTTCGCTATAAGCAGTACTCGGAAGCAGCGCTTCTCACTCCACGGCGGCGGGATCGTTGGATGCGTCTTCTACATTGGTGATGATCGAAGCGCCGTGCAGGACTTCTTGGACCGGCGGATCGCCTTGTTTGACCGGATCGCTGACGACGGCGTAATGGGTGTGGCCGTGTCCGTGCGCGTCGTCGGCGTGCAGGGTCCCGGCGATCAGGCGCCCGTCGGCGAGCGTGATGCGAACCGGCTTGCCGATGAACGGCTTGATTTCGTCTTCAGTCATGTTCTTGGGTCCCTTTCAAGAGACGGGCCTCGATTTGAGTGCGGAGATCAGTATACGCCGGATTACAATGGAAGGTCTTTCATATGGGCGGCGTAGGTTTTCGGATCGAAATACCAGTCGGGTAGCGTCTGGGGAAACGAGATGTCGGTGAAGGTGTAATCGACGACCGAACCGTCGCCGGAATACCCATCGCCCACGACGCCATGAATGGCGGTAACGACCGGAATGCCGGCCAGATTTCCCATCGTGATCGTGAACGTAACGCCGTAGACGTCGCTCGTACCGAGGATGAAGAGCTTATCGGTTGCCACGAGCTTGCGCAACTCGAGGGTCTTCTTATCGCACCAGATCTCGCGCAACCGATTACGATCGGGATCGCGCGTCGGTTCCACCATGAGATGCAGTTGATCGCCGACGGTGTCGACCGATTTCACGCGATAGTCGAATTCGCCGACGGTCTGCACCACGCCGATGACTCTGAGCCCGGTGTCGGCGGCCTCGGGCGTCGGCACGAACGAGATGGGGTGCGGGTGCACGGGCGCCGCCTCGAAGACGTCCGCGGTCGGTGGCCCCGGATCGCGATCCTCGTTAAATTCGGGCCGCTCGAAGGTCGGATCGCCGCGGTTGATGCTGCGGTAGACCCTGCGCGCGAGCGCCGCGCGGTCCGAAGAGCGCACGAAGATGTGTTCCTTGTAGCTGTCCACGTAGTCCGGGAAGCCCTGATCGGTCAGTTCCTTGCGCTCGATCGTGTACTCCACGTACGGCGGCGGGGGACGGTGCGACCGGAACGTCGCTCGAATCTGACCGAGCAAGCGCATAGGGGACGGTGACGGCGTGTCACCCGGCGCCGGCACGGGCGGTGCAGGCGCCGGGGCGGCAAGAGCTGCGGTAAGGATCAGAGCGAACATGCTGCGCGTTTCGCGAATAGGGCCGCAACGCCCGTTTGCATTGGATGGTTCTCGAGCCGCGGGCTATAGGGCGCTGCGCGGCGAAGGACGCCCCTTGTGGAATGGATGCGCTTCGAAGGTTTGGACCGGTACTATGGGGCGCGGGCGATCTTTACGGGTGTCGGGGGCGTTCTTCGCGACGGCATGAAGGTCGGGCTCGTCGGCCCGAACGGCGCCGGAAAGTCGTCTTTGGTTCGCATCCTGGCGGGTTCGGACGAGCCCGATGGAGGCAGCGTGATTCGCGCGCGAGATGCGCGCGTCGGCTATCTGCGCCAGAACTCGAGCGACGATGGCGCGGGGACGCTGCGCGATCTCTTGCAGCATGCGTTTGCGCTCGCGCATGCAGAAGAAGCGCGCGTGCGCGAGCTCGAAGAGCGCATGAGCCATCCCGAATCCGAAGAGCCGGCCCGCATGGAGGCACTCTTGCGCGCATACGGCGAGGCGCGTGAGGCCTACGACCGCCACGGCGGGGAAGCACACGATCGCCGCATGCGCGCGATGCTCGCCTCGTTCGATTTTTCCGAGAGCGATCTCGATCGGCCGGTCGGAGCCTTCTCGGGCGGCCAGCGGACGCGGGCCGCGCTCGCGCGCATGCTGCTCGAAGAACCGGATTACCTGATCCTCGACGAGCCGACCAATCATCTCGATCTCGAGACGGTGCGTTGGCTCGAGACCTTCCTGATCGAGGATCCGCGTGCCGTGCTCGTCGTCTCCCACGACCGGTATTTTCTCGACCGCGTCTGCAATCAGGTCTGGGAACTCGATGGCGGGGAACTACATGCGTATGAGGTTCCACAGGGCCGCGCGTATGGCGCCTATGTCGAAGAGAAAGCCTTACGGCTCGAACTCGCCGAGCGCGAATACCAAAACTTCAAGGACGAAGAAAAGCGGCGTAAGGCCGTGATAGCTGAGTTGCGGACGCACGGGTCGCACAATTATTCGCACGTGCGCAGTCGCGAGAAGGGCCTTGCTAAGATGGAGCGCGTCGAAGCCCCGAAGACGTCGCAACAGTCGATCGCAGTAAAGCTCGATGCGGCCAGGCGCGCGACGGGCGGTCCGGCGCTCTCGGCCAAAGGATTGCGCGTCGCCTACGATCGGCCGCTCTTCTCCGATCTCGATGTCGAGTTGCGGCGCGGCGAGCGGCTCGCAATCGTCGGTGCCAACGGCGCCGGCAAATCCACGCTGCTTTCGGTGCTCTCCGGCGGGCGCGCTCCCGATCGCGGATCGGTGCGCGCGATCGAAGGCGTGACGACGGCCTATTTTTCGCAGGAGGCCGGCGACGATCTACCGAGCGGAGTGACGGCCGTGGACGCGGTCCAGCGCGGCTCCGCCGTAACGACCGAGGAAACGCGTTCGCTGCTCGGCCGCTTGGGGCTCGGGGGCGATGCCGGCGATAAACCCGTCGAAGCGTTTTCCGGAGGCGAACGCCGCCGCATCATGCTCGCGCGACTCATGGCACGCTCCGCCGATCTGCTCTTTCTCGACGAACCCACGAACGATCTCGATATTCCGAGCCGCGAAGCACTCGAGAACGTGCTGGCGGCGTACGGCGGAGCGATGGTCGTGGTCTCACACGACCGGTATCTCTTGCGACGGCTTGCCGACCGCGTACTCTGGCTTCACGACGGTGCATCGACCTCGATCTCCGGAGGCTACGAAAAATTCGAAGCCATGTCGCGCGGTGGAAAACCGGCGATCGCGGCGCCGAAAGCACCTGAAAAGAAAGCTCCCGAAACGCCGAAGCCGGCGCTTCGCAGCGGTCGCGGCGTTCGCGACGATCAGCGGGCGCAAGAGCGGCGTGCCCGGGAACTGGCTGCGTGCGAGCGAGAAGTCGCGAAGTTGGACGAGCGGCGCGCGCTCCTAGAACGAGAATTTGCCGACCCAAACATCTACGACGATCGCGTGCGCGTCGCCGAACTCGAACGCGAACTAGAAGCGGCGCGCGCTGCCTGCGATGCAGCGTACGAGCGTTGGGAAGCGATGTTGGAAGAAGTCGCTTCGTGAGTACGCCGCAAACCTACGTGACGGTCCGCGCAAACGGACTGGATTTCGAGGTGCTCACCGCGGGCGAGGGCGACCGCTTAGCGCTGTGCCTGCACGGTTTTCCGGAGCACGCCTTTTCGTGGCGCAATCAGATTCCGTTACTCGTATCGCTCGGATATCGCGTCTGGGCGCCGAATCAGCGCGGCTACGGCAACACGTCGCGACCGCTGCGCATCGCCGATTACGAAATATCGCATCTGCTCGAGGACGTCACCGCACTCATCGATGCCTCGGGCGCGAAGAGCGTCACCCTCATCGCACACGATTGGGGTGCTGCCGTCGCCTGGTTTTATGCGATGCGGCCGGCGCGCCCGATCGAGAAGCTCGTTATTCTCAATGTGCCGCATCCGGTGCTGTTCACGAAAGTTCTCAAGACGTCGCGGCAGCAGCAGTTGCGCTCGTGGTACATGGCGTTTTTCCAGATTCCGCGTCTGCCCGAATGGATGCTCGGCCGCAAACATGCCTATGCGATCGGTGAAATCTTCCGGCGCAGCGCGACCGACAAATCGCGCTTCACGCCGGACATCCTGGCGGTGTATCGCGATCAGGCGAGCCGCCCGGGAACGCTGACGGCGATGCTCAACTGGTATCGCGCGGCACCCAAGGGCATCTCGAAGCAGCTTCGAGCCGGAGTTCCGCAGATCGAGATCCCGACGATCGTCATCTGGGGCGAAGAAGATAGCGCGCTCGGAAAAGAAACGACCTACGGCACCGACAAGTACGTGAGAGACGTCACGATTCATTATCTGCCGGGCGTTTCGCATTGGGTGCAACAAGATGCGCCCGAACGGGTCAACGAACTGCTGGGGTCGTTCTTAGGTGCTTCTGCGGACGCGGTTCAAGCGACGTAGCGGACGCGCGTCGCACCCACGCGTTTGGTCGTGGTCATCTCGCCCGGATAAGGGGCAGTAAAGACGCCCGAGGTTGGCGCGACATCGGTGTAATCGCGCCCGACTGCGACCACGATGTAGCGCATGTCGACGCGGCAGCCGTGCGTCGGATCGTAGGCATGGACGATTGCCTCGGTGCCGTCCGGGATGATGATCTCGACCCATGCGTGGGTTCCGCCTTCCCCCACGAGGTGGCCCGAAACGTAGCGCGCCGCGAGGCCGCACCGGCGTGCGAGCGCGATCGTGACGTGAGCGAAATCCTGGCAGACGCCGCGCCGTTGCTCGAAAGCGCGCGAAGCCGTCGTCTCCACATCGGTCGAGCCTGAAACGTAGGTCATCTGCTGGTGTACGTAGGCGTTGATCGATTCGGCCGTCGCAAATTCGCTCTCGCTGCGTGAGCGCAGCGTCTTCGCGATCGCGCGCAGCTCGGCATCGGAAGCCGTGAGGTCGGTCGGCGAGTGCAGCGCGGGGTCGGCAACGATGCTGCGGTCGACGCGGTGCATTCCGTCGCGCCGGCGCGTAACGACGGACCAGTGCGAGAACTCGATCGAGCTCTCGATCCGCCGGGCGAAGATCGTGGTGACGGGATTGCCGAACGCGTCCTGCGCATCGTGGGTGACCGCGTGCGGCGAAACGTCTAGGCGCGAAGCGACCCGGCGCTGGTCGCCGTGACGGGCTCGCGGTACGAGCATGAGCCGGTGGTGAAGATCGGCGATCGGCGCCGGATAGTCGTAACGAAAACGCTGATGCAGGACGTAGGTGGCTTCGACGACGTCGTTCCAGTTGATGCTATCGTCGTCGAGCGGCTCCGCTTCGAGTTCGTCAGACGAGCGAACGTACATCGTCGCCCACACGATCGGCTCGCACCGTCATGTTGTTGAGGTCGACTGCACCGAAGGTCGTCACCATGGCGACATCGAGTGCGTCGCGCCCGCGAGCGATCGTAACGCGGCCGCGCCGGCGCACGTTATTGCGGGGATCGAACATCCACCAGCGTCCAGCGAGAAACACCTCCGTCCAGGCGCAAAAATCCATCTCCGCATAGGGCGGCGGAACGTCGATATCGGGAAGATACCCGAAGGCGTACCGCGCCGGAATGTTGAGTGCGCGGCAGAACGTGATCGCAAGGTGGGCGAAATCGCGGCACACGCCCTTACGGCTTTCGTACACATCCTTGGCCGTGGTCGACGCGATGCTCGAGCCGTAGCCGAATTCGATGTGCTCGTGGACCCAATCGCACACGGCTTGCACGCGCGACCAACCCCGCGGAAGGGAACCGAAGAGATCTTGCGCGGCGTAGAACAGCTCGTCGGAAAGACAGTAGCGGCTCGGCATCGTGTACAACAGCGCATCGTCGGGAAGCTCTGCGATCGGTACTTCGGGCGCTTCAGGTGCGAAGGGGTCCAGATCGTCGGAGGTCGAGACCATGGCATCGTAGGCCACCCTGAACGTGCCGGCCGGCAGCGTGACGCGGCGGCACATGTTCCCGTAGAGGTCCGTATAATCGTGAAATCCGGTGCTCGGGTCCGCGTGCCAGCGCTCTTCGAGCACGCGCTGACCGGCTCCAGCCTCGGGGCGAATCACGAAGACTGCGGGCGTTTCCTGCCCTGAGGTCAGCGTGAAATCGGCGCCGAGTTGAAGCTTGATATTTGGCATCTGGACTATACCTGCCGCACAGAGGGTAGCGCCGCCTTTCGCCGTTTGGCCAGCATCCGCAGGTAGCCCGCGGGCTGCCCGGGGAAGTTTCCTGCATGAGCGATCCTGCGGCTTCATCCCGAATCGCGCTGGCGGGAAGCGAGCGCACCATTCCTTCCAACGCGGTGCTCGAAGGGGTGGCCGATCGCAGCGAAACGGCGACCGTGACGATAACGCTGCGCGGAAAGGCTTCGTCGGTCGCGCATGCTGCCAAACTTGCCGCGATCGCACCGGGCAAGCGATCGTACCTCGCGCGGGAAGCGCTCGGTAAGGAGTTCGGCGCTCGTGCAAGCGATATCGCAGCGGTGGAACAATTCGCGGCGGCTGCAAACCTCACCGTCGTCTCGAAGGACCCCGCGCGCCGCTGCGTCGTTCTCTCCGGATCGGTCGGTGCACTCGCCGACGCGTTCGGAGCGGAACTGCACACCTATCGCATGGACGGTTCGACGTTTCGCGGACGCAAGGGTGCACTGACGTTGCCCGCTTCGCTTGCAGGTATCGTGACCGGCGTCTTCGGTTTGGATAACCGCCCGCAAGCCCGCGCGCAGTTCCGGCGGCGAAAGAAAGCCGCGCCGGCGGCTGCCGCGTCGCTGACGGCGCTGCAGGTGGCCGGCGCGTATGCCTTTCCCAGCGGGGAGGGGACCGGTCAGACGATCGCGCTGCTGGAGCTCGGGGGCGGCTACACGGCAACGGATCTCGACACGTATTTTAGCGGGCTCGGTCTCTCGACGCCGAGCGTCACGAGCGTTTCCGTCGATGGCGCCGCGAACGCTCCGACAGGCAACGTAGATAGTGCCGATGCCGAAGTACTGTTGGATATCGAAGTGGCCGGCGCGATTGCGCCGGGCGCAAAGATCGTCGTATATTTCGCACCCAACACCGATCAAGGTTTTCTCGATGCCGTCACAACGATCGTTCACGATACCACGAACGCACCGAACCTTCTCTCGATCAGCTGGGGCGGTCCCGAATCGACCTGGGCCGCGCAGTCTTTTACGAATTTCGATGCCGCGTTTGCGGACGCGGCCACAATCGGAATGACGGTGTTCGTGGCCGCGGGCGATAGCGGTTCGAGCGACGGCGTGGACGACGGCCTGGCCCACGTCGATTTTCCGGCGTCGAGTCCGCACGTGCTCGCCTGCGGCGGCACCGAGCTCGTGCTAAGCGGTACCGCGATCGCAAGCGAAGTCGTCTGGAACGGCGGTACCGCCGACGGAGCGACGGGCGGCGGCGTCAGTACGGCCTTCGGATTGCCCACGTGGCAAGGCGCAGCGCACGTGCCGCCTTCGGTCAACGCCGGAGCGCAGGTAGGCCGGGGCGTTCCCGATGTAGCGGGCGACGCCGATCCGCGCAGCGGTTACGACGTCGTCGTCGACGGCGCGAGTAACGTCATCGGAGGAACGAGCGCCGTGGCGCCGCTATGGGCGGGTCTGGTCGCGCGCTTGAACGCGATCGTTGGAAAACCGCTTGGGTTCATCAATCCGGTGCTCTACGCGAACGAAGCTGCCTTTCACGATATCGTCAGCGGAAACAACGGGGCATATTCGGCAGGCCCGGGTTGGGACGCGTGCAGCGGGCTCGGAACGCCGAATGGTGCGAGCCTGCTGGCCGTCTTCGATCCGGCGCAGCCGACGGCGCCCGTGCAGCCGGTAGAGCCGGTGCAGCCCACGGCTCCAGCGGAGCCCACGAAACCCAAGAAACCGCACCGGTGAGCGTGAGCGCAGCACCTGCCTTCGATCAGCAATTCCGCGATTCGCTTCTCGAACTTTTGCGCTGGCGGCGCGACGTACGCCACTTTCGGACCGATCCGATTCCACGCGAGATCCTTGCGGAACTCGTTGAGGGCGCTTCGCTCGCTCCGTCGGTCGGCTACAGTCAACCGTGGCGGTTCGTCAGCGTAGAAGATCCGGCGCGGCGTGCAGAGATCGCAGCAAATTTCGAACGTTGCAACGCGGCGGCGCTCGCAACGTATACGGCCGAACGGCGCGAGTCCTACGCGCGCTTGAAACTCGCAGGCTTGCGGGAAGCGCCGGCGCACGTCGCCGTTTTTGCGGATCGAGCAGGTGAGGCGGGAGCGAGGCTCGGGCGTTCGACGATGCCGCAAACGCTCGAGTATTCGGTCGTCGGCGCGATCAGCATGCTGTGGCTGCTGGCACGCGCGCGCGGGATCGGCGTCGGTTGGGTCTCCATCCTCGAAGCGCATGAAGTCGCGAAGACGCTCGACGTTCCCCTGGCATGGACGCTCGTAGCGTATCTCTGCATCGGGTATCCTAACGACGAAGACGATACCCCGGAACTTGCGCGCGTGAAATGGCAGGCGCCGCTCGAAGCGGCTCGGATACTCCACGTGCGGTAGCGATCCGGCCGTCCGTTATCTCGCGTCCCAGTTTTCGACGCCGACCGGATACTCCAGCATGTTGCGGGCGAAGCCGCTGACGCGCCGGCCGATCACGTCGAAGTTCGTGATGTAGTGCAGCGGAATCAGGGGCAAACGCTCGCGCACGACGCGTTGCATCGCGATAAAGTCGCGGGCGCGCCGTCCGTCGTCCGCCGCAACGGCCTGGTCGGCGAATGCGGCTTCGAAGCGCCGGTCGCAGAAGCGCGTGACGTTGACCCCATCGGGGCCGATTTGACTGCACGCGAATTCAACCGTCTGCTCCGGATCGGCGCCTCCGATCCATTGCTGGTCCGACATCGTAAATTGCCCCGTTCGCAGCGGCCCCTCGGGAGCGAAGAACGTCGTCGCCGGTGATAGTTTGATCGTCGTGCGGATGCCGGCGGCGGCCAATTCGCTCTGCACGGCAATGCTCTCGCTCTGCGCGAGCGGTCCCGCAACGCCGACAAACACCACGTCGAGCGACACCCCGTGCTTCATGCGAATGCCGCGATTGAGCTCCCACCCTGCAGCGTCAAGTTCCCTCGCCGCGCGCGCTGCGTCGTGCGAGATCGGCGCAATAGTCCGGTCGTGCCAGGCGAGCACCGGCGGTAGGAACGCGGCGGCTCGCGGGTACAGACCGTGGAACGTTCGTTCGATCTCTTCGACGTCGAGCGCGTCGGCAATGGCTTGGCGAACCCGGAGATCGCTTGCCGGCGCGGCACCGGTCTGTAAGGCCAAATAATTCATGCCGTTGACCGCAGTCGCGACGGTGCGTAGGCCGCCGAGCGAGCGTGCCTCGGGAACCATACCGGCCGTGATGTCCGTCAGATCGACTTCGCCTGCACGCAGCGCGTCGAACGCGGTGATCGGATCCGGAATCATCCGCAGTTCGATGCGCGCGAGTTTCGGGCGCGGGGAAAAATACGGATTGGGTTCCAGCACCACGCGGTCGCCACGGCGCCACTGCGTGACCCGAAACGGCCCCGTGCCGAACGCGCGATCTTCCCAAGGCGCATGCTGGAGGAACGTGCTCGTAAACGCGTGCTTCGGGAGAATGCCGAACGCGAAATCGGACTGCGCGAAGAGTTCGCCAACGGCGGCATTCCATGGGTGCCGAAGCCGTACGATAACGGTCGAGGCGTCGGGCGTTGAAAGCGACTGCACGCGGCTATAGGCATCCCGGCTGAGCACCGGATTGCGCGCATCCATGATCGCCGCAAACGTGAACGCCACATCGGCCGACGTAAGCGGCTGCCCGTCGGCAAAGCGTACGCCGCGCCGCAAACGATACGTTATGGTTCGGCCGTCCGGCGAGATGTCGCCGTTGGCGCGCGACGGCACCCGTACGGTCAGAACCGGAACGAGGCGATTGTCCGCCGACAAACCGACGAGCGTTTGAACGAAGAGCAAGTCGAACCCGATCGTGTCCTGATCGTGAGCGAGCAGCGGATCGAGCGACGAAGGATCGGTAAGATCCGCGATGCGGAGCTCGTGCGGCGGTGCGGATCCGCCGGTCGCAGTGGGCGAGCAGCCGGCGCCCCACAAAACGATCGCGAGGGCGAAGGCCGAACCGCGCATACGCACGGTTTACGCGTTCGGCCCGGGATTGCGGCGTTCTTGCGTTGAGGTTTAGAGGCTCGAGCTGCGAGCTTGCGGCCGGCGTGCAGCGTGTTTTGGCGGAGGTCCGGGGCGACGCGAAGTTTGCGCGACGCGCGCCGCTGCCGGAGCGGCCGTAGCGGGCGGCAGTTCGGGAACCTTCGCGCGATCGAGGCGGCGCCCGAGCGACCGTTCGATTTGCGCGAAATACTTCTCTTCGTCGCCGGATACGAAGGTGATCGCATCGCCCGTGGCCTTCGCGCGCGCCGTGCGTCCGACGCGGTGCACGTAGTCTTCGGGGACCATCGGTACGTCGTAGTTGATCACGTGGCCGAGCTCGACGATATCGATGCCGCGTGCGGCGATGTCGGTCGCAACCAAGATGCGAAATTTGCCGAGTTTGAAATCTTCGAGCGCACGCGTGCGCTGGGCTTGAGAGCGGTCCCCATGGATGCGTTCGACGCGAACCTTATGCTTGTCGAGTGCGGCGGCGAGACGATTCGCCCGCGACTTCGTGCGCGTGAAGACGATCGCGCTGTAGATGACGTTATCTTTGAGCAGTTCGACCAGCAGGTCGGTCTTGCGGTGCTGATCGATCGTGTAGACGGTTTGCGTAATGCCGATGGCGGGCGCCGTTTGCGGCGCAAGGTCGACGCGCACGGGGTTGCGCAGGATCTCTTTCGAGAGCGTCGCGATCGGCGCCGGAATCGTGGCGGAGAAGAAGAGCGTCTGCTTTCGCGCCGGAACGCGTTTGAGCACGCGGCGTACGTCGGGGAGAAAGCCCATGTCGAGCATGCGGTCTGCTTCGTCGATCACGACCGTCGATACGTCGTCGAGCGACCCGGTCCCCTGGTTGAGGTGGTCGAGCAGACGGCCGGGCGTCGCTACGATGATATCGGTGCCGCGCCGGAAGTGCGTGACTTGCGCGCCGAAGCCGACGCCGCCGAAAATGGCCGCGACCTTGATCGTGGTATGTCGCGCGAGCGCTTGCAGATGCGCCGCGATCTGGGCGGCGAGTTCGCGCGTCGGCGCCAAAATCAGCACGCGCGTTTTGCCGCGCGGCTCGTCGATCAGTGCCTGAAGGATCGGAATGCCGAAGGCGGCGGACTTGCCGCTGCCGGTCGAAGCACTCGCTAAGAGATCGCGGCCTTGCAGGCCGGCGGGGATAGAGGCGATTTGGACGGGCGTCGGTTCGGTGAAACCGAGGTCGCGCACCGCGCGCAGGAGCTCAGGACGAAGTCCGAGCGATTCGAAAGTCGTAGAAATGGTGGGCAATCTTTACAAGAGTGCGCAATTCGATCGTAAGCACTCGAAAGATCGCGCCGGGTAGGTCCGAGGACACTCCATCCTCTCACGAATCGGCGAATCCGTCAAAGACCTCTGTCGGCGTGGGGCTAGATCGCTCGCTGGGCCAGGTCATCGCCTCGCGAGATAAGCGTCGTAACCCACACGCCCATGCCGCGGAAGCGTGCATCCTGGGTCTGGCCGCGAACGAATCGTGCGTAAATCTGCTGTCCGATCACGGCGTACCGGAAGAGATTGAACACGTGGTACCAGCCCGACCGCGAGCAATCCCGTCCGGTCGCGTGGGCATATCGTTCGACCATCTGCGCGCGCGAGAGAAATCCCGGGCCGTCGGTCGGCATCTCACTTTGGCTTACGGGGCCCGGATCGCCCGGCTCGCGCCAGAGCGTGAGGATGTTTCCCACATCCGCGAGCGGGTCGCCGATCGTGCACATATCCCAATCCAGGAATGCGACGAGCCGCGTGGGATCGTGCCCGTCCAGGATCGTGTTATCGAGCTTCACGTCGTTGTGCACGATGGCCGGCGGTCCCGAAACCGGAATGTCGGCTTGGAGCTTGGCGATCAGCGAGGTTGCGTCGACCTGATCGGGCGTCGCGGCTGCGTGCCAGCGATCGATCCAGCCCGTCAACTGCCGCTCGAGATAACCTTCGGGTTTGCCGAGATCGGCAAGCCCCGCTGCTTCATAATCGACGCTATGCAGCGCGGCGACGGCATCGATGAAGTTTTCGCTAAGCCGCCGGCAGGCGTCCGCATTTCCGGCGAGCCCTTCGGGAAGCCGATAGCGCACCACGATGCCGTTGCGCCGTTCCATCACCACGAAATCCGCTCCGAGAATGTCGTGATCCGTACATAGGGTGTACGCGCGCGGCGCGAGGTCGAACGAGGCATAGAGTTTCGAGAGGACGCGATACTCGCGCTTCATATCGTGGCCACCTTTCGGCAGCGGGCCGAACGGCGGGCGGCGCAGCACATATTCCGTCGAGCCGAAGCTGATCAAATACGTGAGGTTCGCGTGGCCGCCCCCGAATTGGCGAATGGCGAATGGTCCTTCCGCCTTCGGGAGATGCCGGCGAAGGTACGGTTCCAGCCGCTCGGTCGCGAGTTCTTCGCCAGGCCGCACATCGATCGTATCTTGCATAGAGAAAGACTTGACGCTCGCAAGCGTCAAGTCTTTTTTTGGAAAATCGGGGCGACGAAGCCCCCGATCAACCCCGGGCTCGGGTTCCCGGGCCCATGGGCGCCGGGTGCGTGGTTAGGCTAAACCTTGGCGCCGCGGCCCGTGATCAGGTTCACCACGAGCATGATTAGGGCAATGACGAGTACGAAGTGAATGATGCTACCCAAGTGGAAGACCATGAAACCTAGGAGCCAGAATACGAACAGTATCGCGATGAGCGCCCACAACAATCCAGCCATCTTTTTTCCCCCTTTTCTCCTGACAGCGTGCACGATTCGCGCGCTCGTGTTTAAGTAGTAACCGTATACCGCAAGGTTGGTCCCCTAAAACAATCATTGGAGTACACAATGGAAACGCTAGGAAAATCACTGTGGCAAGGGCTCGTGAACGGCGCAGCGACGCCTCAGCGTTCGAGCGCGCCGCAACCGCAGGCGTTAGGGTATACGGGGTCGATCGCGCAAGCGCTGTACTGGCTTGGGTTTGAGGTAACGAACGCGGTCGTCTACGGCGCGCGCAAATAATCGAGGAGGTCGTCCGGCGTGCGATAGCGCGTGACGAGGCCGCGCAGCATACGAGCCGTCGCACCCCAGATGTGGATGCCTTCGTAATCGAATAGCCACGACGGTACGCGGTAAAGAATGCCGCCGCGTTCGACCGGCTCGATGCCGGAGTGCAGCGCGCCGCGTTCGTAGATCGCGCGCAGCGGAATCTCGTGGACGCTTTGCGTCTCGTTGGCATCGACGGCGTAGGCGACCGGCGGATCGAGAAATCCGATGTACGGAATGACGGTCACCGAGAGCGCCAGGGTCACGACGTCTTCGAGACGATCCACGATGCGCACGCGCGTTCGCGGGATGCCGAGTTCCTCTTCGAATTCGCGCAGCGCCGCCGCGCGCGCGTCCGCATCCTCGGCATCGATCACGCCGCCCGGAAACGCGATTTGGCCGGGATTGCGCCGCAGATGCTCGGCGCGGCGCACGAAGATGAGGGTCGGGTCGTCGTAGCGCACGATGGGGATGACGACGGCCGCATGGAGCACGCACGAGCCTTCTGGAGGGATGGCAGGCGTCCCCACAAATGGTCGGTGCCAGTGGCTCGCACGCAAGAACGTCCCCATCGTCCGGCGCCGGCCGCGTCGCAGCGCGATGCCGCATCCCGCTCGGCCCGCTCTTGGCTCCTGGCGGATATCTCGATCGTCGCGGCCGCCGTCGCGGTGGCGTCGGCAATGCCGCCCCACGCATGGATCGAAGCCCACTACTCGAACGGCGCCTATCCCGCGATCGACCGCGCCGTGCGCGCGGTGACGGGGCCCCTGCCGTTTACGCTCGGCGACGTACTGTTCGTCATCGCCGTTTCGCTGCTCGTGCGCTACTGGATCGTGACGTTCCGGCGAGGACGCGCGCACATCGCGCGTACGCTCGGGACGATTGTGCTGCGCACGCTCGCCGTCGCAAGCGCGATCTTGATTTGGTTCATGTTCTCGTGGGGTTATGGGTACTCGCGCATTCCGCTCGCCGATAAGATCCCGGTTCACAACGAGCGCACCGACGAAGATTCCGTCGCGCGCTTCGCGGATCGCGTCAACGACGAACTCACCAAGTGGGCCGATCCCGCTCACGCCGAAGAGTTCAAGTTCGACGACGAGCAGCTCGGGGCGGCGCTCGTGCCGCGCTTCGAAGCCACGATCCATCGGCTCGGCGACGCCGCCGATTTTCCGCCGCCGCGAATCAAACCCACGATGTTCCAGCCGATGCTGCAAGCCTCTGCAACGACGGGTTTTACCGATCCATGGACGCACGAAGTCAACGTCGATGCCTCGCTCTTTTTTTTCGAACGTCCGGCCATCTACGCGCACGAGTGGTCGCATATCTCCGGGTTCAACGACGAATCGGAGGCGAATTTCATCTCCGTCATCACCTGCACCACCTCGCCCGATCCACTCCTGAAGTATTCCGGCTGGCTGCTCGTTTGGGAGAATCTTCCAAGCGACGTCCATCTCACCCACATCATGGGGCACACGGCATACGACGACCTCACGAAGATTCGCGCGCGATATCTTAAGAACGTCAACAAACAGGTCGAACATGCCAGCCGCGCCGCCTACGATACCTACCTTAAGTCCAATCACGTGAAGGCGGGCTACGCAAGCTACCGGCTCTTCATTCGCTGGATGACCGGCGCCGATTTCGATGCGACGGGCTTGCCCATCGTACGCTCCTTATAGTGTAAGCGTGATCCAGGTTACATATGCCGGGTCCGTTCGAGGCCGATGCATTGGACATGCCGGTTCAGTTGAAGCAAGGCTTCGGGCGCATCGTTGCAGCCCGCCAACGCATGGTCGACGTCCGCGCGGCACGCTGGGAAACGTTACAGCGCTTTAAAAATTTCGCGAAGTCGCAGCTCCAGGATTTCATCAGCACGACGGATCCCGTGAGCGGACAGCGCCTCGCAGACCTCTCCGCCGGCGGCGATAAGGCACGCGGCGAAGCGGCCATGGTCTTGAGCTTCTTCGAAGGGACGCGGCTTCGGCTTACGGTCGATACCAGCGGCCAGTATGGGTCAGAATCGAATCCACCGGAGATCCTGGGCGATATCGGCCGAATCATCGATATCATCGTACCGGCCGACCTCTCGCGCGCCGAGATGATCTTCGAAACGGTCGCGGGCCCGAAGGGCGCGCTGCATAAACTCGATCTCAACGAGATCATCGCCCGCATGGTCGATAACGCCGTCAGAACCGTGGAAGAAGAAGTCGGCGAGGCGGGACGCGAGCTTTCAGTCGCCGGTGGAACCGCAGCGGCGTCCGGGCCGAAGCCGGTGTTCAGCTTCAGCATCGGCTAGCAGCAGCAAACGCCGCAAACGCGGCGAACGTTGCGGGCGTCATGTTTGCGATCACGACGACCATAGATTGCTATCTGTTGCCCGAGGACGGCGCCGCCGCGCGGGCTCTATTTTTGCAGCACCTCGAAGATCCGTACGAAATGTGGATCGTCGCCTACAGCTTCACCCTCGTGCCGATGATCGATGAGATTATTAAGAACTCGACCGGCGGCGCGCCGATCCACATCTACCTCGATCTGAGCCAATCCTCGGGCGCCGAGGAAAAGCCCGAGGTGGCACGCCTAGTAGCGGCCGGTGTCGAAGTAACCCTTGGCACTTCCCCGGCCGGAACGTCCTACATCACCCACACGAAGGGCGTGACGTGCAGCGACGTCCCGCAGCCCTGGTGTTGGGAGGGTTCGGTCAATTTCTCCGCGAGCGGGTGGCTGCAGGTAAATACCGCGATGTTCTTCCATTCGCAGCCGTGGCATCAAGCGTTCGTGGCGCAGTTCGACCAACTGCGCGATTATGCGTGGACGAATCTGCGCAGCGTGCAGCTCATGAAGGAACCGCCGCCGGGGGTTACGATCGGGCCGAGCGCAGATCCCCATGCCCCTGCGATTCCTTCCGGTTGGCAAACTTCGGCTAGAAAAGCCGCTAAGGCGGCTTCGTCAAGAAAAGCCGCTAAGGCGGCTTCGTCAGAAAAAGCCGCTAAGGCGGCTTCGGTAGAAAAAGCCGCTAAGGCGGCTTCGGGTAAAAAAGCTGCTCGGACGGCAAAGAAAGCTGAAAAAAAATCGAAGCGCGCGGCGGTAGCACACGAAAAGGCAACGACGCCAACAACGAAAACTCCAAAAGCAGAGACGCCGGGAGCGAAGACGAAAAAAGTTTAAGAGCCGCGTAGATGCCGCCCGCTGAGGGTAGCCGGGCCGGCGCGGCGAAGCCGCGTCACTATGTTCCGAGCGCTCGTAATCGTTGCCGGGCTCGGCCTCGTTCCTAGACTTGCAAGTCCGGTTCCCGGCCCGGTCACGTTCCAAGCCGCCGACGGCGTGACGGTCTATGCGGATACCTACGTGGCCGGCGCTCCGCCCGCGCCCGTCATCCTCGCGTTCCATCAAGCCGACTCGAGCAGGAACGAGTACGCGCCGCTCGCGCCGCAGCTCGTCAAGCTCGGCTACAATGTCATCGCGGTGGATCAGCGTTCGGGCGGCGACCTGTATCCGCCGGCGAATGAAACGGTGCAGCACCTCGGCAAGAGTACCGATTTTATCGACGTCCTTCCCGATATGGATGCGGCGCTCGCGTACGCAAAAAAAACCTACCCGGGCTCGCCCATTTACGCGTGGGGCAGCAGCTATTCGGCAGCCTTGGTCTTTGCATTTGCTGCGAAGCATCCGCACGAGATCGCGGCCGTGCTCGCGTTTTCGCCGGGAGAATATCTTCCGGACAAACACTTCGTCGAACGCGCGGCGCGCCACGTGCGCGTTCCCGTCTTCATCGATTCCGCAAGCGATCCGGGGGAAGAAGCGATCGCCCACGCAATCTACGCAGTGATTCCGGCGCGCAACAAAGTCGATTACACGCCCAAGGCCGGCATTCACGGATCCTCGACGCTGCGCGACGATCGCGATCCCGAAGGCGCGGCCGAAAATTGGCAAGCGGTAACGGCGTTTCTCGCTAGCGTCCCGCCGAAACGACGCTGAAGCCGGTGCGGGGGCGCGGAAGATGCGGGCCTGCGCTAAAGACGACGCGCGAGTTGCCGCTCGAAGAACGAGCAATCAGCGTGTGGGAACCGCGCGTTACCTCGATCGGATAGCTGCCGGAGCGCCCCGCGATCCGGCGGCCGTCGAGCGTCACGGCTGCATCCGGTGTACCCGCGATCTCAACCGCAATGCGCGCCCCCGGGCTCGCAACGAACCGGTCTCCGTCGTGCGGAAAGAGGATGCGCGTGGGCTCGTGCCGTCGCTGCGGCTCCGAGAGCAGCCACGCATCGTAGACGGGGTCGGGAGCGGCGTGCGCCGGCGCGCGCGCCAGCACTGCGCGATCGCCGCGATCGAGCCATTCCAGAACGATCGCGGGGCAACCGGCGCCCGGGCGGCCGCCTGTAATCGCACAGATCGCGCGGCGCGCGTAGCCGCGCGGAGGCATAAACGGCAGCGCATCGTGCGTAGCGTACAGATGCAGCATGATCCGGCTCCAAAGCGGCGCGGCGCCCGTGACGCCCGAGACGTGCCGCATCGGATGCCCGTCAAAGTTGCCCACCCAGACCGCAACCGTGTAGTCCCGCGTGAACCCCGCGGTCCACGTGTCGCGAAAATCCGAGGAGGTACCCGTCTTGACGGCCGCGGGGAACGGCAGCGATAAAATCGAGTTGGTTCCAAAGGCAGGCGCGCGCGCGATCGGATCGGCGATGACGTCGGTCACGTAGGCCCAGGCCGGGTCGTGGGCGGCGGCGCCGGCGGTCGCGCTCGGCGGAACGGAGCCGTCGAGCGTGGTCGTAAGCGCACTCGGAACGCCGTCGCGGGCAAGCACATAGTACGCCCGCGCGAGTTCGAAAAGCGAGACCTCGCCGCCGCCGAGGGTGAGACCGAGTCCGTAGTATTCGGGCGGCCTCGTTAGATGCGCGAAGCCGAGCGCCCGCAGGCGATCGAGAAAATTCGCGACGCCGACGCGCGAAAGCACGCGCACGGCGGGAACGTTGAGCGAATTTGCCAGTGCCGTGCGAACGCGGACGGGCCCCATGAAGTGCTCGGAATAGTCGGTCGGACGATAGATGCCGGCGTTGGGTAGCGCATAGGCGACCGCGGCGTCGGGCAAAATCGTCGTCGGCCGCACGTCGCGCCGCTCGAGCGCGAGCTCGTAGAGAAACGGCTTGAGCGCGGAGCCCGGCGCTCGCAATGCGGTCACGCCGTCGTTGCGGCCTAAGTGCGCGTCGTCGAAGTAGTCGAGCGAACCCGCGTAGGCGAGCACTTCACCGCTGCGATTGTCGATCACGATCGCTGCCGCTTGCCCGACGTCGTTGGCCGCGAGGCCGGCGACGACGTCCGACATCTGCCGCTCGACGAAGCGTTGCAGCGAACGATCGATCGTGGTGCGGACGCGCTCGCGCTCCGGCGCGACGCGCGGAGCGAGGAAGAACAGAAAATGCGCCGCATCGAAAATACCGGCGGATGCCGGCGCAATCGCAAGCTGCTCGCGCGCCGCCAGACGCGCGGCACCCGCCGTAATATCGCCGGCTGCAACCATTCTCCCGAGCACCAGGCGCTGCCGGGCTAAGGCGGCTTGGGGATGCGCGGAGGGTTCGAGGCGCACGGGATCGTTGGGAAGCCCGGCGAGGAGCGCCGCTTGCGCGAGATCGAGATTGCGCGCGCTCGTGCCGAAATACGTGCGCGCTGCCGCTTCCACGCCGTACAGGTTCGAGCCCATCGGTGCGCGATTGGCGTAGGCCTCGATGATCTGCGCTTTGGAAAGGCCGTTCTCCAGCCGCTGCGCGACGATGCTTTCCACGAGTTTCCCCCAGGGCGTCGAGGGCACGGGCACGAGCGTGCGTGCCAACTGCATCGTCAGCGTCGAAGCGCCGCCGGGAAAGCGGTGCTCGAGCGCGGCCAAAGCGCAAGCGCGTAGGACCGCGACCGGATCGAGCGCACCGTGTGCCGTGAAACGGTGATCTTCCGTTGCGCGCAGTGCGGCAAGAAAAGCGGGTGCGATGTCCGCGAGCGGGACCGCAATCGTATGCCGATCGTCTCGCCCCAGAATCGTGCCGAGCGGCGCACCGTTACGATCGTAGAAGGTTACGGCTCGTGCGTCGCGGGGGAGATCGCGCGGTCCGATCGGGCGCAAAGCGACGGCGAGCGCGCCGAGCACGAGCGCACAGACCGCCGCCGCAAAGAATCGCCGACTCGTACTCGAAGTGGCTGTTCGGAGGTGCGTCGTGCGGGCTGTTGGTTCGATCATGGTTGCGTTCGCCGTTGCGTTCGCGCTGGGCGCGTGCGCGACCCGGCCGCAGCCGACGACCGTTACGCAAACGGCCGCGCCGGCGACCGCGTTGCCGAGCGTCGAGGCCGTCCCAAATACGGCGTTGCCGCCGTGGATCGCGTCGGTTTCGCCCAAAGGTGAAGCCGCCGACGGTGCGCAGATTCGCGTTCGCTTCACGGACGATCTCGTTCCGATCGAAGCCCTCGAATCGGGCGACCGCAGTGCGGTGCTCTCGCATTTCGTGGTCGAGCCGGCCGTCCCCGGACGCTTTATCGTGCTAACACCGAAGATGGTCGGCTTTCAGGCCGACGCCTTGATCCCGCACGCGTCGCGGATTGAGGTCCGCATTACCGCGGGGCTTAAAGATCTTGCGGGTCATACGCTCGCGCGCGATGTCGCGTGGAGCTTCGTTACCAAAGCGTTGACGCTGTCTCTGACCGTTCCCACGGCGGAGAACGGCACCCCGGCGCCCGTTGGATTGACTCCGGCGATCGGCATCGAAGCGAGCGACCCGCTCGATGTGAATTCACTGGTCGCGCACGCGCATCTCGTCGACGCGGCCGACCGCTCGAAGGAGATTCTCCTCCAGCTCGCGCCGACGCCCTCGCCGGACCCCTCGGCCGCTCCGGCCGAGCCGAGCGACTCCGGCGGCCCGGCGACGGGCGAAACGGCCGTTCATTACGATCTCGTTCCGATCGCGAACCTCGCGACCGCGACGAACTACGCGCTGACGATCGACCCGGGCGTGTTGTCGACCACGGGCAATCTTCCGACGTCGGGCGCGTACCACGCAAAGCTGCACACTTTCGGAGCGCTCGCCTTCACGGGCGCCGCAATGTCGGGCGAGCCGGATAAGCGTTTTGCCGACGGCGAGCCCATCTTGAGTTTTACGAACGATATCGATCAGGCCTCGGCCCTCAAATCGATTACACTCTCGCCGCCGCCGCAGAACCCGACGTTGACGCTGCTTCGCGCCGATCAGAACGGCCTCGTGACACTCGATTCCGACGCGCTCGCGCCACGCACCACCTACCGGGTCAAGATCGCCCCCGGGGTCGCAGACGTTTTCGGGCAAACGCTCCTGCACGATGCAAGCGCATCGTTTACGACGGGCGATCTCGCGCCGAGCGTCTGGGCGCCGTCGGGGTTCAGTATCTTTCCATCGGGTACGAACCTTGCGATCGACATCGCGACGACGAATCTGCCCGAAGGGGCCTACCGCGCCGCCTTTGTGGTCTTAAAACCGAGCGATCTGATCGAACACGATCCGGGCTTCGAAGACGAACAAACGAGCCTGCTGCCGCCCAAGAGCGATTGGCCGCGCCATCCGTTCGGACAGCCGCTCAACGAAGAAGTGCAGGCCGCACTTCCCTTGCACGCATTGCTCGGAGGGCGCTCCGGGATGCTCGCCTACGGCGTTACGGCGCGAACCGTACCGCTCTCGCAACAATGGAAGCTCTCAGAGGAGCCGCAGTACATCGGCACGGTCGGGCTCACCAACATCGGCGTCTTCGCGCAGTGGTTTCCCGGCGGCGGCGTCGTGCGCGCGCATCATCTCGGCGACGGGTCGCCGATCGCCGGTGCGAATGTGGAACTCTACGAATTGCCGGCACAGCCGGGTGCGACGAACGCTTCAAGCAATGAGGCGCCCTGCGCGACGGGAACCACGGACGCGGGCGGTACGTGGACGATCCCGGCTGCAGCCTTTGGACCCTGCGCGAGCGTCGCCGTCGGTGACGGCGAAGCGCCGGCGCTTATGGCGATCGTGCGCGAAGGCCGCGACTGGGCGTACGCGCGCACCCGGCCGTACGGTGACGGTTACGGTTACGGACTCGATAATCAAGGCTGGTCGGCGGGCGCGCCCACGGCGCGCGGAACCATCGTCTCGGATCGTGCCCTGTACCAGCCCGGCGAAGTTGCGAAGTTTCTGGGCGTCTCGTACTTCGAGCGCAACGGAACGATTGGGCGCGGCAGCTCCACGAGCTTCGGCGTGACCGCCGTTTCGCCGAGCGGTGCGAAGAAGTCGCTCGGCAACGCAGCGCCCGACGCGTTCGGTGTCTTCAGCGTTCCGATGGTGATCGCGAAGAATACCGAAGTCGGGTACTGGACAATCGAAGCGCGCGGCAGTTCGGGCGAAGCGCTCGATGGTTCGTTCCGCATCGCCGAATTCAAGCCGCCGAACTTCAAAACCGATCTGACCCTCGATAACGACGTCGTCACCGCGGGCGCGACGCTCGCAACGCATTCCGTCAGCACCTATCTCTTCGGCGCACCGGTCGAAGGAGGCACGTCGCACGTCGCCGTGACGCGAGCACCGTCGCAGTTTTCTCCGTCAAGTTGGGATGCGTACACGTTCGGGCGGCAGTGGCTGTATCCCGAAGAAATGCCCGACGTGCCGAGGGACGTGATTCAATCCGATCTCCCGATCGATGCCGCCGGCAATGCCGCCCAAAACGTTACGGTCGCAGGCGATCTCCCCTACGCGATGCAGTACACGGTCTCGGCCACTACCACCGATGTGTCGAATCTCTCGGTGAGCGACAGCAAAACGTTCCTCGCGCTGCCGGGCGATGCGATGATCGGGCTCCGTTCGGAATTTCTCGCTACGGCCGGCAAACCGTTCGACATCTCCACGATCGTGCTCGATCCGCATGGGAAGCCGCTTGCGGACCGGCGCGTTGCGCTCGTGTTGCAGCAGCGGATTTACACGAGCGCAACGCAGATCGAAGAAGGCAGCGAGACGCCGCACGAAAGCGTGCACTATGACGACGTTGCGACCCAGGATATCGATGCAAAGTCGTCGCCCGTCAATGCACGGTTCACCGCTCCGAAGCCGGGCGAGTACCGGATCCGCGCCAATTTCGTCGATGCGGCGAGCGACGCGACGTCAACGGATACGCAGCTCTGGGTTGCCGGAGCCGGGGAAGCGGCCTGGTACCAGGGTGAGAATCAGGCGCTTCCGGTGAAGCTCGACAAAACGAAGTACGCTCCGGGCGAAACGGCCACTGCGCTGATCGAATCGCCCTATGCCGATGCGGATCTCTACTTCTCGGTGATCCGTCACGATGTGTTGCTGACGCAACACGAGCGGGTCCACGGTTCGGCACCGCAGGTCCACTTTACGGTAAGCGCGGCGATGCTGCCTAACGCTGCGGTCCAGGCGTTCTTGGTGCGCCGGGGGGCGCCGCTGCACGACGGGGTGCCGCAGAATCTTACGCAGCTTTCGCGTTTGGGGTTTGCCCCGTTCGACGTCGCGCTCGATGGAAAGTATCTCGCGATCGGCCTTTCGCCGGCGCACCCGACGCTCGAGCCGGCCGGCACGCAGAGCGTGACGATACATATAACGGGACGCGACGGCAAACCGGCCCGCAGCGAGGTTGCCATCGCCGTCGTGAACGATGCGATTTTACAGCTCGACGGCTATGCGTTTCCCGACCTCGTGACGATGGTCTATGCCGACGAGCCGATCTCCACGCGGTTCGGTGATAACCGCACCGATGTCAAACTGCAGAGCGAGCGCCGCGCCGTGGAAAAAGGCTTCGGTTTCGGTGGCGGCGTGATGGCCGGCGCTCCCTCTACACGCGTCCGCACGAAGTTCGTCCCGCTGGCGTATTGGAATCCGAACGTTCGCACGGATGCCGCGGGCAATGCGCGCGTCAGTTTTTCGCTGCCCGACGATCTCACCACGTGGCGCGTGATGGCGCTCGGGTTGACGACAGATGCGCGCTTCGGGAACGGCAACACAACGTTCATCACGACGAAAGCCCTGGTCACGAATCCGGTCCTCCCGCAATTCGCGCGGCCGGGCGATCGCTTTTCGGCCGGCGTCGAAGTGACCAATACCGGCAAAGCGCAGGGGACGCTCTCGCTCTCGGCCACCGCGGCGGGCGGCGCGGCGTTTGCGGCGGGGGATCCGCACGCCGCCGCCACGAGTGCCGCCGCGGCCGGAGCGACGCAGGCCTACCGCTTCGATACGCTGGTTACGAATCCGCACGATGCCACCTTCGAATTCACCTCGAAGCTGGGTTCGGCGTCGGACGCCTTCGCCTTCGCGGTGCCCGTGCTTACGAACGACATACTCGAAACCGTCGTGACGACGGGAACGACGCAATCCGGCGTCACGATTCCGGTCGACGTCGCGCCATCGCTGCAGGGGACCCTCGGCTCGCTGCGCGTGACGATGGCCAGTACGCTGCTCGGCGACATCACGCAACCGATCGAAGCGCTGTACGCGCCCTACGAAGGTCTCGGAACGATCGCTGCGAGCCGCATCGCAATTGCCTCGGATGCGATCGTGCTGGACCGGCTTTACGGCCGCACCACGGCGATTCCCGCGCTACGTAAGAGCGTGGTCGCAGATCTCGCCGCGCTGCGGGTTTTGGCGCTGGCCGACGGCGGTTTCGCCGATTGGCCCGGCGCAACGAAGAGCGACGTATACACAACGGCATTCGATATGGAACAGCTGTATCGCGCGAAGGTCGCCGGCTTCGAGGTGGAGGGCGATCTCGCGCACGGCGTCCGGTATCTCACGGCCGTGATTGCAAACCCGGACGAGCTTGCCTCATGCAACGGCGACGCGGGCTGTTTTGCGGAAGCGCGGCTGGAAGCGCTCGAAACGCTCGGCACCATCGGCGACCCGCGCGACGAATTCGTCAGCGACATCGTCGCGCATCAAGCGAATCTTTCGTACTACGAACGGGTCGAACTCGCACGCTTCCTCCTGCGTCTCGACGATTGGCACGGCAAAGCGCTCTCCATTCGCGACGACGTTTTCAGCCAAGTCAACCTTTCCGCGCGGCATGCGACGGTCGACGTCCGGGGAGCCTTCGGAGAGAGCGAAGTAGCCGGGCAATCGCAGATGCTCGCTCTTGCCATCGCAAGCGGCATGGCCGGCGACGATATCGACCGCTTACTCCAGACGCTGCTCGAGCTGCGGCACGACGGCCATTGGGGTTGCTCGTGCGACGATGCCGAAGCCATGACGGCGCTCACGCTCTACGCCGGTCGCGATCTCGTTCCGCCCAATTTCAATGCAGTGGCCACGCTGCCGGCGACACCGCCGAAAGTTCAGCGCGCACGCTTCGTGGGCTTTGCCAAGACGCTGAGCGCCGCGTCGCTGCCTATCAATGAAGTTACGCGCGGCCCTTCGAGCGTCACGCTCGTCAAAAACGGTACGGGAACGCTGCACTATGCGGTCGTTCTGAGCTATCGGGCGCCCGAGGCTTCCGCCGGAATCTATGCCGGGGTTCGGATCGATCGCATCGTGCGCGCGATCGGCTCGAACGATCCGATCGTATCGCTCGGCCTCCCGCTTGCGGCCAACCCGCCCAGCGTTGCGGCAGGGCGCGTCTTCGATGTCGAGGATCGCGTGATCGTCGACCATCCGGTCGAGAACGTGCTCGTGACGGACCCGCTCCCGGCCGGTTTCGAAGCGGTCGATCAGAGTTTCCGAACCGCTTCGCCGAACGATTTGGAAGGCGCCGACAGCTTGTCGGTGGACTACCAATCGATCTACAAAGACCGCGTGATCTCATTTGTGTCCCACCTGGACGCGGGCTCGTACGCGATCCACTACCTCGTCCGTTCGGTAACACCCGGCACCTACGCATGGCCCGGCGCGACCGCCGAACTCCAATACGCCCCCGAAGAGTTCGGCCGCACCGCCGCTTCCACGCTCACGGTCGAAAACGCAAAATAGCAGGATTGACAAACAGCTTTGTCCGATGCACTGACCCTTCACTAAAGGCACAGGCCCCGCTTACGTCAGTGGGCCCGCGAGTACGGGCCCGGGGGGCATCGGGGGGCACGCCGCCCCGATTTCAGCAAAGGGCCGTGCCGCCCCGATTTTAGAGGAGCGCCGTGCAGCAACTCGAGCAGAGTCCCGGGAACGCCGTTGCCGTCGAACACTTCGACGTAATCGTCGTTGGGGCCGGGCTTTCCGGCATCGCGGCCGGCTACCATCTGAAGACGACGTGCCCGCAGAAGAGCTTCGTCATCCTCGAGGGGCGCGACGTCATCGGCGGCACCTGGGATCTCTTCCGGTATCCGGGCGTGCGCTCGGATTCGGACATGCACACGCTCGGGTATGGGTTCCGGCCGTGGACCAGCAGAATCTCGATCGCGGCAGGCCCGGATATCTTGAGTTACATCCGGAGCACCGCGCAGGCGGAAGGCATCGATCGCAAGATTCGCTTCGGCCAATACGTGACCGACGCGTCGTGGTCGTCGGAGGACGCTCTGTGGACGATATCCGTGAACGTTGGGCCCGACCGGGCGCCCATGCGGTACACATGCGGATTTCTCTTCATGTGCAGCGGCTACTACGATTACAAGAGCGGCTATTTGCCGGAATGGCCGGAAATGTCGACGTATCGCGGCCAACTCGTCCATCCGCAATTCTGGCCCGAGGACCTCGATTACAAAGGCAAGCGCGTCGTCATCATCGGCAGCGGCGCGACGGCGATGACGCTCGCGCCCGCGATGGCAACGGACGCCGCGCACGTGACGATGCTGCAGCGGTCGCCCACCTACGTCGTCGCGCGCCCCGCCCACGATTCGATCGCGGAACGTATCCAAAAGCGATTACGCGGCCGCCTCGGCGGCACGCTCGTGCGCTGGAAGAACGTGCTGTACGGGCTCTTCACCTATAATCTCGCACGCAAGCGCCCGGCCATGGTCAAGAAAACGATCCTGCGGCTCGCAAGCGAACACCTCGGCCCCGATTACGACATGACGCATTTCACGCCGAGCTACAATCCGTGGGACCAGCGCATCTGCCTCGTCCCCGACGCCGATCTCTTTGCCTGCATTCGCTCGGGCGCGATGGACGTGGTAACGGATCACATCGAACGCTTCACCGAAACGGGGCTGTTGCTCAAGTCGGGCAAGACGCTCGACGCCGATATCATCGTCACCGCGACAGGTCTGAAAATGCAACTGATGGGCGGCATGCGCATCGCCGTCGACGGCACGCCTATGGATCTCGGCAAGTCGCTCAACTACAAGGGCATGATGTACAGCGACGTGCCGAATCTCGCCTCAGCCTTCGGCTACACGAACGCATCCTGGACGTTGAAGTGCGAACTGATCGCGAACCACATCTGCCGCCTGCTCAATTACATGGATGCCAAAGGCTACGCAATCTGTACGCCGCGCCGCGATCTCTCGCTCACCGAAGAGCCCGCGCTCAACTTCACCTCCGGTTACGTGCTCCGCGCCGAGGGCATCCTACCGAAGCAAGGTTCGCGCAAGCCCTGGAAGCTGTATCAAAACTACTTCCTCGACATGGCATCGCTGCGCTTCGGTAAGGTCGCGAACCCTTCGATGGAATTCAAAAGGCGGAAGAAGCAGCGCGTCGTCGCGTAGTGCCATTGTGCTGCGACCGCTTATTGCTGTGGTCGTGATACGATGATCGGCGAGACCGCAGCGTACGTGCCGGCGTCGTCGAGCCGGTATACCGTTCGCTGTAAGGAGTGATCGTCGAGCAGATCGTGGATCGCGAAGCCCGGCCGTTCGTGTGAAACTCCGAGGACGCGGCCTTGCATGAACAGCAGCGGAATGATCTGCGGTGCGGTGCTCGGAGCGCTGCTGGCCAGCGCCCGTTTCCAGCGCTTCGAGCGCGTGCAATGGATATGCCCCGAGATGACGGCGCGAACGTTCGCATGCCGGTCGACGACCGAACGCAAGCGCGTCTTGCCGACGAATCCGCCGAGGTCGAGATAGTGAAGGCCGGTTCGAAACGGCGGTTGATGGACCGCGACGATCGTCGCTTTGCCGGGAGCGGCGTTCAGCGTGTCGTCCAGCCATGCGAGCGACGCACGGTCGGCAACGGCGCCGGGCCAAGGCCGCTTCGAGTTGAGGTCGAGGCCCACGAGCCGGATCGGGAACTCGTCGATCGCGTAGCGCACCCGCTCGTCCCGCGAGCCTCCGAAGCTTTCCGGCGGCAGCGTTTCGCGCAGCCGGTCGCGATCGTCGTGATTACCCGGCACGACGAAGTACGGCAAGGGTGAGGCGCGCATCAGTTCTGCAAAACGCGCGTACTGATCGGCGGTGCCGAAGTTGACGAGATCGCCCGTAACCACGATGTACGACGGGAGCGGCTCGAGCGCATGAACCGCGGCGAGGGCCGCGCCCAGATATTTCGCGGTGTCGACGCCGAAATACGTGGAGCCCGCGCTTACGATGTGCGGATCCGTGAGCTGCGCTACGCGAGCGATCATCGGCGCCTCAGACGACCGGCACCGCTGACGTGATGCCGCGTTTGCGAAGCTCGCGCGCATCGATCAGCACTCGGTAACGCACGAGCGCGAGGGCGGCGGCAATCATCACGACGAGTGCGGCGTTCAGGCTGAATTGCGTAGCCAGATCGTCCTGCCGGAACGCGTAGCGTGCAAGGAAACGCAGGGCGAGCGCGCCGATCCAGATCGCGACCGTCGGCCAGCTCCCCTTCACGTACACGATCCCCGGCTTGTCTCCGAGCCGCACCGTCGAGTAGTGGCCGACGCCGAGGCCGATAGCCGAGCCGATCCCAAGCGTGATGCACGTTTCGCCCGCGAGCAGCGTGATCGTGTCTGCGTAATGCGTGAAACTGAAATAGAGCAGATACAGCGCGAGGACGCCGAGAAACGCCGGCGCGAGGAAGATGCGCGAGAGCGAGAGTCTGCGCTCGCGCAACTCCCGCACCAAGAACCGGCCCACCACGAGCACGAGGATGCCCGCATAGACGAGCACCACGCCGTTCACTGGAAGGCCGGGCGAGGTCGAATCCATTACAGCTCCTCGATGAAGCGTTCGATGAGGCGCGCGATCGCGGCCGGCTGTTCGAGCGGCGCATAGTGCGCCGCGTTCGGCAGTATCTCCAAGCGGCTGCCTTCGATCACGTCGGCTACGCGTTCGCGCACAAAATCCGGGCGATCTTTGGCCGGCGCGATGACGAGCGTGGGGGTGGCAATCGTGGCCGCTTCGTCGGCAAAATCGAGACGGCTCCACGATTCGTAGCTTTCCAGGGCGACGCTGGGCGAGACTTTCGCGGCCGCGGCGCGCATAATGTTGCGTATTTCGGGAACCGGCTCTTTCACCGTCAACTTCGAGAGCCACGCGTTCGTCGCTTCGGGATTGCCCGGCAGGCTGCGAAAAAAGGCGTCGACTTTCGGCGGAAACCCCATTCCGCTTGCCGGCACGGGCGCGATCAAGACCAAGCCTTCTACCGCGTCCGGCCGGTCAATCGCAAAGCGCTGCGCGACCGCCGCCCCCATCGAGTGACCCACCACGACCAGCGGATCCAGATCGGCGAAAGCGATGAGCGCGCTTAAATCGTCGGAAAAATTTTCGACCCGATACGGCCCTGGCGCCGCGTTCGAGTCACCGAACCCACGCACGTCGACGGCGATCGTGCGCCGCCGCTCGGCGAGCCGGTCGACAATCGGACGCCACACTTCGGACGAGCCGTTCCATCCGTGGAGAAAGAGAAGCGCGAGGCCGCCGCGCGGTCCGCGGTCGACGTACGAAAGCTCCGCACCGTCGGCCGTCCGAAAGGTCGCCATTCCGCTCGGCTACGCTTCCGGCTCCGACTGTTCCCCGTTCTTTGGTCCCGCGAGTGCGGGCCCCGGGGCCATCGGGGGGCGCGCCGCCCCGATCTCAGACAAAAAGGCGTCGCCGTAATCCGCCAGCTTTTTGTCGCCGACGCCGGCAATCGAGCGCAGTTCGGTTGCGTTGCGCGGCAGGTCGCGCGCCATGGCGCGCAGCGTGGTGTCGGGGAAAATCACGTACGCCGGTACGTCGCGCTCGTCGGCGAGCCGCTTGCGCAGCGCGCGCAGTTCTTCAAAAAGCGCCTCATCGAACGGAGCGTCCGCACTCGGGCCGGTACTTGCACCCGGGGCTGAGGCACGCCGGCGTTCCGGAGCCGGGGGTTGCGCCGTGAGCGAAACGGGCGTGCGTTCCAGCAGCGTCTTGCGCCCGCTCTCCGTGAGTTCAAGGACACTGCGCAGCCCGGGCGTCTGGCGCAGCAGGCCAAGGCGCACGAGTTCGCGCCCGATTGCGAGCCAATAGGTGCGCCCAAATTCCTTGCCGATGCCGAACGTCGACACCGAGTCGTGATACCAGGCCCGCACCTTCTCGGTCTCGCGGCCCACCAGGACGTCGGCCAGGTGGTTGAGCCCCACGGAAAATCCGCTCGCTTGGCGGACCCGCACGACCGTCGAAAGCAGCTTCTGAGCGGCGACGGTTCCATCGAAACTCGCGCGCGGGGAGAGGCAGTTATCGCACCCCGTGCAGGCGCCCTCCGGCAGCGTCTCGCCAAAATGTCCCAGGAGCACGGCCCGGCGGCAGCGGGCAGATTCCGCGTAGTGCTGCATGGCTCTGAGCCCTTCGAGGGCCAGAGCCCGCTCGCGTTCGTCCTTCTCTTGGATGAATCCGAGCAGCTTTGCGGCGTCACCGGCGCTGAAGTACAGCAGACAATCCGCCGCCAAACCGTCGCGTCCGGCGCGGCCTGTCTCCTGGTAGTAGCTTTCGAGGTTCTTCGGTACATCGTAGTGCACGACGTACCGGACGTTGGGCTTATTGATGCCCATGCCGAACGCGACGGTCGCGCAGATCACCGATACGTCGTCGCGCACGAAGCGATCTTGATTGTAGCTGCGCACGCGTGGTTCGAGCCCCGCATGATATGGCAGCGCGGAAATTCCCGCTTTGGTGAGTTTCTCGGCGAGCGATTCCGTTTGGCGCCGGCTCGCGGCGTAGATGATGCCGCTTTCCTTTTTGCGCTTTCGAATGAACGCCACGAGTTCCGAAAAGGTGTTGTTCTTCGGAACCACGCTGTAGCTCAGATTCGGCCGATTGAAACTCGCCACGTAAACGGAGGGATCGCGCAGCTCGAGCGAGGCGACGATATCGCTGCGCACGCGATCGGTTGCCGTCGCGGTGAGGGCGAGGATCGGAACCGAAGGAAAGCTGCGCCGCAATTCGGCGAGCCGGCGATACTCCGGCCGGAAATCGTGGCCCCATTCGCTGATGCAGTGGGCTTCGTCGATGGCGAAGCGCGTAACGTTCCAGGCTGCGAGATCGCCCATGACGTGCGGCAGGCCGAGGCGCTCGGGGGCCAAGTATAAGAGGCGGTAGGCGCCTTGGTGCAGTCCGCGCAGCCGGGAACGGGCTTCTTCGGCATCGAGGGTCGAGTTAAGGTACGTGGCCGGAATGCCGGCGGTCACCATCGCGTCGACCTGGTCTTTCATCAGTGCGATCAAGGGCGAGACGACGACGGTGAGCCCTTCTCGCATGACCGCCGGAAGCTGGAAACACAACGATTTCCCGCCCCCCGTCGGAAGGAGGGCGAAGACGTCCCGGCCGCTCAGCACGTCGCCCACGATCGCTTCCTGCAACGGGCGAAACGCATCGAAGCCAAAGTGGTGCTTGAGCGCCGCCTTGGGATCTGCGTCAAAGAGGGTGGCCACGGATGGACGGGATTCGGGCACGACGATCACCCTCCCCTATCGCGACCAGAAGTGGCCCGCGCTACCAGGAACACATAAATCTCATGCATAGCGGTGCCGATACCGTGAGTATGATCATGCCCAGACCACGTGACGACGGCGGTTCTCGCGCTCTTGGAATCGAGTCGCTCAAGAACGTCCCGCTCTTTCGCGACTTTGATGAGACGGAACTTTCTGAGGTCGTGCAGCTCGTCGCGACGCGCCGGTACGGTAAGCACCAGACGATATTTCGCGAGGGAGATCCGGGCCAAACCTTCTACATCATCCTGACGGGTTCGGTCGCGATCGTCCGCGTTGCTGCCGACGGCCGCGAGACGATTCTTTCGATCCTCAAGGAACGCGATTTCTTCGGCGAGATGAGCATTTTCGATACGGCCGTCCGCGCCGCGACCGTTCGCACGCTCACGGAAGTCGAAGTCGGCGCAATCGAACGTGAAGATTTCTTAGCATTGATCGACCGCAGCCCGCGCATCGGACGTTTGCTCGTCATCGCGCTTTCGGAGCGCTTGCGTGCTGCCAACAAGTTGATCTCGGCCAGCACCTCGCAAGATATCCGCTCGCGCCTCGCCTCGCTACTGCTCAACCTGTCCACGAACTTCGGCGAGCAGGTTCCCGCCGGAACCCGCATCACGCTGCGGCTCACCAATCAAGAGATGGCGAACATGATCGGCACGACGCGCGAGACCGTCAACCGGACGCTCAATCGTTTCTGGGACGAGCGCCTCATCGATATGCGCACCGCCCACGTCGTGATCGTCGAAGCTGAAAAGCTCCGGGCGATGGTTCCTTAGGCTCCCCCACGCCCGTGCCTAGGCCCGGCGAGCGCGGTTCAAGCTCGCGCGAGCAGCGACCCGATGAGACGATCGCGGATCGCTTCGGGCAGACGCGCGATGACGAGCTGCACGCGCGCATCGGTTCCAACGACGTAGCGGGCTTGCGGCGAGCGCGCCGTAAGCGCACGTTCGATGACTTCGGCGACGCGTTCCGGGCCGATAGCGCCGTCCTCGATTTTGCTCGAAAATGCCTGCATTTTGCGGATCGGCTCGCCGTAGAGCGCTAAGCCTTCCGGCGAGAGGCGCTCGGCCGTCGCTTTACCGGCCGCTTGCGTCCGCTGCCAGAGCGGAGTCTTGATGGCGCCCGGCTCGATGAGAATGACTTTGACGCCGAACGGCAGCATCTCGATGCGCAGCGCATCGGTCATTGCTTCGATCGCGAATTTCGACGCCGAATAGGGCCCCACGTACGGCATCGACATCTTTCCGCCGATCGATCCGATCGTGACGATGCGGCCTTTCGCGGCGCGAATCATAGGCAGAAACGCCTGCGAAACGTAGAGCGGTCCCATCACGTTGACGGCAAACTGCCGTTCGAACTGCTCGGGTTCGATCAGTTCGAGTGGGCCGGCAACCACGATGCCTGCATTATTGACAAGCGCATCGAGCCTGCCGCCCGTTTTCTCGGCGATCGTCGTCTTGGCGCGCGCGATCGAGTCGCGATCGGTGACCTCGAGGTACACCGGCACGATGTTCTCGCCGAGCGCTCCCATCGCAGCGTAATCGCTCTCGCTGCGCACGCCCGCAAAAACGGTCGCGTTCTTCGAAAGCCGCAGCGCCGTGGCATAGCCGATCCCGGTCGAGGCGCCGGTCACCAATATAGTCGTCACGGCCCGTCCTGTTTTCCCCGTCACCACCCGAAGCCTGGTTGCCTGCCGCCCTTCCAACACGGCGCGAGTGCGCCGTTGGGGCCATCGGGGGGCACGCCGCCCCGATTTCAACAAAAGGCACGCCGCCCCGATCTTAACGCAGGTTGTAACGATCGACCGTAGGCGGGTCGATGGCGCATGTCCGCTCGGCTGCCGGCACCTTGGAAAGGCGGCCCGTGGGTGCGGGTGCGCCACCGGCACCCGCGATCTTGGCAATGCTGAAGTCGGCGCGGGCAGAGTCGCCGGGCGGGATGCTGCAAGCACGCTCTTCATCAACGTAGCCCGCATGCGAGACGTCGATCGTGATCGCGCCATCGAAGCTTCCGACTGCGCTATACCGACCATTTCGATCGGTTTGGGCGCGGAGCGACGTACCCGATGCGGTGTGAACGACGACGACTGCATCCCGCAAAGGCACGCGATACGCCGTAAAAACCTGCCCGTAGAGGTGATCCACGTCTCCGGCGCTGCTCCTACCCGTTAGCGCGGCCGCAACTGCCGCGACGGCGAACAGGGTCGGGGGACGCCGGGAGATGCTGCGTGTGCGCATGTGAAACCTCCACCTCCGACTTTCGTCGGCTGGGGAGCCCCCGCCCCCTTCGGCGAACCAAAGTTCATGATTGCGACGCCTTCAACCGCCATCGCTCCGCGCCGGCGCGACCTGGATTTTCAGCTCTACGACGTGCTCGAACTCGAGAAACTTCTGGAACTGCCCTACTTCGCCGAGCACGACCGCGGAACGCTCGATGCCATCGTCGATGCCGCCTACGATATCGCCACGGACTTCTACGCCCCGTTCGCGGCGGAACTCGACGCCTACGATTTCAAACTGGTCGATGGCGAAGTCGCAACGCCGCCCGCTCTGAAGGCCGCGATGAAGGCGCTGATCGAGGCCGGATTTCTCTCCGCCTCATTCTCCGCGGAGAACGGCGGCCTGCAACTGCCCTCGACGATGTGGACCGCAGCGAGTCTCGTATTCTCCGCTGCGAACGGCAGCGCGAATTCCTACGCGTTCCTCACGATCGGCGCGGCGAATCTCTTGGCCGCCTTCGGCAGTGAAGAGCAAAAAGCGCGCTGGATGGCGCCGATGCTCGAAGGCCGGTATTTCGGGACGATGGCGCTCTCCGAACCGCAAGCCGGCTCGTCGCTCGCCGACGTAGCGACGAAGGCCGTGCGCGCGGGCGACGGCACGTATCGCCTCACAGGCAGTAAGATGTGGATCTCCGCTGCGGAGCACGACCTTTCCGAGAACATCGTGAACCTCGTGCTCGCGAAATTGCCCGATGCACCGCCGGGCGTCAAAGGCATCTCGCTCTTCATCGTTCCGAAGTATCTCGTCGACGACAAGGGCAAGCGCGGCGTGCGCAACGACGTAGTGGTGACGGGAATCAATCACAAGCTCGGCCAGCGGGGCGTCATCAACACGGTGCTGACCTTCGGGGCGACGGGCGACTGCGTGGGGTACCTCGTCGGCGCAGCACACGACGGCATGCGCCAGATGTTCCATATGATGAACGAGGCGCGGGTCGCCGTGGGCGCGGGCGCGGTTGCCCTCAGTCTCGCCTCCTACGAATACTCGCTGCAATACGCCAAAGACCGGCCGCAAGGCCGGCTCCCCAGCGACAAGAATCCGCTCTCGCCGCCGGTCGCAATCGTCGAGCATGCCGACGTGCGCGCCATGCTGCTGCGTCAGAAGGCGATCGCCGAAGGCGGCCTTGCCCTCGTGCTGTACTGCGCCAATCTCGTGGACAAGGCGCTGGCCCTCGAGGACGAGAGCGCGCGCCGGGAAGCGGAGCTCTTACTCGATGTCCTGACCCCGATTGCGAAGACCTGGCCCTCCGAACGCGGCATCGAATCGACCTCGCTTGCCATTCAGGTGCTCGGGGGCTATGGCTATTCCCCCGAGTATCCCGTCGAGCGCAATTTCCGCGATCAGCGGCTCAATCCGATCCACGAAGGCACGACGGGCATTCAGGGACTCGATCTCCTGGGCCGCAAAGTGCGCATGCAAGGCGGCGCCGGCTTTACGCTGGCGCTCGCCACGATTGGGCGCGACATCGCGGCCGCGAACGCGATTCCGGAACTTCGCGCGGAAGCGGCGGCGCTCACCTCTGCCTGCGACGTACTCAAGCGCGTCACGCGAACGCTGCTCGAAGCGCAGATCGACCTCGGACCCGATCGCGCCCTCGCCGAGTCGACGGCCTATCTCGAGGCCTTCGGAACCCTCGTCGTAGCCTGGCGCTGGCTCGTGATGGGCCGCCATGCCGCGAGCGCCGCCGCCGACGATTTTATGGCCGGGAAACTTGCGGCCTGCCGGTACTTCTTTCGGTACGACGTTCCCGTTGCGGTCGCGACGCTCGAGCGTTTGGCCAAACTCGATGACTTGGTTTTTTCCGTGACCCCATCGATGCTGTAAGCGCCTTTTTTCCCAATTAAGTTGTGACGAACGTCACTCTGGCGTTGCCGACTCCGAAGCTCTTAGCCAGCTTTTCCGATAGATAGACTAAGTAGGCTCCGGTGTATCTTCGAATGTACGCGACAGCCTCCAAACGCCGCTTTTAAGAGTATGGGGTACGCTCGTTATGAGCCAGGCAGGGATGCAGAAGAGGATCGCGATCGTCGGCACGGGCTACGTCGGAATGGCGTGCGCCATCGGATTTGCCGAGTTCGGCCACGATGTCGTGGGCTACGATATTCTTCCGGAACGAATCCGGCTCTTACAGAGCGCGATCACACCATATCGCGAACACGGCATCGCCCAGATCCTCGCCAAGCACTTACGAGAAGGCCGCACGCACTTCGTCGATGATCTGGCCGTAGCCGTCGAGGGTGCCGACTTCATCATTATTGCGGTCGGTACTCCTTCGCTCGAAAACGGTAAAGCGGATCTGCGGGCCGTGTACGACGTTGTGCGGCGTTTGGGGCACATCGATCTGCGCGGGGCGACGGTCGTGCTCCGCTCCACGGTTCCCGCGGGAACCTCGGACCGGGTCGCCGATATGCTGCGCGGCAAAGCGGAACTCGCGTACGCGCCCGAGTTCCTGCGCGAAGGCTCGGCGGTCAGCGATTTTCTCAATCCGGACCGCGTCGTCGTCGGGGCAAATTCCCGCGAGACGTGCGCCCGCTATTTCGAATTGTTCTCTCATCTCAAGTGCCCGATGCTCGAGATGTCGCTGCTCGATGCCGAGATCTCGAAAGCCGCGTCCAACGCGTTTCTTGCGATGAAAATCAGCTTTGCGAACCAGATTGCAAACCTTTGCGACGAACTCGACGCGGACGCGCTGCACGTCCTGCGCGCAGTCGGGCACGATCGCCGGATCGGCCGGATGTTCTTGCATCCCGGTATCGGCTTCGGCGGCCCGTGCTTCGAAAAAGATATCAAGAGCCTGATCCACGTGATGGATGCCGCCGAAACCAGCGCCTCACTCTTCGAGGCGACGCTCGCGATCAACGACGCCCAGCCCGGCCGTATCGTGGACGTGCTGCGCCAAGAGATGGGCCACGATCTGGGAGGCCTGCGCATCGGCGTCTGGGGCCTAACGTTCAAAGGCGGTACGAGCGACCTGCGCGATTCGCTCGCACTGCGCGTGGTCGACGAAATCGTTGCGGCAGGTGCGCGCGTCATCGCATTCGATCCGTCCTACACGGAAGTCACGACCGGGCTGCGTTTCGAGCTGACCGACTCTGCATTAGGAGCAGCCGATGCCGACGTGCTGGTAGTGCTGACCGATTGGCCGGAATTCGCAGCAGTCGACGCGGCCGCGCTCGCGAAGCGCCTGCGAAAGCGCTTGGTCGTCGACGGCCGTAACGTGCTCGACGCGGATGCCTTAATGGACGCGGGCCTGCGCTATCGAGGGATCGGGCGTCGCCGGGCTGCTTCGCTCGGGCTCGCGGAAACCGGCTAGTCGGAATTCACACGAGTTTCTGCAGCGGCTTGCGCTTCCAAACGAACAGATAGTACACAGTCTGGAACGCGAGTCCGGCTACGAATGCGGCGGGATACCCGTACCAAATGCCGTCGAGACCGATACGTCCCATCAATACGTAGGCGACCGGTACTTCCACGCCCCAAATCGAGAGGATCGAGAGTAGCGTCGGCCAAACGACGGTTCCGCTCGATACCATGATTGCCGAGAGCACCCGCGCGTTTCCGAAGATCGCATAACTCCAGAGCGTGATCAGCAGCAGACGGTGCGCGATCTGCACCGTCGAGGGCGACGTGATGAAGAGCGAGATGAGCGCGGTGCTGAAGACGTATGCGAGCGCGATGAAGATGCCTTCGACCGCATAATTGAGCATCACGGCGGAACGAACGATCGTAGGGATTCGATCGGTGCGCCCCGCACCGATCGACTGTGCGCCGAAGATCGATGCCGCGATGGCGATCGAAACTGCCGGAAACTGCACGTAGCTCGCAACCTGGTTCACAGCGCCGTACGCCGCGAGCGCTGTCGAGCCGAAGCGATTGACGAAGGTGAGCACCGCGATCTCCGAGAGCGATACCATCACGAGATTGATGCTCGTCGGGATGCCGATCCGGGCAATCGTGCCTACGAGCGCCGGCCGCAGGCGCAGGTCGGCGAGCATCTCGCGGTCGAGTGCGAGCGGATGTTTCTTGAGGTTGAGATAGACGACGAGGCCCGCCAGCGAGAGTGCGTTGGAACAGACGTTGCCGACCGCGGCGCCGTTGGTGCGCAAGGGCGGCAGCCCGAACCAGCCGCCGATGAAGGCCGGCGTCAAGATAAACGTCAGCGCCGTGCTCGCGATGAGCACGAAGAAGGGCGTCCGGGTGTCGCCGGTTCCGCGCAGAAACGTCGTGTACACCAAATACACGAAGAAGAGCGGCAGCGAGAAAAACGTGATCCGCGCGTAGGAAGTCGACGTATCGATGATGTCGCCCGGCGTACCGAGTGCCGCCAGAATGTCCTGCGCGAAGATGCCGCCGAACGCGCCGACGACGATACCGAGCACGACCGTCATCGCAAGGGCCGTGCCGGCGATCTCTTTGACTTTACGCTCGTCGCGCGCACCGAATGCTTGTCCGATCAAAACGCTGCTCCCGGAACCCAGGCCGATCAGGAACGAGACGAGCAGAAAGACCATTGGAAAGATCGCCGAGACCGCGGCCAGCGAACGAACGCCGACCATGCGCCCGAGATAGACGGAGTTGGCGGTTTGCCCGAGCGATTGCAAGATGTTGCTCAGCATCAGCGGCACGAGGAAGATCAACATCGATTGCCATATCGGCCGCGCGTCGTTCAGTGCGATCGAGCGCCGCTGCGGCTGTGCGCTCATCCCGCGACTCCGGCGGGTTCGGGTTCCGGAGCGACCACGAGGGTGCGCGCGTTCGTGTACCACACGAGCCCAGGCGGCGCGTTCTTTTGCCGCCGGACGAATTTGCGTTCGGTGTAGTCGACGGCTACTTTTTCCGATGCGCGGGCTTTGGAGTGAAAGGCTGCCAGCGAGGCCGCGCGCTCGAGTTCCTCGCTCGTCGCCGCGCGCTCCGAATCGAGATGCAAGACGACGTGCGCGCCGGGCGAGTTGCGCGCATGAAACCACAGATCGTCCGGCCGCGCGATCCGGAACGTGAGATCGGCGTTGCCCCGCGGCGAGCGGCCCACGTAGATTCGTGCATCGGCAGCGGTGCGCACCGCAATCGGTTTACGGCGCACTTCGCGGCCGCGCGTGGCGGAAGGCCGCCTGTGTTCGAGTCGGTCGACGCTTTCCGCAACGTCGGCCAAGGTATCGCCGTCCGCGCGTTCGAGTTCCCAGGCAAGCTCCGCCGCGAATCGCTCGTCGTTTTCCAGCACCTCTAAGCGCGCTGCGACGTGGTCCAGTTTCGCAACAGCCTTCCGGTAACGCTTGAAGATCGCCGCAGCATTTGCTTTGGCGTCGAGTTCGGGATCGAGCACGATCGTGCGCTCCGGCGCGCTCGGCGGTACGAACGTCGAGGCGCCGGGCGCGACCACGTCGAGATGGGCGTACAGAAGTTCGCCCGCGCTGCGCAGATCGTCGCGGGATTCGGCGTCGTCCCGTTCGCGCAGCAGCGTGAGCCGTTCGTGCTCGAGCGCGCCGCGGCGTTTTGCGACCCGGGCGGCCAGCGCCGCACGGCGTTGCCGGAATGCTGAATCCGCGCGTTCGCTCGACGCGCCGCCGAGGGATCGCGAAAGCACTTCGAGCAGCGATGCTTCGCGGGTCGAACGCAAGTGCGCGTACTGCGCGAGCGGCACAACGTGCGCCGCAGCGAGACGATCGCCCTCCCAATAACAGAAGACATCGCCGAACGCGGCCGGTTCGCCTTCGGTGGATTCGGTAACTGCCTGGGCGCGCGCGACGCAAAGCACGGCAAGCTGTTGCGCGGCTGCGCCCGCCCGTACGGCGCTTGCCGCTTCCACGACGAGTGATTCTGCGATCAACCTGGGCACGAGTCCCACCCGCGAACGCAGAGCGCGCGTCGCGGCCGCAGGCGCCCCAGGTTCGCCGGCACCGGCCAGCGTGGTGAGTTCTTCCGCGAGATCGAACGTGCCCGCGGGCGGCTCGGGCAGCGGCGGCGGTTCGTAGCCGTCACCAATCGTAATTGCGCGCCGCGCATTTTGCGCTCGCGAAAACTCCTTGGCCGCACTGACGATCGTGTCGTCTTTGAGCAGCAAGATATTCCCGAAGCGCGGCACGAGTTCGGCCACGAGCCGATAGCCGCTCGTCACGCCGAAGCGCGAGCGCGAGCTGCACTCAAAGGCGATCAGCCGATCTCCGCGCCGCGCCCGAACCCCGTCGATGCGCAGCCCGTCGAGCGCCGTTGCAATCGCGCGCACCCACCCCGCCGTCTGCTCGAGCACGTGCTCGCGCTCGTCCGTCACGATCGGCGTCGCCCCAAAGGCATCGATGACGATCACGCCCTTTCCCGTGCGCAGCCCGAACCGCCCGTCCGCCAGGCTCCCCGCCTCGCGCACGCGCGCGCCCCGCGTCGCCCGATCCAGTTCCCCCGCCAAACGCCGCACGATCAACCAATCCGTCTGCACGTCGCGCCATTGCCCACACGAATCGAAACCTCTTTGTCGTGCGACAACGAGGCCCGCCTGGGTGTGTGCGGCAATCCCGACGGCGAGCCCGCGCCGTTCCTCCGTTGCGGGTCATCGATATCGGTCACGGCGACGGGGAGATGCTACCGATCGCTAGGATCGATGCCTTGAACGGTGCCGGCCGCCCCTACGGGAATTTCTTTTGAAATGAGAGACTGAAGCCGCTCGAGCCCGTCGCCGGTTCTGCGTTCGTCACCGAGGCGTTGGTCGATTGGAAGTTCTGCGCTCCCTGAAAGATATTGAACTGATTGCTCGAGGGTTCGCTAAAGAACGTAAGCTGCACGGCAGTCGCCGAATTCGGAGTGTCGCGAAAGCCGATACTCTGTCGCGGGTTCTGGCCGAAGCTCTGTGCGAACACCGCGTTGACGTTCTTGAAGATCTTCTTTTGCGCGCCGAGGCTGGCGCCGCCGCCCGGCGTGTAGTTGATCGCGAGATTGTTGAGACCGACGGCGCCCCCCAACTGCGATGAGAACGGTTCCAGGATGTTTTGCGTCAGCAACCCACCGAGCTGACCCTCAGCGGCAGCCTGAAACGGATTCTGCTGCGGTCCGCCGCCGTTGGTTGTCGCGACGCCGCTGACGGCGCCGAGCGCTTGCGCACCGACCAGCAATCCCAGAATCTGCTCGCGCGAATAACTCGGGTCCGAATCGAATGCGACGTTGAGTTTCGTCGCGGGACCCGTCACGTGCAACGTCACATCCGTCGGCGGGTTATCCACGCTGGTCGTTGCCAACGCATCGACGTCGGGAATGATGCCGTCCGACGGATCGAACGTGACGGTCGTGGGGTACTGCACTGCGAACGTTCGATAAAAGCTGAGCGTCCCGCCCGTAGAATTGAGCGTTCCGTCGAGCGTGGGCGCCGCGAGCGTTCCGCCGACCTGCAGCCGGCCCTTCGCGCCGATGTCGACGGGGCCTCCCTGCACGCGAACGTCGTCGCCGACGTCGACGCCGAGATCGAACGCTACCGGAAGGGCTGCTGCAGTCGCGGCCGGCGTGGGCCCCCCGCTCGGCAACAAGGCCGTCGTCGGGATCCGCGTCGAGGTGAAGGCGATGTTGCCCCCGACCTGCACGGGAGCTCCCGGAGCACGCACGATCGTTACCCTCCCGTTAATGCGGCCTTTTAGATATTTCGGCGCGTCGATCGTGGCAAATTTCGAAACGATCGCGAGGTTGCCCGAGGCGGAGGTGGCGGGGTCGGCGAGATCGGGAACCGTCACGTGGCCCGAAGCCGAGATCGTCCCGCCGCCGACGGTCGCCTGCGTATTTTGCACCGTCACGGTTCGATCGGCAAAGACGAGCTCTGCGACCGCCGCGGTTACCCGCGACTTGAGCTGCGGTCCGACGAATGAGCCGCCCGAAAGAGCGAGGTCGCCCTTGAGCCCGGGGTTCGCGCGCGTTCCAACGAGCCCGACGGTGCCGTTGAGTACGCCTTCGGCTTCCGTGCCTTTGGGCAACAGCATCGCGAATTGCGCGAGATCGATGTGATCGGCCGTCACCGCGAGATTGAGCGGCGCATTTTGCGGAATGCCGGCGGCGGGCTGCGTAGCCAGCGGCGCGGTGCCGCTCGCGACCAGCCGTCCCTTCTGAAGATCGAACTCGGCCGTCCGTAACGTCGCCCGCGATTTCGTCACCGTCGCATCGAGGTGTGCGCGCGGGAGGGTGAAGCGCTGGTAACGCAGCGTCGCCGCGTCGAGCGTATCCGCGAGCATGGGCTGCTGCTGCGTGCCGGTGAGGTGAAGCGTCGTCGTGAGGGTGCCGGAAGCATCGAGATCTTTGACGCCCAGAGTTTTCGCGAGCGCGCCGACGTCGCCCGTTTGCGCGACGACGCTCACGTCGAACGGAGCACCGGGATGAATGCCGGCAGAGCCGCTCGCCGAGGCCGACGCGTTGTCGATTGCAAAGACTGCTTTTGAAATCGTCACACGGCCGGCGTCCGCGGCGAGGTCGACCGATGCGGTGCGAACCGGAATACCGCGCACCGCGCCGTTCGTGAGGCCGGCATGCACCCGCAGCGTCACGTCGGGATACGTGCCGCGCGCGTTCGCATCGGCATCGACGAAGCCGGCAACGGGTGCGATGATGCCGGCGGCGGGCAGCCACTTCGAAAGATCGACGCCTCGCGCGGTTGAGGTAAGGGCGAGGGTGCTGCGTGCCAGCGTATTGCGCAGCGGCTGCGACGCCGGAAGCATGAGGCTGCCGTTAGCGTAGACTTGGCCCGCGGTCGTCCCGAGCGCTGCATCGAGATCGAGACGGCGTCCCGTCGTCGCGAGGTCGGCGCGCGTATCACCGAGATCGAAGCTGCGGAACTTCGTATGCGTGAGGCGAACGCGCCCGCTCGTGACGATGCGATTGGGTTCGTTGCGAACCTGGGCATCGATGCTGCCGGCGCCGCCGAGCGTATCGCCTTCGTCGAAATAGTCGTTGAGATCCGCCAACTGTACGTGCGGAGCATGGAGGGCAAAGCTTTGCACCGCACTCGTTGCGGCGGCCGAGAATCCGATCACGGACGACCCCACGGTGACGTGGCCGCCGCGCGCATCGATGCCCCCCGCATTACCGCGCAGTGCGACGCTCGCATCACGAAAACGCAGCCCATTGATCGAGCCTTCGGGAATCGAAATGTTCCCCGAGACGGCAGGATGGTTGCCCGTACCCGCCACGCTCACGTTTGCGTCGAGCGTGCCTTCAGGATAGGCGAGCGGCGCTTTTGCGAGATGCGCGAGCGTCCCGATATCGGCTTCGTGCAGATTCGCATCGAACGCGTAGCGGGCCGCAGCCGGATTCCCGCGCAGGCCGCGGACGCTGCCGTCGAGCGAAGCGACCGCCGGTCCGGCGCGGACCAGCGCGTTATCGATCGTCAGAGCGTCGCCCTCGAAGGTGAGCCCCGTATTCGCGGTCACTGCAAAACCGGCGTAGGCAGGATTGGGTAAGGTCACGTCGCTTGCAATGATGCCGCCGCGTACGGTCGGCGCGCTCGCAGTTCCTCCGATCGATGCAACGGCCGTCACCGTTCCGCTGCGAACCGGCAGGCCTAGCGTCCGCAGTGCGGCGAGATCGATGCCGGCGGTTGAGACCTCGAGTATCCCGCCGTTTCCGAAACTCCCGCGGGCGACGATGTCATTCCCGCCGAGCCGCGCTCGCGCGGCGTAGACGTCGATGGCCTTCCCGCGAATCCCGACGGTCGCGTCGAGCGCATCGATCGAGACGCCGTGCACGCTTGCGCCCTCGAACTGCGCGTCCGAAATTTGCGCGATCGCATCGGACGGACCGCTAGCGACGACGCTCACAGGAATATCGACGCGGCCCCGAGCTGCAATCTTTCCGCCGGCCGCGGCCGCGAGCGGCGCAAGCGCGCCGCGATAGCGCGCTTGCAGCGCCAGGTGCATGCCTTGGGTGACGTGCGCTTGCAAGGTGAGGTCTTCGATGGGAAAGCCGAAGGCGCGCGAATCGTACGCATGCGCGTTACCGCCGATCGTGAAGGCTTTCCCGGCGAACGCGCCCGCCATGTCGGCATCGAGGTTGAGATCGGCGGCAGGCAGGCTCGCGAGGGCAATTCCGGGCAGCTCCGGCTGCGAACCGCCCGTCGTCAGGTGAAAGCGCCGTGCCGAAACGTAGGCTTCACCGCCGCCGCCATGCGGCCGGTCGAGCCCGACGCGCGCGAAGAGACTGCTCTCGTTTGGACCGTCGAGTGCGATCGGTCCGATCGTACCAACGCCGCGGCCGTTCACGTCGAAGATGCCCGCCAGCCGGTGGCCCGCGCTGCTGCCGCCGAGTTCGCCGCTGGTTTCGACGTTGGCATCGATGCCCGTCGCGACGGCGCCCGCACTAACCGTCATCGGACCGAGGAACTGCGCCGCGTACGGAAGTCTCGCTGCGGGCGCCTGCACGCTTGCAAACATGTCGATGTCGGTATGTTTCGTCGAAACGATGCGACCGCGCGCGCTCACGCCGATGCCGTCGTAATTCAGCCCCGTGCGCAGGATCGCCGTCTGCTGCCCGCGCAGCGCCACGAGTCCGTCGAGGTGATCGAGCGGAATCTTCGCATAGTGGATCTCCGGAGAACCGAAGCTCACGAACGTCGTCGGCAGCGTGGCGTTCCCCTCGACGAACAGCGTGAATGCCATCGGACCCGAGAGCGGTAGCTTCTTGGCCGCGTCTGCGAGCGTGATCAATTGGCGCAAGTCGCCTTTGCCTGCGATCCCCAGCCGCAGTTTCGGCGTTGCGAGGTTGTAGATCGCGCCCGAGATGCGCACGGGAATGCCCGCAATCGATCCGTCGACCTTCGGGATGGCGAGCCCGTCGTCATACACCCGCAGTGCGCCGCGCCCATCGCGCAGAGGCTTCGCGATGCCGCCGAGGTAGGGCTGGAAGTGATCGAGGTTGGCCGTCACCGAGAGGTGGCGCTGCATGGTTCCGCTGTGATCCGGCAGGCCGTAGATGCGCGCGTCGATATCGTTGAGGACGCCGTTTGCAACGTGCAGTGTCGGCGAGTTCAGGGCGTAATCGATCAGCGGCGCGAGCGCCAAGGTTTTGCCGCGAATGCGCGAGAGTTCGTAGCCGCGCTGCTCGTCGAGCGTTCCGCGGCCGCTGATCGGAAAGCGGCCGCCCGTTTCCAGGATCGCGAAACCGAGCGTGAAGTTCGATCGCCCTTGCGGGTTCAGGTCGGCATTCACGTTGAGGCCTTCGATCGCGAGGCGGCGGCTGTGTGCGAAGATCATCGTGTGGTCGATGATGCCGACGGATCCGTTTCTTACGATGGCGCGGATCTGCGGGATTTTGAAAGGTTGGGCCGGCGCGTTCGGATTGCTCTTCGGAAGGACGATGTTGTACGTGCCGTCTTTGTGGTGGATGATCGTGATCTTCGGCCGGTCGATTTCGATACCGGAAACGCCGTAAAGATACGGACCCCCGAACGCCTTCGTGAGGTCGTACGCAATCTCGATGCGCTCCGCCGTGAAGACGGGTTCACCGGCAAGCGACGCAACGTCCGGGTGCTCGATCGTCAGATGCCCGCTCCGCACCGAAAGCGTTCCATAGCCCACGTTGTAGCCGGCTGCCCGCCCGCCGAAAGCGGCCGCTTCGTGCAGGAGCGGTCCTGCCAACGCCGCCGTCACGATTCCGGCGATCAGGACGATACTACCAACAACGAGTAGGCGGAGCCGCCAGCCTTTCAAAGCGAAACGTCCTTTTGCGGGTGCGGGGCGGCGAGAATTGTTACTAGCGTACCCGAGGAGTCGAAAAGCTAACGCAACCGGTCCAGCGCCGCAGGCCCGTCGCGGCTTCAAAAAGAACTACGTGTGTTCGTGTTTGGCGAAATGCATGAGGGCATTGGGCCCGGGAATCCGGGTTCGGGGGGAGCGGGGGCACGCCGCCCCGATTTCAAAAGCGCGTGAGTGCCGATCCGGGGAGCATCGCAAAGCACACCACCGCCCCAGCTTCCAGCAAGCGGCCTGGTCCGGGCCCGGGGTTACTGTTCGTCGTGTCCGGGCCGTCCGGGGCCGGTAAGGACACGGTCGTCGATATCTTGCGGACGCGCTTACCTCGCTTGCGCTACTCGGTCTCCGCGACGACCCGTCCGCCTCGCGACGGGGAACGCGAAGGCGAGGCATATTTCTTCCTCACCAGAGAACAATTCGAGCAAAAAAACGCCGAAGGCGGTTTTTTAGAAACCAACACCTATAACGGTAACTTGTATGGTACGCCCCGGTCGTTCATCGAGAGCATGCTCGCCGAGGGCTACGACGTCATCATGAAACCCGAAGTGCACGGAGCACTGGCGATCAAGGCGGCTTTCCCGAGGGCCGTGCTGATCTTTCTTCTCCCGGACAAATTCTCTCATCTGCGTTTGCGCTTAGCGGCACGGCGCACGGAGAGTAGCAGCGAAATCGCTGCGCGGCTGGCGATCGCGCACGAAGAACTCCAGCAAATCCGCCGCTTCGACTACGTCATCATCAACGAACAGGCGCCATTGGACCGCCGGAACGAGCTTCCGGCCGTCGACGATCTGGAAGCGATCGTGCGCGCGGAGCGCTTTCGCATCCATCACTACAACGACGATACTTTTAGGAACGTGGAAAACGCATGAGCGAATCAGTTTTCGGAGATCTCGACGGGCTGCTCAAGCACGTCGATTCGAAATTCACCCTGGTCAACGTGGTCACCAAGCGCGCGAAGCAGCTCAACAACGGAGCTCCCGCCCTCTCGGAAGATGCCAACCCCAACAAGCCGGTCTCAACGGCCTTCGCAGAAGTCGCCCTCGGAAAAATCCCCTACCGCCGCAACAAAGAAGGCATCAAATAGAAATGCCCCGCGTGCGTCAGTGGGCCCGGGAGTCCGGGCCCGGTGGCCTATCGGGGGGCGCCTTCACAAAACAAGGGCCACGGTAACTCCCAGTGTGCGGAATTGTCGGGTATGTCGGTTTCCGGGACAGCGTCCCGATCATTCTTGATTCGCTGCAGCGGCTCGAGTATCGCGGGTACGATAGCGCCGGAATCGCCGTGCTCGATAGCGAGGGCGTGCTTGCGGGCTCGAAAGCCGAGGGAAAGCTCCACCGGCTCTCGGAGCGGTTGCTCACGGAGCCGCTCTCCGGTTTCACGGGTCTCGGGCACACGCGCTGGGCGACGCACGGACGCCCCTCCGATATCAACGCGCATCCGCATCTGGATTGCAGCTCTAAGATCGCGGTCATCCACAACGGCATCATCGAAAATTACGTTTCGCTGCGCGATCGACTCAAGGCAGCCGGGCACACCTTTCGCAGCGAGACCGATACCGAAGTGCTCGCCCACCTTATTGAGGAAAATTTGGGGGGGATCGGGGGCGACCTCGTCGGCGCCGTACGCAAGACGCTGCGCGAAATCCGTGGGGCCTTTGCGCTCGGAGTTATCTCCTCCGACGCTCCGGGGCGGCTGGTGTTCGCGCGCAGCGGTGCGAGCCCGCTCGTGGTCGGCATCGGGGAAGACGAGATGTTCGTAGCCTCCGACACTCCCGCGATCTTGCAGTACACGCGCAAACAAGTGATTCTGCGCGAAGGCGAGATGGTCGTCGTAGAGCGCGGCGGCTACGCGCTTACCGATTTCCTCGGAAACCCCATCGAGCGCGAAGTGACGCAAGTGATGTGGGACGCGACCTCGGCTGAAAAGGACGGCTTCAAACATTTCATGCTCAAGGAGATGTTCGTGCAGCCGAGTGTCGTGAAGGAGACGCTCGCCGGCCGCATCGACGAATCCGGCGATTCGCAGCTCGCCTCCGAACTGCACATCGACGAAGCGCTGTTGCGCGCGATGACGAAGATCTCGATTACCGGCTGCGGCACCGCGTTTCACGCCGGCATGGTCGGCATGTATCTCTTGCGCGCCCTCTGCAAGCTTCCGGTCGAAATGGAACTTGCCAGCGAATTTCGCTACGGCGATCGTGCGCTCGACCCGCGCACGCTGACGATCGCTATGTCGCAATCCGGCGAGACGGCCGATACGATCGAAGCGGTGAAGATCGCCAAAGCCGCGGGCGCGCCCGTCGTCGGCATCTGCAACGTGTTGGGCTCGCATCTCACGCGACTTGCCGACGGCGTGCTCTACACCCGGGGCGGCCCCGAAATCGGCGTAGCCGCCACGAAAACGTATATCTCGCAGACGGTCGCGATGGTGCTCTTCGCGCTGTATCTGGCGCGCATCAGAAATTCCGAACCGATCGAGCGCCTGCGTGAGATCGCGGAGAACACGAAGCTGTTGCCGGCAGCGATCGATCTGTGCCTCAACAATTCCGACGAGATTCGCAAGGTCGCAAAAAAGCTGCGCAAGGCCAAGAGCGCGATGTTCATCGGCCGCTACGTCAATTATCCCACGGCACTCGAGGGCGCGCTCAAACTGAAAGAGATCTCGTATATCCACGCCGAGGGCTATGCCGCAGGTGAAATGAAGCACGGGCCGATCGCCCTCTTGGATTCGCGGATGCCCGTAGTCGGCATCGTCACGGACGGTCGCGTGCGGGAGAAGATGCTTTCCAACCTCGCCGAAGCGAAGGCGCGCGAAGCGATCGCGGTCGTGATTGCGAACCATGGCGATCACGAAGCCGCGGCCTTGGCGGATTACGTGTTCTGGGTGCCCAAGGTCGACGAGTTACTCTCGCCGATCGTCAACGTCGTGCCCTTGCAGTTGCTCGCTTACCACATCGCCGATCTCGACGGCAAAGACGTCGACCAGCCGCGGAATCTCGCAAAAACCGTTACGGTCGAATAGAAGCTCGGCCGCCAACGTCCGGCGGCCCGGAAATGTTTCGCAGGCCCGCGGTGCGTCGCGCCGGGATTTCAGCACCCGCGTGCGGCACTATCGAGCAATGCCCGAAACCCAGCTGCTCCGTATCGATGGTCGGACGCTCGATGCGTTGCGCACCGTCACGATCGAACCGAACCCGCTTTCCTACGCCGAGGGCAGCGCGTTGATTTCGGTCGGCAATACGCGCGTGCTGTGTGCCGCCACGATCGAGGATCGCTTGCCGCCATGGCTTCGCGGCCAAGGCCGCGGCTGGGTTACGGCGGAGTATGCGATGTTGCCGCGTGCCACGGCCGAACGAACGCAGCGCGAGTCGTCCAAGGGAAAAATCGGGGGCCGGACCCACGAGATCCAGCGCCTCATCGGGCGGTCGCTGCGCGCCGTTACCGATCTGAAGCGTCTGGGCGAAAAGAGCGTGGTCGTCGATTGCGACGTGTTGCAGGCCGACGGCGGCACGCGGACCGCTTCGATTACGGGCGCGTACGTCGCGCTCGCACTCGCGCTGCGCCGCGACTTCGCGCCCGGCACGGCGAAGTGGCCGCTGCTTTCGGAGGTCGCCGCCGTGAGCGTCGGCTACGTCGACGGCGTCGCTCATCTAGATCTCGCCTATACTGAAGATAGCCGTGCCGAAGTCGATATGAACGTAGCGATGACGGGTGCGGGTGCCTACGTCGAGGTGCAGGGCACGGCCGAGGGACGATCCTTCGATCGAGCGCAGCTCGATACGATGCTCTCGCTCGCGCAGGAGGGCATCGAACGGCTCTTTGGTTTCCAGCGCGCGGCGCTCGAGTCGGCACGTGTCGGCTGACCTGACGCCCGTTTCGACGCTGGTCGAGGAAATCGGACGGTTCTACGTCACGGATCGCGCACTGCTGCGCGCGCAGCAGCGCATCACGCGCGTCCTGGCCGCCGCGCAACCGCTGCCCGATGCGGAAATTGCGCGCTATCTGGCGGCCGTCGAGCGGTACTTTGCGGGGTTCGAACGCGAAGCCCGCGCGCATTTGGGAGACGTCGATCGGCGCCTGGCTCGAGCGGCCCAACTGCAATTCAACCTGACGGCGGAACGCAGCGTGACGACAAAACGGGTCGAGATCACGCAGCGGGTCCTCGCTCGCGCGCGGGAGCTTTCGGGAGGATGAAGGTGTTCGAGGACGTCGGCAGAGGCACGACCGGGTTCTTGGACTATGCGGGCGGCGCCGCCAGGCTCACCGCCGAGACCGCGAGCACGATCGGCCGCTTGAAAATCCGCGTGCGGGAGACCTTTTCGCAAGCCTATATTTTAGGCGTGCAGTCCTCGGCGATCGTGCTGCTGACCTCACTCTTTACCGGCATGGTGATCGCGCTCGAATCCGCGAATCAAGCCCGCAGCTACGGCGTTACCGAAGTCGTCGGCGGAGCGGTCGCATACGTCTCGTCGCGCGAACTCGGGCCGATGCTTACGGCCGTCGTGGTGGCGGGCCGGGCGGGCGCGGCAATTGCGGCCGAGCTCGGATCGATGGTCGTAACCGAACAGATCGAAGCGCTCGAGGCGCTCGGACTCTCGCCCGTGCAAATGCTCGTCGTACCGCGGTTGATCGCGATGATCGTGATGCTCCCGATCCTCACGATCTTCGCCGATATCATCGCAATCGTCGGCGGAATGGTGCTCGCGCGGAACACGGCGCAGATCAGCTACGGCGAGTTCATTCACTCGGCTCGCGTCTACAGCGAGTTCGGCGACTACCTCAAAGGCATGCTGAAGGCCGTCGTCTTTGCGATCATTCTGGTCGTTATCGCCTGCTATCAAGGCTTCGGTGTGCGGGGCGGCGCCGCGGGAGTCGGGAAGGCGACGACGGCCGCAGTCGTGACCTCGATCATCTTGATCTTCATCACGAACTTTCTGCTGTCGCTGCTCTTTTTCGGCTCGACGGGAACGAAGTAGAGGCGCTCGTGAATTTCGCGAGCATCCGCGGCGTCACCCTAAAGTACGGCGAGAAAGTCGTACTCCAGAATTGCTCGCTCGAAATTCAAGAGCGCGCGATTACGTGCCTCATCGGCCTTTCCGGTGCCGGGAAATCCACGATCTTGCGCCTGCTCAACGGCTTGCGGCAACCCGACGCCGGCACCGTGATCGTGCAGGGCACGGACCTCTCCACGTTGCGCAATCGCGACCTGATCGAGTTTCGCCAAAAGATCGGATTCGCGTTCCAGTTCGCGGCCCTCTTCGATAGTATGACGGTTGGCGATAACGTCGCGCTGCCGCTGCGCGAGCACACGAAGATGAAGGAAGCGGAGATCCTGCGGATCGTTAAGGATACGCTGGATTCCGTGGGCCTCGTGAACGAACGCGACAAGATGCCCTCGGAATTGTCCGGCGGAATGCTCAAGCGCGCCGGCTTCGCGCGCGCCGTCGTCACGAATCCCTCACTCGTCCTCTACGACGAACCCACGACCGGCCTCGATCCGATCATCACGCACGTTCTGACCGATACGATCAGACGGCTTCGCCAGCAGCTCGACGGTACGGCCGTGGTCGTCTCGCACGATCTCGAGAGTATTTTCGCTATGGCGGATTACGTCGCGATGCTCTTCGAGGGGGCCATCATCGCGTATGGAACCGTCGACGAACTGAAACGTTCGCCCAATCCCATCGTTCAACAGTTCTTGCAAGGAAGTGAAGTGGGGCCGATTCCGCTCTAGCGGCGGCCGGAAAGCTATGAACAAGCAAGCACAAGTCGGCCTCTTTACCATCCTCGGACTCGTCGCCGTGTTCGCCGTGTTCTACGTGCTCTCGGATTTTGGAACCCGGGCACGAGGCTACAAAATCGGCGTCCACTTTGCAGCCGCTTCCGGTTTGCGCGATGCCGCCATCGTCTATCTCAGCGGCGTGCCCATCGGCGCCGTCGATTCGATCTCGCTGCTCAAAGATTACTCGACCGAGGTCGTCATGGCGATTCAACCGGGGCGTGAGATCCCGGTCGGTTCGCGCTTCCTCATTCAGGCCCCGATCACGGGCGAGCCGACGGTGCTGATCGAACCGCCGAAGAATGTTGCCGAGAACTCGCAGACGCTGCCCCACGAAATCCAGCCGTTGCCGGACCAACCAAAGGGCACGAACCCGGCGTCGTTCGCCGATTTGCTCGAGCAAGGTCAAGGCGAAATCCGGCGTGTCGACGATCTCTTGGCGGTCTTACAAAAATCCGAACCGCAGCTGCTCGGCCAGCTCAAAGAAACCCTGGCGAACGCAAACACGCTCACCGCGAACGCGAACCGCTCGCTGACCAACGCCTCGAGCCAGGTCGCCGTGCTCACGAACTCCCTGCAGCATAATCTCACGATCGCAAGCAACAACGTCGTCGATCTCACGGGCACGCTCGATAGCGTGGTGAAGCGCAATTCGGCGCAGGTCGACGGGCTGCTCGCGCAACTCGCCAAGACCTCGAAATCGTTCGGAGAAACCGTCGATTCGCTGCACGGCATCGCGACCGATCCCAAGGTCAAAGCCAATCTCATCAACACGACGCGCGATTTCGCACTGACGGCGCACACCTTCGCGTTGCTGACGGACGATTTTCGCAAGGTGACGGCCAATCCCCAAACGCAGAATCAGCTCCGCGATACCGTCGCCCAGCTCGACGCAACCTCGCAAAAGGTCGATTCGCTCGTGGGCCAGCTCGGCGGAACCTCGAAAGTCTATGGAGTCGATGCGGGTGCAACGCCGGCGCCCGCCCCGGCCACGCTGCCCCCCGGGCAAGTCCCGACTTCAGCGCCGATCCTCGGACCGTCGGCGGCGCCGCAGAGCCTGGTGCCCGGGGCGCCTTCGAGCTCGTCCGGCACCCCGCAGCCCGGCAGCAGCGCCAAGCCTTCGGCTGCGGGGCTCGCGGCACTGCGCGCGCGCCTCAACCAATTCACGAAAGATCTCGTCGAGCTGCAGATCCGCGCGAGCGACTTATCGCCCGAGCGACCCGGCAGTGCGGATCGTAATACGTCGCCGCTCTTGACCGCGGACCGGGGACCGCAATCCGACGTCAACCTTTTCATCTTGCCGCACGCCAAATCGGGTTTCGAGCTTGGCGTCAACGATATCGGCGCTTCGGGCACGTCCACGGCGAACGCGTTGATCGTGAGCCGCGCAAACGGGTTCTCCTATGGCGGCGGCATACTGTATTCTCGTCTCGGCGCAGATGCGATCTTTCTAGATCACGCGCTCTCGTTCGAAACGCGCGCCTACGATTTGCGCCATCCCACGCTCGACGAATACATCAACCTGATTCTTGCGCCGAAATTGCAGCTCTTCGGCGGCGAACGGGATATCGTGCACGCGTCGCGGCGCACGACGTTCGGCGTCCAGTTCGAACTCTAGCCGTTTCCCCGCTCCGATCGTGACGTGATTCCGTTTCGCAGCGCCACGCGCACCGGGACGTTTCCCTTCGCAGTCGCAGCCATCGTGCTCGTCAACATCTGGGTCTTCATTCGCGAAGTCGATTGCTCGAGCGACGAGGCGCGCGTTCGCTTCATCAACGGCTTCGCGCTCATCCCCTACGACCTCACCCATGGCGTCGCGCTGCCGCCGCCGGCCGCGCCGGCGCTCGCGACCCTCGTTACCTCGCAATTCCTGCACGCGAGCATCCTGCATCTCTTTTTCAACATGCTGTTTTTGATCGTGTTCGGGCCGCTCGTGGAGGCGCTGTGCGGCCACGTACGGTTCACGGCGTTTTACCTTTGGTGCGGCATCCTCGGGAATCTCGCGCAGATCTCCGTGATGCCGGGTAGCCACGTGCCTGGAATCGGCGCCTCAGGCGCGATTGCCGGCGTCTTGGGCGCGTTTCTCGTACGCTTTCCCACCGAACGAATCGGCACGATCGTTCCGATCGGCTGCTTTCCGCTTTTCGTGCGGGTTCCGGCGGTTCTCGTAATCGGGCTGTGGGCTGCCCTTCAATTCATCCATGGCTTCGCGCCGCTTTCCAGCGATGTTCTTTCCGAGCGCGGCGGCGGCGTGGCGTATTTCGCACATATCGGGGGCTTTCTCGGCGGTATCCTGTTCATCGGGCTCTTTACCAAATCGCGACGTTCGCGGCAGGGTCCGCGAGCGCGTTCTCGCCATTAGTCCTTGGTGCAAACAGACTCAAGACCGCGAGTCGCGATCCTAGGCGCGGGCGCCATGGGAACGCTCTTCGCCTACCATCTGGCGGAGCACAACGACGTCACCCTCGTGGACGTGCGCGGCGACGTCGTCGATACGATCAACGAACAGGGCGGCGTCACGCTCGACGATCTTCCGCTTCGGCCGGTGATCGCGACGCGCGATGCCACCAAGACCTTTGCAACGAATTATCTCTTTGCGTTCGTCAAAGCGCAGAACACCCTTGGCGCCATTCGTCCTTTTGCAGGGCAGCTCAATCCCGCAACGCCGATCGTGTCTCTGCAAAATGGTCTCGGTAACGAAGAAGCGATCAAGACCGCACTCGGCGGCACGGTGCCGCTGGTTATCGGCATTACCAATGAAGCCGGGATTTCGGTCGGACACGGCCGCTCCCGCCGCCAGGGCGTCGGCACGACCGTGGTCGGCTCCGCCGGAGCTTCCACCGAAACCGTGCGCGGCGTCCAGCGGCTCTTAGCTGCGTCGGCGCTCGAATGCGCGATCGCCTACGACATCCGCCCGCATCAGTGGGGCAAACTGCTCGCGAACGCAGCCATCAACCCGATCTCGGCGCTCGCCGATACGAAGAACGGCATCGTCGCCTCGGATCCCGACGCCGCGGAACTCGCCCGTGCGGTCGCGCTCGAGAGCGCCGCCGTCGCGCACGCTTTAAGAATCAATCTGCCGTTTGCCGACCCTTGGGAATACGTGCGTACGATCGTGGCCTCGAGTTCCGAAGGACGCAATTCGATGACGGTCGATCTCGCAGCGCGCTTACAAACGGAAATCGACCATGTGAACGGCGCGATTGTGTCGGCCGGCCGCAGGCTCGGCATTCCGACGCCCTACAACGAGGCGCTCACGCGGCTCGTTAAAGCGAAGCAGAACGCGATGCGCTCGTAGGGCGCTGCTAGCGGGAGTACACGCACAGGCAAGAATTAGCGCGGAGTTTCGCGGTCCGCTTCGTACGCGCGAACGAGCGCTTCGACGAGAGCTTCTGCGTCGGTCCCGGCGACGAGCGCGGCGCGGTCGATCTCGCGCACGAAGCCCTCGGAAGTGGCTCGATCGCAAAACGCCAAGAGCGGATCGAAGTAGCCCTCGACGTTGACGATGGCATAGCGCTTCGAATGATATCCGAGTTGGCGCCACGTGACGATTTCGAAGATTTCTTCGAGCGTTCCGAAGCCGCCCGGCAGCGTGAGAAAGGCGTCGGATTTTTCCGCCATCATCGCCTTGCGCTCGTGCATCGAATCCACCAGGTACAATTCCGTGAGGCCCTCGTGCGCGATCTCGCGGCCGGCGAGCATGTGCGGAATGATGCCGATCACCTCACCGCCCGCGGCGAGCGCCGCATCGGCGATCGCTCCCATGCAGCCGGTACGTCCGCCGCCATACACGAGGCCAATGCCGCGTGTCGCCAAGAGCGTACCGACGGCGCGTGCGGTCTGCAGAAACGCCGGGTTCGCGCCGTCGCTCGACCCGCAGAAAACACAGATGCGCATTACGCGGCCGACGCGATACGGTATGCCGCATCCTCCAAGGCGCCGAGCGCACGCATACCGCAAAGCGCGAGGCGTGCTCCTCGCCGGGGCTCGCGCAGCATCGCAAGGGCGAGCGCGAAGGCGTCGATGCCGCCGGAGCCGTCGAGCGCGCGATCGAGTGCGGGAAGGTCGTCGCTCGGGCCGTCGCTACCGATTCGCAGCACCGCTACGGCCACGCCGGCACGCTGCAAGCGCTCGGCGAGCGAGAAGCTCTCCATATCGACGGCGTGCGCGCCGAAGCGAGCGGCGGCGGCGCGTTTGGTGCCGGCTGTGGTGAGAATCGTCTCGCTCGCGAGGCCGAGCACGCCCGTCTGCGCGCCGGGCACGCTTTGGGCCACCGCATCCGCGAGGCCGGGTTCCAGACCCAACACCGCATCTGAATCCGAGCGACGAACCGCGCGGTATACCATCGCGTCGCCGACGAGAAAGGCCGGCGATAAGAGCCCGCAAAGGCCGGTGCACAGCGTGGTTCCGAAGGCTCCCGAGCCCAGCGCCGAATCCGCCGCACGCGCGGCGGCGAGAGAGCCTATACCGTGCGAGACGACGCGAATGCTCGAACCCGCGCGTCGCAGTGCACGTCGCACCGCGCGCTCTTCTGCGCCGCGCGGTACGAAAATCGTCTCGATCAGTTGCGACCGATGACCGTCGTCATCGAGCGCCAAATGTTGCCGAGCTTCATCGAATCGTCGGCAGCCGTCGGCTCGAAACCGCAGTGGACCATGCAGTCCGTGCACTTCGGATTTCCGCTCTTGTGCCCGTAGGCCGACCAATCGGTCTCTTCGAGCAGCTCTTTGTACGATTTCGCATACCCTTCGCCGAGCAGATAACACGGTTTCTGCCAGCCGAAGAGACTGTAGGACGGCATACCCCACGGCGTGCAATCGTAGTCTTTCTCGCCCATCAAGAAATCCAAGAAGAGCGGACTCGCATTGAAATTCCACTTCTTGGTTTTGTTGGTATACGGCTGGAAGATCTCGCGGAACAGCGCCTTGGTTTGCGCGGCGTGCAGAAAGTGCTGTTGATCGGGAGCCTTCTCGTACGGGTAGCCGGGAGAGATCATCATGCCGTCGACACCGAGTTCGTCGGTCGCGAAATCGAAGAACGCCTGCACGTCTTCGGGTTTGGCGTCGTTGAAGATCGTGGTGTTCGTCGTCACGCGGAAGCCGCGCGCCTTCGCGGCTTTGATCGCCGAGACCGCGATTTCGAAGACGCCGTCGCGTGCGACGGCTTTATCGTGGGCGGGCTTGAGCCCGTCGAGATGCACCGAGAACGACAGGTACTCGGATGGCGTGAATTTATCGAGGCTCGCTTCGAGGCGCAGCGCGTTCGTGCAGAGGTAGACGAACTTCTTGCGCGCCAGCAGCCCTTCGACGATCTCTTGAATCTGCGGATGAAGCAGCGGTTCTCCGCCGGGGATCGCAACGACGGGCGCGCCGCATTCGTCGACCGCCTTGAAGCATTCTTCAGGCGTCAGATGCCGGCGCAAAACTTCGACCGGGTGCTGGATCTTACCGCAGCCGGAACACGCCAGATTGCAGCGGAAGAGCGGTTCGAGCATGAGGGTAAGCGCGAACTTCTTTCGTCCGAGCAGTTTTTGCTTGACGACGTATCCACCGATTTTCGCCGCTTGTTTGAGGGTAACAGCCATGGGAGGCTCTCTTCGCCGGGCGACCCGGGATAGACTTCACCCAACGTCCGACCTTTGTCGGAACCAATGCGCTAGATGCGCACGAGTTCGACGCGCCGATTGAGCTGGCGCCCGGCGTCTGTGTCGTTCGAGGCCACGGGTTTGGTGAGCCCGTAACCCGCCGTCGTTAGGCGGCGCTTATCGATGCGGAAGTCCGTGACGAGTGCGGTCTTCACCGAGGCTGCCCGGTGTTGCGAGAGCGCGAGGTTGTACTCGGCGCCGCCGACGTTATCGGTGTGGCCGTCGATGCGCAAGCGCCATTTCGGATTGCGGCCGAGCGCATCCGCGATCTGCGTGAGTACGGCATACGATTCCGGTCGCAGCTTCGCGCTCGCGGTATCGAACAGAATGTTGTGCAGCGTGATCCGGCCGGTCGCTTGCAGCGTTCGTTCGAGTTGTGAGGTGCGTCCAGGTACGAGGTCGATGCTTGCCGACGAGGTGTGTCCGGCGCCGTCGTCCCCGTGCACGATGAAGTGGTGGCCGCCGCCTCGCGCGGTCTTCGGAACATCGATGAGAACGCCGAAGGGCGTCCGGTTTGCTTTCACCGTCACGCTCGGCTGCGACAACGTAACGGGAAACGGACCCGTCGCCGACAACCGAACGTTGCCGGAGTACGTGAGCAGGGCAACGGCAGAAAGGTCGACGGCAATACGTTGGTTTTTACCCGCTACGTATTCGTGCTGCGAACTCGCCGGGTCGAGCAAGAACCCGCCCACGGGCCTGCTGCACGGCAAATTTGCGCTCACCGGAACGGCGAGTTCGTATTGCGAAATTTGCTGATATTGCTTGATGTCGGCATTATCGATATCGATGCCGTCGTAGATGATCAGCCCGTTACCGTAGTGGGCATAGGCCTGCACGAAGCCGCTGACGCCGATGCTGTTGGTGTTCAAGAGATGGCCGCACCAATGAGGATCGGTGCTGTAAATGATGTCGCTATCGGCGAGTTGCTGACCGTGTGCGGCGACGAAGGCATTCGTATCGATAAACCGGCGCGGGTCGGTCTTATCGGTACCGAGCGGATCCGATTCCACGAGCTCGAGCGTCTTGCCGGCCTGCCCCTGCGCGCCGGCTGTCGAAAGCGCCAGCGGGTACGGCAAGAACCAGTAGTTCGCCTGCCTGCAGCGGTCGGCGTCGTGAATGATGAGCTTATGGCCGGCCCGCACGAAATCGAGAATGGCCGACGTCTGGAACTGCATCAACTCGAGACCGAGCGTGCACGACGAGCCGAAGACCAGCGTATCGACGTGCCGGAGCTCCGCGGGGTCGAAGAACGGCGTGAATTGCGAGGTGTAGCGGTAACCCGGGTACGTCTTGATATCGGCCGCCGGTGCGAACGAATCGTCGTACGAGCTGTCCCGCGTCAAGACGAGCACGTGCTGGGGGCCCGCTCCAATCGGCGGGTGCATCAGACATTGCTTCGATCCCTGAACGGGGAAGAAGAAGTGGTACCCGTACGATTCGTCCGAGAAGACGATCCTGTCGCCGTGCGGCGAGTACACGAACGTCGTGGGCCCGCGGCCGATCAGACGATGCGATCCGTCGTCGAAGGCGGGCAGCACGGAGCTGTCGTCGCTGTTGTCGCACCGCGCGAATTCGGCGTACGGATCGCGGTGCATGGCATACCATAGCTGCTCCGGTTGGAGACCGAGCTTGCGCAGACGTTCGGGGTCGGGCGTATCGAGAAAGCGGCCGTGAACCGCGTCGACCCAGGGCGAGTCCGCAGCGGCGTCATCCCGGTACCACGGTCCCGAATAAGCGTTGCTGCTAGGAAGGGGCGCCTGGGTTCCGTATGCGGCGATTTTGTCGAGTTCCGTGAACGTGACGCCGGCGGGCACGTCGACGTGGACGCGCACGAAGAGCGCGGTCGTATTTGCCGGAGCAGCACCGAAGTGTTCGATCGTGCCGTCCGTTCCTATCGGCACGACTACCGAAGGTCCAAAACCGGCGCTCGAACTCTGCGTGGAGACCGAGAAGAGGACGCTTGCGGTCGGTCCGCCAGGGAGCGATGTGTCGCTCGGGTTCGGTGACGTCGAAGGAGTCGTCTCTGCGGCCATCACGCCGAAGCGTGCGATCGTGGTCAGCGCGGGCAACTCGAAGACGAATTCGTACGGCGGCTTAGCACCCTCTTTCGGCTTCCAATCGTTTGAGGTCAAGAGCCGTATCGGGGGATAGTCGGTTTCGGCGGGCAGCCAAGAACGAACGATTGCTCCGCGCGCAAGGGCGAGGTAATTGACGGACGCACTCGGCGCGGGCTCAGCCGTCGGCAGCGCCTCGGGGGTGGTGAGCGAGAACGGAACGGGCGAGGCCGAGGCCGTCGGCAGCGGGGATGCGGTCGGGGTCGGCGACGCCGGAAGCGCCGTCTCGCTCACCCCGGCAGACGCGCTCGTTGCAGCGGCAGGCGCGCTCTCGCTAGCGGCCGGCGGGCTTTCGCCGGCAGCGCGAGCGCTTTCGGTAGCAGCGGCAGTGCTATCCGTCGTCGCGGGCGGCACGGGCGAGGTTGCGGTCGCCACTTGACTCGGCGAAGCGTTGCGCACGAGGCTCGCCACATAGAGACCGCCCGCCAAAGCCAGGGCGACGGCTAACGCAACGAGGACGCGCCTCAGCAACGCACCACGGCTTGTCGCGGCATCACCCGCCGATCTTACCTTAGCGGCGTCTCCGCTGCGTTTCGCAGCTCAGCGCGCGAGCGGCGTTCGCGCGTAGCCGTTCTGCACGAACCATGCCACGGCGCGCTCGATCGCGCCGTCGAGACCGGTCGTCGCATAACCGAGTTCCGCTCGCGCTTTTCGGGCGTCGTAGTACATCGCTTCGCGGCTCATCCGTACGCTGTCGACCGCGAGGGAAGGCGCCCGTCCGAACAGCGGCGATGCGCTCTCGTCGATCCAAGCCGCTGCCAGCGGCAGCCAGTGCGGCACGGCAAAGCGCGGCGCGCGGACGCGTGCGATCGCCGCGGCGCGCGCGAGGAAGGCCCGCAGCGTAAGGTTTTCATCCCCGAGGATGTACCGTTCGCCCGTCTTCCCGCGTTCGTAGGCCGCGAGATGTCCCCGCGCTACGTCCTCGACGGCCACGAAATTGAGACCCGTATCGACGATGGCGGGCATGTTGCCCGTGAGGAGGCGGACGAGAATTTCGCCGGTCGGCGTGGGTTTGCGATCCCACGGACCGATCGGGGTGCTGGGATTTACGATCGTTACGTCGAGTCCGCGCTCTGCCGCCGCAAGGGCCTCGCGTTCGGCAAGATATTTGGAACGTTTGTAGGCCCCGATGAGGCGCTCGGGTGCGCTCTGATACGTTTCGTCCGCGATGGCCCCCGATTTGACGCCGATTGCAGAGACCGAACTCGTATAGACCGTGCGCGGGACGCGCGCATTCCCGGCCGCCGCAAGCAACGTTCTCGTGCCCACGGCATTTGCGTGCATGACCGCATCGCGGTCCTTGCGGAAAAGACTATAGTGCGCGGCGATATGAAAGAGCGCATCGCACCCCTCGAGCGAGCGGGCCAGATGGGGCGAGTCGAGATCCCCTACGACGATGTCGAGATCGAGCCCATCGAGGTTGCGGCGATCGCTCCCGGCGCGCGCGAGAGCCCGCACGCGCCAGCCGCGCGCTAGCAGTTCGCGAATCACGTTGGCACCGACGAAGCCGGTTCCGCCCGTAACGAAGGCCAGCTTCACCGCGTCGAGCGGAAGCGTCCGCCGCGCCGCCAATCGTCGACGATCGTGTACGCCGTCGGAATGACGATGAGGCTCAGCAGCGTCGACGTGAAAAGTCCTCCGATGATCGCGACCGCCATCGGCGCGCGCAATTCGGCGCCGGCCCCGAAGCCGAGCGCGATCGGCACCATGCCCAAGATCGTGGCCGAGGTCGTCATGAGAATCGGCCGCAACCGCTGCGCGCCGGCTTCGGTAATCGCTTCGCGCCGGCGCATGCCGAGTTCGCGCAGTTTGTTGATGCGGTCGACCAGTAAGATCGCGTTCTTGTTGACGAGCCCAAAGAGAAAAATCACGGCCATGAGCGAGATCAATCCAAAATCGGCCCGCGTCAACCAGAGGGCGCAGAGTGCACCCACGATCGAGAGCGGCAAAGCCACGATGATCACGAGCGGATCGAGCCAGCTGCGGAAGAGGATGACCAGCACCGCAAAGATCGCGACGACCGAAAACCCGAGCGCGATGCCGAAGTCACGGAACGTCGTCGCGGCATCCTGCGAATTGCCGCCAAACTTGAGCGCGATGTTCTTGGGCACGTACTTGTGTTTGAGCGCCGTGACCTTATCGTCGGCGTCGCCGATCTGCAGGGTCGGCGCGAGGTCGGCCGTCACTTGAACGGCACGTGCGCCGTCGACGTGTTCGACCGCGGAAAAGGGCGTACCGTCGGAGAGCCCGCTCGTGCGAACGTCGAGAAATCCTTTGACATGCTGCAGGCGGTGTTCGAACTCGCGGCCGGCGGTCCGCAGGTGGTCCAGATCGTTGCTGACCAGTGCGAATTGCAGCGGCTGCGACGTTTGCGAGCCCACGAAGGGAAGGTCGGCAACGGTCGTCACCACGCCGTCGAGAACCGGCAAACGACCGCGAACCGCATCTTCGACGTCCAGGGTTGTGACTTTGCGGTAGGGCCGCAGTCGAACGTTGACCGTTCCCACGTTCACTTGTCCCGGGCGCTCTCCGATCGTCGTGTAGACGTCGGTGACGGCGGGGTCCGCTAGGATCGATTTCTCGAGTTGGCTCGCGACTGCGGCCGTGTCGCTGAGGCTCGTGCCGAGCGGAGTCGAAAACTGCACGATGAAAACACCGCGATCTAGATGCGGGATGAATCCTTTAGGAATGAAAGGAATCAACCCCAGGCCCCCGGCAAGGGCGCCGATCGCGATCGCAACGACCCAGCGGCGGTGATCGAGCGCCCATCCCAATATCCGCCTGTAGTGAGGATGAAGCGGCAAGCGCCCCTCGTCGGCCGAGCCCTCGGGCCGCGCTCGCGGCCGCAGCCAGCGCTCGGCAAGAGCGGGTGAGAGCGTGCGCGCGGCCAGCAGCGAAAACAAGATCGCAGCGGACGCCGTGATTCCGAACGCGCGGAAGAATTGCCCGAGCGTGCCGTTCATGAGCCCGATCGGAAGAAATACGGCGACGATCGTGAAGGACGCCGCGACAAGCGTGAGCCCGATCTCTTTGTTGGCGTGATAGGCAGCGGTACTCGGGCCTTCGCCCGCCTCGAGGTGGCGGACGATGTTTTCGACCGCAACGATCGCATCGTCCACGATCACGCCGACCACGAGGGCGAGCGCGAGCAGCGTGATCGTCTCGAGATTGAAATGCAAGACCCACATCACGCAGGCGGTACCAAGCAGGGACACGGGAATCGCGATGGCAGAGATCGCGGTCGCGCGCCAGTCCCGCAGGAACGGCAAGATGACGATGATCGCGAGCACGACCGCGAGGCCGAGCGCTTCCTGCGTTGCGCGAGTCGCTTCCCGGATGTACGTGGCCTGTTCCGCCGTCAGCGTCGTCGAATAGGGCGGGTGTGCCGCTTCGACCTTCGCGATCTCGCGCGCCGCGGCGTCGGCAACTTCGAGCGTGTTCGCATTGGCGCGTTTGACGACGTCGATCGCGATCGCCGCCTGTCCGTTCACGCGGTATTCGGAGGCGTTGTGCCCGGTGCTCTGCGCCCCGAAGACTTTTGCCGAAAGCACGCCGGGCAGTGCGGAAATCCGGGGAGCGATATCGTGTTGTGCGATCGCCCCGAGCGCAGCGAGACTGCGTCCGCGCTCGATGAGGGCATAGGTCACGACGGGCGTCTCATCGAGGTCTTCGGTGGAAATCGAGAGCTTCGTTCCACGCGGCAAGCCGAGGCCCGCGAGAGCTGCATCGACTTGCGCCTTCCGCTCCGCGAGACTCTGGCTCACGTCGAAGGAGAGATCGATCTCAACGTACTGCGGGTAACTCAGCGAATGCTCGCGCGTGATTCCGGGAATCTGCCGGACGGCGCGCTCGATCGGATCCGTAACGTCCCGTTCGTTCGCAAGCACGTCGATCTGATTGCTCGTCGCGGTTACCACTACTACCGGAAAGGCGATATCCGGAAACAGCGCGAGCTTGAGATTGAGAAACGCGAAGACGCCGGCGATCGAAAGCAGCGTCCATAGCACCATCGTCGCGCGCGGGTACACCAGCGCGAGTTCGGAGATGCTTAGGGCACGCTTTAAGGCTTGGCCAAACCGAGCTTGAAACGCTGCCGACTGGTCTTCGAGACGAGCCACCTAGTTGTTTTGTTACTGATCGTCGACACCGACCCTGCGAGAATCAGCGATCGCACTTCGTCCCGGGAAATTTTTACGGCGCCCCCGGACTCGAGCATCGCCGTCGACCGCTCGATCTCGCGCAGGGTAGCGACCGCGAAGAGGATCGGCAGCAGACAGAACAGACGGATCTGGATGGCCCGCTTGGGAATCGCGTTGAAGTAGTCGAGCGACTTGCGGATGTCTTCTTTGGCGAGAGCCACCAGCGCCACGAGGGCTTCGCGATTCTGCACCTGCCAATCGCCGTGCAGGATCGTTTGATGGCTCGACCCGCTCGCTCGCAGCAGGTCCTCGGGGATGTAGGCCGCGTTCTCGTGTTCGATGTCCCAGGCGATATCTTTGAGGATGTTGATCGTCTGCAGCCCTTCGCCGAAGGCTTCGCAATTTGCGAGCAGCCGTTCGTAATCGCGCGGTTTGACGAGCGTGGAATTGGCGAGCCACAAATCGGTCAGCAAGTGCCCGACGGTCCCCGCGACATAATAGCAATATCTGCGATATTCCGGCATCGTCTGGATGCGGATGCCGGCGGGATAGCGGCCGACGAATTCGCTCATGCCCATGGTCAGCTCGCGCGTCCATTTCTCGACGATCGCGGCAGATTTCGGCGGCAAGGACCGATGCAGCGCAAACACCAGCTGCGTTCCCTGCATGAGTTCGAGGTACGAGGCATCGGCTTTGATGTCGCCGGCTTCGAGGCCGAAGCGCTCGGCGAGCGCCGGGTCCTGGAAGCAGTCGAGAAACTTCGCGAGCAGCTCCTGACGCCGCTGCGCGCTTGCCGAGCCGTCGTCTTCGATCGTATCGGCGATGCGGCACAGCAGGTAGCCTACGAGCACGGCCTTCCCGAGGTCACCCGGCAGCACCGATATCCCGATCGCGAACGTGCGGGACACTTTGCCGATGATCCCGCGCGCAAATTCGAACGCGGCCCGGTTTTCTGCCCGGCCGGCCATCGTCATCGGCACTTCGGCCCCAGCTTCTTTCTCGTTACGCACTGCGGCGATAATGACACCTCTTAAATATTCGATAGGCTCGCGCGGCGAACCGCCGTTCCCTTCGAACGGGGCCCTCCGCAGGACTGCAAGCGGTCCGCGGCACACACGCATGAATGCGACCCCGGTCCAAATTCTTTGCTGGCTTGAAGCATCTCGCGCGAATGCAAGCGTTTCCCTCCTTGGCCGTGCCGCAACCGGAGCTCTGATGATACGCGCCACGTCCCCCGTCCGTCGCAACGTGCTGTGCGTCTTTCCACACTATTCACCGTCGTTCGGTACTTTTGAAAACGCCTATCCCTTCGTAGGCGTCAAGGCTTTCATGCCGCCGCAGGGCATCCTCGTGATCGCTAACTATATGCCCGAAAATTGGGACGTTCGCTTCATCGACGAGAATGTAAAGCGTGCCACGGCAGACGATTTTCGATGGGCGGACGTCGTGTTCGCAAGCGGAATGCACATCCAGCGGCCGCAGATCAACGAGATCAACCGCCGCGCGCATTCCTACGGGAAATTGACGGTCCTCGGGGGGCCGTCGGTTTCAGGCTGTCCGGAGTATTACCCCGACTACGATTGCCTGCACCTGGGCGAACTCGGAGATGCGACCGACGCCCTCGTGGCGCGCCTCACGGAGACGGTCGCTCGCCCAGCGGCGCAGGAGCGGTTCGCTACGGTCGAACGCCTGCCGCTGGCCGATTTTCCGGTTCCTGCCTACGATAAGGTCGACGTCTCGCACTATTTCCTCGGCAGCGTGCAATTTTCCAGCGGTTGCCCGTATCGTTGCGAATTTTGCGATATTCCGGAGCTGTACGGAAACAACCCGCGCCTCAAGACGCCGGCGCAAATCGTCGCGGAGCTCGATGCGATCCTGGCCAACGGCGGGGAGCGCGCGATCTACTTCGTCGACGACAATTTCGTCGGCAACCGTAAGGCTGCCAAAGAACTGCTGCCCCATCTGATCGCTTGGCAGAAGCGCAACGGGTACGCCGTGCAATTGGCGTGCGAAGCGACGCTCAACATCGCGAAATCGCCGGATTTGCTCGCCATGATGCGCGAGGCATATTTCTGCACGATTTTCTGCGGCATCGAAACGCCGGATCCCGCGGCGCTCAAAGCGATGCACAAAGAGCAGAACAACACGATGCCGATCATGGAAGCGATCGGGATCATCCATAGCTTCGGGATGGAAGTCGTTTCGGGCATCATCATGGGGCTCGATACCGATACGCCCGATACCGCGGAGCGGATCCTCGAGTTTGTCGAGCTTTCGAAGATCCCGTTGCTCACGATCAACCTATTGCAGGCCTTGCCGCGCACGCCGCTCTATCGCCGGCTCGAAGCCGAAGGCCGCCTGGTCGATATTCCCGGCCGCGAATCCAACGTCGAATTCAAGCTGCCGTACGACCAGATGGTTGCGATGTGGCGCCGAGCGTTTACGGCGGCCTACGCGCCGGAGGCGATTTATCGCCGGTTCGCCTATCACCTGGAGCACGTGTTTCCCAAGCGGATCACGCCGCCCAACAGCAAGCAGCGCATCAATTTCCGCAACATCCGCGTGGCGCTGCGCATCTTTGCAAACCTGCTCGTGCGCGTGGGCCTGCTTAGCGACTACCGCGACGTTTTCTGGAAGATGACCAAACAGACGCTGCTCAAAGGCAACATCGAAGCGATGTTCCACATCGGAATGGTAAGCCACCACTTGATTACCTTCGCGCGGGAAGCGGGCGCCGGGCGTCAAGGCGCATCGTTCTACAATCAGGACGTGCGCGAAACGGAAGTGCTCGGAAAATCGGCATAGGATCCGCGTACTCAAGGTTTGGCGAGGTAAATACGATGCCCGGACTTCCGACGATGTATCTCACGCTCCCCGTGCACCGAATGTTGCGCGAAGGGGCGGATCGTCCGTTCGTCGTCTTGGGCGAACGCCATTCGACACGACGCAGATTTGCCGATCGCGTTGCCCGCCTTGGCGCTGTGCTTCGGGGCCTTGGAGTGTTGGCCGGAGATCGAATCGGGATGCTCGCGCTCAATTCGGATCGCTATCTCGAGTACTACTTCGGAACGTGGTGGGCCGGTGCGGCGGTCAATCCGGTGAATATTCGCTGGAGTGCGCCCGAAATCGCTTATTCGCTCGACGACTGCGACACGCGAGTGCTTTTGGTAGATGACACGTTCTTGCCCTTGGTACCGGATTTGCGGCGGCTCTCGTCTTCGCTGACCACGGTCATCTATACGGGCGACGGCTCCGTGCCGGAAGGTATGCTCGGTTACGAAGCGTTGCTCGAACAGGCGCAGCCCGTTCCCGACGCCGTGCGGGGGGACGAGGACCTCGCAGGCGTCATGTACACGGGCGGTACCACGGGCCGCCCGAAAGGCGTCATGCTGAGCCATCGCGCGCTCTTTAGCGGTTCGATCGGATCGCTCGCCTCCGTGCCGCGCCGCAGCGACGACGTCGTGAGCCTTTATGCGGCACCGATGTTCCACATCGCCGGGCTCGCGATCGCAGTGCAAAATGCGCTGCGTCTCTGCCGGCAAGTCGTACTCCCCGCCTTTGCGCCCGCGGCGGTTCTGAGTGCGATCGAATCCGAGCGCGTAACCGAGATGTTCCTGGTGCCGACGATGCTGCACTTCGTCTTGGAAGATCCGGCCTTCGAATCCAAAGATCTGTCCTCGCTCGAGCTGCTCATTTACGGCGCGGCGCCGATGAACAGCGCCCTCTTAGAGCGCGCGCTCGCGCGTTTGCCCCACGTCGATTTCATTCACGTGTACGGCATGACGGAAACCGTCGGTGCGATCACCGCCCTCCCCCAGTGGTATCACTCAGCCGAGGGACAGCGCAGCGGCAAACTCCGCTCCGCCGGCCGGCCGTTGCTCTTTGCGGAGATCTGCATCATCGACGATCGCGGAGCGCCCGTCCTCGCCGGAACCGTCGGAGAGATCAGCGCGCGCGGTCCGATGCTGATGAGCGGCTATTGGAACCGCAGCGAAGAAACGGCCGCGGCTCTGCGCGAGGGTTGGATGCGCACGGGCGACGGCGGCTTCATGGATGAGGAAGGCTTCGTAACGGTCGTGGATCGGATCAAAGATATGATCATCAGCGGCGGCGAGAACATTTATTCGGCCGAGGTGGAAAACGCGATCCTATTGCTCGAAGGGGTCGCGATGTGCGGCGTCATCGGCGTACCCGACGAGCGCTGGGGCGAGCGCGTCCACGCGGTCGTGGTGCCGGCTCCCGGCGTGACGCTCACGCAGGAAGCCGTTATCACGCATTGCCGAACGCTGATCGCCGGCTACAAGTGCCCCACAAGCGTTGAGTTCCGAAGCGCCTTGCCTCTCTCGCCCGTTGGTAAGGTGTTGAAGTACGAATTGCGCGCGCCATTTTGGTTGCAGCAAACCCAGGCCTCGTCGCTGTGAGCGCCAGTGTGCCGGCATGTGCGCTCATCGGCAGATAGCAGATGCGCGTTAGCTGATGGATGAATCTCAGCGTCTGCCTGCAAGATGACAGAGAAGTGCTAGGCAAGCGTTAAACGAACCGATCATTTCATTTTCGAAGATCGCTGGTGTGATCCTTGGTGCCTACAAGATGCTCTGAATCGGCCGATGCTTACGCCAAAGGAGATTTAGTTTGAAACTAATCGTATTTCTTATTGTCGCAGTGCTGGCCGCTTCGGGTACGGCATTTGCGGAAACGGATTGCTCGCACGACGCGGCCTGTCTTTCCGCCCTCGTACATGGTCCCGACGTCGGTACCACCGCTCTCGCCGAAAAAGAAGGCTTCACGCCCGGCCTTCAACAGCCTCCGACGAACGTCGCAACGGTCTGGCTTCCGAAGGGGACGCTATTCCCGGTACAAACCATGCAAAGCTATTCGTCGTATAGCGCAGCGCCGGGCGGCAAGATACGCTACGAACTGGTCCAGAACGTCATCGTAAACGGCTATATGGTCGCGATGAAGGGCGACACCGCCGAAGGCACCGTTCAAGATGCGATGACGGGCGAAGCATTCTTCGGATTCAGTTTCCGGGGTGCGAACCTTCGAGTATCCGTCGACAAAGTCTACAATTTCTGTGGCGATACGATCGCCGTCGATTTCGATCGCTCTGAGTTTCGTAGATCGCGCACCGGCCTCGATCTCGGCGACGTAGACGTTCATGTGATCCGATCGCAACAATACATGGCTTTTGCGGATCGGCCGCAGCACGTTTGTGGCGTGGCCGCATCCGGAGCGACGGATCCCGCGAACGGGTCCAAAGCCTTGTGGACCACTACGCGCTAGATTTCGCTCAAAATGCCTCGCTGCCGTACCGTTCGTCCCCATGCGACGAACGTCACGGCAGCCAAAGGTAACTCCGTCCACGTAACCTTAGAACTCTTTATAAGGTAAAAACTTCGAATCGAGCGTGATGACGGCGCGCTCGCCGCGCCGCTCGACGACGATCTTGAGATCGATCGCACTGAGGATCCCGTCGCCAAACGTTTCGAACGTCCACTCGCGGATCGCATCGCCGTACACGTCGATCAATTCGTGCAAGCGGTAGACGAGCGGATCCGAATTCCGAATCGGTGGTACCGTCAACGGCGCGAGCGAGGACTCGTCGATCGAAAGCGCGTTTGCGAGCTTCGTGGCCGTTGCGGCGGTCAGTTGGCCTTGCCCGGAAAGCACGGCCCCCAGGAAGATCGGGCTCGCGCCGGTCTGTTCTGCGAGCGCTTGCAGTGTCAGGCCGAGTTCGCGCCGCCGTTCGCGGAGATCTTCGAGGAGCCCCGCGTTTGAGGCCGCGGATGGTTCGGTCGTAATCTGTGTGTTCATGCCGGGCAGAGTGCTGTGCGTTCCGGCCGGCACATTCCGACAAAGAGCCAACGCGGCAAGCTCGGGATGCTACGCCGGGCGGCCTTTTTCAAAACGAAAGGCCACGAAGAGTATGCCGCCCGCGAGCAGGACGATCGCGACCGCCAAAGCTGCGAGTTCGAGCGCTCGCGGCAGCAAGATACTCAAACCGTGCTGGTCGTCGCAGCGTTGAAAGGCGCTCGCCGAAAATGCGGTCGCGGAGCACCAGTAGGTGCGCCAATTGCTTTCGGTGATTTCGGGCGGCGCGCCGCCGCTATAGAGCCGTGCGAACTGTTCGCGGTCGCTGCGGCTCTGCGCCAAACGGGCTTGCAGCGCGAGCAATTGCGGCGCATCGAACGCGCGGACGCCGAGCGCAGCGAGATCGCCGAGTGGCTGCCATGCGCCGCTGCGGTACGATATCTCGCGGACAGTCCCGATCGTCCCCCTCGGGCCGACGCCGAGTTCGAGGAACGAGGGCGCGTTGGAAAAGATCGGCGACACCGAAGGCACGAGGAGCATCGGGACGGGGTGCGCACCGCTCGAGATGCGATATGCAAACTTATGGGTGTGTCCCGCCACGACGAGCGAGATATCGTTATACGGATCGGCAATTGCCGCATCGAGTGCTGCGCGAACGTTCGGCCGCATAAAGGGAATGACGGCCAGCCGGTGGGCCAGATAACTCGTGGAATAGGCATCGATGCCGGGCGGTATGTGAAGAAGAAGCCAGGTGTGCGAACCGGGCGGCGCCTGATGCAGCGAACGCGTGAGGTCGCCTAGGCTGTTGGAGCGAGGATTGATGCCGGCCGCGCACGAGTCGTTGGTGCGTAGTGAAAACGAGACGTCGTTGATGGCTACTGCCCGCAGTCCCGGGATGGGCAACGTCGCTACATACGAACCGTCGTGAGCGAAGGTCTTAGCAAAGTTCGGCGCGGCGCCGCGCCGGTCGACGAGTGGCGCCCACGCTTTGGCCGTTGCGGCCAGGAATGGTCCGCCGATCGGCGCGGCGTAATCGCCGCACGGCGAATCGTTGTTTCCGAGCGTGATGAGGAACTGCGCGTGCGGATAGAGCGCGTTGAAACGCGCCGCAATGTGCGCCATCGTGCCGGCGGCATTGCGCCGATTAAACTCATGCGCCAGAAAATCTCCGGCGATGATGACGACCGGCGGGTCCGGGTCGCGCAGATGCAATTCAGCAAGCAATGAACGAAACAGCACCGGGTCCGTATCGCTGCCATACGGTGAGGGGTTCGGATCCCGATCGTTCGGGGCGAGATGGATATCGCTGACGGCAACCCAAGGGGCGGGAGGCGTCGCGGCGCGAGCGCTCGTCGCGAGCCCGGCGCTTGCGGCGAGAACGAGCGCGAGCACGACTCCGCCTAAACGCAGCACCTCGTACCCGTCCGGCTAACGATCGTCGCGCTTGTCGCGCGGATGGGCACCGTCGTAGGTCTTGCGCATGTGTTCGACCGAGACGTTGGTGTAGATCTGCGTCGTGGCTAAACTTTCATGGCCGAGCAGTTCCTTAATCGTCATGAGATCGGCACCGTTTTCGAGCAAATGCGTCGCAAAGGAGTGGCGCAAGACGTGGGGTGAGGCATGCAGACGCATACCGCTGAGGCGCTCGACGGTTTTCACGATCTCCCAGACGGCCCGAACACCCAGCCGCAGACCACGCCGGCCGACGAAGAACGCATCCTCGCTCGTGCGGGGCCGATGCGCGAGGTACGCGGTCATAGCGTCGGAAGCGGCCGTATTGATGAGCACGGTGCGCTGTTTATTGCCTTTGCCCGTGACGCGCATGATGCGGCGCTTCAAATCGACGTCGCCAAGGTTGAGGTTCGCAAGCTCGGCCCGCCGGATTCCGCTGGCGTACAGCACCTCGAGAATTGCCCGGTCGCGCAGGCGCTGGAACTCAGTTCGGCCGGCAGGCGGCGGCGTGCGCAGCAAGCGAGCGACCGAATCCTCATCGAGCACCGAGGGCAAATGCTTGGGCAGCTTGGGCGAATCGACGCCGACCGTCGGATCGTCGTCGCGCTTGCCCTCGACGTTCAGATAGCGGTAAAAACGCCGCAGTGCGACCAATTTCCGGCGAATCGCCGCGGGCTGATAGCGCCGCTTGCCGCCCAATTCCAAAACGAACGCTTTGATATCGGAACGCTGCGCCGTCGTGATGTCGCGTCCCAAAAACTTCCCGAAGAATTCCAGATCGCGCGCGTAGGCTTCGCAGGTTCGCGCGCCGCGGCCGCCCGCATAATGCAGCTCGGCGACGAAGGCCGAGATCGTGGGATCTTCGGGCACGTAGATCGATTGATCGAGCCGCGCCCGGCCGACCCGTTGGGGCGATTTTTCGCTCACCGCCATACCATCTTTGCGGCCTTCTCCACATCCTTTCTACATCCTAGAATCGTAGTTTCATGATGTAGAAAGCTTGTGGAAATCTCGAGGCGCGGCCGGGGTTCCTCCGGTACTGAGGGAATTTCCATGCGGTGCAAACGTTCGGACGTGCTGCCGCGATCGCGTTGCTGCTCTGTATTCCGGTCAGTTTTTTTTCCTTATACGGGGCCTTTCACCAACCCGGGATCGCCGTTGCGCGGAGCGGTAGCCGGCTCGTCGTCGCGTCGGTGCGAGATCCGCTCGTGCGGGCAGCCGGCGTACGCCCGGGCGATGTGGTCGATCTGGACGGACTTTCCGCCGGGGACAGGGCCCGCTTGCTGAGCGCGCCGCTGTTCCGGCCGTTCTCGGTGACCGTCGTTTCCAAAGGGCACCGCATCGACGTGCCGATCCGCGACATCCCGCAACCATTGTCGCCGAACGGCATTCTGTTTCAATGGGTCACGCAGACCTTGGCAGTGTGCGGCTTGACCTTAGGCGCCATCATTCTGTGGCGACGCCCAGGCGCGATCGGACTTACGTTCGCAGGGTTCGTGCTGAACTTTCTGTACGGGCTGCCGACCTCGCAGCTCTTCGGATTTCTGCCCGAACCGGCGTACAGCGTCGCCGTGGTCGCCATTAGCACGATCGTCGGCATCGGACCGCAAATCGCACTCGTCGCCTTTGCGCTGCGTTTTCCGGGTCCGCTCGAAGGCAGGCAGGGTCTCGTGGTCACGCGCGCCTTCGACATCGTCCTGATCGCGCTTGCGGTGCTGGGTGCCTGGCGAACCGCCGTCGTGCCGACGCTTCCAGACCTCAGCGATCCTTGGCTCGACGTCGCGCCCTCGATCTTCTTGACCGCCGCTCTGGTCGCGATCGTCATGGTCCGCTACGTTCGCTCGCGCGGCGACGACCGCCGCCGCTTAGCGTGGGTCGCCGTCGGCTCGGTCGCGAGTGCAATCGCGACGGCAATGCTCGACTTTCAGATTGTCGGTTCGATCTCGCTGACTACCTGGAGCAGCACGCTCTTGTCGGCGGCGTCGGCTGCATTGCCCTTGGCGTTTGCGTATGCGATCCTGCGCCACCACGTTCTCGATTTGGGTTTCGCGATCAACCGGACCGTCGTGTACAGTACGATTACCGCAACGCTGCTGGTTGCCGTCGGGGCCGTCGATTGGCTCAGCGGAAAAGTCCTCGGAAGCACCCATCTCTCCGCCTTCGTTGAGGCGGCCGTCACGATTGCCTTCGGCGTCGCGCTGAGCTGGTTCCACGCGCGCGTCGCGCGCGGCGTCGACCGCGTGCTGTTTCGGCGCCGCTACCTTGCCGCAAAACGTTTCGAGAGCCGCATAGCGGCGCTGGGCTTCGCGAAGACCTCAACCGCCGTCGATGAAGCGCTGGTCGGGGAAGTCCTCGACATCCTGCATATCGGCTCAGCTGCCGTCTTTCGCCGTGCCGATGAGGCGACGTTCGTGCGCACCGCCGCCGCGGGCTGGGAGTCGTCTGCGCGCGAGTTATCGGCCGATCATCTTCTGCTGCGAACCTTGTGCGCCGAAGAACGCCCCGTAATTCTTGCAGACGCCGGCATTCGCGACAATGCATTTCCCAAGGGAAAGACCAGTCCCGATATCGCGATTCCGATCATCGTGCGGCACGAATTCCTCGGCTTCGCCCTCTATGGTCATCGCGGCGACGATGCGGTGCTGGATCCCGAAGAACACAAGATGCTCGTCCGACTCGTCGCGGCGGCCGCATCGGCTTACGACGCGATCGATGCAGCCGAGTGGCGGCGGCGCGCCATCGCACTACACCGATATCCGCTGCCGGATAGGCGCGGCGTGCAAGGCTCGCAGATTCAGGGTTTCCCCTAGTAGACAGGTCCCTGGCAGGTCGCACATGCTGGGCGGTAGGCCGGACGCCGTCCGGCTCGTGAGGGGACATCGCATATGAAGCTCGTCTTACCGGCCGTCGCCGGATTTCTCTTTGCAATCGGCTGCGCGAGCATCGCCCTGGCGCACACCTCGCTGACGACCATCAATAATCCCGGCGGCGGAAAGATCATGTACGGGCAGGTCGACGGTGCCAGGGATGATGCGTCCGCCATGGCCGCCATACTGCGCGCGATTCACACCCAATGCGGGGACCGGCCGCAGGTTGGAAAGCTCTTTGCGGTTCGGGGCACCAGCTCCGTGGCGGTCTTTTTTACGGTCGTCAACCGCTCGGCAGGGAACACTCCCGTCGCGGGGATGTTGATCGCGGCGCCCGCCGGCCCCAATCGCGTGGAGGCGGCCCTCGTTACCGATAAGGCCGCGCGCCTCGGTTCCACAATCAATCCGATGCTCAAGACCCTCTTCGCATCGTGGCATGTAGGCGGCGCCTCACGGGGCTCGGCCGCGCGGCCACGACCGCCGTCGCCGGACGTACCGGCGCTGCATCGCGTCGTTGCCGGGGACGACTCGGCTTCCGCGATGCTTCCCGCGGGCTGGACGATGAACCCGGTCAGCCGCTACGGCACGATGATCGTCGCCGGCCCGGACGGCGAACGAGGGGTGCTTGGCTCGGGGCTTCTCGCGCTGGACACCAATAATCCGATGGTACGGCAGACCGAAATTTTCGCACAAGGGGCCGGGCGCAACACGAGCTATGCACGCGCGCTCTACTATCCGTACGGAGGCGATTTGGCGGACACGTTCGTGACCGTCTGGCAACGCTCGCGCCGGAATCTCGGTGCCCCTCCAGCTAACATTACGGTCGCAAACGTCGTGAATTTGGGCGGAGGTTGCGCGCGCATTTCGGGACGCATCAATCCCGGTGACGGCCTACGAGCGTTCGACGCGATTTTTTGTTCGGGCGGCGTCTCGCGGATGGGTCAGTACATGAACGTCACGAGCTTCGTGACGATCCCGGAGACCTACGCGAGTCGCGAGCAAACGGCTGCTGCCGCAGTCCTGAACAACTTTAGCGTTAATATGAACGTGGTGCAGGCTCAGGCCAATCGCCTCGCGGCACCGGAAATCGCCCGCATCAACGCCATCGGCCGAGCAGCGGCGCAGCAAGCCGCAAGCGCCCATGCCGCCGAAGACCGGCAAGCAGCCTCGGTGGAACGGCATTGGGATTCGGAGGATCGCAACAGCCAAGCATTCTCCAACTACTTGTTGGACCAGACCGTCATTTCGGACAGCACCACGGGTGAGCACGCGACGGCTTGGAACTCGACCGCCGATGCGATGGTCGGCGCCGATCCCAATCGCTACCAGTACGTCTCGAAGCAAAATTATTGGAAGGGTAAAGACTACTAACGTTTACCGGCCCTCGACCGGCGCGCTTTTTGCGCCGTCCGAAACCGGCCGAAATAACGGGCTATTACCCGCGCCGGCCGTTGCCGCAATAAACTTTGCGGGAACGCTCCACCGAGCGAAAAATATTTACCCGGAGCGCTCTGCCGTCTCGGTATTTCTTTGAATTTTCCGGAGGCCTTTGCATGGAAAACGCTCGACCGCCCTCGACCGGGGCGACCATCACTCGCGGAGCAGCCCTCAGAAAGGGGGCGTACCTCACCGGCACGCTCGCTGCGGCGTCAGCCCTCGCGACCCTGGCTCCTAGTCGCGTGTGGGCATTGCAGCTCGCGCTGCTGCCACAGGATCAAAGCGATACCCTCGTCGCTTTCGCGCAGGTGTTATACCCGCACGCAAACTTGCCGACAGCGGTGTACGCGATGGTGCCAAAAGATCTCGACGCGAAGGCCGAAAAGGATCCGAAGACGGCGAGTCTCATCGCCTCGGGTTGCGCGGATCTCGATAAGGCCGCGGGTGGTTCGTTCGCCAAAGCCGCGCCCGACGTGCAGCTGACCGCCGTCAAAGGCGGGCAGGGGACGGACTTCTTCAACCTCGTGCGCGGGCAGTGCATCACCTCGATCTACAACAACGACATGGCCTTCGCGCACTTCGGCTATCAAGGTGCGTCGTGGAATCAGGGCGGTTACTTGCATCGCGGTTTTCAGGATCTCACCTGGCTGCCCAATCCGCCGCTGGATGCCAGCCCCAAGCCCTGGGCTTAAGAGGAGCACGACATCATGGCGAAATTCTCACCATCGGACGACAGCGTCGTCGTTATCATCGGATCGGGTGCGGGCGGCGGAACGCTCGCAAACGAACTCGCGCAAAAGGGCGTAAACGTCGTCGTGCTCGAGGCGGGCGCGCGTCAATCGTCGGCCACGTTCCTCAACGACGAATGGCCCTCGTTCGGCCAGCTCGCCTGGCTCGACAAACGAACGACCTCAGGCAACTGGCGCGTCGCAAAGGACTTCCCGAACCTCCCGGCCTGGACGTGCAAAACGGTCGGCGGCACGACCACGCACTGGGCGGGCGCGTCGCTGCGCTGGCACGATTACGAGTTCAAAGCCAAGACGACGTACGGCGACGTCGAGGGCACGAGCCTCATGGATTGGCCGCTCACGCTCGAAGAACTCGAGCCGTACTATGCGAAAGCCGAGCACAAGATGGGCGTCACGCGCACGAGCGGCGTCCCCGGGCTGCCCGGCAACAACAACTTCAAAGTCATGTATAACGGCGCGAAGAAGCTCGGCTACACGAAGTGCAGCACGGGCCACATGGCGATCAACAGCCACCCGCGCGACGGCCGCAGCGGCTGCATGCAGATCGGCTTTTGCTTCCAAGGCTGTAAGTCGGGCGCAAAATGGTCGACGCTCTACACCGAAATTCCCAAAGCCGAAGCGACCGGCCATCTCGATCTGCGGCCCGAATCGACGGTCCTCCAAATCGAGCACAACGCCGCCGGCAAAGTCACGGGCGTCGTCTACGTCGATAAAAACGGTAAACAGCAACGCCAGAAGGCGCGCATCGTCGCGCTCGCGGCGAATTCAATCGAAACGCCGCGTCTTCTGCTCAACTCGGCGAGCTCGAAATATCCCGACGGCCTCGCCAATAGCTCGGGCCAAGTCGGCCGGAACTACATGCGCCATATGACGGGCTCCGTCTACGCGATCTTCTCCGAACCCGTGCACATGTATCGCGGCACCACGATGGCGGGCATCGTGCAGGACGAAGTCGAGAACAAGCCGAGCCGCGGCTTCGTGGGCGGCTACGAGATGGAGACCATCTCGCTCGGTCTCCCGTTCTTCGCGGCCTTCCTCGATCCGGGTGCCTGGGGTTCGGATTTCACCCACTACATGGACAATTACCAGCACGTCGCGGGCATGTGGCTGGTGGGCGAAGACATGCCGCAGTCGACCAATCGCGTCACGCTCAATTCCGACGTGAAGGACGATCACGGGCTGCCCGTCCCCAACGTCCACTACGACGACCACAAAAACGATCTCGCGATGCGCGAGCACGCATTCACCCAAGGCGAAGCCCTCTACAAAGCGGTCGGCGCCGTCAGCACCTTCCGCACCCCGCCATACCCTTCAACCCACAACATGGGCACGAGCCGTATGAGCGCGAATCCCGCCGACGGCGTGGTCAACAAGTGGGGCCAGACGCACGACATCAAGAACCTGTTCATCTCCGACGGCAGCCAGTACACGACGGGCGCCGCGGAGAATCCGACCCTGACGATCGTAACGCTCGCCATCCGGCAGGCGGATACGATCACCGGCCTGATGAGCAAGCACGAGGTTTAGCGAGCGAGGTTCCACATGTGCCAAATCTATGCGAACGCGGACGCGATCGTCTACGAATCGCGCACGCGTTCGCTGCGGATCCATAACGTTCTCACGACGATTCGTCTCGAGAACTTGTTTTGGGACGTGCTCACCGAGATGTCCGCGCGTGAAGGGCTGAGCACGAACGAATTCATCACGAAACTCCACGACGAGCTCGTCGAACGCCGCGGCGAAGCGCCGAACTTCGCCTCGTTCCTGCGCGTTTGTTGTCTGCGGTATCTCTCGGTCCTAGCCGGGCGCCTCGATGCCGCGCGAACGAGCGCCCCGGCCACCCCCGCGCTGCACGCGGTCAATTAACTCCGCATACTGAAGAGGAACCCATGCCCCGCTTTCTTCACACCTCGATTTTCGTCAACGACATGGCCTCTACGATCGACTTCTACACCAAGCACCTCGGTCTCACGCTGCTCGACGGGCCGCTCCACTATCCGGGCAACTGCGACATGGCCTTCGTGGGTTCGGATTGGAATTCGTACGTGGAACTCGTCTACGATCTCGAGGAGCATCCGCCGTACGACATCGGCAATCGCTACGAGCATCTCGCGCTCGAGGTCGAGGGCGATTTCCAGGCCTACGTCGAGAAGCTGCGCGGCGACGGCGTCAAGGTGCTCAGCGGTCCGAAGAAGTCGCCCGGTGGCGGCCGGTGGCTCGCCTTCGTTGAAGATCCCAACGGCGTGCCTATCGAGCTGCTCGAGCAAAGGAGCGGCCCGATCACGTAACCGCACTTGCGAGGGGGCTTCCATCGACGTGTCGTAGGCGTCGGGCCCGAACCTCGCATGCAGTATTCTTTCGGTGGGAGTCCTTTGATGGCGACGCTCGAAGTGTTTCGCAACGATCCTAACGCTCGGCCCTTTTATGCGGGCGACGTGATCTTCGAAGACGGCTCCACGACGCACGACGAAATGTACGTGGTCGTCGACGGCCAGGTCGACATCATCACGCACGGCAGACATGTCGAGACGGTCGGGCCGGGTGGCATCTTCGGTGAGATGGCCTTGGTCGATCGCGGCCCGCGTAGTGCGAGTGCGATCGCCAAGACCGATGGCAAGCTCGTTGCCATCAACGAGAAGCGCTTTCTCTATCTCGTCGGCAACACGCCGTACTTCGCGCTCGAAGTCATGCGCACGCTTGCAACGCGCGTACGGCACATGAACGAAGCGATCGAGGCCGCTCCGGGCCCAACCTAGCGCGCTTGGCGCCGTTCCACGAGCAGGGGCGCCGTCGTAGTAAAGGTGACGGCCGAGCCTGCCGGGACATCGAAGTTCGGCTTGTTGTTCTTCGCGTAGGCATACCCGCCGGCTGCGCCGCCCACCAGTCCCACGACCGATCCGAGGCTGCCGCCTAAGATTCGGCCGACCGTCTGACTTCCGACCGCAGCGCCGGCGCCGGCGCCGAGGGCTTTGCGGGCCGTGGTGTTATCCTTCTGTTCGTTCAGGCTCGTGACCGTCGCCTGAAGCGGCGCGCTCTCACCGTTGGGAAGAACGATGCGGTCGAAAGAGAGCGCGAGCTGTGCCGTGCGGCCTTGACCAGCGCTACGGACTTGGCTCACGTGTCCGTAGACGGTCGCGCCTGCGAGGCCGGCGTGCCCTCCGGGATACGGCGACGACAGCTGCAACTCGAACGTCTGACCGACCTGCGCGTTTTTCGTATTGATGTCGGCTGAAGCGAGGGTCGCATGAATCGTTTCGCCGGAGTCGATGCGAAGAGCTGCAGCAGCAGGGTTCGCGCTGAGTGCGAGGATCGCTGCGAGACTAAGGGTACCAAGGGCTGGACGCATGGGGTGAGCTTCTCCTGTTTCTCGTTACGGTCGCAACCGACCGACTCCGAGGTTGTACCCCGATACCCCCGTGGCTAGTCGCATACGCAATACCGCGCGCGTTCACGTACGATAATTCGCGGACTTGTCCGTGTTGCCGAACGTGGCCGCAATGCTCGGCCCGAAGGTTCTCGCTAAGAGCTGCGGCGAGGCCGAAGCGACCGGCTCGAGCCTCAGGACGTACCGCAGCCACGCGATTCCCGCCAGTTGCGCCGCGACCAGCGTCGCGCGCAGTTTCGGCAAGCTGGCCGCGTGGTTTACAGCCGACGCGGCCGGTGCCACGATCGTCGCCGCGATCAGCTCGACGAGGCGCGTTTGGGTTGCCGGCTCCGTCGCCGCGGTGCGCATCAGGCGCGCGAAGCTCGAGTCCCCAACTGGAGAATCCCAGGCCGTCAGAAACGCTAGAACGAGCGCCTCGCCCCGATTCGGTGCGCCGAGCGCCGCAATTATCCCGACGTCGCCCGTGTCCGGCAGTGCGAGCGTGGCATCGAAGAGCGCACGCTTTGTTTTGAAATAATGATGGATGAGCGCAGGGTCGACCCCGGCCTCGGCGGCGATCGTCCGCATCGTGGTTCCGCGGTAGCCCGCCCGCGTAAAACAGGCATTGGCTGCCGCCGCAATCGAGGATTTTGCGCCGCTAACCCCGGGACGCCGGCCACGCTTAGACGCTTTAGGCATGTTTTGAAATTTCATCAAACTATGAATTACCCTGGATAACGGAGTTCAATAGGCTGTCGTGTATAGGATCAGCGCTTGTAGGTCTCTGCCATAACAATTCATCGTGTAATGACTTTGTTATTTTTGCCCAGCGGCAGTCAGTCGAAACGGTCTACGGACGGTGCCGCGGTATCCTTATCTTCGAATTTCCTACGCAGGCTTGAAACTCGCCCTACCCAGGCGGGTAAAACCGCTGCGTTCGCCTCGCTTCGTCCGCTGGAGGTCTTTTTGTGAACTGCCCGTCTTGTCAGACTCCCCTCGATCCGTCAGCGAAATTCTGCGGAAATTGCGGGGCGCCGGCTCCGCAGGTGACCCAGGTCGGTTCTTACTCCGAGCCGCTGCCGGAGAGCGACAATCCGAAAGCAGCGATCGTGCTCGGCGATATGTCGATTAAGGTCGAGGGTGAGCTCGTACCCGCGGTCGATGTCGAACTCGGCTCGCAGCAAACGATTTACTTCGAGCACCACATTCTGCTCTGGAAGCAGCCGCAAGTCACGCTCGGATTCATGGGCGTCAAGAACGCCGCTAAGCGCTTCTTCTCCGGGCTCCAAATCTTCATCTCGACCGCGAAGGGCCCGGGCAACATCTCGTTTTCACGGGAAGCACCCGGGCAGATCGTCGTACTGCGCTTGAGCCCCGGCCAATCGGTCGACGTGCGCGAGCATCAATTCTTACTCGCATCGAGCAACGTTAATTACGATTTCTACTTTCAGCAGGGTCTCGCGAACGTTATCTTCTCGCGCAGCGGTCTGTTCATCGACAGATTCACCGCACAGCAGGGCGAGGGGATCGTGCTCTTGCACGGCTACGGCAACGTCTTCGAAAAGACCCTCGGCCCGGGAGAACAACTCGACGTCGAACCAGGCGCGTGGCTCTGGCGAGATTCGAACGTCCGCATGGACACGGTCTCGGTACTGAGTTCGCAAGGCGGCGGCGGACTGCTCGGCGCGCTCGGCGCCTTCGTCGGCGGCTCGGCCTTACAACTGAACCGCTTCACCGGACCCGGCCGCATCGGGATCCAGTCGATGACCTACCACGCCCCGGGCCAACAAGAGGGCGCGGCCCAAACCGGCGGCCAGAGCAACGTCGGCAGCGTGCTCGGGTCGCTCTTCGGCAACCAAGGCTAACAGTCCGTGACCCACAATACGGCATGCTGAACTCGACATTTCCCGTCGGCCAGATCCTGCCGGCACAGTGAGAGAGGCCCCCGATGCTTCACGGCTGGAACAACTTCTTTGAGCTGACCGGGGCAGCCGGTGCGCAGCTTATCGGGCTGCTATTCGTTGTCGCCACGCTAGGAGGCACTGGCTTGTCGGCATCACAATCGATGGATGGCATTCGCGCTTACTTAACGCCGACGTTCGTAAATTTCGCCGGAGTGCTGTTCGAGGCGGCAGCCGCGCTGGCGCTCTGGCCGTCCGATTGGGTAGTCGGCGTGTTTTTCGTTCTTGGTGGTCTGGCGGGCCTCGTCTACAGCGTCAACGGAATCCGCGCGAAGCGTAGTGTCAACTTCGTTACGCTGGTGGGGCTCGACTGGATTACCTACGGCTGGCTTCCGGCGCTCGCCAACGCGAGCTTAGTTGCCGGCGGAGCCGGATTGATTGCCGAAAAACCTTTCGCCCCTTATGCTGTCGCGGCTGCGAGCGTGCTATTGCTGTACCGCGGTATCTATGGCGTTTGGGACACCACGCTGTGGATGCTCAAGAACCGGAAAACCACGTAACGGGAACTCAGCCGAAGAGTGGCCTGTTGGTGATCGCGGCGCCGGCCGCTCCGAATTCTCTCGTGACCCCTGCTACTCCGCAAGCGCTGCATCGAGCGCGTGCTTTGCCAGCGCGAGCTCGGCGCATGCGAGAAAACAACGCGCGGCATTCACGAGGTTCTTCTGCTTCTCGCCGCCGTTATGTTCGGTGTCCGCCGCCGTTGCGAACATCTTACCGGCGAGCGACATCAGCTTATTGGAAAGGCGCATGTTCGGCAGCTGGGCGGCGGCGATCGACGCGCTACGATAGGCCACGGCTGCGCGTACGTACCGGTGGCCTGCGTCGCACACTTCCGCTTCGGCGAGGAAGAGCCGGACCGTCTCCGCGAGATTGCCGACGCTCGCGGCCGCGACCGCCGCTCGCCAAACGGCATCGCCGATGGGCACGACGCCGGTCGGAATTTCCGTCTCTGAGGGCGTGAGCCCGGACGCGTGCTCGAGGGCGACGGGCGGCCCGAGCGGCGTACGCGCATCCCCGGTTTCGCCCAGACGGCTGCGCCAAATCATATGGCCGTCGATGCGCGCGACAAGATCGCGTTCGTCAAAGGGCTTGGTGATGAAGTCTTGGACGCCCGATTCGAGCGCGCCGATCTTATCCTCGATCTGCGAATGTGCGGTCAGCATGACGATCGGAATCGTACGCGTGGACGGATCGGTCTTCAGGCGCGTCGCGGTTTCGCGGCCGTCCATGACCGGCATCGACCAATCCAACAACAGGAGATCGGGCTGTTCCTCGGTGACGGCTTCACACGCCTGTTTCCCGTTCTCGACATCGATCACGCGATAGTGGTTTCGCCGCAGCATCCGCGTGAGAATCGCCCGCGTCGTTGCATCGTCTTCGGCGACGACGATCGTTCCCGTCGGAATCGCTATGGCCGCTTCCGATAAGAAAAACCGCGTGAGGCTCTCGCGCGCTTTCGCAGATTGCGCGGCCTCGACGGGATTTTCCGAATACGCCTCGAGATACGCCACGGGTGCGGCGTTGCGAAAAAGCACAGCTCCTAAGTGATATGGCGCTGCGAGCGCGCCGCGGAAGCGCGCGTCGAAGGTCGTCGGGTTCGAGCGTTCGGGCTCGGGGCGCGCGGCACGCAACACATCCGCGACCGCCTCCGGCGTCAGGCCGCCGGACGAGGCCGAGTCGTGCGGTGCGACGGCGCTAGAGCACGCGATCGCGACACCGCGTTTCGTATCCGGCGAGCGCACCCAGATGCGTACGAGCGCAAGTGAGAGTTCGGAGACCAGCGTGTCGGTCGCGGCTTGGAGTTCGGCAAACGCTTGCGTTTGCTCGGAAGAGAGCTGCCCTATCACGTGGTGCGTCCTTTCGTTGCTTCCGTGCAGTAGCGCGAGATCTCCGACGTAAGCTCCGATGCGGCGCTGCGCAGTGTCTCGACGAGCGAAGGTATGGCGGCCCACGACTCGTTGCGCGCCGCTCCTTCCAGCGATGCGGCTGCTTCGCGGAGCGCGTGCGCTCCAATGGATCCGCTCGTCCCTTTGATCCGGTGCGCGCGCTCTCTTAGCTCGCGTGCATCGTGCGCGTCGTTCGATGAGACGACCAAGGCGACATCGCCGGAAACGGAACGCGCGGCCGTCGATAGCAGGTTTGCAACCTCGATCCGGTCATCGTCGAAGAGTTCGAGCAGCGGTGCGATCTCGAACGCGCTCATACGCGCGGTTCCTCGATCGTTTCGGATTCGGCAACGGCGGGTAGCCAGCGGTTCAGCATCGCAAACAGCGATGCGAGCGTCGAAGGCTTGGAAAGATAATCGTCCATTCCGGCGGCGATGCAGGCGGCGCGGTCCTCGATGCGCGCGTCGGCCGTCATCGCGACGATCGGTGTGTGGCGACCGGTGCCTGCTTCCAGCGCGCGAATCTTGGCGGTCGCTTCGAAGCCGTCCATTTCCGGCATGTGGCAATCCATGAACACGATGTCGAAGTGCCCGTTTGCAAGCGCAGCAAGTCCGCTTTGGCCATCCTCGACGGCGACGACCTCGAATCCTAAGCGGCGGAACTGTTTGGTAGCGAGCAGCGTATTGATCGCATTGTCTTCCACGAGTAAGATGCGCTCACCGCGCATACCCTGCACCGGCTGTGCTGAGCTAGGTGCAGGAACGACCGCGCTGATCTCGTTTGAGAACGAGCGTTTGAGGCGTACGAAGAACCAAAACGTCGACCCCGCGCCCGGCTCGCTTTCGACGCCGATCCGGCCATCCATGAGCGTCACGAGTTGCGCACAGATGGAGAGACCGAGCCCCGTACCCCCGTAGCGCCGCGTCGTCGTTCCGTCGATTTGCGTGAACGGGCGGAACAACCGATGCCGCGTTTCGGCAGCGATGCCGATGCCGGTATCGACGACCTCAAAGCGCACTTCGACGTACCCGTCTTCGGAAGCGGACACGCGTTTGACGTCGAGCGTGACGCTGCCGCCGGCGTTCGTAAACTTCAGGGCATTGCCGATCAGGTTCATAAGGACTTGGCGAATGCGGCCCGGGTCGCCTCGTATGATGGGAGGAAGCCGCGGATCGAGCCGTGTCATCAGCGAAACGTTCTTGTGCGCGAATTGCGGCCGAAACATCTCGATGAGCGAGCTGACGACTTCGACGAGCCGCAAATCGACGTTTTCCAGCGTCAATTTACCGGCTTCGATCTTCGAGTAGTCGAGGATGTCGTTGAGAATCTGCATCAACACTTCGCTCGATTCTTGCGCTACGTCGGCAAGAGAGCGCTGTTCGGGCGTGAGCTCCGTGAGCAGCAGTAATTCCGTCATGCCGATGATCGCCGTCATCGGCGTCCGAATCTCGTGACTCATCGTCGCGACGAACTGCGTTTTCATCAGATTCGCGCGCACCGCTTCATCGCGCGAAACGGCCAGCTCGTCGAGGAGGTTCTCAAGCTCGCCGGGAGCCCGCAGGTTCAGCGCTTTCGGAATGAGCGGCACGAGCATCACCGCCGTAGCGAGCGACACACCCGCCGTGACGGCTTTTACGCCTCCGGCAATCCAATAGATCGGGTACCAAATCGTGAAGATGTCGAGTAGGTGCGTCGTACCGCACGCAACGATAAACGTACCGAACATTCCAAGGGTGACCGGAAATGGAAAATCGCGCCGCCTGCGCAGAAAATAGCCGAGCGCGAGCGGAATCGAAAGGTACGAAAGCGCGATGATCGCGTCGGAGCCGATCTGCAAGGTGAGCAGCGCCGGGTTCCAGAGGTAACACATTCCTTGCGGCACGAACCCGGGCGGCGACGCGTCCATCGTCGAACTGCGCGCGGTCGTGCTCCACGCCAACAGTCCCGCGCCGACGACACATGCGCGGACCAGGAGCACGCGTGAATGCGACGGAGCGGCCTGCAGCCGCTAACTCACGTAGCTGACGTTTACGCTGAAGCCGGCGGCCTCGGCGCGCGCCAGGACGGAGAGCACGTTCTCGATCTCGTCGTCGATCGTCGATATCTCGCGCGCCGTGATGCCGGCCGGCGCGGCATTCTCCCAGAGCACGCGCCGCGCAGTCTCGAGCGCCATCCGAAGACGCTCGGGGGTCGCTTCGAGAACGGGCCAATCTTCGTACGAACTGGCGGGCACGACACGCCAGCCGTTCCCGGAGTACTCATCCTCGTCGACGTACGCATTAGGAATCGCACCCAGCACGTCGGTGGCCGCGCGATCCGCGGGTCCCATCGGAATGCCGATATCCGAGAGCCGCACGACGTAGCGAAAAAACGCCGTGCTCCCGACGCTGTAGGTACCGGCCGGGGACCCGACGTTCACATGAATCATTGCGCGCTAACGTTCGATGCCGTCGCGCTGGCGCCTTGATAAGTTGCCTTGCATAGCTGCTAAGCCCCGAAGCTGCTATGCCCGATCGAGGATCTTTGCGGCTGCGGCGAGCGGTTCCACCGTTGCGCCCTGGGTCGAAATGCCGAGATGAAAGACGTCGCTATCGATGGCTTCGCGGGCGAAGGCCGCCTGCATCGCGAGCCCGATCGGTTCACTATTGCCGGAGACCAAGGCAATCACGCTCGGGCCTGCCCCGGAGAGCGCGATCGCCAAGAGCCCCGGCAGCTCGAAGCCGAGCATCTCTTCGAATCCCGGCACGAGCGGCGCCCGGTACGGTTGGTGCACGCGGTCGCCCGTCGCGACCCGCAAGTTGGCCAAATTCCCGCTGACCAGGGAGGCAGCGAGCAACGCGGCTCGCTGCAGGTTGAATACGACGTCCTTGCGCTCGTAGGAGACCGGCAGCAGCGCGCGAGCCGCAGCCGTCGGCAACACGATGCGGGGCGTAACGACCACGGCCGCGAGCCCTGGCGGCGGATCGAAACGCAGGTACGCCGGGTCCACTCCCTCGCTCATGGCTGCGATCACGACGCCGCCCAAGAGCGCGGGCAGCGCATTATCGGGGTGCCCTTCCAGCTCTGCCGCGTGGCGCGCGAGTTCGGATTCGGGCGGCCGATGCGCGGCAAGTTCGGCCCCGATCATCAATCCAAGTACGGCGCCGGCGGCACTCGCGCCCAAGCCCTTGCCGAGCGGAATCGCGTTCTCAACCAAAATCGAGACGTCCGGCCGGGTCGTCCCGAGAACGCGTTCCATGCCGCGCACGATCTCGTTCTCGAAACCCGCGTTCGTCGGCACGTAGGTGCCCGCTTTGAACGAGACGGAAAAGTGCATCGCGGGTTGAACGGTCGCGCGGACCCGAAGGTCGAGTGCTAAACCAATAGCATCGAAGCCCGGACCGAGATTTGCACTGGAGGCCGGCACCGTTACGACGAACGCCCGCTCAGGCACGGACGGCTCCGGAGATATTCGTGATTTCGTCGATGATGGCGTGCAGCGCGGCGTCGGTCGGTGCGTGACGGATCGAATTCGCATAGGGCGCACGCGACGCGTGATAGGCGGCCGCATACGCGCCGTCTTTGAGCACGTGACCGGTCAGCACGAGCACGACCTCCGCTTCGCGCGCGATCGTGCCGTTACGGCGCAGTTCTCGCAGTCCCGCAAGCGACGCCGCCGAGGCGGGCTCGCACCCTATGCCGTCGCGACCGATGACGGCGCGTGCGTCGGCGATCTCTTCATCGGAAACGGCCAGCACGGAACCGTTCGTGCCTCGAACTTCGGCGAGCGCCTTACGCCACGATGCGGGCGCGCCGATTTTGATGGCGGTCGCCGTGGTGTGTGCCTGGACCGGCCGCAACTCGCCCCCTTCGTGAAAGACGCGGACGAACGGAGCCGCTCCGGCGGCCTGCACCACGGCAATGCGCGGAAGCCGGTCGATCAGTCCGAGCGCGAGTGCTTCGCGAAAGCCTTTGCCGAATGCGCTCGTGTTGCCCAGGTTGCCGCCCGGCAGCACGAGCCAATCCGGTGCGACCCAATCGCAAGCTTCCAAAAGTGCGAAGGCCGCACATTTCTGGCCTTCGATGCGATATGGGTTCACGCTGTTGACGATCGCGACGCGCTCCGGATCGAGCGTGCGCACGATCTCGAGTGCGCGATCGAAGTCGCCTTCGATGGCGACGACCTTCGCACCATAGTCCAGGGTCTGCGCCATCTTCGCTTCGCTGATGCCGCCTGCCGGAACGAGCACGAGCGCGACCATGCCGGCGCGTGCGGCGTAAGCCGCCATCGACGCCGCCGTATTGCCCGTACTCGCGCAAACGGCGATGCGGGCGCCGCGCGCCTTCGCATGGGAGATCGCAGCGGTCATGCCCGCGTCCTTGAACGAGGCGGTCGGATTCATGCCGAGATGCAGGTAGCGCACCGAAGTTGCGTCGGCATAGTCCGCGCCGGTTCGCGCTTCGTAGAGCGGCAGCACGTTCTCGCGCAGCGTAACCACGTGCTCCCGTGCGATCGGCGGCAGCAGGTCGCGAAAGCGCCAGACGCCGCTCTTATCGAGCGGATCGTTCGACATGCGCCGCTCCGCAAAGAGAAGGCGCAGGTCGTTCCCATACGAGGGTGGGTCGATGGCGAAGGCGAGAAGCCCGCCGCACGCGCCACAAAATATCGTCCCGGGGCCGGCGACGGCGGCGCATTCGCTACAGGATAGGAGCATCCGCTCGCTCTTCACCCGATCCGGCAGCCCGGCCTACTGCTTTTCGATCGCCGCTCGCATCGCGGCGGCCGTCGCCGAATCGCCGGGCGCATCGGAAGCCTCGAGGCCCGCGATCGCTCCTTCGATGTCGGCAGCCGGCCGATTCTGGCCGAGCTTCCACTTGCCTTCGAGGCGAGAAATGCAAATCTCGATGCCCACGATGCCGCGCAGTTGTCCGGCGATATACGATTCCGGCGCGTCCTCCATCGCCCACGGCTCCGGGCGGTTCGCCTCGTGACGGCGCGTCAGCGCGGCGACGTGTGCGCGCAGGTCGTGCGGATCTTCGATGAGCCGCACGGATCCGGTCGCGTGGACGGTCACGTAATTCCAGGTGGGGACGACCTTGCCGTGTTCGCGTTTGCTTTCGTACCAGTTCGGCGAGATGTAGGCGTCGGGTCCCATGAAGATCGCGAGCGCTTCGCTATCGGCGCCGATCGCGGCCCACTGCGGATTCGCTCGCGAAAGATGGCACGCAAGGGTTCCGCTCGGACCACGGTCGCGATGCAGCAGCATCGGGACGTGACTCGCGAGCGGACGCCCATCGGCAACGGTGATCAGCGTTCCAAACGCCGCAGCGTCGATGAGGTCGTACAGTTCGGCCGGATCGTCGCGCCGGAAGTGCGGAGGAAGATACATCGCCGACCTTATGGACCGCTCGGATGATTGACGAACGACGCGTTTTGGCAGTGGTTCGGAAACCTTGCGTTCGGAAACACGACGTTTGACGGCGCCGCGTTCAACACCGTCCACGTCGAAGGCGGCTCGAGTCCAAAGTACATCGCTTGCGAACCCTTGCTCTCCAGGTCGACTCGCGCGTAGAGCGTCGAATGACCCGGGGCTGGGTCGGATCGAGTTGCCGCGTCCATGATCCGCGATGCATCGAGGCCGGCTGCCGCGGGTTGCCGCAGTGCGAGCGATTCCACCTTCGCTAGATCGCTCGGTGCACCGCACGTGAACGGATCGGCAGCCTCGTGCGCCGGCGCGTGCGCGCGGTAATAATAGATCATGTCGAGCGCGTCTGCATTCCATTGGTCCGTGCTAACGATCTCCATTCCCGGCGCGTCCGATCCGCGCGACGCAGCCGCAACCCAAGCGCTAAACGCTTCCGGCCAGCGCCGAGCCTGGGCGAAAAGATCGCCTTTCATCAGAAGATACAGGCTCGCGTCTTCGCCATCGGCGAGGTCTTCGGCGATAGCATCGGGTAGCTCGCCGGCGCGTAGATCTGCTGCTGCGTTCTGCAGATACGGGCTCAGCTTATGGGCGTCGCGTTGATCGGGAGAGCGTACCAGCTGATCGTCTTCTGCGAGATACGCGGCAAACGAATCGGCGTACTTTCCGTCGAAAAATGCACGCTCGGCCGGGTCGCGCTGCGTAGCATCGATGTCGGTGCGCAGGTAGCGCGCAGCTGCGTCGGCGCGGTTCGATGCGATCAGCGCGTAGAGATACAACGCATGAAAATCGAACCAAGCAAAGCCCAGCTCATGCGTGTTGAGGACCGGCTGCAGTATTTTCGTGAGGATGTCCGCCGCCGCAGCTGCGCGGCCGGCGCACAACTCGTGGTCTGCGCGAACGATCTGACCGGCGAGCTCGTTTTCAGCGGCCTTTTCAGCGAGGGCGACGCACCACAGTGAATCCGGCGCCGCAGCGTCGCCGTCGGCGGCCGACGCTGATGCGAGCGGTAAACCGCTTATTGCGAAGACCGCAACGCACGCGGCGGCGCGAACCTGAAGACGTAGCGTCATGGCGACGTATACGGCGGCGCTTTCGTGATCGCTCCGTCCGCTGCCGAACTCACGAGCGCCGCGTACTTTGCGAAAACGCCGCTCGTATAGCGTGGCGCAGGTGCGCGCCAGTCGCGCATCCGCGCGCTGAACTCAGCCCCTTCGAGTTCGGCATCGATGCGGCGGCGCTCGATATCGATCGTCACGATATCTCCATCCCGCAACGCCGCGAGGGGACCGCCCATTGCAGCTTCCGGCGCCGCATGCCCGATCATGAGGCCGCGCGTGCCGCCGGAAAAGCGGCCGTCGGTGAGCAGCGCGACGGTTTCACCCAACCCCGCACCGACGATTGCGCTCGTGATGCCGAGCATCTCGCGCATACCGGGACCGCCGCGCGGCCCTTCGTAGCGGATCACCAGCACTTCCCCCGCGAGGATGACGCCCGCTTCGATTGCGGCCATCGCATCTTCTTCTCGATCGTAGATCCGCGCCGGGCCGCGGTGATAGCCGCGCTCGTGGCCCGCAATCTTCACCACGGCGCCGTCGGGCGCGAGATTGCCGCGTAAAATGACGAGCCCCCCCGTCGGCTTGAACGGCCGGTCAGCCGTCGTTATGACCTTCTGTCCAGGGGTTTCGGTCACGTCGGCAACTTCTTCGCCGAGGGTCCGCCCCGTCACGGTCATCGTGTTCGCATGCACGAGCTTCGCATCGACCATCCGCTTTGCGATCAGTTGGATGCCGCCGGCGCGATCGACATCGAGCGCGACATATTGGCCGCCCGGCCGCAAGTCGGCGATGATCGGCGTGCGCAAGCTGATCGCATCGAAATCGTCGATCTCGAGCGGAACGCCCGCTTCGCGCGCCAGCGCGATCAAATGCAGCACGCTATTCGTGGAACCGCCTGTGCCGGCCGCCGCCGCGATCGCGTTTTCGAAGGCTTCACGCGTGAGCAGATCGCGCGGCCGCACGCCCCGGCGCAACAGATCCATAACGATCTTGCCGGCTTCATAGCCCTTCTGCGATTTGCGCGGGTCGGTCGCACCCGGCGACGCGCTGCCGACGGGTGAGAGGCCAATGAATTCCATGATCGTAGCCATCGTATTGGCCGTGTACTGCCCCCCGCAGGCACCCGCCCCCGGTATCGCGTGATCTTCGATGCGCTGTAATTGCGCATCGTCGATCTTGCCTGCGGCGTGCGCGCCGATCGCTTCGTAGATGTCGACGATCGTGAGATCCTTCCCGTCGAGTTTACCGGGCGCGGTCGAGCCGCCGTAGAGAATCAGCGAGGGCACGTTGAGCCGCACGAGCGCCATCGCGGCGCCGGGCGAGGTCTTATCGCACGCGCAGAGTGCGACGATCGCGTCGAACATATGGCCCCGCCCGACCAGCTCGATCGAATCCGCGATCACTTCGCGCGAAACGAGCGACGCCTTCATCCCTTCGGTGCCCATGGTCACGCCGTCGGAGATGGCGATCGTGTTGAACTCCATCGGCGTGCCGCCCGCCTCGCGGACGCCGCGCTTGACGTGTTCGGCCAGCGCCCGCAAATTGAGGTTGCAGGGCATCGTCTCGATCCACGTGTTCGCGATGCCCACGATCGGTTTGCGTAAATCTTCGTCGGTAAAGCCGACGGCTTTGTACATCGCACGCGCGGCGGCTCGATCGCGCCCGCGCACGATCGTCGCGCTGTTCGCGGTGGTATCGTATGCCATTCCGCGCGAGACTTACGGCGATGCGGGCGAAGGGTCCTCGGCGAGCCGGCGATACCAGCGCACGATCAGGGAATAGCGCACGCACTCGCAATAGACGAAGATCAGCAAGAGCAGCGGCGAGGTAAAAACGAGCGAGGGAGGATTATTGGCCCCGAGCACCCACAGGAAAAACAGCGCGACCGAGCCTGGGACGACGAAAATGATCAGCGAGGCCACCACGACGGCGAGGGTCGTTGCGAAGTGCCCTCGCGTCATTTCGAACGAACCGCGAAATGCGCCGGCAATCGTCGTGCCGAGGTCGCGAAACGTCGAACGCTCGGGGGCGCGTAAGAGCGCACCGATGAGGGCCTGCGAGAGCAAGACGCCGGCAGCGATCCCTGGCAGCACGGCGAGCGCATAGCCCGCGTCGACGACGAGGCCGACGCAAACGAGCGTGCCGATCGCGATCGCCGTGCGCAGCCACGTCATGCGAAACGACGGCTGGATCCGGCGTAGCGCCGAGGGTAACACGAACAGCACCGCGCAGATCGCGAGGATCAAAACGACCGAAACCGGGGCCTGCGTGACGAGGGCGAGCGGGTCTCCGTTCTTCGCAGCGACCAGTTCGTCGTAGATGTCGACCGTCGGCAGCGCCGTCCACGCCGCAACTGAGGCGACGGCCGCGAGCGCGCAATACACCCACAGCCGCTCGCGCATCAATCGAAAGCCTTCGAAGACGAGCGAATCGGAGACGCGGAAAGGGCGCGCAATTCCGTACAGACTTACGGCCATACTCGAATTTTCGGTCGTCGCCCGGCGCGGGCCGCCTCTTAGCGTATGACGCAGCGCACTCCGGCGGATTCTTTACAATCCATGCGAAAGAACCGTCCGTGACCGCTACGCTCGAGCCGCGCCTGGCCGCCGAATTGGCCGGCATCGTCGGCGAGCCGAATCTCCTGACGTCGGAGGTCGACCTTCTCGCGTACGGCTACGACGGTACCTGGTTCGCGAGCGCACCCCTTTGCGTCGTGGCTCCGGGCAACGCCCAGGAAGTGCGCGCCCTCCATCGCCTGGCAACGCGCGAACGCTTGGGCCTGACCCCGCGCGCGATGGGCAGCGGCCTTTCCGGCGGCTCGGTGCCGCTTGCGGGCAGCATCGTGCTCAATGTGATGCGCATGAACCGCATTCTCGAAATCGATACGATCAACGCGGTCGCCGTCGTGCAGCCGGGCGTGATCACGGCAGATTTACAGCAGGCGGTCGAGGCGCAAGGCCTGTTCTACCCGCCCGATCCTTCCAGCCTCAAACAATCGGCGATCGGCGGGAATGTCGCGGAGAACGCGGGCGGCGCGCGCTGCCTCAAGTATGGTGTGACGGCCGATTACGTCGCAGCACTCGAAGTCGTGCTGCCGGGCGGCGAACTCATTCGGACCGGCGGCAAGATGGTCAAGAACGTCACCGGCTACGATTTACGCGCGCTCTTTACCGGTGCTGAGGGCACACTCGGTACGATCACCGAGGTGACGCTGCGGCTCTTGCCGCTGCCAAAGTTCTCGAAGACGGCGACCGCGTCGTTTGGGCGCATCGAAGATGCCGCCGCGACCGTGGTCGAGATTTTGCGCGCCGGCATCGTGCCGACCTCAATCGAACTGTTGGACCGCCTCACGATGCAGTGCCTCGAAGAGAACCGGCCGATGGGGCTTCCCCTCGAAAGCGAAGCCCTGCTGCTCTTCGCCGCCGACGGGTCGCACGAACTCGTCGTCGACGAAGATCTAGCAAAGATCGCCGATATCGCAAGAAGCTTTGGCGCGAGTAACGTGCGTGTCGCAGCCGATGCGGCTGAAAGCGCGCGCCTATGGGAAGCGCGCCGTGCGATTTCGCCCGCTCTCGCGCGCAAGCGCCCGCACAAGCTCGGCGAAGACATCTCGGTGCCGCGCTCCGAACTCGTCGCGATGGTCCGCGCGGTGCGAGAAATCGCCGCGCGTAACGGCTTGCTGATCCCATTGTTCGGCCACGCGGGCGATGGTAATTTACATCCGAACATTCTCTGCGATCGGCGCGACCCCGAGGAGATGGCACGCGTCCGGGTGGCGGCACGCGAGATCTTCGAAGCGGCAATCGCGCTCGGCGGCACCCTCTCCGGCGAACACGGCATCGGCCTGCTCAAAAAACAATTCATGGAACTCGATATCGGGACCGACGCGCTGGCCCTCATGCGGCGCATCAAAGACGCGGTCGACCCGCTCGGGATCATGAATCCCGGCAAGATCTTTCCATCGCCCGGCGGCATCGACGCCTTCGAGCTGCCGTAGCGATCGTTATTTTTGCGTGACGAAGATGACGTTATGATCGCCATCGAAGGCGAGCTCGTCGATTTCGGTCGTGAGCCGGTACGTTTGGCCATCGTAATCGTAGAAATCTAAGTTATGTTCCGCCGCGCTGCTGCGCGAGAACGTTTCGATGCGCCGAAGCCCATGCGAACGCTCTTCCTGAAATCCTTCGAAGAGTCCGGACACGTAGCATTCCGGAGCGCGCAGGAGCAGCCGATACGCGTCGCCTTCCGGATGAAAGATGAGGAAGTGATCGGTCGGCGAGCATGTTCCGCACGTGTGGGCGAGTAGCGAGTCGCGACCGTCCCCGGCATCGACTTTCGCATCGACGCGGAAGCAGCTCGTTCCGGCGATCTTGGCGAGACGCGCGGTAAGCACGCGGGGGGCCGCAAACGGTACGTAATTCGGCGGCGCATGTTGTGTTGCGCGGCGTTGGATTACGGCTTTTTCGTCGGCGCGCATCGTTGCGAGCCGCAGCGCGTAGGTTCGGCGCAAACATGCATCGGAGGGACAGAGGTCGCGCTGCCCCACCCACGCACCCTGTTCCGCCACGACGGCCAGCGCGCGATTGGAATCGAAAACATCCTCTGCGTAGGCATCGTTCAGTTCGAGATCGAGCCTCGCGAGCGTCGCATCCGCGCAGATTCTCTTCTCTATTGCGCGCAGCGCGGGCAGCTTGCAGTCGAACGACGGCCCGTGCGGTTGCCGCTGGAAGATCGCGGCCAGCCGGTCGTAGGCCGCCTCCGGATCCGCCGGAGTAGCGGCGCGGCTCGCGCTCGTTACCGTCAGCGCGAGCGCGACGAGCACCCAGACGAGCACGGGGCCTCGCCCTCCTGCGCCGAATCTTACGGCGTGATCTCCATAGAACCGCATGATGGCTTTAGCGAACCCGACGTTCCACCTTCCTCCGTTTACGACCAGTGTGTGCGCTGTGGACTATGTCTCCCCACCTGTCCCACCTATGTCGAGACGCTCGTCGAAACCTCGAGCCCGCGCGGACGGATCGCGCTCATCAAAGCGGTCGACGAAGGCTACCTCGACCTCACGAACCCGGGCTTCATGCACCAGATGTCGGAGTGCCTCGATTGTCGCGCCTGCGAAGCCGTGTGCCCTTCCGGCGTCGCGTACGGCCGGCTGCTCGAACCGGCGCGCACGCAAATCGAGCGCGCCACAAAGCACGAACGGCCGCTTCACAAGAAGCTGGTTCGCGCATTTGCGCTCGACGCGCTCTTTTCCAACCTCGCCTTGATGCGGCTCGTCGCACTGCCGCTGCGCTTCTATCAGCGCAGCGGTTTGCAGCAGTTCGCTCGCTCGAGCGGTATTCTGCGGCTTTTGCGGTTAGCGGACCTCGAAGCCATGGCGCCCTCGATTTCGGCGAAGTTTTTCGTACCTTGCGATCAACGTTTTTCCGCGCTCGGCGCTAGCTTGAAAACGACGGCGTTCATGCATGCCGGCTGCGTGATGCAGGTTGCCTTTGCCGAAACCGACGAGGCGACCGTGCGTGTGCTGCAGCGCGCCGGCTGCGACGTCGTCGTTCCCGCCGCGCAAGGCTGTTGCGGAGCGATCGCGGTCCACGCGGGCGATATGGAACTGGGCCGCAAACTCGCGAAGCGCAACATCGCGGCGTTCGAGCAATCCGGTGCTGCCGTCTATGTGGTCAACGCTGCGGGCTGCGGCTCGGCGCTGAAAGAGTACGGCGATCTCTTAGCAGAGGATGCCGCGTGGTCGGCCCGTGCCGCCGCGTTTTCGGTACGCGTTCGCGACGTTACGGAATTTCTCGACGAGATCGGCATCGGCCCAGAACTCGGCGCACTCGAGGCAACGGTCACCTATCAAGAACCGTGTCACCTCGCGCACGCGCAGCGCATCTCGGCGGCGCCTCGGCGCCTGTTGCGGCAAATCCCCGGCCTGCGGCTACGCGAGATGAACGAGAGTTCGCTCTGCTGCGGCAGTGCCGGAATTTACAACGTAACCCAGCCGCAGATGGCGGCCCGGCTAGGCCGCCGCAAGATCGAGCGCATTCTCGAAGTGTCCCCCGACATCGTAGCGACGGCCAATCCGGGCTGTGCGTTGCAGGTGGCGAACGGTTTACGCTCGGGCGGACACCCCATCGCCGTCAAACATATCGTCGATCTGCTCGACGCCTCGTATGCCGCCTACAAGCCGACGAGTCGCGCGTCGTCGGCAAGCGCCGCCTCGACGCTAGGATAAACCGCGAACACATCGAGCAGACCCGTGATGCGCAACAGTCGCAAAATCTGCCCTTCGTGGGCTACCAGCCGCACGGAACCGTGATGTTCGGTCGCACGCTTGTGCGCGCCGATCAGGGCCCCTAGGCCCGTCGAATCGAGGAATTCCAGTTGTGTGAGATCGACGATGATTTCGTGGTTTTCGCCGTCGGCTGCTTCCATCAAGGCCGCGCGCAAACTCGGCGAGGTCGCGATATCGAGGCTGCCGCCCAGAGCGAACATAACGATCGCTCCGTCTTTCGCGCTGCTGACGTCGATGCTAAGCGTATCTTGAGACATAGTTAGCCCCCATATTCGCGCCACTCGGCTATCGTCCCGTCGCGGAACGTAACAAACGCGCAGCCTTCGCGCTCGACCCGTTCGCCCCCCCAGACGATGAGAGCGAAGCGGTACCGCACGGCAGCCAGATCGCCTTCTACGAGCACATCGTCCACCATGAAATCCCAGAGCGGGCCGTCTCGAAAGAACTTGGTAAAATGGGCTACGATCGCCTCCCTGCCGGTATGCGGCCTGCGCCCCGCTTCCCGATACACCGCATCGAGCGCGAAATAAGCGGCCGCGCGGAGTGCGTCTCCGTTGCGCCAAGCCGCGAAAAGCCCATCGAGTGCCTCGCGGTGCGTCATCCCTGCGGAGTTCCGCTGCGATCCGGTAGGGCGATGCCGAGGCTATGGCTGGGGTGGCTGGATTCGAACCAACGAATGGAGGCTTCAAAGGCCCCTGCCTTACCGCTTGGCGACACCCCAATGCTTGTGCCCGATCTCGAGGGCAGCGGGTTCGTTTCCCTAGGCACCCCGCCGGCCCCCTTTGCCGGGTATGGGCCGCCTAAACTGCCAGCACTGCCGTGCAGAATTTGCAGCGGCGCGCTGCCGCCGGGATCTCGCTGATGCACTCGGGACATTCTTTAACCGCGGGCGGATCCTCCGGCTTCGTAAAGCGCGAGGTCAGTTTCCCCATCGGCACGACCACGAAGAAATAAATTGCGGCGGCGACCAAGATGAATGCTACGACGGCATTGATGAACTCGCCGTAGAGAAATTTGCTGTTGTTGATTTGGAAAATGAGCGCGGAGAAGTCGGGCTTCCCGAAGATCGCGGCGATGAGCGGCGTGATGAGATCTTTGACGAGCGCCGTCACGATGGCACCGAACGCGCCGCCGATCACGACGGCAACCGCGAGATCGACGACGTTGCCGCGCATGAGAAACTGGCCAAAGCCTTTGAGCAATGCAATCTTTCTGTTGAGATCGGGGCGGCCTGCCTCCCGATGGCCCCCGGGCCCGGGCTCCGGGGCCCATGGGCTGTGCGTGGCGTTGGGGGATGCCGCCTCGGGAGGTGTTTAGGTGCCAGTTGCGAGTTGGCGGGGCGCATCCCTTTTGTGCCGTTCCGCTAGCAACAACCCGTACCGAATCGGAGCCGGCTGCAATCCGCTTACCGGTTCTTTAAACCTGACGATCCCGCGCGAGGAACGGCGGCGATTCGTAGTTGCTGCTCGATCCGAGCTTCGAGATCGGCGGGGCACCGAGCTCGCGTCGCTGCGAACGAGTCGTTTCTAGGAAACTAGCGGACGGCTACGAAGCGCTTTGCGCCGATGTAGCGGGCGTGCCAGTAGCTATCGTGCAAGCTGCTGATCGAGACACCGCGACCCGAACTGCTGATGAACTTGTCGTGGCCCATGTAGATGCCGACGTGCGACGGGCCGGGCAGGTAGGTTTGGAAGAACACGAGGTCGCCCGTCCGCATGCCGCCCACAACGGGTTTGCCGGCGTAATACTGGGCGTCGGCCGTGCGCGGAATCTCGATGCCGAGCATCGCAAAGACGTGCTGCGTATAGCCGGAGCAGTCGAAGCCCGAGGACGACGTTCCGCCGAATACATACGGCGTGCCGATGAAGCGCAGGGCGCTGCGCGTGAGGCTCATCGCGATCGACGACGTGCGGCTGATGATGCCGCGCGTGAAGCGCCTCATCTGCGCCGAGCGCATGCTGTCGGCGCGAAGCGAACCTGCGCCGCCCCACATCTGTAAATCGGCGTTTGCGTTTGGCATGTTGCCCGACCCCTCCAGGGCCATGAGCTGGTGCCGCACGTTGGCCGGGATCGTAAATTCGCGCTGTGTGGGTCCCGCTTGATCGCTGACCTCGAGGGACGCGAGCACGATGTCGGACGGGAGAATTTGTGCCGGGCGATTATTCGCTTGAGCGGCGCCGCAAAGCATGCCTGACAAGACGGTCGCTACCAGCGCCGTACGCAACGGTGAAAACAAGAACTCCTCTTTCGACGCCTACGAGGTTAGTTGACGGATTCGGGCTGAGAGGAAGCCCTAGCGCCGACCGGCGCATTCACCCCACCTGGGAAGTCCCCCGTTCCGAGTTTTTCTCGGATTTGGCGATTTGGCGTATGTTGAAACCGTGTAGAGCTAAAACCCTTCACATTCCGCGCCCCGCGCACTGATGCGAAGAGCGATGGTCCAGGTTTGGCTCAGAAGTCCGGTGTCCTGCGTATGGTCGGCACTTTTTTATCGAACTTGATCCTGGCAATCCCCCAAAACCACGATACCCCTGGCCTCTGGTGAGACTGTGCGCCCCCTCACGCCGCAAAGCACCCAAACCCGTCCCGGCACGCCTGAGAACGCCAGACGCCCACTGCACCAGCCCCAAGCTACGAGCCCACGCCACCCTTTAAACAGGGCGCGAGTGCGCCCTTGGGGGCCATCGGGGGGCACGCCGCCCCGATTTCAAAGAGGCGAGTGCGCCCTTGGGGGCCATCGGGGGGCACGCCGCCCCGATTTCCACAAAAGGCACGCCGCCCCGATTTATAAAAAACGCGGGGTGTAGATCTTCTCGAGTTCGTCGGGGACCGATGGGTCGCGCACCAGGTGTGGGTAGCGCTCGCCCTCGTTTGCATCGAGCTGCACGACTTTAATGAAGTCGCCGTTGCTCGCGATGATCTGTAGCGGCGTCGTTCCGCCCTTGTGCGCCTCGAGCGCATCGTGCAGCACGTCCACGGACCAGCGGCGGCCGTCAACTGCGATGATCTTCATATCCGGCGCGAGGCCGGCTTTGAAGGCGGGAGAGCCCGTGAGGATATCGATAATCTTCCCGTCGCTCTCGCCCTCCGCTCCGAGCACCATGCCGAGCGAGAACCGCTCGTCGAGCTGCTTGGCGATCTTGTCGCGGCCCTTTTCGAGATCCGATTCCTTGTCGGTATACACGAGCTTGTAGCCGCCTTTGGTGATACCGTCGAGCGGAGCGTGCGCCGTGACCGTATCGATGCGCTCTGCGAAGAAGCCGGCCCAATCGTAGGGCACGACCGACTGCAGCAGATCGATCACGTCTTTCTCGTCGTACGTTTTCACGACGGGCGCGGAATGCTCGTCGCTGCCGTTACCCCACAGTTTCTCGAAATCGTCGAGCGATTTTGCGTCGTGCGTCAAGCGCCGGATCGTCACGTCGGCATCGAGCCAGATGAGGTCGCCCTCGGTATAGAAGTCGCCGGCGCTTCGGCGCAGTTCGTAATACTGTGAGGGCGCGACGTACAGGAACGGCGCGCCGTCTGCCGTGTCGCGGATGGGCCGCCAGTCGCGTCCCGATTGTACGTCCATCGAAGCGGCCGCGAGCGCGAGATTATCGAGTTCCCCTTTGAAATCGATGAGCCGCGCCCGCGTCGCGAGTTTCTCACCGTTGTACTGATTCATGCCTTCGTACACCCAAAGCAGATCCGTTTTCTCCGGCTGCTGATAGTCCGGCGGCGTCAGGCTCGCCGGGCGCCGGTATTTCCCGTTCCACGAGTGCGAGTATTCGTGCGGCAGGAGATCGGCTTCGAGTGGGTAGAGCGTGTCGTCGGCCGCATATTTTTCGGTGTCTCTATTGTCGCTCGATTCGTGATGCTCGATGCCTTCTACGCCGGTCGCGTCGCTGAGCGTCAGCAGAAAGTGATAGTCGCGATAGTGGCGGCCTCCGTAGAGCGCCGGACCTTCTTCTACGAGGTGCTTCATGCCGGTTAGAAATTTTGGCGTGATCTCGGCACCCGCGGCGCTATCGGAGGCAACGTCGAGATATTGCGTCCCGCCGAGCGGGTATTCGCGTTCGTGGGCGCCCGCGATGATGGGCGAATCGACAACCGTATACAGCATCGCCGGAGCGAAGACGATCGTATCACCCTGATGCGAGCGGACGGGAAGGGCGGTTCCGTATGTCCAGCCAGGCGGCAACTTCAGACTCGCCTCGACCTGCGTACCTTCGGCCGTCGCACCCTCGGGATACACCACGAAATTGCTATATTCCACGAGCGCCAACTGCGACGTGTTCACGGGCGAGATTTGGCCGTTCATCGAGACCGCGCCGACGACGTCGAAATTCACTTCAAGCGAGGTCGCGCCGGGCGGCACGGTAGTGTGCACGGCGTACATGTCAACGAGATCGCGGCGCCAATCGAGCGCCGCGCCGCCGGAGGAGACCCGCAAACTCACGACGTCTTCGATCGGCCCGACCGGGCCGTGATATCCCGGAATCCACTTGGGATACACGAAGGTGAACGGCCCCGGTGTAGCCGCCATGGTCACCTTCACGTGATAGATCTTTTGCGCGGCTTGGGTCGCATCGACATCGACCCTCAGGGGCGTCGATTCTTGCGCATCCGCGAGCGCGTAGGCGCCGGCAATGGCACACGCGCAAAAGGCGGCCGCTGCGGCCGCGCGTTTGAGAACGAGCTTCATTCGGCGCTATTGCGCCGCTGCGCGAACGATTTCCGCCAACTCGTTGGCGAGCCGGTCGATGCGCGCCCGGTCGTCGCCTTCGATCATCACGCGAATGAGCGGCTCGGTTCCCGAGGGACGCACCAGAATTCGGCCCGCGCCCCCGAGCTCGCGTTCCGCTGCATCGATCGCAGCACGGACCGCGGCATCGTCGAGTACCGCTTTGTTCGGCGTCCGTACGTTCACGAGAATTTGCGGCGCGACGGTCAGCGCGGCGGCTAACTCGTGCAGCGTCGTCCGCTCCCGCGCGACGACGGAAAGCAGTGCGACGGCCGTCCCAGGCCCGTCGCCTGTCGTATTGCGGTCCAGATCGATGACGTGCCCCGATTGTTCGCCCCCGAAGCCGAAGCCCCGCGCCCGCATCATCTCCAAAACGTAGCGATCGCCCACGGCCGCGCGTTCGAGCGCGATGCCTTCCTTTGCCAGGGCGCGTTCGAGGCCGATATTGCTCATCACGGTGCCTACGACCGTGTCGCCGCGCAGCATCCCACGCCGCTTTTTCTCGCGCGCGAGCACGAGCATCACGCGGTCGCCGTCGATCGTCGCGCCCGTTTCGTCGACGAAGAGCGCGCGGTCGGCATCGCCGTCGAAAGCCACGCCGAGCACGTGCGCCCCCGGCCGCTCCATGGCAAGGTCACGCACGCGGCGCGCGAGCGTGGTGAGGTCGGTCGATCCGCAGGCGACGTTGATGCGCGAGCCGTCGTCCTGCGCGTGCAGCGGTTCCACGATCGCGCCCAGGTTCGCGAGAACGAGCGGCCCGACGAGATAGGCCGCCCCGAAGGCGGCATCAACGACGACCGTGAACGCAGAGAGATCGGCTCCCCCGGCCATAGCGGATGCGATGTAGTGGTCGACCAGTTGATGCGAGGATTGCGTCACGCCTACGTTATGGTGCGTCGGGCGCACGATCGAGCGATCGTCAGCCAACAGCGCCTCGATCGCGGCTTCCTGTGCATCGTCGAGTTTGAATCCGTCGGGACCGAAGAACTTGATGCCGTTGTCCTCGATCGGGTTGTGCGATGCGCTGATCATCACCCCGGCGGCGGCCGCGGTCGCAACGGTGACGCGAGCGACGGCCGGCGTGGGAACGACGCCGAGCGAGAGCGTGTCGTGCCCGGTCGATGTAATCCCCGCCGTGACGGCGGCTTCGAGCATCGTTCCGGAGAGCCGCGTGTCGCGCCCGATGACGATCGGGCGCCCCCGGTCGGGCGAGCCCGCGACCACGGCGGCCCCCGCTCGTCCGAGCGCGAAGGCAAATTCCGGCGTCAAGTCGAGGTTCGCGACACCGCGAACCCCGTCGGTTCCAAAAACCCGGCCCACTATTTGGTCTTACCGGCGGCGACGAAGCGCGTGCGCACGCGAATGAGGTTCGGCGTCACCGAGATGTTCGGCAATTCGACACCGTGCCGATCCATGGCGACCGGCCGTACCATCGCATCGAAATTGGTCGGCCTCGCAGAAAACGGAACGTCCACTCGAATGCCGGCGATGTTTTGGAGATCGCTCGTCGGCGCGCGCAGGGTGGCTGCCGTCGGCAGCACGTCGGCTTGCTGAACCACGATATTCGAGCGCAGGAAGCCGGTATAGTGAATCGATACGGGCACTTGGCGTTCTTCGATGCGTTCGATCGAAAGCGTCACCGAGGCGGGCGAGAGCGATTTGATATCGAGTTTCGGCGCGATCACTTCGACCGGCACGTTATAGACGCCCGGACCGCGACCCGCGAGGTTGAGGACCGCGTGCAGCATGTTCGGTTTGATCGTCGCTCCGTCGCGCGGGACTTCCACCGCAACGACCGCTTCTTTTTCATCGAAGCGGGACACTTCGTCGGCGCTCAGGCCGGTCGTTTCGAGCGGAACGCTGATCTGCTGTTCGAAACGGGCCGCGATCACGGGGTTCGGCGTTAGACGCAGATAGCTCCAACCGGCGAGGGCGATTGCAAGCGAAAGGAGCTTGAGCCCGAGATTATTGCGGATCCGGTCAAGCACGGGGGTTGGCAAATTCTCCGGTGGGGCGTTCTGCCGGCACGCGGCCGAAGCGCTGCTTGCGCTGGGTACGCTGCGGACGCCGGCCGCGAGACGCGCGGCAACAGGCGAGCAAAACCGTCCGCAAACGGCCTTCGTCATCGAGTTCCCGCGAAAGCTTTCCCGTCCGGGCGATCGAAATGCCGCCCGTCTCTTCGGAGACGACCAGCACGACCGAATCGGTTTGCTCCGAAAGACCGATCGCGGCGCGATGCCGGGTCCCGAGATGGCTCTCGGTGATCACATTTTCGGAAAGCGGCAAGAAGCAGCCGGCCGCTTCGACGAGATTCCCCTTGATGATCGCCGCGCCATCGTGCAGCGGCGATTTCGGCGTGAAGATCGAGAGCAGGAGTTCGAGCGATAAGCGTGCGTCGAGCCGCGTGCCGCTTTCGACGAATTCGCGCAGTCCCGTCGCGCCCTCGATCGCAATGAGTGCACCGACGCGGTTGCGCGAAAAGATCACGGCAGCCCGCGAGAGCGTCGCGATAGCTTCCTCGATCTGCTCGAGTTCCGCCGTGGCCTCCGGCCGCGCGATCATGCCGCCGCGCCCGAGCTGCTCGAGAAAACGGCGCAACTCCGGCTGAAAGACGATCGGCAGCGTCACTGCGGTACCGACGAGCGCGAATTGGAGGATCGTCGCGAGCAACAGTAAGTGGAAGATGTTCGCTACGCTGAACAACCCGGCGAGTACGGCGAGCCCGAGAATGATGGGAACCGCGCGGGTTCCCCTAATGAGGACGAGCAGGTAATAGACGAGCAGCGCCGTCGCCAAAATATCGACGACGTCGCTCCAGCCGAAGGTCACGTCGGGCCAAGCGAAGGTAAATGGGGTCATGGACTCTCGAATAGCATCGGCTCGATATACGTTTCGATGAGCCGATATGTGTCGAGATCGGGCTCGCCGAGCAGCGCGGCGCAGATGGCGGTCAAGTGCGCGTCGTCGGGCGGCAGAGCGAGCTTCGGGCGCTGGACCGTCTCCGCTTCCGCAATGGCCAGCACGAGCTCGATGGACGACTGTGCGACATCAAATGAGGCCACGACTGCGCCGGGCTCGTGAGTGACCTCGATAATGCCGGCCGGACGGCCTGCACCGCCGAGCGCTTCGGCGAGCGGCGCGACCCGCTCGGGCGCATTCGGCACGATGCGCATCAGGCAGATGGACGTGCCGCCCGGGCGCACCTCATTCCAGGATGTGACCTCGGCGCCGGCCGAACGTACAGTGCGCGTCGCAGTTTCGCGCTCGCTTCCTGCGGGCGTTCCGTCGTGGGACAGGCTGACCGGCCGCTTCACTCGATTTTGATCCATCCGAGGCTCATCCATCTTTACACGTCACAGCGCTTGACTCATGCGGGATAAAAACGCCGTCCGTTTAGCGCGGGTAGTAAGCGTCGGACGCAATGCCGCATGGATCGCGTTTGAGGATGAGGATGTCGTACGTCTCGCCGCATTGCGTAAGAACGTCGAGCGGCTCGCACTGGTTCCGGGGGATCTCGTCCGCGCGACGCGGCTCGAAGACGAGCGTGTGGTGGTTGACGCACGCGAACCCCGGACGTTCTCGCTTACGCGCACGACCGGCGGCGGGCGCACGAAAACGATGGCGGCCAACATCGACGGCATCGCCGTCGTCACCGCGTTTAACCGGCCTCCGCTACATCTCGCGATGATCGATGAATTGATTGCGTTCGCGGAAATCCACGACATCGCGGCCCGGGTGATCTTCACGAAAGCCGACCTTGCGGAACGTGCGGCCGACGTGAATGAGGTGCCGGCACTGTATCGTTCGCTCGGTTATCAGGCGCTGGTCGCCAACCCAAAAACGGGCGTCGGCATCGAAGCGATCGAACGCGAATTTGCAAATTTCAAGACGCTGCTGATCGGCCAATCGGGCGTCGGAAAAAGTTCGCTCTTCGGCGCGCTCGGGGGCACCGCCGACGTCGGCGACGTCTCCAAGACCGGTCGCGGCAAGCAAACGACGACGACGGGGCGCCTGCATCGCTTCCCGGGCGGCTTTCTCATCGATAGCCCCGGCGTCGGCGAATTCGAACTCACCGGTTTGAGCGCGGCCGAAATCGGCCTCGGTTTCATCGAGTTCAAGCCGTATCTAGGAACGTGCCGCTTTGCCGACTGCGTTCACCTCACGGAACCAGCCTGCGCGGTGCGTGCCGCCGTGGCTAGCGGAGCGATCGCGGAAAGCCGCTATGCAAGCTACCGCTCCGTCCTGCAGCGCGGGCTCTCCTAGGATCCGGCCCCGGAAAACCTACTTCTTGCCGGTCTTCTTGCGAGCGGTGCGGGTGGTTGGAGGCGCGGCGGCAGCGGCAGCTGCGGCGACCGCGGTCACTTTGATCGCCTTTACGAGGCGTGACTTCTTGCGGGCCGCCTTGTTCGGGTGAATGATCCCCTTCTGCGCGGCTTTGTCGAACTGGCTCTCAACGGCCGGAGCAGCAGCAAGTTCGCCGCCGACTTTGGCCTTCTTGAAAAGGGTCTTGAGACGCGTTTTGACGTCCCGATTGCGCAATTCGCGCTTTTCCGACTGGCGGACCCACTTTTCGGCGGCTTTAATGTTGGGCAACGAGGCTCTCCGATAAAACGATACGTGCGGCTAGATGACCTCCGAGAGGCACGCGCGGTAGTGTAGCACAGCTTGGCTCCCCTCGCCTAGTGCTTCACAAAGTGCTTCACAAACGGTGCTTCACAAACGCTATAAGAGCCAGATAGAGATGTCCCCACGCCTGCCAAGTAGAGATGTCCCCTCGCCACTCGTTGCCTTCGAGCCCCGCGTCGAAGCGCTTGTCGGGATCCGGGAGGCTGGCCCCGTTGGCAGCCGATCTCCCCGAGTAAAGTTCTCTTAAACTAGGTTCCGAGGGTTCGAGGACGCCTTTATACTGGGAGGATGCGGTTTTTCAAAGACCGCTCGGGAGCCGGAATGCTCGAGTACGGGTTGATCCTGGGCCTGGTTGCGCTGGTATCGGTTGCAGTTCTTCTTCTGCTTGGGGGCGACACGAATTCCTCGCTCAACCGCTCGGCAAACCGGGCCCCCGGCGGCGCCCCGATCGTCTCTCCGGCGGCGCCGTAGCAGGCCTAGGGATCGACGTTGACCGCGAGCCGCGTCGTCCGGTCTCCGCGCGCCAGGGGCTGGAGATGCTCGCGTATTTCTCGCCGGGCGACGCCGGCGTCGCGTGCCTTCACCGCTATGCGATAGCGCCATTCATCGTTCACCCGCACGATGGGATAGGGAGCCGGACCTAACACCTCCACCTCCGCCAGACCCTGCAAGAGTGCGACGTAGCGTTCGGCGGCCCGCACGACGTCGTCGTGCTTTCGGCCGATCACGCCGAGGTAAATCAGCTCGGAAAAAGGCGGATAGCGCAGATCGCGACGCAACTCGAGCTCGCGCGCGGCGAACCCATCGTAATCGTGCTGCGCCGAAAATACGATCGCGGGATGCGCCGGTGAATAGGTCTGCACGATCGCTTCCCCGGGCTGCGCGCGCCCGCTGCGGCCCGCGACCTGCGTGATGAGTCCGAACGTGCGTTCGGCAGCGCGAAAGTCCGGTACGTGCAGCCCGATATCGGCCGCAATGACGCCGACGAGCGTGACCGTGGGAAAATCAAGGCCTTTAGCAACCATCTGCGTTCCGACCAGCACATCCGCGCGCGAACCAAACTCGTCCAGGAGCCGCGCGTGATCGCCGACGCGGGTCGTGGTATCGCCGTCCATGCGCACGATCCGGGCTCGCGGAAAGAGTTCCGCGACGCTCTCCACGACCTTTTGCGTGCCGACGCCGAACTCGCGAATCGGACCACCTCCGCAGGCCGGGCAGAGCAGCGGAATCGGCCGCTGCGCATCGCAGAGATGGCAGCGCAAGAGACCGTCGCTGCGGTGCGCGGTCATCGAAACGCTGCAGCGCGTGCATTGCGGCACGCTGCCGCAGCTGCGGCATAAGAGAAAGCTCGCGCTTCCGCGACGGTTCACGAAGAGGACCGTCTTCTCGCCGCGCTCGAGCCGATCGCCGATCGCGTCGACGAGGCGCGTGCTGAAGATGCGCCGGTTGCCGCGTTCGAATTCGGCCGCCAGATCGACGACGTGGACCGTAGGAAGTGCTTGCTGCGTTGCCCGCGCGTCGAGGCGCACGTGGCCGATCTCAGCACGCAGGGCGCGTGCGTAGGCCTCGAGCGGCGGCGTCGCACTGCCGAGCACGAGGGTGCCGTTCGCCATGCGCATCTTCTCGCGCGCCACATCGAGCGCATCGTAACGAGGCACGCCGTCCTGTTTGTAGCTGCGCTCGTGTGCTTCGTCGATGACGACGAGCGAAACGTTCGGCATCGGCGCGAAGAGGGCGCTGCGCGCACCAACGATCACGTCGATCTCGCCGCGCGCGGCCGCAGCCCAGCTCTCGAATCGCTCGCGATCGGAGAGCCCCGAGTGCAGCACGGCCACGCGCTCCGCAAAGACGCTCTCGAAGCGGCGCGCCGTTTGCGGCGTGAGCGAGATTTCCGGTACGAGCACGATCGCGCGCCCTCCCAGTGCTATCGCGCGTTCTATCGCACGGATGTACACGAAGGTCTTGCCGCTGCCGGTTACGCCTTGCACGAGAATCTCGGCGTAGCGGCGTTGCCCGAGCGCGGCGCCGATCGCTTCGATCGCGGCTTGTTGCTCCGCGGTCGCGAGGAAATCTTGCGTTTCGCGCGCGCCCGCCACGCTCTCGCGCGCCCTACGCTCCGAGCCTTCCGCCAGCGCCCCTTCGCGCACGGCCCGCGCGATGATCGCATGCGAAAAGCCGGCAAGAATCGCATCGCGGCGCCGCAAGGACCCCTGCCCGCTCGCAAGCTCGACGAGAGCCCGCACTCGCGGTCCGCGCACGGCGACCCCCGTCGGCTGCAAGAACTTCTCGCGCGCCTCCGTCACGCGCGGTGCGATCGTCGTACGCCGCCGCACGAGCGCTCCGCCGCGCTGCAGCGTTGCGAGCGCGGCGAGCAGCGTCCGGCGGTCACCCGCGCGGCGCGCTTCGGGATGCCGCAGCAACGCTTCGGGCGCGAAACCATCTGCGAGATCTTCCCGGATGAGCCGCACGAGCCGCGGCGGTACGGCCGGGAACGGCACGGACCCGAGTTTATCGGTCACCTCGAAGCGATCCACGGTCCGCGGGATGGCCGCCGCGAAGACGACGGCGCCGAGCGCTTCGCCGAGCGAACAGCAATAGCGTGCCGCCATCCAGCGCGCGAGTGCGAGCGCGGGTGCATCGAAGGCGGGCGCTCCGGGTTCCCATCCGGCAATCTCGCGGATGCCCTGGCGCGCATCGCCCGAGTGCGGTTCGGAGATCGCGTAAGCGAATAGTTCGCGCGGACCCAGCGGCACGCGCACGACCGTTCCAATCGTGATCGCAGCACCGTCCGGAACGGCGTAGGTAAGGGGCCGGTCGACGCGTGCCGTGCGCTGCTGCACGAACACCTCGACGTAGCGGCCTACGACAGCCTCAGCGAAATTCGGCGTCGCTCGGTGCTTCGCCCATGCGTGCCAACACCGCGCGCAACGAGCGGGCCGGCACCGTCACGCCGTACTCGACGTCGCCGATCGTGCGCGGCAGCACGAACCGCAGCGTTCCCGCGCGCGCTTTCTTATCGACCAGCATCGCGCGCGCGAGCGCATCGATATCGCCGGTCGGCGAGACGAGCGGTAGGCGCAGCAACGCGAGCAGCGAGAGCACGCGCAGATGTTCTTCGGGCGAGAAGCGGTCGGTGCGTAACGCGAGCAGGCCCGCGGCGCGCAATCCGATACTCACGGCAGCTCCGTGCGACGTGCGGAAATTCGTGACGCGTTCGATCGCGTGTCCGAACGTATGCCCGAGATTGAGCACTTCGCGCGACCCCGTTTCCAACCGGTCTTCGCGCACGAACATCGCTTTGATGCGCAGCGAATCCGCAACGACCTTTTCCCACGGCCACTTCGCAAGCGGATGCGGCGCGAGGGTCTCGAGCGAATCGAAGACCTCGTCGCCTTCGATGATGCCGTGCTTGACGAGCTCCGCGAGTCCCTCGCGCAAATGCCGCGGCGCGAGCGTCGCAAGCGATCCCGTATCGCAGTACACCGCAATGGGATCGCGGAAGGCTCCGGCCAAATTCTTGCCCGCGTGCAAATCGACACCCGTCTTGCCACCGATCGACGCATCGACCATGGCCACAAGCGAGGTTGCAACGTTGACGAACGGAATGCCGCGCATGTACGACGCGGCCGCGAATCCGAAGAGATCGCCCGCGACTCCCCCGCCGATGCCGATCGCGATCGTTTCCCGGTCGGCGCCCGCTTCCGCGAGGGCATCGAGCACGCGTTCGAGCGTGCGCATCGTTTTGCGCCGCTCGCCGAGATCGAAGGCGAGGACGCTCGTCTTGCGTCCGAGGGCGCGCGCCACAGCTTCTGCCTTCGCTGCGACGTTACGATCTGCCAGAACGACGGCCCGCGCAGCGCGAGCGCGAACGAAACGCGCGACTGCCGGCGTGACGTCGGTGTCGATCGTAATCGGGTACGGCAGGTCGCTCAGGACGGTCATGGGCGACCGCACGGATTCGCCGCGGGGCTGCGCGTTGCTTTTTAGATTTTTGCTTCGCGGCCCATATCAGAGCGGTATTCCTTCGCCAGGACCTGCGCTTCGGCGAGCACGGGGCCGGGCACGAAGGGCAGATCGATCATGCCGGAGAGAAAGCTCTTGCGCAGTTCCCGATGATGTGCGCAGGCCGAGGAGGGCACGCGCCAGAGCTTGTCTTGGCGCGCCAGAAACGCGCACAGCGCCGGAAACTGATGATCGCTCAGCGTGCAGAGTCGCTCGATAATGGTAAGGATCACGCGTGATACATCGTCGAGAAGGCTCCCGCTTTGAAGGCGGCCGGCAGCTTAGGAAACACTTTGTGACGACCGCTTATACTCGTCGATTCGGTCCAATATCTCGCGCACGAACGTCATTTTCGTCCTTCGGGGCCCGGTTACGATAATCTCCGCCTCCCGGTAGAACGGTTCGCGAGCGCTGAGGAGTTCCCGGACGCGCGCTTCGGTCGGAGCGGTTCCGACCACGGGTCGAATCGTCGGGGAGCGCCGCAGGCGAAGCACGAGGGTATCGACGGAAATATCGAGGTAGATGCGCAGGGCTCGCTCTGCGAGGAGCTTCCTCGTCGGTTCGTAGGTGACGGCTCCGCCGCCGAGCGCGACGACCCCGACCGGTCCCTGGAGAGCGGACCGGACCGCTTCATACTCGGCTGCGCGAAAGCCGCTCTCCCCGGCGCGCTCGAAAAGTGCCGGTACGGGGCCGTTTTGCGCCACGATGAGCTCGTCCGTATCGATGAAGGGCACGTCCAGTTCGCGCGCGAGATGGCGCCCGATCGTGCTCTTCCCGGCAGCCATGAAGCCGATGAGCGCGACGTGGCGATCCAGCACTAAGGGACGGTCTATGTCCGTAGCGCGCTCGCTGCCCCGATTTTTTCGAAGAGACTCTGTGCGGCCGCGACGGCCCGCTCGAAATTGTCGCGCGTTTCATCGATCGAATCGCCGCCGAATTTTTCGAGGATCGGCGCCGTGAGCGCCAAGCGCACCATCGCTTCGCCGACGATCGAAGCCGCCGGGACCACGCACACGTCGCTGCGTACGATGCTCGCGGGAGCCTCGGTGCCTTCATGCAGATTAACCGAGGGTAAGGCCTTCATTAACGTTGGAATCGGCTTGACGCTGACGCGCAGCACGATATCCTGCCCGTTGGAGATACCGCCTTCGATGCCGCCTGCGCGATTCGATCCGCGCGCGACGTTGCCGTCTTCGAGCGTGAAGATGTCGTGCGCGGCGGACCCGGGGAGCGAGGCGACGTCGCGGCCCGCGCCGACTTCGACGGCCTTGACGGTCTGCATCGCCATGACCGCGCCCGCGAGCACTCCGTCGAGGCGCGTGTCGGGTTGACGGTTTGCGCCCACCCCGGCGGGCACGCCGGTCACTCGGATCGTGAAGGTTCCGCCGAGGGTATCGCCCGCAGCTTTCGCCGCATCGATTGCCGCGATCATGCGGGCTTCGGTCGCGGGATCCGGGCAACGTACCTCACTCGCGTTGGTTGCCTCGCTATCGATACGGGTCAGCTCGGGGGCGATCACGTCGCCAATTTGCGAGACGTGAGCGGTCGTGCGAATGCCGAGCGCTTCGAGAAATTGCGCGCAGATCGCGCCCAGCGCCACGCGCATGGCGGTTTCCCGCGCGCTCGCGCGCTCCAAAACGTTCCGTAGGTCGCGCTGGCGGTATTTCATGGCTCCGGCGTAATCGGTGTGGCCCGGCCGCGGGTTCGTGAGGGGCTTTCCGCCCCCGGTGAGCGGATCCATGAGAGCTCGGACGTTTTCAAAATCCTTGTTGCGGACCAGGATCGCGAGCGGCGAACCCAGCGTCCTCCCGCCGCGCAGTCCGGCCAAAAATTCCACTTCGTCGCTTTCGATCTTCATGCGGCCGCCGCGGCCGTAGCCGCCTTGGCGCGCACGCAGCGTCGCATTGATCGCGTCGACGTCGAGTTCGAGATGCGCGGGAAGACCGTCGAGGATGCCGACGAGCGCCGGGCCATGCGATTCGCCCGCCGTAAGATACCGAAACATACCTCCGCTTTTCGACGAATGCCCGGGTATGCCCGCGCTCGTGCCGAAACGAAGGACATGCCCAGTCGCGTCGATGCGGTCATGCTCGAATCTCGCGCGTCGGTTTTGGCAAAGCGCTCGCTGAAAGCCGACGCGAAGCGGACCGCGCTCGACATCGTCGTTGCGTGTATGGACCTCACCACGCTCGAAGGCAAGGATACGCCGGGCAAGGTGAGCGGGCTCTGCGCGCGCGCGCTTTCTCCGGCCCCCGGCGTCTCGAACGTTGCCGCGGTCTGCGTCTATCCCTCGCTCGTCGCCGTAGCCGCAGCAGTGCTGCGCGGCTCGGCCGTGAAAGTCGCGTCGGTTGCAACCGCGTTCCCAAGCGGCCTCTCGCCGCTCGAGGTCAAGTTGCGCGAAACCCGCGATGCGATCGCTGCGGGCGCCGATGAAATCGATATGGTGATCGACCGGTCGGCCTTTCTTTCCGGGCGCTACGATGCGGTCGCGCACGAAATCATCGCAATCCGCGAAGCGTGCCTGGGCGTGACCCTCAAAGTAATTCTCGAGGCCGGCGAGCTCGGATCGTACGCGGCGATCCGCCGTGCCTGCGACATCGCCCTCGGAGCCGGTGCCGATTTCTTAAAGACGTCGACCGGAAAAATCGGGGTCTCATCGACTCCTGCCATCGCGTTGCTGATGTGCGAAGCCATCCGCGACCACGCGCATCGCACCGGGCGCGAGGTCGGCCTCAAACTCGCGGGCGGCATCCGCACCTCGAAATCGGCCCTCGGTTACGTTTCGATCGTCTACGAAACCCTCGGCAACGGGTGGCTGCGGCCCGAGCGTTTTCGCATCGGAGCATCGTCGCTGCTCGACGACGTGCTGATGCAGCGGGCAAAAGAAGCCTCCGGCAATTATTCGGGTGCCCCGTACGTGGCGGTCGCCTAATGAGCACGACGTTGCCGGACCTGTCCTACGCTCCGGCGCCCGAATCGACGGCGCCGGTCACGCTGCGAGAATCGTATGGCCTCTTCGTGGGGGGCGAATGGGTCGCGTCTGCCAATGCGACGACGTTCGCGACCCACAATCCCGCGACCGAGGAACGCCTTGCGGACGTCGCCTATGCATCGGAAGCCGACGTCGACCGCGCGGTGCGCGCCGCCCGCCGGGGCTATGAAAAATATTGGCGCAAACTGCGCCCTTCGGAACGCGCGAAATACGTGTACCGCATCGCCCGCGCCCTGACCGAACGGTCGCGCGAGTTCGCGATTTTGGAATCGATGGACGGCGGCAAGCCGATTCGCGAAGCGCGCGATTTCGACGTGCCGCAAGCGGCCGCGCACTTCTTCTATCACGCCGGTTGGGCCGATAAACTCGCTTGGGCCGTGCCGGGCGCCGAGCGCGTTCGTCCGCTCGGCGTCGTGGGTGCGATCGTTCCCTGGAATTTTCCGCTGCTTATCGCGGCCTGGAAGATCGCACCGGCGCTCGCCTGCGGAAACACCGTCGTGCTCAAACCCGCGGAAACCACGCCGCTGAGCGCCCTGCTGCTCGCGCAGGTCTGTGCGGAGGCCGACCTGCCGCCGGGCGTCCTCAACGTCATCACGGGCGACGGCCGCACGGGCGCGGCACTCGTGGACCATGCCGACCTCGATAAACTCACCTTCACGGGATCGACCGAGGTCGGAAAACACATTCGCCGCGCCACGGCGGGCACGCGAAAACGGCTCTCGCTCGAACTCGGCGGCAAATCGGCCTTTATCTTGTACGAGGATGCCCCGCTCGATCAGGCCATCGAAGGCATCGTGTCGGCCATCTATTTCAACCAGGGTCACGTGTGCTGCGCGGGGTCGCGGCTCTTGGTGCAAGAGAGCATTGCCGAGGAGGTGGTGCGACGGCTGCGGGCCCGCCTCGCGACCCTGCGCCACGGCGACCCGCTGGATAAGAATACCGATATCGGCGCCGTAAACTCGCGCGCGCAGCGCGACAAGATCGTCGAACTCGTGCAGAGCGGCATCGATGAAGGCGCGCAGCTCGTACAAGCGCAGTGGACGCCGCCCGAACGCGGGTACTGGTACCCGGCGTCATTTTTCACGGGGGTTGCGCCCACGCATCGCATCGCCCGGGAAGAAATCTTCGGGCCCGTGCTTTCGGTTATGACGTTTAGAACCCCGAGCGAAGCGATCGAGCGGGCAAATAACTTGCCCTATGGTCTCTCCGCCGGCGTCTGGACCTCGAGCGGGGCGCTCGCATTGTATTCTGCGCAACATCTCTCCGCCGGAGTTATATGGTGTAATACGTTTAACCAGTTCGACCCCAGTTCGCCCTTCGGCGGCTATAAGGAATCGGGGTTCGGACGCGAGGGCGGCCTCGCCGGTTTACGGGCCTACCTGCAGATTTGAACGCGGTGCGGAAAGAGAATTTCCTGAAGCTTATGGGTACAAGAAACCGATGTTAAGTCCGACTCGTCCAGCACTCTACGACCGCGAATCCGCGAGACTGCGATATCTAAGCAACCGCAACCGAAGCGCGGAATTGTTCGCCCTCCTGGACCCGTCGATGTACTACGAGCGGCCGATCGCGCTACGTCATCCGGCGGTTTTTTACGAGGGCCATTATCCCGCCTTCAGTTTTAACAAGGTCGTGCGGGAGGCACTGCAAGGCCCGTCGATCGATCCGGACCTCGAGCGCCTCTTCGAGCGCGGCATCGATCCCGCAAGCCTCGCCGATGCGGGCCGTCACGCCCGCGATTCGTGGCCCACGCGTCAACGGGTGCAAGCCTTCGGTGCGGCCTGCGACGCCAAGGTGCTCCAAGCGTTTGCCAAATCCAACCTCTCCGATGCCGCCGCATCTCCGCTGCTCGATCGTGCGCAAGTCGTCTACACGATTCTCGAGCACGAAGAGATGCACCACGAAACGCTGCTCTACATGCTCCATCGGGTGCCGCTGGAAAAGAAGCGAACCCGCGGACGTTCCGGGGCGTTCTTTGAGAGCCCGCCGCTTGCCACGGGACGGGTCCCGATACCCGCAGGAACGGCGACGCTCGGCGCGCAGCGCGATGCGCTTACCTTCGGATGGGACAATGAATTCGAAGAGACCGCCGTGGAAGTCGGTGCCTTCGAAATCGACGTCAACGACGTGACCAACGGCGATTGGCTCGCCTTCGTCCGGGCGGGCGGTCCGCCGGCGCCGTTCTGGGTGGAACGCAATGGCGAGATGCGTCTGCTCGGCATGTTCGAAGAGATGCCGCTGCCGCTGTCGTGGCCGGCGTACGTGACCAACGCCCAAGCGCGCGCCTACGCGCAGTGGAAGGGTACGCGCCTGCCCACTGAAGCCGAGTATCATCGCGCCGCCTTCGGGACGCCCGGCGGCGAAGAACGCGCCTTCCCCTGGGGCGACTCGCTGCCGTCTTCAAAACATGGCAATTTCGACTTCCGCCGCTTCGATCCCGAACCCGTCGGCATCAATGCCGCCGGCGCGAGCGCCTTCGGCGTATACGATCTCATCGGGAACGGCTGGGAATGGACCTCGACGGTGCTCGAGCCATTGCGCAATTTCGAGCCGATGGCATCGTATCCGCAGTATTCGGCGGACTTTTTCGACGGCGAGCACTATGTAATGAAGGGCGCTTCACCGGTGACCAATCGTAATCACGTACGCCGCAGCTTCCGCAACTGGTATCGCGCGGAATACCCCTACATGTACGCGACGTTTAGGACGGTCTCCGGCTAAGACGGCTTCTTCTTTCGAAGCAACCTCAGGACGGTTGCGGAAGAACGATCGGGATGTCGAGCAGCATTTGCGCGAGGCCTTTGCCGAGCGGGTCTATGCGCATCGAGGCCATGCCGCCACCGCCGAGCGCTTCATCCAACGTGAAGTTGAACGCGCCGATGCCGGGCAGCTCGTAGCGCCGGACGGCACCCTTCACGAGATGTCCGAAGTATGCGGCTACGCGATCCTCGGTGAGTTGCGCGCGAAGAATCGGCAGGTATTCGGGCTGCCGCGCGATCACACCGATATTTGCCGTGTCGCCTTTGTCGCCGCTCCGTGCCCACGCGAGTTCGATGAGTGGTACTCCGATCACATCATCATCCGATGAATTTGCGTTCGTCTCGCCGTCACTCGCGGAAATGGATGGAGTTTTGCCATTGTCGGGGGCTACTTCGATCAGATCGGGCTTGAAGGCGATGCGCTCACCGTCGAGTTGGATCGACTCGGAAATCTCGTCCCTTGGAATAAAGAACGACGTAAACTTTACGAGCGGGACGGGCTTGGGCCGGCCGCCCCCGGCGCCTGTCGTTCCCGGCGACCACGACGTTCCCGCCGGCGCGATTTCGCGCGCAAAGATCTCGAGCGCGCGCCGGTCCGGATGATCGACGACGAGTCGCATCATCACCTCGCGAGCCTGCGCCGTCCGCGCGTGCGGACCGTAGGTATGTTCGGCTCCGATAATTTCGATATTGGTCGCAGAATAGTCCGCGAGGCCGCGCTGCGCGAAGATCGCCCGGGTCCGCGTGAGAATCGCCTCCGCCGTACGCCGGGCTTTACGCGCTGCATCGATGCCGATGATCACGAGCGTGCCCGCGCACCGAAAGCCGTCGAGGTAGGTCGCCGACACCTTGTAGCGGTCGGGCCGCGGATTGCCGCGCGCGCCGGACACCGCGACGCGATGGGGGCCGTCATCGCGCATCGTCACGTTCGTAAAATCGCACACGACGTCGGGCAGCGTGTAGGCCGCCGGATCGCCGATTTCGTAGAGCAACTGCTCCGCAACGACTTGCGGCGCGACGAGGCCGCCCGTGCCGGGCGCTTTCGTGATGACGAAGGTGCCGTCCGCAGCGCACTCGGCAATCGGATAGCCGATATCGTCCCAGCGCTCGACCGCTTCCCAATCCGTATGGAGGCCCCCGGAACCTTGCGCGCCGCACTCGAGAATGTGGCCGGCGAGGCTGCCGCTCGCGAGCCGATCCCAATCGCGCGGCTGCCAACCAAACTCGTGGATCAGCGCTGCCAGCGGCAGAGCGCTATCGACGCAGCGCCCGGTAATGACGACCTCGGCGCCGCGATCGAGCGCAGCTGCAATCGGGAACGCGCCGAGATACGCATTCGCGCTCACGAGCCGAGCGGGGACCTCGAGACCGGCTTCGCGCAGGCGCGGCAAACTCGCGAGCACGTCGTCGCCCTCGATCACCGCGATGCGCAGCGCGACCCCGGCCGTGCGCGCCGCACTCGCGAGCGCCGCCGCACAGGCGCGCGGATTCATCCCGCCGGCATTACTCAAGAGCCGCATCTTCCGCGCCGCAATTTCCGGCAGCATGCCCTCGAGCGCGACCTCTACGAAATCCTTGGCCCAGCCGGCCGTCGGATCTTTCGCTTTTGCCGCCGTCAGAATCGACATCGTGAGTTCGGCCAGATAGTCGAACGTAATGTAATCGACGTTCGCGCGCCGCACCAATTGCGGCACCGCGACGCTGCTGTCGCCCCAGAAGCCCGAAGCTCCACCGATGCGAACGATCTTGGCGGCGGAGCCCGCACTCATCGGCCGGTCCACTCGGGCGGGCGCCGCTCGACGAACGCGCGCCGGCCTTCGCGGGCATCCTGCGTTTCGGTGAGCGTGCGCAGCTGCGTCTCCAAATACGGCAGCGCGATATCCCAACGCATTCCGTCGATCGCGCGCATCGCAAACTTTCCGCGCCGCTGTGCGGTCGGAGATTTGTCGACGAGGCGCGCCAGCAGCCACTCGACCTTCGCATCGAGTTCGCTTGCGGGAACCGCATAGTTGATGAGCCCGGCCACGAGCGCTTCGCGCGAGCCGATCGGTTCGCCGGTGAGGCTCAATTCCGCGAGCTGCCTCGCGCCCAGGATCGCCCGCAAGATGCTCAGCACCTGCATGGGAAACAGACCAATCTTCACCTCCGGCAAGCCGAAGTTCGCGTAATCCACCGCTACCGCGAGGTCGCACATCGCGAGCAATCCCATTCCGCCGGCCATGCAATGACCGTTCACGCGCGCGACCAGAGGCAACGGACATTCCATGAACGAGCGCAGCATCTTCGCGAAGGTCGACGTGTTCTGCGCCGGATCGGGCGGAGCCGTCGTGGCGGCGAGCTTCAAATCTGCGCCCGCGCAGAATGCCTTGTCGCCGGCCGCCGTGAGCACGACCGCGCGAAGAGCAGCATCGTTCGAAGCCCGGAGAATGCCGGTATGCAGCCCCTCGACGACCCCCGGCGTCAGCGCGTTTCGGCTTTCGGGACGGTCGATCGTCAACCACGCCGCCACGCCCCGCGTTTCGTAACGCACCACGACATCCGGCGTGTCGATCATAAGATTCCCTCCCTGGATGCTATTCAACGGATACTATCTCAACGAGCGGCGCCCGCATCCCGACTTGTTGGCCGGGAACCACGAGCACGCTGGTTACGCGTCCGCTCGCGCCCGCTGCGATTTCATGCATCATCTTCATCGCTTCGAGCACCACGACGGTTTGGCCGCGTACGACCTCGTCACCCACGGCGACCGGCACCGCCGCTACGATGCCGGGCATCGGCGAGGTTGCCGAACCGCGCGCCGCCGTCGTCGCTTCCAGCGGCGCTAAGAAGGTCGCGTCGCCGAACGCAAACTCGTCCCTCCCCAGCTGCAGATGCAGCGTCGTGCCGTCGAGTGCGGTGCGCGCGGTACGCGTCACTCCATTGTGGACGAAGCGTACGGCGTGCGCGGAGCGCGCGAGAATTTCGATGGCCTGCGTAACGCCCGCCAGCATAACGTCCGCGGCGAACGTACCCGTGATCCGAAGCGATGCGTCGATCGTTGCTTTCGAATCCCGCAGTTTGAGCGTGACGGGCAGCGTGCGTCCGCTGCGCCAGGTGCCGCCGGCCCGTTCGCGCTCCGCCCCAAAATAGAACAGAGCTGCCGCCAGCGCCCGCGCCATGCCGGCCGTCTCGGAGCCTGCGGTAGTCGAGGGCAGCGCGCCTTCAAGAAAGTTGGTCCGCGCATCCCCCGAGACGAACGCAGGGTCGTCCAGAACGCCGATCAGAAAGCGCCGATTCGACGCGATGCCGAAGAGCACGAGATCCTCGAGGGCGGCGACGAGACGGCGCCGCGCCTCTTCACGATCGGATCCGCTCGCAATGATCTTGGCCAGCATGGGATCGTAATACGGCGAAACCTCGAGGCCCTCGCACAGCGCGGCATCCACGCGCACCCCTTCGGCGCAGGGCGGCACCCAGGCCGCGATCCGGCCGGCTTGCGGCAAAAAGCCCTGCGCCGGATCCTCGGCATAGAGCCGCACCTCGATCGCGTGCGCCGCCGCTGGAACGCTCGGGCGCAGCGTCTCGAGCCGTGCACCCGCCGCTACGCGCAATTGCCACGCGACGAGATCGATGCCGGTCACGGCTTCGGTCACCGCATGCTCCACTTGCAGCCGCGTGTTCATCTCCAGAAACGAGAACGTTCCGTCGTCATCCAGCAAGAATTCCACGGTGCCCGCACCGGCATATCCCACGCTGCGCGCCGCGGCGATCGCCGCCGCGCCCATCGCTTCACGCAGCGCCGGCGTTACTGCGGGCGCGGGTGCCTCTTCGACGACTTTTTGATGGCGGCGCTGAATGGAACAATCACGTTCCCCGAGATGGACGATCGAACCATAGCCGTCCGCGAAGATCTGAATTTCGATGTGGCGCGCGCCTTCGAGCGCCCGTTCCATCAACATTTGCCCGGAACCGAAGGCGCGCTCCGCTTCGAGCCGCGTGGAATCGAACGCTGCAGCGAGTTCCGCCTCCGATCGTACGACGCGCATGCCTTTGCCGCCGCCGCCGGCCGCCGCTTTGAGCATCACCGGATAGCCGATACCGCTCGCGGCAACACGAAAGGCCGCCGAGGTTTGTTCGCCGCTGAAGCTTTCCAGACACGGAACGCCCGCCTCGAGCATCAGCGCTTTGGCCGATGCCTTATTGCCCATCGCGCGAATTGCGCCGGCGGGCGGGCCGACGAACACGATGCCCGCATCCGCGCACGCCTGCGCGAAGGCCGCGTTCTCGGAAAGAAAGCCGTATCCGGGGTGGATCGCATCCGCGCCCGTTCGCTTCGCGGCCCCGAGGATCGCCTCGATCGAGAGGTACGATTGCGCAGCCGGAGCCGGCCCGATGCAGAGGGCCTCGTCGCACGCCGCCACGTGCGGCGACGCTTTGTCGGCTTCGGAATAGACGGCAACCGTGCGATATCCGAGCGACCGCGCCGTCCGCGCGACGCGCACGACGATCTCGCCGCGATTCGCGATGAGGATCTTTGAGAACGCGGGCACTTAGACTGGTTGCGGCTCCGCCGTGCCCTTTGCTTTCGAGGTGCCGTTGGCTGCGCCGTCGCGTCTGCGTTCCGGCAGCATCTTCATCTCCTTGCTGATGATGCCGAGCATGATCTCGTCGGCACCGCCGCCGATCGAGAGCAGGCGCGTGTCGCGCCAAAACCGCGTGATCGGCGTCTCGTTCATGTAGCCCATGCCGCCGAAGTATTGCATGCATGAGTCGGCGATCTCGCGCGCCAGACGGCCCGCTTTGAGCTTCGTCATCGAAGCCAGCATCACCACGTTCTTGCCGGCCTGGAATTGTTCTACCGCGCGATAGATCAACGCGCGCAGAGCCTCTACTTCCGTTTGCAGTTCCGCGAGCCGGAAATGGATGACTTGGTTATGCAGCAGCGGCTTGCCGAAGGCGACGCGCTGCCCCGTGTAGGCGATCGTTTGCGCGATTGCGCGGTCCATCCCACGGATGGTCGTAAGCGCCCCGCAGAGCCGTTCTTCCTGGAATTGCTGCATCTGATAGATGAAGCCGTAGCCTTCTTGACCGATCAAATAGCGCTGCGGAACGCGCACGTTATCGAAAAAGACCTGCACCGTATCCGACGAGCGCATCCCGATCTTGTCGAACTTTTGCGACGTGCTGACGCCCTTGGTTTTCATGGGCAGGCAGATGAGCGACTTGTTGAAGTGCGCCGCCCCGTCGCTGGTGTTGGCAAGCAAACACATCCAGTCGGCCTGATAGCCGTTGGTGGTCCACATCTTCCCGCCGTCGATCACGTAATCTCCGCCGTCTTTGCGCGCGGTCGTCGCGATCGTCGCGACATCGGATCCGGCGCCCGTCTCGGAAACGCCCAAACACGCCACGTATTCACCCGCGATCGATGGTTCCAAGAATTCCTTACGCAGCTCGTCGCTGCCGTATTTGGTGAGGGCCGGCGTCGCCATGTCGGTCTGCACGCCGATCGCCATCGGAAGCGCACCACAATCGATCTCACCGAGCGTCTCGCAAAACGCGGCCTCGTACGAATAGTCCAAGCCCAGGCCACCGAACTCGACGGGCTTGTTGATGCCCAGCAGCGATTGCTTCCCGAGCTTCGCGAACACTTCGTGCGCCGGGAACGCGCCCGCGCGCTCCCACCCGTCGACGTGCGGGTTGATCTCGTTGGCGATAAACTTCGAAAACGAACTCTGCAGCGCGAGATGTTCATCGGAATACATGATGGAGCGATCCTTTACAGGCGAGCGACGCCGAAGGTGTTGGGCGAAAGGGGGCGCAGCCGCGCTTCGCGGCAGATGGAGAGCAGCATGCCCAGTAATTTGCGCGAGTCGCGAGGGTCGATCAAGCCGTCGTCCCACAGCCGTGCCGTTGCAAAGAGTGCGGTGGATTCGCGTTCGAATTGCGAAACGATCATCTTGCGCCCCATCTCGAGCTTCTCCGATTCGAGCGGCGATCCGTCGCGGGCGGCGCGGTCCTCGGCGATGATCGTCATCACGCGCGCGGCTTGCTCGCCGCCCATCACGCCGATGCGGTTATTGGGCCACGCGAAGATGAAATCCGGATCGAAGCCGCGGCCGCACATCCCGTAGTTTCCGGCGCCGAAACTGGCGCCGATGTGCAGCGTAATCTGCGGAACGGTCGCATTGGACACCGCTTGGATCATCTTCGAGCCGTGCTTGACGATGCCGCGCCGTTCGGCATCGACGCCGACCATATAGCCCGTCGTGTTCTGCAAATACAGCAGCGGGATATCCGCCTGGCACATCAGTTGCATGAACTGCGCGGCCTTCGAAGCGCCGTCCGCATCGATCGGGCCGTTGTTGCCGATGATGCCGCACGGATAGCCCATGACCGTGGCTTCACCGCACACGGTCGCGCTGCCGAAGTGGACTTTAAATTCGCTGAAATCCGAACCGTCGACGACCCGCGCGATCACCTCGCGGACGTCGTACGCGACGCGAAAATCGGCCGGGACGACGCCCGCCAGTTCGTCCGGATCGTAGAGCGGTTCGGCGAACGCGCGCGGCGGCGAGTAGGGCAGGCGTTCGTTCCAATGCAGATTCGCGACGATCTCGCGCGCCTGGCGGATGGCGTCGGCATCGTCCTGGGCCAAGTAATCCGCCACGCCGGAAACCGACGCGTGCATCTCGGCTCCCCCGAGCGCCTCGTCGGTCGCGATTTCTCCGGTCGCCGCACGCAAGAGCGGCGGCCCGGCGAGAAACACCTTGGCCTTGCCGCGCACCATGATCACGTAATCGCAGAGCCCCGGAACGTACGCGCCGCCGGCCGTCGACGACCCGTGCACCACGTTGATTTGCGGAATTCCGGCGGCCGAAAGGCGCGCTTGATTACAGAACGTCGCGCCGCCCCGCACGAACATCTGGGCTTGGAAGAGGAGGTTGGCCCCGCCCGATTCCGTGAGATAGACGACGGGCAGTTTCTGTTCGCGCGCGATCGCCTGAATACGCAGCGCCTTCTCCACGGCCATCGGCGTGGTCGTGCCGCCTTTGATCGCGCTGTCGGAAGCCGTGATCGCGCAGCGCACGCCTGCGACCTCGCCGATGCCCGCAACGCCGCCCCCGAAGACTTTGTCTTTGCCGTTATCCTCGTGCATCCCGAGGCCGCAGAGCGTGGACAGTTCGAGAAAGGGTGTATCCCGGTCGAGCAGCAGCGTCACGCGTTCGCGCGGCAGCAACTGGCCGCGCTTTTCGAACGTGGCGCGCTTGCTCTCGGAGAGCGCGCGAACGCGTTCTTCAATGTCGCGAAATTCGACAATCTGCGCGAGCATGGCAGCGCGGTTGCGTGCGAAGGCTTCGCTCGCAGGATCGATCGACGAACTCAGGATCGCCACGCTGCTACGCCTCCGACAAGAATTCCGGCGGCGCTTCGAGATCGAAGCCGAGAAAGGGCTGCGAGCGGTCGTGATCGGGCATCGGCCAATGCAGGCGTGCGTTCGGAGCCGCGCCGTCGATGCGCACGCACGAGCCGGAAATGAAGCTCGCCGCATCGGAGAGCAAGAATACGATCGAAGCGGACACCTCCGATTCCGATCCAAAGCGCTTGAGCGGCACGTTGCCGGCGAGGCTGCGAATCATCGGCCGCATCGCGGGCGGATAGTTCTCTAGACCCGACGATGCGATCCAGCCCGGCGCGACCGCGTTCACGCGCACGCCGGAGGGTGCCCATTCGACCGCAGCCGTCATCGTGAAGTTGAGCATGCCGGAGCGCGCGGCGCCCGAGTGGCCCATGCCCGGCATCGATGTCCACATGTCGGCGATCACGTTGACGATCGAGCCGCCCGACTGCGCCATCCATTGCGTGAAACATTCGCGCGACATCAAAAAACCGCCGGTCAAGTTCGTCTTGACCACCGCTTCCCAGCCTTTGAGGGTTATCGCGCGCAACGGAGCCTGAAATTGGCCGCCGGCATTGTTGACCAGGCCGTCGATCGTCCCGTGCTCGCCCAGGATCGCCGCCACCGTTTCCCGTACGGCGTCTTCTTCTCGAATGTCGCACACGTGAAGCGTCGGCGCGATGTATCCCGCGTCGCGCATCTCAGCTGCGACGCGTTCGAGCTTTTCGCGCTTGCGCCCGACCAGCGCCGTCGCGGCGCCGAGTGCGGCAAGTTCGTGCGCCGTGCAGCGGCCGATGCCGCTTCCGCCGCCCGTGACGACCACGTGTTTGCCCGCAAACAGATCTGCCCGGAACACCGAATCGTAGGCCACGGATTAGAGTCCGAGCTGCCGGGCGGCGAGATCCCGCATGATCTCTTCGGAACCCCCGCCGATCGCGAGCACGCGGACCTCGCGGTAGATGCGTTCGATCTTCGTCCCGAGCGCATAACTCGCGCCGCCGAGGATTTGGGCGGCCTCGCGCGCGCAGAACTCGAGCATGGTCGTGGCTTGCACCTTGAGCATGCACACGTCTGCAACGGGTGAGTCGCCCGCGGCGATGCGCCACGCCACCTGATCGCGATACGCGCGCGCCGCATTGATTTGGCGCGTCATCTCCACGATCTTATGCCGGATGACTTGGCTTGCGATCAGCGGTTTACCGAATGTCTCGCGAACGCGGGCGTAGGCGACCGCTTCTTCGAGCGCGGCCGCTGCCGTTGCGATGGCCATCGTGGCGAGGCCTATGCGTTCGGCATTAAAGTTCCGCATGATCGCGGCAAAGCCGGCGTTCTCATCGCCGATACGGTTGGCGACGGGGACCCGCACGTCGTCGAAATGCAGCGTCGCCGTATCCGAGCAATGCCAGCCCATCTTCTCAAGCGGCGTCCGCGAGAAGCCGGCGGCATCGCGCTCCATGACGAGCAGCGAGATCCCTCCGAGCCCGGCCGCGCCGGTCCGCACCGCGACCGTGTAATAGTCTGCGCGCATTCCTGAGGTAATGAATGTCTTGGATCCGTTGACGACGTACTGATCGCCCTCGCGCCGGGCAGTCGTCTGCAATCGCGCGACGTCGGATCCGCCCGAAGGCTCCGTGATCGCGAGCGCCGAGATTTTGTCACCCGCGAGGATCTCCGGGAGCACCCGGCTTTTCAGCTCCTCCGAGCCCAGCGCGGCGATCGGCGGCGCGCCGATGGCGTGACTCATCAAGCTCGCGTACAGGCCGCCGGCCGCCGGGCGGCAGAGTTCCTCGGTCGATACCGTCTGCATGAAGATGTCGCCCGGAATGCCGCCGTAGGCTTCGGGAAAGCCGATCTGCAGGAGACCGACGACCGCAGCCTTGCGATAGAGCTCGCGCGGAAAGGTCCGCTCGCGTTCCCAACCGTCGACGTAGGGCTCGACCTCGCGCGCCACCCACCGGCGCAGCGTCGCCCGCCACTGCTCGTGGTCTGCCCCATAGAACGGGCTCGAAGCGAGGCCCGCCTCGGCAACGAGTGGGGTTGGAACGGTCGTTAGCGACAACTACGCTTCTCCCGGCACGGCAAAGTTGCCGCGCCCACTGGACAAATGTTACCCGATGGTAGACGATATAGTCAACGTGGTAGATTCCAAAGCCCGCCGCTCTGCCAAAAGCGCTAAACCCGCCAACCCCCACGCCGCCCCGATTTCAAAATGGGCCGGCGCGGTCGCCGGCCCAAACGAGCAGCACGAAACCAAGCGCAGCGCGATTCTCGAACACGCAGCGCGCCTGTTCGACGAGCGGGGCTACTACGAGACGTCGCTGAGCGATATCGCGAGCTCACTGCACGTTACGAAGCCCACGCTCTATTATTACGTCAAGAATAAAGAAGACATCGTCGTCCAGATCATCGAGCGCGCCATCGCCGCCGTCGATGCCTGTGCCGAGCGTGCGCGCGCGGAAGGGTCGAACGGCCTCGAGCGCTTGCGGCTTTTCGTCCGCCGGTACGTCGAGATGATGAACACCGAATCCGGGCGCTGTCTGCTGAGCCTGCGGCGTATTCCCGTCGCGGCCAGCACCCGCTCGCGCTCGGCTGCAGGGTATCGCCGGATCGATGCGATCGGCCGCGATCTGATCGCCGAAGGCATCGACGACGGCTCGATTCGTGATTGCGACGTGCGCCTTGCCGCCTTCGCGCTGTACGGTGCGATGAACTGGACGCCCAACTGGTTCCATGCCGGCGAGGCGCTGAGCGCAGACCAGGCAGGCGATGCGATTTTCGATGTTTTCGCAACAGGTCTGGCCGGCACGCGCCGGCCGCTTCACAAAGGCGGGCGGCACGCGCCGGCCGCTTCACAAAGGTAGGGTCTCGTGACGACGTTATCATCCGCGCCCGCCGGGCGCTCCGCCGTGCCGCTAAAAACGATTCCGCGGGCGATCTTCGATCCCGAGCACGATTTGCTGCGCGATGCGCTGCGCCGCTTCTGCGAACGCGAAATCGTCCCGCATCACGCACGCTGGGAAGATGCCGGCTGCGTGCCGCGCGACCTTTGGAAGAAAGCGGGCGATGCAGGCTTTCTCTGCATGACGATGCCGCCCGAATACGGCGGCGGCGGGGCAGACTTTCGCTCCTCGGCCGTGCTGATCGAAGAACTCGCGCGCATCGGCGCAAGCGGCCCCGGCTTCTCGCTCGTCTCCGACATCGTGGCTCCATACATCCTGCACTACGGCAGCGAAGACCAGAAGCGGACCTGGCTGCCGAAGTTCGCGAGCGGCGAATCGATCGCGGCGATCGCGATGACGGAGCCTGGCACGGGCAGCGATCTCGCAGCCGTCACGACGCGTGCGGAGCGCGACGGCGACGATTGGATTCTCACAGGCGCCAAGACCTTCGTCACGAACGGCGCGATGGCCGACGTCGTGATCGTGGTTGCATCGACGCAGCCCGGAACCGCCTCGCGGGGCGTATCGCTGTTTCTCGTGGAGCGCTCCGCACCCGGCTTCATCGGCGGCGCAACGCTAAAAAAGCTCGGCATGCACGCTCAGGATACGGCGGAATTCACACTCGATCGCTGCCGCGTACCGGCGAGCGCGCTGCTTGGCGAACTCAACCGCGGCTTCAAGATGCTGATGGGAGAGCTCGCTCAGGAACGCGTGAGCATCGCGGTCGGAGCGGTGGCGTCCGCAGAGGCGGCGCTCGCCGCGACGATCGCGTACACGCGCGAACGCGAGGCGTTCGGTAAACGCGTTTTAGATTTTCAGAATACGCGCTTCACCCTCGCCTCGCTCAAGGCGCAGATCGTGATCGCGCGCGTGTTCGTCGACCGTTGCATCGAGCTGCTCTGCGCGGGCCAACTCGACGCGGCGACGGCCGCCATGGCAAAACTCGAAACGACCGAACTCCAGTTCCGCACCCTCGATGCCTGCCTGCAATTACACGGCGGCTACGGTTACATGCAAGAGTATCCCATCGCGCGCGCCTGGGCCGACGCCCGGGTGCAGCGCATCTACGGAGGTTCCAACGAAATCATGCGCGAGATCATCGGTCGTACCCTCGATGCCTGACGTCTACATTTTCGAAGCGGTGCGAACGCCCCGCGGACGCGGCAAGAACGACGGCGGCCTGCACAGCGTCACGCCGACCACCCTCGCCGCGACGGCACTCGCGGCGCTGCGCGATCGCTTGCAACTCGATACCTCGCTCGTCGACGACGTCGTGCTCGGTTGCGTGGAACCGGTCGGCGAACAGGGGGGCGATATCGCGCGCACGGCTGCAATCGTCGCGGGTTACGCGCAAAGCGTCACGGGAGTGCAGATCAATCGCTTCTGCGCCTCCGGCCTCGAAGCGCTCAACATGGCGGCCGCGAAGGTTGCGCTCGGCGAAGCCGATTTTGCGATCGGGGGCGGCGTGGAATCGCTCTCGCGCGTCCCGATGGGTTCCTCGGGCATGGCCCTTGCGATCGACCCGAATCTCAGCTACCTCGGCGGCTTCGTGCCGCAAGGCATTTCAGCCGACCTGATCGCCACGCTGCGCCATCACGATCGCGGCGACGTCGATGCCTTCGCGCTCGCGTCGCAACAGCGTGCGGGCGCCGCGCAAAGCGCCGGCCGCTTCGACCACTCGGTTGTTCCCGTCGTTGACGAAAACGGTCGCATCGTGCTCGAGCGAGACGAATACTTGCGCCCCGGGACCACGCTCGAGATGCTCTCGAATCTCAAGGCGTCGTTTGCGGGCATCGGCGAGTCCGTCGGCTTCGATGCCGTCGCGATCCAACGCTATCCGGAAGTCGAACGCATCGAGCACGTCCACACGGCCGGGAATTCTTCGGGCATCGTCGACGGTGCAGCGGCCGTACTTGTAGGCACGAAGGAAGCGGGCGAACGCGCCGGCCTCAAACCGCGCGCGCGCATTCGCAGTACCGCCACGATGGGTACCGAGCCGACGATTATGTTGACGGGCCCGGTTCCCGCCTCGCGCAAGGCGCTAAAGAAAGCCGGCATGACCTTCGCCGACATCGATCTCTTCGAAGTCAACGAAGCCTTTGCCGTCGTGCCGCTCATGTTCATGGAAGATGCAAACGTCGATCACGATCGCGTGAACGTCAACGGCGGTGCGATCGCGCTCGGCCACCCGCTCGGCGCCACGGGCGCGATGCTGATCGGCTCGCTGCTCGACGAACTCGAACGCCGCAACCTCGGCACCGGCCTCGTGACGCTGTGCGTCGGCGGGGGCATGGGCATCGCGACGATCGTGGAGCGCGTATGAGCGACATAATAGGCTACGACCGCGATTCCGCCGGCATCGTCACGATCGCGTGGAACATGCCCGGACGCGTCAACGTGCTCAGTTCGCAGAGCGTTCCCGCCTTCGAAGCAGCGGTCGATCGCGTATTGAGCGATAGCGCTGCAATCGGCGCGATCGTAACGTCGGCGAAAAGCGACTTCATCGTCGGATTGGATCTCAACGAAGTCGGCCCCGCAGGGATTGCCGAACTCGAGGCCACGATCGACGCCTTCCATGCCTTGACGCGCCGAATGGAGACGGGCGGAAAGCCGTTCGTCGCGGCGCTCACGGGCACCGCACTCGGCGGCGGCGCCGAAATCGCGCTGGCCTGCCATCATCGCATCGGCGTCGCGGGGACCGCGGCGCGGTTCGGCTGCCCGGAAGTTACGCTCGGCCTTCTGCCCGGCGGCGGCGGGACGCAGCGCATCCCGCGGCTGGTCGGCATCATGACCGCATTGCCGTTGCTGCTCGAAGGCAAGCGCCTCACGTTCGAAGCGGCGGCGAAGATGGGGCTCATCGATGAACTGGTACCGGCGGCCGACCTCATTGCGAGCGCGCGCGCCTGGATTCTCGCGAATCCCACAGCGAAGGCGCCATGGGACGACAAGGCCTTCAAATTTCCCGGGGGAACGCCGCAGAATCCCAAAGTGTCCGAAGCGTTCGTGGGCGCAAACGCGATGCTGCGCAAGAAAACGTGGGGTAACTATCCGGCCACCCGCGCGATTCTCTCCAGCGTTTACGAAGGGTCGCAGCTCGATATCGATAGCGCCTTGCGCGTCGAGGGGCGCTATTTCCGAAGTCTTCTGCTCGGACGGGAAGCGCCCGCGATGATCAAGACGCTCTTCTTCGCGATGAACGAAGCGAACAAACTGACCGGGCGTCCCGCGAACGTTCCAAAGACGACGTTCAATCACGTCGCCGTACTCGGGGCCGGTATGATGGGCGCGGGCATCGCGTACGTCACGGCACGCGCCGGCGCTGGGGTCACGCTGATCGATCGCGACCTCTCGCTCGCCGACAAAGGCAAAGCGTACTCCGAGAAACTGCTGGCCGCCGAGGTCGCGAAGCAGCGCCTAAGCGAAGCGGACGCCGCAGCGATCCTCGCGCGCATCGTTCCGGCTACGTCGTACGACGGCTTGCACGACGCGAATCTCGTGATCGAAGCCGTTTTCGAAGACCGAGCGATTAAAGCCGACGTTACCAAACGCAGCGAGGCCGTGCTGCCCGTAAACGCAGTCTTCGGTTCGAACACCTCGACCCTGCCGATCACGGGCCTGGCAGCCGCAAGCGTTCGGCCCGAGCGCTTCATCGGCATCCACTTCTTCTCGCCGGTCGAACGCATGCCGCTCGTGGAAATCATTCGCGGCCGCGAAAGCGGCGACGAAGCGTTGGCGACGGCGCTCGACTACGTGCGCTTCATCGGCAAGACGCCGATCGTCGTCAACGATAGCCGCGGATTCTTCACGAGCCGCGTGTTTGCTACGTACGTGAACGAAGGGCTCGCCATGTTGGCCGAAGGCGTGCCGCCCGCGCTCATCGAAAACGCCGGCCGGCTCGCGGGCATGGCCGTCGGTCCGCTCGCCGTAGCGGACGAAGTAAGCTTCTCGCTCATGAAGCACGTCTTGGATCAAACCAGAAAAGATCTCGGCGCGGATTACGTTGCAAGCCCGGCCGACGCGCCGGTCGAACTGTTCGCGACCAAGCTCGACCGGCGCGGCAAAGGCGCGGGCAAGGGCGTCTACGAATACCCGGCCGGGGGCAAGAAATATTTATGGCCGGGGCTGGCCGATCACGTTGCGGCACCGACCAATCACCTCGACGTGGAACTGGTCAAGCGCCGTCTGCTCTTCGCGCAAGCGCTCGAAGCGCGGCGCTGCCTCGAGGAAGGCGTGCTGTCCGATCCCGCCATGGGCGACATTGGGTCGATCCTGGGCTGGGGATTTCCGGCCTTTACGGGCGGCGTATTTTCCTACGTCGACTACATCGGTAGCGACGCCTTCGAGGAGCAGCGAGCCGAGCTGGAATCCCGCTACGGTGCGCGCTTCGAACGGACGAGGGCGCTCGCCGCACGATAACTGCCGCGAACCGATCGATCTCGAACATAGGATGCACTACGATAGCCGCTCGATTCCGGGCGCCATCATGTGCCGCATCCGGATGGACGTTCGCAGCGGCTTGCGCGCCGCTATGCCGGAGACGTAGGGCAGCGAGCGTGACGCCGGTCACATTTCCTCACGTGCGTTTCACAATATAGAGAACCGCCCGCTCGTTAGAAGTGGCATGCGGCCGCGCGCTACGATTGCAGCCGAGCCGTACCAATTACTCTACTGCCGCCGAACCGGCAGAAAGGTTAGCTTTGCTATGTTTATTCGTCTCTGTTCATCATTTGCCGCGGTGCTTTTCGGCGTTGCCATCAGCGCCGGGGCTGCGGGCGCTGCCACGAAATTGGAAATTAAATATAAAGTCTTCCCAGCCGGCACCGAGCTCCTTCCGGCCACGAGCGTCGCCGGCAAGTTCAAAACGACGGCGCCGGCAAACGTCTACGGTTCGAGCCCTTCGGGCGCACTGCTCACCTACGAATTTCTCTTCTGGAACGTCAATGGCGGAACTCCGCAAACGTCGCGGAAGGCGAGCGACAGTTCCTCGGGAACCGGCCGTTTCGCAACGGCCTGGTATCTGCAAACAGGCGGCGGCGGCGGATGCAAGCCCAATTGCGCGGTTGCAACGTGGGCCTTCTCCACGACGAAGGATGCCGTCATCGCAAACACGACACCGGTCGCCTCAGTCTCGCCGAGCGGCCTCTGGACCTCGCCCTCGACGACCGTCTCAACCATGACGACCTCGTCGAACGTCACCGTCACGGCGCTGGCATCGCTCGGTGCTTCCGTCTCGAAATACTCTCAGAAAACGATCTTCGAGAGCTGGCTCGAATTGCCGGGCACGCCCGAAAGCGGGAAGAGTTTCTCGGTCGGGGCCGACACGGCTCCCGAAGCCGTTGCGTTCTACGGAACGCATGCCGGGCTGAAGCCGCTATGCCCGCCCGATTGCGGACCTCACAAGCCTCACACACTGCAATAGAGAAGGATCCATCCATGATGACGCGCCTGATCGCCGGAATCGCCTGCGTGCTCCTGGCGACCGGCGCGACGACACCGCCGCCGGCCGCATCGCCGGCGGCAATCCCACTCGATGGATCGTACTCGCAATTCGGCTTCAGCGCGCTGCGCGAACTCCGTGCGGAGCAGCCCGGCAGTAACATCTTTATCTCGCCGACGAGCGTCGCAATTGCCCTAGCAATGGTCGCGAACGGCGCCGAAGGTTCGACCCGGAGCGCCATTTTGCAAACCCTCGGCGCGCAAAATGAGACGATAGACGCTCTCAACGCCGCAAACCAAACACTTATCGCACGGCTCGGCGAGTCGCAAGCGGTGCAGCTCTCGATTGCTAACGCCCTGTGGCTGCAGCAGGGGTTTCCCCTCAAGCCGGCCTTCCGCGAGGCGCTTGGCACGAGCTACGGTGCGCAGGCCGACAATCTCGATTTTCGCAGCGCCGGCGCCCCCGCGGTAGTCAATGCTTGGGCCGCCAAACACACGCACGACCGCATCCAAAAGATCGTCGATACCATCGACTCCTCGACCATCATCATGTTGGCGAACGCCGTCGCTTTCAAGGGAAAGTGGACGCTGCCGTTCGATCCGAAGTCCACGCAGCCGCACGATTTCACTACCGCCGCGGGCGTGGTACGCAAGGTTCCCATGATGCAAAACGCTGCCGAGTACGCGTATGCGAATCGCGGCGGCATCCAGGCGATCCGCCTGCCGTACGCGGATGGAACCTTCGCGATGTACGTGGTGCTGCCGCAGGACGCCGGCGCCATGCAATCGTTCCTGAGTAATCTGACCCCGGACACGTTCGCTGACCTACGCTCGTCGCTTGAATCCAAGCGTGGGACGATCGAGCTGCCGCGCTTCACGATAACGTTTGCTGCACGGTTGAATGGAATGCTCGCAAAACTCGGTATGGGAATCGCCTTCGGCCGCGCCGCAAATTTCGACGGTATCCACCCGGCACCCCCGCCGCTCCAAATCAGCGAAGTCCGCCACGCTTCGTACCTCAAGGTCGACGAAGAAGGCACCGAGGCGGCCGCCGTCACGACCGTCGGCGTGGTTGCCCTGGCGATACGCGCGAATGTCGCGCCCTTTACGATGATCGTCGACCGGCCGTTCTTCTTGGCGATCCGGGACGAGCACAGCGGCCAGATTCTTTTTACCGGAACGATCGCCGACCCGGGCGCATAGCGCCCGGCGGTCTCCTAACGCTTTTTCTCGCGAGCAGTGGCCGCATTCGCGGCGAGCTCTCGTTGTTCTTCGTAGCATGCCCAGGTCACGCCCCAGTCCGTCGCCGCTTCTTCGAGCGTTAGGCGCGTCACGATCTCGGCCGCTTCGCACAAAGCGCAGCGATCGACGCAACCGTGGCTCATGCCGGCTCATACGTGCGCCGGGCTTTAGGCATACTTGGCCCAGCTTGCGCGGATGTTTTTCAGCATGGCCGGATAGACGATCCATCTTCGGAACGGGTCGATGAGGGCCATGTAGATCGGCGTAGCCCAGCTTGCATTCGCGACGTACACCGCGAAGTAGAACCGATAGCCGTCCGCAGTTTCCGCGAGCGCGCTAAGCGCCGCGGCGTGAGCCGTGCGGTTCTGCAGTTCGAGCAACTGCTCGTTCTCGAAACGATAGATGACGCGGAACGATCCCTCGGAGGTGCCCGCCTCGACCAAAGACCGGGCACGATCCTCCGCCGTCAGCCGGACTGCGAACGATCTCGCGGCGGCGTCCTTCGGTTCGGCCTCCAAACGAAAAATGCGACCGAGGAAAAAACGGAGACGAAAGAGCGCTCGTGCCGCCGGTGGATACCCGCCAATCAATCGGTTCTGATGTACTTTGGCGTGGGCGTCGGCGGCCGCGCCCGCAGAGGGCGAGCTTCCCTTCGTGCTCCTGGCTCGGCGATGTACTTCGGCGAGCGTAACGAACGCGCTCGGGCGCGGCAGATCCACCGCCCAGACATCGTGCAGCGGGACGTCTGCAAGGAACGTATGGACCCGCAGGGGCAGCGCATAAAACGCGTTTGGCGAAATCTGAGGCACGTCGTTAAGCGCTCATCTTCGGCAAGAGCGGCGTTCGATCGTTTCGCTGCTAGCCAATGAACGACCCAGTCCTATTCTCGAACACATCGTCATAGTCGCGGTCCCCATCTTGACAGGAGAAAGATGCCGTGGAGGCAATGTAGCACCCGACCATTACGGTGTCAAGATAGCGTAGAAAGCGGCTCCTCGGCTCTAGCTTTGCTGCGTCGAAGTCCATTGCCGCAACCGCAGCCGGCACGCTCTGCCTTACATCGGCGTTTGCCGCGAACGCACCGGGAAACGCGAGCGCTCGGGCGCTTGCGACTACCAGATCTTTCACAGGACCTGAAATTCTTCACTTGTGAAGGCGTACTTTTATTGGGCAGCGGCACCATTTCCGGGCGCGTAAATTTGCAGGACACACGTTGTCGGCGTGGTCAGCGTGAACATATAGTTACTCCCGCCGGTACCACCACTAGCGGCTACCGGAACGAAGTTCATCACCACCACCCCGTGGGGGTCGAAGGTGCCGCTGAAGCCGAGCTGCGTGGGGCACTGACCTATGACTGACGCCGACGCCGGAACGCCGGGAAAGTACGATACCGTAGCGGTTCCTGGATAATTATAAATGCAATAGTTACCCTCCTGAACGGTCGTTTCATACAGGCCGCCCTCTTGCTGGCAAATGTTTTGAGGTACGAGGTAATCCACGTCCGATACAGGGCCCGCTATCCCATTTTGACCCCATCCCTCGGAGCCTAGCTGAACTCCGGCAGGGTAGTAGAGGCAGATCGAAGCTTGCGCCTGGGTACAGAAATACAAATAGTCAGCCGCATAAACGGAGGAAGGGCCAAGCACCGCCGGTACGAGGGTCCCGGCGGGCGATGCGGCAGAGTTCGAGTTCGCGCCCTGCGGGCCGGAAGCGGATACGAGGCCGTTGTTTAAACCAAAGGTGAAACGCGGATCTCCTAGGCGAGCGAACGACGAGCCGAGAGGGCGCCGACCGGTCGGCCTGTAGTGAACGATCGGGATGCGTAGGCGATTGAAACGTGCCATGCGGTTCTGGTGCTCCCGTAAAAGAACGCTCATCGTCGTAACGCGGCCGGACGGCAGTCGAACGACCGTCCTTGGATCGAGCCGCAAGCGTTGCGCGAGGGTGAGCGACCCTAGTGTTCGCGGCGCAGTTGAGGACGAGAGGCTCGCCCGCGAAACTACCGATTTCCCGAGCGTGCCCGGGACGGACGCCGCCGAAGCGAGCACATGAGTCGCCGCCACGCGGTTTTGCGCTGCGGCTTGAGCGCGTTGGCTCGGTGTAACGCACACGTGGTCCGTCGCGTCAGCTTCACGCCACACGTACCCCGTGATACACGTCCCACTGGCGCTCTGCAAGCCCGGCACCGCGTTCTCGGCAACGACCTGCTCACGTTGCGCTGGTGTCACACAGACGTGGTCCGCAGTATCCGCCTGCCGCCAGATGTAGCCGGTCGCGCAGCGTGACTCCGGCTCCGCGGCGATCTTCGACCCGAAGGCTTGAGCGCGAGCGCTCTGGGGCATGACGACAATAGCGGTAGCGACGCTAAAACAAATGGCCACAAAGCGAAGCTCTACCATTCTTGACTCTCCTCGTGAATGAAGTCGGCTTATCGCCACACGTACCGGCCTCGCAGGTACTGCAGCGCAGTCGGTCCGGGTACTCGAGCTTGCGTACTCGCTGGAAGATCAGACCTGTCGTCGCGATGCTCGAGAAACCTGCGGCGACGCGGAGGCTGGTTCATCATGGATTGCTGTTCGCGTCGTAGGTGAGGGTGCAGCTGGTGCCGGAGCAGACTGCTGCGGGAACTTGCCCACCAAAATATTCGCCCTGGAGGTTGTTGGTCTCCAGCGTACCATAGCCGGTCGCTCGCGCGCCGCGATAGGGGTTTGCAAGCGATACCAATGGCAACTGTTGACGATTGCAGCCGGTCCCCACACAGGCCGCTTCGGCTTGCACGGTCGTCTGCACGGATGTGTTGGGTGGAAACGCTGCAAGCGAGCCGCCCCCCATTCCCAATATGGTCCCGCTGTCCTGATCCCACGCGCACCCAGGCCCCGCGGGTCCCGGCGTCCAGCAAAGGCCATACCAATCCGGCGCCACCACACTGTCCCATTCGGTCGTCCACGGCAACGCGACGATAGATGTGAGCAGGTGGTCCGGAAAATCGACGTACCCGGTAACGCTCAGCGTCGTATCTTGCCAAGCGGCAGGCACAGGCACGTTCTGACATTCTTGCCAAGTCTGAGGCCAGGCATACCATTGTTGGGCGACATCGACGTTCCAAATACAGATGACACTCGTCGTTCCCGAATCATACGTTTGGTACGTGAATTGCACGTCCGCTTTGTCGCCGGAAATACACTGCGGGCCTCCCGACAAGCCGGCAGCCAGGATCGCGGACACTTCCGAAAATATGCTGCTGTGGCAGGTGACGGCAAAAAGATTCGTATTCAACTGGACGCTGTACGCACCCGGACCGGCGGCTGAGTCGACCACGGTCCAGGTGCCGCCGCTGACGGCGACCAGTCCGCCGCCCAACCCCGACGTTTTCGCGTGACCTTTTTCGCCGAGCCTCGCTTGCGTCGGTTGAGACAAAATGCCGGGCGCGCCGTAGTTGCCCCCGATGGTGGGGTGCGGGACCTTCATGAGCTCTTGCGCGGAAAGGCAGGCGACTTTTTTCCACTGCGGCGCCACGCCCGCGGGGGCATCGGCACGATAGGTATAGCATCCGACCACTGAGGGAGGGTGTGGAGGCTGCGACCGTTTGCCGGGGGCGCCAAGTGCGTCGCCCGAGGGGCGATGGGGTTCGAATTGCGCGACGGGCGCCGCCGAAGAAAGCCTGTGGCTCGTCGCCGCGGCGTTCTGAGCAGCGGCTTCGCGACGTTGTGCCGGCGTCACGCACACGTGGTCCGTAGCGTCAACTTGGCGCCACACATAGCCCGCAACACACGTGCCGTCGGCGTTCTTGACGCCCGTTACCGCGTTCTCAATAGCGATTTGATCGCGTTGCGCCGGCGTCACACAAACGTAATCTGCGCCGTCTCCTCGCCGCCAAACGTAGCCGGCCGCGCAGGTATTCGGCGCGGCTTGATTCGATGCGATCTTCAAGGAGGGTGTTTGAGCGCGAGCGCTCACCGAAACGATCGCACTCGTCGCAATGCTCAATACAAGCGTGGCAAAGCGTTGCCTCGTCTTCCACGCATTCCGCTGCGATGCGTCACGTAGCTTCGTCTTATGCATCATCGGTAGATCACGACGAGTTGCTCGGAACTCAGCGTCGTCATACATGCTTGGCTCGGGTTGCCGTGCCATGCGTTGTTCTCGTACGACCCTTTCAGCACGAAACCGAAGTTCGGCAGCGGCGCAAGCGCAGTCCAGTTCGCGACCGCGCCGGTCGCGTCGATACTGTACGACGGTCCGGGAGATCCACCGGGATGGAGGTAAGGGCTCGTGTTCGACAAGTCTTGGTTCGTCCACCAGAAGTCGGTCCCGAGGTCAACGGTCGTCACGCAACCCTGCGGGCCTACACTCCCAAGTTGCGCGAACGTGTTGGTGGAGCCTACCGCGACGCTATGATAGGAAACTTGGGCGGTGAGCTGGAGCGTAGCAGCAACCCAGTGCGATCGTACTCGTTGTCATATTGATCGCCCCCGGACATCGGAGTGTATTCTAGAAAGTATCCGATCCGCGCTGCATTGACGTAGTTATTGTATGGGCTCCCCGCCGGATGGACAGCGCCCTGCAAACCAGTCGAAAATATGAATTGGTTCGCCCAGTGGAGGGTTTGCTTCGGGCTCAGCGGTTCGGAAGTTGCCTTGTTGCGCCGCTTCTCGGCGCACGTTTCCGCGCTTTATCGAGTCCTTCGGTAGGAGAGCCCAAGCGGCTCTGCGCCGGCCTTCCGGCAATGTTTGGAACGCTTCTGGAACGGCCGGCGCTTACACTAGGGGTGCGGCTCCGCGAGGCGGCCTCGTCCGCGACTCGAAGCGCGCCACCCGGCCGGGGCCGGTTCTCGCGGCACGCCCTAACATATGCTTTATTTATTAACCATAGGACCGCGGGGCGGGCGGGACCTACTGCGTTGCTATTTGCGTTTCCGTCGACAGATGCTGTTGCGAGCGAGAAATATCTCACCTAGGTCTCAGAACGTGTGGCGATATGGATGACGTTTACGTGTCATCTATTCCCTCAGTTTCATAAAGGACCTAACGACATGATCGCAATCCAGCAGAAACTCGCACTCGCAACGGTTGCCTTAGCATCACTCGGGATGCTTGGCGGCACGGCGTATGCGGGCCAGCCAGTGACCAATTCCGGCATCACGCCTATCCCGGGCAACAACTTCCGCGGTTCGATTAACGGCAAGATCAGCTTCGCGCAATCGCTTTTAGCGTCGAGTTCCGCGGCCGATTCATGCAGCGATTTCCGCGTCGATGCGGATAAGCCGGCGCAGCCTACGCCGGCGCCGACGGGCACCGGTATTCATCTGAGTATGCCTCCCACTCCCGGCCCCCTCGAAGCGAAGTCTGCAACGATGACCGAGAAGGTTAAGGGAAGCACCATCGAGTGCAGCTACTCGATCCAAGGTCTTTCCGCGGCACGATTCACCGTCGTCGCGACCGGTCATCCGCGTGGGTTCAAGGCCCCGGCGGGAGGCGGCATATCGGCCTGGAGAGGCGGCTTCAGCCCGCAGCAAAGAAATGTCAAACTGAAGCGCCGCGATATCGCCGTCCTTTCGGCTTCGAAGGTAAACTTCGTCTTCAAGCTCTTTGAGTACTCGCCCAACGGCGGCAATTAACCCGCGCCGGGAGCCGGGACGCGCTCGGCGCCCGACCGCGCAAACATCTTTTCGCTACAGGAGTTACCTACAATGATCGCAATCCATCGCAAGGCCCTCGCAACGGCCGCATTCGCCGCGCTCGCAATGTTTGGGACCACGGTGCTTGCCGACCAGCCGGGCCCCCACGGACCACAACCCTACCACCAGGGCACAGGCACGATCGAGGGACGGATCAGCTTCAAAGCATCACTGCTTCCCACTTCCTTCAGTTCCGCGGCCTGCAACGGTTTCAGCGTCAGTGCGGACGATACCAGCCTGACCGCGTCAAAAGGCACGTCCGGTAAAATGAAGGCGAAGCTCAAGGGCAGCACGGTCGAGTGTTCCTATTCGATTGAAGACCTCGCGGTCGGGAAGTACGCCGCGATCGCTTCGGGCTCGCCGGGAGGTTGCGGCAACCTTCGGCCCGCCAAAAAAGTCGTGACCATCAAGGCGAATGGTGTGAAAAAAATCAACTTCGTCTACCATGCCGGCGGTTCTACGAATAACTGTACGGGACACGCCGCACCAAAACCCTAAGCGGCAAGCCGGGCCGTGCCCGTGCACTGCTGCCCGGCAATCGTCCGGATGACGTGGCGCCTGCAGCCCGCTCGTTACGAGTTGCAGCGCGCTGCCCGCATTTCGCGCGGTCGTCACGACCGAAATATCTCACCGAGCTTTCACAACGCATGGTGATATGGATCACGTTTAGGAGTTATGCAATCCCTAACTTCTAAAAGGACTTAACCTTATGATCGCAATCCAGCAAAAGGTCGCCCTCGCGACGACCGCGTTCGTAGCTCTCGGCATGTTCGCAACTCCGGTGCCGGCCGGCCAGCCCGGATCGATTAACGGCAAGATCAGACTTGCCGCCTCGCTCATCCCCACAGACCCTTGCCGTCATTTCCGCGTCGTCGCGCGGACTGCGGCTACTCCTCACTCGATCGTGGGGAAGTCCGGCAAGATGACGCGCAAGGTTAGTGCGGGCATCGTCGAGTGCACCTATTCGATCCAAAGCCTCTCCCCGGGCGCCCTTATCGTCATTCCGAGAGTCAAGGGAGTTACGGGAACCTTCGGTCCGAAACTTCGAAAGGTGACCCTCGTACGGCTCGGTGGGGTGACGAGTTCCGCTTCGGGCGTCGACTTCGGCTTCCGCGGCGCAGAGCCCACGCCGCCCCCCAAACGTCCCATAATTATTTCCACGAACGCACCCGGCGGCGCGAATAGCCACATCTAGCGATTAGTAACTATCCTTCGGTGGGCGGGGCAATTACGCTCCTCTCACCGTGGCAGGTTTCGGAGTCGCGGCCGTTCGGCATCGAGACGATCTTGGAACACTGAAAAGGACGATCGACGACCGTGTTCTTCGGAGCTCGAGCAGCCGCGATCTGTCTGCTCGCGAGCAGCCTCACGCGTCCCGCCTCCGCCGCGCTTCCGGCCGGACACCTCGTCGCGGCCGTGCCCGCGCAAGCGTATACCACGTCCGCCGAACCCGGCGCGGTTGTGGCCGCGCCGACGGCAAGGTGAGGGAGTACCGCATTGCGTTCGACGGCGTTGCTCCGGCGGCGGAGATGCTGCGCGGACGCCCGGCTGCTACCATCGATGCACCGAGTATCTAGGAAGGAGTGGTCGATGCGCAGCCGCAGCTGGAAGCCTGGAAAACGAGCACTCGCCGTTATGGGAATATTTCTCTTCTGCCCTATGCGGGCCGCTATTGCAGCCGCTACGTTTCCGACGCACACGAGCGATCTCTACCGGACGTATGCGTACCGGCTGGTATTGGACGGACGGACGGTCGCGGGCTTCCGCGGTATGAAACCAGCCGGCCGGGACGCGCGCCTTCCCGGCCGTTCGAAATACGAAGTGATTACGCTCGAGCGAGGCGTGAGTTCCGATTCGCAATTCAAGCAATGGGCTAATTCTGCCGAGCAGGGCACGAGAAACTCAAGGCCTCTTTCGTTTCGGGACATCCTCGTATTACAAGTTTACGATGCGGCCGGGCAACTCAGGAAAAGCTCCTTGCTCGAGGGCTGGATATCGCATTCTTCCGGACTTCCGAAGCTCGGGCGCAGCGCCAATGAGACGGCGATCGAGGAACTCGAGCTCACGGTCGAGCCTCTCACGCGCGGGAAGTAGCGTCGCCATAATTCTTATCTAATTCTGATAATACTCGATCGGTTAACTACGTTACAGGGACATCTATTTGTCATCAACGACGGAGCTTGATTCGATGATACTTCAGCATCAGAAAGCCGCCCTTGCGGCGGCCGTGTTCGCAACCGTCGGATTGTTCGGAAGCGTAGCGTTCGCCGACAATCCCGGTCCGCCGACCCACATCCTCAATTCAGCGAATGGCGAAGTTCGCGGCCACATCGATTTCCAGGAATCGCTTCTGAGCAAGGGTTACAGCTCGAAGGTTTGCAGCGACTTCGGAGTCCGTGCGGAGAACGCCGGCGAAACCAAGACGTTCGGAAAGTCCAAGAAAATGAGCGCGAAACAAAGCGGCGGCAGCGTCGAGTGCTCGTATACGGTAAAGAATCTGCCGCCCAACACGTACGCGATGGTGCCGAAAGGTCATCCGAAAGGCTTCGACTCGCGCTGCGGAACGATTAGCCCCAATCCGGAGAACGCAACCGTTCCGGTGAAAGTCGGGAGCGGCCCGATCGTATCTCACGTCGACTTCACGTATTCTCTCGCACCCGCAAACGCATGTGCGGCACCGGCGCCCTAGCTTCGGCTGCGCGACGCTTACCCGAGAAAAGGCACCATACGTCATGATTATTTTCCATCAGAAAGCGGCCGTCGCGGCGGCCGCTTTCGCGGCCCTGGGCCTCTTCGGAGCCGGGGCACTCGCCAACGAACCGGGGCCACCCCGCCCAATTCAACTGCCGAATGGTGAAATTCGCGGGCGCATCACCTTTCCGAAATCGATGCTTTCACCCGGCGACACCTCGGCCGTCTGCGGCGCTTTCAGCGTGCTCGCGGAAAGCTCCGGCGGTACTGCGACCTCCGGGACTATGAGTGAGAAAATGAAAGGCAGCACGGTCACGTGCTACTACAAAATCGATAATCTCGCTGCCGGCCCGTACACAATCTCCGCGCAGGGCCATCCGCAAGGTTTCCCGGGCGGCTGTGCGGAGTTCACTCCGGCCTCAAGATCGGTGACGGTGCCGGTGCGTCTGGGAACTGCTCCGACCGTTTCGCATATCAATTTCAAGTATGTCTACGAGAAAGCCAAGGCATGCGCAAAGCCTCCTCGGCCCGCGTGACCGCCCATGCTACCTACAGTCACCCCCTCTGAACGAGCGTCCGAAAAAACGAAATACGCGGCGTTCGCCACGATCACGAGCCTGGGCTGCCTCGCCGCGTTGTGCGCCGTAGAAGCCGTTACCGCGCCTCAACTGTTCGCGCGAGAAGTTCAGGATCCGTCAAGAGGCATCTTTGGCGCCGTCGTTTACTTCTGGGTCATCGGATCGGCATTCTACAGGCACCGCCCACTCGGCGATGAGGATGCTCGCATCTCTCGATTTTTTTCGGCAATCGCAAACTTCGGCGCCGTGTTGCTGGTCCTCGCGCTAGAATACGGCGTCTATTCCACGACCCATAACCGCGTGTTCGAGGCCGCCTCGGCAGCAGTCGCGGCGTTGCTCGCGATCGTCATCGAACGCACGCTGGGCAAGCTCCTCGTCCCACCGCGACGCGGCGATGTGCGCGAGTTGCGCACGTCACTCTGGTTATTAGCGGCCTGGATACCCGTCCTTTCAGCGTTCGCCTACTACGGCATGGGACGGTGGTCTCGCACGGCCGGCAGCGGCGCGCACGATAACGCGAATTACCTCTTCGCAGTCTGGGCTGACGGCGTGTGGTGGGTCGGTGCACGGCTCATCGTCATCTATGGGCGCATGAAGGTTGCGAACGCGGCCGAAGAATGACGCCGCATCGCGGCCCACGTTACGTGCGGGCCGCGGTCCGGCGATCGCCCACGGCGGCGGCGAAGGTCCAAGACATCCGATGCTGGAGTTCGTCGTCGAGGGCTGCTAGAAATTGCTCGGTCGTCAGCCACGATTGCTCCGGCCCGACGAGGACGGCGAGGTCTTTGGTCATCTTGCCGGCTTCGACGGTATCGATGCAGACTTGCTCGAGCGTTTCCGCAAAGCGCGAGACGTCGGGCGTGTCGTCGAGTTTGCCGCGATGCGTCAGGCCGCGCGTCCAAGCGAAGATCGATGCGATCGGATTGGTCGAAGTCGGCTTCCCCGCTTGATGCAAACGGTAGTGCCGCGTTACGGTTCCGTGCGCGGCTTCGGCTTCGATCGTGTTGCCGTCGGGCGTCATCAGCACGGACGTCATCAAGCCGAGCGACCCGTACCCCTGCGCGACCGTATCGGACTGTACGTCGCCGTCGTAGTTCTTACAGGCCCAGACGTACTTACCGGACCACTTTAGACAGCTCGCGACCATGTCGTCGATGAGCCGGTGTTCGTAGGTTCCGCCGAACGCTTCGAAGCGCGCTCTGAACTCATCGTCGTAGACCTTCTGAAAGATTTGCATGAACCGGCCGTCGTACACTTTGAGGATCGTGTTCTTGGTGGAAAGATAGACGGGCCACTTGCGCTGCAAACCGTAGTTGAAGCATGCGCGAGCGAAGCCGCGGATCGACTCATCGACGTTGTACATCGAGAGCGCAACGCCGGGTTTATCGAAGACGAAGACGTCGCGTTCGACCGGGGGCCCGCCATCCGCAGGGGTAAAGCTCAAGCGCAGCGTTCCCGCGCCGGGAATAGCTAACTCGGTCGCGCGGTATTGGTCGCCGAACGCGTGGCGCCCGATCACGATCGGATCGGTCCAGCCCGGCACGAGCCGGGGAACGTTGCGGCAAATGATCGGCTCCCGAAACACGGTGCCGTCGAGTTCGTTGCGGATCGTGCCGTTTGGCGAACGCCACATCGATTTGAGATGAAACTCTTTGACGCGCGCTTCGTCCGGCGTGATGGTCGCGCACTTCACGCCGACCCCATACTCGCGAATCGCGCGCGCCGCTTCGATCGTCACCTTGTCGTCGGTCGCGTCGCGGTATTCGATACCGAGGTCGTAGTATTTTAAATCCACGTCGAGGTACGGCAAGACCAGCTTCTCGCGAATCATATGCCAGATAACTCGCGTCATCTCGTCGCCGTCGAGTTCCACGATCGGGCGCGCTACTTTGATCTTCTGCACGTTACGAGAAGTACGCCGTAGGATAGCCAAATCATTGGCGGGTATATTGGACTGGTCGTGACCGATCCATGGACTACTCGAGCCCCCCGAATCGTCAGCCTTTTGCCGAGCGCGACCGAGATTTTGTACGCCCTGGGACTCGGCGACAACCTCGTCGGCGTGACCCACGAGTGCGACTTTCCGCTCGAGGCGCGGGCCAAGCCGCAACTCACCGCGAGCGCCCTGCCGCACTCGGCGTCCTCGGGCGAGATCGACCGGCACGTGCGGGCGAGCCTGCACACCGGTTCGAGCCTCTATGCCCTGGATAGCGAACTGCTCGCACGGCTCGAGCCCGATCTCATCGTGACGCAAGAACTGTGCGAAGTGTGCGCGGTTTCGTATGACATCGTGGCGCGCGCCGCGCGCAGGGTCCGCTCCGATCCGCGCGTGGTTTCTCTCGAACCGTCGTCGCTCGAAGACGTCTACGCAAACATCGCGACGGTGGGTGAACTAACGGGAGCGCAGCCCGCGGCCGCGGCTCTCGTTGCAACGTTACGCGAGCGTTCGGCTGCACTCGCGGCGCACTTCGCCGGGCGCTATCGTCCGCGCACCCTCGTGCTCGAATGGACGGATCCGCCGATGAGCGGTGGCCACTGGACGCCCGGCCTCGTCGACCTCGCCGGCGGAGAAGCCGTCCTCGCTAACCCCGGAGCGAACTCGTGCGTCATCGGGTGGGACGATATTGCCGAGGCCGATCCCGACGTCGTCATCGTCGCCCCGTGCGGCTTCGATATGGATGCGACCCTATGCGCCGTCGCAGAGATCCGCGAAGTGCCGCAGTTCCTCGGGCTACGGGCCCTCGGCGCCGGGCGCGCGTACGCCGTCGACGGCAACGCCTACGTGAATCGGCCGGGACCCCGGCTCGTCGATACGGCCGAGATCTTCGCAAGCGCGCTGCACAACGAGCCCTTCGGAGCCGCGATCAGCGATGGGTCTTCGCTTCGGCGAATTCCGGATTTTGCACGCTGAAGCGTTCGATCGATTCCACGATCGAACGCCGTGCGGCCGCCGCATCCTGCCAGCCGTGCGTGCTCGTCTTCTTTCCCTCGAGCGTCTTGTAGGTCTCGAAGAAATGCGAGATCGTGCGCAGCGTATGCGGAAAAATCTGCGAGATCGTGTGGATGTCGTGATACGCGGGTTCGCCCACGGGCACGGCCAGGATCTTATCGTCGGGCTTCCCGTCGTCGATCATCTTGAGTATGCCGATCGGCCGCGCCACCACGAGACAACCGGGAAACGTCGGCTGAATCACGAGGATCAGTACGTCGAGCGGATCGTCGTCTTCGGCGTGCGTCTGCGGAACGAAGCCATAATCCCCCGGATAATAAATGGGTGAGTGCAGCGCGCGATCCAAGCGGAAAACGTTGAGATTCTTGTCGTACTCGTATTTATTGCGCGAACCGTGCGGAATCTCGACGACGACGTTGATTTCTTCGGGGGCGCTGGCACCCGGCGGCAAATGCAAGTAATTCGTAACGTTTTGGGATGCCATCGCCCGCGGCCTTACCCGTGACCGGGCCAACGGCCTGCCGCGAAGAGCATAGCAGCAACCGTCAGTCCCGCGACTTCGAGGGTGGTGATGATGAAACCGTACCCGTCGCCGGGCAGCAGACCGCCCAGGCGCCCAGCGATCCAGCGCGCGAGGAGCCACGCGAGTGCGAGTGCCACCGGTACGAACGCGAGCGCAACGGGGACGTAAAGAAACGCCGCACTCGCGATCGTCGCCAGTACGAGGATGAGCCCCGCCGCATCCACGCGGCCGCCGCGCGCGTAGGGATACGTCGTCGCGCCGATGAGCGCTGCGCCGCGTCCGAGCGCGCCGCACAGCGCCAAGGTCGCGGGGTAGGCGTTGGCCGGCAGCGTGACGAGGGCCGCGTACCACGTGGCCCCGAGCACGAGCAGCCCCGCAAGCGCGAACGTCCCATGATGAGGATCTTTGAGAATCTCGAGCCGGCGCGCTGCCGGGACGCTTGCGAAGAAGGCATCGCAGCCGTCGAGATACCCGTCGAGATGGATCGCACCCGTCGCTACGATCGCCGCGCCGAGTGCGAACGCTGCAACGAGCGCGTGCGGCGCGAACCTCGCCGCGCCGAGCGCCACAAAACCCGCAAGCGCGCCCGCAACCGCACCAACCAGCGGCAATGCGAGCAGCGCGGCCGCGTCGGGACCCGGTCCGCGTGCGAAGCGGCCCACCGGCAAGATCGAGAAATACGCAAACGCGGCTGCGATCGCGACGCCGGCCCGCTTGAGGCCGGCTCCGATTGCACTCAAGCGTCGCTCGTAGCGACGCCGGCTTCGGGAAACGTTTTCATCTCGGCAATCATGCGCGTCGCGGCTTCGACGAGCGGCAACGCGAGCGCCGCACCGCTGCCTTCGCCCAATCGCAAATCCAAATCCAGCAGCGGTTCGAGCTGCAGCGCCTCGAGTGCCCTGCGATGGCCGGGCTCTTGCGAACGATGTGCCGCAATGCAGTAATCGATCGCGCGAGGGTCGATGCGCTGCGCCAACAGTGCCGCGGCGGCGACGATGAATCCGTCCAACACGATCGGCAGGCGCAGCGACGCGGCGCGCAGGATCGCTCCGGCGAGCCCGACGATTTCGAACCCCCCCACTGCCGACGCGAGCGTCTCCCACGACGCCCCGCGCAGCGGTTCGATCGCCGCCGCCACGATCGCGCGCTTGCGTTCCAACCGCGCGTCGTCGATGCCCGTCCCGCGCCCCGTCACCTCGCGTGCGGAAGCGTCCGAACACACCGCAACGATCGCCGCCGCACTCGTCGTGTTACCGATTCCCATGTCGCCGAGCGCGAGCACGTCGTACGGTGCGCCCGCAAGGACTGCATCGACGGCAGCCTCTCCCGCGGCGAGTGCCCGATGCACGGCGAGAACGTCCATTGCCGGGCCGCGCGCAAAGTTTGCGGTTCCGCGGCCGACGCGCGCATCGATCAGCAAGGGATGCGCCGCGAGTTCGCTTGCCACGCCAAAATTCGCCACGAAAACGTCGGCCCGCGCGGCACGCGCGAAAGCGCTAATCGCGGCGTGGCCGCCGAGAAACGCGCCCACCATCTGCGGCGTAACCTCGGCCGGATAGGCGCTTACACCTTCATGTGCGACGCCGTGGTCGCCCGCACCGATCAAGATTGCCTTCTTCTCGTAGGCACGATCGATCACGCGTCCCGCGATCGCGCACAGATGAACCGCGAGCGTTTCGATGCGCCCGAGCGAACCGACCGGCTTCGTGAGCGCATCGATGCGCGCGCGCGCGGCTGCCGCAGCCGCAGCGTCCAGCGGTTCGATCATGGGAGGCTCGCGGCGCCCGAGCGGTTGAGTTCGAGCACGCGAGCGCCGCCGGGCGAGAGTTCGAGCCGCGTCACGGTCGCAGGATCGAAGCGGACCCGCAGCGCGTCTGCGGCGGGTTCGCCGAGCGCAACCCGTAAGAGAGCGTGCAGCGGCCCGGCATGCGTCGCGACGAGCACGTGCTCGCCGTCGCTTGCATCGGCGTCGATGTCGTGCAGGGCGTCCCGCACGCGTGCGCACAGTTCCTCAAACGATTCACCGCCTTCGGGCGTGTAGAATCTCGGCGACATCGCGGGGCGGCCGGTAAGCTCCGGATAGCGCTCGACGATCTGCGTCCACGTCAATCCTTCCCACACACCGAACCGCATCTCGCGCCAGCGCGCATCGAGTTCGAGCGAAGGTCCCGTTCCGCCCAGAACGATCGACGCCGTTTCGCTCGCCCGCGAAAGATCGCTTGCAACGGCCCGCGTGAAATCCTCATGCGCGAGATAGGTTCGCAGATCTGCCGCCTGCGCGCGGCCCGTTTCGTCGAGCGGAATATCGGAATGGCCTTGAAAACGACCGGTTTGGTTCCAAGCCGTTCTGCCGTGCCGCAAAACGACGAGCTCGAAGGTGTGATCGAAACGAAAAGCCCCGTCGTGCATTCCGACGGGGCTTGCTGCGCCGTATGGAGCTGTCCTGCGCCCGAAGCTATTCCTCGAGAAAGGGCCTACCCTCGTGCGCGACCAGGAGATCGTGCATGTCGTTTGCGTGCTCTTCCTCGACTCCCAGAATATTTTCGAGCATCACGCGCGTCGTCGGATCGTTTTCTGCGAAATAGCGAACGAGCTCGCGATAGTGCTCTACCGCGATGCGTTCCGCGATCAGATTCTCCTTGATCATATCGATGAGATGTTCGGCCGAACCGTATTCCGAAGCGGAGCGCGTCTCGAGGCCGGCCGGATTGAAGTTCGGCTTTCCGCCGAGCTGATTGATGCGCTCGGCTACCATGTTCATGTGCTCCTGCTCCTCCGCAGCGTGCTCTTGGAACTCCTTCTTCACTGCCTCGCTATCGATTCCGGCCGCCGCCACAGCGTGGCTCGTGTAGCGCAGGACGCAGACGATCTCCGTTGCGAGAACGCTCTGGAGTATCTCGATCGCTTGCTTCACGTTGCCCGCGTAGTTCTTGGTGACGGCGCCCTTCTCGATGTCTTGCCGGGCGCGTTTGCGCAGCTCCTTAATGTCACTAAGAAACGGCGCTTTCGTCTTGGTAGCGTTTGCGGTTGTCATGAACGCCTTGTGCCCCGCTTTCCGGAAAAATAATCACCCGGTCGCTCGCTCCCGTATCGCTCAGTTCCCGCACCCGCTATCACACGAGCCCCCGGTACGGCGATGTAGCCGAACCGAAGATCGCCGTAAACGTGCGCGTTCGGCGCGGCAGTTCCCCAGCGCCACAAATACGACGCGACGTAGGCACAGGTGATCGCGTCAAGGAGATCGTCCCAAGCTTTGTAGCCGCGCTGCGAAACGCTCTTGGGGATCGAGGCCGGCAGCACCAGCGGCGGCTCCGCACTAGAGAGCGATTGCAGCGCAGCCCGGTACCGGCTCCACTCGGCCAGGACCATCGGCCAAGGCCTGGCCTTCTTCTTATATTTGAAGATCGACGAGAGCCCGAAGAACCGCACGTGTGCGGCGTGCGGAAATACTTCGAAGGCGTAGCGGCCGGGAGAATTCGGTGCCAGGTCGAGGCGTTCGCACACGCCGTCTGCGGACAAGGCATCGAGGATCGCGCGAGCCCGGCCCTCGCCGCCGAATCGCCCACGATTGGCTGGATGAGGCGCCGCATGGTAGCGGCGAAAATCTGCCGCCAGCTCGCGTTCGCACGGCCGCATCCCCGTGTCGTTGGGAACGATCGTCGGCATGTCGATACCGATGACGGTCACCGGCGCTAAATGGCGCCGGACCCACGCCACGATCTGCGCATCGTCCACGAGATCGGCGCACGCTTCGACGAGCCTTCCATCGTCGCGCAGCGCGGCGACGCCGGACGGATTGCGCGCCGACCATGCGAGATCGAGCCCGAGAAAACTTCGCGTTCCCGTCACTCCGTGCAACTACCGGCGGCCGCCGGAGCGACTACATAACAGAAGCATCTTCGTCTAACCACTCTTCGCCGCAACGGGGGGCCAATGCCCGCACGTTTGCGACCAATATCAGGGTCTAAGCCGCTGCCCGTTCTCCCGCTAGCACGCGCCGTTGCGCTTCGGCTCGCGTTCGAGGGTGCGAACGTTCTTTGATAGGTACCTCGAGGTGCCTTCTCGCACGCAATGGCCCTCCCGCGTACACTCGAAGGCGATGCATATCCTACGTACGCTTTCGACCGCGGCGCTGATCGGCGCCTTTTCGCTGCAGGGTGCGAGCGCCGCAGCACCGCGCGACGGTTCGCACGACTTCGACTTCAACGTCGGTGTGTGGCACACGCACATCGTGCGCGTCGCACATCCGTTGACCGCGTCGAACGCAACGGTCGTGCTTAACGGTACCGTGACCGTCCGGAAGATCTGGGGCGGCAGAGCGTCGTTGGAAGAGATCGAAGCTGACGGCCCGGTCGGGCATTGGGAAGGCATGAGCATCTTCCTCTACGACCCGGCGGCGCACCGCTGGAGTCAAACGTTCATCGGTGCGAAGAGTGGCTATGAGCCCGGCGATACCGGCGCATTCTCGAACGGACGCGGCGAGTTCTCATCGACGGACACGCTCGACGGCAAGCCCATCTTGGTACGCGGAGTCTGGTCGGACTTCACGCCGGTATCGCATCGCTATCACATAGCATATTCCGCAGACGCAGGCGCGCACTGGCAAACGGTCTTCGACGCGCACCTCACCCGGATCGCGGCGCGCGCGCCGGACGAGGGCGCACCGGTCGCTTCGACCGGCGCTCAGCACGATTTCGATTTCGATTTCGGCACGTGGGCGACGCACTCGAAACGGTTGCTGCATCCGCTGTCGGGAATGCACGACTGGGTCGCAATCCAGGGAACGACCGTCGTCCACAAAATCTGGGGCGGCCGCGCGAACTATGCCGAGATCGCGATGCACGGCGCGGGCGCGCCGCCCGAAATCTTAGCGCTGCGCTGGTATAGCCCGGCAATGCGGCAGTGGAATCTCGATTTCGCCAACGCCGGCGCAGGCACGCTCGGAATTCCCGCGACGGGAACATTTCGAGCGGGCCGCATCGATTTCGTCGATCGAGAAACGTACCACGGACGCTCGATCATGGTGCGCTTTTCGATCTGGGCCGCCGGACCCGGACACGCGCGTTCGGAGCAAGCGTTTTCTGCGGACGGAACGACGTGGGAGCCGAACTGGGAAACGGACTACACGCGCATATCGTCTGGTTGATGGATCTTGCGCGGTCGCGAGGCGGCGCCGAGCCGTGCCGGCATGCGCAAGGGCGGCGCTCCTGTCACGCCGTAGGTCGCCGTGTGCCGAAGATTCGCGAACCGCTGCGCCTAGACGTACGCAAGACGTACAAGCTCTACGTCGACGGGGCGTTCGTACGTTCGGAATCGGGACGCAGCGATGTCTTTTCGCCGGGTTCGGACGATTCTGCCAACGTCGCGCGTGCATCGCGCAAGGATTTGCGCGATGCGGTCGTCGCGGCGCGCACCGCCTTCGAAAAGTGGTCCGCGATGACGCCGATGAATCGCGGACTCGTGCTGTACCGGCTCGCCGAAATGATGGATGCGCGCCGGGGCGAGTTCGTCGAGCGTCTCCGCTTGGGAACGAAGATCAAGGGCGGCGCCGTCGGCGCAAAGGATGGCCGCGGTAGCGTCAACATCGACGAGACCGAAGCCTTGCGCGAGACGATCGCCGCAATCGACCGAACGCTCTGGTACGCCGGGTGGTGCGATAAGTATGCAGCCGTGCTGTCGTCGCGAAATCCCGTTTCCGGCCCCTACTACAACTACTCCACGCCCGAGCCGATGGGCATCGTCGGTGTCGTGGCGCCCGACGAACCCTCGCTCCTGGGGCTCGTCAGTTCCATCATCCCGCCGCTGGTTTCCGGCAACACGGTCGTGGCAATAGCATCCGAAGCCGACCCGCGCAGCGCGATCGTGTTCGCGGAATGTTTGGCGACCTGCGACCTGCCGCCGGGCGTGTGCAACATCCTCACGGGCCGGCGCATCGAACTCGCTCCCCACTTGGCCCGGCACATGGACGTCAACGCTCTCTCCACCTACGGTCTCGACGCGCCCTTTGCCGCCGAACTCGAACGCCTCGGCGCCGACAACCTCAAACGCACGCGAACCGGCGGCATCGTCTCGCCGGCCGAATGGTTCGGCCCCGAATTTGCCGATCTCGAACACGTCGCCGCCTTCGTCGAAACCAAGACGATCTGGCACCCGGCCGGTATCTAGGCACCCCGCTTCGCACGTCGAAGCGCACCCTCTCATGGCAAACGATCGACCCGACGTCCCCCTCGACGAACTCCGCTCCGCAGCCGGCGGCCACCCCGAATCCGACGCTGCCATCGGCGCCTTCCATTCCGAATTCTCCAGCGACGCTCCAGACCCCGAGGCACTCGAGCAGCACGCCAATCGACTGCGGGCACTCCCTGCCATCGTCGGCCCCTTCGAACGCTGGTGGCTCAACCCCCGAGTCCAAGCCTTCATCGCCGAACTAAACGCAACCGGAATCTAGCCCCGCACGCCGAACCCCCGGCGTGGCTCCGCCGGCCCACCAAGATAACGTCGGCCCAGCGGAGCAGGGCGGGAGTCCGCCCTTGGCGGGATATCGGGGGGCCGTGCCGCCCCGACCTCACGGAGAGGTGGCAGAGTGGTCGAATGCACTCGCTTGGAAAGCGAGCAGACTGTCAAAGGTCTCGGGAGTTCGAATCTCCCCCTCTCCGCCACGTGAGACCCATGCGGATCTTGCTCACCGGATCGTCCGGCTGGCTCGGGCGCTTTCTCGCGCCGATGCTGCGCGCGGCCGGCCACGCGGTGACCGGCCTCGATGTTGCTCCGGGCGCCGATACCCACGCGGTGGGGTCGGTCGCCGACAAAACGGTGGTCGATCGCGTCTTTGCGCGCTACGGGATCGAAGCGGTCGTCCACGCGGGCGCGCTCCACAAGCCGGACATCGTGCGCTTCCCGCCACGCGCATTCGTGGACGTCAACGTCACCGGTACCCTGCATTTGCTCGAGGCGGCGGTGGCAGCCGGTCACGACCGCTTCGTCTTCACGTCGACCACTTCGCTCATGATTTCGCAGGCGATCCGCGAGGAAGCGGGCGATTCGGCCGTCTGGCTCGATGAAACGTCCGCGCCGCTCGAGCCGCGCAACATCTACGGCATCACCAAACTCGCCGCGGAGGGGCTATGCCGGCTGTACCATCGCGATTATGGGCTGAACTGCGTCGTCTTGCGAACGGCGCGCTTCTTTCCCGAAGAGGACGACACGCACCGCGACCTTCCCGGCCAAAATCTCAAAGCCAACGAATTCGTGCATCGGCGGCTGACCGTCGAAGACGCGGCCCGGGCGCACCTAGCGGCGCTCGAACGCGCGCCGGCGCTCGGGTTCCAGACCTTTGTGATCTCCGCGCCGCCGCCGTTCGTGCGCGCCGATGCCGCGGCGCTCAAGCGAGATGCGGCGAGCGTAGTGGCGCGCTATTTTCCGGACGCGCCCGCCCTCTTCGCGCGAAAGAACTGGCGCCTCCCCGCGAGCATCGGGCGCGTCTATGATTCGAGTCTAGCCGAGCGCCGGCTCGGCTTCCGCTGCCGGACCGATTTTGCCGCGGTGCTCGATACCCTTCGCGCGGATGCCCCGCTCCCGTTTGCCCACGATCCCGCCTACGCCTCGCCGAATGCCGCGCGCCTATGAGCCTCTTCGATGGCGACGGGGAGCTCGACCGTAATCCGAAACCGATCGCTGAGTTGCTCGAGCCGGATCGATCGCGCGAGCTTGGTTGCGATAGCGAAGCCGCGCCCGCCCGTCGCGGTCGGTTCGGGCGCAGGCAAGTGCTCGCATGAAAAACCGGCGCCGCCGTCCTCGATTACCAGCCGTGCGTACTGCTCGCCCCGTTCCAGCGTCGCCGTGATCGGGTCGTCCCCATATTTGATGGCGTTGGCGATGAGTTCACCAAAAATGAGTGCGGCAGCCTCGAGATTGGCCTCCGACCGGCTCAGGCGGCGCAGATGCGCGGTAAACTCGCGCCGAGCGGTCGTGACGCCTCGGACGTCCTTTGCGAGAAAATGCCAATTCGGAGCCACCCCCTGGGTCTTCCCAATTTAACCCGTTCCCTGTCGATTTCTCACCGAAAAATATGTTACGGCAATGCACTTTCGAGGTCGTCCACGATCCCGAGGACTTCAAGCAGACCTGAAACGACGAAGATCAGGCGCACCTTGGATTCCCGCGGCACGACCAAGCGCAAATTCTCGCCGCGCTGACGCTTGAGCCGAATAAGAACGGCCAGGACCGAACTATCGATATACGCAGTATTCGAGAGATCGATCACGAGGAGCCGCCCGCCATCCGGAACCTCACCCAGGATCCGTTCAAGGTCGGCGGTGTTACCCACATCGAACTCACCGGCGAGAGGCAAAACGCACGCGCCGTTGCGTTCATAGGATTCTGATCGCTCGTCCATCCACTTTCCCGTTAGATCTCGCTCGCCGTGCGAGCGCGTTGGAGTTTGATATACACCTCGTGCAAATGGGGCACCTCGGAGCGCTCTGCGCGTGAGCGTGGAAAAGCCCGCGCTCGCTCCGGGTTTGGCTGCTCTTTTGAGTTCGGTCGTAGAACGGCGCGGCGAATTCGTGTGCATCGGCTCCTGGACGGACGAAGCGCTCTATCTCAATGCTCACGGCCGCCGCATGGTCGACGCCGAACCGCACCTCGACGTCGGCCAGACCTCGCTTCTGAACTTCGTCGCGCCCGACGATCACGCGTACTTTCGCGAGGTCATCGCCGCGGAGGTCGACCGGCGGGGGCGCTGGTCGGGTGATTTTCGACTGCGCAACCTGCGCACGGGTCTGCCGATCGCCGTCGCGCTGGAAGTATTTCGGCTCGCGGTCGAGCTCGGAGGGCGGCCGTGCGTCGCTATGGTCGCCCACGATATCTCCGAGCGGGTTCGCTCCGAATCGCGAACGCGGCTGCTCGTCGATGCGGGCGCCGCCCTTTCGAACTCGCTCGAATACGAGCAGACCTTTCAGGAACTCGCGCGGCTCGTCGTGCACGGTTTTGCATCCTACTGCGTCATCGACGTCTTCTCCGAAAGCGGCGGTCGCAAGAACATACGGCGCGTCGCCGTGGCGCACGTCGATCCCGCTCGGCGGCCGCTCGTCGAACGCCTGGTCGACTACGTTCCCGATCTCGAACGCAGCACGCAACCGATCGCCAGTGCACTTCTGGAGGGCACCTCGACGTTGATGCACGAGGTCAGCGACGAGTGGATCGATGGAATTACCCTCGATGCCGATCACGCGGGGGTCCTGCGCGAGCTAGGATTACGTTCGTGGATGACCGTCGCGCTTGTGGCGCGGGGAAAGATTCTAGGCTCGCTGACGTGTGGTATCGCCGAAGAAACCAAGTACCGAGCGGGTTTCGCGCACGGCTACGATGCGGAAGACCTCTTCTTCGTTGAAGAACTCGGCCGGCGCGCCGGCACTGCAATCGAAAATGCCCGGCTCTACGAATACCAGCGCAACATCGCCGTCACGCTCCAGGCTGCGTCGTTACCCTCGAGTCTTCCGCACATCGATCACCTTCGCCTGAGCGCCGAATACCGGCCCGGCAGCGACGAGGCGACGATCGGCGGCGATTGGTACGACGCATTTCAGCTCGAAGACGGGCGCGTCGTTTTGACCGTGGGCGACGTTCTGGGCCACGGGCTCCACGCCGCCGTTACGATGACGAAACTTCGGCAGGCCATGCAGTCGGCGGCGATGGTAAATGCAGATCCCGTCGTCATGCTCGAAGTAGCGGACCGGACGCTCGCGCTGCACGATCCGCACGGTTTTGCGACGGCGATGGCGGCGGTGTTCGATCCGCTGGATCATGGCCTGCGCTATGCGAGTGCCGGCCATCCGCCGGCGATCGTGCGCTACGAGGACGGACTCGTCGACGAACTGCACGTCACCGGAACCCTGCTCGGCGTGCGCATGGGAAGCCCGCGGAAAAGTGGGTTCATCTCGCTGCCGCCGCGATGTATGCTCGTCTTTTTGACCGACGGCCTCATCGAAGCTACCCGCGATATAGCCGAAGGGAACCAACGGCTGCGCGAGGCGATCTCGGCGCTCGACGTGGCGGACAAACGAGTAGCGCGCTGGGTCGTCGACACCGTGCTCGCCGGCGTACAAGCCACGGACGATATCGCGGTCTTATGCGCTCGCATTGCGCCGCAGCAGGCGCGCGAAGAAGCGCCGCGTCAAGCGCGCTACGAAAACCTCGATTCCGACTGACGATCCGCAAAGAGCGCCGCTTGCGACACCTTTCCCGAACCCGCAAGCAACAACTCGATGAGGGGGACGAAAGGCTGGGCATACGTTCGCAGCAGCGCTTTGCGGCAGAACACGACGACGACGGCAAGCGAACCGTCCTCCGCGCGCCGTCCGAACCCGAAGACGGTTCGCACTCCGTAACGTTCTACAAAATCCGCGGCTGGAATGACGCGCCGGCCGCGCGGATCCGTCGTCGTACGCGCGTCGCCAACGAAGAAGAGCCCGTCGGTTTCCGCCGTTTTCTTCACGAACTGCCAATCGCCGTCGTGGAGTGAAAATGGCGAATCGCCGATCTCCGCAAAGAGCTTCGCGATCATCGGCGCTTCTTCAACAAAGGCTTCGGAAATCAGTGGGATGGCCCGATGATTTTGCGAGCTCTTGCGGTCGTTCCACCGCGGTTCGATGCCGCGCGTACCGAGGAGCGTGAGTACGGGCGTCGCCTCGTGCAAGCTTCCGAGAAAAGCGCGTTCGCCGCCATCGAGCCGTCGATAGGGGACGATCGCGAAGACGCGCACGAGCAGCGTGAAATCGTCAAACGTCGTGTAGAATGTATCGACGAAGGCCGAAGCTGCAGCTTCGAAGCTCGAGGCGGAGCGCATCTGCCGCTCGACACTCGCGCGGAATTCCTCGATGCGCGCCTCGACCGGTTCGCCTGACTCAGCACCGGTTGGACTCATAGCTGTGCAGCCTTGCGCCCGATGCTCGCGCGCCAAATCTCAAACGATGCGCGCGCGCTATGTTCGAGCATGCGGGCGCCGTCGAGGCCGCTGCGGCCGAGCGCCGCTGCGAGCGTGGCACGTGCGCCGTAGTTGGCGTCGACGAGGATCGGAGCTTCCAGCACCGCGGCAAGAACGCCGGGATCTTCCGGCGACGCATTCGGCGGCAGCGCCGCGAACACGGCATCGTAGCGGGTGCCCGCTGCATGGAGGCGCGCGCCGAAGTTCCGGCCGACGTCCTGCGCGCGATCCGCAGTCCGGTTCCAAATCCACACTTCGGCACCCGCGCCGCGCAGCGCGGCAATCGCCGAGCGCGCCGTCGGGCCGGCCCCGAGAACGAGGACCCGCGACGCCGCGAGATCGCGGAGGCCGGCATCTGCCAGGACCCCGATCGTTCCGATGCCGTCCGTGTTGTAACCGGCGACCGGGTCTTCCAGCACGAGCGTGTTCGCCGACCCCGTCGCGAGCGCGACGGCGTCGTGCGTCCGGGCGTAGGCGAAGGCTTCTTCTTTGAGCGGCGTCGTCACGTTGAGGCCAAGATACCCCTGCTTGCGGAGTCCGTCGATCGCGGTTGCTGCCGTCCCGGCTCGCACGCGAATGCGGTCGTAGGTACCGCTCAGCTTGGCGGCGGCAAGCAAAGCCCTCAGGAGATCCGGGCTGCGGCTGTGTTCGACGGGATCGCCGATAACTGCGAGCTTCACGGCGTACGTTTCCCAAGAAAGAGGCGCTCGAAGAAACGCAGGATCCGCGTTCCCAGCCAATCTTTGGCGACGATCGGTTCGGTCAGGATCGCGTGCAGGCCCAGGAACTTCGCGCCCAAGACGTCGGTGAAGAGCTGATCGCCGACCACGACCGTCCGGTTTCGGGGGGTCTCGAGGAGGCGGAGGGCCCGGGCGAACGAGCCCGGCAAGGGCTTGAGGGCGTTGGGAATGGCGGGCACGCCGAGCTCCCGCGCAACGCGAAGGACGCGTTCGGGAAAGTTGTTCGAGACGAGGCACACCCGGAAACCCCGCTCGAGGGCGCTCGCGATCCAGGACGCGTCATCGGAGGCCATGTGGTCTTGACCGTACCCGACCAGGGTGTTGTCCAGATCGACGATGATGCCGCGCATACCGCGAGCGGCGAGGTCGTCCAGGGAAACGCCGCTCAGGCGCTCGGCAAACCCGTCGGGGCGAAACACTCGGACTTGGTACGGCGAAACGGCCGGTTCCACCGCTCGTTCACAGAAATTTACGGTTGCGCATAGCTTCCTCACAATCTGTACCTCGGACTTCTCCCCACTACATCTTGTGTCCGGGCGCGTCACGCGATACAATAGCTAGTACCGAGAAAAATTGGACGCCGGTTCTTATCGAACAGGTGTTCGCATTGTCGTCGCTGTAGATTCGCTCTACAAAAGGAACTGTGCTGATGTCCGATTCGCCGGCCCCGCTTGCTGCGCTCCCCGAAGGCTTAGTCGAACCCTCGTTCGACCCTAACGCCATGCGCGTGCTCAAGGAGCGCTATTTTGCCAAGCGAGCCGACGGGACGGTAGAAAACCCTCGCCAGTTCCTGTGGCGCGTCGCCACCGCGATTGCCGAGTCCGAGCGGCCGTACGCCGCTAAGGCCGGGCTCGACGCCGATACGGTCGCGGGCACGATCGGCAACGCGTTCTACGGCATGATGGCGCGCCGCGATTTCATGCCGAATACGCCGTGCCTCGTCAACGCCGGTCGCCCGCTTTCGATGCTCTCGGCGTGTTTCGTGCTGCCGGTCCCGGATTCAATCGAGGGCATCTTCGATAACTTGAAGGCCATGGCGCTCATTCAAAAATCGGGCGGCGGCACGGGCTTTGCGTTTTCCGAGTTGCGGCACCAGGGCGCCGAAGTACTTTCGACCGGTAAGGATGCATCGGGACCCGTGTCGTTCATGAAGGTCTTTAACGCCGCGACCGACTCCATAAAACAAGGGGGCGTTCGCAGGGGCGCTAACATGGGCGTGCTCAAGGTCGACCATCCCGATATCTTCCACTTCATGAGCTGCAAGAAAGAACTCGACGCGGAGAACCGCGCGCTTTGGAATCGCATGAGCGATACCGGCCGCTACACGCCGGAAGAGCTCGCGCACATCAAGCAAGAGTTGTTGCAGACGCAGATCAACAACTTTAATATCTCGATCGGGGTGACCGACGCGTTCATGTCTGCCGTGAAAGCCGACGGCGATTTCGATCTGCTCGACCCGCGCACGAAGGCCGTCGTTCGCCCGGTCAAGGCGCGCGATATCTGGGACGCGATCGTTGAGGGCGCGTGGCAGAACGGCGAACCGGGCGTGCTGTTCCTGGATCATCCCGGCGTCAACCCGCTGCCGGGGCTCGGGCCGATTCAGGCGACGAATCCGTGTGGCGAGCAATTCCTGCATGGATTCGACTCGTGCAATTTGGGATCGATCAACGTCGGCCACTTCTACGACGCCGAGGCGAGAGATGTCGACTGGGCGCGTCTCGGTACGACGACGACGCTGGCGATTCGATTTCTCGATAACGTCATCGATGCGAACATCTATCCGGTCGATGAGATTCGTGACATGGTCACGAGCAATCGGCGCGTCGGTCTGGGCATCATGGGCTTTGCCGATCTGCTCATTCAGATGGAGATCGCGTACGGCTCTCCAAAGGCGATCGCGTTCGCGGATAAGCTCATGGAATTCATTCAACTGCGTGCGCAGGAAGCGAGTGAAAGCCTCGCGCGCGAACGCGGCGATTTTCCCAACAAGCATCTCTCCATCTGGGCAGACGATCCGCGGCCGCGCCGTAACGCAGCGCTTCTTTCGGTCGCGCCGACCGGCACGATCTCGATGATCGCCGGCTGCTCGTTTGGCTGCGAACCGTATTTCGGTATGGCGTACACCAAGCACGTCATGAAAGATGCCGAAGGGCGCCCGCAGCACTTGTACTACGTGGTGCCGCTCTTCGAAGAGGTCGCCAAAGACGAAGGCTTCTACTCCGAAGAGCTGCTCGGCAAGATCGAAGAGAACCGCGGCTCGGCTCAGGGGATCGCCGAGATACCCAAGCGCTGGCAGTCCATCTTTACCACGTCTGCCGACGTGACCGTCGATCAGCACATCGACATGCTCGCCGCATTCCAAAAATGGACCGATAACGCCGTTTCGAAAACGATCAATGCGCCGAACGACGACACGCGAGAGAACGTCACCCGTGCGATCTTCCGCGCCTACGAAGCCGGTTGCAAGGGCTTCACCTACTATCGCGACGGCTCGCGCACGGAGCAAGTCGTCACCTTCTCCAAAGATAACGATCTCAAGGGCGGCAACCGCGACGTAACCGCACCCGTAGCGGGTACCGCCGCGGTTGCGTCGCCGGCCTTCTCGATGGGTACGAGCTCGGAACTGGATATCGACGCCCTGCTCGCAAAAGCAAACGCGTTACTCGAGGTACGCTAGAACATGAACGAAGACACCGTCAAAACGACGATCGCCGGCCTCATCGGCAGAGTCGAAGCCCTCAACGCCGAGAACGCGCACCTGCGCACGCAGAATGCCGAGTGCGCGAAGGCGGTCGCAAAGCTCGTGGGCAAGGTTGAGAATCTGCAGGCCGTGAACGCCGAATTGCGCGTTGCGACCAAGCCCGTCGAGTATCGGAAGCGTCCGCCCGTCATGCGCGGCCGCACGGTGCAATCGAACGTCGGTTGCGGCCCGCTCTACATCACGCTCAACGAAGATGAGAGCGGCCGGCCGTTCGAGGTCTTCTTCAAACTCGGCAAGAGCGGCTCGTGCCAGCAGTCGTATCTCGAGGCACTCGGCGTCGCGATGTCGGTTGGGTTGCGTTACGGCGCCGACCCCGAGAAGTTTGTCGAGAAGTTCGAAGGCATGCGTTGCCCAAATCCCAAGATGCGCGACGCTGCCGGGCCGAGCACCCTCTCATGCGCCGACGGAATCTCCCAAGGTCTCGCGAAAGCGCTCGCGCTCGCGCTTCCGCTGGCCGACGTCAATCCGCGCGGCGAAGCCGACGTCGTCGCAGTGGCCGAACCGATGGTCACCTACTCTCCGCAAGAACGTGCAGAGATCGATGCAAATGCACGTTCGATCGATCTCATCGGAACGCACCTGCCGACGAACGGCAACGGCAACGGTCACAGCAACGGCGGCTCGCAAATGTCCTCACCGCGCACCTCGGAGGGCGCCGCGCCGAATATTCGCAAAGCGATGGCGACGGGCGTCGGCATGTGCCCGAAGTGTGGCGGCAACCTCATCTCGCAGGGGGGCTGCATCCAGTGCTTACAGCAGTGCGGCTACGTCGGGAAATGCTCGTAAAAGATCGGATAGTTCGAACGAGACTGCCGCGACGAACCGTCCGTTTCGGCTAGTCTTGGCGCCCCCGGGCCCACGCGACGATGCGTTCGAGTTCCGCGAGAGTGAAGGCACCGTTGATGTAGAGTCGTTCGTCGTCGCGAAGCGCGCGCGGTGCCGGACGGGCGAACCGCGCGCCCGATAACGCCTCGAACGTGATTGCACTCGAGATCGGCTCATCGTCGGCGATCCGCCGCGTCTTGTGAATGGTGAACCTCGAGCGTGCCACGGAGACTCCTTCGGCGTTTTGCCTTGACATCCGTCGCTTTGACCCCGTAGAAATCGGGGCGCGCTCGTGAGCTCTGCGAGCAGCACTACTTTGGTAAGGTTCCGAAGCGCGTGTGGATAATCTTCGAAGTCCCACCGCCGTCCGCACGAATTTGAATCCCTCATTCGTTCGAGGCCCCACACTATGCGTCTATGCCGACCATTTACGGCGTTCGTACGTCGACCTCTGCTCTACACGCTTCCGGGCCTATTGCTCGCTTGCCCCTTAGCCGGTTGCGGTGGCGCCGGAACGAGCGTTGGCACGACTGCAGCTCCCGCCAATTCGGGAACCGGTAACGGTAGCTCTACTGCTTCGCCAACGTCGGGTGCCGGCGGCGGTTCATCCCCGACGGCATCGCCGTCACCGGGTGGCACCGGTGCTACCAGCGCACCCGCCCCAACTTCAGTGACGATTCCGACGTTCCCGATGCCGCTCACGCACAACGGCCGTTGGCTCACCGCCGCAGATCGGCGCGTCGTCATCTTTCACGGCATTAATTTAGCCGAGAAAGTTCCTCCGTACACCGTGCAGACACAGGGCTTTACGGAGCAGGACGCTGCCATGCTCGCGCGCGAGGGATTTTCTTCGGTCCGCCTCGGCATTTTCTATGCGGGTCTGGAACCGTCTCCCGGCGTGTTCGACGATACGCAACTGGCGGCCGACGTGCAGTTGATCGGCTGGCTCTACAAATACGGCATCACTACACGGGTGAACTTTCAGCAAGAACTCTACGCGAATATGTTCGGCGGGGTCGGCTTTCCGGATTGGTCGGCCGACACCGATGGAGTTGCGCCGGGGGATTACGACGTCGGCGGACCCTACCCGCTCAACTTGATCGAGGACGGATTGCTCTCGCCGGCGGTAAAGAATACCTGGGATAACCTCTATGCTAATACGGCGTATCCTGATTCCGTCGGCCTCGAAGACCGTTACGCTCAGGCCTGGATACACGTTGTAAACTACCTTAAGAACACACCCGGCTTGATCGCATACGATATGCTGAACGAGCCTAGCACCGGGAACATCCCGCCGGGCGCAGCTGAGCAGACTCAGATCAATCCGTTTTATAAAACGATCGTAGCGGCGATTCGCTCGGTCGATCCCGTCCATCAGCTCGACTACGAACCTTTCGTCCTCGACGCTGTGGGTGTAGGTACGTCGGGCGTTTCGGCGGGCTCGGACCCCAATAAATCGCTCACGTTCCATTTCTACCCGGCTACCGACGATGGTCTTGCCCAGACGGCTCCGGCCTCGATACTTCTTGAGATCGCCAACGCCGACGCGAATGAGGATGCGGTCGAACTAACGGAATTTGGCGCGACCGACGATCTCACGCAGATTCAAGATATCGTCAACGCGTGCGACGCTGAGCTGACGCCATGGCTCTACTGGGCGTTCTGGGCCGAAGAGCCCTTAGGGAATCCGGCAACCCCGAATAGTTTGCCCGCAGTCCCCGCCGAAGGGATCGTGTACGATCCGACCCAGCCGCCAGTTGAATCGAATCTGCAGGCAGCGAAGCTCGACGTGCTCGATCGGCCCTATCCGTTTCTGATTTCGGGCACGCCGACCGCCTGGAATTTGAATACCTCGACAAACGTCTTCACGTTGTCGTACTCGACGGCCCCCGTTTCCGGCGGGTCGCCGTTATCGGATCCGACGGTCGTAATCGTGCCCGTCCGCCTCTACCCGAGCGGTTATACGGCGAGCGTTACGGGCGCCACCGTAACCTCCCAGCCAAATTCCAATGCGCTCACACTCGCTGCGGATTCTGGAGCGACGACAGTAAGCCTGACCGTAACCCCTAACGCGAGCGCAGCGTCATCGTCCCGAAAACGCTAGTAAACCTTGCGGTAAAGTCGTAGGTAAACTGTCTTTTTCACGATATGATAATTGATGCGGCGCTTGTTTTGCGCCGGCAGCTGATTACAGAAGAGACTCGTTCCCGTGGAAAAAGAGATGAACATTGCCGTGAGCCCCGTCGATGACGGCGCTGATCGCCGGACCAGCCGGCTCGTCGAAGGTCTAACGATCCTCGACTCCTTCGCCGGCTGGGGGCCTCGTATGGCGGGGTCGCCGCGTAACATTTTACGCGGCCTGAACTAGCGCTCGTCGCTAGCCAGACGCGCAATGAAAAACGCCGGTCCGATCGGGCCGGCGTTTTCTTTCGGCCCTTACTCCCCCGGATGCCTCGGCAGAAACCGCTTGCGAGTTCTTTGCCGGCCGCGTCGGCGAGATCGACACTATCGACGAGCCGAGGAGTACGAGGGACCGTGAGATACATCGAACGCGACCGCCACGAATGCTGAACCGTGCGACGGCTCTTGCCCTTCTGCGGAAAAACGGCGGTACGGGGCTTGTCGAACTGCTGGTAAACTTCATAGCACCGTACGTCATCTATATCGAAACCAAGCATCAACTGGGCGACGTTCGGGCCTTGATCGCCTCTTCGGCGCCGCCGATTCTCTGGTCACTTGCGGAGCTCGTCCGCAAACGTCGCATGGACGCCTTGTCCATGATTGTCCTTGCCGGCATCGCGCTATCGCTGCTGGCGTTTCTCGGGGGCGGATCCGTCCGGTTTCTGCAACTGCGAGAGAACTTCGTGACCGTCTTCATCGGTCTCGTCTTTCTTGGATCGGCCGCGATGGGCCATCCCCTCATCTATCAACTTGCAAGAGCCACGATGCGACGGAAATCGCAAGCCGAACTCGACTCGTTTGACTCCCTTCACGATAACAAATATTTCCGGCGGACGATGACGATCATGACCCTCGTATGGGGCTTCGGCCTGCTCGCCGCAGCCGCCGTCTCGTGCGCACTTCTCTTCGTCACGTCGATCGGGACGTATCTGCTGGTGAGCCCGGCCGTGAACTACGGGATGATGGGGGGCCTCGGGTTATGGACCTATTGGTATCGCAGGCTTCAAGGTCGAAAGGGCGACGAGCGCCGGGCCGCGCTCGCCAGGGAGCTCGGCCGGTAGAATCAACCGTCTTGGCGGGCCCCGAGAACAGTTGGATCAACGGCCAGGTCATCAAAGCAAACGGCGGCCGGAACTGCTCGAAGGACGTGCACGATCCGCAGCACGGTCGTAGCGATGAAGGTTCCCGCACATGAGGCGCCGTTGTCGGACGTTCGCACTGCGCGTCCACGAAAAGGAGCGACGCGTTCGGCGTCAACGGCCCGCGTGGCGGCGTGTTGCCTCGAGGTCCAAATGCACGGAGGCCGCGACCTGGCGCCACAGCACGTCGACAACGCTCCGTTCGGAGGGCCGTCGTTTGCGCCGCAACGCTTCAACCATCACGCGCTGCATCGCACCGAACATAGCCGCCCCCGCAAATTCCGGGTCGACCTCGCGCGGTAATTCGCCGCTGCGCTGGGCTTGGCGGATACCGGCTGCGGCTTGCTTGATGACGGTCGAGATGCGAATAGCTTCGGTGCGCGCGACGGTCGCTTCTCGCGCCAACTGCCCATAGAGAACGACGGCGAATGGGTCCTCGTAATGAAAGCGCACGCCAAGCTCGAGCCGGCGCCGCTCGCGGGCGGCCCAATCTCCAACGTCGTCTAGATTTACGAGCAGAACCTCGGCCTGCAGTCGATCGAAAAAGTCGTCGACGAGTGCGCTCACGAGCCCGGCCTTCGAACCGAAATATCGATGCACGAGGCTCGGGACGACACCCGCGGCCGACGCGACCGCGGCAATCTCGATGCGACCGGAAGTCCGGATCGCCTCCGCGCGCGCGCACGCCATGAGGCGCGAGCGCGTGGCGTGACCTTTCGAGGTTGTCGGTTGCGCGTACATTGAGGCTTCGAGCGACATGCCTCCCATCATAGCATCCCCAAATAGAATTGACGTCACATCACTTTCATGATAACCTGCGCCCCAAAGAGGCGGCGGCGTTGCCGCCGCGCAGGAGAAACACCATGCTGGTTCTCGACCGGCCCGCACCAGCCGATACCCCGCCCGGTCTGCCCCCGGGCCCTCGTCTCCTTCGTACCGTGCAGACGCTGCGCTGGCTGTTCGCAGGCCCCGCCTTCATGGACGAATGCCGGGAGCGCTTCGGGCCCCTTTTTACGCTCGATCTGCATCCGCTCGCCGTCATGGGTCCGGGCGCAGCCCGCGACCCGAACAAGCGGGTGTTCGTTTCCGATCCTGCACTTATTAAGCAAATCTTCACGGCGGATCCGTCGGCCATCCGTACCGGCGCGACGAACGGCTTTCTACGTGGAGTCGTTGGGTCCGAATCGATTCTCGTACTGGACGAACCCAGACACATGGAAGAGCGCAAGCTTCTTCTCCCATCCTTTCACGGTGACCGTGTCCGGCGCTATGAGTCGCTGATCCGGGAGGTCGCCGAGCGCGAAATCACGAGCTGGCCGGTCGGAAAGCCCTTTCCCATCTGGCCTCGGATGCAGGCAATAACGCTCGAGGTCATCATACGTGCTGTATTCGGCGTTTGGGAGCCCGCGCAGGTCTCGCGGTTTCAAGACCTCCTGGCGAGCATGCTCAACGAGTCTATGAGCGTGGGTTTCCAGATAGGCCATGGGCTACGCTCCGCGCTACGCCATCGAACCGGCGCACGCCCAATCGAGAGATCCGCCCACCGGCTCATCGGCCGCATCGACGAAGCCCTCGGCGAAGAGATCTCTCGGCGCCGTGCTAGTGCCGATTTTGAAGCGCGCGAGGACATTCTCTCGGCGCTCATGCACGAGCGCGATAGCGATGGCTGCGCTCTGAGCGATCGCCAATTGCGCGACGAATTACTCACCCTTCTCATCGCCGGTCACGAATCGACCGCAACGATGCTCGCGTGGGCGTTCGAACAGCTGCTTCGCTACCCGGGCGCGCTCGATCACCTGCGCAGCGAAGCGGCCGATGGCGGTCACACCTACGCAGACGCGGTCGTCAAAGAAACGCTGCGACTTCGGCCGGTGCTGCCGTTCGTGCTGCGCGAGCTCGCTGCGCCGCTCGAGCTCGGAGGCTACTCGCTGCCGGCCGGCACGTGGCTGGCGCCCTGCGCCTACCTCGTTCACCGGGATCCGGAGATATATCCGGCTCCGCTGCAGTTTCGGCCCGAGCGCTTCTTAGAAAGACCAGCCGGTGCCTACTCATGGACGCCATTCGGCGGCGGCATCCGCCGTTGTGTTGGGGCCGCGTTCGCGCAACTCGAGATCCGCGTCGTGCTGCAGACCGTCCTTTCTCGACTCGATCTTCAAATCCAGAGCGTCGCTCCCGAGCGGATCCGCCTGCGCTTCATCACGCTGGTTCCCTCACGCGGCGGGCGCGTCGTTGTCGCCGGCCGGCGGATCTAAATCTCGACCCTCGACGCAATCGCAACGGCGCCCGGGACGTCGATATCGGGCCCCTCATCCCAAAGGGGCGCGCGGATCTAGGGCTTTTCCGCCGCGCGTTTCTGACGTGAGAACTCACCCTTGGTGCTCGGATTGGGGCCCTGGCCGCTAGCGTATTGATGCAGGGCTAGGGTGTAGAGCTTGTTCTGCTGAGCCTTCGTGAGCTCCGACCATGGAAGGTTCAGATTGGGCTTGGGCGGGGCGATTTTTCGTTTGGCTGCCATGCCGTTCTCCCTGCGCCGCCCGGCGCCGATCTCCTCGCCGCGCCGTCACAATCCAGCGGCGCGTGCGATGTTTGTCGCCCGCTTGCCGCTCGCCGTCTTCGAGTATGCGCTCTCTTCACGAAACCTTCGCAGAATGTTCGCGGGATGTCACAGCCGTGACGCTACGCTAGAGCATCATCTCCCGAGGGGATTGCAGACGCTGTTTACATCACCGCGCATACGCGCGTGTCCCATCGCCCCGGAAACCAACGAAGTCATCCGAAGCCGGGCACCCCTCCGGATTAGTTTCTGCGGGGGCGGTACCGACGTCGCCCCGTACCCGGCACTCTACGGCGGCTGCGTGCTTTCGGCAACGATCGAGCGCTATGCGTACGTGTCGGTCCGCAACCACGATGCGAGAACGATCCGCGTGCACTCGGAAGATACCGGCCACGAGATCGTCTTCGATCCCGATCGCCCCGAGGCCAGCAGCGGAAAACTCGACCTCGCCCAAGCCATTTTTCAGCGCTTCGGTGCGAGCGCTATGGACTGCTTCATGCATTCCGACGCACCGCCCGGCAGCGGTCTCGGATCGTCTTCGGCCATGATCGTCGCCTTTATCACGGCGCTCGCGCTCAAGACCGGGACGCACCTTACCACCGACGACGTTGCCGAGTTCGCCTACGCCGTCGAGCGCGAAGATCTCGGCATCGTAGGCGGCATGCAGGATCAGTACGCGAGCGCCTTCGGCGGCTTTAACTTCATAGAATTCGAATCCGACGGCGTTCACGTCACCCCGCTGCGTCTTTCGGAAAACGCGATCGCAGAACTTCACTACCATCTGATGTTATGCGATACGGGCACGACGAGGCTTTCCTCAAATATCGTCGCCGATCAGACCGCTGGGCTCATCGCCCACAATGCCGACGTCGTAGACGGTCTGGCGGCTCTCAAAGATATGACGGTGACGATGATGCGCCGCCTCCTTAAGGGGCGCCTCATGGAATTCGGCGAGCTGCTGGACGACGCGTGGCAATTTAAGCGGCGCCTTTCCCGTCATATCACGAGCGACGCGATCGACGACCTCTACGATTCAGCGAAACGGGCGGGCGCCATCGGCGGTAAGATTCTCGGCGCCGGCGGCGGCGGCCACATGCTCCTGTTCGTCCCCTTCGATCGCCGCAACGCCGTGCGCGAACGCGTCGAGCGGGCGGGCGGCAAGGTCGTCGATTTTCAATTCGATCGCAGCGGCGCACGAGCGTGGAAGGTAACGGGAGATCATTGGACCGGAAGTTGAGCAGCATCGCTCGTTGCCCGATCGCCATCGGCGTCATGGCGTACAATGAGGAATCCAACATCGAGCGTTTGCTCGATAGCATCCTCGCTCAGGACGTCGCCCATCGCATCACACGTCTGATCGTGATTGCGAGCGGCTGCACCGATCGCACCTGCGATCTCGTCGACGCGTACGCGGAACGGGACGCGCGGGTAGAACTCGTGGTCGAAGGCCGACGCGCCGGGAAGATCGCAGCGATCAATACGTTCTTGCGGCGCGTTACGGAGCCCGTGGTCTTGGTATCGTGCGGCGATCTCGTGTTCGAACCGGGTTCGCTTCGCGCCATGCTGGCGCCACTCGGTCGCGAAGGCGTCGGCATGACCGGCGGCCACCCCGTGCCCGTCAACTCTGAAGCAACGTTCGTCGGATTTGCGGTCAACTTGATGTGGAAACTTCACCATAGAATCGCGCGCGTCCAGCCGAAGATGGGCGAGCTCGTCGCGTTCCGCAACGTCTTTGGGGAACTCGACGTCACGGCACTGTGCGACGAACTCTCGATCGAGAAAAAGATTCGCGACGCCGGCCTTTCGATTACCTATGCCGAGGATGCCCGCATCCGAAACAAAGGTCCCGAGACGCTCCGCGAGTTCGTGCGACAGCGAGTGCGCTGGAACGCGGCGAATTTTCAGATCGTGAGCGATCACGCGATGCAGGTCTCGACGCTGCGCCCGGATCGCGTGTTTGCAGCCCTGCGCGATCTCATTCGCGAAGAACGGCCGTCGCTGCGACGCGTCGCTTTGGTCGCAGCAGTAGAGTTCTACTGCAAAGCTCGCGCGTACGCCGATTTGTTTGTGCTCAAGTCGCATCAGAAGCATCGCGTTTGGGCACCGATCGTTTCCACCAAGACTCTGGAAGCAAAGCCAATCCTGCAATCGGCAGATATGCCAGAGCTGACAGCGCGAGTAGCGTAAATCCCAAGGCCTGCGTAGCATAGTCCAGGTCGACCTCGTAGGTGCCGCGGCCGGCTACGATCCAGGCGTTAGCGAATCCGTCGGCGCGACGATGCGACTCAACGCGCAGGCCGGGCGCGGAGAGCTTCCAGGCCGAGTCGTAGGTCTCGCGCAGCACGACACAGCTGCGTCCGTCTAGGGTCAACCGGAAGCGATAGTGCCACGGCAGTCGGTGCGCGAAGTCTGCGATCGAAGCGGGCGCGAACGCAACGGCGCTAAGGGCGGCGCGTTCGCCCACTTCGGAAATGGCCGCCGCTCCATGCGAGCGCAGCGCGTAATCGCCGGCCGCGAGCGACACCCTGGCGGGACGCGCACTTCGGACGTGCCCGGATCCGATATCGAGCCCTGCGGGAGCCCACACGAGCGCGTAGCCGGCGGGAACGTGATGGAGCGTCGCCGTCGCATCCGCGCGCGTCGTAATCAGCCCGTAGCTGGTCGCGGGCACGTCGGCCGCGAGCGTGGCCGCTGCGTCGCGCCGTCGAATCCATCCGAGCGCGGGGCTCGGTGCCCGGTCGGCGAGCCCCGTCGCAAGGTCCGCGGCGTCGGTGCCGGGATCGTCCAGAAACACGCGCTCGGACCGGTCGCCGAACGCAAGATCCGCCGGAAGCGGTCCTGCTTCGAGCGCAGTACCGACGAGCGGTGCCGCGCGGACCGTAAAAAGGTCGATCCCGGGCGCGAGCGTTTGCGGCGCTCCGAACGCAGCTCGCAACGTATCGTGCATGCGCGCGCGAACGAGCGGAGCAGCAAAGGCGCGCGACGCCACATCAGCGCGATCGATGACCGCTGCGATGCCGAGGCGCCCGAGCAACGGTCGTGCCGCGCGCGCATCGCCCAGCGCCAGCAGCGCCTCCGCGCGCGCAACGAGCGGCGGCAAATAATAGCGGTAAACCGAGTGGCGTGCGGCGTCCACCCAGTCGATGCCGTCGTTACCGCCGACCGCGTCGCCCGCAACCGCAAGCGGCTGTTGCGCCGGAAGAAAGAGCACGCGCGCTTCTTGCCGCGCAATCGCAGTTCGTAAACTGTCGCCGTAGGCGGGCTCCAGGACGAACGGTAAGACGCGACCCAAGCCTCCGCTCCACGTTGCGATGCCGAGTCCGAGCGCAAGCGCGACGGGCAGCACGACGGATGCGATCCGAGCGCGCCGGCCGAGCCGCGCGAGCCCCAGGGGCGCGAGCACGGCGAGCGCGATCGCGTAGAGCACCGAAGCGTGGTAGAACTCGCGGAAGAATCCGAGATACGTTGCCCCAAGCGAGAGTTGCGCGACGAGAGCTCCGAAGGGTCCGAAGGCTCCGAGCGTCACGAGCAGTCCGGCCGCGCCGAGTAGGCCCGTAAGGACGACCGCTGGGCGCCGGTCGAGAGCGAGCGCCATGCACGCGAAGAAAGCGAGCGCGTAGGCCGCGAGCCGCACGAGTTCGATCTGCGCGTCCGAACCGATGGCACGTTCGGCGTAACGCGCGGCGTACCCGAGCATCGCAAAGGCGTCGGCAGTACTCGCGCTTTGGGCCGCAATCCAAGACCGGTAGGCCGGCGAAATATCCGCACCATACTGGGGACCGCGCAGCGCCAGAAACCAGAGTTGGGTAATCGCGAGCGACGCCGCCCCGGCAGCGCCGCCGGCGCTGTACGCGAGGACGCGACGCCGTCGATAGACGATGGCGGCGCCGGCGTATGCCAATCCCGCGAAGATGAGAAACTGCAGTTGAACGGTCGAGAGCGCGAACAGCGCGCAGGCGCGCGCGGCATCGCGGAGTCGTCCCGTTTCAAGCGTTACCAACCACCACGAAAGACCCCAAGTAAATGCGGCGGTCGCGGCCCAATATGAGGATTGGCCCGAGGCGATTTTGTCGAATAGTAAGGGCGTTGCCGAAAACACGCCGGCGCTCGCCAACGCCTGCCCGAGGGAAGCGCCGAGCCCGCGCCGAGCGATGTCGTACACGCCGCCGATGGCCGCCCAAACCGAAAAGAAGAGATAGCATTCCAGCGACGCGCGCCCCGATAGAACCGCCGCGAGAGCCACCTTCATCCATGCAAGCGGATTGAGCGAGATCGCGCTGTTCGCCTCGCCGAGTCCGGTCTGGCGCCATGCGGAGAGCGTAAAGTGCCACGTCCAGAGCGTTCGCGCCGCGTAGGGTGACCAGACCCAGTCGTGGAGGAAGAGCGGCATACCCGGCCGCATGAGGATCGGCGCGAGGACGACGAACGCCAAAGCGCCGGTGCAGACCGGTACGAACAGCGCTCGCCCCAGAGCGCGAATCACGAATAGCGCTCCCGAAGAGCGCGTCTCACGAATAGCGCTCCCCAAGAGCGCGTCTCACGAATAGCGCTCCCCAAGAGCGCGTCTCACGAATGAGAAACGTTTGCTGCGGAATTGAAGAGTGACCCGGACCGGCCGCCGCTGAAGGTCCGATACCGCCGGATGGTTGCAATCAAGCCGACGCGGCGGTGCAAGCGCAGGACCTCCGCATCGCCCAGGGTTCTCTCGTGCTGGCGCAGCGCGCGCTTCCGAAGAATCGACGGCAGCGAGACGAGCGTGGCGAACCACGCCCGCGCGTAGGCCGAACCCAGGTCCCGATACGCCGGAAAAAACATCGTCGCGAGCATGACGCAAAGCCCGTGCACGGCTTCGTACGCGACGAAGCGCGCCGCATTGCGCGGCGCATAATTTTGCAGGCACATCCGGATGCGGTTGCGCGTTTGATAAAATAGCTTTTGCGCCGAACGCGGCCCAAACGTGGCCGAACCAACGTGGTACACGATCGATGCAGGTTCGTAGGTGCAGCGAAGTCCGCGCATCCGTGCTCGCCAGCAGAGATCGCTCTCTTCGGCGTAACAAAAAAACGAGGCATCGAGACCACCGAGTGCCGTGTAGGTCGATTTTGCGATTACGAAGGCAGCACCCGGACAGTATGCGACGTCCTGCCGCTGCTCGAAACGCCCGTCGTCGGCCTCGAGGTAGCCGCGCGGCGGCCCTTCCCCGAGCGGATATTCGAGATCGCCCCCGGCCGAATCGAGCGTCGTCGAGGGTTCTCCAAGACCGCGATAGATTTTCGGCGACACGATCGCGCTCCCGGCCGCGAGCGCAGCGAGCAGTGGTTCGAGCCACCCGCGCGTTGCGAACGCGTCGGGGTTAAAGATGGCAAGCACGTCTGCCGCGGCCAAGCTCGCGGCCAAATTATTTCCGCCGGCGAAACCGAGATTTCCGCCGGCGCGAACGAGGCGCACGCTCGGAAATCGCCGTTCGATCGCATCCGGGCTGCCGTCGGTGGAGGCATTATCCACCACGATGATCTCGTGATAACCGCCGGCGCGCTCGAGGCTTTCGAGGCACGGCTCGATGGTCGTGCCGCCGTTGTAATTCACGATCGCGACGGAAACTGTAGGATGTTCGGCCATTTTTCCCATCGCTTAAGGCGCATACGCGACGAGCCCTCCACGGTGGCTCGCCGGGAGCGGAGGTTTGCCCTTGCGCCTCGTAGCCAAACGGGCATTGTCCCCGTTCGACCTGGCGTCGCATCGTCTTCAACGGCTCGTCGCCTACGTTTGCAGCGACTCGATCTTTCATTGGGCCGTTTTGTTCGGTCTATCGATCCGGCTGCTGCTTGCCGTGGCAACGACGAACTCGTACGACCTTTGGTTTTTCGGCTCGGTCGCCGATGACGGTGCGTTCCACCGGCCGCTGTACGCCGATACGACATTTTCGTACCCACCGCTCTGGGGCTACGCATTCGAAGATGCAGGAAAGATCCTGGCCTTCCTTCATACGCCGGTCTTCAAACACGTTCCCGAGCTCGACCGGTACGCGATACCCGGCCTGACGAAGGCGGATCTCACGACCCCATTTGCCTCGCTGCTGCTCAAATTGCCGTCGCAACTGGTGGAGGCGGCACTGGGCTTGATGATGTACGTGATGGCGCTGCGCTACGGGCTCGGGTTGCCTGCGGCGCGCAGGGTCGCGCTCGCGTGGTGGCTCAATCCGCTGGCGCTCGTCACGTCGCCCGTTGAAGCCAATTGGGATGCTGCGGTTCCGCTCGCGTTTTTCGCCGGCATCGTCTGCGCGCTCGAAGAACGCTGGGTGCTTGTCGGCAGCATCGTGACCATCGGCATTGCGGCAAAGCTCACCCCGCTGTATTTCGTGTTCCTTCTGCCCGCGCTTGCAGCGATGCCGGCAGCGTCAGGGTCCGGCCTGCTGCAGCGAGCGGCGCGCCGGCTGGCCCTGGCGAGCGCAGGGGCGCTCGTGACGGGCTTCCTCATTTTCATTCCGATTCTTCATTGGCAGGAACCGGAAGCGATGCTACGTGCGGTGTTCTCGCGCACCGGCACGTTCGGCATCGGCGGTGCAAACGTGCTGGCCTTCGCGCAACTCGATGAAGCGCGGCCTTTTGAGAACTGGGTTGCATCCGTCCGTCAAGTCTACGTACTGGTTTCTCTGGGCGCGATGGTCGCGGGTTGCCTCTGCGCATCTATTCTGCTCGCGCGGCGAGCCTCTCGCAACATCGGAGATTACTGCGCGGCAGCGGTCGCGATCTTGGCGTCGATCTGCATCGCGAGCCCCTTCGCGCAGCCGACATATGCGTTGTGGATCGTACCGCTCACAGCATTTATTGCCGCCGGAGGAGACCGCAGGTGGTGGTGGCCGACCTGGATGTTGACGTTTGCGGGTTTCGCTTTTTTCGTGACGGTGCGGGCACCGCAAGCACTCCTGGAACCATCCTGCGTCTTCTTCCACCTGTGCGATCCCGCAGCTTTCGGCGAACGCTATGTCGCGTACCGCAATGCATTCGGACTGGGCGCAAACAGCCTTCAGGTAACGATCGACGTCTTCGCCGGCGAGGTCCTCGGCTGCACGATCCTTGCGACCTTCGCGCTCGCTCTGGTTCGCCTCGCGCGCGGCAGCGCCGGCCCGCAAACGATCGCCGGCTCCGGAAGGCCAAGGGCGCAGCGTCCTACGATCGAGTTGGCGACGAGCATCGCGCTGCTCGCCGTCTGCGGCGGCGCCATCGCGCCGTATCCGCCGGTCCCGCATTTCGCAAGCAGGCCCGATGGAAACCGCGTCGTGCTTTCGGCAGCCGGATATTCGGGAACGGCCTATGTGACGAGCGTGCTCGAGCCTACCTCGAGCATCGCTGAGATCGATGCGTACTTCGATCGGCGCTACGCCTCGTTACGCGGCGTCACGGCCACGTTTGCGGCCGGCTTTCCAGCGCACTTCCGCGATGCACTGCAGCGGCGTGGGCTCGATGTTCCCTTTCGCCTGCTCGACGCGATCGCGCTGCGCCGGCTGCTCGAGCACGGAGCGCAGCACCACGTTTTATTCGTCCTGGGCGGCACGCTTCCGGATATCGTCCGTGACAAGGGACGCGACCTCTTGCGCCCCTGGCTCGAGCGAGGCGGCGTCGTGTTTTGGGCCGGCGGCCCATTCGATATCATCTGGTCGCAGCGCGATGCCGTCGGAGCGAGGTCGCCGTTTCGCGGCCCCGATTATGCGGAGTGGCCCGATCTCTATCCGAGGCGGGGAAATGGTATCTTCGGAGCGAGGGTCAACGTGTTCTACCCACCGGTGACCACAGCGTCGTACGCCGACCGGGCCTGGTACGCATCGCGCATCGATTTCGTCCGGACGACGTATCCCCTCAACGACGGTCCCTTGATCGCGCGCGGCGGCCGAGCGCTCGCGTACGTCGACGCACATACCAATTCTTCGGTTTCGAGCTTTCAGGTGGGAAACGGGACGGTCGTCTTTTTTGCCGACGCCTTCGACGACGAGATCGCCGCATCGCAAACGCTCGCGCAGCTGCTCTTTGCAAATGTGTGGTCGCCGTCGGTGCGCTACGCGTTCACCGATGGTAAACTCGAAGACGGCGGCGGTCCGATGACGCTGGTTTCGTTGCCGAAGGGCTCGACGTTGAGCGTCTACGGCGATCTCGGCGCCTCCGGACCGTTTCTGCGCATCGGGCCAGTGAAGGCACGATGAATTCGTACAGTTTCCGGTGGCTGCTCGCGCGACCGTGGGCCTTGCTCTTCGACCTCCATCCGCGACTGCGCGCGCTGCGTGCGGGTGCGGACGGCGCCGCGATCGCTGCCGCACTCGCCCTCGTCTATCCCGAAATGAAGCCGCAGCGACGGGAGCGGCTGCGGCGAGCGACGCTTCGCCAACGTGCCTACAATGTCGGGATCACGCAGCTGTTAGCATACGCGGGCCGTGCATCGAAGTGGATCGGCCGCATCGTTCCGATTCGAGATCGAGATCTCGCCCGCGCGCTGCTCGAAAGCGATCGGCCGCTGGTGCTCGTGACCTTCCACACGGGGCCCGCGTACTTGTTTTTGGCCGCGATTCAGCGCACGCTTGCTGGTCGAACGGTGTACGCAATGCACCAGAGCGAAGGTTTGCTGTTCCCCGAGATCGCGCGTCTTCTCGCGGCGCTCGAGGCGGTTTCCGTTCCCAATACCGTGATGGCGCCGCGCAAGCTGATCCGGGCATTGCGCGCCGGCCACCGGCCCATCGTGATGTTCGGCTGCGATTACGCGCCGGGCTCCTCCTCGGCCGATTTTCTCGGCTATCGGATTACGGCCGCAGAAGGTGCGCGGCTCCTGTACGAAGCGACGGATGCGGACGTTCTGTGCGCCGTGTGGGAACGAACCGGTATCTTTCCGCACGTGCGCTTCACGCGGCCGATCGCGACGCAGTCGCAAGGCCGCATAACCGGAGCGGCGCTCGTGCAAAGCATCTTTGCAGAACTCGAGCGCGTCGTTGCGCCCGCTCCGCATCGCTGGGCCGCTTGGGAGACCTTCAGCGCGAGATGTTTGGGCATCGCGGAGGCGAAGCGGCCTCTATGACTCGGCATGCCGTCCTGCCGGCGGAGGTCAAGTCGTAATGGACGCAGCGGGCAGCGCGAAGGCGACCCAAGCGAAACCGGCGCCTTCGCTTCGGGCGATCGCGACGCTCGCGGCGCTGCTCGTGCCGGCTCTCTCGTACGTCGTCTTCGTCACTGTGTTCGGCGTCAACGTGCCGTTTTACGACGATTTTGGAAAGCTGCCGATCTTCCACGATCTCTTCGTGCATCGGCTGTCGTGGAGCGATCTGTGGACCCAGCAGAACGAGCATCGGCTCACCGTGACGCTGCTGTTGCTCGAACTGCCCGTCGCCTTACTCACGCACTACGACCCGCGTGCCGCGATGATCGCCGGCGCGCTCGTTCTCGTTGGGACGGCGGCGCTGCTGGCGCGGCTTTGGCTGCAGTCGCCGGCACCCCTGTGGACCGCCGTTCCCATCGTTGCGCTGCTCTGCAGCCCCATCCAATTTGCCAATTCGCTCTTCGATTACGAGAACGTATATCTCGGATTGTTCGGAGTCGTTCTGGGCCTCTTCTTCCTCGAGGCCAGCGACAAACGGCCGCGTTTCTTTTGGTTCGCGCTGGCCTCGGCCGTGCTCACCTCGTATACCGAATTTCAAGGTCTCTTCGTGTGGTTGACCGCTATTCCGTATTTCGTTTCCGGCTCCGGAGCGGCGCGCATCCGGCGAATATTTTGGGCCATCGCGGCTCTGCTTTCCATCGCCGTGTATTTCATCGGTTATCGAGTCGGCGATGCATCGGCGACGAGCCCGCATCCCTCGCTTGCGGCGCTGCCGTACATCCTTACCGAACTCGGCGCGCTCTTCACCGGGCCCTCGTTCTCGAACGCCGCCTATTTGCCGGCCGCGCTGCTGATCGGTGCGGTCCTAGCAGTATTGGCCGGCTACGAAGTGCTCGGCGCCGTGCGGTGTTTGCCGAGCGACCCGGCGTATCGTTTGCCGCTCGGACTCTTTCTCTTCGGTCTGGTTCATATACTCATCAACGCAGCGGGACGTGCGAACCTCGGATTGGAACAGGCCGCGTCCTCGCGCTACACGAGTTACACGCTCGTCTTCGTAGCCGCCGTCTACATGCTCGCGCAGCGCGCCCGGCTCGCGGTGCCGAGTTCGCGCAGCGACGCGATTGCCTGGGCGACGATCGCGATCGTTGCCGCGCAGTGGATCGTATCGTGGACGGTTTCATTGCCGCTCGGCGCGGCGTGGGCTGCCGAACGACGCGAGGGAGCGGACGTATTCGTCAACTACGCGATGGCTTCCGATCGCGTGATCGAGCGCTATTTGTGGTGCTGCGCCGTCCCCGTCCGGCAGCGCGCGGCCGATGCCGAAGCCGATGGACTTTCCGTCTTCGCAACGCAGCGGGCAGCATCGTATCGCCGGCTCGGCATCGTTCCCGGAGCGACGGAGCCGCCGGTGCTGCCGCTGCCCCCCGTCATCGGCGCCACGGTCTCGGCCGATCAGGTCGCGGCGAAAGCGGTAACCGCGCTCGCAGCGATCTACGCCGCAGAACCCTCTCTGCAAAACCTTTTTGGTGAACCCGGCGCGACCACGGCCGCTAGCCTCATCCATTGGGCGGCCCAGGTCGTGCCCGGCGATCCCGCCGACGATCTCTACCTCGGTCCGTTTCGCGAGGTATACGCGTCCCTGGATCGACGTCTCGCGACGGGCCAACGAGAGCGGGGCGCGGCGCCTCCGCTCGGCGATGAGGCCGACGCCGGATCCGCGGAATGGAATCTGTCGTCGCCGTTCACGCGCGATCCGGCACTCGGAACGCTGCGCGTTGCAGCCGGGCTCGATCTCCCCGCGAAGTGGTACGCGAGTTCGCCGACGTTCTTCGTCGTGCCGGGGCGTTCGTACCGTTTCGCGGCCGACGTCGATGCGCGCGCCGTCTCGCGGGGCCGCGTCTGCATCTATGCAGCGGCGATGCCCTCCGGAGTTTCCATCGGGATGACCTGCGTCGAGGGCGGCAAAGCCGCGCACGCAAGCGTCGACGTCAAGGTTTCGCCGGATGCGTTTGCGCTGCGTTGGGCCGCGCTGATCGACGCCGTGCGCGTTGGTCCGGAACCGCTTTCGCTCTCCCGCATCCGCGTCGACCCACTCGCCCGCGATCCCGCGACGGTACCGGTGGACGACGATGAAGACATCGGGCTCGATACGCCCGCCGGACGCGCGCGCTGGCACCTTCCGCCGAACATGTCGCTCGACCCCGCCGCTGCGCGCGTGGCCCTGCACGGCACCGGAAAGGACAGCGGCAACCTGTACGCATCATCGAAAACGCGATCGGTGTTGCCCGGCCGGCAATATACCATTTCGGCATTCGTCGATGCGCGCTCCGCCCGGAATCGGCCGCCGTGTTTTTATCTGGCCGAGATACCATCGGGGGTGGGCATCGCAATGACGTGCGCGAAGCCCGGCAGTTCCGGCTTCTTCACGACCACGGTACGCATTCCCGTCAACGTTTGGCTCGCCCAATGGGTAGCGTTCACGAACGATACCACCGTGCCGTCGCGCAAGGATCTCACCTATAGCCACATCGCATTCGAGGCGCGCGGCCCCTAAAGGAATAGTCGCTCCAGGGTAACGTGCGCCGCGTAGGCGAACGCGCGCGACCAATGCAAAAAACCGTTCCCGCGGACGTGGGCTCCCTTTCGGCACGCCACGTCCCGGAACTCGACGGAGTCCGTGCCGTTGCCATTTGGACGGTATTGGCGGTGCATCTTTTCGAAACGCCACCGGCAAATGTGTTGGGCATTGCGATGCTGCCGGGCGTCGTACGATTCACCGTGCATCATGGATTCCTTGGGGTCGATGCCTTCTTCGTCTTGTCCGGATATCTCATAACCGGCATCCTGCTACGCACGAAACAGTTGCCGGTGCGTCAGTACTTCGCGCGGTTCTATACGCGCCGAGCGCGGCGAATTTTTCCGCTGTACTTTCTGGTCCTCGGCCTGATCACGTTGGCCGCCGGTCGCGCATACTTCCCTTTTCTCACGCTCGGAGCGCTCTTCTCGGCGAATCTGGCCGACGTCTTCCACATAGCGGTCCCCTCGCCCGCCGGCCCTTTTTGGTCGCTCGCAGTCGAGGAACAGTTCTATCTCGTATGGCCGTGGCTCGTGCTGTGGCTTCGTCGCCGGATCCTTATCTTGGTGACGATCGCGATCGTCATCCTCGAACCGATCCTACGAATTCTGACGAATGCCGACCACCTCGAACTCACGTGGTACCATTGCGACGGACTCGCCATCGGCGCGTTACTCGCACTCTTGCTAGCGTCTTGGAATGGCGATCGTCGCACCATCTGGCGCGTCATCGGCGTCCTCGTAGGCACCTTCGTCGTGCTGACGCTCGCCGCGATTCCCTACGGTGTGCTGCATGGGGGCCGGGTTGCGAATGCTTTACGGATCACGCAAGCAAGCCTGTTGTTCGGCGCGCTGGTTGCCGCCGGAGCCGGCTTCAGCGGGGCACCCGCGCTCGCACTTCTGCGTACCGGCGCCGCGAGAATTACCGGGAAACTTAGTTACTGTATTTATGTCATTCATCGTCCCTTGATCGACATCTATCAGGCGTTCGCACCGAAGGTCTATCCACAGCTGTCGCACTTCAACCCTACCGAAGCAGACGTATCCCGCGCGGTCTTCGTCTTGATTTGTGCATACGCAATTGCCTCGCTCTCCTGGCGATATTTCGAGTCGCCGATCCTGCGCGGTACCGTTACGTTTCCTCGCGTCCGAGCACGCTGAGATCGTCTGCACCGAAACCCCGCTCGATAAGACGGTCCATGCGCTCGGCGATGGCGGGTAGGAAATGCAGGAGAACCGCACCGTTCCGTGCGCTCTCGAGCATCAAGCGTACATCTTTTCTCGCCGTCACGAGCTCGAAGAGAGGCGCGAAATCGCCCTCCGCCATTTTCTTTCCACGAGACTCGAGACCGCCTTGCAGTCTGAAATGGCCCAAGAGTTCGAGCGCCTCACTCGGCGCGATGCCGCCGCCCCGGGCAAGCGCCAATCCGTCGGCGAGGCCCGCGAGCGCCGAGATGAGCACCTCGTTTCCGAACAGCTTCATCGTCGCAGCCTTGTGCGGGGTAACGCCCAAATACCACACGTCGGGAGCCAGCTTGTGCAAGTTCTCACGCACCGCATCGAACGTCTCTTGCGGCCCCGCTACGAGCATGACGCCCGCACCCGCGCGGACCATCGGGGGCGACATCATCACGGGGCCATGAAGAAACTGAACCCCGCGCGACGCGAGGCGCGCAGCTCGCTCCATCACGAGCGCCGGCGCGACCGTCGAGTGATCGATCACCACCGCACCGGGCTCGATCGCTCCGGCGAGCGTCTCCAAAAGGGCGTCGACCGCCGCATCGTCGGTCAGCATGATGTGGAGTTGCGCCGCGCCGGCCGCGGCTTCGCGCGGATCCGCAACTGCGCGGGCGCCGAAGCGCTCTAACGCTTTCGCTTTCTCAAAGGTCCGATTATATGCGACGACGGCCTCGCCGAGCGAGGCCAATCGTTCGACGAAGGCGCTGCCCATGCGCCCGGCCCCAAACCAAGCAATCATTCCTGGCCTTCCTGTACGACGACCGGGGTTCGGCGAGGCTTCGGCACGCCGGTGACGACGACTTTAGGAGCAGGCGTCGGCTGCGGGGTAAAGGTGTCGAGCGGCCCGAGCGGCGGCGTATACGAGGCATCCGGCGTTGCCGAAACCAGGGGCTGCGGCTCCCACGCGATGCTGATGGTTTTGGACGCCGCATCGAACTCGACGCGCGCTCCGAGTGCACGGGCAATCGCGGCGAGCGGGATAACCGGTTCTCCTGCGCGCAGGTACGGCGCGATGGGAAGGTCGCTGCTCGTCGCGCCGCTGCGCAAGACCGAAGATCCGATGGCGATCGAAATCGAACGCCCCGCGCGCTCCACGAGAATGATGCCCCGTAGGTCGTCCACTTGGATGCGGTCGGCGACATCGCGCAAGTACGGCTCGAGCGGCGCCATCACGACGTCGTCGCAAATGCGAGCAGGCGTCGAGCCTTCAACCGGCAAGCCGTCGATGAGCACCGTTACGAGCATCGCGCCGATCACGAAAATCCCGGCGTGGCGCGCGCGATAGCGATCTTCCGCGCGGCGGGCATCCGCTTCTCGAAAGACGGCTGCGCATTTCTCGCGCAGGCGCTCGCCTTCAACGCCATCTTTGCAATCTTTCCGCTGATGATTCCGCGGCATCTCGGGCGCGATCGCGCTCGTCGCACTGATCTGATCGGGCAAGAACCTTTTTCAAGGGCTCGCGTACGCGCTCAACCGCGCGCTCGACATCCCGCAGGGGCGCCCGCTGCTGATCGACATTCTGGTGGCGCTCGTCATGTTGCCCCTTCTCGGACTGCTCCTTGCCCTCGCTACTGCCGTGCCGCTCGTGCTTTCGTTTATCGCCGCGTACGGGCCGCTCCACACCTCGGGTATGCTCTCCCAAATTGCGGTCTACGGAACGGGTCTCGTCCTCATCTTCGTAGTAACTATGGGACTCTACACCTATCTTCCTAATCGGCGCGTAGGCCTGCGTTTCGGTATTCCGGGCGCCTCCGCGCTCTATTCGATCCACGTTAACTTCCGTCACGTCTACGGCGCACTCGGTGCTTTCGCGCTTCTCCCGATCTGGTTGTACTACATGGCGACAATTTTTCTCTTCGGCGCAGAACTCTGCGCGCAGTCGGCGGCAGCGAAGCGCCCATGCTGAAGCGCTTCGCTTCGCTTTGGACGCTCGCGCTCGCATGCATCTCGTGCGGGCTGCTTGGGGCCGGCGAAAGCCCGCTGCAGGAACCGAGCGTCGTGGTCTATCCGCTTACGACGAGCGGGCAAACACCGGCCCAAGCGGGCGGCAACGTAGCGCTCCTGCTCGCGACGAAGCTCTCCTCACTCGGCGGAATCGAGGTCAAACCGTTTACCCCTGGAACCACCCGGCCGGATTTTCTCACCGCGGCAATTGCCGCGGGTGCCGATTATTACATAACGGGATACCTGACGCCGGTCGGAAACGACGTCTCGCTCATCATCCAGATCGTGTCGGTTCAGAGCGGCAGCGTCGTCTTTAGCAATTCGGCGACCGTGCAGACGTATTCGGATGTCGTCGCTCAGGCCGATTCGCTGCACGCCGAAATCCTTCACCATGCGAGCCGCGGCTTGCCCGCGGTCACCGACGTGGCACCGGCGTCCACCTCACCGCCGATAGCCACCGGCGGAAGCGTCAACCTCACCAAAGCCCTCGGGCGCCACTCAGCGCGAGACGAAGCGGCCGCTGCGCCCTTACCGTGGGGGCTCGTGGTCAACCTCGACGGCGATGCGCCCGCAGCAGAGCGGAGCGTCGCCCAAACCGCCTTCACGGCTGCATTGCGTTCGGCAGGCTTGCAGGGCGAAATTCTGCCCGTATCGGCGGCGGATGCCGGGCACAATGCGGCCTCGCTCTGCAAAGCAAACCCGGGCTCCGTCGGCCTCTTCTCGGGTACGCTGGCGGAGCAAAAAGAAGCGATCGATTTGACGATTACCGTGGCGGGCTGCGACGGCGCAACGCTCGCCACGCAAAGCTCCACGCAGCCCACCAGCGCGAAGGGCGGTGTCAACGCAGCGATCGAGCGCGCCGCCGAAGCCGATGCCGCTGCGCTTTCGACTGCCGTCAAACCGCTGGTCGTGGCTTCCCCGGCCCCAAAAACCTAGCGTCTACTCGAATAAGCCGTCGGGGAGGTTCGTCGCGATCGTTCCGGCGGCCAGGTCGATTTTTTGGACGAAAGCCTTCACGAGCGGAACGAGCGCCCGGCCCGGATCGACGATCAAGCAATCCTGGGCCGGATAGTGCGCGACGCCCACGACGGTGCGGCCGAGCTCGGCGCCCCTTTCGTCGATCAAGCGCAACCCCACGAGGTCGGCATCGAGGTATTCGTCGGGCCCGAGCTCGACGTCGCCGGGCTCCCCGCGCACGTCGGCTCCGGCGATGGACTTCGCCGCCTCCGGAGTCTCGAAGCCGTCAAAGGCGACCAGGAGCCGGTCGTGATGGCGCCGCACGCTTCGGCAGCGCAGCCGCCGGATTTCTCCGCCGGCCGCGACATCGTAACTGCGCCCAACGCTAAACGCATTGCTGCCCGCGATCTCGCGGCACTTTAGTTCGCCGCGAATCCCGAACACGCCGGTCAGCCGCCCGATGAGGGGCCCCTCGCTCACCTGCTCGCTACGAGTCCGATGCTTGCGTCTCAGCCGCCGGCGCCGCGACGATTTCGCCCTCGCCCCGGCCGTCCTCATCCTCGTCTTCGTCGTCCTCGGCATCGACGATATCCACCGTGACCCGCCCTTCGGCGCCCGCACGTACGATCGTGCGCAGAGCCTGGGCGACGCGGCCGCCGCGGCCGATCACTTTTCCGAGGTCGTCGGGATCCACTTCGAGTTCGAGCACCGCGCCGCGCGCGTCGGGATGCAGCTCGACGAACACGACGTCGGGCTTGCTGACGAGGCGCTTGGCTAAAAATGTGAGGAGTTCGACGGCACGCGGGTGCGCGATTTCATCCGGTAAGGGATCGCGCTTGACGGGCTCGCGCCGGCGGCGCGGCCAGCCGCCGCCGGCCGGATCGGCCGTCTCGCGCGGCTCCGGCTGTCCACCGCTGCGCGGACGCCGGCGCACCGGGCGGTCATCTTCGGGTTCGATTTCATCGATGATCGTTTCGCCCGTCGCGATCGTGCGGGCACCGAGGGTAGAGCGGCGCTCTTCGTCTTCGGCGGTCTCGTCGCCGAAGAGGCCGAATTCGTCGTCGAACGCGCTCATCGTCTAGCCTTCGCCCTTTTCAGATTTTGGCCGGCGCTTGGTTTCCGAGATCGGCCCGCGCTCGACGAGCCCGCGAGCGGCCAACAGCCGCCGCACCGGATCCGAAGGCTGCGCGCCCTTTTCCAACCACGATTTGATCTTCTCTTCGTCGATGACGACGGTTTTGGGTTCGGTTCGTGGATTATAGTGGCCGACGATTTCGATGAAGCGGCCGTCGCGCGGCGAGCGGGCATCGGTAACGACGAACCGGTATGTCGGCTGTTTCTTCGCGCCCATCCGGCGCAGGCGGATCTTGACCATGTAGGTTCTAGCTCTTTCCTGTTGCTGTAGTGCCCCATCGCGCTCGGCGCGTGGGAAAATATCTTGGGCCCATCGGGGGCGAGATTTTAGCGAGCGCCCGGCAGGGTTGGCATGCGGAACTTCTTGCCGCCGCCCAGCTGCTTCATCATCTTGCGGGACTCTTCAAATTGCTTGACGAGGCGATTCACTTCGGCAACCTGGGCGCCGCTGCCCGCAGCGATCCGCCGGCGCCGGGAAGCGTTTAGCACGTCGGGCCGCCGGCGCTCCTGGCGCGTCATCGAGCAGATGATGGCTTCGATCCGATTGATGTCTTTCTCGGGGATCTCGAACTCTTTCGGCAGCGCTTTCGACATGCCGGGAATCATCTTTAAAATATCGGTCATCGACCCCATCTTGCGCACCTGGCGCAGCTGGGCGAGGAAATCGTCGAGCGTAAAATCGTTCTTACGAAACTTCTCTTCGAGTTCTTTGGCCTGTTCGACCGAATACAGATTCTGGGTCTTCTCGATGAGCGTGAGGACGTCGCCCATGCCCAGGATTCGCGAAGCGAGCCGATCGGGATAGAACGGCTCGAGCGCCGAGAGCTTCTCGCCGACGCCCACAAACTTGATTGGAGCGCCGGTGATCTTGAAGATCGAAAGCGCCGCGCCGCCGCGAGCATCGCCGTCCATTTTCGTGAGGATGATGCCCGTGATGCCAAGCCTGGAATCGAAGCCCTTGGCCACGTTCGTGGCTTCCTGGCCCGTCATGGCGTCGGCCACGAAAAGGATCTCTTTGGGTGACGTCGCGGCCTTGATCTTCTCGAGCTCGTCCATGAGCGCTTCGTCGATCTGCAGACGTCCCGCGGTATCGATGATGACGGTCGGGATGCCGAGCCGCTTCGCTTCCGCGACGCCGCGCTGGGCAATGCCGACGGGGTCGTTCGACGTTTCGCTGTAGACCGGTAGATCGATCTGCTTGCCCAGCGTCTGCAGCTGCGCGATTGCGGCTGGGCGATAGACGTCGGCCGCAACGAGCAGCGTGCGCCGGCCCTGCTCCTTGAGGCGCAGCGCGAGCTTGCCGGCGTGCGTCGTCTTTCCCGAGCCCTGTAGACCGACGAGCATGAACGTGGTGGGCGGTGCATCCGCGAAGGCGAGCCGCGCCTCCGAGCCGCCCATCAGCGCGACCAGCTCTTCATGGACGATCTTGATGACGGATTGTGCCGGCGTCAGCGACGCCAGCACGTCGGCCCCGACGGCCTTCTCTTTGACCGCGTTGACGAAATCTTTGGCGACGGAAAGATTGACGTCGGCTTCGAGCAGCGCGATGCGAACTTCGCGCGCTACTTCGTTCACGTCGGATTCCGTGAGCCTGCCGCGGCTCCCAAGCCGTTGGAAGATCGCGCCGAGACGTTCGCCTAAGGCTTCGAGCAAATTAGCGGGCCCCGCGCATTACGACTTCGGCGCGGTCTCGTCGATTTTGGTAACCGCGTCGCCGACCGTCTTGATTTTTTCGGCTTCTTCATCGGGGATGTCGATGTTGAACTCGGTCTCGAAGGCCATCACGAGCTCGACTTGATCGAGCGAATCGGCTCCAAGATCGTCCGTGATCGACGCCTCGGGCGTCACTTCCGCTTCATCGACGCCGAGTTGCTCGACGATGATCTTCTTCACCTTATCGAAGGTGGTGCCAGTCGCTTCCGCCATGGATCTCCTACATACGCGCTCGCGCGCGCTTCACATAAACGCGCACTGCGCGCCCTTTTTACATAGACGCGCTCTGCGCGTCCTTTACCTAGACGCGCTCTGCGCGTCCTTATTCTACGCGCCCGCGCGCGTCCTTTACCTAGACGCGCCCTGCGCGTCCTTTACCTAGACGCGCCCGCGCGCGTCCTTTAGCCGGTCACATCAAAAAGCCGCCGTCGACGACGATCGTCTGACCGGTAACATACCGCGCGGCATCGGAACACAGAAACGATACGACTCCGCTCACGTCTTCGGGCGTACCCGCGCGACCGAGCGGTATGGTTGCGAGATAGTGGGCCCGCGCCTCCTGGGGCATCGATTCCGTCATGGCAGTCTCGATGAGGCCCGGCGCGACGGCATTGACTCTTATGTTCCGCGACCCCAATTCCTTTGCTACCGACTTGGCGAGGCCGAGCAAGCCCGCTTTGGAGGCCGAATAAGCGGCTTGGCCGGCATTTCCGGCGATTCCGACGATGCTCGAAACGAGCACGATTGCGCCCCCACGCTGCTTCATCATCGGCCGCGCGACCGCGCTCACCAGGTAGAACGCCGACTTAAGATTCGTGTCCAGCATCCGATCGAGATCCGCCGGTTTCGCGCGCACGATCAAGCCGTCGACGGCCTGGCCGGCGTTGGCGACCGCAATGTCGATCGAGCCAAAACTTTTGTGAACCGCGGCCACGAGTGCGTCGACGGCGCCCGCATCGGAAACGTCGGCCGGATGAATCTCAACCCGAGCGCCGGGGGCCGCCGCGCGAATCTGGGCAGCCGTTTCCTCGAGCGCGCCGATATCGCGCCCGACGATTGCGACGTGTGCGCCCTGGCGAGCGAGATCGACGGCGATGGCGCGGCCGATGCCGCGAGAAGCTCCCGTGACGAGCGCCGTCTTTTCTGTAAGATCGGGACGACGTGCCCCCCGATCCCCGCCGGGCCCGGATTCCCGGGCCCCAGGCTCCGAACTCATCGGGCGGCTTCCGGCGCAAGGCTCGCGAGCAGCTTTTCGACGCCTCGCTCGTCGCCGGCGTGCGTGGCCTTCGGAGCGCCCGGCAGCCGCTTGAACAGCGGCGCGAGCACCGCGGCACCGCCGAACTCGATGATCCCGTCCAGATTCTCGGCGACCAGACGCTCGGCGGTTTCGTGCCAGCGAACGACGTCCGTGACCGACCGGATCAGATTCGCGCGAATTCCCTCGACCGTGGTGTACGGCTGAGCATCGACGTTCGAAACAACCGTGAAGGCAGGAAGGCCGATCTTGGCCCGCTCTACGAACGGCGCGAACCGCTCGGCTGCAGGTAGCATCAGTTCGCTGTGCCAGGCGCCCGAAACATTGAGCGCCACCACCCGCTTGGCCCCTGCCTCGAGCGCGAGTTCCGACGCTCGGGAAACCGCCGCCGCGTCGCCGCTGATGACGATTTGCTCGGGAGAATTGAAGTTCGCGAGCCGGACCCGGCCGGCATCCGCAGCGCCCTCCGTAGCGAGGCGCACGTTGTCGACCGTAAGCCCGAGAACCGCCGCCATGGCGCCTGGGGCGCGTTCGGCCGCGTCTTGCATGGCCAGGCCTCGCTCGCGGACGAGTTCCAGCGCGTCCTCGAAGGCCAGCGCGCCGGCAAGCGTTAGACTGCAGTACTCGGCAAACGAATGGCCCGCGCTCGCCACGACCGGCAGCGCTTCGCCCGCCGCTGCCGCCAGCGCGTAGTTCGTTACGAAAATCGCCGGCTGCGCGAACTTCGTCTCGCGCAGCTTCTCTTCGGGGCCATGCCTGGCGATCTCGTGCAAATCGTACCCGAGCACCCGCTCCGCGCGCCGAAACAGATCGGCAGCCGCCGGCGAAGCCTCAACGATCCCCCCGCCCATTCCGACGCTCTGCGACCCCTGCCCGGGGAAAACTACGCCGAGTCTCAAGAACGCTGCGTGCTCACAGGCGGGTGCCGAGGCCGTCCCAGCGCCACGCAACCGAACCCCACGAGAGGCCGCCGCCGAAGCCGGTAAACAGGATCAGATCGCCTGGGGTGAGCGTGCCGCGCTCGATCGATTCCGAGAGGGCGATCGGAATGGAAGCGGCCGACGTGTTGCCGTAGTTTTCGATGTTGACGATGACTTTCTCGCGCGCGACCTCGAGTCGCTTTGCCGCCGCTTCGATGATGCGCAAATTCGCTTGGTGCGGAATGACCCAGTCCACGTCTTGTGCCGTGAATCCCGAACGTTCCAGCACGATCTTTGAGGTCTCGACCATTTTCGTCACCGCGTATTTAAAGATCTCGCGGCCGGCCATCTGCACTTTACCTTCGCCCGCTGCGAGCGCGGCTTCGGTCATGGGATGGCGCGACCCGCCGGACTTCACGCAGAGCAATTCCGGATTACTACCGTCGGCCCCGAGCTCGCAGGCGAGATAGCAATCCGAATCGTAGCCGGTTTGCTCGATGATCGTGGCGCCCGCGCCGTCACCGAACAAGATCGACGTGCCGCGATCCTTGAAATTCATGATGCGCGAGAGCGTTTCGACACCCACGAGCATTACGCGCTTGAAGATGCCCGAGCGAACGAGCCCGGAAGCGACCGGCAGTGCATAGATGAATCCGCTGCAAGCGATCTCGATATCGAACGCCGCCTTGCCGACGACGCCAAGGTTAGCCGCCACGATGCACGCGGTAGCGGGAAACTGATAATCCGGCGTACACGTCGCTACGATGAAACAGTCGAGGTCGCTAGCCCGCAGGCCGGCACGCTGCAGAGCATGCTCCGCTGCTCGGGTCGCGAGATCGCTCGACGCCTGATCTTCCGCGGCATACCGACGCTCACGCATGCCGGTACGTGTGACGATCCATTCATCGGACGTATCGAGGATGCGCTCGAAATCGGCGTTGCTCATCACTCGATCGGGCACGTAGTGCCCGACGCCCACGATGCGGGCGCCGTAGGAGCCCGCACGCCCGTTACCGCTCATGCTACTCGTGGTTGTGGCCGGCGTGTTTATCCTTGATCTGCACGACTTGGCGCCCATCGTACATGCCGCAGTTGCCGCACACGAAATGCGGCAGCTTCGACTGGTGGCACTGCGGGCATTCCACGGTGGTCACGGGCGAAAGCTTCCAGTTGGCGGCCCGGCGGCTGCGCGTTTTGGAGCGTGGGGTTTTCCATTTGAGATTGGCCATGTGTCGTTCTTCTTACTCCGGTTGCGGGCAGCGGCAGGCGCCGTCCCTCTTAAGGCCACAGTCCGCACAAAGTCCCTGACAATCCTCGCGGCATAGGATCACGTACGGAAGCGCCGAGTCGATGAGTTGGCGCACGAGGTCTCGCACATCGAGTTCGTCACCCGAGAGCACGTTGCTCTCGCTGAGCGGGTCTCCCAGTTCTGCCGCCGGCTCGAAGTTCTCGTCGATTTCGAGGCTAAGCGGATAGCTGACTTCGTCGAGGCAACGAGCGCACTCGCCCTCCCCGATGACCTCGACCGTTCCCCGAAGTTCGAGCCCTTGGCCGATCCGGCGAATCACGAGCGAAACGCCGGCCGGTTCGGTAAACCGAAACGAAGCGAAGTCGGGCAAGGCCAGGCTGTCGTGAACCTTCAGTTCCCGGCCCGTCTGCAAAACGCCGCCAATATCGATCGTCGTGCGAGCGTCTTGTTTTTGAGTTCGGGGCGGTGGACCCCCCGATGCCACCCCTCGCCGCACTCGCGGCTCGTCTCCATTATTATCATCGCTAGGGTGCATTGGGCGGTCCTCGGTGGATGATGCGCGCGAAGGGCTAGGCCGGATGGCCTGGGCCCTCGAGGGCAACCCCCCTATGATAGGTCGCTCCTACCCCCTTGTCAACGCGGTTGGTGGTCGCGAGTGAGCGGCAACCACACGAAAGGGGAGCGCTCACTTGAATCTCAGCGGCATCACGTACGGGCCCCAAATCGCGGCGGCGGCAGCGGCCCACGGGCTCGATCCGGCGCTATTGGCGGCCGTTGCCGCCCAGGAGACGGGCGGCCCGGGGAGTTCGTCCGGGCGCAATATCGTCGGCGATGCCGGCCATGGGCACGGAGTTTTCCAAATCGACGACCGTACCTGGGATTTCGCGAAAACGCCGGCCGCCATGGATCCCGCCAAAAACGCCGATATGGCCGCCTCGATTCTGGCGGACAACCTGCAACGCTACGGAGGCAACGTGCACGAAGCTCTTTCGGCCTACAATTCCGGCTCGCCGACGTCGACCGGCACGACCACGACCTGGGGCGACGGTGCGACGCTCGGCTATGCGGATTCCGTCATGCGCCATTACGACGCGCTCTCCGGCGACATGGGCGCGCAAGTCTTGGCCGATCAAAACGAGACCTCGAGTTCGGTGAACCAACTCGCGAGCTACGCCGCAGCAACTACTCCGCAGGCACCGGCCTCCGGTTCCAACTCCAACATCGTTTCTTCGGCGGTCCCACTGCAGGCGACGTTTACGCCGCCCCCGCCGATTTCGTATACGAGCTCGGGTTCCCAAGGGGCAGCAAGCATCGGGGCCGACGGCGATAAGCAACTCGGGAGCCTGCTCGACGCCAGCGACGGACTTTCAGATTCCGACGGCGGCGAGGGCTAGTGATTTCATCCCGTGCGCGTGATTACGATGTAACCTATCCCCTTCACCGGCTCACTTAGGAGATCGCGAGCGACATGAATATCATCAGCACTTTTGCAGGCGGAGCCGCCGGCGCGCTGACCGGCCTACTCTCGGGCGGACCGCTCGGCGCAGCGCTCGGTGCCGTCAGCGGAGCAGTCAGCAACAGCAATAGCCCGAGCGGCGGAGTCAACATCGCTCCGAATACCGACCCGACTATTGCGGCGCAACAGAACGCGAATCAACAATACGAGTTCGACAACTTCTTGCTGATGGAACAAGAGATGAATCATCAGCTCGCGATGCAGCAGCAGTCGCAGGCTTTCAACGACGTCGAAGACGAGAAGACCGAACAAATGCGAGAGACCAACACGCTGCGCGAAGTCGCGATGAAGCAGCGCGAGGCCGACGACAAGATCGTGAAGGAATTCATCAAGACTGCCGGCGGCGAATAACCGTGATCGGCCCTATGCAAACAATCGCGCAGCCCTCGCCGCCAAAAGCGGCGGGGCCTGCGCCCGAAGCGCCGCTCGACGAGACTGCGGATTCGGCCCCGGATACCGCAGCTCTGATGGCGGACGCATTCTCAAGGCACATCGAGTACGCGCTCGTGGCGCAGCAGACGCGCCAGCAAGAAGCGCAGATCAAGCTCGATCAGATGAAGACCGAGTTCAACGATTCCGAACAGGAGCGCGCCGAACTGATTCGCGAGATGAACGCGCTCCGGGACATGGCGCTCGAACAGGCAAAAAAAGACGACGAGGTCCTCAAGAAGTATATCGCGATGATCTAAGGTCGTCGCCTGGCAGTCCCTTCGTTACGAGTGCTGGAGGTTGTCCGTGCGAAGAATCGTTCCGATGTTTCTTAGTGTTCTGGCCGCTTTCGCCATCCCGCGACCTGCGATCGCACACGAGTGCTTCGGCATGCTCGATTATGAGATAGCTTCCGGCGCGTGCGCCGGCACGAGCCGCGACGCGACGCGAATTCTCGCTCAAGTCGGCGAAAGTACGGCTGCGCCGGGGCAGGATGTCGTCGAAGGTCCCCCGCCCCCTCGGCCGGTTCATTTCGGAAGTCCCGGGCGGGTGTTCGCTGAAAGTTTCGTCGATGTTGCGATGGAGCTCACCGTCGACTATAGCGGGCCGACGATCGAACCGCACGTTCTCGCTACGCACCTGGTCCCTTCCGATGGAAAGACGCGCGCCGGACTCGAAAGCACCTTCAATCAAGAAGTGTACCTCTTCGATCATCTGCGGGGCGGCAACTATACCAACAAATTCTTTCTTCCCGATACGCGCACGTACTTCGTAGAAGTCGCGTATGCGGTTTTCGATGGAGAAACGCTGCCGCCGGACGGTTCGCGGAATATACTCAACCAGCAATTCATAGGTCAGATGATGCGCCAACCGATTGACACCTTCACGCCGCCGTATAAGGAATATTATCGAGAGCGCTACATCATCAACGGAGTAAACATCGAGCTTCTCGCAACCTATTTTCACGAGCATCACGATGCGGCCGGCATGCGAATGCTGCGCGCAGAGGCACGACAGGCACTCATCACCGACCTTGGGCTCGACCCGGCAAGCTTCAGCCTGAAGCAGATCATATGCTCGATCCGAGCAGGGGTCGGCAAGTCGTGTGACGCGCGGCTGCAGCCGCAGGACCACCCGCTCTAAAGAGTTCGCGGCCGAAAGGCGCGCGATGTGGCTCCCCGAAGGAATCGCGGAGCGCTAGCGGAATCAGCTTCGGTCGCCGCGTCGCGTGGGCCATTAGCTCAGTTGGTTAGAGCGCATGCTTGATAAGCATGAGGTCCCTGGTTCGAACCCAGGATGGCCCACCATCGCGCCGGCGGTGATCCGCCTGAGCGGGGATGTAGCTCAGTTGGTAGAGCGCCAGCTTTGCATGTTGGATGCCAGGAGTTCGAGTCTCCTCATCTCCACCAGAAACGAAAACGCCCGAGCCGTATGGCTCGGGCGTTTTGTTACTTACTTAAGGTCTTCGTTGCTTACTTCGCGCAGGCGAACGACGAGTTCGAACCGGAAGTGCACGGCGGCACTGTCGAGGTCGTTCCGTGCGTCGTGCCGGCAACGATGCCTGCGATCGCTGCGGGGATGAAGAACAGGAACGGAGAGACGCCGCGCCCTGCGACCGACGAGGGAATGACCTGTGCCACCGTAGCGGGGGCCTCTGGGACATCGGGCGTTACGACGACCGGCGTTACGGGCTCAACGTTGGTAGCCTGAACGTAGCTGACCGGCTTTTTTCTCTTATGGTACGCCACGACCTGATGATGCGGGACCTGTGCGATCGCCGCATGCTTCAGGAGCGAAATATTTCCGCACACCTGCGGAACGTAGACAACGTTTCCGTCGGAGAGTGCTACGCGCCAACCCATGATCGTTGACGTCATCACTGCGTTCTTCACAGCGTAGACCGAGCCGCGGCGATCACCGGACATCGCATCGACGTGACGCGGCAGCTTAACATAGACGGCTTTGCCATCCAGCAAGTTGCTCCGGAATTCCTTATACTCTGCCGGCGTCAAACCAATACGCGCTGCCGCATCGGCAAAGAGCTTCGAATGCTCCTGAGTAGCATTCCATACTTCTTCAGCAGACGCAGGCGACGGCGACATGAGATGGTCGACATACATATTGACGATCATATGGTTTGTGGCTTCCGTAAGTGAGGGTGGCTTTCCTAGTTATAGAGGGTTAGGATCGTAAAGAATAGGGTACGCCAGGCTCCTCAACTAGGACTAAGGTCCCGGTTCTGAAGCGTTTACTGGACCCGCAAGCGGCTGCCAGGTACTTGGCGGTCACCAAGACAAGCTTGGCGCGCTCGAGCAGTTTGCGCGGCGATATGCGGGACGGCGCCTCGAAACGCTCTCTGGGCCATACGAGCGCCGCCGGGACCTCGACGATCCGCCGGCCCGACTCGATGCACGCGGCGATGGCCCAGGTGTTGAATTCCCCAATGACCGTTTTCGAGAATAACTCTCGAAGCAGCGCGGTGTCGTAAGCCCGCACCATCCCCGTAAACGTGCGCAAGCGGCCCCCGGCGCATCGCGATAGTATCCAATTTGCTCCCCGGCTCGCGACGAGCCGGTCCAGCGGGACGTTGGCGACTCGGCCGCCGCGCATATACGGTGAAGCGATCGCTACGTCGGCCCCGGTCGTCGTCTTGGCGCGCATGAGCCGGCCCGCGATTTCCGGCTCGTAACTTAAATCCGCATCGAGATACACGACCGTCGCGTTGAGGGCCGCCTCCGCACCGGTTTTCATCGCCGCGACCAGACCTCGATTGACCGGATGCGTCACAATCCTCAGAACCCCCGGTCGCGCCGCCGAGAATTCCTTTAGGACCCTTGGCGTACCATCGGACGAGCCGTCGTCGACAACGATCAATTCCCAGTCAAAGCTTCGATCGGCCATCAGCGTGGCTACCACCCGCTCGAGCACGACGCGGAGAGTGTCCCCTTCGTTAAATGCCGCGAGGACGATCGAGGCGGAAACCCGTTCCATCTTGTATGTCTCTTGCAAACCAATTCTCACAGCGATGCCGTCCGGTGGCGATATTAACCAAGAACTGGGACCTTTGGCCCAATGCCCTTTCCCTTCGTTGCTCCCTTTAGGCCTCTTCATTTTTATCATTGGCTGATACTATCGTGCAAGAATGTTGACCACGCAGCCCAACATGGATAGCGGGGCTCTTCCGATTCTCAAGCCGCGGCCCAAGCCGGCGCATTTCGGCGCGGGCTGGTCGTTCTTTCTTTTTGCGGTCGACCTTGCGGCCGCGTTCGGCGCGGCCTATTGCGCCCAGCTCGTTACCCGCCAAGATCTCTCGGCGTTGGCTTCCGTCCCGGAAGGCTTGCAGACCGTCGCGTTCGCGAGCCTGCTCTGGATTCTGGCTTTCGAGCGGATCGGCATGTACCGGCGCTCCTTCTCGTTGACGCCTAGAGACGAAGTATATGCGTCGCTCGCCGCATCGATTCTCTCCGTGTCGCCGGCGCTCGGCATCTTCGTTTTCGACCCCGTTTTGCGGCCCTATCGGGACACGTTGATCCTGGCAGCTTTTTTCGCGGCCATTGCCGTGAGCCTCGCTCGTTACGCCGCCCATGCCGGCCGGCGTTGGCTCGTCCCGCGCACGCCGCGCCGCATCGCTGTAGTCGGTGCCCCGGCCCGGGTGCGAGCGCTGCCTTCGGACCTCTCGCTTTTCGAGAACGATCACGTCCTGCGGATGCCGATCGACGCGTTCGACGACGATTTGGCAAGCGCAATGCTCGATGGGAAAGTTTCGGAAATTCCTTGGCTGAAAACGGCGATCGAACGCGGTTGCGACGAACTGATCATTACGGAAGCTCTGCCGCCGAATATCATGCCGGAACTGCTGCGCATCACCGAGACGCTGGGCATCAAGCTCGCCTTCGCTCCGATGCGCATCCGGCCGTACGCCTGCGATTTTTCCGTGCGCCGCGACGGCGGCCTCGCGCTGCTCTATCCTCGCCGCCTTGCAATCTGCACGCCGGGCGCCGATGCGGCACGTCGGGTCTTCGATCTGACGCTCACCGTTCCGGTCGTCATCCTCATTTCCCCGATTCTCTGCGCGATTGCGCTTGCGGTGTACCTCGATAGCGGCGCTCCGATTCTCTATCGACAAACGCGAACCGGCCGCGGCGGCAAGCCCTTCGAGATCCTCAAGTTCCGCACGATGACGGTCAACGCCGAGTCCGATTCGGGGCCGGTTTGGGCAAAAAAGGGCGAATCCCGCACCACGCGCGTGGGACGCCTGTTGCGACGCACGAGCCTCGACGAGCTGCCGCAATTCTTCAACGTGATGCGCGGCGATATGTCTCTGGTCGGTCCTCGGCCCGAGCGGCCTTTTTACGTCGAGCAATTCCGCAAGATGCTGCCGCGCTACGAGGAACGCCATCTCGTTCGTCCGGGCATCACCGGCTGGTCGCACATCCACATGAAGCGCAACGTGGATACCTCGGCAATCGGCGAGCGCCTCAGCTACGACCTGTTCTACTTAGAGCACTGGTCGATCTTCATGGACATTCTCATCCTTTGTAAGACGGCCGCCGAGTTTCTCTTTCACTCCGCTGCGTGACCGTACCCCACGTGGAGGCACACGCCGGCCCCATCGCAGAGGCTAAACCTCCGAAGCTTCTGCGCAAGATCCTCCACACATTTGCGACCCTCGCATTCGGTCAGGGATCGTCGATCGTCGCGGGAATAGCAACCGCGCACGCATACGGTCCTTCCGGTAAAGGCATCCTCGCCCTCGCCCTGATCTTACTGACGTTCGCAGTGACGACGGCCGACGGCCTGCGCACTGCCGTCGCGTTTCAAATCGGGCGTGAGAAGCGCGAGCCGCAAGACGTTTGGGGAACGGCGCTGCGCCTGATGCTCGCCATAGCGCCCGTCGGCATGGGTTTCTTTCTGGTCCTGTGGCATTTCTCGCCGGGTCAAATCGCGTTTTTGTTCGTGGCCCTCGCGTTTCCGTTCGCCCTCTACGTTCAGGCGGCGGGCGTCCTCTACCAGTTGCGCGACCGCGTGGAAAAGATCAACGTTCAGAATGCCGCTACGATCGGCGGCGGCATTTCGCTCGCAACGCTGGTCCTCGTCGTGCTCTTTCACGTGCCGGTCGCCGGTGTTCTCTGGGCAACCGGAATCGCGTATGCGCTCGCCGCGATCTGGGCGGCATCGGGCGTTGGGCAGCTCATCGGCGGCCGCCCGAACCTTCGCGCGAAGGGTCTCCTGCGCGAACAGCTCATCTTCGGATCGAAGGTCTCGCTCTCGTCGAACGTTACGCTGCTCGCCTTACGCGTTGACGTCTTCATCGTCGGCGCGCTGCTCACGCCGACGCTGCTCGGTATCTACACGCTCGCACTCGCCACGGGCGAAGTACTATACAACGTGAGCCGGGCGGTTCTGTGGTCCACGACGGGTCAGATCGCTACGCTCGAGTTCGGAGCTTCGGCCGCACTTTGTGCGCGCGCCGTACGCTCGCTCGTTGCGCTGCAGTTCGTCATCGCGCTCGTGATGTTCGCTGCCGGTCCTTGGCTGATAACGGTGGTCTACGGCGCACGCTTTGCTGAGTCGGGCAGCGTGCTGAGGCTCTTCTTACCCGGCATCATCTTCTACAGTGCGGACGGGCTGCTCTCGTACTTTATCGCGGTCAAAGCGGCGCGCCCCGGTATATTGCTCGCGATGGAGTGCGTTACACTGGTCCTTACGGCGGCCATTACCTATTTCGCGATTGCGCGCATCGGTATCTATGCCGGAGCGCTCGCTCACACGGTCGCATTTCTCGTCTCGTACGCGGTAAAGACGTCGATCTTCATGCGTCTGAGCAAGGTCGGATGGCGCGAGATCTTCGTGCCGAGGTGGGCGGATTTTGCCGGACTACTTCGGCCCGCCCGCGGGGCCCCCGCGACGGATTAGCTCGTACACGGCGTTGGTGTAAAACGTCTTGCTGGTGCCCACGCGAAAATCATCGGCTTCCGCCTGATGGAGCGCGTCGCATCCATATTCCGGCGCAGCTTTGAGGCACTGCACGGCATCCACGAACCACAGCGTGTCGTAGGGCGGTAAAGTGGCAAAGGCGGCCTTAGCTTGGGCCGGCGATGCGATGTCGATTGCCGAAAGGAGGTAGCGATCCGAGCGGTTTGGACGCGGAAACGGGACGACGCGCACGTTGCCGTGGAACTGCCGCTCGAAAGCCGGAAGATTATCGCTCGTGTAGATTGCAATGAGATCGCCCGGCCGTGCGTGCGCTTCGAGATACTCTGCGACCCGTATCCAGTCGCCGTTCTGCGCGAGAAATCGGTATTGGGAAATCACGGAGGCGAGGGTCATGATCGTCAGGACCGTGACCAGAATCTGCTGCGGCACGGGCGGGTTGGCCGTACTCGAGCGCAAGAACGCGTACACCGCCACGGCCACCGGCACGAAGAGTGCGATATAGTAGCGGTCGTTGAGGCTTTCGCTCAGCCCGGCGGACACCGCCACATACACGAACTCGATCGCCGCAGCGGTCGCTATGGTAGCCACGAGTTTGCGCGTCCAATTCGGTTGCGACCACACGCAGCAGGCCGCTATGACAAAGGCGAGGGCGAGGTACAACAAATGCTCGAATGAACTCTCGTCCCCCGGTCGATAGAGATGTGGGATGAGAAACTCGAGCCACGGGTGCAACGACGCTCGATAAATGAGGTTAAAATGCGACGACGTAGCGGGTATGTAGCCCACGGCTTGCCCGCGCGCGAGGCCGACGAGCGGCAGCGCCGCGACGGCGATCGCGACGCCGTACAAGACGTAGGTGCGTAGCACGGTCCACTGAGCGCGAACCAAAAGCGCGCATCCGAACCCGACCAGCATGAAGCCCAAAAAATACTGCACGTAGATCCCGGAAATCGCGAGGAGCAGAAAACCAATCCTTGCCCTCTTTGAGTTTCCGTTTGCGAAGCCGTAATCGAAACACAGGTAGAGCAGCGCCGAAAGTAAGAGCGCGAAGGAATACAGCCGAATTTGCAACGCGGCGACCAGGACGAACGGATTGATCGAGGCGAGCAGCGCGAACGGGATCGGATCCCTGCGCGGGGCCACGCGCTGCGCGATCTTCGCGAGCGCAAAAAAGAGCCCCGTCGCACATAATAACGAAAAGAGCCGCGCGAACCAGATCGACATGTTGACGGCACGCCAAAGCGCCAGGATGACGAAGTACAGCGGCGCCTGCAGCTCGTAGGTAATCGCGCGATGAAAGGCATATGCGGCGCCGTGCGCCGTCGTGGCGAGCGTGTATTCCTCATCGGCCCACGTGCCGAAGTTGCTCGCGACCCAGAGAAGCACGAGAAAGTACGCTAGCCCGGCTACCAGCAGCCTTCGCCTGTCGGCAACCACCTATGGCGCTCTGCGACCGATGGCCCGGATGGCCGGCTTGAGACCGCGCCACGCCTGCCGGGCGGCGGCGGCGAGCCGTGCGGCGCCGGGCATCTCTGCGAGCTGCGCGAGCGCGACGAGCGCTACATCGAAAAAGCGGAATCGAATCGTCTGCGCCTCGGCCAATTTTTCACGCGCCGTAGCGTACCGCTGCGTGCGCAGGTCGTCGACGGCAGCTTCGTAGACGTGCTGCCGACGGTGAGCCGCGTACACCCCGGCAAGGCCGGCAGGGTAGCGTTCGGGATGCTCGGCGATCAACTCGCCGAGCTTGACGTTGCCGTAGTTGATCCGGCCGGGATTATCGGACATGCTCCCGGCGTGGCGATGGTAGGTCATCATCACGCGGTCGATCGCGAGCGCATTGCTTACCTTCAACACCCGAAGATACCATTCGATGTCCTCGGCGACGGAAAAGTTGCTGCTGCTTGGAAGATCGGGATCGAAGAATACGCCGCTCGTCATCACGAAATCGCGCCGCACGAACGCAGCCGAAGGGGCGATGAAGTTTTTCGCCGCCAGGGCGCGTGCGAGCGGCTCGCGTTCGAAGAAGAGCACGGCCGGGCACAGTCGCCGGCCGCGAGCATCCTGGAACGCGGGGCAGGCAGCGAACCTCGAGGCGCCCGTAATCGTTCCGCCGATTTCCGTGCAATGGTCGGCGAAGATAAAATCCACGTCGGGACGCAATTCGTGAGCGGTGCGCGCGAGCGCGAGCATCTGAGAATTCCAGTGATCGTCCGCATCGCAAAAGGCGATCCAGTCGCCCATGCTCTGGCGAATCCCGGTGTTCCGTGCGGAGGCGACGCCGCCGTTGGGCTGCCGGATCACGCGCGTGCCGAGGTTGCTTGCAACCGCAGCCGTGTCGTCTTGGGAACCGTCGTCGACGACGACGATCTCGTAAGGCGGCTCGCTTTGCGCGCGGATCGCTGCGATCGCCTGCGTGATACGTTTGCTTTCGTTATACGCCGGGATAACGACGCTGATTCTAAAGGGGTTAGCCTCCACGATATGCGTGCGGGCGGACGAATGCCGGCATCGGCGGAGCGTCGTGTTTTCCAAAACCGATCGGGCGCGGATTGTAGACATTCAGCGCCATGAGCACGAGCGAATGCATGAACCAAACGAATTTAATATTCAGCGGATCCAAAAATACCGCCGAGATGGCCAAGCCGATGATCGCGCCTTCACAGGCGAGGCGGATACCATAAAACCCGCTCGTTTTCGGGATGATTGAGAGCTGACGGAAACTCGTGTACCAGCACGCGGCCACGAGCAGCCCTCCTACGATGCCGAGGTCGATCAGCGATTCGAACACGATGCTATGGCCCGGCCGGTGCCAGCCCGGGAAGTTGCGCATATACGTCTGCAACAGATTCTGATCGTAAATCGTGGGAAACGCGTCGAGCCCGGAACCGAGCAGCCAGTGATCGGAAAACGAGTGCATCCCCGTCCTCCAGATTTCCGTGCGCCCGCTGCCGTCGGCCACGCTCGGCTCGAAAAGCCGGTTTAGGATGTTCGGGAAAAATGCCAACGAACAGAGACTGAGGCCACCGAGCGCAAGGGTCGTGAGCCGGTTTTTCCCGCGGACCACGAAGTACAGAAAAATCGCAACTACGCCGCACAGGGCTTCGCGAGAACCGTTGACGGAGACACCGGCGATGAAGATCAGGGCCGCGATCGTGCACGCTACGCGTAACCAGAGCTGCTTGCCGTAGAACATGCCGGCGAACGCAAAGGCCATCGGCGCGACGAACGAGCCGCCGAGGTAGTTCACGTCGATCGTAAAGCCGTTGTGGCTAAGGTCCAGACGATTGTTCCCCGAGAACGACACGGCCCCGTGGATGAACTGGTTGAACGCGAAGATTCCCGCACCGACGCTGCTGAGTACGAAGATCGCGAGAATGGTCTTGAATTCTCGCGCCGTCACGGGATACGTCGCGAGCAGCGTCATCATGACGAACAGCATGAACACCGAGCTGAGCTTCTTTATACTATCGTCCAGGGCGACCGACCAAAGGAGCGTCAGCGCGCAATACGCTACGAGCGCGAGCCAGAAATACCAGGAACGGTGCGGCACGTTCACTTTGCGCAGCCGAAGCATTCGCAGCGACATCGCCGCAAGAGCGGCGAATCCGATGATGCGCACGAGCGATGCCGCGCCCGAAACCGAGAAAAGCGCATCGAAGGGCGAAAGAGCGATGTACCCGCCCAGCGGGAACACGACGGGATAGCGAACCGCACAAAAGATGCAGATGGGAGCGAGCGCAAAGACGACGACTTTGGACCAGCTGATGTTGCCGAGATCACCCTGCGCTTGCGAAATCGTCACGGCGGCAATGTACAAGTAAAACGCACCGCCCAGAACGATGGCCGCCTTCAAATAAGGGAACGCCGTCGCGGCGTCCCGCAAGCGCCCGGCTGAGGTCACGTCGCGGCGACCGCCCGACGCAAGGTACGCACCAGCGTATCCTCGCCGTCACCCTTCGAGCAGACCGCATTCGCGCCCGAAATCACGCAGGTCGCCGCAAACATCGCGTCGTTCGATTCCGAAAGCGCGATAAGCTGGGCCGAGCGGGCTACGTCGCGAATGCGGCAGAGCGCCGTCGGGCCGCTACGCTCGAGAAAATCGACGTCAACGAAGATTGCCGCCGGATCGTGCGCGGTGATGTCGCGCCCATCGATACCCGGACTCGTGGCGATCACTTCTAAGCCGGCGTTCGAGAGAACGCGCTGCAGATACGGCACGAAGATGGATTGGGGCTCGATGAGATACGTACGCATAACGCCCTTCTTAGCTCACGATTCCGTTTCGGACCGCGTAGACCGCAACGCCCGAACGAGCACTGACCTTAAGCTTGGCCAGAATGTGGCTAACGTGATTCTTAACGGTCTTTTCCGACAACGACAGGCGGTTGCCTATCTCCCGGTTGGAAAGCCCGTCGGCAATGAGGCGAACGATCTCGAATTCGCGCCCGGAAAGGTCGCTCGCTTCCGTGCGCGTCGAACGGCGCCGGAGCATCGCTCCCGCTAGACGCGGATCGGCGTAATAATCGCCGCGGGCGATCGTATGGATGATTTCGATCATCATCGAGGGGCTCGTGTCTTTCACCACGTACGCGGCAGCCTTTGCGGCGAGCGAGCGCTGCATCACACGAGAGCGATTCTGGGCCGAAAGCACGCAAACCCGGCTTTGCGGCGAGGCGCTCTCGCAGGCGTTGATAGCGTCCTCGATCGGATCGGTCAGACCATCGATATCGAGAACGATGACGTCGGGACGCAGGGTCGCAAGCTCGCTCGGAACGATGGCGGCGGAATCGCCGATGACCGCGATCAACGGATCTTGCGCGTACACATGGCGCAGAGCATCGACGACGAGCCGGTACGGCTCAACGATAAAAAGTCGGACCGGTTGGCGCGGCCCGTTCATCGAACGATTTTCGATCAACCGGGTGTTCCCGGCGTGAGCGAGACGGTAGCGCCCGCTCCGAGGTAGTAGTTCGATGCGGCGTTTCGATCCGGCCGTGCGCGATTGAGAACGACGCCCAAGAGATTGATGCCCCCGACCGACCGTAAGCGTTCGATCGCGCTACGGACACCCCGGCCTTCCGAGGAGGTCGACGAGACGATCAGCACGGTGCCCTCCGTCTTGACGCCGAGCACGATGCCGTCGACGATCGAGCGCAGCGCGGGCCCGTCGACGATCACAAAATCGAAACGGTCGCGCGCCTGCTTCAGAACCGTTTCGAACTGTTCGCTCTGCAGCAGTCCGACGGGGTTCGGAGCAGGCCGGCCGCTCGGAAGAACCGAGACGCCCGGATGTTCGGTAGGCCGGATCGCATCGTCGAGGGCGGCCACGCCGACCAGCACGTCGCTAAGGCCCGTTTCATTGGCGACGCCGAGTTTGGTGTGCATGGTCGGTCTACGCAGGTCGGCATCGACGATGAGCACGCGCGCCTTCATTTGCCCGAGACTAATCGCCGTATTGAGGGCGATCGTCGACTTTCCGTCACCTTGGTCGGCGCTCGTGAACGCAATCGTTCGCGGCGGATGCGTCGAGGAGTAGCGCAGCGATGCGACGAGCTGGTAGAACGCTTCGACGGCCAGTGGCCGCAGCCACTCGGCATTTTTCGATTCGAGTCCATCGACGAGCGGAATCTGAGCGAGTACGGGCATCCCGAGCCGCTCTTTGATGTCCACGTCGCTGCGGAAGCGGTCGTCGAAGAAATCGGTGAGGAAGACCGCGGTAACGGCGAGCGCGAGCCCGACCACGATGCCGAGCAGCATGTTGACGGCGAAATTCGGGGTCTTGGAAAACACTTGCGGGTCGGCGGCCTGCGTGATCGACACGTCGCTGAGCGCCGTCGTCTTCTCGATCAGCGCGTTCTGGTAGCGATCGTGCAGCGCCTGATATTCATCGGTTGCGGATTTGAGCGAGCGCTGTAGATCGGTGATGCGCTGGTTTTCATTGGGAAGGTTATCGACGGCGGCTTTGCCCTCGTCGATTTCCGACTGAAGCTTGTGGATCGATGCCCCGGCAGCCGCGACGGCAGCGGTCAGAGTGGTTTCTTGTTGCAACAGCGCCTGATACACGGGATTGGGACCCGAAACCGAAGACGACTTCTCGGTGCCCGGCTGAGCCGCCAACTGCCGTTGCGCTTCCGCGAGCTGCGATTTGAGCGAGACGACCGTGGGAAAATCGTCCGTATACTGGCGCCGCGCGGCGGCGAGCTGCGACTGCAGCGTGAGAACCTGCGTCTGCAACGGGCCGATCGCCGGATTGACCGAGGTGGTTTCACCGGAGTTGATCGTTTCCGGGGTCGACGCGAGCCTATTTTGAACTGCCGCTAATTGGGCGTCGTCGGTCTGTTCGTCGACCTCGGCTTGTTGGAGCTTTTGCTGGAGCGAGAAGCTGCCGTTGAGGGTGTTCGTCTGCTGGAGCGTCAGATCGGAGATGCCCGTCTCATGCTGATAAGCTGCCAGCGCCGCTTGCTGCGCGCGCATCCGCTCCTCGGCATCCGGCAGGGCTTTGCTCAAGTATTGGATTGCCAGATCCGCCTGGTGCGCGACGAGTTGCCGCTCGTGCTCGATGAAAACGTTTGCGTACGCGTTCGCGACGCGGGCCGAGGTTTCGGGATCGCTCCAGGTGATCGAAAGCGTCAGGAGGGACGTATCAGCGACGGGCTTCACGTTCAAGCGCGAGAGCAGCGTGCCCACGTCGGTGTTGAGCCCGAGCTGTTTGATGACTTCTTCCGAGACCGACGACTGCGTCAAGAGTTCGGCATACGTTTCCGCCGACTGCTGTCCCGTGACGGCCAAGAGCGCATTGAGCACGGGCAAATTCGTGTTGGCCGTCGGAGAAGTCGCGTCTTGCGACGTGCCGCCGCTTCCCGTGATCAGCTTCGCCGTCGTCGTGTATTTCTTCGGCTGCACGACCGTGAAGAGTGCCACCAGCACGATGAATCCGAGCCACACTGCGAAGAGCAGATTGCGGCGGCGCCAGAGGCTTGCGAAGAACCGGCGCGGATCGAGATCGCGCGACGTTGCGTCGGCGTGCGCACCCAAATCGGGAGGGTAGGATCCCGGGATCATCGGCTGGCGCTGCGCGCCGTTGAGTCGGTCGATCATATCAGGCCTTTAGTAGGGTGCAAACGAGCGAAGGGAACCGAGGATATCCAAGATGCCATGGTGTGGCGGCGCAGTCGGTACGAACACGATGTCGCCTTTTTGCACCTTGACGTCGTGCGAGAGGTCGCCCTTCTGCAGGATCGGATAGAGATTCACGGTTTGCACCGTTAACGTGCCGTCGGGTGCACGGTGAGAAACGGTTACTTTATTGAGGTCGGGAGACAAGCTTGTGTTAGAACCGGCCCGCGCGATAGCGATCGCCACGTCGTCGCCCTCGTGCATGGCAACGTCGCCGGCTTTCTCTACCGCACCCGTGACCGTTACGTTGAAGACCGCCGGCGACGGGATATAGACGGTTTCGCCGCTCTCGATCGGCACGTTGAGCGCTTCGTTTCCATCGTGCAGCAAGTTCTGCAGGTTGACGTTCGAGGTGCTGCCGTCGGGCGCTTCCAGACGAACGCTCGGCAGATCGCCGTCGGTGGGCCCGAGGCCGCCGGCGGCCGCGATCACGTCCGTCAAGCGAGCGGGCGGAGGAAGCGTATATTTACCGGGCACTTTGACGTTCCCGAGAACCAGCGCCTCGATCGGACCGACGCTGTAGACGGCTACGGTGACGCGCGGCTCGCGAACGTATCTACGGAGGGTGCGGACGATTGCTGCACTGGCTTGGGCCGTCGTCAGCCCGCCGACGCTCACTTCGCCGACTAAGGGCATAGCGACCGCGCCGCCCTGTACGATCCGCAGCGGAGCCGTCGGGGTCAGGGTCGGCTCGCCGAACACCGTGACCGTGATCTCATCACCTTGCCGCAAATGATAGGTCTTCGAAGACGCAACGGTCGCCTCGAGCCCCGGATCACCGACCGCTCCCTGCGGGGCACCGACCGCAGCCGCCGGGGCTGCCGGCGCCACCTGGGCGACGGTCGCGACGCCGGAGCCGGCAACGGCGATAGCCATTGCCAGCACCATCGCAAAGGGGCGCAGTACTTCCAAAGGAGGACGGTACATCATAGACTCCAGCATAACGGTTTCCGAGCGGTGCACGTAGCGGCCCATTGCCCTTATACAAGGGACTTCTGGCCCACCCGGCTGAATTCCGTTGCGTGCCAGGGCGCAGAGCGTGCCAGCTTTTCGGCTAGGCGCTCCGTGGTTTGGCCCGTTTCGAACTCGGCAAACACGCGCCGGCGGCCCCGGCTGCCGAGTTTTTTGCGCAGAGCCGGATCCTCGATCAGGCTTCCGATGGCGTCCGCCAGCGCCACGGGATCACGCTGTTCCACGAGAATGCCGCACTCCGCATCGACCAGTTCCGGGATGCTGCCGGTCAGCGTTGCCACCACCGGCAAGCCGACGGCCATCGCCTCCATCAGGGCAACCGGAATGCCTTCATGCTCCCCGTTTCGTTCCGTGCTTGCGAGCACCGAGATATCGTAGTCGCCCCGTTCGAGCGCACGCACGAGATCGGCATGCGCGACGTACCCGAGCATCCGGACCCGCGACCCAAGTCCGCTCGCGGCAACGAGCCGTTCGACCTCGCCGCCCAGTTCGTCGATGCCGGCAAAATCGCACACGAAGTCGAGACCCCGCGCCTGCAGCCGTACGAGCGCCTCGATCAGATAGCGATGACCCTTCCAGATGCATAGCCGGGCCGCGCAGACGATGCGAACCGGACCCGTAGGGTCGCTCCCGGCTACGGGCGGCTCTTCTTGCGGAAGCTTCACGCCGAGGTGAATCGTGCTGCATTTGGCGCGCAGCGCTTCGGGCAGTTGCTCCTGGAGATGGCGGCAATTGCGCTCGGAGATCAGGCGGACGAACTCAGCATCCCGCACCTTGGGCAGGATGAGATTTCTCGAAAAGATGTCGTGCTGGTGTCCCGTCATGCTGTACGGTATGCCGGTCAATTTCGATGCGACCCACACGATCGTCGCCGAGGTGGTGAGCCAATTGACGTGCATGTGCTCGATCCCCATCTCACGCACCGTGTTTGCTAGCGCGAGCGCTTTGGGATACAAGGTAAGGTTGACGAGCCGCGCCCGCAATCCGCACGGGCCGGTGAGCAGGAACCAGAGCATCGCGGACGCGACGGCCGGCGCGCGCAAGAATTCCCGAACCGCCAGCGAGAAGACGCGCGGACTGAGGTATCCGAGATAGACGCGCGTTCCCGGAACGTTCGGATAGCGCTCGACGCGCGTGGTGGCGCGCGTTTCGAACATCGCGATATCGAAATATTCGGCGAGTGACGTGACTTCCGCCTCGAAGAACTGCTCGCGGTTTGCAAACGGAAAAAAACCGGAGACGAAACCAAGCTTCATTTATAGGAGGCGCTTCCCGCGTTCGCGCGCAGGCTTTCGTACAGTTCGACATGGCTGCGCAAACATGCCCCGAGATCGAAGCGGCGGTCCGCGAACGCCTTGCCGCGCGCGGCAACTGCTGCACGCACGGCAGCGTCGTCCAAACGCCGCAGCGCTCGCGCGAACGCCTCGACCGTAAAGTCGCTCGCGACCAGACCCGTCTCGCCGTCGGTGACGAAATCGTCGAAGCCGGCCCACGGCGTCAGCACGCTCGGAAGCCCGCTGCGCATCGCTTCGCCAAGCGCGAGCGGCATGCGTTCGTCGCGCGACGTCATGACGAAAGCGTCCATCGCGCAGAGCAGCCGCGTCGCATCGTTGCGAAACCCCAGGAACAGCACGCGCTCCGCGATGCCGAGGTCGGTCGCAAGCGCGCGCAGCGAATCTTCGAGCTCGCCCGCACCCGCGAGCACGACGTACCAGTGCCGGCGATCGCCGCCCAGGGCCGCTAGCGCGCGCAGAGCGAGCTGTTGATTCTTTTGCGCGACCAGGCGAGCCGGCGCGTACAGCGCGAACGCATCGCGCGGCAGGCCGATTTCCTCCCGGATCGCGTTGCGATCGCCCTGCGGCGGCTCCGCCACGCCGTTGGGAATGACGACGATCTTTTCGGGCGCGATGTGCGATTGTCGCGCAAGCCGCGTCTTGTGTTCGGAGGAAAAGGTCACGAAACGCTGCGTTTTGGCATCGAGCAAGCGGCTGAACGCCGTCGCTATCGGGCCCGTCCGATGATCGTCGTGTTCGGTGAAAACGATCGACGGCACGCGTTCCAAAATCGCTGCGAGCCGGCCGGCGTACTTTCCCGCGATGAGGTGCGCGTGCACGATATCGGCCCGTTCCGCGCGCAACTCGCGGCGCAGACGGCCGAAAAAGCCCAGATCGGTACGCGAACGCCGGCCGATCGTAACGAGCGGCACGCCGAGCTCGCGGCGCTCGTCTTCGTCGAGCTTGTCCGGGTAAATAGAAACGAAGCGAGCGTCGACGCCTTCATCGCGAAGTCCCTTTGCGAGGGACCGCACCAGGGCTTCGGCTCCGCCGCTCTTCAGGTGCTGGACGATGTGGACGACGCGGGGCGAACCTGCTGACACCGGAATACTCCTACTTTTGACCAACGTCGTTTTTCCGGTAAACTTTAGCCGACATGCCTTCTCCGCGCTTCGTTTGCATCATGCCGTTTCTCAATGAGGCGCGCTATCTTCCCGCCGTGCTGGCTTCGCTCCAGGCGCAAGACTTTCCGAAAGACCGCCTGTATTTCGTTGCGGTCGACAACGGATCGAGCGATGCCGGGCCGCAGATCGTTCGGGATTGGCTCGTGCAATCGGGCACCCCGGGCATCCTCGTGCACGCGCAAGTGCGGTCGATTCCCTTCGCACTCAATGCGGGGCTCGCGCACGCAACGAGCAGCGACGCCGTCGTTCGCCTGGATGCGCACACGCTCTACGATCCCGAATACCTCGCCACGATCGAGCGCGCCCTCGCAACGCTCGAGGACGACGTCTGGTGCGTAGGCGGCGCGCCGACGCCGGCACCGTCGGTCGATTTTTCCTCCGCTCTCGGAGAAGCGCTCTACTCGAATCCCATGGGCCTTGGGCCGGCCGACTACCGGAACAATCAGCAGGAGACGCGTCGCGTGTCGACCGTCTACCTTGGAGCGTGGCGGCCCGGCGTGTTGCAACGCCTCGGCGGATTCGACGAGCGCTGGGAAGCAAATGAGGATTGCGAGCTTTCGGAACGCGTCGCCGCTGCCGGCGGTGCTACGGCCCGCATCCCCGTACGGTGCGGCCGCATCTGCACGCGCGGCCCGGTCTCCACCGTGCGCCAGTGGTCGCGCTACGGATTTTGGCGCGCCCAGACGTTCCGGAAGTATCCGAGTGCCGTGCGCCCCAGGCACATCCTCGCGCCCGCCGCGCTCGTGTTCTCGGTCGGCCTGCTGCTCTCGCCCTTACGCCTGGCGCTCGTACCGCTCTACGCGCTCTACGCGCTCGCAACGATCGCACTCCGGCGGCGCGGAGAACGGCCGCTGGTTACCGCAGCATCCCTCATCTTCTTCCCGTTCGTCCACAGTGGCTATGCCTGTGGCCTGATCGTCGGAACCTTGCGCTCCGCAGAAGCCCTGCGCAGCTAGCAGACCAAGACCCGCGGCCCGGCAATCCGGGTCGCGGGCCATCTGCTCACGACTCCAAGTTATAGAAACTTGAGATTATTAGCGAGGTTTACGCCGCCGTACGGTACGGAGAGGTAGTACATGTTGTTGTATGGGTTCGTTCCGCTTATTCCCTCACGTGCAGCCTCGGGAACGAGCGTGTTGACCAGCGGCCCTGGTTGACCGAAGGTGGTGTACGTTAAGTCGCTCTCGTAGGCCAGTGAAAAGCCGGACGCACCGCCGTTGGTATCCGTCAAGATCATCCCGTAATGGTCCTCGTCGAGCGTGCGCAGAATCGCTTGTGCGATCGGCGGTTCGTTCGTAGCATCGACATCGGCATCGTGCATTGCAAGGTACACGCGGGACCCTTCCGGCGGACAGCCCTGCGTGTGTCCGTCGCCGCCGTCCATCGGCTTGATATATCCATCCGAGCATTTGACGGCGGCCGCAATCGCGTACGGTAACGATCCCGTCGGGCTTTGGATCGCGAGCATCAGATCCGAGACGCGGATGATGCCGACGGAGAGCGGGGTGCTCGTTGCCGTCGAACTGCAGCCGTCGTAGCCGTTTCCACTGAGGGTACACTCGCCGCCCCAGGAGATCGTGAGGAGACCGTTTTGCGGCGGCCACTGCGCACCCCAGAAGTCGTACTCCTTACCCCCGGTGTTGTCGATGAGCGCAAGGTGGGAATCTTCGCCGCTCTTACCGCCGTCTTCGGGTAATTCACGCGGATCGATATAGACGGTTTTTCCTTCGACGTTGCAGGTGCCCCAAGGCTCCGTGCAATGGATCTTCACCGGCACGGACGTCGAGGCATTGGCATTCATCGGATAGATCGGCTCCGTGTAATCGTTTGCGAGACCGGCCGCATTTGCTGCAAATTGAAAGGGGCCGATCGAGGCCGAACCCTCGTCCGCGAGCCATGCAGCCGAATTTGAGTTTACGGTCGGATTCGGCCCGATCGGCTGCAGAAACGGGCTCGAAGGAAAGAGCGGAAACGTCCCGGCAGGCGGATTGTATGGCCCGAGGACCGTCGGAGCCGACGACGGTCCTGCCGTTGCCACAGGGCTCGGAGTCGCCGTAGGTGCGTGGCTCGGAGCAGCCGTAGCAATTGCGCTGGGAGCCGCCGTAGCGACCGGGCTCGGAGCCGCCGTCACGACCGGGCTCGGAGTCGCCGAAGCACCGGGACTCGGAGTCTGTGCTGCGACCGCGCTCGGCGATGGTGCCGGCCTGGCCGGCGAACCGATGGGAGTCGGCGGTCCGTACGAGCCGACGGGGTTCGGAGACCCCGGAGTGGGCGGACCGGATGAGCCGGCGGGGGCCGGCGCAGTACCCGTAGGGCTGGGGGGACCGGACGACCCGGCGGGCGCCGGCGCAGCCGTTGAGGGCGGCGCGACGGTCTGGCTCGGGCTCGACGTCGCGGCAACATTCGGATTCCCGCTCGAGGTGTTGGGCCGGCCGGATTGCTCGCCCAGCGTCGAAGGTATGGTGCTAAAAGAGCTCGGCGATCCCGAACAGGCGCAGAGCGAAGCCGCACCTGCACTCATAAGGAGCGCGGCGCTCAACGAAACACTCGAAACACGGAAGAAACGGGCCATCAGACGATTCCTCGATCCATTGCAGATGCGGGCTAACCCGAACATCGGCACGTCGAGGGTCGTGTAAAGAGTGTGCAAAGATGGTTGAGAAGTGAGTCACCTTGACAATGTCAGCCGCCGGTTTTTCGGCGTGATATCCGACACAGTGCCGCAATCGGATGGAGCAGCGGATACGTTCGACCCGATAGCTCGCACAAGAGGTACCGCGTGAACGCCTTCCGGCCGGCCCCGCAATTTCGTAAAGCGATGATCGTCGAGGGACGGCGCCTGATGGTGCCGTTACTGAAGGACGTGCTGGCCCTAGCCGGTCTCGAGGAAGTCGTCGTGTACCGCACCGCCTCCGAACGGACGATGCGCTCGGCCCGGCCCGATGTCGTCGTTCTCGACGTAGATAGCCCGGGTGCCCGGCCGCTCGAACTCATACGCAATGCGCGCCGCTGCACGAACGCACGGATCGTCGTCATTACGCGCATCGACGATCGCGAATGGAACGCGCTCGCGCGCGCCGTCGGAGCAGATACCATCCTCGGCGCGCGGGCGGATCGTCACGATCTCTTGACGGCCGTTGGGGCGGTATAGGCCGGAAGAGCTAAGAAAGAGAAAAATAGTGACCGACGAAAGCCCTACGTAGTTGAGACCGGGTTTCCCGCACGGCGGGGTACGACGCCTCGTAAAGCCGAGACGTTTTGTATCCGGCTATTTTCCGCTAGAGGTACGATTAAACTAGATGCGCGACGGTCGCTTACGAGTCGTCATCATCGAGTCGCAAGTGCTGTTTGCAAAGGCGCTCTCTTCGATTTTCGCCGAAGACGTGGAATTCGAGGTGATTTCGGACCATCGGGTCCCGGACGCCGCTACGTTAGCAGCCGCACGGCCGCACGTCATCGTCATCGACCTCGACGGGCAAGCAACCGATGTTTCAGCGACGCTCGGCATCTGCAGCGAAGGCGCACCCGAAGGGCGCATCTGCGTTCTTTCCATGCATCTCTCATCCGAAATGATGCAACGCTGCCTTTCGCATGGTGCGGAAGCCTACATCGTCAAAGACATATCTCCGCCGGAACTCCTGCGCGCAGTAAAGACGGTCGCCGATGGTCAGTCCTACGTCGACCCTCGCGTAGCCGGCGGCTTGCTGAGACGACGCTCACTCAGTGCGGGAAAGCCGGATATCATGGAACTCTCGGCGCGCGAAGCGGAGGTCCTCAAGCTGATCGCCGAAGGGCTCGCGAACAAACAGATTAGCGCGCGCCTTCACCTCTCGGAGAAAACCGTGAAGAACCACGTGAGCCGAATTTTTTCGAAACTTAACATTTCGGCACGGACTCAGGCAGCGGTTCACGCAATTAGAGCTGGTATTGTATAAGGGCAGTTGCCGCCGATACTACGCTTAGTGTAAGTTTGGTGGAGGCAAGGAGACTCGAACTCCTGACCCTCACGCTGCCAGCGTGATGCTCTACCAACTGAGCTATGCCCCCAAAAACGAGCGACCGTAGCCGCGGCGGACTCACATTCGCACGTATGACCACGGGACCTTTCAGCATCCCCTCGCTGCCAGTGGAACGGATTTTGTGAACGAGACCATAGCGATCGACGTGCCGGAAGTAGGTCCGAGTCCTGAAAGGACCGCGGCAATCGTGGGCGGCGGGATGTTGGGCCTCACGCTCGCCCTTCGGCTGAGCGAGCGCGGCGAACGCGTCACGGTCTTCGAGGCCGCTCCGGAGTTCGGCGGCTTGGCATCCGCTTGGGAGCTCGGCGGCATTACCTGGGACCGGCACTATCACGTCACGCTCGCGTCGGATCTTCGGCTCCGTGCCCTATTAAGCGAACTCGGACTCGAGGACGAGATGCGCTGGACGGAAGTGGGAACGGGATTTTATTCCGGCGGCCGCTGGTATCCCATGAACGGCGCCCTGGATTTCCTTCGGTTTCCTCCGCTTGGGCTCGTCGATAAGATACGGCTAGGACTAACCATTTTGCGCGCGTCGCGCATTGCCGATCCGCTCCCACTCGAAGAAACCCTCGTGGAGCCTTGGCTTCGTAAGCATTCGGGCGATACGACCTTCGAGCGCATCTGGCGGCCGCTCTTACTTGCAAAGCTGGGAGACCGCTACGAACAGGCCTCCGCGGCATTCATTTGGGCGATCATCGTCCGGCTCTACGCCGCGCGGCGCGCCGGCATCGGTGCCGAACGGTTCGGGTATCTTCCCGGCGGCTACGCGCGCTTGCTCGGGACGCTGCAGGCCAAACTCGAAAGCGCCGGCGTCACCCTTCGCGCCAGCACTCCGGTCGCTGCGGTGGAAGCCGCCGGCGAAGGCGTGGCAGTACGGCTCGCGAGCGGCGAGACGCAGCACTTCGGGCGAGTCGTCGTCACCGCTGCTGCGCCGCTAGCCGCACGTATGGTGCCGGCCCTCTTGCCCGAAGAACGCGAACGCCTGACCTCCAAGCTGTACGGCGGCATCGTGTGTGCGTCGCTCTTGCTCGACGAACCCTTGGGCCCGTATTACGTGAGCAATCTCACCGACGACTGGGTTCCGTTTTCGGCCGTGATCGATATGTCGAGCGTCGTCGATCGCAGCCAGTGGAACGGCCAAGCGCTCGTGTACTTGCCGAAGTACGTTAAGCCGACGGATCCGCTCTTCGATCAGAGCGACGACGACATCCAGGAGCAGTTCCTCGCTGCGCTCGAGCGCATGTACCCGAACTTCTCTCGCGCGCGAGTCCGCGCGTTCCGCGTATCGCGGGTCCGCGCGGTCTTCCCGATCGCAACGCTCGGCTATTCCAGGATGGTTCCCCCAATCGTGACGAGCGTTCCCGGCGTCTATCTGCTGAACTCGGCGCACATCGTTAACGGCACGCTCAACGTCAACGAAACGGTCGCCCTCGTGGAACGCGGCATCGCGGCCATCGACACCGAGGCGGCGCTCGCGGCGCGATGAAACCTATTGCAAGCCTCTCGCTCGATCTCGACAACGAGTGGGCGTATGTCAAGACGCACGGCGATCCGGCGTGGGAATCGTTTCCCTCATACCTCGACGTCGTCGTGCCGCGTTTTCTCGATATCCTGGCCGGCCTCGGCCAACGGATTACCGTCTTCATCGTAGGCCAGGACGCAGCGCTCGAAAAGAACCGGACCGCGCTGCGCTCGATCGCGACCGCCGGCCACGAGATCGGCAACCATTCCTTCCATCACGAGCCCTGGCTGCAACACTACAGTAACGAACAAATTGAAGCGGAGATCGTTTCGGCAGGCGATGCGATCGAGGACGCGACCGGCGTCCGCCCCCGCGGTTTTCGCGGACCCGGGTTCAGCCTATCGCTGCCGACCTTGCATACCCTGGCGCGCCAGGGCTACACCTACGATTGTTCGACGTTCCCCACGTACATCGGGCCGCTCGCGCGCGCGTACTACTTCATGACCGCGAAGCTCACTCCCGAAGAACGCGAGCAGCGTAAGGGTCTCTTCGGGAGCATGAGCGACGGGCTGCGTCCGCTGCGCACCTACCAGTGGGATCTGGGCGATCGCTCGCTCGTGGAAATTCCCGTTACGACGTTTCCGATTCTGAAGATCCCGATTCACTTCAGCTACGTACTGTATATCGCGACGCTCGTACCCTGGCTCGCGCTCCCGTACTTCAGGACCGCATTACTCGCCTGCCGCGCGCTGCACATATCGCCGTCCCTACTGCTCCATCCGTTGGACTTTCTCGACGGCAGCGACGTTTCCACGCTGGCCTTCTTCCCCGCAATGAAGATGCCGAAGGAAAAGAAACTCGCCGTCCTCACCCGCGCGCTCGAAATTTTCCGGAGCCTCTTCGAGGTCGTACCCGTCGGCGAACACGCCGCGACCGTCGCCGGGGCAAAAGCGACGCCGCGCATCGTTCCCGTCTTCGGAACCTAGCGCGACCGCGACCCGAGCGGCGATCTAGACACCGTCCCCAGTCCCATGTTACGCTCGCCCCGCAAAGACCGCCGGGCAGCCGCGCGACTCGTCGTGAGGAAAGTCCGGGCTTCAGTGGGCAGCGTGCAGGATAACGTCCTGTCGGGGTAACTCGAAGGAAAGTGCCACAGAAACAAACCGCCGGCTCGTCCCGGCAAGGGTGAAATCGGGAGGTAAGAGCTCCCGGCGTACCATGGAGACATGGGCGCGGGTAAACCCCACGCGAAGCAAGATCGCTCGATTGGATGTTTGGTGCATCCCGGACGGCCCGTCCGTAACGAGCTACATCGCAACGAGGCGACCGGTAACGGCCGTCCCAGAGAGATGGCTGCCGCCGCGCAAACGGTACAGAATCCGGCTTATAGGCGGTCTTTGCGCTCGCCGCACTCGCGGCTCGTCTCTGTTAAGATCGGGGCCGTGTACCCCCCGATGGCCCCCTCGCCGCACTCGCGGCTCGTCTCCACGGCGAAACAAGGCGGCCGCGAAGACCGTACAGACGAAAAGTTTTCGTCCAACGGAGACCCACTATGCATTCGCTCTACTTGGTTCTCGCCATCGGAAATACGGTCATGATGTGCATGTTTGCGGCGGCATACATCGAGAAGGTCCGGGCGCAGTATGGCGTCGGCGAGCACACCGACCCATAGGAAGGCGCCCGAAACCTATAGGCGCGCGAGGCGGTCGTGCATAAGTAATTGGGGCCGGATTTCGGCTGCAGCTTTCTTTTGGGAGATCGACCGTGGGGGCACGTTTCAACAAAGATATGACCGTCGAGAATGCGTTCAAGACGCACGCCGGCGCGCGCCGGGTCTTCGCGAAATTCCATCTCGGCGGCTGCTCGAATTGCGCCATCAGCGAAACCGAGACGATCGAGCAAGTGAGCGAAGGCTACGGCATTCCGCTCCCCATGCTGATGGCCGAACTCGAGGCCCTCTTCGAAACGGGCTCGCTCAACACCGGCGATAAAGTCCGGCTTCCCGACGAGATCCGCGCCAAAATCCCCCAACTCGCCGCCGTCCCCGAAATCGGCGAAGTCAAGAGCGTCGAAGCCGGCGCCTACACCGTCGAGTTCGGAGAAGTCCGCCTCCAAGGCCTAGCCGAAGACTTCATCAAGATAGAACCCGCCAGCGTCCCCGCCTAACCCGCCGCGCCTTCTCACGCACCAACAACCCGATGCAGGCGTCGATTTTGCGTGCTGGTTAGGAGCCTAGCCCCGCAGTGTGCGCATGCACATAAGGGGCGTAGCGACGACACCAGCGCGCAAAAGCGATGCCTGCCTAAAGTGGTTTTCTTTGGCGGTAGGATTCATCCGTGCCATGCCAGTGCGTTACCGCCGGCTCTCCCGTTTTCCAGCAGAGAAACACCGGACGGCCGTCGCGCATCGCGGGAAAATCGAGCAGACCGAGATCGAAATCTTTGATGAGACAGCCGTACGATTCGATGCGGTTGATGATGCGCACGAGTTCGGCTTTGAGCTCGGTCGCGCGCCTCGATTGTCCGCGACGTTCCGCGGTCGGCGCTCCCGCGCGGCCGGGAGCCGGCCGCAACTGCGGATCCTGCGCCAAGAGCGTAATCGCGAGATCGCGACGCTTCTGCCAGAGCTCCTCCATGAGGGGGGCGAGCACGGGTATGAGGGCGTCGGCTTTTTCGGGCGAAAAGAAACTCATGCGTGCAAACTCCGGCGATCTTCGGTGACCTTTACCCGATTCGTGATCGTTGCGGGGCTTTCCGGCGCCGGGAAAAGTCAAGCCATGAAAGCGTTCGAAGATCTCGGATTCTATTGCCTGGACCGGTTGCCGCCGGCCCTCTCGGCGGAGCTCGTGACACTCGCCGAGGAGGCTTCGGTCGACCGGCTAGCCCTGTCGCTCGATACGCGCGTCGGAGGCGCGTTCGGCGATCCGCTCGCCGCGCTCGAGGCACTCGATCGCCGCGGCATCGCCTTCGACCTCCTGTTTCTGGAAGCGACGGAAGAAACGCTGGTCCGGCGCTATAGCGAGACGCGCCGCCGTCATCCGCGCGACGGCGTGGGTAATCTCGCGCATGCGATCGCAGCGGAGCGGCTCGAGCTCGCGCCGCTGCGCGAGCGGGCGACGCTCGTGCTCGATACCTCTGCCTTCACCCACGGCGCACTCAAAGCCAGCATCGTCGCATCCTACGCAAACGAACCTTCGCTGCATCGGCTCGCCGTCGGCGTCGTCGCGTTCGGGTACAAGTTCGGCGTGCCCCGCGATGCGGATCTCGTATTCGACGTGCGCTTTCTGCCTAATCCTAACTACGTGCCCGAACTGAAGGCGCTCACCGGAAAGGACGAGGCGGTCGCGCACTTCATGGAATCGATTCCGGAGACGACTGCTTTTCTCGCGCGGCTTTTCGGCATGCTGGACTTTCTACTTCCACTCTACGTTGCCGAAGGAAAATCACGCTTGACGATCGCGATCGGCTGCACGGGCGGCCGCCATCGCTCCGTATACATTGCGGATCGAGTCACCGCCCATCTGCGCGAGCGCAGCGGCATCACCGTTGCGAGCGATCACCGGGAATTGGCAGCGCTATGACTGCCGCATTGCTGCGCTTCGTACGCTGGTTCACGCCGGGTCTCGGCGTGAAGCGTTGGCTGCTTCTGGCGGCATTCGGTTGCGTGCTGCTCGTCAACGGCATCACGCGTTGGCTCGTCGCCGAAGCGGCTCATCTGCCGCTCAACGAGATGGTCGACAGCACGATGGCAGATTTCGGCGTGCCCTTGAGCTGGCTGTCGTACCTCTTCGCGATCTTCGGAGTCGTCTTCATCTTCTTCGGGATCCGGCAGTGGATGCGGTGCATCGTGGCCGCCATCGCCCCGACCTCGAAAGACAACATCGTGGGCGCGCTCCTCGATAAGCGGTTGCGCGGAGGTTATAAAGTCGTCGCTATCGGCGGCGGTACCGGCCTCTCGACGCTCTTGCGCGGACTCAAGCGCGCAACAAGCAATCTCACGGCGATCGTCACGGTGACCGACGATGGCGGCAGTTCGGGACGCCTCCAAAAAGAACTCGGCATTTTGCCACCGGGGGACATCCGCAACTGTTTGGTAGCCCTCGCCGACGACGAAGCGCTGGTTACCGATCTGTTCCAGTACCGCTTCAGCGTAGGTGACGGCCTCAGCGGCCATTCGTTCGGCAATCTCTTCCTCGCGGCGATGACCGGCATCACGGGCAATTTCGATCGCGCCGTGCAGGAATCGAGTCGCGTGCTCAACGTGAAAGGCCGCGTGATTCCGGCGACGCTCGATACGGTCGGCCTGTGCGCAACGCTGACGGATGGAAGCGTCGTCCGCGGCGAAACCAACATCTCGCGTTCGCACGAACCGATCGTACGCTTGACCCTCGATCCCGAACTGGCGGCGCCCTTACCCGAAGTGCTCGACGCCATTCGCGGCGCCGACGCAATCGTGCTCGGGCCCGGAAGCCTGTACACCTCGATCCTGCCGAATTTTCTGGTGGACGGCATCGCCCGCGCGGTCGCAGAATCCAGCGCCATTAAGATCTACATCTGCAATGTGATGACGCAGCCCGGTGAAACGGACGCCTTCACGGCGTCGGCGCACGTGCGCGCTCTCTTCGAGCAAGCCGGCGCTCGCGTCTGCGATACCGTCATCGTCAACGAAGAGCCACCGCGCAAGCTCTTGGAAGCGTATGCGGTTGAAGGGCAGATCCCGGTAGCGCCCGATCGCGCGGCACTCGAAACGCTCGGTGTGCGCGTCGTAGGGGCCGCCGTGATCAGCGAAACGGTGACGGTTCGGCACGATCCGGCTCGCCTGGCGGATATCGTCCTCAAACTGATCGACGAACACGTGGCCCAGCGCTCCTCGTTCGTCCGTCTCCCAACGATGCCGCCGAAAGAAGCGATCCCGAAGGCGAATTCGGCAGCCGGCTAGGACGACGACCCGGGCGTTGCGGTAAGTTGGATCGTGACCGTGCGCTGCTCGCCCGGTGACAGCGGGGCAAGATTCGTCACGAGGCCCGTCGAGCCATAGCCCGTGGCGGAAACGGTATAATCCCAGTCACCCGTAGGCACCGGCATCACGCGAAAATTGCCGCCGCCGTCGGTCTGCGCTACGAGGACGCCGCCGTTGATCGAGACGTTTGCGCCGGCAATACCCTTGCCGGTGCTTGCGTCGACCACGGTGCCCAAGACCGTCGCATAATTACCGGCCGGCGGAATCCCTTGCCCGCAACTTACGAAAAGACAACCGAGCACGGCGACGAGCGCGAGTCTCGCTATCCGAGCGGTGTAACGCCTGATGGCTCCCGCGTCTGTATCCACAGACGCGAGGGTTATTTTTTGGTTCGAGCCGCGCCTTTTTTTCTCAGAGGCCGAGCGCCTGTTGGGCGTTCACGTTCTCTTCAGAATCTTGTCGATCCAGGTTGGCGATTTTCTCGGCGAGCAACCAATCATTGGCGGCGTCGCGATGGGCCGCATCGACCCGTGACTCGAGCCACGCAAGGATCTCTTCATCCCTTCGATAGCGCGCCGCCGCCGCGTCGAACTCCGCAACCGGAACGCCCCAACGCTCGAGGACCCCCTTGTCCATCGGACAGGGATAGATGTAGTCGAAGATCGTCCCATCGGCCGCCGCCCGCGCTTTATCGAACGCGCGCAGAATCCACAGATACCCGCCGTACGCCTCGCGCCCGCGCCGCGGGAACGTCTTACCATCACGAAAATCAGTCGCCATGCCTCACAAAACAGCATCTGCCCCCCAGGGGATGCGCTCGCAGCAACGGAACGCCGGGCCGGTTGCCGAAGCCCATAGCCTATGATCGCCGGCGTCTCTAAACTCTCGTATTTTGAAAGCGCACTCGATGCCGTAGGCAGGACGCCCCTCATCCGGCTGCGCCGGGTCGTCGACGATGCGGAGTGCCTGGTCCTGGCCAAGGTCGAATACGTCAACCCCGGCGGCAGCGTCAAAGACCGCCCGGCGGTCGCCATGATCATCGAAGCGGAGGAACGCGGCCTCCTGCGCCCGGGCTCTACGATCGTCGAAGCCACGAGCGGCAACACGGGAACGGGGCTCGCCATGGCGGCCGCGATTCGCGGCTACCGCTGCATCCTCGTCATGCCGGATAAGATGTCGAAGGAAAAAATCGACCTGCTGCGCGCCTACGGCGCCGAAGTCGTGGTGACGCCGACCAACGTGGCTTCCGATTCGCCGGAATCGTACTACGGCGTCGCGTCGCGTCTCGTCAGCGAGATCCCCGGCGCTTTCATGCCCAACCAGTGGCACAACCGCTTCAACCCCGAAGCCCACTATCGGACGACCGGGCCCGAGATTTGGGAGCAGACGGGCGGCACCGTAACCCACTTCGTCTCGGGCATCGGAACCGGCGGGACCATTTCGGGTACCGCGCGCTTTCTGAAGGAAAAGAATCCAAAGATTCATGTGGTCGGTGCGGATCCCGAAGGGTCGATCTATTCGGGCGACACGCCGAAATCGTATGCGGTCGAAGGCATCGGCATGTCGTATCTGCCGGAGACGGTCGATATGAAAGTGATCGACGAGATGGTGCGCGTCTCCGATCGTGATTCGTTCTTGATGGCGCGCAGAATCGCGCGCGAAGAGGGGCTGCTCGTCGGCGGTTCGTCCGGCACGGCGGCGGTCGCTGCGGTCGGACTTGCAAAGACGCTTCCGAAGGATGCCGTGCTCGTCGTCGTGTTCCCGGATTCGGGCCGCGGCTACATGTCGAAGATTTTCAACGACGAATGGATGATCGCAAACGGCTTCCTCGCCGAAGGCCGGCGCAAAGCTACCGTGGGCGACGTCTTGCGCAGCAAAGAGCCGCTGCCGCCTCTCATCACCGTTAAGGTCGACGACGTCGTCAAGGACGCGCTCGATCTTTTGCGGCGCTATGAGATCTCGCAGATGCCGGTGATGCGCGGCAGCGAAATCGCGGGCAGCGTCAACGACGTAGCCGTAATGCAGGCGGTGTTCGATCGCTCGGACCTCTTGCACAAGCCGGTCGAAGCAGTGATGGGGCGGCCCTTTCCGAGCCTCGACACGGGCTCCGAGATCGATCGCGCCTACAAGCTGTTAACCCTCGCGAATTCGGCGATCGTCGTCATCGAAAACGGCCGGCCGATCGGCGTGGTGACGCGCCAAGACATCATTTCGTATCTCTCCTCCAGCACCGTAGAGTAGCCCAATGCTCCGTCGCCACGGGCCGGCGCTGGGCCTGATCCTGCTTGGCGTCATCTTGCTCTACGCAAGCGTGAGCGCGGCCGGATTCTGCGGCTACGACGATTACAACGAAGCGTATCGCGCGGCGTTCTTCGATGCGCCGGCGCCGGGCCGGATCATCACCGCGACGCACTTCGTCGCGTTCATGTACCGCCCGGTCACGAGCGCGCTCCAGCTCGCTACGTGGGATGCGTTCGCGCACAATCCGATCGGGTTTCGCCTGCGCAATCTTGCGATGCATCTGATCGCGATCGTCATGCTGTACGGGATCGCGTTCTTACTCTCGCGTTCGCGCGTGGTAGCCGCGGGTGCCGCGGCAGCCTTCGGCGTGAGCCCCTACACGAACCAAGCCGTCGTGGTCGCGATCTGGACCAACACGACGGCCTACGCAATGCTGCTCTCATCGCTTTTCGCATTCTTGCTTGCGCTCGACCGATACGATCGTAAACGCAACTGGGCACCGGCGCTGACCGTATCCTTTGCGATAATGGCGATCTGCTTGTTCACCTACGAGCCGACGATCGTGGTCTTCGGCATGATGATCGTTTATCTCGCGCTGTGCCGCGGCACGGTCCACCCGGTCTCGCGCTCGTTCCTGCAGGCATTTGCGGTCGGACTCGCGCTCGATCTCGCCATATTCTTCGGCGTACGGCACGTGATCGGGGTCGCCTCGGCACCGTTGCTGCCTGCCGCCATCATCGCTCGCAGCATGTTCGAATATTGCGTCGCGGTGTTCTTACCCGTCGATCCGGTATTGGGCAACGCACTTTTCGGCGTCCCGCTCCCGGTCAATGGCCTGCCCCCGAACGTCTCGCAGCTGTACGCTCCGCTGGCGGGCGCGGCGCTGCTCCTGGTCGCGCTGGCGCTCGGCGCCGCGCGGCCTTTGGGTGCACGACTGGCGAGCGTACCGTGGCGCATCATTGCGTTCTGCATCATTTCGATTCCACTCTCGCTCGTGCCGATCGCTTTTTTCCGCGAACACGTCTCGGAGTTCAATCTCTACGTGCCGGCCGCCCTGGTCGCGCTCGCGGTCGCGATCTTCGTCCGGCACGTGACCCGCAACCGCGCGGCGTTCGCCATCGTGATGGGTCTGCTGATCGCGATGTACGCTGCGGGCGACTACCTGCGTAACACTCGCGTGATCGCGTGCGCCGCGATCGCAACGAAGATCGTCGCCGAATTCCCGCTTTCGGCTTGGCGCTCGGGTGATTGGCACGTACGAGTCGCGACGCCGGCCGCCGACCATCTGCCCCTGCCCTTCGGTGTCTTCAATTATGCCGGCATCGAAACGATCGAACTGCCGAAATCGCTCATCAAGGGCTCGGAGGAAGCGGCCCGGCTCGCCACCGGGAACGACCGCATCGACATCGACATCGTGGCCCCCGCGGCGCTCGCGCACGGCTGCGCCAAACCCAACACATGCCTACTCGTGACGTCCGGCGGCGACGTCACGCCGGCAGTCGAGCCAAAGTGAGGGATCGATGAAATTTAGTACCCGTGCCATTCACGCCGGTCAGGAGGCCGACCCCACGACCGGAGCCACGATCGTTCCGATCTATCAAACCTCCACCTACACGCAGACCGGCGTCGGCGAACATAAGGGCTTCGATTACAGCCGGACGGTGAACCCCACGCGCACCGCCCTCGAACGCCAACTCGCGGCGCTTGAGAACGCGCGCTACTGCAGCGCCTTCGCCAGCGGCATGGCCGCAACGTCGGCGGTCGTCAACGCGCTTTCATCGGGTGACCACATGGTCGTCGGTGAAGATCTCTACGGCGGCACGTATCGCATCTTTTCCAAGGTCTTCTCGCGCTACGGGCTGACGTTCAGCTACGTCGACATGTCCGATCTCGATGCCGTGCGTGCAGCGCTCCGGCCGGAAACGAAAATGCTCTGGGCGGAAACGCCCACGAATCCATTGCTTGCCCTTGCCGATATCGCCGGACTCGCGGCCTTGAAGACGGACCGCATCCGGTTGGCGATCGACAGCACCTTCGCGACACCGTTCTTCCAATCGCCGCTCGACCTCGGCGCCGACGTCGTCGTGCATTCGACCACGAAGTATATCGGCGGCCACAGCGACGCGATCGGCGGCGCCGCGATCACGAACGACGCCGAACTTGCAGAGACCATCAAGTTCCATCAAAACGCCGTCGGCGGCGTGCCGGGCCCCTTCGATGCGTGGCTCGTGATGCGCGGCGCGAAGACGCTGGCACTACGTATGCGGGAACACGAGCGCAACGCGCTCGCGGTCGCCGCATTTCTGGCGGATCGCGACGATATCGCGCGCGTGTTTTACCCCGGTCTCGAGAGCCATCCGCAGCACGCACTGGCACGCGCGCAAATGCGCGGCTTCGGCGGGATGGTGTCGTTCACGCTGCGAGGCGATGCGCAGCGCACGTTCGCCTTCGCAAAGGCAACGAAGCTCTTTAGCTTGGCGGAAAGTTTAGGCGGCGTCGAATCGCTGATCGGCATCCCCGCCCGCATGACGCACGGCGCCATACCGCCGGCGGAACGCGAGCGGCGCGGCATTACCGATACGCTCGTGCGCCTCTCCGTCGGCATCGAAGATGCAGACGACCTCATCGAAGACCTGCGCGGCGCGCTGGACGCCTCAGCCGCACTCGTCCGCAGTTAAGAGGGCCGGGGCCGCGGATATGCCACAACGTAGAGGCTCGAGAACACGGCGGCCGCGTCGCTATCCCCGATCTCGCCTAGTGCACCGGAGTACCGCACGTCGATGCTGCGCTTCCCATCGATCATGAGATATTCGTAGCTCTTGGACTGGACGCCGTTGGCCGGCGTCCCCGTCCAGATTAATTCCATCGCCGGCATGCCGTTAGAGGTCTTCGTGGCAATTTTCTTATCGACGAAAATCGTATTATCGCTGCCGCTCGAGGACGAGCGCATCGCATCGGTGCGATCGGCAACGAAATCCGAAAGGGGTCCGTCGTAGTCGGCGATCGAGATCGTGACCGTTTTCGAAACGCTCTTCCCGCGACGCAAAGCAAAGATAGCAGCCGGTGCACCCTCCTGCTGCGCGGCGTCGGCCGGAATGGTGACGCGTTCCCAGCCGTCCGGGGCGCTATAGTGCATGCCGGGGTCGTCGTAGCTTAGGTTGTCGGCGCGAGCAGCCGACGTGCAGAAAACGGTCGCGAACAAGGCGGCGAGCGCAAAGACTTTCATTGGGTCTCCCAGGGTGCGATGGCCCCGAAGTTTTCCGCCCCGGCGACCTCCATGCCTACGAGTGCTAGCGATCGAGCACCGCCGCGAGGGCAGGAAGTGACACCGCATACCGGTACCCGACGTTGCGATGGTCGTCGTCGAATTCTTCGTGCCGCACTTCGAGATCCATACCGCGGACGCGCTGCGTGAAGATGCGGGCGCCGATATCGAGGGCGTACTCGTCGCGCCGGCCGCAATCGAGGTAGCGCAGCCGCAGCCGCGAGAGTTCGGAGAGTCGGTGAAGGCACATCTCGGCCGGATCGAAGGCGAGCCAGCGCTCGAAGACCTCCTCACGAAGTTCGCCCGTCACGAGATCGAAGGGAAGGTCGAAGGCGAACGCTTCGGCCGCGCGCGGCGAATACGCCGCGGCCTGCCCGAGGATCATGATCGCGCTCATCTCGTCCGCGGAACGCTTGAACTTCTGCTCGAACGCCGTGACGAAGGCTTCCGGATCGCGCCCGTGCGCTTCGAGTATCCGCTGCGTGCGCGCGAATTCCGGGATGTATGCGCCGCGGAAATTTGCGTCGCCGCTGTGCGAAGCGAAGGCGCAGAAAAAGCCGGGATGCTTCATCGTGAGATACATCGCACCGAAACCGCCCGTCGACTTGCCCACGATCGCCCGGCCGCCTTCGGTCGCAATCGTCGGATAGGCCGCATCGACGTGCGCGAGCGCTTCCCAAACGGTGTAGGCGGCATAGGCACCGTTGTGGATCGAGTCGACGTATTGCGAGCCCCCAAGGCGGGTGTTGCCGTCGACGACGGCGAGCAGTACCGGCGGCATTTTCTTCTCGACGATCAGACGATCTGCCCACTGCACGACGTTGACTTCCCACGGCCGCGCCGCAACGAGCGCCGCGACGTCGCCGGTATAACCGTGCAGCACGTAAATGACGGGCAGCCGGGTCGAGCCTTCGCGATCGAATCCGGGCGGCGTATACACGGCGAGTGGGCGCAGCGACGGATCGCCCAGCGCGTTATCGCGCAAGGCTTCGGAATTGATGAAATCGATGTTGACCTCGCCTGCAAGGCCGAGAAGTTTGCCGAGTTCGCTCGTAGCCACGAAGCCTAGCATACCCGCGGAAAGGACGCGGCTCCCCCATGGCGATAGGTGAAGGCAATGATTCGCGGCATCGGCTTGCGTGGTGCGGTGGCGGTCAACGTCATCACGATGATCGGCATCGGGCCGCTCATCACCATTCCCCTGGTCCTTGCAAACCTGCACGGGAGCACGGCACTCGTCGCGTGGGTTGTCGGGGCGATCATCGCTCTGTGCGACGGGCTGGCGTGGGCGGAACTCGGGTCGCTCTATCCCGGCTCCGGCGGCACGTACGTGTTTCTGCGGGAAGCCTTCGGCAGAGAGCGCTGGGGAAGGCTCTTCGCCTTTCTTTTTACATGGCAAATCGTACTTTCGGCGCCGCTCGTCCTCGCGAGCGGCTACATCGGGTTCGCGCACTATGCCGGCTACCTGTGGCCCGCGCTCGCGATGAATGCGCGCCTGCAAGGTATCGTCGGCGCGGGCGTGGGGATTCTCACCCTCGTACTCCTGTATCGTTCCATCCGCACGGTTGGAGCGCTCGGTATCGGGCTCGCCGGCGTGGCGATCGCAACGTTAGCTGCCGTCATCGCGGCCGCCGCGACCCGGTTCGTTCCGTCGCGGGCGCTGACGGCCGACCCGCACGTGGGATTTGTTGCGGCGCTCGCAGGGGGCCTCGGTCCAGCGCTCGTGATCACGCTCTACGACTATTACGGGTACGGCGCGGCCTGCACGATCAGCGATGAAGTCCGAGCGCCGGTGCGCGTGCTGCCGCGTTCGGTCGTGATCTCGATCCTGCTCGTCGGCGTGCTGTACGTGGCGTTGCAACTGGGCGTGCTCGGCGTCGTCCCGTGGCGGGAACTCGTTGCGACGGGTCCCGGCGGCGCCGTGCCCGACGTCGCGAATTACGTCGCCTCGACGGTCGTCGAACGCGTGTGGGGCTCGTGGCCTGCGCGCGTGATCACCCTCGCAATTCTCGCAACCGCCTTCGCATCGACGTTCGGCAATCTGCTCGCCTATTCGCGCATTCCCTACGCCGCAGCGGTCGACGGGTTGTTCTTTCGGCAGTTCGCAAAGCTGCAAGAACGCGGACGCTTCCCCGCCGTGTCGCTCGTCGTCATCGGGCTGCTCGCGCTGCCCGCCTGTTTTCTTTCACTTGGCGACGTGATCAATGCCCTGACGACCGGTCTCGTCATCATTCAGAGCCTGGCGCAACTCGGCGCCGTTGCCGCGTTGCGCGCGCGTGGCGTGCGCGCTCCGTATCGCATGTGGTTGTATCCGCTGCCGGCGCTCGTCGCCGCGGCGGGGTGGATCTATATCTTCTTCTCGGCCGGAACCGGCGCCATCGCCTTTGGGATTCTTTCGTTGATTGCGGGGATCGTCGCGTACTTATGGCGCGCACGCGTCAGTGCGGATTGGCCGTTCGGCGTAAAAGGTGCGGCCTTCGTCGTAGCCTTCGCTACGGCGGTAGGTGTCGCAAGCGTGCGGGGCGCGGCCCTCGCGAACGACGCGCCGCCGTCGTGGGGTCATGCGGTCATCTCGAGCAAGAACGGAAATCCGGTTTTCATGGTCGACGGTCAACCGTTCTTCGTCTATGGCGCCGCCTTCTTCTATGAGCGCTTACCTCGAGAGACGTGGGCACCTTCGATGGAAGCTCTGCGGCAACTCGGCATCAACACCTTGGATTTGTACGTTCCGTGGAATTGGCACGAGCTTTCGGACGGTGAGTTCGATTTCAACGGGCGCACGAGCGCCCGGCGCGATCTCGACGAGGTGCTGGTCCTCGCCCGCCGTTACGGATTCAAGATTCTCTTACGACCGGGGCCTGTCGTTCGCAACGAATGGCGCAACGGCGGATACCCGGCATGGTTACTATCTCGTCCGGAATATGGCATGCCCCTCCACGACTTACTCGAAGGCCGGTATCCGCCGACGGCAACGCTGCAGAATCAGCACTCCGACGATGCTGCCGCAGAGTGGATGAACAACGCGACGCATATGGCGTACGCGAAGCGTTGGATCGAGCGCGTCCTACGCGAATGCCGGCCGGACGCGGATCTGATCCTCGCGGTTGCGCTCGACGACGACCAGGGCGCGTACATCGATAACCAGACGTACCCCGCGCCTCATTTCGACACGTACATCAATGTTCTCAAGAGTTGGGTCATGGCTATTACAGGTCCGAGCGAGCTCGTTTATATCAATACGTACCAGATGAAAGTCACCGCACAAGCCCCCGTGTGGGCGATGGGAAATTGGTATCAAAGCGACGCCTACGCGATCGGCGAGCACGACCGGGCGCAACTCGAGTTTTCGACATCGCTGCTGCATACGCAGCCGTCCGTTCCGATGATGACGAGCGAGTTTCAAGCCGGTTGGCTCGAGCAGCCCGACGACATTCGGCCGAGGCCCGCCGATCCCAGCAACACGCTTCTAGCTATGAGCACGATGATCGGCATGGGCGTGCGCGGGATCGTGAACTTTCCCGCCCAAGATACGCTTAACCCAAGCGGATGGGAGGCGCCTTTCGCCAACGCGTTCTATGCCTGGGACGCAGCGCTTACGATCGACGGACGTCGATCCGAACGCTATGCTCCTACCGAGCACGTCGGCGCCCTCGTTCGCCTCTTCGGCCCCGAACTAGCTGCCGCCGTGCCTGAGTTCGATGGAGCGGTCGCATACCTCGGGGCGAGTTTCGAAAATCGGCGCGACAATCAATTGTTCTCTTCCGTCGCCGCCGAGACGATGCTCTCACAACGAGCGTGCCGCGATGCCGGACTATCCTGCGCGCTGGTCGATCTCGAGAAACTTTCGCCGTCTGCGCTGGCAAGGTTCCCTTTTCTCATCGCTGCGGAATCGGGCCACATGCAAGGTGCCATGTTACGAGCTGCGACTATTCACGCACTGGCCGCATACCGCGCGTCCGGCGGAATCGTCATTCGTTCGGCCACGCCGACCGGCAACGAACTTCTTACCGCACTCCACAATCGTCACCGCGTTCCCATCGTCTCGGGTCTCAAGAATGCGAGCTTCGCGCGCGACACGACCGGAAAACTCGCCGGCTTCCTGAGCATCGCGAACTACGACGATACCACAGTCTCCGCGAACCACGCGGCGATTTCCGACGGTACCGGCCATAGCATTACATTGCCTCCATTCGCGCTCGCAAAGCATTCGGCGATCGTCGTTCCGGTAGAACTCCGGCTCAAGGCGTTCGTTTCGGATTTCCAACCAAACGACCGGCTACGCTTCACGACCTGTATGCCGTCCTACTCGCCGGATCAGGATGACAAATCTCTTTTGGTAGGCCCTCCGCCGAGAGCATTATTTGCCTATTTCATGACCACCGACGAGCGCGGATGTCGTATCTTCGCGACCGTCGGAGGCCGCAGCTATACGATCGACTCCGATGCGGCAGACGGCGCCGTTACGTCGTTTGCGCGGCCGGCACTCTTCGCGCGACACGCAGTCGGCGGACCTTCTCCCCTCTATCCGTATAAGCCGGGGCCGGTCACGTATCTTCAAATCCCGAACCTAGCGGGAATCGCAACGGACATGCCTCCGGTTCCCGAAGGACAGGCTCAGGCCTACGAAAGCGACGTGTACCGCGACGGTTCGAAATGCATCGTTTTCAATAATACGAATGTTGCCTTGGTGGTAGCTGAAGCTGCCGGTGCGCGCGCATTTGCATTCGTCGACAAAGATACCGGCGATAATATTTTTACGACCGTGGGGGCCATGCGCGATGACGTATCGATCGAGCCACCGCTTTCGACGACCGATCGCATCGCGAAATACACGCATCAATTTCCCGCGGGGATGTTTAACCGCACCTACGGCGTACGCGCGCTTTCCAGCGGAAACGAAGCGGCAGCGACCTTCACCTACGATGCACCGGATATAATCCCAAGCGGAGCGCTCCTCGCTCGCAGAGTAAGTCTCGAGCCGAACGCGCGCTCTTTCACAGTCGATGAGTCCGTTCAGTTTCACGGCGGCGGCACAGATGATTCGCAGCGTATCGTTTCGGTAACGTCGATCGACGTTCGCACGGACCCCGAGGCGTACGCTGCAACGACAATCCTTTCGCCCGCACCGTCCGGCTTTGCAGCTGGAACCACCTTGCACGTCGCCGGCGGAAATGCGCTCGGCATCTATAACGCTTCGAGTCACCAGCTCGCCACGATCGCTTGGCGCGCAGGCGACGTCGAGGATGCCGCAATCTTGGAACGGAATTTTTCGAGCGTCGTTCGCCTGACGCTCGGCCGCAATCGCGCGGCACACATGAGGTATGGCTACGAAATCGCGCCGAACGTTGAGGCCGCTCAGGCACTTATCGCAAGCGCAGATGCCGCTGCCCAGACGCCCGTTCATTCAGAAAAGGGCACGCCCTCACCCCCGCGAACCCCCTAGAGCCCAGCGCGGGGAAGTGGCGGAACGGTCTACGCGATCGCCTCAAAAGCGATTGAGCTTACGCTCTTGTGGGTTCGAATCCCACCTTCCCTAGAACTCAAATCGGGGCGGCGCAGCCCTCGATCACCCCCTAAAATCGGGGCCGGAAGGCTCCACCACCCCCAGGTAGGCGGCCAACCGACGTAGTGATATTTCAACCGGGTTCCTTGCGGGGCGACGTACGCGTTGCCGGCGACAAATCGATTTCGCATCGCGCGCTGATCCTCGCTGCCGCTACGCACGGAACCACGGCGATATCACAACCTAATCGCGGTGAAGACGTGCTCGCGACGCGCGATGCGATCGCTCTACTTGGCGCCGAGGTCGAGGATCGCGGCGAAACGATCGTCGTCACCGGCGGCAACCTGCACGATCCCGCAAGCGCGCTCGACGCCCGCAATTCCGGAACGACGACGCGGCTCTTGATGGGTCTTTGTGCGGGTCGCGGAATCACCGCGCGTTTCGACGGTGACGCATCGCTGCGGCGGCGCCCGATGGAACGCGTCGCGCGGCCGCTGCGCGCGCTCGGCGCGCAGATAACGACCAACGCCGGCCGCTTGCCCGTAACCGTGCGAGGCATCGCTCCGCCGCCCGGCGGTGATTTCGCGCTCGAGATCGCATCGGCGCAAGTGAAATCTGCGATCCTGCTCGCAAACCTCGACGCGCGAAGCACGTTGCGCATCACGGGCGACCACCACTCGCGCGATCATACCGAGCGGCTCCTGCGTCGCTTCGGAAGAACGATTTCCTTCGACGGTGAGACGATCGTGCTCGAGCCGGGCACCCTGGTGCCGAAAGACATTCGCGTGCCCGCGGATCTCTCCGGCGCGGCCTTCTTCCTAGCCGGTGCAGCGATCACGCCCGGCAGCGACATCACCCTGCGCGAAATCGGCGTCAACGCGACACGCACGGGCGTGATCGACGCCTTGCGCGCGATGGGTGCGGACATCACCGTTACGAACGAGCGCGAACTCGATGGCGAACCCGTCGCCGATATCCGCGTACGCTATCGGCCGCTCCATGCCGCCCCGCTCGGCGGCGATCTCGTCGTCCGCGCGATCGACGAGATCACGATTCTCGCGGTCGCCGCCGCACATGCCGAGGGCACTACGGCAATTCGCGATGCCGGCGATCTGCGCGGTAAAGAATCCGATCGGCTCACCACGATTACGGAAACCCTGCGCGCCTGCGGTATCGGCGTCGTCGAACACCCCGACGGACTCGATATTACGGGCGGCGGCGCGAGAATTCCGGGCCGCACGTTGCTCACCTATGCGGACCATCGGATCGCGATGGCGATTGCGGTGCTCGCCGCGCCGACCGGCCCTCACGCAATCGACGACGAAGCGTGCATCTCCGTAAGCTTTCCCGACTTCACGCCCCTCTGGCGGTCGGCGCAAACTACCGCGGTGTAAAAAATTCCATCGCGACGTCGCGCGCGCCGAGCGCCGTCTGCGTCGCGCTCTCGCGCGCTTTTCCGAGGTCAGCAACCGCGCGCTGCGCGCGCGCGATCAGGGCCGGCGCCGTCTCCATACGGCCCGATGCCTTCGCAACCTTCGCTTGCGCAGCTTGTAAGGCCGGCTCGAACGGGAGTTTCTTGAGCGCCTCCAGCCGCTTCCTCAAGGCGAGCACCGCAAAGACCACGCGCGCGACCCCGATTGCAACGACGGCGAGCGCAAGCACGAGACCTGCGCCGAGCGCGTACCAGATGAAGAAATCAGGCGGCCCGGAGGTCACGCCGCGGTGTCGCTCTTAGGACCTGAGTCCGTCTTCGGCGCGGGATCGGCCTTTGCGGCGGTCTCGCCGCCCGAGGAGTCGCTTCCCTTACGCGAATCGGTCACGTAAAAACCGGACCCTTTGAAGACGATGCCGGCCGGATTGAACAAGCGCCTGAGGGCGCCGCCGCACTTGGGACACGACGCATCGGTCGTTTCCTTAAACCCATGCTTGATGTCGGTGACGACACCGCACGTCTCGCACTGATACTCGTAGATCGGCAACCTATACTCCAAAACGGCAAAAACGCTGCGCCCAGGCGACGCCCCCGCCAGTATGCCATTTCTTAGCACTACGCGTCAACGACTGCTAACGCCCTCAGAAATCGGCGAGAATCTCGTCGCGGGGAACATCCCGGAACTCGACCAGCCCTTTGAAATGCACGAGTGAATCTTCGATCGCGCGATCCAGGCGCCGGCGCGCCGTCATGCGATCGATGAAGGAGCCGAGAATGCCGCCATAGGCGGGGTAATCGACGCGCAGCACGAGCTTGGACCGATCGCTCTTGCGCTCGATCCGAAAATCGATGCGGCGCCGCAGCGAGTAGGCGCCCACGAGCGAAACGATGTGGCCATCGAGAAACTGATCGACCTCGTAGAGCTCCTCTTCCTCACCCGGCATGGCGCTCCGCACGGCAACTTCGCTCCCCAGGCCGAACGGAACCGAATCGTCGACGCGGCGGACGCTCTTTGCAAACGAGAGCCAAACCGGCCACTTCTCGACCTCGCAAATGAGGGAGAAGGCGGCCTCAGGACTGCTGCCGAGATCTTGACTGGAGACGAGCGCGCTCGCGGATAGACGATCCGTAGAACCGTAGGATGCGACCATGACGGCTCATTCGGCGCGCTGGGCGGGGACCCTCGTCTTGGGACACAATATCTTGTGTCCGGCGAACGCGCTGGGTACTACCGGTGGGCCCCCTGTGGATGAGTGTGAGTAGATCTCCCTCTGCTATGCGGCCGTGCGCAAGACCGGAAGCAGCAGCTCTTTCAACCGGCTCCGGGCTCGCGAGAGGCGCGACCGGACCGTGCCGATGGAGATCCCGGTGATGCCGGAAATTTCCTCATACGAGAGGTCTTCGATCTCGCGCATGGCCACCACGGCCCGGAACGCTTCGGGCAGCGCCGAAATCGCCTTGGCCAGCTCTTCCTCGGTCAGCGTGTTGAAGCACGTGACGTATGGGTCGTCGGCCTCATGGCGCACCGTGCTCACGTCGACCAGCGCGTTTTGCAGACGGGAGAGCCGAACGTCGGCGCGCTTGCGCTTCTTATTGTGATCGAAAAAGACATTCACGGTAATGCGATAGAGCCAGGTATAAAACGATGACTGCCCGCGAAAGCGATGCAAGTTGCGGAAAATCCGCAAGAACACGTCTTGCACGAGATCTTCAATGTCACCGGCTGCAGCATCGAGGCCCGCGAGAATACGTGGGACCGCCTGATCGTAGGAGCGCACGAGTTCCTCGAACGCCTCAACCCGGCCGGCGCGGTAGGCTTCGATCAACGCGAGGTCGCGAGCGGCTCGAAGCTGTTGATCCGGGTCGGCGTTCTTGCGCAGCGGGGTTGCAACGTCCATGCCCGTAGAGTACGGGCGCAAGCTCGTAACGGATGTGAGGCAGGCTACGGTACGGCTGAGGTTCCGGCGACGGCCGCCGAGCCCACGCCGCGCGCGAATGCCACGAGCGTCTGGATGCCATACGCAAGCGCGGCTTCGTCGACGCGAAATTCGGGGCTGTGGCCGGGATGCACGGATCCCGCCGTTTCGCTGCGGATGCCGAGCCGAATCAGCAGTCCCGGCGCGCGCTGCGCAAAATAGGCGAAGTCTTCCCCGCCCATCGTGGCCGCCGGACTTTCCACGGGAATGTCCGTCGTCGCGAGCATGTAGTCGCGGAACGTCCGCGCTAATTCCGGATCGTTGACGACGACCGGATACCCGTAGATCACATCGAGCGTCGCCGTCGCGCCGTAGGCTGCAGCGATGCCCTCAACGATGCGGCGTGCGCGCGCTTCCAAACCCGTGCGCACCGCCTCGTCTTGCGAACGAAACGTGCCGGTGAGTTTCACTCGATCGGCGATGATGTTGTTGCGATATCCGCCTTCGATCGTTCCGATCGTCACGACGACGGTTTTCAGCGGATCGATTTCGCGTGCCGCGATGTTTTGCAGCGCGAGCACACACGCGGCGGCGCACGGAATCGCGTCGATCGAAAGGTGAGGCGCAGCACCGTGTCCGCCCCGCCCCACGATCGTGACGTGGAACTCGTCGGCGGCAGCGTTGCAGGGGCCCGGAATGAATCCGATCGTCCCCGTATCCAAACGCGGATCGACGTGCAGCATCGCGACCGCGTCGATCGCCGGATCGTCCATCGCGCCCGCCTCGATCATCGGGAGCGCGCCGCCCGGTCCTTCTTCGGCCGGTTGGAAAAACAGCACGGCCGCACCGTGCAGCGTGGCGCGTCCGCTTTGCAAGATGCGCGCCGCTCCCAGCAACATCGCGGTGTGCGCGTCGTGACCGCACGCATGCATCTTACCGGGAACCTGCGAGCTAAACGTTTCCCCCGAGCGTTCGGTGAGCGGCAGCGCATCCATATCCGCACGCAATCCCGCGACCTGTCCCGGCAGCGCGCCGCGCACGATCCCAACCACACCCGTCTTCGCGAGGCGGCGATGTTCGATGCCCAACAGGTCGAGTTCGCGCTCGACGATCGAGGCCGTGCGCTCCTCTTCGAAACCGAGTTCGGGAAACTGGTGAATTTCGCGGCGAATGGCGATCGCGTGGTCCGCGACCTCGTGCAGGAGCGAGCTGACGGTCATGCCCTGCGCATTCGCAGCGCAAGCGGCGTTTACATGGAACCGGCTACGGCTGCGGCAATAACACCGAGTCCAGGGGCACCGTCTCGATTTCGCTGACGCCTACCGCGCGGGCGGGATGGACGAGCGGCACGGCTCCCGAGTTCGCGGCAATGAAGGCATCGAGGTTGCGATAGATGTTCTCTCGCGTCTTCTCCGCGACGGTCGCGCGCCCGTTACTTGCAATAGCGGCGAAGCCCGGATCGTGCCACGCTGCCACGAGCGGCGCCATCAAATCGTCGGGTTCGCCGCAGTCGGTCGCGGCGACCCCGAGAACGAGCGCACCGCCCGGCTCGCCGCCGGGAATTCCCGTCTCGTCCAACGGCGCGAGCCCGACGGTAAGCCCGGCGTCGGCCAAATTCGAGGCTATTTCTTGCGCCACCGTGGCGGGATTCGGCAGCAGCTGCGTCGGCGTGCGCGGATAGTACAACGTTACGGGCGTTGCGGCGACGCCGGCTTTTGCAAATAGCGCTTTCGCCGCAGCAGGATCGTACTGGGGCTGTTTTGTCGACGGGTCGAAACCGAGCAGGCCGGGCGGAATCCAGCTCGTCGCGGGCGCTAGGGATGGATCGTCAAAATCGGCCGCTACCGCGGCCCGATTCACGGCTTCGGCGACGGCGAGGCGCGCGGCCGGCACATCGAACGGAGCGCGATCCGAAACGAAGCCGAGGTACGCGGTTGCCGTACTGGGCCAGCGTAGGGCCCGCATATCGTGGCGAGATGGAATGACCGCAACCACGCTCGGCCCAGGATCGGCCACGGCATCCACGTCATCCTTTTCGAGGACGAGCAACGCCGTCGCGGGATCCGGAATTTCGCGCAAGAGCACCTGCGAAACGGCGGGGCGCGCAGCGTTCCACATCGAGCTCGTAGCTAAGGTGACGTGGTCCCCGCTGTGCAGATCGGCGATCGCATAACGGCCGCTGCCGACCGGCGCATCCTCATAAACTTGCCGGTCGTTGCTCATCTTCGCCGGCGAACCGATGGAGAATGCCGGAAGCGCGAGATCGTGCAGCAGCGGTCCGAGCGGGATTCTCGTGTGGATCGTAATGCGAGCCGGCCCTTGCACTTCCACGTCGTCGATCGTGCTGGCCGCGTCGTAGCCGCCGAAGCGTTCGACATAGGTTGGATAATCGTGGCCGAAGTGGCGCGAATCGTTCGAAAGCCGCCACCGATCGAAATTCTCTTTGACCGAAAGTGCATCGACCGGCGTAGCATCGGAAAACGTTGCCCCGGGGCGAAGATCGAAGGTCCAGGTGAGTTTATCAGATGCGACCTGCCACCTTTGCGCGAGGCCGGGCTCGATCCTCGAAGTTCCCGGACGAACGACGACGAGCGTTTCGAGTACTTCGCGCGCCACATCGAACGCTGCGGCCCGGTTCTCTGCGGTCGCAAGGGCGGGATCGAGTGCGCCGATGTGATCGACGATGCCGATCGAAAGCGTCCCCGGCGGATTCGGCGGCGGCACGGCGCAGCCGCTCGCGGCCAGCAGCGAAACGAGCACGACGCGTGCGCGCATTAGTGCGTGAGTGACGGCGCGAGCAGCCAAACGAGACCTTCATACGCGCCGAAGGCGGCGAAGATTCCGAGCGCGGCGACGGCGACGCTCGAGGGGCGGCGCTTGAGCGCGAGCACCAAGAGCGCGAACAAGAACGGCTCGAAATCCAGCGCGTGCCGCATGCCGTACTGCGCGCCGCCGATATCGAAGTACGCAAAGGCCGGCAGTGCCGTCGCGAGTGCTGCAAGCCAGAGCGCGAGCGCGTCTATACTCGCGCCCGCAAAGAGTGCGTAGAGAAACGGCGCGCTCGTAAACGAGATGCTGAAGCCGAAATACGGCGGGACGATCCACGGGGGCGCCGGTATGAGAATCGGCGGCGAAAGAAAAAATGCGCGCGTCTGCATCGGCACGTTATCGAGTGAAAAGGCATCGGGCGCGGCGAGGTGCCGCGTATCCATGATGCGATAGAAGAGCGAAAATGCCGGATCGAACAGCGTTTGCCAGCGCGAATAGTTATAGAGCATCCAAGCGATGAGGGCGGGAACGAGCGGCGTTAAAAACCGTTCGAGCGTCACTTTGCGCAAATCGCGAGCGAGCAGCAGGCAGAGGTAAATCGGCAGCACCGCGAGCAGCGGGTAGCGCGAGAACGCCGCCGCTACGGCCCAAATCGCCACGAGCCATGCGCGGCGGCGGCCGAAACATTCGGCCAGCGTTAAGAGCGTGAACGCGGCGGCCGCGGTATGCGAGACGAACCACACGTCGCCCACGGTCGCACACACGAACAGACTCGTTCCGAAGAACAGAAAGGCCGTCGCCGCGATGGTGGGAACGCGCCTGAGGCCGGCATTTTGACAGACGCGCCAGGCTGCAAATACCGCGACCGCGCCGAGAACGTTCGAAAGCAGCGTTTGATTCGCGTGGGTTCCGAACGCGAGCACCGCGGGAAAGAGCAGGATCGCCGGCATCGGTGCCTCGACGATATAGGCACGTCCGTGGAAGGGAATTGCATCGATGAAATCGCCGGGGAAATCGATCCAGTTGCGTCCGTGCGTCCACGCATCGGCGAGATAGACGTAGTTGTCGAATCCGGTTGGATTCGCATGCCACACCGCGAACATGAAAGCGAACGCGGCGACCGCCGTCACGAATGCGGCCGTGGGGCGAAAACGCACCACGGCCGAACTCGCAGAGAACACTAGGTTCGGTAGCGCAGGAAGGCCGGAACCTCGATATCGTCCATGTTCACGGGCGCGACCTTATCGAATTTCGAATCGAAGTTAAACCCCGCAACCGCCGGATCGTACGCGCGGCGAGCGCCGAAGCCGGCCGCGAGCACCGTGATGCGAACCTTCTCCTTCATCGCCGGATCGATCGAGGCGCCGAAGATGATTTGGGCATCGGAATCGACGGCGCGCGCGATCATTTCGGCCGCTTCGTTGACCTCGTACATCGCAAGATCCGGGCCGCCCGTGATGTTGAAGATCACGCCGCGCGCGCCTTCGATCGTCGTCTCGAGCAGCGGTGAAGCGATCGCCTTCTGGGCTGCGTCCGCCGCGCGATGCTCGCCCGTGCCTTCGCCGATGCCCATCATCGCAGAGCCGGCATCGGTGAGGATCGTCTTGACGTCGGCAAAATCGAGATTGATCAGGCCCGGCTGCGTGATGAGATCGGAGATCCCTTGGATGCCCTGGCGCAGCACGTCGTCGGCATACGCGAAGGCTTCTTGCAGGGGAGTACGCTTTTCGATGATCTGCAGAATGCGCTCGTTCGGGATCGTGATGAGCGTATCGACCTTCTGCTCGAGATCGGCGATGCCGCGTTCGGCCAGCAGCATGCGCTTGCGGCCTTCGAACGAAAACGGCTTCGTCACCACGGCGACGGTGAGCGCGCCCGATTCGCGCGCGAGTTCCGCGAGGATCGGTGCGGCGCCGGTTCCCGTGCCGCCGCCCATCCCGGCCGTGATAAACACGAGGTCGGCGCCATCGAGCACCATGGCGAGATCTTCGCGCGATTCCTCGGCGGCCTCGCGGCCCGTATCGGGATTGGCCCCCGCGCCGAGGCCGCGCGTGCGACCGTTTCCGATGTGCACGGTGTTGCTCGTCGCGACGTTGCGCAAGGCTTGAACGTCGGTATTAACTGCGTAGAATTCCACGTTGGTCAAGCCGGCTTCGATCATCCGGTTGATTGCGTTGCAGCCACCACCGCCGATGCCGATGACTTTGATCGTGGCCGCGTGTTCTGGATTGTGGCGTTTCGATTCGGCCATGGGTGCCTCCGAGAAGAACGAGAGCTGTGATTTCGTGGGTACGGCGTCCGCGCCGCTTATGTCTAGTTCCAAGGCGGGTCGCCCCTGCGACCTATCAATTCCATAAGTCGCCGAACCAGCCGGCGATTTTGCCGAAGGGATTGGGGTTACGGCCATGGTGCCAGGTGGCCCCGTCGCCTTTGGGTCCGAAGAGAACGAGCCCGACGGCGGTCGCGTATTCGGGCTGTTTGACGGCGTCGTTGAGTCCGCCGATCGAAGTCGGCACGCCGATGCGCGCCGGTAAGCCGAAGAATTCCGACGCAGCTTGTTCGATGCCGTGAAGATGTGCGCCGCCACCGGTGATGACGACCTCCGCCAGCATGACGTCGCGCGGCAGGCGCTCCGCAATTTGCGCCTTCGCCATCCGGAAGATCTCGAGCAAACGCGGTGCGACGATCGCTCGTAACTGCGCGCGCGTGACCGAATGGGTCGTGCGGCCGTCCATCGTCATCACCGTGAAATCGGCTTGCCGCTGCGGATCGTTGATTGCCGATGCGATCGTGCGTTTGATTTTCTCGGCGTCGGCCGTGGTCGTTTTGAGACCGAGCGCGATGTCGTTGCTGAGGATATTGCCGCCGACCGGAATCGTCGACGTATGGATCGCGCCGCCGCCGGAGTATACCGCAACGTCGGTGGTCCCGCCGCCGATATCGAGCAGCACCACGCCGACCTGCTTCTCTTCCGCAAGAAGAGTGGCGGCCGATGACGCAAGCGGTTCGAAGACGATGCCCGCGGGCTCGAGCCCGGCGCGGTGAACGCACTTGAGAACGTTGGTGATGAAGGTATTGCCGCCGGTGATGATGTGCGTATCGACTTCTAAGCGTGCACCGCTCATCCCGATGGGATCGGTCACGCCATCGTGGCCGTCGACCGTAAAGTGCCGCGGCAGCGCGTGGATGATCTGGCGTTCCGCGCCGATGTTGATCAGCTTGGAGGCATCGACGACGCGCTTGACGTCGCCGCGCAACACTTCGCGATCCTCGCCCGAGATTGCGACCACGCCGCGATTATTCGTGCTCTGCACGTGTTCGCCCGTGACGCCGACGTACACGTGCGAGATGTGGACGCCTGCCATGCGCTCGGCTTTTTCGGTGGCGGCCTCGATCGCGCGTACGGTCTCCTCGAGATCGGTAATCACGCCTTTGCGCAGCCCCGTTGACGGTGCTTCACCCACCCCGATGATCTCGAGACCGGCGGCCGTGGCGGTGGCGACCACGGCGCACGTCTTGGTAGTCCCGATGTCAAGGCCGGCGATCGTCGCACCCCACTGGGATTTACTCAAACCGTCGCCGGCCCGAACGTGGGACGGGGCCGCGGCGATAGAACGACCGGCATGACCCCATATATTGTGGTACTCGCCCACAGTTCCTTGTATATATAGTGTTTATAGTCTGTTGACAGGGTGTGGATGTGGCGCGGGCACGGGCCGGAATTCGACGACCGGGGTATCGGCGGCGCGCACGTCGACCGCCCGGACGGTACGGCCCTGCGTCTCGACTTGGGCTAGGATCGGGCCTACGAGCCGTTCTTTGCGGCCGAGGTCGGTGTCGTCACCGAACTTCACGACGACTCCGTCGCGCAGCGTCGCCACGAGCTGGCCGAAGGCGTCGTGACGGAATCCCCGGTAGGCCAGCGCCGCAGCGGCGAGCGTTTGGCAATCGTTCATGAGCGCCGCGAGTTCGGGCACGTGCAAGACGGCGCCCGGCAAGCTCGCGACGGGCGCGGCAAGATCGTACACGGGCGTCGTCGCAGCATCGCAGCGTGCTTCGAGAATGTAGCGCCCCGCGTCGACCGTATACGCGTGGAGGGCCGGGTCGTGCACGCAACCGGCGATGGCGCGTTCGCTGACCGCAAGCTCCACCACGGCGGGCGGGCGAACGCTGACGTGCGCCGTCGCGACGTAGGGAATCGCTTCGATGCGCCGCTCGATGGCGTGACGATCGAGCAGCCAGACGTTTGCGTGCGGATCGATCGCAGCCGCTGCGACGATTTCGCCGCGCGTCACGTGCGCGAGCGTCGTCACGCGCAGCGACGACATCCGAAACGCGGGCAGGCCCGCGATGCGCCAGCCGCCCCATCCCGTTACGAGAATCACGAGCAATGCCAGCACCCAGTAGCGTTGTACGATTTTCGCGAACGGCCGGCGCGTGCGGCGCCTCGGAGTACGTGTCACGTCTCTCCTAGGTTGCACTCGGCGCACGCGGCGACCTCCGCCTTGCGCGCGTCCGCGCTATCGCAAGCGAGGCACCAGGCAGACTCGTTGCGAACGCGGGGCGAGACGGAGGACGTCTGATGCTCGTTACACTCGTCCGCACGGCGCTCGTAGCGACGCCGATCTTTGCTCTTGTCGTGGGCCCTCTGCTGATCGGCGGGACGGAACCGCGCGTCCTCGGCATGCCGCCGATCATGTGGTGGATACTCGTTTGGGTCGTGCTGACGCCGCCGTGCCTTCTGGGCGTCGAACGGCTGCGTCGCCGGTGAGCAATGCGGCCGTTTCGCTCGGCATCGTCGCTGCAGTCGTTCTTGGTACGATCGCCTTCGCACTGATCGCGGTTCGCAGAATCGGGAACGATCCCGCGCAGTTCATTCTTGGCGGCAGGTCGTTCGGCGCAGTCTTGCTCTGGGTATTGATGGGCGGCGAGATCTATACCACGTTCACGTTTCTCGGCATCGCGGGTTGGGCGTACGGGCGCGGCGCGGAATCGTATTACCTCCTGGCCTACGGCGTACTCGCGTACATCGCCGGCTATCTCTATCTTCCGCGCCTCTGGCGATTCGCAACCGACCGCCAATTGTTGACGATGGCCGACTTCTTTGCGGCCCGCTATGGCAGTCCGGGATTCGGCGCGATGGTCGCGCTTCTTTCGACGGTCGTCGAGGCGCTGGCCATCCTCGTCTATCTCACGGGTCTTCAACTCTTGCTTTCGATCGCCGGATTCGGATCGATCGACGCGAGGCAAGCCGTGCTCCTCGCCTTCGTTGCCGTGACGATCTTCGTTTTTACGGCGGGTCTGCGCGGGATGGCCTGGGCGAGCATCATGAAGGACGCGTTGATGATCGGCAGCGTCGCCGCGGTCGGCTTCGTTCTACCAATTGTGTATTTCGGTTCTCCCGCGGCAATGCTGGCGCACGTCATTGCGATCCGGCCGCACGATTTCGTGCTGGGAGCGTGGACCGCACCGTCGGGCAAGATGTGGTTCATCAGCACGATGCTGCTCACAGGGACCGGCTTCTTCACGGGACCCGCAGCCGTGGCGGCAACCTATGCCGCAAAGAGCGAAGAGACGGTGCGCAGGAACGCAATCTTTCTGCCGCTCTACGCCTTGATGATCGTTCCCGTATTTTTTGCCGGCTATACGGCGTCGCTCATCCTGCCGGGTCTTCACGGCACGGAGAGCGACACCGCGTACCTGCGCGTTCTGCAGGCGCACTTTCCGGTCGCGTTCCTGGGCATCGTGTGTGCCGGAGGCGTCCTTTCGGGATTGCTGCCTTCCGCCGCGCGTCTTCTTGGAGCTGCGAGTCAGCTCACGAAAAATGTCCTCGGCGATATGCTGCACGTGGCGCAGGCCGGACCCGCGCAGACCTGGGCAACCCGGATCTGCATCCTGGTTGTCGCTTTAGGCGCACTGCTCTTGTGGCTGTTCGTAAAGGCGTCGCTCGTCGACTTGCTGCTCTTCGCGTACAACGGGGGCACGCAGTTCGCGCCCGGCATTCTGCTCGGAGTCTTCTGGAAGCGGGCGACGCTGTGGCCGATCGCGGCGGGCCTCGTCGCCGGAGAACTTTGCGCACTCGGACTCACCGTGCACCCGGTGCCGCTGGCCGGATTGAACCCGGGCTTCACGGCGCTCGCGCTGAACGTGACGCTGGCCGTGAGCCTTTGCTTTGCGACGCGCACTACGCGCAGCACAACCGAGGCGTACGCTGCCACCCCGAGCGCTTAGGTTTTAGAGCCGCCGTCGAGCGGCGTCGCCGGAGCCGATGGTAAACTATCGTCGCGAAGTGTGGACTCGATGTGAGCGATCGCCGTCACGAGCCGGTCGCCGCGCGAAACGACCGTGCGCGTCGTAAGGTTCAACTTCAATGGGACCACCTTACGAATATCGTACGTCATAGAACCGGTCGTCGTTGCGTCGGAGGAGTTCGGACCCGTGACCGAGCTCGAACCGGATATGGCGACCGCGATCGTGTGAGCGCCCTCATCCACGGATTTGATGGTATAGGTCGTCTGCCCGGACGCCGCACCACTCGGTTTCGTGGTCCAGGTCGCACCGGCCGAGACCGTGTCCGATTGAACGAAACCGCGTGCGAGATAGGGTAGGAGCGCCTGTTCTTCTTCCGTGACGGTGGCATAAGGCGGGATCAGCAATTCGCTCGTGCTGATCCCGGCGCGAAACACGGGTGTGCTGGTTTCGGAAACATCGACGACGAGGCCGCCGTCGGCCGTCGCCGCTACGACGTCGACCGAGATGGTCGAGCGCCGGTCGGTGGCCGCGCCGGCATTGGAGGCGATGCCCGAAGCCGGGCCCCCGATACCGGAGACCGTCGTATCGATCGTACTTTGGAAGTTGTATGTCGCGGCGAACGTCATGTGTCGTATGACTTTGGCCGGGGCATCGGCGGCGGGCACGGCCGTCCCGCAAAAGACGGCGGCGACCACCGCAAGGACTGCGATCCGACCGTGTACGATTCGGCTATGCAATGATCGCTCCCTCACTCGACTGCTGGAAGCTCGCAGCGCGTTCGAACCGTGGCGATTCGTCGTTACGAAAAATCGCCCTTGGGCCCCGGACGGTGAGCGCACGGTCGCATGGTAGTCTGCTGCAATGAACATCGACGGCCTCGTGCTGATGCCGGTTACGGTTGTCGCGGCAGCCCTCGAATCGCCGGCGGCGTGCCGGTCTACGAGCGCGGCGCGTGGTGTGTGAGGTCTACCTACGGCGTACGGCGGTCGAAGGAATCGACATGGGTTTTTTCTCAAAATCGACAGCGAGCGGCGCGCTCGAGGAGGAACTCACGGTCCCGCGCATTCTGAGCGAGAGCGGCAGCGCGTTCGAAGGCTGCCCGCGCTTCGCTGAGCCGGCCGAGCTTCTGGAGCAAGTCGCCGCGCACGCTGGGCAGTAAATGGTAGCTTTTGAGAGCGCCCTCCGTCTCGAGCGCGTCAACTAGCTCCAATCCGAACGATGGACCGAAGGCCATGCCGACCGCTACCGCGCGGTTGAGCTCCACGACGGGCGTCGGCGCGACCTGCGCAAGCGCATCGTACAGCGCCGCAATGCGCTGCCAGTCGGTCTGCGCAGCCGTACGCGCGCGCGCATGGCAAGCGGCGATCGCCGCTTGGAGCGTATACGGTCCAAATGGCGTACCGAGCTGCTGCGCGCGCTCCAGTGCGGCAAGGCCGCGACCGATGAGCATGTAATCCCACCGCGCGCGGTCTTGATCGAGCAGCAGGACGTGCTCGCCCGAGGGCCCCACACGAGCCTTGGAACGGGAGCCTTGAATCTCCATCAGCGCGACGAGCCCGTGCACTTCCGCGTCGTCAGGCAACATGTGCGCGAGCACGCAGCCCAGCCGAATCGCCTCTTCGCAGAGCGCGGGCCGCAGAATATCGTCACCGGCGCTCGCGGAATAGCCCTCGTTGAAGATGAGATAGATCGCTTCTAAGATCGAGGGCAGGCGCTTCGCGCGCTCGTGCGCATCGGGAACTTCGTACGGTACGCGGGCCTCAGCAATGGTTCGTTTGGCGCGCACGATCCTCTGAGCGACGGTAGCCTCCGAAACCAGAAATGCGCGCGCAATCTCGGGCGTCGAAAGTCCGCCGAGGAGTCGCAACGTCAACGCGACGCGCGCGTCCGGCGAAAGCACCGAGTGGCAGGCAATGAACATCAGGCGCAGCAGATCGTCTCCGACGTCATCGTCGAGGGCGGCGAAATCCGGATCCTCGAAGGGCACCATCTCGAGCCCGAGTTGTTCGTGCTTCCGCTCCAGTAGTGCGTCACGGCGGAAACGGTCGATAGCACGGCGTTTGGCAACCGACATGAGCCACGCTCCCGGATTGCGCGGAATTCCTTCGTTCGGCCACTGCGCAAGCGCAGCGACGAATGCGTCCGCAGCGAGCTCCTCGGCGAGGTCGATGTCGCGCACGACGCGCGCGAGCGCGCCGAGGAGTCTCGGGGACTCGATCCCCCAGACTGCTTCGATTGCACGGCGCGCCTCAGCGGCGCTCATGCGCCGGTGTTTGGGGTCTCCGAAAGGAATCGACGGCTACGCTCGCCATCGGCAACGGCGTGGGCGGCGCAACCTTCATTTTGGAGCTCCGGGAAATCCTCGCGCTCGAAGATTTGTCGAATCTCAACGAATTCGCTGCCTTCGAACGGGCAGTGCAGCAGACGTTCGACGATCTCTTCTTTCGAGCGACCTTGAAGGAGCCAAAATCCGGCGACGACCTCTTTCGACTCGGCAAACGGACCGTCCGTGACGGTTGGCCTTTCGCCGGAATACGTGATGCGGGCGCCTTTAGAACTTGGCTGCAGGCCTTCGGCTGCCAACAGTACCCCGTCGCGGATTAGCGTTTGATTGAACGCCCCCATGGCGGCTTTCGGCACCTGCCTCCCCTCGGGCTCCTTGGGGACCTTGACCATGACCAAAAATCGCACTGCGTTCTCCTTTAGGACTGGATTGGATGTACTGATTCGTCGAGCAAGATACATCCAAATCGACATGGCCCCCACGGGTCCTGACTCGTAGCGTACGAGTGGGCCGATACAGACGAAGAGCTCGGTCTCTACTGCGCCACGCCGCGCGGGACCATCGCTCGCATGTCGTTCACCCAGCGGCCGTACTGGGCCAGCGTCGGTGTTTGCCCCGACGGAAGGGGCACGTGCTGCGAGAAGGCGACGACGTAGGCCGGCTTTCCCGGATCCGCGGCAAAGTACACCACGACGTATTCGGTATCCGAGCCGGATGAGAGAAGCAGGCGCGTAGCGGCTTCTCCGGCGTGCAGCGGCTTCTTAGGCGTCACCCACTGAGGGTTCGCGCCGGGGCCGAGGTACGGCTTCACAATCGCCATGTATCGTCCCGTTGCGCCGGCAAGCGTGTGAACGTCGCCGTAGCTTAGGATCGTGACCATGTTCTGCCAACGATCGACCGTCTCACCGGAGCGCAGGAACTCCGTCTTCGTCGACGTCGCGTCCTTCGCGGACCAAGCATGACAATACGATTGCCCGTCGAGTTTGAAACACGAGCCGGAAGATGCGGCGAGAGCTGGAAGCAGCGTCAACAGGGCGGCTGCGAAGAGCAGGCGGAGGGCTCGGTTCATGCTCGTAACTCGACCTTTCTGGGCTGAAGTGTCCGTGCACTTCACGCTCCGTGCGGTTGCCTTGCGGAACGGTCCGCAAATAAAAGCTGAAGGCTTAAGGCTCGATACCGAAAACGAAGCGGTCGATTGCTTCGGCGACGCCGTCGTGCTCGACATCGCCGACGATGGCGCGTGCCTCCGCTTTTAATTCGTCCGGCGCGGAGCCCATGGCAATTCCGAACGCGGCCGCGCGTAAGAGCGGCAAATCGTTGTACGAATCGCCGATGGCGGCCACGCGATCCATCGAGATCCCGTAATGCTGCGCGACTTCACGCAGCGCCTTGCCCTTGTCGACCTGCGGGTTCAGCATTTCGACGAACTCCGGATTCGAACGGGTGACGTACGCGTCGTTCCCGAGCGCCGCCTTCATCAGCGCGAGCGCCGCGGGCGTGCGCGCGGGGTCGGTGACGATATTGACTTTCGTGCTGTCGTGTCCGGCGAACGCCGCGGGGAGCGACGGCACGACGATCGGCTCGGTACCCGAGGTCCGCGCGTACAACTCGGCGTACGCGTTGTCGGCTTCCACGTAAAATTTGTCGTCGCGGTAAAACTGCACGTGATAGCCGTGCTCTTTGGCAACCGCGTACGCGCGCACTGCCACCGAGTACGGCAGCGCAGTCTCGCGGATGATCGCTCCGCTCTTCGCGTCGGCGATAACGGCGCCTTGGTAGCAGACGATCGGACCCTCGAGACCGAGCACGTCCGCGAACGGCTTTGCGGCGACGATCATGCGTCCGGTGACGAGCGTAATCTTGATGCCGGCGCAGAGCGCGCGCCGCACGGATGCAAGCGGCGCAGGGCGCACGGGCCGGCGTGGTTCCACCAGCGTGCCGTCGAGATCGACCGCGATCAACAGCGGCGCGGTTGCAATGGGGCTGTTCGACCGCTCCGTCATGTCGGGGCTTACCCTTCCTCGATACGCAGCAACGCCGTGCGCGCGTGCGCGGGTAGACCTTCGAACTCGGCGAGCGCCGCGAGCGTCCGGGCATCCCCAGACATGCGCGTGCGACTGTTCTCGATCAACGACATCGTGCGATAGAAATCCGCCGTGCGCAGGCCCGACGAGAAGCGCGCCGCCCCCGACGTCGGCAGCACGTGATTGCTGCCTGCGATGTAATCGCCCGCGGCGACCGGTGTCTCGTCGCCGATGAAGAGGGCACCAGCGCGCGAAATCTCCGGTACCAGATCCCATGGATGTTCGGTCTGAATCGAGAGATGCTCGGGCGCGAAGCGATCGATGACGGCCAGGACCTGCGCGCGATCGCGCGCGTGCACCAAATACGCGCGTTCAGCCAGGACGCGAGCGACGATCTCAGCGCGACCGCACTCCGTGGCGAACGGGCCGTCGAGGAGGATGGCGACCGCCTCGAGCACCGCGCGGTCCTCGGAAACGGCCGCGACGCGGGCCAGCGGATCGTGCTCGGCCTGAGCGATCATTTCGCCCGCGACCAAACGCGGCTTCGAGGACGAGTCCGCCACGACGAGCACTTCGGAAGGCCCCGCGAGGCCGTCGATGCCGCACGTGCCGAAGACTTGGCGCTTGGCTTCGGTCACCCACACGTTGCCGGGTCCGACGATTTTGTCGACGCGCGCGAGCGTGTCGGTTCCATAGGCGAGCGCGGCGATCGCTTGCGCACCGCCGATCGCGTAGAGTTCGTCGACGCCGCACAGCGCCGCAGCAAACAGGACCGCAGGATTGAGGCTGCCGTCGCTCTTCGGCGGCGTCGCGACCACGACGCGAGCGACGCCGGCGATCTTTGCAGGCACCACGGTCATGATGACGGAGGATGGAAAGGTTGCGGTGCCGCCCGGCACGTACGCGCCGATCGCGCCGAGCGGCCGCACCAGGAACGAACTGCGCGTACCGTCCGCGTCGCGATGCGTGACGTCTTTTTCGATTTGGCGTTCGTGAAAGGCTGCGACGCGGTCGCGCGCCAGCCGCAGGCCCGCGGCGATCGTTTCCGGTACGAGGCCTTCGCTCTCCGCTAGCGAGGGAACGGGCCGGCGCAGCGTCGCGCCTGCAGCACCGGGAAAATCGAAGCGCCGCGTGTACTCCACAAGCGCGCTATCGCCCCTCGAGCGCACGTCGCGCAGCATGTTCGCGACCGTGGCGACGACGGCCGGCGGCGCGTCCCATCCTCCGGCGTAGAGGCCCGCGAGCGCCGGCTCATCATCGGCATCGACGATCGTCATCATGCGGGCACGGGTCGTTCGAGCTTCGCGAGCAAGTCCGTGATGGCGGCGTATTTCGCGCGGAAGCGGATGGGATTGACCACGAAGCGCGCCGTCGAGAGCGCGATTTCGTTGACGACGACGAGATCGTGTTCGCGCAGCGTGTTGCCGGTCGCGACGAGATCGACGATGAGATCGGCGAGCCCGACGAGCGGGCCGAGTTCGACCGAGCCGTGCAGCTTGATGAGCTGCACCGGCACGTCGCGTTCCGCAAAAAACGCTTCGGCCGAGCGCTCGAACTTCGTTGCAACGCGCAAGAAGGTGGGGAGCTGCGCACCTTCGTGGTATCGATCGATTCGGCGTGCCGCAACGACGAGGCGGCACGCGCCGAACCGCAGGTCTGCCAGTTCGCAAACATTGCCGGTCGTTTCCCACAAAACGTCGGCACCCACGATGCCGCAATCGGCCGCACCGAACTCGACGTAGGCCGGCACGTCCGTGGGGCGCAGCAGCAAGACTTGGCTGCCGTCGCTCGTGGTCACCGTCAAACGGCGACCCGGATCGTCCGGCATGTCGATCCCGCAAGCCCGCAGCGCAGCAGCCGAGTCGTCGTAGAGCGCACCTTTGGGAACGGCAATCGTCAGGCCGCCGCCCGATGCTCGGGCTACCACGTTACCTTCACTTCTCGCACGTCGCCGCTGGTCGCGATGACCAGCCGCGGAATGCGCCGGCGCCGGGCTTCTTCGACGAGTTCGGCTTCGTCGCGCCGGTCGAAATCGATGCGGACGATCTTTCCCGCCGCGCGTTCGCGCGCCGCGATCACATCCGAGCCGCTCACGAGCACGTCGATGGCGGGCGCCGCGCCGAAGTGCGTGCTGTGGCGCCGTTCGAGCGCGATCAGCATGCGCTCGACCGATAGCGACCATCCGACGGCTCCCGAGTCGAACCCGAACCGGGGCAGCAGCGTATCGTAGCGGCCCCCGCCGCACAGACCGAAGCCGACCTCATTCGCAAAGCCTTCAAAAATGAACCCCGTATAGTATTCGATGTCGCGCAGCAGCGAACAATCGACGTTGAGCCGCTCGCCGTAGCCGAGCGTCGTTGCCCGTTCCAGCAGGGCGCGCAGGCGCTCGATGCCGAGGAGGCCCGCATCGGTACGGCATAAGCTGCGCGCGCTCTCGAGCACGTCTTCCCGGCCGCGCGTGAGCGCCAGACGCACGATGGCCTCGACCGCGTCCTGCGGACCGCTTCCCGCGAGACACGCGCGCAGCGCGACGATGTTGCGGCCGGAAATCAACGTCTTGCTTTCCGCGAGGTGCCGCGCGTCGAGTTCGAGCCCGGCGAGCACGCCGTCGACGATCGCTACGTGGTTGATATCGAAGTGTGCGTCTCCTAGGCCGAGCGCGTCGAGCGCTTCGATTGCCGTGAAGAGACTCTCCGCATCCGCGTCGAGACTCTCCGCGCCGATCAGTTCCAGACCCGCCGTCGTGAACTCGCGCATGCGGCCTTCCTGCGGTTCCTCATACCGGTACGCCGGTACGACGTACGAAAGCCGCAGCGGTAACGGCGCTTCGCGCATGCGGGTTGAGACGAGGCGCGCAACCGGCGTCGTCATCTCGGGCCGCAACGCGATCTGCGTTCCCGTCTTGTCGGCGAAGAGAAAGGTCTTCTGCGCGAGCGCCTCGCCCAGGCCCGCCTCGAGCGCATCGAAGCGTTCGAAGTTCGGCGTTTGAATCTCTTCGTAGGCCCAGCGTTCGAACACGCCGCGCAAGACGTTTTCGACCGCGCGTTTGCGCCGCAGTTCCTGCGGCAGCCAGTCGCGCGTCCCGGGAGGCAGCCGCATCAAACCGGCGCTTCCCAAACGCGGGCGCGTCCGAAGATCGACTCGAGTTCGTTTCTCACATAGACGGATGCGGAGATCCCGCGCGGCATCTTTTCGGCTTCCTCACCCACGTGCAGCACGACCGGAACGGTACCCGGCGATTCGCCGAGCAGGTGCGCGAGCGCATCGATTTCCTTGACGGTGGTCGCGGTGACGTGCCACGCCTTCGACGCCGCCGGAACCTCGCGACGTTCGTACGGCTTGACTTCGTTGATCGTGACGGAAAGCTCGATCGGCGCTTCGTCGCCCGGCATGGACCCACGGCGCTCGCGGAAGCGGACGCGGCCCTTAATCGTCACGATCGCATCGGCGACGAAGCTGCCCTGCAGCTGCGCGTAGGTTTTTGGAAAGACGATGCATTCCACGCTTCCGCTCATGTCTTCGACCATCGCGATGAGCATCTGCTGCTGGGCCTTGGTCATCGTACGCCTGACCGCCGTCACCATGCCGGCAATCGTGACGAACTCGTCATCGGTCTTGCCGCGCAGGTCTTTGATCGGAACGGCCCCGCCGAGCGCAAGCGCATCCGCGACGTCGGCGAGCGGATGCCCCGAAACGAAGATGCCGAGCGTCTCTTTCTCCCACCCGAGCGCCTCGAGCACCGCGGGCGCCGGCAACGGTCGCAGCGTCGGCCGCAGTTCGACGCTCGTGCTTTCCGTCTCACCGAAAAGTGACACCTGGCCGGACTGGCGGTCGCGTGCCGAACGGTTCGAGATTTCGAGTGCCGTATCGAGCGCGTCCAGAAGCTGCGCGCGGTTGCCGGGCAACGAGTCGAGAGCCCCGCATTTCACGAGCGCCTCGAACACCTTTCGATTGATCAGCTTCGTATCGACGCGTCCCACGAAATCGAAGAGATCGACGAACGGGCCGCCCGCCTCCCGCGCGTCGATCACCGCGCGAACGGCACCCTCGCCGACGCCCTTGATCGCCGCCAGGCCGAAACGAATGTCTTTGCCGACGACCGTGAAGTCGACGCGCGACTCGTTGACGTCGGGCGGCAGCACGTTGATGCCGATCTTCTTAGCATCTTCGAGATACTCGACCATCTTGTCGGTCTTATCTTTAACGGAGGTCATCAGCGCCGCAAGATAGGCGGTCGGATGATTTGCCTTAAGGTACGCGGTCTGGTAGGCGATCCAGCCGTAAGCAACCGCGTGGCTTTTGTTGAAACCGTACCCAGCGAACGGTTCCACGAACGCGAAGATGTCGCCGGCAAGTTTCTCGGTGATCCCGTTCGTACGCACCGCGCCTTCAACGAACTTCTCACGGTACTCGGGGATCTTGTCCTTAAGCTTCTTCCCCATGACCTTGCGAAGCTCATCCGCTTCGCCCATGCTGAAACCCGCTATATCGCGAGCGATCTGCATAATTTGCTCTTGATAACAGTTGTGGACTACTAAACCATTTGCGATGTAATACGGATGGTTCCGATCTTCCATTTCTATATCAAAACAATCGGCCTCGCCCGCATCTTCGATCTTATCGATGTAGACTGGACGCGTATCGCGAAGATAAAGCCTCTCGTATGAAGCACCATAAGCCGCTTTGAACTTTGGGATGCGTAGCGCATAGGCCGCATCCGAATGGAATCTTGTTAGATGCGACGTAGTGGCCTGAGCCAAGGCCGTGCGCGCTGCAGAGTCCGCAGATGCGACGCCGTCGCGAATCAGGGCGAGGAACGGTTCGGTGAGGAGCGGCATTACGTTGGCTTTATATTTCTCTTTGAATGCCTTTCCCGGAAGCCACGGATGCCCAACGACTCGATGGAACTGCGTACGATCTTGAACGTACACGGCCGAATCTCGAACATAATAGGCAATCTTGAGAGACGCCATTAGCTCGGCAACCTGTGCCACGAGCTGCGGCGACACCGATCGAAAGTATTGGCCGCTCCCAGCATACGTTCCATCGCTGTCCCAAAGGCCGCGAAGCAATCCGACCCGATCTTCCCTTGGGAGAGAGAGCAGCTTGCTCGGCAGCCGTTTGCCGCGACACGTTTGCTTCCAGCTGCCGTCGCCGTACACGCGGTCGAGCCAAAGGGTCAGCGCCGACTTGCTAAAATACAATGTGGTTTCGCAGCGAAATTCTAACCGAAGCAGGGCCGCCAGATATTCTGCATCCTCATGCGTGGCGCATGTAATATATTTCGAACCGTGAACCTTGAGGGACCCGTCACCCACGAACATCCCGAGGAGATACGCTCGACGCTCGCCTCCGAGCGCTGCCGCATTCGGATCTTCGGTAGCATTTGGCCATTCTTCAAATAGAACCGAGTTCGGCTGAGTGATGCGATATTTGAGACTAGCGTAGCCGTCGTTTGCCGCAAGTTCCCTCGCGCACAGGTCTCCCATAGGCGTTGGAAACCGATGCTCCGGCGAACATTCGATGATCGTTCCCGTCGAAAGCGTGATGCGTAAGAGCTTCTTGCGTCCACTCGGCCAGACTTTCGAAACGACTCCCGGCTCGATCGTTCCGTTACCATGATACGATGCGATGACGTCCCCCGGACGGACGTGTTCGATACCTTTAACCATACCGTCAGCATATCCAATGGGTGTGCCAACTGGTAGGCACGCAACTCCGTAGGTGTTCGAAAGAATCGGCTCGAGTTTGGGATGCAGATAGGTCGGCTTCGAGCGACCGTGTTTGTTGTTGATGTAGAGCGGAATCCACTCCATGGGCCCCGGGCGGTACAGCGCGACGAGCGCGATGATGTCGTCGAGCGAACTCGGCCGCAAGTCCGATACGACGCGGCGCATGCCGTCGGATTCCAACTGGAAGACGCCGGTCGTCTCGCCGCGGCTCAGCATGTCGAAGGTGCGCTGATCGTAATCCGGGATCTTCGCGAGATCGAATTCCGGCATGTCGATGCGCCGGATCTCGTCCTGAGCGTTTTTCATGACGGTGAGATTGCGCAGGCCCAGGAAATCCATCTTGAGCAGGCCGATGCGCTCGACCCAGCCCATGTCGTACTGCGTATTGATGTCGTCGTCGCCGAGCTTGATGAGCGGCGTGATGTCGACGAGCGGATCCTTCGAGATCACGACGCCGGCCGCGTGGGTCGACGCGTGGCGGGCTAACCCTTCGATCGATTTCGCCGTATCGAGCAATTGCCGCATCTGCGGCGCCGCATCGTAGAGCGACCGCAATTCCGGAATCTGCTTGAGGGCCTGCTCGATGGAGAGGCCGCCCGGCCCCGAGGGGATCAATTTCGCAACGCGGTCTACGTCGCCAAGCGGAACGCCGAGCGCCCGGCCCGCATCGCGCACCGCCGCGCGCGCCGCCATCGTTCCGAACGTCACGATCTGCGCCACGTGGTCGGTCCCGTATTTTTGCGTCACATAGGCGATCACTTCGTCGCGCCGCTCCACACAGAAATCGGTATCGATATCGGGCATCGAGATGCGATCGGGATTGAGGAAGCGCTCGAAGATCAAATCGAACTTGATCGGATCGAGATCCGTGATCTTTAGCACGTACGAAACGATCGACCCGACGGCCGAGCCGCGCCCGGGGCCAACCGGAATATCCTGGTCGCGGGCATATTTGATAAAATCCCACACGATGAGGAAATACGAGGCGAACCCCATCTTGATGATGACGCCGAGTTCGTAATCCAACCGTTCCCGTAAATCGGTATCCGTCGAAGCCCGCTCCGCACCATAGCGCTCGATGAGCCCCGCTTCGCAAATTCCCCGCAAGTACGCTTCGGGCGTAAGCGGTGCGGTCAGTAAATCGAGCGTCTCGGGTTCCGGAACGGGATAGAGCGGGATGTTGAATTGCTTTTCCGGGATCCGGATATCGATGCGTTTCGCAATCGCAAGCGTGTTGTCGCAGGCATCGGGCACGTCTGCGAAGAGTTCGCGCATCTCTTCGGAGGATTTGATGTAAAACTCGTCCGTCATGAACTTCATGCGGCTCGTATCTTGGACGGTCTTCCCCGTGCCGATGCACAGGAGCACGTCGTGCGCCTGCGCGTCTGCCCGGTTGAGGTAGTGCGAGTCGTTCGTAGCGACGAGCGGCAGGTTCATCTCCCGAGCGAGCTTGATGAGGCCTTGGTTGACGATGTCCTGTTCCGGAATGCCGTGGCGCATAACTTCGATATAAAAGCGATCGCCGAAAATGTCGACGAACTCGCGCGCAGCCTTCTTCGCGCCTTCGTAATCGTTGCGCAAAAGCGGCTGCGCGCAGAGCGACGACATACAGCCCGAGAGCACGATCAGCCCATCGTGATGCCGGGCCAGGAGATCCATGTCGATGCGCGGCTTGTAGTAATAACCCTCGAGGAACCCCTTCGAGATCAGCGCGACCAGATTGCGATACCCGACGATATCGGCCGCCAGCAGCGTGACGTGGGCTTCATCCCGCACCGTGCGGTCGAAGCGGCCGCGCGGTGCGATGTATGCTTCGCAGCCGACGATCGGGACGAGCGAATGCTCGTGGGCCGCATAATAGAACTCCATCGCCCCAAACATCACGCCGTGATCCGTCAGGGCGACCCCCGGTGCGCCGCCGTCGGCCGTGCGGCGGCACAGATCCTCGACGCGGCAAGCTCCATCTAACAGCGAATACTCGCTGTGGACATGAAGGTGTACGAAGGAGCTCACGGGACGGCTAACTTGACCTCGGCGCGCAGGAAAGGGCTGGTGTTTACGGGGACGCCTCCCCAGCCCTTGTGGAGTAACGGCAACGGCGAGCACCAACCCATGGGCGCGGGAGCCCGCGCCCGGGGCCATCGGGGGGCACGCCGCCCCGATTTCAAAGAAAGAACAGTATGGCGGACGATACGACGAAAGCACGAAGCGACGGTTGGCGCGACATGATCGCGCAGTGGGAAAAGGGCATCAATACGCTCGCCAACACCACCATGAATTCCGACGAGTTCAGCAGCACCGCAAACGGCTCGATGAATCTCGCGCTGCGCGCCCAGCAAGCGATGGGCGCCGCGATGGCGACGTACCTCGCGACATTGAATCTCCCGAGCCGCGCCGACGTTACGGCGATCTCCGACAGGCTCCAATCGATCGAGGCGACGATGCTGCGCGTTGCCGATGCACTTGAAGCTCGCCAACCGGTTGCCGGGAAAGGCGCGCGCCGCGTCACGAAGATCGTCAAACCGCGCCGAACGAAACGGCCGCCGGGTGAAGCTGCGCCGCAATGACCACCGAGCCTAAGGCGCCGGCGCCGAGCGATCGGGCGGTGTCCGACCGCATTGCCGAAGAGATCGAACGCACGATAAGGCGCAACGTCAAGGGGCTCGAGTACCTCGCATCGCCGGCCCCCTCGGTCGGTTCGACGCCGAAGGACGTGATCTACAAGCGCGGCACGCTGAACCTCTATCACTACCGCCCCTTGGTCGACGAAGTCTACCGCGTCCCGATCCTGATCGTCATGGCGACGACCAACCGCGGCTATATCCTCGATCTCGCGCCGGGCCAAAGCTTCGTCGAATTTCTGCTCGAGAGCGGCTACGACGTCTACCTCATCGACTGGTCGCCGCCCTCGATCGAAGAGAAGCGGCTTCGGCTCGAAGATTACACGCTCGACTTCATTCCGGAATGCGTGCGCATCGTCCGCAAAGATTCGCGCGTAAAAGACGTTAGCGTGATCGGGTATTGCATGGGCGGGGTGCTTTCGCTGATGTACGCGGCGTCGCACCCGAAATCGCAGCCGAAGAATCTGATCTGCTTCACGACCCCCGTCGACTTCTCGAACATGCACTTGTTCACGAAGTGGGCCGACCGCCGCTTTTTCGATGTCGATACGCTCGTCGATACGATGGGGAACGTTCCCTCGGAAATGATCTTTGGCTCGTTCGACCTGCTCCGCCCCGCATCGCGCATTGCCGGCCAAATGCAATTGTGGGATAGCATGTGGAACGACGAACACGTCAAGTCGTACCGCATGTTCGAACGCTGGTCGACGGACACGCTTCCGCTCGCCGGCGAATATTTTCGCGACACCGTCAAGGAGCTGTTTTGGAAAAACGCCTTGGTTACCGATAGTCTCATCCTCGGCGGCAAGGCCGCAAGCTTGCGCTCGATCACGGCTCCGGTGCTGCACGCCGTCGCGCAGCACGACCACATCGTTCCCTACGACGCAGCGAAAGCGCTGATCCAGCTCATCGGGTCCCAAGATAAAGAAGAAGTCGTGCTCAAAGGCGGCCACGTCAGCGTCGTCGCCGGTGCAAACGCCCAGAAACGTCTCTGGCCGCGCCTCGATTCCTGGCTCGCGCCGCGGTCCGTATGAGCAACGGCGAACAGCTTCCCTACCCAAAGATACTCGAAGATCCGAAAGGTCCCGTCGAGGTGCGTTTCATGACGGCGCAGGATCGCGACGGCGTGCTCGCGTTCGCCGGCGCATTGCCCCCCCACGATCTGTTGTTTTTACCCCGCGACATCTCGCAGCCGAAAGTCCTCGACGCGTGGATTCGTGAAAACGCGCGCGACGCGTTGACGACGCTGCTCGCGGTGCGCGAGGGAACGGTGATCGGGTGCGTCACGATCGTGCGCGATCCGCTCTCGTGGTCGCCTCACGTCGCGGAATTACGCGCGGTGTTGCTGCCAGAAGCGCGCGGGACCGGCCTCGGCCGCAAAATGGTCGTTGAAGCCTTCCGTCTTGCCCTATCGTTCGGAATCGAAAAAATCACCGCGCACATGACCGCCGATCAAGCCGGCGCCATTGCGGTGTTTGAAACGATGGGGTACCGCGCGGAAGCGCTGCTGCGCGATCACGTGCGCGATCCGGAGGGCAAGAAACACGACATCGTGATCCTGAGCCACGACGTCGCGAATTTCGCCGCACGGATGGCGGCCTACGGCTTGGGCGAAGGCACTCACAATTGAGCGCTGCGGACCTCTTCTCCCTCGCCGGTAAGCGCGCGCTCGTCACGGGTGCTTCCGGCGGCCTCGGCCTGCATTTTGCGCGCGTCTTGCACGATGCGGGCGCCGAGGTTGTCTTGGCTGCGCGCCGCACCGACCTCATCGAAGCGGAGGCTGCCGCCCTCGGCTCGCGTGCGGTGGCCGTGACCATGGACGTGGCGAACGAAACCTCGATCGTGTCGGCCTTCGAACGCATTACAGAAACCGGCCCGCTTTGCGACGTCGTCGTCAACAACGCCGGTATCAGCGGCGCGAACGTGGCCGTGGCGATCGAGGCGAGCGAGTGGGAGAGCGTCATCGGCGTCAATCTCACGGGCGCATTCTACGTGGCGCGCGAATCCGCGCGCCGTTTGGGTGCCGCGAAGCAACCCGGCAGCATCATCAACATCGCTTCGATTCTCGCGCTGCGCGGCATCATGGGCGTCGCGCCGTACATGGCGAGCAAAGCCGGCCTGCTCCATCTCACGCGCGCGCTCGCGCTCGAATTCGCGCGAGCTTCGATACGCGTGAACGCGATTTGCCCGGGCTACTTCGAAACCGATATCAACCGCGAGTTTATGGAAACCGAGTTCGCCCAGAAAATGGTCCGCCGCATCCCGCAGCGCCGCCTCGGCCAGTTGAACGATCTTTCCGGGCCGCTCCTACTGCTGGCGTCGGACGCCGGAGCCTTTATGACCGGCTCCGCGATCACGGTGGACGGGGGCCAATCGATTAATAGCCTCTAATCCGGATCCCTCGGTCGCGTACGATATCCGGGACGAACGTGCGCGGCCCAGGCATGACCGGTTCGCTTCGACCGCACGATCCACGCACGGACCCCTGATATGGTCGGGTCATGCTACATTCTTTTACGGTCCCTTCTCTCGCATTGCTCGCCCTCGTAGCCGCCGCAGCATGCTCCTCATCTCACCAATCTTCCGGCGACGACGCTGCTGCCGCATCCGCGGCGCCGGGCGCGGCCGGTCAATACCCGAGCTGGGCCGCGGCCGTCGTTGCAGAATATCCCAACCGCGTCGACGCTGGGTCCGTCACAGACAAGCTGTTCCAGATCGACACGGCCGACGATCCCAAAACCGTGGTCGCCTGGTTTAAAGCGCATGCCCCAACGCCCGTGACGGCGAGCGACCCCGACAGCGCTCCACGTTGGTTTGTCAACACGAGTGGGGTCGCAATCGACATCGACCCCAACAACTACGCCGGCACCACCGGCATTAAGACGATGATCGCCTTCTCGCGGAAATAGCGTGGCCGGCGCGATCCGCGGGACGTTTGCGACGGTTAGCTGCTACGTTAATCCCACGATGATCACCACGGTCCGATCCTTACCGTCGACGGTTCCTCCGGTGGCCGCCCACACGTCGCGCTCCACCGAGGCATCCATAAACCTGCATCGCGTTCGACAACCAGGGCGAACGTTCGAGGTCCCGGCACGACCGGTTCACTTCGACGCGCACGATCCACGCACGGACGCCGCGTACGCTTGCTTCATGCCATATTCTCTCGCGGGCAGGACGATTTGGGGACGTTTGCGAGACGATGAGCTGCTACCTTAGTCCTACGATGATCACCACGGTCCGAGCCTTACCTCCGACGGTTCCTCCGCTGTCCTCGCCCACGACGCGCCCCTCCGACGCCCCGGGGCAGCGCACGACGGTCCTCGCGGACCTCCGGCTGCGCGCCACGTCGCTCGAATTTCCAACCTACGTTCACGGTGCCGGCGATTCGGACGACTGCGATCTCATTCGAATCTCGGCGGACGGCGTGCCCGTCTGCTGGGGCCCGATGACCTTCCTTCGCTACGGCTCCCACACGTGGCGCTGGTTCGAGGGCGGCGGCTACCGTCAGCGCGGCCAGGCGTTTTCGTGGCGCGCGCTCCGGCTCTTCGCAGAAGTAACGTGCGCAGCGGATCCGGAGTCGAAGGCCATTACCGTGATGCGGAGTCGCGACGTCGCGACGGCGCCGTTGCGCCGTTGCCTGCTGGATGCGGGTGCATCGATCCACACGGCGATCTACGAACGGCGCCCCACACCCCTCCCGCGACGGCTTGCCTGCGACAACCGTTCGCGCATCGATGACAAACCGCTCTCGGTGGCACTCGACGATTATACGGTCGGGCGCAGCGCGCAGTTCGCCTACGTCGACGGGACGCGCGTCATTGCGAAGCGCTACGCGGAAGGCGTCGGTTCGTACGAGATGCCTCTGGAATCCGTCTGGTGTTTTCCGAGCGAAACGTCGACGGCGGTCGACTGCGGCAGCATCTTCGGCGCAGCCTCACAGTGGAACCCGAACCTGCGCGGCACGTTCCTCTTCGGCGATCGCCCGAACGAGAGCGCAACCCACGAGGTCGCGCTGATCTCGATGCGCGATCTCGCGCGATCGCTCGCTTAGGGCCGATTGCGGCCGAGGCGTTCGTGCGCGTCGACCCACTCCCCGGCTACGACGGCAGCTCCGAGCGAAAGTTCGCCGCACAAGACGGTTGCCGTCACGATCTCCGCGAATTTGCGTACCTTGCCGCTCCCGTAGCAATCCAGTACTTCGAGGCATTCTCGCTGTGTCGGCAGCCCCGTGCCTCCGCCGTACGTTGCGACGATCAGCGACGGCAGCGTCACCGCAAAATACATGTCTCCGTTCGGTAATAGATCCATATAGTTTACGGCCGCATGGGATTCGGCGACGTTGGCCGCATCTTGACCCGTCGCGATGAAGATCGCGGCGATGGCGTTGGCCGCGTGCGAGCCGTTGTTGGTCGAACCTGCCATCCACGCCCCGATTTGCGAGCGCAGGCGCGATTCGAACAACTGCTGATTGGAAACGTGAAGGTACTTGCGCACGAGATCGTCGGGCAGCGTCACCTCGGCTACAACGCGCTTGCCGCGTGTGTTGAGAAAGTTGATGAACGAGGCCTTCTTATCGGTATCCATGTTGCCGCTGAGCGTGAAGCTGCGAATCGGACCTTCCTTCACGTATTCTTCGATGATCCACTTACAGGCGGTTTCCGTGGCTTTGCTCGAAAGATTTTGGCCCGCAGCGTCGCCCGTCGAAAAGTTGAAGCGCAGAAACGTGAAGCGCGCCGCGATGTAGCGCTCGATCTTTTGGAGCTTGCCGGTTCGGGTCGATGTGGCGGCGACCGCCGCGATCTGATCGAAGTGGCGGTCGATCCACTCGGAAAACGCGTGCGCCTCGCGCGCGTCGTCGAACCCAAAGACGGGCGCTCGCTGCATCGCATCGGCTACGACCGTCGTTTTGATGCCGCCGATTTCGCGCGTCAAACGCATGCCCCGGCCGTAACTCGCCACGAGCGTTCCTTCGGTCGTCGCCATCGGGACGTAGAACTCGCCGCGCGCGTGCTCTCCATCGACGAGCATCGGTCCCGCGAAGCCGAGCGGAATTTGCGCGATGCCGGTCAGGTGCTCGATGTTGCCCCGAGTCGCACCCGGCTCGAACGAAAATTGCGACGAGTGTACGAGCTTCGTTCCCGACTGCTCTTCGATAAAACGCTGCCGTTCGGCCACGATCTCGGGAGAATAGTCGTCCGCCGGGTTGCGCGGGATGCGCTGCGCGATGACTTCTTTCACGGATACCTCTCTCCAGCTCTATGATCGTGCTCGCCGTTTTCACGTACGAGGCGCAGGTTGTCCTCGCTATCGCACCCTTCCGGACGAAAGGCGACGTGACCCGGCTCACATTCAATATAAACATATAGATGTGAATTGCAACTAAAAGAGCCGCTCGGACGTTCCTATTAACGATGCCCATGCGAGTTCGTAAGATGACTGCAGCCGATGAAGCCGCCTATCGCTCGATCCTGACCAGGACCAGCGAAGAAGATCGCTATTTTCGCTTCTTTCGCGCCGTCGACGCCCGCACCGGATCCGACATCCACGCAGCCGTCGAGGAGGCCTACGATACGGTCGGCTTCATCGCGGAGGCCGGCGCGATGCCGTTGGGCGCGGCCCACGCCGCCCTTCTCGGCGATCGATCGGCCGAACTCGCGATCGTTGTGGCACAAGATGCACGGGGCCGCGGCGTCGGCCGGGCTTTGCTCGCCGCACTGATCGCGCACTTACGGGCGAGCGGCTGCGAGCGATTCATCGCCCACTCGCTTCACGACAATAGTGCCTTTAGTCGCTTAGCTTCGAGCATCGGCTTGCGCGTCGACCACGTCGAGGGCGCCGACATCCGCTGGTCGCTCGACGTCTCAGGGGAACCGGTCGCGGCAACCTAAGTAGAACTAGTGCGCCGCGCCCGAGGAGTTCGAGCAGGTAAGGCACGCGCATTCAAGGGAACAATCGCGTCTCTATTTCGAATTTAATTGGGGCCATCGGGGGGGCACGCCGCCCCGATTTTACAATTTTAATTGGGGGCCATCGGGGGGCACGCCGCCCCGATTTTAAAGGAGAGCGATGAGTTCGAGCGACGTCATGGGACCGACTACGGGGCACGCCCGCGCAAACGGTCTCGATTTGTGCTATGAGTCGTTCGGCGATCCCGCCGATCCCCCGATGCTGCTTATCATGGGATTGGCCGCGCAGATGGTCGTCTGGGACGATGATTTCTGCGCGCTGCTCGCGTCCAAGGGCTTTCGCGTCATCCGCTTCGACAACCGCGATATGGGCCTCTCGACGAAGCTGCACGGTGCGGCGGCCCCGACGATGATGGAAATCATGACCGCCCAGTTCAGCGGCAAGCAACTCGAGCCGGTCTACGCGCTGCGCGATCTCGCAGCGGATTCGGTGGCACTCTTGGAAGCACTCGGAATCAGTTCGGCCCACATCGTGGGCCTTTCTATGGGCGGCATGATCGCTCAGGAAATCGCGATCAATTTTCCCGAGCACGTCCGCACGTTGACCTCGATCATGTCGTCGACGGGCGACCCGGCGCTGCCGCAGGCGACGCCCCCCGCGGTCGCCGTGCTCACCCGCCCACCCCAGACCGAAAAAGAACCCTACGTCGCGAGCTACGTGCAGGCGTGGGGCGTTCTCAACGGAGACCTTCTTCCGTTCGACGAGAAGCGCACGGCCGCCACGGCGGCGCTGTCGTTCGATCGCGGCATCAACCCCGCCGGCGTTTCGCGACAGATGCTCGCCATCATCGCGTCCGGCAACCGCACCGAGAAACTTGCCTCAGTCGATATCCCGACGCTCGTCATCCACGGCACGAACGATCCCCTCGTTCCGCCGGAAGCCGGACACGCAACCGCGCGGGCCATTCCCGGCGCGAAACTCGTGCTGATCGAGGGCATGGGGCACACGTTGCCCCGTCAGGCGTGGCCCGAGATCGTCGATGCGATCGCCCAGCACGCCCACGCCCACTCCACCGTATAAAAAGAGGACGAAACGATGGCCGACTATCCCTGGATCAAATCATACCCGCCGCCGGCCCGTTGGGATATTCCGATCGAGACCGGCCCCGTTCCCGTGCTGCTCGACGAGGCAGCCGTCAAATTCGGCGATCGCCCGGCCGTGGAATTCATGGGCAAGAAGGCGACGTACAAAGAGCTTCTGGCCCTGGCGAACCGCGCGGCGAAGGGGTTTCAGGCGCTCGGCGTCGGGCCGGGCGTTCACGTCGGCCTCTTTCTTCCCAACGTCCCGCACTATCTCGTTGCATTCTTCGGCGTGCTCAAAGCCGGCGGTACGGTCGTAAACTATTCGCCGCTCGATGCCGAGAAGACACTCGAACACAAGGTGCACGACAGCCACACGCGCATGATCGTGACGCTCGATTTGCCGCAGCTCTTGCCGCAGATGGAGCACTTGCTGGCGACGACCGAACTGCAGAAGCTCATCATCGGCGGCATCCCGGACGTTCCGACGTTTCCGCTGTGGCCGCGCAACGAGAATGCCAAGCGCGACGAAACGCACATTCCGTTTACGGATCTGGTCGACAACGACGGCAACTACGAGCCGCACGATATCGGTGATCCGGCGCAGGCGATCGCCGTTCTGCAGTACACGGGCGGTACCACGGGCTTGCCAAAGGGTGCGATGCTCACCCACGCCAACCTCACGGCCGCATCGAATCAGTATCGCGAAACCACGCACGTGGATCCGCCGGTGCTCCTCGACGGCGAAGAGCGGACACTGATCGTTCTCCCACTCTTTCACATCTATTCGCTGAGCGCAGTCATGCTGCTCTCGGTGCGGCTGGGTTCGGAAATGATCTTGCACGCGCGCTTCGAGCCGGAGGCCGTGGTCAAAGATATCGCGGCCAAGAAGATCACGGCGTTCTTCGGCGTGCCGACCATGTACACGGCGCTGCTCGCGCAGCCCTCGATCGGCGACGTCAATCTTACGTCTGTGAAGTACTGCGCCTCCGGTGGCGCACCGCTCCCGCTCGAAGTGCAGAACGCCTTCGAGGCCGTGACCGGCTGCAAGATCAACGAAGGCTGGGGCATGACGGAAACCTCACCCGCAGGCACCTTCATGCCGATGTACGGTCTGCGCAAGAAGGGCTCGTGCGGCATTCCGGTTCCGCAAGTGGTACTCAAGTTCGCGAGCGTCCAAGATCCCACGCAATACGTGCCGCTCGGCGAACGCGGCGAGATCTGCATCAAAGGCCCCAACGTGATGAAGGGATACTGGCACAATGAAGGCGCAACCGATGCGATCATGACGGCGGACGGCTTCATGCGCACGGGCGACGTCGCGATCATGGACGAGGACGGCTATGTGTTCATCGTCGACCGTATCAAAGACATGCTGCTGTGCGGCGGCTACAACGTTTATCCGCGCAACATCGAAGAGGCGATCTACCAGCATACCTCCGTCGCGGAAGTCTGCGTGATCGGCGTACCGGACGCGTATCGCGGCGAGTCGCCGAAGGCGTTCATCACGCTCAAACCCGGACATCCCGAATTCACACTCGAAGAACTCAAGGCGTTTCTCAAGGACAAGCTCGGCAAGCACGAGATGGTCGGCATCCTCGAATTCCGTAGCGAACTGCCCAAGACGCCGGTAGGCAAAATCCAGAAAGCCGTTCTCGTCGAAGAGGAAGCCAAGAAACGAGCGGCGGCCTCACAAGAGCCGGCGGGGGTTTCCGGAGAGTAAGAGCGGGGAACGACGCTGCGTCCGCGTGCCTCGAGGCGGTCTCATGCCACGCATCGCTACGCTCCTTATTTCGCTCGCGCTGGTGCTCGCCGTTGCATCGGGATGCGCGACGCATGCCGCGAGCACCGCAACCGCGCAAAGCGTCATTCCGGACGTGTTTCCGTCGATACCCGAAGTGCGCGCCGTGAACGGCGTTGCGACGCTCCGGCTCGATGCGCTGATCGATCCGGCGACGGGGTCGCCGCAATTCAGCTATGAAGGCACGATCGGCGTCGCACCGACGATTCGCGTGTCGCCAGGAGATACGATCGATCTCACGCTCGGCAACGGATTTCCGTTCCGGCAAAATCAGATCAATGCCGTAAACATTCATTTCCACGGCCTAACGGTGTCGCCGCACGCTCCGGCGGACGACACCATCATGACCCTCGCGCACGTTGGCCAAGTGATCCATTACCGCGTGAAGATTCCGCCGGAGCAAGAACCCGGACTGTACTGGTACCATCCCCACTCGCATGGAGAATCGTATCGCGAAGTAACGGGCGGGATGTCGGGCGCAATCGTCGTCGAGGGACTCGAAAAACACATTCCGGCGCTGAGCACGATGAAAGAGCGGATCATCGTGTTGCGCGACGTCGCGCTCCAGCCCGGCTACGTCGATGAGGATTCACCGCGGCAACCCGCCGCCGGAGCGAGCACGGCCGTCCGTCCACGCGCGGCAAACAACGGGAGCCCGTGCCGCGCCGAGTCCGGCCTGACGCCGACGCTCAATCGCCTCCCGCACGCGAACATCGGCATCGAGCCCGGCGAACGGCAATTCTTTCGCGTCGTCAACGCGTCGGCAGCCAGACACTTCGATCTCTCGATCGACGGCAGCCGCCTCGAACTCGTCGCGATCGACGGCGTCGCGCTCGATGCGTATCCCGGCTCGCGACCGATGCTCGGCGTCAGACACATCGTGATCCCGCCCGCAGGACGCGCGGAATTCATCGTGACGGGTCTGGGTCACCGCACGGTTCTCCGCTCCGCCTGTTTCAACAGCGGTTCGGCCGGCGACGCGAATCCTGCGGTCGTGCTCGCCGACCTCGTCGATCCGCGCACGATTTTCGGTACGCCCCCCGCGGCAGCCGACGCCTCGGCCGGCGCTGCTTCGGCGGCCCAGCTTACGGAGGATATCGTGGCGGCGTCTTTACCGCAGGAGTATCACGCTCCGCCATGGCCCGCGACCGCCGCGCGACGAACGATCACGTTTACCGAGGACGCCAACGGCTTTTATATCGACGGCAAGAGCTTCGATATGGACGCACCCCCCTCGATCGTCGCGCACGCCGGCACGATGGAAGAGTGGACCATCCTCAACAAGACCGATGAAGTCCACGATTTCCACATCCACCAAATTCACTTCGCGGCCGAACGTATCGACGGCAAGACCGTGCGCGAACCGCATTGGCAAGACACGATCGTCGTTCACCCGCGGGGCAGCGTCCGGCTGTTGATGGATTTCCGCGATCCCATCATCCGCGGGACATTCCTGTACCACTGCCACATCCTCGATCACGAAGATCAGGGCATGATGGCGAAAATCCGCGTGATCTGAGCGGCGCTACTCGCTGCACCCGTTCGGATTTTTCGCGCAGCGTTCCACCGTCGCAATCTGCGTCGCAAACCACCGGAACGTAAAGAGATGCACCATGCGGCCGCCGTCATCTTCCCAGCCGTACCGGGCGCCGCGATAAAAGCGCGTCGCCTTCGGGTCTTTTGAATTAGAGAATGGCGCGACGAGCTTCGCGTGACGGAAATCGTCCGCTACGGCCTTGCCCATCGTCGCGGCGAAAAACGTGAATCCGTAGCCGGAGCCATCCTGATTAATCGGCTCGCTGCCGACCTCACCCGGGCCTGATGCCATCATGAATCGCTCCTCGCGGATCGTGCCCTTGCCGTCCGTAAGCGCCCGAAAATCCCATGTCACCCCATGGTCGCCCTTGAGCACGTGGTAGGCAGGCCAGCCGCTGAGCTCGTCGGTTTCTTTCTGCAAGGTAGCGCCCAGGTTCGGAATGCTCTTGGCCCAACCCAGAAACTGAGCGGTCGTTTGCCCCGGCAGCGCACGCGCCGGAAGGGCCACCGAACCGAGCAACAGCATCGCGCCTACAAAGCCGGACAAGGCCGTTCGCCGCACGATAGAGGTAGCGTTCATATGTCTCCTTCTGCGAATCGTCGACCCGTCGGCCGGTCAGTAGATTCAGTATACGGCCCCTGGCGTCCGGCAAGCGTCCGGGAACGAGCAGCAAATGCACGGCAGCAAGTCCGGCACGCCTGTCGAATGAGACGTTGGTACTTGGGGCCCCTCAGCGGGAAGCATTAGAATGAAAAGAAGTTTCTCTCTTGGCCGGGGAGTCCGGGCCGGGGGGCCATCGGGCGGCACGCCGCCCCGATCTTCCAAAGCAAGCGCAGAGTTTTAACCACTATTTTTGGGCCCGGGAGTCCGGGCCCGGGGGCCATCGGGGGGCACGCCGCCCCGATCTTCCAAAGCAAGAGCAGAGTTTTAACCACTATTTTTGGGCCCGGGAGTCCGGGCCCGGGGGTCATCGGGGGGCACGCCGCCCCGATCTTTTCCAAAG